>Ga0160473_100083_pt1 | contig 99728 bp, 104 predicted proteins | sample HID1975I_E11MG_FD_108217 | JGI IMG/M metagenome (GOLD analysis project Ga0160473, IMG submission 108217) | Enriched soil microbial communities from UW Madison campus, WI, USA - HID1975I_E11 MG | ecosystem: Environmental > Terrestrial > Soil > Unclassified | place: USA: Madison, Wisconsin...
ATAGGCAGATCGTATGCGCGGCAATGCGCAAGCTGCTGCATCTGGTTTACGGGGTAGTGAAGTCGGGCAAACCGTTTGACCCCCAAATTGCTCTTGCGAGGTGAGGGTCAAGACGGTATCTACCGGGTTCGCGTAGGGCAGTGTTGAAGCGACCGCGGTTCACTCACGGCTCAATGCGGCATGCAGTTTCAGTTCTTCATCGATAAAGGCCGCAATCATCGCCCGGTACACCCGTTCCACCACGTCGGGCGACGCCCCGGTATCGCTGGCAATTGCACGCACCTTGGCAATCACCTGCTCGACCCGCGCCGGTGCGCGCACATCGTCGGTGGTCTTCTTGAAGGTGGCTGCCTGGGCGACCAGTTGGCCGCGTTGGGCGAGCAGCGCGACCAGGTTCTGGTCGATGTGGTCGATGCGCGAGCGAACGTCCTCGATCGATGTGCAACGTACGTCCATGTAGGGGGCTCCATGTTGATGGGCAAGCAAGTCGACCGACATTAGCACAGGCGCAGCTCAATGCCCCACCAGCTCACCCAGCAACCGCTGTTTGTACGCGTGCAGCACCGCACTGTCGCGCTCACGCGGGTGCGGCAGGTCGATGTGCAGGTCCTCGCGGATTCTGCCAGGGTGGGCATCCATCACGATCACCCGGTCACCCAGGTACAGCGCCTCCTCGATGTCATGGGTGACCATGATCACGGTGCACCGCTCCTGCACCCAGATGCGCTGCAGCTCTTGCTGCAGCCTCACCCGGGTCAGGGCATCGAGGGCGCCGAGCGGCTCGTCGAGCAGCAGCACCTTGGGTTTGTTCACCAGCGCCCGGGCAATGGCCGCGCGCTGGGCCATGCCGCCGGAGAGCTGGTGCGGGTAGGCGTGTTCGTAACCGCTCAGGCCCACCAGCTCGATGTGCTCAGCCACCAGGCGGTCTTTGTGCGTGGCTGGCATGGTGTGGTTCTTGAGGGCCAGGGCGATGTTCTGCTGCAAGGTCATCCATGGGAACAGGCGGTGGTCCTGGAACACGATGCCGCGTTCCAGGCCCGGCCCGCGCACGGGTTGCTGGTCGAGCAGGATCTGCCCGTGATAGTCCTGGTCGAGGCCGACGATCAGCCGCAGCAGCGTGGACTTGCCACAGCCGCTGGCGCCGACAATGCTGACGAATTCGCCAGGTTGGATGTTCAGCTCGATGTCCTTGAGCACTTGCATCGGCTTGCCCTTGAGGGCGTAGGCCTTGCTCAGGCCACGAAGGGTCAGTGCGCCGTGGGTGGCGGTGGTGGGTAGAGCGTGGGCGATGGCGTTCATGGTCGGGCCTTTCAACGGGTCGGGCGCCAGCGCAGCAGGCGGCGGGAGAGGAGGGTGCAGAGCCAGGACATCAGGTAGCCGCACAGGCCGATGCACAGCACGCAGACCACGATGATCTCCATGCGCGCGCCGGCCTCGGCGGTCATCATCAGGCTGCCGAGGCCGGCACCGGAAGACAGGAACAGCTCGCTGCCGACCGAGGTCACCCAGGCGAATGCCAGTGCCTGCAGCACGCCAGCGGCGATGCCCGGCAAGGCGGCAGGCAGCAGGATCAGGCGCAGTTGCTGGGTGCGGCTGAGCATCAACACGCGGGCGGCCTCACGGTGCTGGCCCTCGACCTGGCGCAGGCTTTCGAAGGTGTTGAGCACCATGGGGTACAAAGCCGCCAGGCTGACGATCAGCAGCTTGGCGCTTTCGCCGTTGCCAAGCCACAGGGCGATCAACGGGATCCAGCCCAGTATCGGCACCTGGCGCAGGGCATGGAACAGCGGCGCGATCAGGCGGTTGGCAGGGGCGGACAGGGCCATCAGCGCGCCCAGCCCGATACCACCGACAATGCCTACCGCCAGGCCGGTGCAGGTACGCACCAGGCTTGCCCACAGGTTGATCAGCAGCTCGCCGCTGCCCAGCAGTTCGACCCATGCCGACCCCACCTGCGCCAGTGGCACGAAGGCGTAGGCGCCGGCGGCGTCCTGGCGCGAGGCGTATTCCCAGGCGCCGAGCAGCAGCAGCGGCAGCACCAGGCCACGGATATTGTGTAGTTTCATCACGGCCTCCTCAGCGGCTTTGCCAGCCAGACAAGCGCCGCTCCACGCGGCGCAGGGCAAAATCCAGGGTGAAGCCGATCACACCGGTGATCACCACCCCGACCATCACGACATCGATGCGCAGCATCTGCCGGCCCATTTCGATCATCTGCCCCAGCCCGCTGTCGGCGGCCAGCAGTTCGCAGGCCACCAGCACCACCCAGGCGCGGGTCAACGCCACGCGCACGCCGGTGACGATTGCGGGCACGGCAGCGGGCAGGGCAATACGGCCGACCAACGTTGTCCAATGCAGGCGGTACACCGCTGCGACCTCGAAGTGACTGCGCGGGATGGCGCGCACCCCTTCACAGGTGGCCAAGGCCACGGGGAAGAACGCGGTCTTGGCGACGATGACGATCTTGAAGGTTTCATCGACGCCAAACAGCAGCACGAACATCGGGATCAAGGCGATGCTGGGCACCTGGCGAAGCGTGTGAAACAGCGGTGCGCAGTAGGCCTCCACGGTGTTTGACAAGGCCAGCGCCGTGCCGAATGCCAGGCCGCCGAGCGCGCCGCCGACGAAGCCCAGGGCCAGGCGCGAAAGGCTGCCGGAAAGGTGTTCCTGCAGCTCGCCGGTGGCCAGCAGGTCGGTGAAGCTGTGCCAGACCTCCAGCGGTGGTACTAGCAGGTTGGCAGGGAACAGCCCAGCGTTGGCCAGCACGGCCCAGAGTGCGAACAGGGCTGCAGGTGAGATCAACCAGGAGAGGGGCGAGAGCAAGCGCATGGCGGGCCTTGGGGGAGCAGACGATAGAAAGGGCTATCGCAAGAGCTGTGCCAGGCGCTGAAGGCCCGGAAATACGGGGGATGAGAATGTGGTGGTGCTGGAGCAGCACAGGGCTGCTGCTCCAGCAGCAGGTCGTCAGCACTACGTGTGCTGGCTTGCCCGCGAAGAAGCCAGCGCGGTCGCAGATCAGAAATCGTAACTGACGCTGGTGTAGTAGAACGCCCCCTGCGCCCCCTCGGGGCTGGTGATGGAATACTTCGGCACCCCATACAGCTGCGCGCCTTCGAGCTTGTCTGGGTGGCTGTCGAACAGGTTGATCGCGCCCGCCGACAAGGTCAGGCCCAGGTCGAAGCGGTACGACACATCCAGGTCGGTCACCCACTGCGCAGCAAACGTCTGGTCCAGCGCCGGGTTGGCGGCGTTGCGGCTCTGCCATTCGCCATAACGGCGCTGGGCCACGGTGACGCTCCAGCCGTCATACAGCCAGTTGGCGCTCAGGGTCAGTTTGTCCTTGGGCGTACCGTCCTCGATCAGGCCTTGGGTGTTGCGGCCGATGATCTGGTTGCCGGGGATACTGCCCACGTCGTCCAGCCCGGTGATACGGGTGTTGTTGCGCGCATAGCCGCCGTTGAAGTCCAGCCGGCCCCAGCCGCCCAGCTCGAGCTGGTAGTGGCCGGCCAGCTCGAAGCCATCGGTGCGGGTGTCGGCGATGTTGGTGTAGAACGCCGCACTCTGGATATTGGCGTAGGGCGTGCCGGCGAAAATCGGCGTGACCACTGACGACGGCAACTGGTCGGACAAGGTGATGCGGTTGTCGATGTCGATGCGGTAGGCATCCAGCGTCACCGAAGCGTTGGACAGCGGGCGCCAGACCAGGCCCACGGAGAAGTTGGTCGACTCTTCGGGCTTGAGCGACTTGCCACCCAGCAGCGCCGCTTCCGGGCTGTCGGCACGCAGGGTGCGCTGTTGCACCTCGACCCAGTTGCCACTGCCCGGCGGTTGCTCCACCACCTGCACGCTGAACGAGGACAACCCGCTCTGCACCAGTGAAGGCGCGCGGTAGCCGGTGCTGGCGCTGGCCCGGGCGGCGATTTCGGGGGTGAAGTCATAGCGCAGCGACAGTTTGCCGTTGGTAGTGTCGCCAAAGTCCGAGTAGTGCTCGCTACGCACCGCCACGCCGGCCTGGAATTTCTCGGTGAGTTGGGCTTCGACATCCAAGTAGGCGCCGATCACCCGGCGGTCGAGCGACACCGCATCGACCTGGGTGATGCCCGAGTAATAACCGGGAATACGCCGGCCAGAAACCGGGTCGACGGTGTTGAACAGCGGCCCGTTGGACCAGCCGGCGGCGTCACCCTCCGTCAGGTCGAAGTTCTCCTGGCGCCAGGCCAGCCCTGCCGAAACGGTCAGTGGCTTGAACAGCCAGTCGTTGGCGAAGTCGCGTGTCCAGTCCAGGGTCAGGTTGGTCTGGTCGGCTTCGCGCCGGCCGGTGTAAATGGTCGAGGGGCTGGCAGTGCCCCAGCTGGGGTTGATGGCGTCGCGGTCGGTGGAGTCGACGCGGTTGTTGCCGTAGTTCAGCGCCAGGTCGAAATTGCCCAGTGTTTCATTCTCCAGGCGCAGGCCACTGGTGACGGCGAAGTCTTCCAGGCCATAGCGGGTGACTGGCAAGCGGCCGTCGGGGTAGCGCGCCAGCGCCACGCTGCCGTAGTTGTTGCGCAGGGTGGTGGGCGGGTCGAAAAAGTTCTCGGCGTCGGTGTTCTTGTGCGCGTAGGTGGCGAAGCCATAAGCGCTCAGGCCCTCGCTCAGGCCCATCTCGGCGTTGGCGGTGAAGTTGTACTGGTCCGAGACGTTGCCCGAGCCCCAGCGCCAGTTGCGGTAGCGGTTGTTCTGTTCACGTGGGGTGTCGATGCTGGTCGAGCCGGGATAGAACAGGCGGTTGTCGTCGCGCGTGTCGCTGGCCGGGTCCTGGCTGCCTGCGTCGAAGGCCAGGGTAAGGAAGCCGTCGTTGGGCAGGGTAAAGCCTTTCCAGCCGCTGAGCTTGCGTTGCAGGCCATCGCCTTTCTTGTAGCCGCCGAAGCGGTAGCCGGCGTTGCCGCCGTCGTCGCGTTCCTTGAGGACGATGTTGATCACCCCGGCGATGGCGTCCGAACCGTACTGGGCGGCGGCGCCATCGCGCAGGATCTCTACCCGCTCGATGGCCGACAGTGGGATCAGGCTGAGGTCCACTGCCGCCGCGCCACGGGCGTTGACCAAGCCTTGGCGGGTAACGTTGGCGCTGGTGTGGCGGCGCTTGCCGTTGACCAGCACCAGCACCTGGTCGGAAGCCAGGCCGCGCAGCGAGGCGCCCTGGGCGATGGAGCCGGCAAAGGCGCCTTGTGGCGATTGCGGGAAGCTGAACGACGGTGACAAGGCCGTGAGCGCGGCGGACAGGTCGCTGGCGCCGGTTTCCTGCAGTTTTTCGCCACTCAGGACGTCGACGGGCGCAGCGCTTTGCAGGGCGGTGACGTCGCTGCGGTGGGTGCCGACCACGACCACGGTGTCGAGGTTGGTGGCGGGTTCGGCGGCGAATGCGGGCACGGCAAGGCTGCCGATGGCCAGGGCGATGGCGCTGGCCAAGGGGGTGTGGTGGGGCATAGTGGGTTCCTGCTGGAATAGGTGTTGTCAGTGCTGACGTCTTCGCGGGCAAGCCCGCTCCCACAGGAACCCCATTGTGCTCAGGGGAGGTGTTGATCCTGTGGGAGCCGGCTTGCCGGCGATAGGGCCTTGCACGGTGACTTAGAAGCGGCTGGTGACACTCAGCCCGACCGTGCGTGGGTCGCCATAGGTGATCACGTACTGCCCGGCAGTCCCGTTAGGCCGGCCATGCACCTGGTAGCGGCGGTCGGTCAGGTTGTTGACGAAGCCGGTCACGCTCAGCTTGTCGTCGGGGCTGAACCAGGTCAGGCGGCCGTTGGCCAAGGTGTAGTGGGGCTGGCTGAGGGTTTCGTCAGCGCTGCTCTGGCGGTCGGCAAGGAAGTATTCCTTGTCGCGGAAACTCACGTCGCCGCCGGCCACCAGCTTGCCGCCGACCTGCAACGGAAAGGTGTAGTCGGCACCCAGCGACACCACGTTGCGTGGCGAGCGCACGAAGCTGTTGCCGCTGTAGTCGCCGGTCACCGCGCCAGTGGTGGGGTTGGTGTTCTTGAAGTCGGTGTATTCGGTGTCGAGGAACGACACCGCCGCACGCACGTGCAGGCGGTCGGTCGGCTGGCCTTCGATCTCCAGCTCCGCACCTTTGACAGTGCCCTTGGCGCCGTTGGTCAAGGCGGTGGTGAGCACGCCGTTGTTGACCGTCAGCAGGTTCACCTGAATGTCCTTGTAGTCGTAGTAGAAGACGTTGGCGTTAACCGTCAGGCGGCGGTCGAACCACTCGGATTTCAGGCCCAACTCGTAGGCATCCAGCTCTTCCGGGTCCACTGTGGTCAGCTGTGCAAGGCTGGTCGATAGCCCGGTGTTGAAGCCACCAGAGCGGAAGCCATGGGCATAGCGGAAGAACACCCGCAGGTTGTCGTTGATGCGGTACTCGGGGGTCAGGTCGTAAGTCCAGGCTTCCCACGTCTTGTCTTCCTGACGATTGCCGTTGGTGCCCACGCCTGCGAGCGGGATCAGCGGGCCGTTGGCGGTGGCGCGGGTCAACTGGGTCAGGTCCAGGTCGATGTCTTTTTTCTCCTGGGTCCAGCGCAGGCCACCCGTCACGCTGAAGTCATCGGTGAAGTCGTAGGTCAGGTTGCCAAACAGCGCGTAGCTGTCGGTGCGGTGGTCATAGCCCAGGTCGCGGAACGCGGTGGTGCCGACCTGGTTAGAGCCGGTGCCGTTGGGTGTCGGGCCCGGGGTGACGATGCGCTGGGCCGCGCTGTCGAGGTCCTCATGGAAGTAGTGCGCGCCGGCCAGCCAGTGCAGCGGGCGGTCTTCCGGTGATGCCAGGCGCAGCTCCTGCGACCACTGGCGGTAGCTGTTGTCGGTGATCGACGCGCCGTTGACCTCGTACGGGGTGTAGTCGGCGTCGCTGGTCGAGCGGTTGCGGATGTAGTCGTAGGCGCTGATCGAGGTCAGGGTGTAGTCGCCCAAGTACCAGTTGAAGGTCAGCGACGCGCCGTCGTGGTCGAGGCGGTAGTCCTCGTTGACGTTGAGCGAAATGTCGCGGCCATTGGGGCGCTCGTAACCGACGTTGTAGTAGCGCCCCACCGGCAGCGCGCCGTTGCTGCCATCGCCCTTGAACTGGCGGCTGTGCAGCTTCAGCAAGGCGTCCAGGTCGGGGTTGAGCTGGGCGAGGAACTGCAGGCGGATGGCTTTCTTGTTGACGTCGCCATAGGTGTTGCCGTCGAAGTCGTTGTGCTGGAAGCCATCGCGTTCTTCGGAGTACAGCGACACCCGGCCGGCCAGTTTTTCGTCCACCAGCGCGCCGCCGATGGCACCGGTGAGGATCCGTTCGTTCTTGCTGCCGACGCCGACCGTGCCGTAGCCGTCGGTGTCGAAGGTCGGCTTCTTCGAGATCACGTTGACCGCGCCCGCCGTGGTGTTCTTGCCATACAGGGTGCCCTGCGGCCCGCGCAGGATCTCGATGCGTTCGAGGTCGAACAGCGGGCCGCCGCCGGCGATCGGTGCATTGAGGTAGACGTCGTCGGCGTAGATGCCCACTGGGTAGACCGTCGCGGCGCCGGTGTCACCGGTGCCCAGGCCACGGATGTACCAGCGCGGCCGGCCATCGCCGTCGGGGTTCTTGGCCGAGGCGTTAGGCACGAAGGTGGTGATGTCGCCCATCGAGCGCACGCCGTCGGCAGTGATGCTGGTGCCCTTGATCGCCGACACGGCGACCGGGACTTCCTGCAGGGTCTGCTCGCGGTGCTGGGCCGTGACGGTGACGGTTTCCAGGGCGGGCTCGGTCTTGGCGTCTTCGCTGGCGGCGATGGCCTGGCCGCCGGTGCCGGCCAGCAGCAGCGCGAGGCTGATCTGGCGGGCCAGTGGGTGGAGCTGGTGCATGGTGAATCTCCCCGTATGTAAAGCGTTGTTGGGGAGAGCTAGAGCAGGGACTGTGCCATGTTTGTAAGATGTTGAATTATATGAATTTAATTGGATTTTTAGGGGGCTGTTGCCGGTAGGGCAGCAGTGGGGTGCTTGGCGGGTGCTGCTGGGGCAGCAGTGTTTGGTTGAGCGTGTTGGGGCCGCGTTGCGGCCCTATCGCCGGCAAGCCGGCTCCCACAGATACGTCGCAGGCCAGGAAGCTGCGGTGAACCTGTGGGAGCGGGCTTGTCCCGCGAAGGGGGCGCATAGCGCCCCCAGGGTCACACAGCCAACCGCGAAGTCGAGCCGATCACACGCTCCAGCACGCTGAAGTCGATCCACTCGCGCACATCGAAGCGGCGCGGTATGAACCCCCACCTGAACAGGAACTCGGTAAAGTCCTGCAGCGCATCGATCGAGCGGCTGTCCAGGGTCGTGCGTAAGCGCCGGTGGGCATCGTCGCCATAAGCCGCGGCCACCCAGTACTCGCTGGTGTTCAGCTCACGGGCAAGGAAGCGCCGGGTCTCTTCCGGGTTGGCCCACGCCCACTGCTCGGTGCGCAACACCGTGTCGACCAGTGTACGGCTGGCATCGAAGTGCTCTTCCAGCAAATGCCGGTCCACGGTCAAGGTGCGCGGTGTGCCGTTGTTGCTGCGGATCAGCGGGTCGGGGTGGCTGCCGGTATCGACGACTACACGCAGCCCAAACTCGTGGGCCAGGTGTACCGCATGGGCGCCTTTGAGGAAGATCGCGTCGATGTCGCCGCGCAGCAGGCCGATCAGTTCGTTGTTGCGGCGGCTGAAACGGCTAGTGTCCAGGCTCACTTCGGCGCCATACAGGTGCTGCTTGGCGTCGTCGCTGTAGGTGCCGCCGTAGGGGTAGTCGACCAGTTCGACATCCGCCACGCTCAAGCCTTCGAGCTTCAGCGCGTTTTCCAGCCCGCGCAGGGCCTGGGCGCGGGTGAAGTCGATCTGCACGTTGGCCCACTTGGGCAAGCCGAAGCGGCGGTTTTTCAGGTCGCGGATACTGCGCACACCGCTTTCTTCGGTGGTCAGGATCAGTTGCACTTCATCGCTCCACGACAACCCCAGCACGCGGGTCTCGACACCACTGGCGTAGGCCCAGATTGCCGGGATGTTACCGCCGTGGCGCACTGAGTTCTGCAGGTGGTGGTCGTAGTGGGCTTCGCGCACTTCCCGCTCGCTGGATTCGCGCAACGACTGGATGTTGGTGCCGAACGGCGCAAAGGCCTCGGCCAGGCGCCCGGATTGCACGGCAATGCCGAGGCCGGTGGGCACGGGGCTGTGGGTGTACCAGAGCGTTTCCAATGGCTTGGTCATGGGGTAACGGGCTTCCTGTCCAAGGGAGTGGGGGCCAGCAAGTGGTCCAGGGGTTGGCGGGCGATCCAGTCACGTACCTCGAACCGGTTGGGGATGAAGCGCCAGCGTTTGAGAAATTCGACAAAATCCTGCAGGGCGTCGATGGCCTGGTCATCCAGGCGGGTGCTCAGGCGCAGGTGGGCATCGGCGCCGTACGCGACCGTGACCCAGTATTCGCTGCTGTTGGTTTCACGGGCCAGGTAGCGGCGCGTTTCGTCCGGGTGCTGGTGGGCCCAGCGTTCGGCGCGCAGTACGGACGACAGCAGGGTGCGCACCACCTGCGGGTGTTGCGCCAACAGGTGGCTGTCCACGGCGAGGGTGCGCGGCGTGCCGTTGTTGCTGCGGATCAGCGGGTCGGGGTGGCTGCCTGTGTCTATGACCGTGTGCAGGGCAAAGGCATGGGCCAGTTGCACGGCGCTCGCGCCCTTGAGAAAGATCGCATCGACCTCGCCGCGCAACAGCCCGGCCAACTCCAGGTTGCGGCCTTCGCTTTGCGTGCTGGACACCGGTGTACCCGCCACATTGCGCACTGGGCGGTCGCTGAAGGTGCCGTCGTAGCGGTAGTTGACCAGCGCTAAGTCACCCACTTGCAGGCCTTCGAGTTTCAGGGCGTTTTCCAGCCCGCGCAGGGCTTGCGCGCGGGTGAAGTCGATCTGCGCCGAGGCCCAGTCGGGTAGGCCGAAGCGCCGGCCCTTGAGGTCCTTGACGGTGTGGATGCCGCTGTCCGGGCGGGTCAGGATCAACTGCGCTTCATCTGCCCAAGACAGGCCGATCACACGGGTTTCGCGGCCTTGCGCGCGGGCCCAGATGGCCGGGATGCTGCCGCCGTGGCGGACCGAGTTGAGCAGGCTGTGGTCAAAATGCGATTCGCGCACGGCCTGCTGGTCGGCTTCGCGCAGGGATTGTACCTGGGTGCCAAGGCTGGCCAGGTCATCCTGCAGCCAGCCTTGCTGCACGGCGATACCCAGGCCAGTGGGGACTGGACAGCGGGTGTACCAAAGGGTGTCGAGGGGTGTGCTCATGTTCGGGCTCCGTCGGGTTCAGGCGCTGGCCTTCAAGGGGCTGGTGGCGGCAGCCTGTTGCACCAGGGGCAGCACTTCCTGGCCGATGCGCAAGGCTTCTTCCAGGTGCGGGTTGCTGGCCAGAATGAACGTGCTGAAACCCGCATCACGGTATTCGGCCAGGCGCTCGGCGATGTTCTGGTGGCTGCCCACCAAGCCCACGGTCGGGCCGGGCTTGGCCTTGGCGAAGCCGGCCCACAGGTTGCGCGCCAGGATCAGTTCGTCGAAGCCTTGCAAGCCCTGGTGATAGGCTGCCTGGCGAGCGCCGCCGACCGAGTCGGAGCCGGTCACGAAGCCCTTGGCCGAGGCGCTGGCCTTGCCTTCCAGACGCTCGAACTGCTGGCGCAATTCCCGCCAGGCCTGCTCCTCGGTCTCACGGGCGAACAGGTCGACGCGCAGGCCGAAGCGCACGGTGCGCCCTTGTTTGTCGGCCAGTTCCCTGACCCGCTCGATGTGCGGTTTGAGCGTGTCGATCGGCTCGGCCCAGTTGAGGTACACATCGGCGTGGCGCGCCGCCACGTCCAGCGCTGCATCGGAAAACCCGGAGAAGTACACGCCCGGTTTGCGCTCGTGTTGCAGGCCGGGGGGCAGGCTGCCGTTTTCCAGCCGATAGATGTCGCCGTCGTAGGAAAATTTGTCCTGCGCCCACAGGCCCTGGATCACGTCGAGGAACTCACCGGTGCGCTTGTAGCGCAGGTCATGTTCGAGGAAGTCGCCGTTGGCCCGCTGGCTGGCCGGGTTGCCGCCGGTGATGATGTTCCAGTCCAGCCTGCCGCCGCTGAGGTTCTGCAGGATCGCGGCCTGCTGGGCGGCATAGGCGGGCAAGGTCCAAGTGGCCTGGAACGCGATCAGAAAGCGTATGCGGCGGGTTTCGCGGGCCAGCGCTGCGGCAGCGATCCACGGCTCGGGGCCGGTGGGCAGCAAGGCACCCTCGAAACCTGCCAGCTCGGCGGCCTTGGCCACCTGGGCGATGTAGTCGATGTAGGTAAAGCCGTCGCTTTCGCCGTTGGGCAGGCGACCGGGGGCGATGTTGCCGGGGCGGTGCTGCGGGTTGCCACGGTTGTGGCGGTCGGTGGACAACTGCGGGCCATCGGTGCCCAAGGGCAGGCGCCAGAATAATTCGGTGGTCATGGGGGCTCCTGAAGGGGAGGTTGTGCGGATGGGGAGGGTGGTGCAACGGCTGTGCCATGCGCGGCGGCGGGCTTGTGTGGCGGGGGTTTGTGGGTCAGCAGAGGGGTGGGGTGCTGCTGTGGCAGCAACCGGGAAGCAGTGGATGCTGGGAGAGCAGCATGGGGGCTGAGGGGGGCTGAGGGGGGCAGGGCTTGGGGGTTGCGGTGCCGATAGATCGAGCGCCGCCCGCGCGGCGCTCGATCTATCAGGCGGCGCACCTCCCAAACCTTACACCTGGCACGACTCGCCCCTCTCGGCCACAACCTCCCCGGCACTGCGCAGGTAGGCCTCATACAACGCCGCATAAGCCCCACCCCGGTCAATCAGCTCGGCATGCGCCCCTTGCTCCACCACCTGCCCATGGCGGACCACGGCGATGCGGTCGGCATCGCGGATGGTCGCCAGGCGGTGGGCGATGATGATCGCCGTGCGCCCTTGGCACAGCCGCCGCAAGGCCTGCTGGATACGCCGCTCGGTGTGCACATCCACCGCCGAGGTGGCTTCGTCGAGCACCAGTACCGCCGGGTCGGCCAGGTAGGCGCGCACCAGGCACACCAGTTGCCGTTGGCCATGGCTCAGGTGCGCGCCCAGAGGCCCGACTTCGGTATGGTAGCGCTGCGGCAGGCGCTCGAGCACTTCGTCTGCCCCCAGTTCGCGGGCGGCTGCCACCAGGCGTGTATCGTCGGCACCAGGTGCCGCCAGGCGCAGGTTGTCGAGGATGCTACCGCTGAACAGCACGTTGTCCTGCAGCACCACGCCAACGTTGCGCCGCAGGTCATGCTGGGCCAGTTCGCGCAAGTCGATGCCGTCCAGTTTCACGGCGCCGCGTTGCACTTCGTAGAAACGCGTCAGCAACTGCACCAAGGTACTTTTGCCATGCCCGGACGGGCCGACGATGGCCAACACTTCACCGGCGCGGATGTGCAGGTCGAGGCCATCGATCACCGGGCGCGGGCCGTTCGGGGTGTAGGCGAAGCCCACCTGCTCGAAGTCAACCTGGCCGCGTGCCCTGGCCAGCGGGCGGGGTGATTGCGGGTCGAGTACCTGTGGGCGGGTGTCGAGCAGCAGGAAGATCCGCTGCGCCGACGCACTGCCTGTGGCATAGCGCTCGAACAGGTCCGACAGCTCTTGCAGTGGCCCCAGGAACAGGAACACGTAGAACAGGCTCTCGGCCACCTGGCCGACAGTGACCTTGCCTTCGGCCAGGCCGTGGGCGCCTACCAGCAGCAATACGGCCATGCCTGCCGTGCTCAACAGTGCCGTGAACGGCGCGAACCAGCCGGCACGTAGGCTGCCGCGGATCAGGGCTTGGTTGAAATCTTCCAGCAGGCGCCGGTAGCGCGCCTGGTTTTTTTGCTCCTGGCCACATTGCTGAATCAAGCGCACGCCGCTGACGCTCTCGACCAGGTGCGCGGTGAAGCGGCTGCGCTGTTCGGCGACCTTGGCCCAGTTGCGTTGCGACACCCGCTTGAAGCGCCAGGTGGCCAACGCCAGCAGTGGCACCGTGGCGGCCAGGCTGTAGAAGAAGCTCGGCTCGATGCGCCACAGCATCACCGCCGCCAGGCCGCAGCGCAGCAGGGCGCCGAGCAGCTCTGGCGGGCCTTGCACCAACAACGGTTCGAGCGCATCGACATCACGGTCAACGCGAGAAATGATGCGCCCGGCGCGGGTCTGGTCGAAGTAGCTCACCGACAGCGCCTGCACATGGGCAAACACCTTCACCCGCAGGTCGTTGAGCACGCGGATCGCCGCCCGCCCGGCAATGAACTGCGACACGCCTGCCAGCAGGAAACGCCCCAGCCAGCTGGCCGCCAGGCCCAGGCCGAGCCACAGCACCAGGCGTTCGTCCAGCAACCAGTGATCGGCGCTGGCCACCAACCCCTTGTCGAGCAGCTCGCGAACGAACCAGGGCCGCAGGAACACGGTGAACACCAGCAGCAGTTCGATGCCGATCACCGCCAGGATCTGCCGGCGAATGGGCCGCAGCAGCGGCAACAGGCGGTGGAACATGCCACGGTCCAGGGCCTGGCGCGCCAGGTGCTGCTCGATCTCGATATCGCTGGGGGCCTTGTTGGGTGCATTACTCATGGTCGATCCCCAGCAGGTCGCAGTAGTGGGCATTGTTCGCGCTCAGCTCGGCATGGGTGCCACTGGCGCTGATGCGGCCGTTTTCCAGCATCAGTACCCGGTCGGCCAACAGCAGGGTCGAAAGGCGGCTTGTGATCAGCAGCAAAGTCGGCCCCTGGCCCGTGTCGCCGCGCAGGCGGCGGATGTTGTGCAGCACCTGGCGCTCACCCAGGGCATCCAGGGCGCTGGTGGCGTCGTCCAGGCACAGGATGTCCGGCGCGCCGAGCAGTGCGCGGGCCAGGCACAGGCGCTGGCGCTGGCCGCCGGAGAGGGTCACGCCACGGTCGCCCAGTGGCGTGTCGAGGCCATGGGGCAAGCGTTCGAGTACATCGTCTGCCGCCGCCAGGCGCAGCCCTTCGCGCAATTCAGCGGCGCTGGCATCGGCTGCCGCCAGGCGCAGGTTGGCCGCCAGGCTGTCAGAGAACAGGAAGCTTTCTTGCGGCAACACCTGGACGCGTCGGCGCAGGTCGGCCAGGTCGAGCGCCCGCACATCCTGCCAGCCCACGGCGTCACTGCCGACCAGCACGGCGCCGCCTTGCACGTCGGCCAGGCGCGGCAGCAGGCTGGCCAGCAGGCTCTTGCCGGTGCCCGTGGCGCCGACCAGTGCCACCACCTCGCCGGGCTGCAGGGTCAGCGAGCAGTCCTGCAGGATGGCGCGCTCACCCGTGGGGGCGCTGACGCGCACCTGGGCCAGTTTCAGGCCCAATGGCCCAGGGGGCAGGGTGGCCTGGCCGCCAAGGATCGCCGGTTGCTCGTCCAGCAGTTGCCAGATGCGCTCCGCACTGGCGCGGGCATCGGCGAAGGTCTGCATAACCCGGCCGATGCCTTCGATACGGAACACCAGCGTGGTGGCCACCAGCAGCGAAGTGACCAGCTCGCCGATGCCCAGCGCGCCCGCCGCCACGCGGTGGGCACCGTACACCAGGATCCACACATGCCCCAGCGCCACCACCGCCTGTGGCAGCGGGATGCGTGAGCTGGCATAGGCCAGGGCCGCGCGCGCGTGGCCGGTGAACACGCCAACCTGGTGGGCGAACCGCTCGATGCGCTGGCCCTCCAGGCCGAACGCCTTGATCACCCGCACGCCACCGATGCCTTCTGCCAGGTCCTGGCTGACCTGGTCGTAGGCAGCGCCCACGGCGCGATCGAGCGTGACCAGGCGATCGGTCTGCACGACGAACAGCCACAGCCCCGCCCCGGTCAACAGCAGCGGCACCAGGCCGAGCAGTGGGTCATACCAGCTCAGCAGCCCCACGGCGGCCATTACCACCAAGGGGGTTTCGATGATCTGTCGCCAGAAGGTGATCAGCGCATCGCGCACCTTGTCGGCGTCGCGGGTGGTGCGGGTGACCAGTTCACCCATGCCGTGGCGCCAGTGGTAGCCCAGGTGCAGGCGCTGGACCTGCGTGAGGATGCGCTCGCGCAGGCGCGTCAGCAGCGCCTGGCTAAGCACCAGCGACAGCACCGCGGCGGCGTATTGCAGCACACCACGGCCCAGGGCGATGGCCAGCAGCAGCCATAGCCAGTGCCAGGCCACGGCGGCATCCAGGCCGCCCTCGGGCAGGCGCACCACGGCGCGGCCAGCGCTGACATCGTCGACCGCGTGGCCAATCAGCCATTGCTGCCAGACCAGGCCAAGGTTGCCGGCGATGTACAAGGCGGTCACGAGGGCGAAGCGCCAGGGCATTTCACGGTAGATGGCCAGGGCGCGAAGAAGAGGGTGGTTCATGTAGAGGCTCGGTACTGGGGCTGCTACGCAGCCCATCGCAGGCAAGCCAGCTCCCACAGGTACGGTGGCGTGGCTTGGTGTGTGGCCGCTGGCTTGCCTGCGATGGGCCGCGCAGCGGCCCCCAGGGTTAGGTTCAACGGCGCGTTGCGCCCTGGGTTTCCTTGGCATTGAGCACGGCGGTGTACTCCCCCGGGTCGGCGCCATTGAGGTAGTAGTTGCCGACGTTGTGCAGCCGCCAGCGAATGGGGTCATGGGTGGTGTGCACCCGGGCGTTGCGCCAGAAGCGGTCGAGGTTCCACTTGCTCAACGAGGCACTGGCCCCGAGCAGAGAAAACAGGTCGCTGGAGATCTTCAGTGACGCCGCATCGGAGTGGGCGCGGGCAGTGGCCACCGAGAGAATCAGTTCATCCTGCAGGGCTTTGTCCTCCGGGTCGCGCTCATGCGCGTCGAACACCCGTGCGGCATCGCGCAGTACCGACTCGGCACCGCGCAGCGCCACGGCGTACTCGCCAATCTGGCGAATCACGTGTGGCTCGTCACTGGCGCGGTCCACGCCACTTTCCACCCAGGCCCTGGCATGCTCGCGCAGGTAGTCGACGCCTGCCTGCAGCGCGCCGGCGGCGATGCCGGTGTCGATGGCGGCATGAAGAATCTGCGGGAAGGTCAGCCCTGTGCGCTTCATCGGGCCGGTGCGCCGCGACAGGTAACGCTCGTCCAGCACGATCTCGTCGAAGTTGACCGTGCCGCTCACCGAGTTCTGCTGGCCGAAGGCCTGCCAGTCATCGACCAGGGTCAGCCCAGGGGTGTCGCGGTGCAGCAGCACACCGACGCCGCCGTCTTCGCTGGCGGCCGTCAGCGAGATCCAGTCGGCCAGGTAAGAGCCGGTGGAGTAGAACTTGCTGCCATTGAGCACCAGCTTGCCATCGGCGCGGCGCTCGACCCGGGTTTTCAGGGCGAACTTGTTCTTGCCACCCACCTCGGCCAAGGCATTGCCGAAACGCTTGCCGGCCAGTACGTCGGCGATCAGGCGGTCGCGCACGTCGTCGGCGTAGCTGGTGAAGATGCCGCGCAGCATCACGTTGTGGATCTGCAGCAGTTGGCCGACACCGCCGTCGGCGGTGGAGATCAGGCGCACGGTTTCGACGATGGTTTGCACCGAGGCGCCAAGGCCGCCAAATTCGGCCGGTACGGCGATGGCGGTGAGACCGCTGCTGGACAGCAGGTCGGCCTGGCGGCGCGGCAGCTGGCCGTTGTTGCTGGGGTCGGCGGCGAGCACGGCGATTTGCGCGGCGACCTCGCGGGCGGCGGCGATGGCTTCGGCTTCGCTGGTCAGGCGGTGGATAGGGCTGGGTTCGATGGCGCTCATGGGTCGTCTCGCAAGGGTCTTCAAGGGCCAGTGCGCCTGCTTCGCGGGCAAGCCCGCTCCTACAGGTGAGGTGACAATCCTGTGGGAGCGGGCTTGCCCGCGAATGGCTGCACCGCGGTCCCATAGCCTTGAGCAAGTTCTTTGCCATGACTCACCAGGCCCCGTGTTGCTTGGCTTCGGGCCGCGCCTGCTGCCCCAGCAACAGCTCGCCTGCTGATCTGGCAGCACCCCGCCCGCAATCCTGCTCCGTGCCCAGCAGCCAACGCCTGTGAACGACACTCAACTTCCCGTAAATCAAGGCCTCCAGCGGTTGGCACGCACGCTGCAATAGCGCTTTCACGACGCCCAAGGAGCCACCCCATGACACGCGCTACTGCCGCAACGCAATCCGACGACCCCACTGCCCTGGACCGCATCTGGTTTACCCGCTGCCCGGTGCCCACCGCTTCGGGCATCGCCTACAAGCTGGGCTGGCTGGACGAAGAATTCGCCCGCGACGGCCTGCCAGTCTCGACCCTGCAGGAAACCCGTCAGCTTGGCCATCACCACTACGATCACCAGCTCCCGGGGCTGTTTCGCGAAGGCGGCAACGTGCCTGCCTTGGCCGCCCGTGCAGCAGGCTCACCGAGCCGGCTGATCGGCCTGACCTGGATCGAGGAATGGCAGACCATCCTGGTCCGCCCGGACTCAGGCATCCGCAACGCCGCCGACCTGCGCGGCAAGCGCCTGGCGCTGCCGGCCTGGGCTGACAGCCGCCCCGGCAGCATCGCCCGGGCCATGAGCCTGCACGGCTACAAAGGCGCCCTGGCCTCGGCCGGCCTGCACTTGGACGACGTGCAACTGGTGGAAGTGGCGCTGCTCGACCAGGCCAGTGCCGCCACCCCGCAGCTGGGCCTGCAGCGCCTGTGGTCGGGCCTGGATTACCTGGCGCGCGGTGAGGTCGATGCCGTCTACGTCAAGGGCGCGGCCGCTGCCGATGCGGCGCGGCGCCTGGGCCTGGTGGTGGGCGTCGATCTCGACCTGCTAGCCGACCCGCGCCACCGCATCAACAACGGCACGCCAAGGCCAATCACCGTGCACCAGAGCCTGCTCGACAACCACTTCGAGCTGGTTGCGCGCTTCCTGGCCCAGACCCTGCGCGCTGCCGAATGGGCGGCCGGCAACCGCGATGCGCTCAACAGCTTCCTCGAGGACGAGACCCGCGCCGGCAGCCAAGGTGTTGCCGAAGCCTATCGCGGCGCGTTCCACACCACCCTGGCGCCGGACCTGTCCGAGCAACGCCTGGCGTTTCTGGGCACGCAAAAGGACTTTCTCTACCTGCATGGCTTCCTCGAAGCCGACTTCAGCATCGCCGACTGGGTCGACCCACGGCCCCTGCAGGCTGCCCATGAACTGCTGGCCCAGCGCCGCGCCTGACCTTGCATCCGCCCCCGGAGATTGAACATGACCGTACTGATCAACGAACGCCCCGTCACTGCCGAACTGCAAGCTTTCATCGACCAGGTGGTCGCCGAAGCCGAAGCGGCGTTTACCGTTTTCCGCGAGACCAACACCATCACCGCCAATGGCACCGTCGGCTTCATCGAGCGTGTGCCCGATGAAGACCTGCTGGTGTCCGTCAACTACGGCGGCCCGTGGAACCACCGCAAACCGCTGCAGGCGACGGTGACCGACTTCTCCGGCAACGTGATCGTCGGCAAGGGCAAAGGCGGGCTGGGACGCTACACCAAACTGTTCCAGACCCACGCTGACATCACCACGATCTCGCATGTGCACAGCCCGTACCTCGGCGCCTGGGCCCAGACCCACCGTACCTTGCCGTTCCACTATGTGCCGGTGCAGCGCTATCAGCTGGCGCGGGAGCTACCGGTGTACATCGACCGGCGCCAGGCCGAGGTGGACTTCATCCTCGACAAGATCGCCGAAAACCCGTTCAACCTGGCCATTCTCGAAGCCAATGGCGGCTCCACGGTGTGGGGCAAGCAGGGGCTGCGTGCGACGGCCGAGTTCATCCTGCTGTTGGAAGAAGGCGCCCAGATTCAGCTGTTGGCCGATGCGCTGGGCGGTTCGCGGCCTTACGGGCCAGGGGTGCTGACGCAGCAGTGGAAGATGAGTGGGTTGTACGAGCGCGCTACCGAGCTGGGGCTGGTGCCGGGTATCGATCGGCGCAGCTGATTCGCAGTTTCAAGCCCACCACGCCCTCCTTTGTAGGAGCAGCCTTGTGCTGCGAAGAGGCCAGTCCAGGCGCAGCAACTGTATCTGGCGGGCCGGCCTCTTCGCAGCACAAGGCTGCTCCTACAGGGGGACGAGTGACAGCTCGATATTTCACTCCAAGCAAGGACCATCCCCATGGCAGTAAAAATCCTCTGGTACCTCACCACCCCCGATGGCCCCTATCCCTGGGAGCCCGAAGGCCGCTGGAACACCGACTTCGAGCACCTAAAACAACTGGCCATCGCCGCCGATCGCCTGGGCTTCTACGGCTCGCTGCTCGGCTCCAGCCCCAACGAAAGCCTTACGGTATCGGCCGCGCTGATCGACGCCACGTCACGCCTGCGCTTCCTGGTCGCGCAACATCCAGGCGAGCTGTCGCCTGCGGTGTTGGCCAAGTGGGCACTGACCTTCGACCAGTTTTCCAACGGCCGTTTGCTGTTCAATGTGGTCAACGGCAACGACGCCGGCTTGGCCACGCTGGGCGTGCATTACCCACACGATGAACGTTACGACTTCAGCCTGGAATACTGGCGCGCGTTCCAGGGCTTTTACGCGGGTGAAACGGCAGGCTACGACGGCCGTTACGTCAAGCTTTCGCCACGCTCACCTGCGGCTGCCAGCCACCCCCTGGGCGGTTGGCACCCACCCAAGCAAAAGCCTGGCATCCCGCTGTGGGGCGCGGGCACATCGGCGCCGGGCGTGGCCCATTCGGTGCAGTTACTCGACGTCTACCTGAGCTTTGCCGATACCCCGCAAAAGCTCGGCGACAAGTTCCGCAGGGTGGCCGCCGAGGCAGCAAAAATCGGCCGCGAGCTGACCTACGGCACACGCCTGCAAGTCATCGTGCGCGAGACCGAAGAAGAAGCCTGGGCGCATGCCGAACGCCTGCTCCAGCGCACTTCGCTGGCCACCGCCCGCGCGGCCATCGAGCGTCAATTGCCGGCAGGGCAGACCCTGGACACCTACGTTAGCGACGACCCGCGCATTCAGCGCAACCTCGACAGCATTCGCGCCGGGCGCCTGCCCACTGCCCGCGAGCTGGAGATCTACCCCAACGTCTGGCTGGGCCCCAGCCTGTTCGGCTTCAACATACTTGGCCCGGCCGCGGGCACCTACCTGGTCGGCAGCGCCGAACAGGTGGCCGAGCGCATCCGCGAGTACGAAGCCCAAGGCACCTCGGCGTTCATCCTGTCGGGCTTCCCGCTGATCGACGAAGCCCACCGGGTGGCTGACCTGCTGTTCCCACTGCTCGACCTGGACCACGGGTTCGAGGTGCCGCGCCTGAGCGCCCGCACTAAGCCGACCGTGGCCCAACCGGCGTAAGGAGAGGGTGATGAGTGAGTTTTCGCGCCGGGTGTTTCTCGGCAACAGCCTGGCCGTCGGGGGCGGCCTGCTGCTCGGTGGCGGGCTGCTCAGCGGCTGCGATGGTGGCGCGCCCGCTGCCACGGCTGGCGGTATTGCATTACCCGCCACGCCGGTGCGCGGTGGGCGGTTGCGCGTGGGCATCATCGACGGAGACCAGGCGGGCAACCTCGATGCGCACAAGCCGGTGGGCGGCGGCATCATCCGCGGCTGGGCGCTGTACGCCAAGTTCTGGGAATGGAACCCGGATGTCAGCACACGGCTGGCCTTGGCCGAGTTCGCCGAGCCGAATGCCGATGCCAGCGCCTGGACCATCCGCCTCAAGCCGGGGCTGGAATTTCACCATGGCAAAAGCATCACTGCCGACGACATGCTGTTCTCGATCCTGCGTTTGACCGACCCGCAGTTGGCCTCGCCGTTTGCCGGGCTGGTCGGCGCCATCGACCGCCAAGCGCTGCGCAAGCTGGATGCGCGTACGATCGAGATCCGCTTCAAGCAGGGGCAAAGCTTCTATCCCTTGGATGAAACGCTGATCAGTTTCGGCGGCATCGTGCCGACCGATTATCATCCGTTGACCAACCCGGTAGGCGCCGGGCCCTACAAGCTCAAAAGCTTCATCCCTGGCCAACGCTCGCTCTACACCCGCTTCGAAAACTACTACAAACCCAACCGTCCTTATGCGGATGAGCTGGAGATCATCGAATTCAAGGACCAGGTCTCGCGTGCGGCGGCCTTGCGCGCAGGGCAGGTCGACGTGGCCAGCGGGGTGCAGGCCGAGCACAGTGCCTTGCTCAAGGCTGACCCGCGCCTGCGCCTGTATGCCTCGCCCAGCACCTCGTTCACCGGTTTCAACCTGAACCTGGCCAAGGCGCCATTCCAGGACGTACGTGTGCGCCAGGCGTTCCGGCTGCTCGCCGACCGGCAAGAGCTGGTGGCGCGTGGGCTCAATGGTTTCGGCCGTATCGCCAACGACCTGTATTCGCCACACGACCCGACTTACAACCACACGATCGCCCAGCGCCCGTACGACCTTGATCAGGCCCGTTCACTGCTGCGCCAGGCCGGGCAGGACGACTTGCGTGTCGAGTTGACCACCACACCAGGCCCAGGGGTGAACGCGGCGTTGGTGTTTGCCCAGCAGGCGCAGAAGGCGGGGGTGCAGGTCAAGGTCAACCAGGTCGACGGCTCGGTGTTCAATGGCCCACAGCGCGAGCAGTGGCAGCTGTCACCAGGTTCGACGCCGGCCCGCGGTTTCCTCGCCTCGGCGCTGCACAACGATGCGCCGCAAGCCATCTACAACCGCAGCAATTTTCACGACCCACGGTTTACCGAACTGTACGGCCAGGCGCTGGCGCAGCCCGACCTGGAGCGGCGCAAGGCCTTGGTGCATGAAGCCCAGGTAATCCAGCACGAACGTGGCGGGCTGTTGATCTGGGGTTTCTCGGACGTGCTCGATGCAGCGTCCACCAAGGTCGGCGGGCTCGCCCCCGAACAGACCACCTTCGCCTCCTGGCGCTTCGACGAACTCTGGTTGAACCATGCCTGATCACGCTCACCGTTCCCCACGTACGCCGGCCTGGCTGGCCTGGTTCATTGGCCGTCTGGGCTACGGCCTGCTAACCGCCTGGGTCATCAGCCTGGTGGTATTCATCGCCACCCAGGCGCTGCCCTCGGACCCGGCGCGGGTCATCCTTGGCCCCGATGCGCCACTGGACAGCATCGTGACCTTGCAGCGCCAGCTGGGCCTCGACCAGCCGATCCTGGTGCAGTACCTGCGTTGGCTGGGGGCGGCATTGCGCGGTGACCTGGGCCTCTCGCTGGACTCGCAGGTGCCGGTGGCACAGCTGCTGTTCGGGCGGCTCGGCCACACCCTGGCCTTGCTGGCCGGCGTGCTGGCGCTGGTGGTGCCACTGGCGCTGACCCTGGGCGTGAGCCTGGCACTGCGCCGTGACCGGCCGCTGGACCGCTGGGGGTTGTCGGCCTTGATCCTGTTGAAGGCCACGCCGAGCTTTCTGTTGGCCATCGGCCTGGTGCTGTTGTTTTCCATGCCCGGCATGGGCTGGCTGCCGGCGGTGTCGATCCTCGACCCGCAATTGCCCTTGTGGCGGCAGTTGCCATCGTTGGTGCTGCCGGTGGTTGCCCTGAGCCTGTCGGCGCTGCCGTACCTGACACGCATGGTCCGCGCCTCGATGATCGAGGCGCTGGAGTCCGACTACGTGGTGGCCGCACGCTTGCGCGGTATACCGGAGCGGCGCATCGTCTGGCGCCATACCTTGCCCAACGCCCTGACCCCGGCCATCCAGGGCGTGGCGCTGACGCTGCGCACGCTGGTCGGCGGCGCACTGTTGGCCGAAGTGATCTTCAGCTACCCCGGCATCGGCACGGCCCTCAATGCGGCGATCCAAATGCGCGACCTGCCGATGATCCAGGGCGTGGTGCTGGTCATCACCCTGGCCGTGGTGCTGATCAACCTGCTGGCCGACCTGCTGACTGTTCTACTCACCCCCAAGCTGCGCACCGCGCGCCGGGTCAAGATGATCCGCCGCAACCGGCGCGGCATCCGCCCGTGGTGGCGACGCGCACGCCGTACACCTGCCCAGGAGGCAACCCATGACTGAGACCCGCTGGCTGGCCGACCCGCAGGTGCGGCGCGGCGCTGTGATTACCGCGCTGGTGATGTTGCTGGCGCTGCTGGGCCCCTGGCTCGCGCCGCATGCGCCGACGGCCATGGTCGGGCCGGTGTATGGGCCGCCGACTGCCGATGCGCCGCTGGGGCATGATTTTCTTGGCCACGACTTGTTGTCTCGCTTGCTCAGCGGGGGCGTGTCGGTGCTGTGGATGTCGGTGGCGGCGGCCACCCTTGCGCTGGTGGTCGGCGGCAGCCTTGGGTTGTTGGCCGGTTTTTCGCGCCGCCGCCTGGACCAGGCGATCAGTTGGGCGGCGGATGTCTCGCTGGCTTTTCCGGACCTGATTCTGGTGTTGCTGATTGTCTCGATGCTCGGCCGTGCGCCGTGGCTGATCGTGTTGACCGTGGCCATCGCGTTTACCCCAGGGGTCGTGCGCCTGGCGCGTGGCAGCGCGGTGGCGGTGGCGGGCCAGGAGTTCGTCGAGGCGGCGCAGATGATGGGCTACTCACGTTGGCGCATCCTGTTCAGCGAAATCCTGCCGAACATCCTGACGCCGCTGCTGGTGCATTTCGGCAACATGCTGACCTGGGCGGTGGGCATGCTCTCGGGCTTGAGCTTCCTGGGTTATGGCGTAGCGCCGCCGGCGGCGGACTGGGGGCTGATGATCAACGAAAACCAGGCCGGCCTGCTGGTACAGCCCTGGGCAGTATTGGCACCGGCGCTGCTGATTGCGGTGTTCGCCTATGGCACCAACATTCTGGCGGAAGGTATCGGCCGGGTCAGTGCACGTATTGGGGAGAAACAGCCATGACGGCGGCGTTGAAGGTCGACAGCGACGTGTTGCGGGTCAGCGACCTGCGGGTGGAACTGGCCGGGCAGGTCGATGTGCTGGCCGATGTCTCGTTCAGCCTGGCGGCGGGAGAGATCGTGGGGTTGGTGGGCGAGTCCGGTTCGGGCAAGACCACCCTGGCCACGGCCTTGCTGTGCCATGCGCGACAAGGTGCGCGTATTACCGGCGGGCGCATTGCGGTGGCGGGGCAGGCGGTGCTGGAGCTTGAGGGCGAAGCCTTGCGCCTGGCGCGGGGAGGGTTGGTGGGCTACGTCGCCCAGGACCCGGCCACAGCGCTGAACCCGGCTCTGCGCATAGGCGCCTTGTTGCGTGAAACCGTGTTGGCGCATCAACCCAAGCTGACCACAGATGCATTGCAGCAGCGTATCAGTGAGACCCTGGTGGATGTCGGTTTGCCGGATGATCCCGCTTTTTTGCGGCGCTTTCCGCATCAGTTGTCCGGGGGGCAGCAACAGCGGGTGATGCTGGCATTGGCGTTTGTCCTGCGGCCGAAACTGATCGTGCTCGACGAGCCGACCACGGCGCTCGATGTGACCACCCAGGCGCATGTGCTGGAAACCCTCAAGCGACTGTGCCGGGGGCACGGTGTGGCGGCGTTGTATGTGACGCACGACCTGGCCGTGGTGCGCGACCTGGTTGACCGAGTGATGGTTATGTATGCCGGGCGGCTGGTGGAAGTGGCGGGGCGCGAAACCTTGTTCAAAGCACCGGCACACCCTTACACCCGTGCCTTGCTCGCGGCCATTCCTGATATTGCCCGACGCCAGCCGCTGCAAGCCATTGGCGGCCATGCGCCGGCGCCGGGGCAGCGGCCTGCGGGCTGCGCGTTTGCCCCTCGTTGTGCCAGGCGACGTGCCGAATGTGCGGTGATCGAGCCTTCGCTGCTGGCGTTCGAGGGCGGTCAGCAAGTCGCTTGCCTGGCGCCCTACCGTGAGCCGCTGCCCCCGGGCGAGCGGGGTGTCGAGATGGCAGCGGCGCCTAGTGCAGAGGTGTTGCTGGAGGTGCAGGGGCTGGATGTGGCTTACGACCGCCAAGTGCTGTTCGATGTTTCACTGCAGGTAGCGCAAGGCGAATGCCTGGCGCTGGTGGGCGAGTCCGGCTCGGGCAAGACCAGCCTGGCCAGGGCCATCGCGGGGTTGGGCGAGAACGTTCAAGGGCAACTGCGTTACGGCGGCGAGCCGCTGGCGTTCACCGCGCGTCAACGGGATGCGCGGCTGCGTCACCAGATCCAGTACGTGTTCCAGAACCCCTACCGGGCGTTGAACCCTCGGCAGACGATCGCGCAGACCCTCAGCGCGCCCTTGGCGCATTTCTTCGCTGTACGTGGCGATGAGGCGCGTCATCGGGTCGAAGCGGTACTGGCGCGGGTGTCGCTGCCGGCGCGTGTGGCCGATCTGTATCCTCACAGCCTGTCAGGGGGAGAACGGCAGCGCGTGGCGATTGCCCGGGCGTTGATCTGTGAGCCACGGCTGTTGGTTTGCGACGAGATTACCTCGGCGCTGGATGTGTCGGTGCAGGCGTCGATCCTCGCATTGCTGCGGCGTTTGCAGCGTGAAGGGCTGACCGTGTTGTTCGTCACCCACGACTTGGGCGTGGTGCGGGCGATAGCCGACCGGGTGTTGGTGTTGCGCCAGGGCAGGGTGGTGGAAGAGGGGGCGGCTGAGCAGGTGCTTGGGCGGCCGGTTGATGCCTATACCCGGACCTTGGTGGAACATTCGCCTCGGTTGCAGGCGGGCTTCTAGGTGCATGCCTTGGGCCTTGCAGCGCCTGTAAGATCGAGCGCCGCCCGCGCGGCGCTTCGCAGCACAAGGCTGCTCCTACATCGGTTTCGGGCCAATTATTCCTGTGACATGGGCGCGCGGCCCTTTGGTGCCCACCTTGATATCGAGTCAGACAAACAAGGCGGCCGCGCGCAGATTCCACAGATCTCATTGGCCCGAAACAAATGTGGGAGCAGCCTTGTGCTGCGAAGCGCCGCGCGGGCGGCGCTCGATCTTACAGGCGCTGCAAGGCCCAAGGCATGCACCTGGCACCCCAGATGCAATCCCCAGCTTGGCACCATCACCCAGCAAATCGCGCCTGCCGCCGCCGCACTTCCTCCCGCACCGCCGGAATCACCCACCGCCCGTAATCCACCGTGTCGTACAACGGGTCATACCCGCGGTTGAGGAAGGTGCTCACCCCCAGGTCGACATAATCCAGCAACGCCTGGGCAACGGTCTCCGGCGTGCCCACCAGCGCTGTGGTATCGCCATAAGCCCCCACCGCTGTCGCCGTCGGCATCCACAATGCCCGGTCATGCCGGTCCGCCCGGGCGGCGGCGGCGAGCAGGCGTTCGGAACCGGTGCCCTTGATGCGCTTCTGCCAGGGGCTGTCCGCCGCAAACTGCGGGTTGGCCTTGATCTGCGCGAGGATCTGCTCCGCGCGCTGCCAGGCCAGCTCCTCGGTGGCACCCAGGATCAGCCGCACCGACAAGCTCACCCGTGGCGCCGCCACGCCAGCGGCACTCGCCGCAGCCTTGAGCTTGGCGATCTGCTCGGCGACGCCGCTCAGCGGTTCACCCCACAGGGCATACAGGTCGGCATGTTTGACGGCGATCTGGTAGGCGATGTCGGACGAGCCACCAAAGGAAATCGGGATATGCGGCTGCTGCAGCGGCTTGACCGGCGAAAAAGCGCCCTTGATGGTGAAGTAGCGGCCTTCGAAGTCGAACGGCTCCTCGGCAGTCCAGGTGCGCCGGACAATCTCCAGGTATTCGTCGGCGCGCTGGTAACGCGCGGTCTTGTCCAGCAGGGTGTCGCCTTCTTGCGGCTCGGCCGTGATGCCGGTGATCGCATGCAGGCGAATGCGCCCGCCGCCGGTGGTGTGGTCGAGGGTGGCGAATGCCCGCGCGGCCACCGTCGGCGCGGTCAGGGCAGGGCGGTGGGCGATCATGAAGCCGAGGCGCTCGGTGTGCGCGGCCGCATAGGCGGCAATCTGCAGGCTGTCGGCACTGCCTGGGCCGCTGGCGATCAGTACCCGGTCGAAACCGGCATGCTCATGGGCGCGGGCGTGGTGGCGGATGAACGGCAGGTCGAAGTCGGGCGAGCGCACGCCGCGGGTCTCGGACCACTGGCGGGGGAAAATCATGCCGACGAATTCAATGGACATGGCGATGGCCTTTTACGTTGAGGAAGGGTCAGAACTGGTAATCGACCTGGGCCAGCAAGGTGCGCCCGGGCATGGGTTGCAAGAAGGTGTTGGTCGAGCCGGCCAGGCCGCTGACGAAATTCAATTCGTCGGTGACGTTGAGCATGCGCAGCGTCACGCCCCACTGTGGCTGGCGGTAATACGCGGCAAGGTCGAGGTTGTATTCGTCGGGCACCTTCACCGTCTTGCTTAGGTTCAGGTACCAGCTGCTGGTCCACCAGCCAGAGAGCTCCACGCCGAACCCGGAATCGAAGCGGTAATCGACATAGCCGCCGGCGTTGTACTCAGGAATCTGCACCGCATCGAACTTGCCGGACGGGCGCTGGTTGAGGCTGTTGTTGTCGCCGAACACGGTGCCGTTGTCGGGGATGAACCCTGCGGAGGCGAACCCGGCCTGGCTGGTGAACTCGTTGTAGGCACTGATGCGGCTGAGGTTGAGGCCGCCGCGCAGGTGCGGGTCCTGGTAGCGCAGGGTTGCTTCCCAGCCTTTGACGATCAACCGGGCGATGTTGTTGTTGCTGTCTGGCGACTGGTCGCGCGCCTGCTTGTAGGCGGCCAAGGTGAAGAACAACTGGTCGGGCATGGCCTCGACCTTCAGCCCCACTTCGTGCAGCACGCTAAGGCTCTCGAACGCCAGCGGGTTGAGCTGGTTGGCCCCGGCGCCACTGCCCCAGCCCAAACCATTGGTGAAGAACCCGGTGTTGACGGCGAGGGAGCGGTCGAAGGTGTAGTACAGGGTGCTGTTGTCGGTGGGTTTGAAATAGGGGCTGACCTGTACCGAGAACAACCGGTAATTGTCAGAGTCCTTGCGCGGGTTGCCGCCCGCGAGCACGAAGGGGTTTTCGATACGGGCATCGATCCAGCTGCGGCTGGCCCCCACATTCAGCCCCACGCGCTCGCCCAGGCGCAGGTTGTGCTGGCTGAACAGGGTTTGGGTGGTCCAGGTGCTGTCGGCGGTATAGGGCGCCACCGATTCAGCGTACAAACCGTGCCCTGCCGGGTACATGGCGGGCAGGTTGAGCCAGCCATAGTAATTGGACAACTGTGGCACGCCGGGCTGGCCGATCCAGGCTCCGTTGCCACCGGCGGGGTTGCGCCCACTCAGTCCGAGCAGGTCGCCAGGGTTTTTCAGCGTCGGGTCGAGGGTGAGGTCGTAGGCGTTGATGGTGGAGCCAAAATTGTTGTTGGCGGCGATCGACTCGTTGGTCTCGCGGCGGTAGATCAGCCCGGTGTTGCTGTCGTCGACCAGCGTCAGGCCGCCCAGCTGCCATTGGCCACGGGCGCGGAACTCGAAGCGGTTGTCGAAGATGTCGTCCTTGCCCTGCACCTGGAACGCGCCCACCGCGTCGGTGGTGTCGGTGGAGTGCTGGTAGAAAGTGCTGTTGGCCAGGGTGATCGACGGGGTCAGGTCGCCCTCGACGCGCAGTTGTGTGGTGAAGCGCCGCGAGCGGTTCTGGTCCTGCGCGCGCTGGCCGGTCTGTGGCGACAGCGAGGTCTGGCCATTGCCTGCCAGCGACGGGTCGTACACCCAGCCGCGCAAGCTGCCTGGGCTGGCCTGGGTATTGGGTGAGGCGCCCTGGAAGCTGCCATCGACCACCTGGTACTGGCCCTGCGCGTTGCGCTGGCGCTGCACCCAGCCGAGTACCTGGGCATCGCTGGCACCCGATGACAGCACCGGCGACCACAGGCTGTTGCCGTTCTGGATGATCGGCGTGGCGCGCCCGGCGTTGTACCTGCCGTGGTCGACCAGGTCTTGGGTGGCGCGGTTCCAGCCGTGGGTGATGTTGTAGTCGTAGTAGTCGTCGTAGGCAGCGTTCCAGTCCACCCGCAGGTTGTCGTTGCGCCAGGCGAGGGCGCCGTAGAACGCGTCGAAGTTGTTGTCGACGTTGTCGTAGAAGGTTTCCTGGCGCTGGCGGGTGATGCTGACCCGGTAGGCCAGGCTGTCACTGAGGGGACCGGTGTTGTCGATGCTGAATTGGGTGGCATCGCGTGATTCGCCATCGGGGATCCAGCTGCCGATTTCGCCACTCAGGCGGGTGCGGAAGCGGTTGAAGTCGGGCTTCTTGCTTAGGTAGTTGATGTAGCCGCCGCTGCCACTGACCGATCCGTAGGTGACCGACGAGGGCCCGGCGACGATGTCGGCGCCTTCGTAGGCGTTGAAGTTGGCGGGGTGGCGTACGCCGTAGGCGCGTTGGCCATCCTGGAACACCTCGGAGCTTTGCCCGCGCATTTGCGGGGCGATGCCGGCGTTCTGGCCGCCGCCACGGGTGATGCCGGGGGCGTACTTGACCAGGTCGTCCGAGCTCTGGATCGGGTCGCGGGCCAATTGCTCGGCGTTGATCTGGGTGACCGAGCGTGGGGTGTCGAGGACTTTGCTTTCCAGGCCGCCGTAGATCGAGGCCGGTGGGCGGGTGGGCAGGGCGTCGTCGTCAGCCTGTTCGGCTTGGACGGTGACGGTTTGCAGTTGGGTGTCCTCGGCGTAGGCCAGCGGTACGCTGGCGGCCAGGATGGCCAGTGCCAGGGCGCTGGGCTGGAATGTCGGGTGCAGCAAGGCAACGCGGAGCATGGGGCTGAGCCTCGTTCTGTTCGGGAATGGGAAAAGCGAGGGCGCAGCCGCGCCTGCGGTTATTGGGTGCCTATGGCGACTGCCGGGGGCGCTATGCGCCCCTTGTGGGAGCGGGCTTGCCCCGCGAACACGGGCGAAGCCCGTGCCATCCCCTCGGGGTACCTGCTTCGCGGGGCAAGCCCGCTCCCACAGAAGATTGTGCTGGCCCAGCGTTTAGCTCCTGAGCCACAGGCTCTCGAACCGCCAGGTACTGAACAGCGACTGCTCCGCCTGCGCCCCACCGACCCGTGTGCTGACGCTGTCGAGCAAGTCGGCAAAGCCCCAGATCAGCATGCCGCCGCGTTCGTACTGGATGCGTTGGGCGCGGTGCACCAGGGCTTTGCGTTTCTCAAGGTCGGGCTGGGCCATGGCAGCGAGGAAGGCCTCGCTGAATGCCGTGTCGTGGAAATGGGTCTTGTTGGCCACGGCGAACGGCGCGTCGGTATGGATGGCGCTGGCCAGAAACGGCGCACCGATGCTGCCACCCGTGCTCAACGTCCAGTCGTCGCGTTGCGGCCCCTGGAACGTCGCCAGGTCGACCTGGCGTACTGTGATCGTCACGCCGATGCGCCGTGCCTGTTCGGCCAGCACCAGGGCCGAGGCAAGCCCAGGCCCTGGGGTCGTGACCAGTTCCACCTGCAGGCCTTCGTGGCCCGCGTCCTTGAGCAATTGCGCCGCCCGTTGTGGGTCATGCGGCCGTGGCCCGAGGCTGTGGTCGAAGGTGGGGTCGAAAGGGGCGTACAGATCATTGGCCACCCGGCCCTGGCCATTGAGTGCCCGGCGCACCAAGTCTTCTCGGTCTGCCAGCAGGCGAAACGCCTCACGCACCCGCGGGTCGTCGAAGGGCGCTTTGGTGGTGTTCATGTCGAACGACAACCAGTTGCCGCTCACCGACTTCAGCAGGCGCAGGCGTGGGTCTGCCTGCAGCACTTGCAGGTGCTCGGTGGACATGACGTTGGCCATGTCGATCTGCCCGGCGCGCAAGGCCGCCAGGCGGCCGGTCTGGTCCTTGAAGTCGATGATCTCCAGTTCATCGGCATACGGTTTGCCGGGCTTGTAGTAATTGTCGAAACGGGTGAACAGCGAGCGCTGGCCCGGGGTGAAACTTTTGAGTTTGTAAGGGCCGGCACCGACCGGGTTGGTGACCGGGTGGTAGTCCACCGGCACGATGCCGCCGAAGTTGACCCACGTTTCGGGCAACGGCAGGTAGCTGCGGCCTTCGCGAAAAGCCAGGCGCACGGTGCGATCGTCGAGCTTGACCAGGTTGTCGCGGTCGACCCAGTGCAGCAGCGCCGCATAGGGCGAGGCCAACTGCGGGTCGGTCAGGCGCCTGATGGAGAAGATCAGGTCGTCGGCGTCGATGGTCTTGCCGTGGTGAAACTCCAGCCCAGGCTTGAGCCGCAACGTCCAGCCGCTGGCGTCGGCGTTGGGCTCGGCGAACTCGGCCAGGGCCAGGCGCGGCTGCATCTGCTCGTCCCACTCCCACAGCTTGCTGTACAAGGCAAAGCCGCGGACGATGCCGCTGCCGACCGGTTTATGGGCGTCGAGGTTGCCGCTTTGGTTGCCATCGATGATGCCAAGACGCAGGCGCCCGCCATGGCGTGGCTGGTCGGCAACCGCGTCCCCGGGGCTGTCGCTTGGGCCGCAGCCGGCCAGCAGCCCACCGGCCAGTACGCCGGCATGGCCAATGAAGGCGCGCCGGCTCAATGGGTAACCGTCCCAGGCCATGGCGTCAGCCTCCGTTGCTGGCGTGCAGTTGCACGGGGGTGGGCGCCGGGCGGGCGAGAGCGGCGCGCTGGCCACGGAAGTGCGGCAAGATATGCTCGCCGAGGCGGTAGGCTTCTTCCAGGTGCGGGTAGCCGGCAAGGAAGAACAGGTCGATGCCGATGCCGTGGTACTCGCGGATGCGCGCCACCACGTTGGCGTAGCTGCCCACCAGCGCGCAGCCTGGCGGGATGCCGATATAGCCGAAGCCGGTCCACACGTTGGGGTGGATGAAGAAATCGTCGAAGGCCTGCTGCTCGTCCTTGTCGCTGTAGCCGTGCTCGTAGCTCAGCTTGCGTGCCGTGCGCAGGCCAGCGTGGGCGGCGCGGGCCTTGACCGTGCCCTTGGCCACCCCTTCGTCGAAGAAACGTTTGGCCTCGGCGCGCGCGGCCTCTTCGGTCTCGCGGGCAATCACGTCGATGGACAGGCCGAAGCGAATGTCGGTACGCCCCCACTTCAAGGCGCGGGCGCGGATGTCGGCGATCAGCGCGGCGATCTCGTCCGGGTGCTCGGCACGCATCAGGTAGAAGTCGGCATGCTTGGCGGCGAACTCGCGCGCGGCCAGCGAAGAACCGGCGGTGCAGATCAGCGGCAGCTCGGCTTTTTTCAGCGGCCCGCGCAGTCCGCCACCTTCGGCGCGGTAATAGGTGCCCTCGTAGTGAAACTGCTCGTTGTGCCAGTAGCCGCGTACCACGTCCATGAACTCGGTGGCGCGGGCGTAACGTTCGTCGTGGCCCTCGAAGTCGCCGACCTGGCGCTGGAGGGCGTCGGAGCCGCCGTTGATGATGTTCCATACCAGCCGGTTGCCGGTGGCGCGCTGGTAGGTTGCGGCCTGTTGCACGGCTACCCAGGGCGTGTAGTGATAGGGCTGGAACGCGGTGACGAATTTGAGCGTGCGGGTTTCCCGTGCCAGCAGCGAGCACACGGTCCACGGCTCTTCGCCGGTGGGCGCATTGACCATCAGCGCGCCACCGAAGCCGTTGATTTCCGCAGCGCGGGCGATTTGCCCGAGGTAATCGATGTAGGTGAAGTGATCACCTACCGCGAACCCGGAAACCGCACCGCTGCTGTCGCCGCCTGCGTGCCAGTCGCCGCGGTTGCGCGGGTCGCCAGGCAGGTACTGGGTTTCGCCATGCAGTGGCAGGCGGGTGAAGAATTCGATGCTCATGGGGTGGCCTCCTTACTGGACGCTGGGGCTGCAGTTGGGCGTGACTGGCTGGCCGCTGATGACCTGGCGGGCGAAGGGGATCGAGTCCTTGAGCGAGGCGTTGACCGTTTCGCTATGGCCCAGGCCTTTGTACAGGTGCCCCTGCACCACCGAGCCGGCCTTGCAGGCATCCTGCATCAGTGCAACCTGGGTCGCGGCGGCAGGGGTCTTGTCCTCGGCGCCGGTGCCGATGAAGATCGGCTGGGCCAGTTTGAGGGTGGGGTACGACACTTGGGCCAGCCACGGTTTGAGCTGGTCGCCCTGGTAGTCCTTTTTGGCGTTGGCGGGGGTCAGGCCGGTGCCGACCACATCACTGACCAGTGCCGACAGGCAACTGGTGCGCGCCTGCTCGAACAGCGGCAGGGCCTTGTCGGTGTAGAAGTCGCGCGGGTCGATGCTCGGGTCGTACTGCTGTGCGGCGAGCAAGGTGTAGAAGCCGTAGGCCAGGGCCGGGTCGACCTTGTTCTGGTCCTGCTCACCGACGTTTTTCGACCCCACGGTGTAGATCACGCCGGTGCCGATGCTGCCCTTGACCCCCAGTTTGGGTGCATAGGTTGCGGCATAGGCACCGGCTGCAAAGGCACCAGCGCCACCCTGGGATTGGCCGATGATCAGGACCTTGTCAGCCAGCCCCGGTACGCCGGCGACCACGGCCTTGGCGGCATCGAGAATGCCGTAGGCGGCCATGCGGTTGTTCAGCAGCGGGTGGCCACCGGGCACACCCAGGCCTTGGTAGTCGGTGGCGACGATGGCATAGCCCTCTTCGAGCCAGCGGTTCAGGTATTGCACATCGCGGTAGGAACGCCCGGCCCAGGACGGTGCGCAGATATCCGCCACCCCGACGGTGCCGTGGCCCCAACTGGCAACCGGCCAGCCACCGGCGGGCGCCGGGCCCTTGGGAATGAACAGCGCGCCAGAGACCACGATTGGCGTCTTGCCGTCGATGCCGTCCAGCGAGGTGTAGAGGATGCGCTGGGCACTGGCGGCGTTGGGCAAGCTCAGCGCTGAGTCCAGCGGCTCGCTGCGCAGCAGTTTACCGGGGGTGGCCGGGATTGCCTTGGACCAGGTGTAGAAGCTCGAAACGCGGCCGTCGCCTTGTTGCGGGTCGGGTTTGGGGGCGTAGGTGTCGGCGGCCAGGACGCCAATGGAAAAGGCCAGGGCACTGAGGCCGAAAACGATGGAAACAGGCAATTTCATGGAAGATGTTCTCAAGGTTGTTGGCTGATTTGAGCGTCCAGGGACGGCCAATAGTGGGTGAGCTGCAGGTCGATCAGCGCCTGGCGGGTGAAGCCTGTGGCCAGGTCGCTGCTGATGTCATAGGGCGTGCGGATCAGGCGGTTGGCCAAGGCGTAGTGGCCCAGGGCGTCGTAGTGGGCTTTGAGCTGGGCATCGCTTTTCGGCGCCCAGCGCGCTTTCCAGGCCACCGGGTCGTCCTGGTCATCGCGGCGCAGCACGCTTTCGGCCACCCCGGCGCGGGACGACAGCGCGTAATAGGCGTCGCGGTTCTGCGCTTGGGAGATCCACCAGGCCGCGCGCACCCAGGCCGTGGCCACCAGCTGCGTGAGGTCGGCGTGCTGCTGCACGAAGCGGTCGGTGCCCCACAGGTCGGACACCAGCCGCCAGTCGTTGGCGCCTTGCTTGGTCGACCAGAGGATCCGCGCCACGCCTTTGTCTTCCAGGGCGTAGGCTTCGTTGAGCAGCACGGCGGCATCGACCTTGCCGGCCGACACGGCGGCGGCACCGACCTGCGGGTTGAGGTTGGCGATTTTGAAGTCGGTCAGCTTGAGGCCCTGGCTTTCCAGGAAGTTGCTGAAGGCAAATTCCCAGGGCCGCCCGCGGTGCAGGGCCAGGCGCTTGCCTTTGAGGTCCTGGATGCTGCGCACCGCAGAGCCGCTGGGCACCACCAGGTAAATGTTGTTGCCGCTGCCACCCGGCACGATCAGCTTGCCGGGCACTTGGCCGGCGCCAGCGATGACCGAGGGCAGGTCGCCGCGTACGGCGAAGTCCAGGCTGTCGTTGCTGAAGCCTTCGTTGATTTGTGGCCCGGCGCCGGCGTGGGGCAGGGCGGTCCATTGCAGTTTCACGCCGCGGGCGGCCAACTGCTGTTCGAGCCAGCCGTCTTCGATCACCCGCCCCGGGATGCCCCCGAAGACCGGCGCGCCGCCTTGGGTGAAGGCAACGATGGCGATGCGCACCGTTGCCGGCGGCTCAGCGGCCAATGTGGTCAGGCTGAGTAACAGGCCGCCCAACAGGGCCAGGCCGTGACGCCAGAGTGTGTTCATGTGCGGCTCCAAACAAGGGTTCAACAGGTCTGGGCCGCGTGCTGCAGCGAACCAGGCATTGCCAGGCCAGGAGCGAAATGCATGCCAGTCTTTGAAAAGGCGGCTGCAGGCCTTTAACGGCGGGGCCTTCAGCACATGGGAGGGGCGCGGCGTGGAGCCCAGCCTGCTGATCGGCACGCAGGGCAGTGCTGGCGCGTTGCTGCTGCAGCAGCAGTCGGCTGTTGGAAAATCAAATATTCAAAAATGGAATATATAAAGATGAATTAATAATTTTTTGATCTAATTTGTTTCGGGCACTATGGGGCTGCGCGTCAATTGCCAGGAATGCCCCCATGTCGCTGATCACCCACCCTAATGCCCGAGAGCTGACCAAGTCGGTACGTGCCACCGTGCTTGTGTTCAAGGACCCTCGCTCCCAGGAGCTGCTCAGCCGTATCGAGCGCCTGGCGCCCAGCGAGGCCAATACCCTGATCATCGGCGAAACCGGAACCGGTAAAGAACTTGTCGCTCGCCACATCCATCAGCTGAGCCGCCGTGGCCGCGAACCGTTCGTGGCGGTGAACTGCGGTGCCTTTGCCGAAACCCTGGTGGAAAGCGAACTGTTCGGCCATGAGAAAGGGGCGTTCACCGGTGCCACCTCGAACAAGGCCGGTTGGTTCGAAGCGGCCAATGGCGGCACGCTGTTTCTCGACGAGATTGGGGACCTGCCGTTGAACATGCAGGTGAAGTTGCTGCGGGTGCTGCAGGAGCGCGAAGTCGTGCGGCTGGGCTCGCGTACACCGATCCCGATCAACGTGCGCCTGGTGGCCGCGACCAACGTCAACCTGGCCGACGCCGTGGTGGCGGGGCATTTTCGCGAAGACCTGTTCTACCGCCTGCACGTCGCCACCATCCGCCTGCCACCGCTGCGTGAGCGGCCCGGCGACATCCTGCCCTTGGCGGAATTTTTCATCGAAGAGCATTGCCGGCGCCTGGGTTATGAACGTGCGTCGCTCAGCCCGGATGCCGAGCGCAAATTGCTGGCTCACAGCTGGCCGGGCAACATCCGCGAGTTGGAAAACGCGATCCACCATGCCTTGCTGGTATGCCGCTACCAGGTGGTAGCGCCCGCAGACCTGCACCTGGTGGACATGAGGCCGCAAGGTGCGGCCCAGGTGTACGCCACGCAGGCCAACGCACCGGCCGCGCTCGCGGCGCCGCCTAACCTTGAAAGCGCCTTGTTGGCGTTGTTCGAGCAGAACGTGCCGAACCTGTATGAGCACATCGAGGAGACGGTATTCCGGGCGGCGTATCGGTATTGCCACGGGAACCAGCTGCAGACCGGGCGGTTGTTGAACATCAGCCGCAACATCGTGCGGGCGCGGCTGGAGAAGATTGGCGAATTGTCGAAGGCATGAGGTGCTTGTATCGGGGCCGCATAGCGGCCCCGATTTGGCGCGGTTATTTGATAAAGCGAACCTGGCTGTTGATCTTCTCGATCACCGCCCCTTTGCGCGCGTTGAAGCGGGCCTTGTTCTGTTCGAACAGGTTATTGCCCTTGGTGTCGATGGAAATGATCAGCGGGCCGAACGCCCGTACCCGGTTGACCCACAGGGTTTCAGGCATCCCCAGGTCTTGCCACTCGGCACGTTCGATCTCTTCTACCTGCGTTGCAGCCAGCACCGCACAGCCCCCTGGAAACACCGCATGCACGGCTTTGTTTTCCAGGCAGCCGGTGGTGGTTTCCGGCCCCATGCCGCCTTTACCAATGATCAGCTTGACGCCGGTTTGCTCGATGAACTGCTTTTCGAACTTCTCCATGCGCATGCTGGTGGTTGGGCCGATGGACACCATCTCGAAACTGCCATCGTCTTTTTTGCGCACGATAGGCCCAGCGTGAAAGATCGCACCGCCGCGCAAGTCAACCGGCAACTCTCGCTTGAGCTCGATCAAGCGACGGTGCGCGACGTCGCGGCACGTCACCAACTGGCCGGTGAGATAAACCACGTCGCCGACATTGAGGTTGGCCAGGTCTTCGTCTTTGATCGGGGTGGTCAGGATCTTTTTCACAGTACTACCCCTTCGTGCGAGAGGATGTCGTAGGACAGGTCGGCATTAATGCGGATCTTGCCGCGGCGGTGCGCCCAGCAACCGGTCGATACCGCGACGCCAATGGTCGAGGGGTGACGCGCGGAAGATTCGATGTTCACGCCCATGACACTGCTGTTGCCAGTCAGCCCCTGCGGGCCGATGCCGATTTCGTTGAGGCCATCTTCCAGAAGCTGTTCCATCATGGCGGCGCTTTCATTCGGGTGGCTAGAATCGACCGGGCGCAGGATCGCCTTTTTCGACAGGCGCGCAGCGGTCTCCACCGAGGTCGACACGCCAACGCCAACCAGCAAGGGCGGGCACGCATTGACGCCTCGCGAAGTGATCACGTCGAAGACGAACTCGGTGACCCCTTCATAGCCCTGGCCTGGCATCAGCACCTTGGCCGAGCCTGGCAAGGTGCAGCCACCACCGGCCATGTACACATCGACGATGGCGTAGTCGGCATCCGGGATGATTTCCCAGTCCAGCCACGGGATCTTCGAGCCGGTGTTGGTGCCGGTGTTCTTCTCGATGAAGGTTTCTACCGCGTTGTGGCGCAGCGGGCCCTTGATGGTGGCCTCTTTGGTGGCGTTTTCCAGAATGCCTTCAAGCTCGCTCAGTAGCGGGAACCTGGCCCCCGCCGAGATGAAGTACTGAATGACCCCGGTGTCCTGGCAGCTGGGGCGGTCGAGTTTGTCGGCGTACTCCTGGTTGTCGGCCATCGAGTCATATACGGCAATGGCCAATGGGTTGGTTTCTGCGGCGCGCAGTTTTGCGGTTTTCTCCTTGACGTCTTTGGGCAGGCGCTTGCCGATATAGGCGGTGAACTTCGCCATCACGTCGGTGAGCGATGACACGGCTGATTCTTTATCCACGGTTTTTTCCTCTCTGCATCACAAGGCTGATTGTTCGATGTCTGCGTTTTCAGGGGGCCAGGGTGCCGCTGGTGCTGGCCTCCCTGTGTAGAAGCGGGGTGTGTAGCTGAGTGGCCTCAGGTTTTTCGGGTTCTGCGGGTAGCTGGCCTTCCAGCACCTGGGCCATGCGCGGTTTGTCCAAAGCGCCAACCCAATGCGCGATTGCCACGGTGCCGACGGCGTTGCCGATGGTGTTGGTGATGGCGCGGGCCTCGGACATGAAGCGGTCGACGCCCAGCAGCAGCACCATGCCGGCCACCGGGATGTTGTCCATGGTTGCCAAGGTCGCGGCCAGGGTGATGAAGCCAGAGCCGGTCACACCTGCAGAGCCTTTGGAGGTCAGCAGCAGCACGCCCAGCACGATCAACTGGTCCATCAGCGTCAGTGGCGTGTTGGTGGCCTGGGCGATGAAGATGGCCGCCATGGTGTAGTAGATGCATTGCCCGTCCGGGTTGAAGGTCAGGCCGGAAGGGATCACCAGGCCCACCACCGGTTTGGACACGCCGACCTTCTCCAGCTTGTTCATCAGTTGCGGCACCACCGACTCCGATGAACTGGTGCCCAGTACGGTGAACAGTTCTTCCTTGAGGTACTTGAGGAACTTCCACAGGCTGAAACCGGACAGCCGAGCGATGGCGCCCAGCACAATCACCACGAACAGGAAGCAGGTCAGGTACATGGTTGCCATCAGCTTGCCGAGCGAGACGATCGAGCCCAGCCCGTACTTGCCGACGGTAAATGCCATTGCACCGCAGGCCGCGAGCGGCGCCACGCGCATGATCATGCCGACGATGAAGAACATGCCGTGGGAGAACGCTTCAAGCACATCGACCATCGGTTTGCCGCGCGGGCCCAGGTGCGAGAGGGCGATGCCGAACAAGGTCGAGAACAGCAGGATCGGCAAGATCTCATTCTTGGCAAAGGCATCGGTCACGCTGCCGGGGATGACATGCAACAGAAAGTCGATGAATCCGCCCGAGCTGTTTGCAGCTGCCGCGGTGTAGGTGGAAATGCTTTTGGCATCGAGGGTGGCCGGGTCGACGTTCATGCCTTGCCCAGGCTGTACAAGGTTGACCACGACCAGGCCCAGCACCAGGGCAAAGGTGGACAGTACCTCGAAGTAGATCAGCGCACGCACGCCCACGCGGCCGAGCTCTTTCATGTTTTCCATCTTGGCGATGCCCAGCACCACCGTGGCGAAAATGATCGGTGCGAAGACCATCTTGATCAGTTTGATAAAGGCATCGCCCACCGGCTTGAGGTCGGCGCCGACCTGTGGCCAGAACACCCCGATCAGTACCCCGAGGGTTACCCCGATCAGCACCTGCACGTACAACTTGCCTAACACTCGCTTGGCCATTGCCGTCTCCGAATTATTGTTGTGAGTCGGTTCTTGTGGCGGCTGGGCTTATCGGTAGCGGCAGGCAACACCTGGCCGTGGCAGCTCGATAGCCCAGGTTTCTTAGGGTTAATCACGCAGGGCCAAGGTAATGGTTTTTTAAAAACCGTGTAATACAATGAAATTCAACTCATTATTTCCTTCAGGTTAATTATGAACCCAGTGTCCGAGCTGGCCTTTTTCACCCAGCTCATCCGCGTGGGCAGCCTGGCTGCCACCGCGCGTGAGATGAACCTGACCCCACCTGCGGTCTCCAAGCGCCTGGCGCAATTGGAACAGCGGCTGGGCGTGCGGTTGCTCAACCGCACCACACGCAGCATCAGCCTGACCGCCGAGGGCGAGACCTACCTGGTCAATGCCCGGCGCATACTGGGTGAGATCGAGGAGATGGAGCGCCAGGTGTCCAGCAGCCGCGCCGAGCCCAAGGGCCTGCTGCGGGTCAATGCGCCGTTGGGCTTTGGCCGTACCCATGTGGGGCCGGCGATTTCATCGTTTGCCAAGCGTTACCCCGAGGTGGAGGTGCAACTGCACCTGACCGATCGGCCCATCCAGCTGCCCAATGACGCAATCGATGTGGCTATCCGCTTTGGTGAATTGCCCGACTCGCGCCTGATCGCGCGCAAGATCGCAGCCAACCGCCGGAGGCTGTGTGCCGCGCCCAGCTACTTGGAAGCCTGCGGTACACCCGAGGTGCCCAAGGACCTGGCTGCACACAATTGCATCGTGTTACGCCAGAACGATGCCGCCTTTGGCGTCTGGCGCTTGAGCCGTGGCAAGCAGTCAGAATCGGTTAAGGTGCGTGGAAGCCTGAGCACCAACGATGGTGAGGTGGCGTTGAACTGGGCGTTGGAGGGGCAAGGCATCCTGATGCGGGCCGAATGGAACCTGGCGGACCACTTGCGCAGTGGGCGCCTGGTGGAGGTGTTGGGTGATTACCAGACACCGCCGGCGGATATCTATGCGGTTTACCTTGAGCGTTTGAACCTGTCCGCGAAGGTGTCGTGTTTCATCGAGCATTTGAGGGCGTTTTTTAAAAGCCATGCCGATGGGCCGGAAGACAGCTTGGCGGCATGGCAGTAGCCACTTGAATGATGCGGCGTGAATGGTGCGTGTGAATGAAGAGTTGCGAAGCGTTGGACGGCTCATGTTAAATGAGAGTCATTATTAAAGACGTCCTGACCGGTTCACCCCATGTCCTGCGCTGACCCTTCCCTGCAAAAAACCGTGCATACCCTCTACGCGGAGCACCATCCCTGGCTGTGCGGTTGGCTACGCAACAAGCTCGGGTGTGTCGAGCATGCGGCGGACCTGGCCCAGGACACGTTCATCCGCGTGCTGACCCTGCGCAAGGCCGCCGAGCTGCGCGAGCCACGGGCTTACCTCTCGAGCATCGCCCGTAGCCTGATGATCGACATGTTCCGCCGCCGTGCTGTTGAGCAGGCCTATCTGGAGACGCTTGCCGCCCGCCCCGAGCAGGTCGAAGTCTCGCCCGAGGCGCGCACGTTGATCATCGAAGCGTTGATGGAAATCGACCGCCTGCTCGACGGCCTGGGCGCCCGCAGCCGGGAGATTTTTCTGATGGCCCAGCTGGATGGCTTGAGCTATGTCGAGATCGGGCGGCGCCTGGACATTTCGGTTACCACCGTCAAGAAGCATGCAGTGCGGGCACTGACCCATTGCCTGATGCTGGCTGAGGACTGAACCGTGGCCGGGGACCCGCCACTGGATCGGAACGTGCTCGAAGCCGCGGCGAGTTGGTATGTCGAGTTGCGCTGCGATGCCGATGAACGTACGCGCGCCGCGCATCAGCGCTGGTTGCTCAGCGATCCACTTCACCGGCAGGCCTGGGAGCGCCTGGCGCGCTTGCAGGGCACCTTCGAGCACGTGGCACCAGGCATCGCTCGGCCAACCCTGAGCAGTGCCAGGGCCAAGCGCCGCGAAGTGCTCAAGGTGATGTCGATTGTGCTGGCTGCGGGTGGGGCAGGGGGGCTGGCCTGGCACGAGGGGGGCATCGCGCGGTTGATGGCCGACCAACGCACAGGGGTTGGCGAGCGCCGTTCGCTGCGCCTGGAGGATGGCAGCCGCTTGCAGTTGAACACCGCCACCGCTGTCGATATCCGTTACACCGCCCAATGGCGCGCCTTGCACCTGTTGGGCGGGGAGATCCTTGTGCAAACCGCGCGCGACGCGCAGGCCCGAGCGTTTATCGTGCACACCGAAGAAGGCAGCATTCGCGCCCTGGGCACGCGTTTTACTGTCCGCTGTGATGCTGACGTCACGCGGGTTTGCGTGCTGGAACATGCCGTGGAGGTACGCACGGCGCACTCGCTGGCGCCGGTGCGTGTCGAGGCCGGTCAGCAACTGGTCTTTCGCGCGGATGAAGCCGGCGTGGTGCAGCCCGCGACAGCGCTGGCGGATGCCTGGACCCGCGACATGCTGGTGGTGGACGACTGGCGCCTTGCCGATGTTGTTAGCGAACTGCAACGTTATCGGCCCGGCCATCTGGGGTGTGACGCGGCCGTGAGCGAGCTGCGCCTGTCCGGCGCGTTTCAGCTGGGCAATATCGATACTGCCCTGGACAACCTCACCCGCACCTTGCCGGTACGCATTCGGCGGTTCAGCCGGTTCTGGACGCGGGTCGAGGCTGTTTGAGGGCTTAGGGGAGAAGGTGTTCGCTCAGCATTTTCAGCGCCTATGAGATCGAGCGCCGCCCGCGCGGCGCTCGACATACGCCTCACATCAAAACCCAAAGCAGGCACTCTTTTACCCAGGGGGGGTTATCGATTTCAATTCTCATTCGACTTGTTAAGTAGAGGCGCATCAGACGCCGTAAAAAACTGCCGCAGGGCGAAAGGAATACCCATGCTCCCTTCAGACACTCGCAACCCCGTTATCCTCATCAACTGTGCCAAAAACCCCTTGATGCGGGCGGTCAATCGCGCGCTGTTCAGCATCGCGCTCGCGACGCCTCTGGCTGCGGCGATGATCGCCCCGCCAGTCATGGCCCAGACCCGTGTCGAAGCCGCATTCGACATCCCGGCCGGCCCGTTGGGCGCCGCGCTCACCCAGTTCGCGGAGGCGGCGGGGGTGACCGTGTCGTTCGAACCGTCCTACGTGCACTCGTTGAAGTCGCCAGGCTTGCATGGCCGCTACAGTGCCGAGGCCGGCCTGCGCCAATTGCTGGTAGGCAGCCAGTTGCAGGTGCTGCGCCAGGCCAATGGCAGCTATTCGCTGTTGCCCATGGTCGGGGATGCGTCGACGTTGCAACTCGACAGTACCAGCATCACCGGCACGTCCGTGGAGTCGGCCTACGGGCCGGTAACCGGTTATGTCGCCACCCGCAGCGCGACGGGGACCAAGACTGATACGCCGATTCTGGAAATCCCGCAGGCCATCAACGTCGTCACTGCCGACCAGGTACAGGCCCAGGGCGCGCGCAACCTGACCCAGGCATTGCGTTATACGCCGGGGCTGGCAACGGGGGGGTTCACCGATCGCAACAGCATTGCCGACGAAATCACCAGCCGTGGCTTCGCCCCGACCCCGCTGTACCTGGATGGCGCGTACCTGCCGTATGCGGGCAGCCTGGGCGGCGCGCCACAGATCGACCCCTATACCCTGGAACGCATCGAGGTGCTCAAGGGCCCATCGTCGGTGCTCTACGGGCAAAACCAGCCGGGCGGGCTGATCAACATGGTCTCCAAACGCCCGACCCGCGAGCAGCGCAACCAGGTCAAGCTGGGGGCCGGCAGTTACAACCGGGTCAACGGTGCGTTCGACAGCAGCGGCCCATTGGAAGAGCAAGGCGCGTTCACCTATCGCCTGGTCGGTGTGGCCGACAAAGGCAACGAGCAGGTGGCGCACACCCACAGCGAACGCCTGCTGTTGGCACCGAGCCTGACCTGGGCGCCGAACGAAGACACCGCCCTGACGGTGCTGGCACAGGTGCAGCGCGACGACGGCCTTGCCGACTACCAGTCGCTGCCGATGATCGGTTCGCTCAAGCGTGGCCCGACGGGCCAACGCATCGACCGCGACTTCTTCTCGGGCGACTCGCACTACAACGATTACAAGCGTAACCAGTACATCTTCGGCTACGACTTCAGCCACCGCTTCAGCGATGACCTGGCGGTACGTTCCACAGCGCGCTACACCGATGTGCGTGACCGCTACAAAGGCTTCTACCTGCGCAGTTTCGTTTCGGACGACGAGGGGGTGGATTACACCCGGGCCAACCGGGTCAAGCTCGACTGGCGCCAGCACAATATCGCCTACACCCTCGATAACAACCTGGAATATAAATTCAATACCGGCGCGCTGCAGCACACCACACTGGCCGGCGTGGACTACCGCCACTTCTCCCGCAAATACGATGGCTACAACGCCTACAACGTGCTGCCGGTCGACCTCTACGGCAAGAACAACTACGACACCAGCAGCGTGACCCCTGTGCTGGACACCCAATGGGACAATACCGTTCGCCAGACTGGGGTGTATGTGCAGGACCAGATCAAGCTCGACCAGTGGATCCTGACCGTTGGTGGCCGCCAGGACTGGGCAGAAATCGACAACAAAGACCTGCTGGCCAAAAGCATCGCTTCACAGCGTGACAACAAGTTCACGGGCCGTATCGGCCTGACCTACGTCACCGAGTTTGGCCTGGCGCCTTACGTCAGCTATTCCCAGTCGTTCTTGCCGACACTGGGCACGGACAGCGCCGGCAAGTCGTTTGAGCCGACCGAGGGTGAACAGTACGAAGTGGGGGTTAAGTACCAGCCGGTCGAGGGCACCTTGCTCACCGCGTCGGTGTTCCAGGTCAAGCAGAAGAACGTGCTGACTCAGGACGACGACAACCCCCAGTACCAGGCGCAGGACGGTGAGGTGCGCTCGCGTGGCGTTGAACTTGAACTCAAGTCCACCCTCGACAACATCGACGTGCTGGCGGCAGCCACCTACATCGACTCGTTCTACACCAAGAGCAACTACGGCGACCAAGGCAACCGCAGCGAGTCGCAGGCGCCGGTATCGGCGTCCCTGTGGGTGGATTACCACTTTACCCAGGCCATGCTCAACGGCCTCACCTTCGGCGCAGGTGCCCGCTACACCGGCCGTAAACCGGGTGATTCATCCAACTCGTTCGACGTGCCGGCCTACGCGGTGTATGACGCTACCGTCAGCTACGACCTGGGCAAATTCGACGCGAGCCTGCGCGGTTTGCAGGCCAGCCTGAATGTGCAGAACATCTTCGACCGCGAGTATGTGTCGGACTGCAACTATGCGTTCGGTTGCTATTACGGCCAGGAGCGCGTGGCGTCGGTGGAGATGACCTACGATTGGTGATCGGGGGGTAGCCATGACTGAATTCGAGGTGGTTGGGGCAAAGATGGAAGCTGCGTGGATCGCGGGGATGGCTAGAAGTATCAGACCTTAGCATTGCATCGGCGGTAGCCTCGATGCGGGTCATGCAGGCACTGTTTTCAGCAAACCGCAGTGCTAGCACCACGTTATACTCGGCGCTTTTTGCCCGTGGCCGGAGACCCTTATGCGCCAGGTTTTGCTCATCGTCGATGTTCAATCCACCTTCAGCCCGCCCGAATGGCTGGTCGACGGTTTGCGGCGGTTGTCGGCGAATATCCCGACCATCGCCTCGGTCGAACTGCACGATGAGCAGGCCACGCCGTTTCAGCGTCAGTTGGGCTGGCACCCGGCAGCCGAGGACGAGAGCCTGGTCGAAGCAGACCAGGTGTTCGTCAAGCATGGCTACGGGCAGACCGTCGAAACCCTCGAATACATCAAGCAACTAGGCGTGGAGCGGGTGCTGGTGTGCGGCATGCAAACCGAAACCTGCGTGCTGGCTGCAGGCTTTGCGCTGTTCGATGCGGGGCTCACGCCAACCCTGGTGACCGACATGACGGTAGGGTCGTCGCTGGACAGGTCCGGGAAGATGGGTATCGACTTGTGGAAGCACCACTTCCGCCAGGTGACGACGTCTGCCGAGGTGTTGGCCGCCCTGGCGATGTGAGCACAGGAAGTGCAATCATTTTGCTATCTTTCTACGCCAATGAGTATCATTGTCGATTAATGACGGCCTCGATACACTTGGATTGAGAAGGATCTCCATGCTGAAACAGCCTTACCTTGTCGCTGTGCTGCTGCCGCTTGCAATGAGCTGGTGTTGCTCGGCGCAAGCTTTCACCGATGGCACTGACCGCTCCGTGACCTTGGAAAAGGTCGAGCAGACCTTTGTCGTGCAGAAGGATGGCAGCCACCGCCTGGACGTCGACAGCGTCTTGCTGATCAATGACGAACGCGCTATCAAGGCCCGCGCCCAGCAGCCGGTGAGCTTCAACCGCTCGCTGGAAACCCTGGAAGTGATCGAGGCCTACACGCAAAAGCCCGATGGGCGCAAAGTGCGGGTGGATGCCGCGCACATCAAGGAACAGCAAGAGCAGGCGTCTGTGCAGGCGCCGATGTTTCAGGACAGCGTCAATAAGGTGATCATCTTCCCTGAGGTCGCGGTGGGGGATCGCCTGGTCCTGCATTACCAGCGTAACCGCGTCACGCCGCTGTTCCCGGGGCAGTTCGAAGACATCACCGTGCCGGAATTCCACCCGGTTGGGGAGTTCACTCTGACCTACGACATGCCCGAGGACATGCCCCTGCAAGCGGACGCGCGCAGCTTCAAGGCGTCGATGCCAGCGGCTGCACCCGGGCGCAAGGTCTACCGCTGGGATTACGTACCGGCGGACCGGGCGCGGATCGAAGCCAGTGCGGTGTCCTACCTGGACTACGGGCACTATCTGGCCGTCTCGACCTTCACCGATTTCAAACAGTTCGCCGAGGCCTACCAGGCACGCGCCCAGGTCGAGGTCACGGCACCGATCACCGAGTTGGCCCACCGCCTGACGGCCCACTTGCCCACTGCACGGGAAAAGGCGCTGACGCTCAGCGACTGGGTGCGTGAGAACATTCGCTATGTCGCTGTGTATGTCGGTGCCGGTGGGGTGGTGCCACATGCCGCGCAGACCGTGCTGGACAACCGCTACGGTGATTGCAAGGACCATGTGGCACTGCTTGAAGCGCTGCTGACGGCGGCGGGTATCAAAAGCACGCCGGCCTTGATCAACCTGGGCAATGCTTATGTGTTCCCCAAGGTTCCTGCGCTGGGGGTGTTGAACCACGTGATCACCTACGTGCCGAGCCTGGACCTGTACCTGGACTCGACCGACCCTTCGATTGCCGCAGGCTACCTGCCGCTGGGTACCTTGAACAAGCGTGTGCTGCTGACTGCCACAGGCGAGTTCGGGCGTACCCCGGCCATCCAGCTCAACAAGGTGTCCAGCGACCTGAAGTTCAAGGTCAACGGCAAGGGAGCGGCGGACTTCACCAACGTTGCCACCGTGCAAGGCTGGGCCAGCGAGGTCAGCCGCTATGGGGTTAAATCGATGAAGCCGGCCGACCGTGAACTGCTCGTCGAAAAAGTGCTCGGCGCCTACGGGCAGCGCGGCAGCGGCACGTTCGAGGTACACCCGCCGAGCGCCAGTGACGAGTTTGTCAGCACCGTCGATGGGCGCACGGAAAACCTCGTCAACCTGCCCGGGCCGGTGGGGGTGGTGGCCTTGAGCAGCCTGGCAGGGGGTATTTCGCAGAACGTCTACAGCTTTGCCATGGAAAAGGAACGCAGCCAGCACTTCGTGTGCATTTCCAACGACACCGTGGAAACATCGCGTTTCGAATTCCCACCGGAGGTCAGCGTACTGGCAATCCCCAAGCAGGTGCGTCTGCAAGACGCCAATGTGGAATACAGCGCGCGTTACGCTCAGGAGGGGAATGCGGTGGTGATCGAGCGGCACTTCAAGTTCAGCCGCCCGAACGTGGTGTGTTCACCCGAGGATTTTGCCGCCATGAAGCCGACGCTCGAGGCGATGGTCAAGGACCTGCAGAGCCAGATCATCGTGCAAGCGAGCTAGCCCCCAGGTCGTACGCCAACAGCATGCGCCTGGCTTACTCGGCCGCCAAGCGCCCCTTCACCCGGTCAGCCTTGTACTGCATAGCCACTGCTGGCGCAGGTTTGGCTGCTCCGGTTTCCAGCCATTGACGCATGCGGCTGGCATCGGCGAAGTGGGTGTACTTGCCGAAGGCATCGAGGATCACCATCGCCACCGGGCGGTTGTCCATGCGGGTCAGCAGCACCAGGCAGTGGCCAGCCTCATTGGTGAAGCCGGTTTTGGTCAGCTTGATGTCCCAGTTGCTCTTGTTCACCAGGTGATCGGTGTTACGAAAGCCCAAGGTGTAGTTGGGCGCGCGGAAGGCCACGGTCTTCTCGCGGGTCGTCGACAGTTCGCTCAGCATCGGGTACTTGCGCGACGCCATCAACAGCTTCGACAGGTCGCGGGCGCTGGACACGTTCTGCGTCGACAGGCCGGTCGGCTCGACATAGCGGGTGTGCGCCATGCCCAGGCTGCGGGCCTTGGCGTTCATGGCCTTGATGAACGCCGGGTAGCCGCCGGGGTAGTGGTTGGCCAGGCTGTTGGCCGCACGGTTTTCCGACGACATCAGGGTAATCAGCAAGGTCTCGCGGCGGTTCAGCTGGCTGCCCAGGCGCACCCTCGAATACACACCCTTCATCTCCGGGTTGCTGGCGATGGTCATGGTGAGCATTTCATCCATGGGCAGCTTGGCGTCCAGCACCACCATCGCCGTCATCAGTTTGGTCACCGAGGCAATGGGCACCACGCGGTCGGCGTGGCTGGCATACAGTTCCTGATTGGTGTTCAGGTCGATCAGCAATGCGCTGCCCGAAGCCAAGTGCAATTTGGCCGGGTCACGTTGCACCTGGGCCGGGGGTTGTGCAGCAGCAGTCGACGGAAGGGTCGCGGTACCTGTGAGCAACAGCAGCAGGCTGAGGATAGACAGGGATGTTTTCACGTTGAGGCTCACTAAAAGTTGGTATGTCGTTGGCTGTGCAAGGGTTTTCCCCCAAAAAACCGCTGCATTGTGGAGTATGGCCTAAACCGTGTCGAATGCCTTATGACTAAAGGGCGTAACGTGAACGAAATTTAATCCTGTACCAATTCTGTACCAATTACCTGCTGTTCAAGCTTGGCCAATTCGGACCAATCGTTGGCTGAATTCAGCCACTTTGCGTACGTCGTCAACAGCACCTGGACCGAGTGCCCGAGCTGCCCCGCGATGAAGGCAGGGTTCATCCCAGACATGAGGCACATCGTGGCATATGTGTGCCTGCAGTTGTACTGAGGACGCGCAGGAAGCTTCAATGCCGCGATAGCCTCATTGAAGTGTACCCCGGGAGTATCAGTGCCCTTCATGTACGGCGATGAGCCGGAAGGCTGAAAGACGTAGGATGACTCTGTAGAGACTCGGCGCTTCTGTCTGGATCGATAGTGTGCGATCTCCTTTGCCTTGGCCAGGGCGCCCAAAGCTCGACTGTTGAGCATCACGGTTCGGGTGTACTTCGTCTTTGTTCGTTCGACCACTTGCTTTTCCACCACGATCCGGCAGACGTGTGCCGTCCTCTTGTCGAAGTCAATCTCGTCCCAACGCAGCGCCATGACCTCGCCAGTGCGCATGCCAGTGTAGAAGGCAAACTCATAGAACGCGGCGAATACCTGGTTGCATCGGGAGAAGTTCGCATACATCCACGCGATCAGAGCATCAGCTTCTTCCACCGTGAACGGGTCCACCTGCTTCTTGTTCTTCTGAGGCAGTTGGATTGCAGCAGCCGGGTTCCTGTCTACCACCTCGTCATACACTGCTGCTCGGAACATCGCCTTTACCCTGGCGATAGCGGCGCGTTTGACTGTCGAACTCTTCCACTGGGTCTTTGCGACTACCTCCCTCAGCACCATCGGTGTAACTGCCTTGATCGGCAGCGTTGCCAGATGGGGCATCCAATAGTTGTTCATTAACCCCTTGTAGTTGACGCGGGTGTCGTGCACCACTTCCAGGCTGTTTAGCCAGGTCTGGGCGTACTCGCCGAACATGATTTCATTCACATGCGCGAAATAGCTGGACGTGGGGAATAGCTCGGCATACCGCTTCTCGTCCAGCACCCCGTGTTTGGCAAGGCTGATTACTTGAGCGCGTAAATCGGCTGCCGCTTTGATCCCCTTGGCGGTTTGGGGATGCGCGAGAGTTTCGGACCGACGCTCACCGTTCCAAGTAAAACGGATCCGGATGGATTTACCGATGAGTTCGACTCCAGTGGGTAGCCCCAGCTTCCTTCCAGCCACGCTTCATATCTCCTGATGCTGTAAAAAATCCGGCCGTCGATCTTCTTCCAGACCCCCTCGGGGATCACGCCGCGGCTTCGCTTACCTTCCAATGCGCGCTTGGTCGTTCCGACCAGCTCTGCCATCTTCTCCTCAGGGACCTTGTCGGATACATAGGCCACCGGCTGGCGATCTTCGTTTTGCATAATGGTCTCCACGCCGCCGGTGGCGGCAGGTTGGTGGTCAGTCGACCTGGTAGTAGACGTAGCAGTTGACGCCCTGGTCCTTTAGCGACTTGTGCATTGCCTGCACGCCCGCGCTGTGCTGGTTTCCCTGGCCTGGCCAAGGTGTGTCCAAGTGGACGCCTTGCTGGTGGTAGCGGCTTTTCTTCTGGACGTAACCGGGCAACCCCTGCAGTTGGCTGGGCCGAAGGCCTGGCACCGGAATCACTACGCGGTCCAAGTTGGCGCTGCCGCCGTCGTCGGTGCACGCAGCCGCTGCGGCTTTGCCGGCCTCGATCGCAATGCGGACCTTTGCAGGCAGGCTCGAGAGTTCATCTTTCGTCATGGCGATAGCTCTCCATGCCCGCGCATGTCGGCGGGCTTGAGTAGTAGGGGAGGGGTTAGAGAAGATGGGCGCCGGCTTCTAGCAGGCCGTCTCGGTCTTCGCGCAGCAGCTTGTTCTCGGCGATCAGCTGGTCGCGCTCCCTGATCAGGGCCTTGATAGCTGTTGAGATGTAGCGGTGCCCCAGCTCGATGGTGATGGTTTGGGCCTCGTCGAACAGCTTGACCTTCTGGTCTCGCTCCTCGGCTGCGCGCCTGGCCAGCTGCTTTTCACGGATCTTGAGGCAGCGCTTGCAGGTGACGTGGCGCCAATCGCTGGTCAGCTGCTCGTCTTCCATTTCACCATCGGTACCGCACAGCACGTCTTCTGGCGGGTCTGGGTCGGCCTCGGTACCGCCATCCCACTCGTACATGTGAACTGCGCGCCTGCTCATGGTTGTTTACCCTGTGCGCGGCGTGCAACGCCATCCATTATGGCGATCGACATACGCCTGCGCTCCTGCACCGCCGGGCTGTCGGGGTCGTAGTTGGCGCCGAGGTAGGCCTTAGGATCCATGGCCATGGCCCGCTTCACCCGCGTGAAGTTCTCGTCGCGTTGCCATAGGCCGCTCCAGGTCAAGAACGGCTTCTTGCACTTTTCCTCACCTTCGGCCAGCTTCCAGATGGCTTGGCGGTCGAAGGTCATGAGCATGTCCATGGCACAGACGGCCAGCCGCAGATCGTCATAGTCTGGGCGCTCGCCGGATTTCACGGCTTCGATGATTTCGCCAAGGGTCTTCATGGCAACAGCTCCTTCGGCACCTGGACGGTATCGCCGAGCTTGGCTTTGACCAGGCCTCGGCAGAAGGCAATTAGCGCAGTTGGGCCATAGCACCAGAAACCGGTCCTGCCTGGCCCAGAGCTGTAGCGAAAGTTCGCGTCGGCGAGGTGGGCCTCGTAGTGCAGCCCGCCGTTGTGCTTGTCGATCAGTGGGCCGCCCTGGTCCCAGTTAGTGGATGGTCGAAACCCGAAGCCTTCGGAGGCGCCGCGAATGCTCACGCTGGCGAATACGCCCCGGGGACTGATAATCGTCAGGTGGTTTTCGGTGTCTTGCTTGTAGCCTTCGGCCATGGCCACCGCCCAGTCCAGCGGCGCACCGATTAGGTTCGATACCCTCACTTCTATCAGGTCAGTCATGCTTGCACCGCCTTCGGTTCAAGCCTGGCAAGCCGATCGCGCAGCGAGTTGATTTCGCCTTGGTATTCATCGGCCAGCTTGGCCAGGTCATCGAAGTTGACCCAGTTGCCATGCTTGTCTGGCACGCGGATGACGGTTCCTTTCTCGTCATCTCCGCCACGCCAGAAGTTGAACCTTGGAAGCTGGTGCGCCTTGTCCCAAAGGTCATAGCCCTCTCGAGTTTTGATGTTCCTCACAGCTGATACCTCTCATCAATCCAGCGCCCAGGCGCCAGAGCGGGTGTAGGTTCGGGTTGGGTTTCGTGCGGGGAGAGCTGGCGCTCGTTGCTGGCGTGCTGGCAGTTCATCTGCGCGTGCAATCGGCCGAGCTGGCGCATCTCATATGCAAGCCATGCCGAGCTCGCCGCGATCCCGAGAAGCGGCAGCAGGAGGCAGAGGGCGAGTCGGGTCCTGGCTGCACCTTGTGGCGGACCCACACGCAGATCGGGCCGTCCTCTGTGTCATGGATGGAAAAGATGAACCAGCCATCACCGGGCGGTTCCGTAGGGTTCCAGCCGGTGCAGTCTGCCGTTCCGTCGTGGTACCAGGCTGCCTGCAGGGTTTCGGACGCGTCGTACTCAAACTCAACCTGTTTGATGTCCAAGCCGCGATCATCGAACCAGGAATACGGGGTCAGCACCTCATCCGTTGAGGGCCACGCAGGGTGGGTCCAAAACCCGTACTCATCACGCTCAACGGCAATTGGCTGAATCAGTTGCTTTTCTTCAAGCATGACTTCGTCCTTGGCCGCCATATCGCGGCATTGAATAGAGGGAGAGGCGAGTGAGATAGTCTGTGGTAAATTTGTACCAAGAAGCATAGCGGCCTTAGGAATTTTGGTTCCGAGCCGACTGTTCGCATTTCTAATCCAGCTTAGGCTGTAGCTTCACGATTTAGCTCATGAGGGGCTTGGTTTGATTATTCCTAAAATCAGTTTTGGCGAAAAGAAAGTTATCGCTAGTGGCCGCTTGATTATGCCAACGGACGAGCTTTCAGTGCGCATAGGTATTGATGATCTTGATTTTTTAGTGGAATTTCCTACGGGGGGCGACCTAAGTCAGGGGATAGTGTTTAATACCGACGGTAATACCCTTCGCGTTGTTTTTCGTAATCCATCTGAGAAGCCAAGAATGGGTTTCACTAAGACGTTTCTGCCTGTCGGGATCTTCAATGGAGAAACTCTCGGCTTAATTATGACTGTTAATTTTCTCCCTAGTAAAGCTAAGTCTATTGATTACACGTTTATCACCTTAGGGGTCAACAAGGACGCTTCTGATGACTAACAGGGTGAAAGCGCCACCGGTCGACTCTCAGGGAAATACAGTCACCACTCCGCAGTATGAAACACCTAAGAGTAAGAGTGGTTTTTTTAATTTTATTTCTTCGCCCTTCGCTGATGTAATTGGAAAGGGGGATCAAGCAAAAGATTCGGTTGTATGGTATCTTATAACTAGAATGGTCAGGGTTTCCGTGCTTTTCATTCTGATTCTCTTTGCGATTGATGTATGGAAGAATGATGGGAAAAATTGTCTGGATATTCTTAAACAGGTTTGGGCGGTGTTCGCGCCTGTAATAACGTTGGCTATGGGGTATCTGTTTGGTAAGCGAGAGCGCGAGGGCGTTTCAAAGGAATGAGTCTATTGGTGCCATAGATTAATCTTTGTGCAAGAGCTTGATTGTTCCAACTCGATGATTCAGTGAGTCACCAGAGTTGCTCAAGCCGGGAGCCTCGTCACCTTAAGTCCATAAGGTTCATCCGAGGAGCTTGTGGTTTTCGCAGCCCTTTGAGCTAGAAACTCAGGATGTGTTGGTGCCCTCTCTGAGTCTGGCAGCTTTTGCTTAACGATGGGATGGAGAGGAACAGGCCCCGCACAGGTTTTGCGGCTTTGAATGCAATGCGGCATGGTTAATACGCAGCTGGATACGATCGGCCAGCTCTCGCGGCACTTTGACCATCTCGGTGTTGCTGGATCGGTTTTCTGTGGGCATGGGGATACCTCGCGGCTATAGTTCGCCGAACGTCAGAAGGAGTTGTTTGGATATGCTTAGCTACGTTAGGTACAAGCTGGCGCTGTGGAAGATAGCCAGGCGCGAAAAAGATTTGGAAAAGCGATGCCCCCCGGATACTCCGGAGGCTTATGAGTCCGGACAGATGGCTTCATTCATCGAAGAGTTCAACGATCTCCACGCATGGCGGCGCATTGCCCAGACCGAGTACTTCCGCAGAAAAGCCGACAGACTGCTAGTCCAGATGCCATCGTTCGAAGAGGAAGGCATATACGAGCAAGTCGAATGGGACAAAGACATAAGGCAACCGATCTACCTCACCGACAAAGGATTCAAATTTGTCCGCGATGCGATCAGGGAGGAGCAGAAGCATCGTCGTGAGTCGGTTAACTACTGGTTTGCCATAGCGGTTGGCGTGATTGGTTCGATAGCTGGGTTGATTTCAGCTTTCAAACAATCAATCCCCGCAGAAGCAGTCGATGTCTTTGGCCAGGTAGTCGAAATCGAAATCCGTCTGCCTAGCGCGCTGGTCTGCTGACCATGCCAATGCTCGGTAGTTGGGGCGGTCTTGCCGGAACACCTGGCCGAACCGCTCCTCGGTACCAGACCACCAGATCACCCTGGATGGATCTTCCTGGATGGTCCTAATCAGCTTGGCTTCGTTCTTCTTCCAGCACAGGTCGCAGTTGCCGTAGTCCGAATCCATGCCCAGATCGAAAGGCTGTTTGGCCCAGAAGGCCGCCACGTCTTCCTTGATGATGCCAGCGACGTAGGATGGGCAGACGCTGTCCCATCGCGCATTGCCGCGCTCGTTGGCGGTCATCATTCGGCTGTAGCGGCGGGGCTCGTCGTAGCGGATTCCGATGATGCAGTCCCACTCGTCGTAGCCCAGGGCGCGCATGTGCTTCTCGCCGATTTTCACCTTGAGATAGGCGGTGCAGATATTGTTGCTGAAGTTCGGTAGGACCGCCGACAGGTTCTTCTCAGCCTTCCGGTAGGCCTGGTAGTACTCGAGCATCATTGTGAATGGCTCGCCGTTGCGGCTGGCCGTCTCGAAGTCGACTATCTTGTACCAGGGCGCGTCATCCGGCTGGCCGTACACCCGGCACCACTCCATCCAGACGATGTTGACGCCCCAGTGCTTGGCCATAGCGTCGATGAAGACCAGCGTCTCCTCGCGCTCCTTGCCGGTGTTCTGGAAGAAGGCGTGCACGTCTGCCGGTAGCTTGCCGCCGTGGGCCTCCAGAATGTTCCAGAGCATGTGCCCGCTGGTGCGGCCACCACTTACGCCGACCTGCGCAGGCCCAGTGATCTGGTAGGGGTTCATCGTCATGAGCTTCCCAGCCTGAACTGCTCCTGGCCACCGTGCGCCATGGCTGGATTGAGCTGGACGCGCTGCCCGGCGAGCATTCCTGCAGTCTGGGCGGCCATGTCGAGCTCTACGGGCCCAGACTTGCGCTGCTTGCCAATCTCGCGGCCACTCAGGTACTGCTCGATCAGCGCTTTGTCCTGGCTTTCCACCTGCACCAGGTCGCGCCCACTGCAGCACTGCTCGATAGCTGGATCTTCTTCGCCCCGTGGCACCAGCTCGTGGATCTTGCCGTGCACCACTGAAACCCACGCGATTGCGAAGTGATCGCCGGCTGTCTCGGGGGAGTAGGCGCTGCGGCGCTTACCACTCCTGACCGAGGCCACGTAGTCGCGGCGAGCCTGCGTCAGCTTGGTTAGCAAGGTCTCGTAGGCATACATCGCGATCTGCGGCGCAGGAATCACGCCTACGAACAAGGCCCGTTCAACCATTCGCCCGGACGACTTGCACCAGTGCTTATACGAGAGTGGTCGGCACCCGAACACCCTGGCCACGATGCCGCTTAGGTGCCGATCCCATGTTGGCCGCCGGTTTGCCCTGGACTTCTCCGACTGGACCTCATCCACGTCGCTCAGGCGCACATCCAGCTCGGTGAGGCGATACTCGCGCATCAGCGCCTGGGCCTGGCGCATCGCCGTAGCCGCCTCGTTCTCGTTCGAGCTTTTGGAAAGGGCCAGGCAGCGCTTGATCTTGCGGATGACCCGCTCGAGCTTGCTTTCGTCGTGCTGTTGTTCGGTCATGTTGTGGTCCTTGCGTGCAGGCGCCGCCCTCGCTGGGGTAGCGGAAACTCGTATTTTGGGTTAAAAGTTGGCGGTAAAAAGTGGAGATGTGGGATGAATACAGGGCAGTGCAAACTTTGCTTGACTCATGGAGAGTTGAAGCTTAGTCACTTTATTCCAAAGTTTGTCGGTAAATGGGTAAAGGAGACGTCGGCTACTGGGTTTATTCGCAAGAATACCAACTTAAATAAGCGTGCGCAGGACATAGAAAAAGAGTACTGGCTGTGTGGCTCTTGTGAGCAGCTGTTTTCCGGTTGGGAACGCGAATTTGCTAATAAACTCTTCTATCCGTTCGTAAAAGACGAAATTGATAAAGTTTCTTACGGTGACTGGCTCGCAAAATTTTGTGCATCTCTAAGCTGGCGAACACTTGGTTACATGCGCAGTGTCAACCCAAGGATAGATGGTAAGCAAAATGAAGTGGAAGAGGCTGCATTAAGTGCGCTGGCATCTTTTTTGCTCGGGCGCTCATCTAACCCTGGTAAATATGAGCAACATTTATTTCCCCTTGAGCCTGTAGATTCAACCAATGCCGAAGTTCCTATAAATGTAAATAGGTACTTCTTGCGAAATATGCAGATGGATATTCTAGCCACTGATCAGGGTGAAGTCATCATATACACCAAGCTGCCTAAGTTTATGGTGTTGGGGCTTACAGGGCATAGAGAATCAAGACTGATGCGCGAGAGCCGCGTGTCGATCAGGGAAGGTGTGATCAAGCCTCGAACGTATTACTGGCCGACTGGTTTCGCTAACTACATATTTGGTAAGGCTCGCGAGATCTCCGATCTCTACAAAACTATGAATAGCTCCCAGCTTGCTATGATTGAAAGAGCACTTCTGAAAGACCCAGATCGAGCTGCTGCTTCACAAACGATAGCTGCCTTGCGGCACGACTTCGACATGTTTGGTGAAGATGTATTTCTGCCAAGAACCCCAAAGGAGTAGGATTGAATTCCTTTCAAGACTTAGTGGCTTCAGGTGCCCCTGCACCAGGCAGACGTCGTCGATTAATTGGGGAAGGCGCTGGCGGGCAGCGCCGGAGGGTCAGGCGGATTTCGCTTCGGATTGCTGGGCGACGATCGCCTTGGCGGCATGGTTGATCAGGTACAGCCGGTTGATCAGGCTGTCGCGCGGCTTGTCGATGGTGATTTCCCAGTAGTCGCAGCCCAGGCCCAGAAATTCGTGGTGCTCGCTCAAGAACATGCGGGCCTGCTCGATGTACTCGACTTGATCGGCTTCGTACAGGCGATCATTCAGCGAATCCCAGAAGTCGCGGCCGTCTTCACCGCATGCGATTGCTGCTAGCCGATCCTTGACCAACTTGCGCAGCTCATTCCAACGGCCAGCCTCGCCGACACCGCCGTCATTACGCATCCATTCGGGTAGCGCAGCGTAATCATCGTCGTCATGGGTGTTCTCGCAGATCTGGCTGCAGACGCCGGTTACGAGCGCGGCGCGGAAGGCATCCTCATCAAACTCGCACTCGCGGCAATGCTCTTCGAGCTTCGAGTGGATGTAGTAGCCGATGTCATCCCCAGCCAGGAACTCGATGCCGTAGGAGAGACCGACTCTGAAGGTCAGGCCGACGATGTCGCCGACAGTGGCGATGCCGAAGCGGGTGACCAGGATGTCGAAGGCATAGCAGGTGGTGCCCGTTTCCTTGCAGCGCCATGCTTTCAACTGGTCGGTGTCGGCCAGGACGGTGTACTGGTGTTTCTTCAAGCACTCGGCGGCCCGCTCGCGACGCTTGGCCTCTCCGGCTTTGCGCTGGGCGATCCATTCCTGGTGGCGTTGCTCTTCGTTCATGGCTTTCTCCATGCATGCGCCGCCCTCCGTGGCCGGATGCGGCATGGTGTTGGAATGGGAATTGCTCTACCCCTTAAACATTGAGAACTTTGGGGGAGCGCGGTTATGACTGATGACGATTGCCGTTACATGATCTTCGTTGTGGCTGCTGTGCTGATGCTTACTTTAGGGGCGACCTGGGTGTTTCTTGAGGCCATCAGCTGAGCCCGCCCTTGGGCTATTGCACACCCAGACCTGGGCCAGATGCGGCATGGTGGTTACTTGAGGATTGCGCGCGCGCAGGCCTGAATTTCGATCCAGAGCGCTGAAGAGGGCCGCGCTTCGTACTTGGCCAGTGCCTTGGCGATGCGCACGGCCAGTTCTTCCTTGCTACCGGTGGGGTCTGGCGGCGATTGATGTGCAACCTGGATAGGTAGGTCGAATTGGCCCGGAAGGTCGACTCTCATGCGTCGCGTCTCCTCGATCTTTTGCGAGCCCGCTGGGCGGCAGATTAATGTGCTGCTGGCGCCCGCCGTGCCGGACGCGCGCGGTGATGCGCTTCATGCTGTGTTGGCTTCTCGCTTTTCGGCGGTGGTCGGGAAGTTGATCTCGAACTCACGCAGCAGCCGCTTTAGCTGCTTGTCGGAGATCTTCATCAGACGCACCACCTGATATCTGGTCATGCAGAAGTTGCGGTAGGCGATGATCTGATCCGCTTTGTTCCTGTCGGCCACCGGGTCGCTGAGCTTCTTGCCCAGGTTGCCTTTGCCGCGCCTTGGATCTCGCTTGAATTTGAATTGGCCGTCCAAGGCGTAGCGGCTCAGGCAGCTCAATGAAAGGCCGGTGTATGCAGCGGCTTCGGCATAAGTCATGCGCTTCGCCAGCTCACGCACCTCTTCAATGCGCATCTGGCGTCTTTCAGTGCGGGTGTTCAGCGGAGCGGCTTGCGCTCGTGCCGGCTCAAGATCACGGTGCGCGCGCCGCGGCACATAGCCTTTGGCCGGCAGGCTTTGCACCTGGCCGCCGTCGAGAAAGAAGCTGTCGATGCTCGCATTGAGCTGGGCTAGCACTGCACTGCGCTGGTCTTGATTTGGGCTACCGATCATTGAAGTCCGCCTCCCTTGCTCGCCGCACCTGCCTCCATCGCGTTAACAAAGCGCATGACGGCCCGATAGGTGAAGGCGTAGCCATGAACGGCGCCAGTGGAGATCTCCACCACATCCCATTTTCCGTCCTTACCCGATGCCTGGTACCGCGGTGCGGGCTGGTTGACCTTGGCGTGCGCCTCGGCCCTCACTGACTTACTGCGCTCGAGCAAGGCCGCGAGCACGGCAAGCTTCTGCTCGAAAGCAGGGTGCATTGCTGTCTGCATGGGATGATCCTCGGTAGGGTCAGGCGTGGTACTCGAAGGCCTCGGCCTTGCGAACGATTCGAACTTGGGCGGTGCGGCGCTCCGGCGCGCGACGATCGCGACGCATGGGGTCGCTGTCGTTGATCACCGCGTGCATGGTGATGAGCGCGGCCAGGGCGATGCAGATCGGGCTGATGATCTGTTGGCGCATGGCCTTGGTGACCGCCTCGATGCGGCGGCCGGCCTCCAGCTTGAACAGCGCGGCCTCGATTCGGTTGGCTACGGTGCCTGGGCTGACCGCCATCTGGCGGGCGATTTCTTTGGTGGTGAGGCCTTGGGCCACCCACAGCAATGCTTCGAGTTCACGCGGAGCCAGCGCCTTTCCGAGCTGGCCAATCCATGAGCCGCAAGTGATCGTGTCCATGAGGTGTTATCTCGGTTTGGCGCCGTCCAGGGCTTCGCGCAGCTGCAGGACAAGCGCAGTGGGGATGGAGAGGGATCGGCTGTCCTCATCGATTGAGTCCAGCGATGCAATTAAATTGCGTGACGCGATGTGCACTGCTTCAAGCCTGGGCTTCGGTATCGAAGGCCCTTTCATCGAACCAGCAGTAACTCGCTTCTTGCCGTTTACCTGGGCTTTCTCTAGTTCGGCTCCCAGCACCTTGCCAGCACCGTCTCCGTGTTCCCGGACGACTTGTGCAGCTGTCGTAGCTGAAACGTGGCCGGCAGCTACCAGGTTCTGCACATCAGTGTTTGCGTTGCCGATAGTGAGCACCTGCTCGACGTGCTGCCGCGTCTTGCCGACTTTGGTAGCTATCTGCTCCACCGACCAGCCGAAAGCTCGGAGGCGCTTATAGCCTTCAGCCAGCTCCAAGGGGGAGAGCTTTTCGTTTTCCTGGCTGGTGATGATGCGTGCCACTCGATCGGCATCACTGCCTTCGAAAGCGATCACTGGCACCCAGGCTTCCAGTACCTCTGGCCTATCTTTATTGGGCATCCGTGGAAGCCGGCCCTCGGCATCAAGCTTCAACAGCGCACGGCGCCTGCGATGGCCATCTACCAGCCAAACCCCGCCTTCTGCCCTTGGGCGAACTTCCAGCGGCGGGATCTGGCCGCCGGCAGCGATGAACTCCGCTAGAGCCGAAATGCTGGCTTCCAGCGACTCGCCTTCGGTGCGGAGGTTGAAGCCAGGCTCTTGGTGCAGGTCCTCGAGTTGAACCTTCATGGCATCGGCGCGCCGCACCTCGCCATCCTTGATCATTTGCTTGAACGACTTCGCCATTTGAGTTCACTTCCGTTGGGCTGCATTGGTCGTGACGCTTGCTGCCGCGTACCTCCCGGAACAGGGGAGGGCGAACGTCACGACCAATTCAGCCGACTTAATGTGCATGGTGGTGAGTGCTACGAACTGTAAAGCGCACGAGCGTGCGCCTTAAGGGCTGCAGCGGTGTGTGATCTGGCCGGTGCTGATCTCCGGCATTGGCGCCTAACTCGATATGCCTCAGTAGCTGCCAAACGAGGTTCGATTTGCGCATCAGCCTGCGCATCCAGATCACACACCGATGCAGCCTGGTGACGGGGAACCAGGTGGATCGGGCAATTTTCGTCAGGCTGACGTGGCGCTGGTTGTTTCTTCCGGGTCATCGGCGGTGCACGCATTGCCGCACAGTGGGCAGTAGTTGGCGACTACCGACACCGTTTTGTTCACGCGCTTCATGCCGCCGGTTTTCTTCGGCGCCATGTAGTGGCCGGTGACTTCGACGCAGAATCGGCGCATGGCCTTTCCGGTCTCGATGTTCAGTGAAAGGTTGTGGCCCTCTGCGCCCATGTAGAAGGGCCCGGACCCTGGCGCCTCCTCAGCAAGCTGGTCTGTAACCAGCTTCACGGCATCGCTGATGCAGGTGCAACTCATCGTCTTGCCCTCCAGGGCGGTTGATTTCCCGTCTGGCCCTGTCGCCAAGGCCAGCCAGTGAAATCTGCTTTCCGCACCATGCTTATTGCCGCGGCTATCCCCACCTGGCCGGGTCACACATTTCGTGTTCGGTGTTCTTCCCGGCTGGCTGCATGGTTTGGCGTCCTCCCATGGGGGAGTCCGGCAGCTATCCAGAGGCTGCGTGGTCGACGACTTAGCTTGTCCCGACCCAGGTAATGGCCTGGGTGCGTCGAGGTGGTCACGTCTGGTTGTGTAAAGAGCGGTGGCCGGTGAGGCCCTCGTCAGTCCCTGGAGAGTGACTGCGTGTTGATGTAAATATCACGCATCGTGTTTTTTATGTCAACACGAAGTGTGATTTATTTTGCCTGAGGGTGTGTTGAGGATTTTCCCTACGAGGCGGGTTCACGTTTCACGAGGCGTGATGTATGCTCATTGCAATAGCTGGATGGATATACAGTAAAGGAGATGGCTTATGTCCAAGCAGAAGAAGACGGCACCACAAGGACGCCAAGAGATGAGCGGGGTAGAGCGGCTCGGGCTGCGGGTTTCGTCGATGATTAATCACCCCATTGCACAGTCTCAGCGCTGGGTGACAATTCATCGCCTGGACACGGATGGAGACATGGAGTGGGAGGAGGTGATGGGGCTGTTGACCGAAACGCCAGAGCTAGACCTGACTTTCAACGATGACGAGAGCGTCACGGTTAGGTGGGAGGCGCAGAAACCCGAAGATCGCGACGACTTGGTAGTGGAGAGGGATTGGGAAGAGGAAAAGCTGGAGGAGGAGGCGCCTTTCTGACGGACATAAAAAGCCCGCCGAGGCGGGCTTCAGGTTGTTCAGTTGGCCCTGACCCTCGCAGCTACCTCATGCAGCACTTCATAGCCGTCGAGACGGCTAGGTATCCGGGACTCCAAGTATCTGAACTCGGGCGCTATGAAAACCTTGAGTGCCAGGGGCTTGCCTGGTCTGAAATAGGTAGAGATCGAAAGCGCAATTTCGCTTGGAGCACCGATCGCTTCGGCGAGATGCTCAGCTGCAAGACGCGGATCGCTCCTATGGCTAGACATTGTGTCCTCCTACCAATGTTGCGTTCAGCGCCTCAAGAATGGGCCGCAGCGGCAACATGGATGATTTGATCTGGCCCGGAGCGGAAGAGTCCGGACCGCCAGCGAAGATTAGCCCCACCGCGCCTATCGGTCTACCTTGCTCATCAACTGCAACGACCAAGGACCCCGAATCTCCAGAGTCCGAAAACTCGGACTGTTCACCATGAATCGTGAGCACGTTTGCAAAACGAATGACTCCATTGAAGCCGTAGGTCTTTGCTTCATAACCTACGCTAAGCGGGCGGAGCTCCCTACCTACAATGTGACCCTTGGTATGCCTGGTTGTTCGACCAACCTTCTCAACGCGCATTCCTTCAACAGGGTCCATCACATTGATCGGGGTGTCGAACGCCTCGCCCTGCATAGAGCAAACGGTATTAGGATTGTTAATCCTGAATATAGCTGCGTCGAGATTGCCTGCAATGTCGATGTTGCCCAGAGAACCCACCTTCATCTCCAATGCTTTCGTGTGAAAGCCAACAGTGAAGGGTGCTAGGTTCTGAGGACCAACGTCTATTACGCCCGGGGCGAGGATTGGAGTGCCTGGTGCGACATGGCTACACAAGGCAGTCACGTGATTGTTGGTTAGCCCGTATAGATGGCCGTCTGGAAGCCTAACCAGCGCTCCCAGAGTGCCAGCGGAGGCGTCGTTGCCGGGAGAAATAGACGATCCACAGGTGTAAGTACTACCAACGCCCGGAGTAGGGTGCAAAGCGTAAACAGCCCCTTGGGCTGATGCCAAATTTTTGCCTACGGTGTCAATATGACCCTGGGGGTAGGCAAATCCTTGACGGTACAGATTGCTTGGGAGGGTTTGCAGGTCCTTGTTAGTAACCTTGCGCTTGGTATATATGAAAATCATTCGTGTTGACTGGTTAAAGGAGATTGACTGAATCTCCTTATGTCTGAGCAGCTGTTCGGCGTCATGAGACATGGGCATGGGTGCCACGTTTGAGAGGTATTGATCATCGACACCAGCAGGCAATGATTCCATCAGCCCCCTCGAGATCGCCCACTTTGCAATGCCACTAGCCACGTCGTGAGTGCTCAATTGAGCTACCAGCGGCTGCGCGTTCTGCTGCATACAAACTCCCCGTCACCACAATGATTACGAAGGCCCGTTCTACGCAGGCTCTTCCCTGAACAAAAAAATCCGCCGGACCACCCGTCTATACGGAAGGCGAGGCGAACTGAAATACGGCCAACTACGAGCCTACCTTCCCTGCCACGCTGATTTTCTCTTTGGGCTCTGATGTAAGTTGCATGCGGTTTCCGGCCTTCTAGACCAGGTGCGCATTCCACACCAGCAGCACCCGCGCCTGGATGTAGGTCTCATCCACCCGGATGTCTTCAGGTGGATGATTCGTGTTGTCCGAGATCATTTTGAAATGATCGCGACCCTTCTTCTGCAGGCGCTTGATGTACTGATGGCCCTGATGGGAGAAGTAGTAAATCCCGTCGCCCACGAATTCACGGATGCTGATATCAACGACCAACGGGTCGCGACTCTTGATGGTAGGGGCCATGGACTGACCGACACCCGTTATGAGCTTCAGATGGAAATGCTCTTTGAACTCGACTCCCATCTCTCGCAGGTGAGTAGGGCTGACGCGGATGTCCTGCAGCATTTCAGGGAAGTCGTGAGCTACTTCACCATCGCCCATTGCTCCGCGCACGTCGTAGTGAGCAATCCACACCTCATCGCCCACGAGGCCTGGGCGAACGAAGTCAGCCGCGACGACACTGCTGGCGCTCGGCTCCTCAGCCGCAGCAAGGAGGCGCTGACGGGCCTCTTCCGGAATGCCTTTGCCGCTCTTTGCGAGCATCTGCCTGACAAGATCAGTCGTACTCCGGGCTGGCGCCGAAACCTCGGTCACTGCCGCAGAGCTCAGGAGTAGCTCGGATTGGTCGACTCCAAGGGCAGCTGCCATAGCGGCAATATCCGCCAGCGTTGGCTCTCGTGTACCTGCTTCATAGTTTCCGACGCGTGACTGCGATTTCCAGCCGCAAGCATCTGCCAGCTGGGCCTGGGACATTCCCGTCGCTTTTCTCAAGCGCTTAATGCGCTGGCTCAGTGATTCATTCATGCGCGGGATTTCATCACGAAATGAAATACACGGCTTTCACTTATTGTGATTGATATTAACACGATGCGTGTTTATCCTGAGTGCTAGTCATTGAGGAACCCCGAATGAACAACGTTCGCAAGATCCGGGTAGCTGCGGGGATTAGCCAAGCCCGGCTATGCCGAGAGCTCCGTTGGAACCAGTCGCGTCTGGCCAACTACGAGGCCGGGCGACGGTGTGTCGGCCTGGATGCGGCCCGGAAGATTGTCGCTGCGCTGAACGGGCTAGGCGCCGAGTGCAGCCTTGACGATGTCTTCCCGCCAACGGCTTGCGATCCAGAAGCAGCCTGACATTTAAATCATGACTGATCTGGCACTGAGCCAGTAGATGACCGAAACACCTGCTGATCCATCCAGTACCTGAATCGCAGGCATAAAAAAACCGGGTGGCAGCCCGGCTTCTTCAACAACATATCGAGGTCGATTATGCACTCCGCAATCGATGCGAGCAATACCAAGGCTGTTGTGTCAGATATTGGTAATTCGCCGAAGCTGGCGCGTCAGGTAATGTCCACCCGCGAAATCGCGCAGCTCACTGGCAAGAGCCATGACAATGTGCTGCGGGACGCACGGCGCCTGGCTGCAGAGGGTGTCCTCAAATCTGAGGAAACCCAATACACCCACCCACAAAACGGCCAATCCTATCCAGAGTTCCTACTTAGCCAGCGCGATACTCTGGTGCTGGTATCCGGATACAACGCCAAACTGCGCGCCAAGATTATCGACCGCTGGCAGGAGCTTGAGGCGCGGGTATTGGCGGAGGTCCAGATCCCCCAAACCTTCGCTGAGGCGCTGCGACTGGCCGCCGATCAAGCAGAGCAGAACCATCAGCTCCATCAGGTCATTCAGAAGCAAGCCCCGAAGGTCGCAGCAATCCAGCGTTTGGCAGCTGCTTGTGGGGCCATCTGCATCACCGATGCGGCCAAGCAGCTTCAGGTTGCCCCATCGAAATTGTTCGACTGGCTGGAGCAGAACCGCTGGATATTCCGCCGCAAGGGTTCAAAGCGATGGATCGCTTACCAGCCCCGCGTCACCTCGGGATTGATGAAGCACAAGGTGACAGCCTTGAAGCCCGACCCGGAAACCGGTATCGAGCGCGCCGCGTTTGATCCTCTGGTCACCCCGAGAGGACTGGCGCGTCTCGCTGAACTGAAGGCTGGGGGTTCGCTGTGAGTGTACAAGCCATGACCTGGGCCCTGGCTATTCCGAAATCCTCCCTGGAGAACCCTGCAGCTCGTCACGTCCTGCTCTGCCTCGCCAACTATGCCGGTACCGATGGCCGCGGCGCCTTCCCGTCGGCTGCAACGCTATCCGAGGACACCGGCCTGTCCGAGCGCACCATCCGCCTAAAGCTCGACGAGCTGGAAGCAGCTGGCTGGATCGTGGCAGGAAACCAGGCTATCGCGGCAGCTTACATTGACCGCCGTGATCGCCGTCCCATTGTGTACGACCTTCAACTTAAACGAGGTGCATCTGCTGCACCTCGTAGAGAACGGGGTGCAGGAAACCGCACGGGGTGCAGCTCGCAGCAGAACGGGGTGCAGGAAAAAGCAGAACGGGGTGCAGCAGCTGCACCCAATCCGTCAGTTAACCAATCTACTCACTCTCTGCGCGAGCCATTCGAAATGTTCCTGGAGTGGGTGCCGGATCAGGACCTGCTCAAAGCGTATGCACTCCGTTCGGGGCTCACCCTGGACAACTTCGGCTCCAAGGCAATCGCCGGGTTCGTGTTGCACCACGACGCGAAGGGTTTGGTGCAGACCGAGAAGCAATGGCTCGCCGCCCTCGTCAACTGGGTGAAATCGGACCTGGCCCGGGCAGCTCGATCCGCTACCGGCAAGCCGAGCGCGCAGCAATCGAACGCTTTCGATGACGACGATACCTCATGGCTCAAAGGGGGGAATGACCAATGAACCAGGTAGCCACCATCGCCCATGGTCTATGGGCCAAAGTTCAAACCGGCCAGTACATCCCTGCTGGGGACACGCTTCCCGCCGAGATCAAGGCCGAGCTCGATCGCAAAACTGCTGCAGTGATCAATCGGCTGTTCCGTGATCTGCGGACCATCTTCAGCGCCTGGAAACAGGCCTGGCCGGATATGAGCACGTACAAGGCCGCCAAGCAGCAGTGGCTGACAGCGTTCCTTGAGGCAGGCATCAACACCCCCGAGCAGCTGCAGTTCGGTCTAATGCGCTGCCGCCAGTCAGGACGTGAATTCATTCCCGCCCCCGGCAAATTCATCGAGTGGTGCCAGCCATCGCCGGAGATGCTTGGCCTTCCAACCTTGGCGGCCGCATTTCGCGAGGCTACTCGGAACGCCCATCCTGCGATGGCTGGCCGGGGCAGCTGGAGCCACGATGCTGTGTGGCATGCGGCCAAGGAGTGCGGCTTCGAGAACCTCAACAAACTGCCAACCGATGCCTGCTCGAAACTGTACGAGCGCAACTACACCATCGCCGTCCGCCGAATCATGGCCGGAGAACCGCTGCAGAAGATGCCGCTGGCGCTTCCCGCTGAAGTTGCCGGTAGCCGGACGCCAGAGGTTGGCAACAACGCCCTGTCGGCCATGCGCGCCCGCCTTGCAGGCCGTTGAACACATCAGCTAGGAGCTTGATCTATGCGCCAAACGAAGTTGACCAAGGCCGCGCGCGGTCGTGAGTGCCAGGTGCGCATCCCTGGCGTGTGCAACGGCAACCCTGAGACCACTGTCCTTGCGCACTATCGCTTGGCGGGCACCTGCGGCGTCGGCAAGAAGCCGCACGACCTACAAGGCGCCTGGTGCTGCAGCGCTTGTCACGACGCCTGCGACGGGCGCAGTCGGGCAGTGGACCGCGACACCGCGCGCCAGTACCACGCCGAGGGCGTCATGCGCACCCAGGCGCTGCTGCTCCACGAAGGAGTGCTGATCGCATGAATGCACCCGCCCTTCGATCGTTCAAGGCCAAGCCGGCCCGCGCCAAGCCCGTCGACCGGGAAGGGCAGGAGCAGGCCGCCCTGCTCGAAGAGATCCAGCTGCGCTATCCCGAGGTGTTCGAGCTGATCTATCACGTCCCGAACGGCGGTCACCGGCACAAGGGCGTGGCGCTGAAGCTCAAGGCTCAGGGCGTGAAGGCCGGCATCCCCGACCTGGTGCTGACCATGGCCCGCGGCGGGTACTTCGGTTTGTACATCGAATTCAAGGCGACCGTTGACCCGGCGCCTGTCTCGTCCAGCCAGCAAGCGTGCATTCGCCGGCTGAACGACCAAGGCTACCTGGCCGTTGTGTGTCAGGGGCATTTCGACGCCATGGAGTGCCTGAGGGCGTACCTGGCCCTGCCAAAAACGGAGGTTGCAGCATGACCAATACCGCCGCTGTCAAAATCAGTGATGCAGAGATTCGCCGGCAGGCCGCCGGCCAGGTGCGCGACCTGCGCGCCTTGGGCAACCATGGCCTGTATTTCCGCTTTCACCGCTCCCGCGAGCGCGGATCGTGGTACCTGGTGCACAAGGGCAAGTGGAACCTGATCGGCTCATACCCTGAGCTGAGCGCTGCCAAGGTGGCTGCTGCACTGCCGGATATCCGGCTGCGTCTGGAAGCGGGGGAGGGATCGAGCCTGTCGAGCTGGGTGCTCACCGGCGAGCTGCTGGCCTGGTTCGCTGAGCGCATGTCCCGCGACCGCAGCCTTTCGGCCAAGCGCAAGAGCACGGCGGCGTCGGCTGTCAAGCAGCACCTGACGCCGCGCCTGGGCGAAACGCCACTGGCCCAGATCGACAAAGCGCTGCTCGACCGCGAGCTGATGTGGCCGCTGCAAGAGTCGCTTTCGATCGACTACGTGCGCCTGGTCTTTCAGTTGCTCGCGTTGGCCTTCCGGCAGGCCGCCAAACTCGGCCTGATCAGCACCAACCCTATGGCCGGCATCCGCTTCCGTGATTTCTCCAAGGCCAAGGTCACGGTCAAGCCGTCGAGGCTGCGTGGCGTGCACCTCGAAGACCTGATGGCGCGCATGAAAAGCACCCTGGCCCACAACCCGCAGCATGGCCTGCTGGCCCTGATGATGCTGTGCCACGGCACCCGGCTGGGCGAAACCCGCATGGCCCGCTGGAGCCACATCAGCCTGGCCGAACGGGAGTGGTTCATTCCCGCCGAGCACACCAAGACCGGCGTGCAGCACCGCCTGCCGCTGACCGACCAGGTGCGCTTCCTGCTGATGGCCTGCCGCGAGATCCAGCTCAAGCAGGGTTACGAGGGCGAGTTCCTGTTCCCGGGGCGGCAGGGCAAGCCCATGAGCGAATCGAAGGCCTCTACGGTGTTCTCGGTCATGGGGCAGGGCGAGTGGACCAGCCACGACCTACGCAAGCTGGCCCGTACCGGTTGGGCTGACCTCGGTGTTGACCACCTGGTGGGTGAGCTGCTGATCAACCACGCCATGGGCCACAACGTGAAGGTGTACATCCAGTCCGACGTCATGGCCCGCAAGCGCGAGGCGCTGGAGAAGTGGCACGCACACCTTGATCAGAAGGGTTTCGCCTCGGTTCACGGCTTGACCGGTGATAGATCAACGGATTCATGGATTCTCTGCGAGGTCGCAGGGCGCGCGGGCTTCGACGGCCTTCCGGTATCCACCATAAGCGAGGATTCGAAATGACGAATACCGACAAAATCCGCGCCGAGTTCGAAGCCGCATTCGTCGAGGAGCAGGTTCGCTTGCACGGCGAAGGGTTCCGTGGGTCGGCGGTCCACATGATTTATCAGGACACGGTCAACGTGCAGGCAGCCCGCTGGGCGTGGCAGGCCAGTCGCCAGGCCTTGCGCGTCACCAATCCGTTTCCAGTCTTGATGGGCTGCCCGGATTCAGCGTGGGCTCGTGAGGTTGCTGAGAAGTCGCTTCGGGCCCAAGGGCTGAAGGTGGTCGGTTGATGAAGAAGCACGGCCCAGCCTTCAAGAAGGCCGTGATCGAGTTGGATGTATGCCCTTTGTGCCGTGGGAGAGCGGTCACTCAGGGCGTGTTTCACGAACTGCCATGCGACCACTGCAACGCCTCGGGCTGGGTAGCGGCTGCAACTGGCGAGGCCCTGGCCCTGGATGAACTGGTGACCCAGCTCAGCATGAGGCTGCAGGCCGCGACACGGCAGATCGAGCACTTGAAAAGACCTCGGGCCGGCGGGCCAGAGGCTGGATATCAGGACGGCAACCGGCGCGGCGCCGGCGGCGCCAATTACACCGGGGATTGAGGGGAAGGACATGGTTTATAGCAGCGTATCTGGTGCAGTAGTTGCCGCTCTGGCGGCGGGCGAGAAGGGATCGGCGAAGGCCCAGGCCTGGCAGAAACTGTACAAGTCAGCTGAGGAGGAGGGTGGGTGCTTGGCCACGCTGGGTGGTTGGTCAGGTGGTATCGACCGTACCCAGATCGATTACTGGCTGTCGGCCCGCCTGCACCACATGCTCAAAGAGCGGCACTGGGAAGCCTTGGTCGCCAAGTACAGCACCAACAAGGCCAAGAAGGCGCAGGCCATCACGCTGGTGCGGCCGTTGATCGCGAGCCCTGCGCCTACGTTGTTCATCTACAAGGCGGTGACCGCCTGGGCGATCCCGAAACTGAAGGGTGCACGCCGCAAGGCCCCGCAATCTGTATCGGTGGATATCCCGCTGGATGCGTCGTCGTGGCGCCGCGAGGCCACAGTCAATGCTGCGGTGGCTGCTGGCCACGCTGCGAGAAAACGCATCGAAGCCATGGAAGAGGATGTGATCATCCTTCCCGATAGCTTCTACGACATGAACACCTGGGATCTTGACGCCACGCCGGAGTCTACGCGTCGGCGCTGGAGGTTGGAGATCAACGAAAAGCTCGACGGCATGATCGACGACGCGCTGGCAGAAGTGCGGGTGATTCTGGAGGCCGAAGGCTTGCTCATGAAAGAGGCCGCGTGATTGCCTGTTGACATCAGTGAGCGACTGAGCGAAATTAACTCCATCCTGTCATTCCTGCGCGTGTTGAGGAGTGACCACAAAGCCCGGCTAAAGCCGGGCTTTTTTGTTTTGATCTCTTGCGGTATAGATATGGCTCCTGAGTAATGGCACGGAGCTATTAAATGTCGGATGTCGTTGATTTGAGCCAGCCCGCTGAGCAGTCTCATTACGAGAATGCAGAGTATTTGAAGACTGAGTGGGAAGGTCGCCAAACGGATTGGTTGCTGCAGTGGTTGGTTAGGTTCTCGAACAATACCCGCCTCAGCATCGGCATCACCCTGTCAGTCGGCGGGTCGTTGGTGTCTGGGCAGTTAATTACCCACGGTGCTTACTTCGAGCAGCTTTCGAAGGATTTTTCTGAGGCGTTTCGCAAATTTGAGGGCGTCGATGTGGAGGAGCTTCAGAGCGCCATCCAAACATTCGATAGCCCTCCTCAGGATGATGACCCTCAACCTGCAATGCAGTACCTCCACCTCAAAGACGCCAAGGTGTATACCTCGAGTTCTACTCCGGTTTTGTCAGGCGGCCAGCTATGGCGCGGGAAAATCTCTTCAGTAGACGGTTTTACGCTGGGCACTATTACGAAGAGTTGAAGCTACACAATTTAGAACCCCGCTATTGCGGGGTTTTTTTATTCTTGGAGAAAAGGATGGACCCGACCGACTTCGGCCCAGGCACAGCCACCTGGCTGGGCGGAACGGGCACTGTATTGCTGGGCGGCTTTCTCTGGCTGCGCAAGTGGCTTTCCAGAGACGCGACTGACCGTGCAATGGACACTGCCGACATTGGCGTCGTCCGGCGCCTGAATGAGCTGCTAGACATCGAGCGCGAGGCCCGGAAAGAAGCCGAGGCCCGCGCCGATCAGTTCGCCAAGGAGCGAAACGACCTCGCCGCAACCGTTGGCCGAATGGAGGGGAAAATCGAGGCTTTGACCAGCCAAGTGGCCAGCCTGACAGAGCGGGTGACGCTGCAGAGCGATGAGATCGCCCGCCTGCGCCTTAAGCTTGGAGGTACATCGTGATGGACAGATGCGCACTGGAGTTCATTGCTCGCCGCTGGTGGCGTCGGGCAGAGGTCTGGATCATCGCAGCTCTGCTGGTCGCCGGCGGTGCAGTCTTGGGTTGGCAATCGGCCTATTGGGCCATGGTCAGTACTCAGGCCGGCCAGGTTGCCGAGATCCGTGCAGCCTATGACACCGCCATGGCCGAGCGTGACAAGCGCCTGGACGACCTGACCAGCAAGACCGAGAGCGCTGCTACCAAGGCCTCGAAGGCTGCAACCACCGCAACCCAGGCGGCAGACAAGGCTGATGAGGCCTTGAGCCGAACCCAATCGGAGGCATGGCCATGACTCGCATCACCGCAACGATCGACTGCCGCCAGACCTAGTTGCTGAATTACTACCTTGCCGGCGTCGTTGTCATGTCCCACATAACCGGCCGCGAGCCGGACACGGGTCGCGTCTTTCGATGGATAGAGGGCGGTATTGTGGTCGAGGTGCGCTGATGGCCAGGCTCAAGACGCTCGGATCGCGCATCAGAGAGAGCGCAAGTTCGCGGGTCAAGGTGGTCACGCCTGGCAGCTGGCGTAGCGGCATGACCAGCTCCCAGCGTGGCTACGACTACCGATGGCAGAAAGCGCGAGAGCAGTACCTCACTGAGCACCCGCTCTGCGTCTTCTGCGAGCGGAACGGCCGCACAACTGCGGCCAGGGTTGTTGACCACATTGTTGCTCACCGTGGAGACATGGTTCTCTTCTGGAATCAGACCAACTGGCAGAGCCTCTGCAAGCCTTGCCACGACTCCGTCAAGCAGGCCGAGGAGGCAGCGGGGCTGGGTGGCTGAGGCGTCAGCGAATCGTCGAAACCCAGCTCGATGACCTAGAGGCACGCCAGTGACGTGCCGCTAATGGGGTAGGGGGTCAAAAGCTAGGAATTCTCATCTAGCTAGACCGCCTCCGACCCCACGTAGACATTTTTCTCCCCCCTAAAGGTTTTTGTTAATGGTGTTAACAGACAAACAGCGACAGTTTGTTGACGCTAAGGCCCGGGGTGCGTCCAACAAAGAAGCGGCGGAAGCCGCGGGTAGCAAGCCCTCGACGGCTGCTGCCGCTGGTTCGCGCTGGGCCAATGATCCCAAGATCGCATCCGCAATTTTGGCTCGCAGAGCAGAGCTAAGTGTTAACCCTGAGCCGAAAAAGCGGCGCGGCAAAGCGAAGGCCGATGAAGCCAGTGCGGAACCAGTCGAGATCAATGAGGCCGATGGCGAGTTCCTCAGTTGTCTGCCTTCCACTGATGATCCATTGGTCTGGCTGCTCGCACTAATGAACGAGCCCCGGGCGAAGGTCTTTGATCGCCGCAATGCTGCGCAGACCGCCGTGCCTTACATCCACGGGAAGAAGGCGGAGGCGGGCAAGAAAGAGCAGAAGGCGGAGGCCGCGAAAGAGGCGGGCAAAGGCAAGTACTCCCAAAGCAAGCCGCCCCTTACCGTCGTCAAGGGGTAGCGCATGCTTTGGACTACGGCCTGCCCAGATTGGTGGCGGCGTCTGGCCGCCAGTGAATCCATCATCCCCGAACCGCTTTTCCCCCAAGAAGCAGAAGAGAGCCTTGAAGTCTTCAAAGGGCTTCGTATTGTCGATGCCCCTGGCAGTCCAACCATTGAGAGCGCATGTGCCCCATGGGTACTCGCTTTCGCAGGAGCTGTGTTTGGCAGTTACAACAGCGAGACCGGTGAACGCCTGATTCGGGAGTTCATGCTTTGCATCCCGAAGAAGAACAGCAAGTCGACCATCGCTGCCGCAATCATGTTGACGGCCTTGGTGCGTAATTGGCGGATGTCGGCCGAGTTCATCATCCTCGCGCCGACCAAAGAAATTGCCGACAACGCCTTCGTGCCGGCCAAGGACATGGTCAATAACGACGAGGAGCTGAAGGACCTGCTGCATGTGCAGCCACACCTGCGACTGATTACTCACCGGGAAACGGGAGCCACGCTAAAGGTGGTTGCCGCTGACAGCGATGTGGTCGGCGGCAAGAAGGCCGTTGGCGTGCTGATCGATGAGGCCTGGCTATTTGGCAAGAACCCTAAAGCGGCAGACATGATTCGGGAGGCCACAGGTGGCCTGCTGTCGAGGCCCGAAGGCTTCGTCATCTGGCTGACCACGCAGTCGAACGAACCGCCCGCAGGTGTGTTCCGGTCGAAGCTGAACTATGCCCGCGGCGTACGTGATGGCCGCATCGACGACAATCGATTCTTGCCCGTCATCTACGAATTCTCCAAGGAGATGATCGACAGCGGCGATGCTCGCAAGCCGGAGAACTTCCATCTGGTGAACCCCAACATGGGGTTCTCGGTCGATCGTCCAACGCTTGAGCGCTTGTTCATGCAAGCGGAGATCGACGGAGAGGCGGAGCTGCGTGGCTTCCTGGCCAAGCACCTCAACATTGAGATCGGCTTGGCGCTTATGTCTGACGCCTGGGTTGGTGCCGAATTCTGGGAGCCCCAGGCCGCCAGCTGGTTGAGCCTGGACGAGATCCTTGATCGATGCGAGGTCATCGACGTCGGTGGCGATGGCGGCGGCCTGGACGACTTGCTTGGTCTTGCAGTTGTTGGGCGTGAAGCGGGCACTCGTCGCTGGTTCCACTGGGCCCATGCCTGGGCACACCCTTCAGTGCTAGAGCGGCGAAAGTCCGAAGCCCCACGCCTCAAGGACCTTGAGGCGATTGGTGACCTGACTCTCGTCAAGCGGATCGGCGACGACGTTGAGGAATTCGCTGCCATCGTCAAACGCATCAACGAGACAGGTCTGCTGGACAAGGTCGGTCTCGATCCAGCGGGAATCGGCTCTGTTCTCGACGCCTTAGCTGATGCTGGGGTCGAAGAAGACAAGATCGTCGGCATCTCTCAGGGCTGGAAGCTCACAGGCGCGATCAAGACGACCGAGCGGAAGCTCGCTGAAGGCTCTCTGTTGCACTGCGGTCAGCCGCTCATGGCCTGGTCCTGCGGCAACGCCAAAGGGGTGCCATCGGCCAATGCCTTCTTGATCACCAAGCAGGCCTCGGGCACAGCGAAGATCGACCCGTTGATGGCTACATTCAACGCCGTTTCTCTGATCAGCCTCAATCCTGAGGGGCGCGGGGGAATGGACAATTTCATGGCAGGCATTCGGGACCCACTGATCGCATGAACGCATTTCATATTTTCATCGCCTGCGCAGTGGTCGCTTTCTGCTTGGCATGCAGCGGGGTCTGGATGCTGGCTGGTACCGGCTGGGCTTTGCTGGCTGGATCGCTGAGCTTCTTCTGCATCGCTGGCTTCATTCGCAGAGGGCTTGTCAGTGATTAAAACCCTATCCCAGGCTTTGGGCGCTGCTGCCACCAAGCCTTCAGCCAGCATGAGTGAGTGGCTGGGCAAGACTATCAAGCTGTCGGATGGAGGTTTCTGGAGTGCCTTTAATGGCGCCCAGTCCAGTAGTGGTAAGTCAGTCAGCGTCGACAAGGCCATGCGCCTGTCCACCGTGTGGGCATGCGTCCGTATCATCTCGACTTCGGTAGCCGGCTTGCCGTTGAGCATCTACCGGCGGATGCCTGATGGTAGTCGTGAAAGCGCCCGCGATTTCCCGCTGTACGACGTTGTGCACAACAGCCCCAACGAAGACATGGCTGCCTTCCATTTCTGGCAGGCAGTCGTGGCATCGATGCTGCTGTGGGGCAACGCCTACTGCGAGATCCACCGCTCCGCAGGTCGGGTCATTGCGCTGGACTTCCTGATGCCGTCCCGAGTCGACCTCGAGTTCGATGATGACGGCAGGCTGCGATACTTCTTCAGGCCGCGAAAGGGAGCCCGCCGAGAGATCCAGCGACAGGACATGCTGCACATCCCAGCCTTCACTCTGGATGGCCGAGTCGGCCTTTCTGCTATTCGGTACGGCGCGGATGTGTTCGGTTCTGCGATGTCGGCAGACGATGCCGCCAATAGCACATTCCGCAACGGCATGATGCCCACAGTCGCTTTTTCGGTCGACAAGACGCTCAACCCGGCTCAGCGCGTCGAGTTTCGTGAGTACGTTAAGACAATCTCCGGGGCATTGAATGCCGGCAAGAGCCCAGTACTTGAGCAGGGCGTGAAGCCGGAGATGATCGGCATCAACCCTGCCGATGCGCAACTGCTGGAGTCGAGAGGACACAGCATCGAGGAAATTTGCCGATGGTTCGGCGTTCCGCCCTGGATGGTGATGAAGACCGACAAGGGCAGCAACTGGGGGACCGGCCTGGAGCAACAGCAGATCGCGTTTCTCACGTACTGCATCATGTCCTTCACGGCGCCGATCGAGCAGTGCGTGAACAAGTGGTGCATGACGGCGGTTGACCGGATCAAGTTCTACGCAGAGTACTCACTTGAAGCGTTCCTGCGTGCGGACAGCGCCGGTCGGGCGGCCTATCTCAGCACGATGGGGCAGAACGGCTACATGACCCGAAACGAGGGTCGGCGGAAAGAAAATCTTCCGAGCATGCCGGGTGGCGATGTACTGACCGTGCAATCCAACCTGGTTCCACTTGACCAGTTGGGCAAGCAAAACGATAGCCAGGCCGCAAGGGCTGCTCTGATGAACTGGCTCCAACAGCCCGAAAAGTAACTCACGGGAGCAATCCATGAAGCACAAGATCCAGTCTCGCGGCCTGCGCAGCGAGATGAGCCCGCGCGCGCTCGACAAATGGAATCCCGCGATCCAGGCGGCCGTCGAGAACACCTCAGACACCATCACCGTGTACGGCGTGATCGGCGAAGACTGGTATGGCGAGGGCGTCACGCTGAAACGAATCGACGCCGCCTTGCGGGCGATCGGCGAGCGTGATGTCACCGTCTACATCAACTCGCCAGGCGGTGACATGTTCGAAGGCATTGCCATTTACAACCGCCTACAAGAACACAGCCACGAGGTCACCACCAAGGTGCTCGGCATGGCGGCGAGCGCTGCTTCGATTGTCTTCCTCGCGGGGAAGAAGCGAGAGGTGGCCAGCAGCGCCTTCCTCATGATCCACAACTGCTGGACCTGGCTCGCCGGCAATCGCAACTACCTCCGCGATATCGCCGACGATATGGAGGAGTTCGATGCCGCGATGGCTGACCTCTACGCCGAGACGAGTGGGCAGTCGGCGAAGGACATGGCCGAGCTGATGGACGACGAAACCTATATCCGTGGTAAGCGCGCTGTGGAGCTTGGCCTGGCGACTGGGGTGTTGTCTTCCAGCGAAGTTACCGAACGCGAAACCGAAGACGCGGCCCAGAACAATGCGCTCAAGGCCATGGATGTCGCTCTGGCCAAGGGGGGGATGCCTCGATCCGAGCGCCGCGAACTGTTCGCCAATTTCAAGTCCGGCATGCCTCGCGCTCCCGGCGGGGGCACGCATAACGCTGCCTCGACCGATAAGCCCAGCGCTGTCGCGCCAGACCTCTCCGCCTCTCTGAGCGCGGCAACCAATCTCCTCAATTCTCTGAAAGGAAAGTGACCATGGACTTTGAAGCCCAAGTCAAGGAACTCAACGCCAGCCTCAAGGGCATTGGCGATCAGATCAAAAGCCAGGCCGAGGCGACCGAGAAGCAAATCAAGGCTTCCGGTGAAATGAATACCGAAACGCGTGCCAAGGTCGATGAATTGCTGACCAAGCAGGGCGAGCTTCAGGCGCGCCTGGGCGAGGCAGAGCAGAAACTGGTGCATGCAAGCCGGGATCGGAGCCATCAGGAAGAGCCGCAGAAATCGGTAGGTGCTCTCGTGATCGAGAGCGAAGAAATGAAGGACATGAACTCGTCCTTCCGTGGTTCCCGCCGTGTCTCCGTGCCGCGCGCGGCCATCACTACCGCAACCGGCGGTGACCTGGTGCAGACTCAGCGCTTGCCGGGGATCATTGCCCCGCCTCAGCGCCGACTGACCGTCCGCGACCTGGTCGCGCCAGGTACCACCGAATCGAACTCCATCGAGTACGTCCGTGAAACCGGCTTCGTCAACAACGCCCGCACTGTGGCAGAGAACACTGCCAAGCCGTACTCCGACCTGACCTTCGGCCTGGCCACGGCGAACGTGAGGACCATCGCCCATTTGTTCAAAGCCAGCCGCCAGATGCTGGACGACGCCAAGGCACTGCAGAGCTATATCGACGGTCGTGCACGCTACGGCCTCACCATGGCGGAAGAAGCTCAATTGCTTTACGGCAACGGCACTGGCGTGAACCTGCAGGGCCTCATGACCGTTGCTCAACTGTACGCCGCCCCGGCTGGTGTAGCTGTAGTGGGCGAGCAGCGCATTGACCGTTTGCGCCTGGCGCTGTTGCAGGCCGAACTGGCCGAGTTCCCATCCGACGGCATCGTGCTCAACCCGATCGATTGGGCGGCCATTGAGCTGACTAAGGACGGCGAGGGGCGCTACATCATCGGCCAGCCTCAGGAAGGCACCAACGCGAAACTCTGGAATCGCCCTGTGGTTTCTACCCAGGCCATGACACAGAACGACTTCCTCGTCGGTGCGTTCAAGCTCGGCGCCCAGATCTTCGACCGCATGGAAATTGAAGTGCTGATCTCGACCGAGAACGGTGATGACTTCGAGAAAAACATGGCAACGATTCGCGCTGAAGAGCGCCTGGCCTTTGCCATCTATCGCGACGAAGCGTTTGTCACTGGCCCGCTGGTCACGCCTTAACCCTTCCGCAACGCGGCGCCAGAAATGGCGCCCCAATGGAGTAATCCAATGGCACGTAAACAGGAAACACCAGCATCCACGACTGATGCGAAGGATCCAGTCTCGACCGTTGATACTGGCAGCGGCCCGTCTGGGGCTGCCGGTTCGCCTCTTTCGCCTGGCAGTGCGATCGGTCCAGCTAGCGGTGACCCTGGCAATTCGGGTGTCCCCGCAGTTGCTCCAGGCCAAGCGGAAGGCTCAAACCTGGTGCTGCCAGACGCGCAAGTGGCCGCTGGCACTGGGTCGGATGTCGTCACGGGCGGTCAGGGTGCCAGCGCTGGCATCGCCGCTGCTGACGCTGCGGCATCCGAAGACGCCAATCAGGCCGCATCATCCTTGGCCGACAGCAGCACCGGCGCTGATTCATTGGCACCAGAGGATCAGGTGAAGCTTAATCCTGCGACTCTTCAGGTCTATCCGCTGCGGTCATACATGGATGAAGGCGAGCTTCGCCGTCGCGGCGGCCCGGCGTATACAGTGCCGCGCCGGCACGCTGAAGAGCTGGTGCAGCGGAATCTGGCATCCCTCGAATCACTGAAGGAGTGAGGGTATGTCGGTCATCAGTTTGACCATTGCCCGTCATCACCTGCGGGACCCCGACGACGATGACGATTACCTGGAGCTCCTGATCGAGGCGGCCGAAGGGCAGGCGATGGACTATCTGAACCGTCGTTTCTATGCCGACCAGCAGGCGCTGGATGAGGCTGTCGCCGCCGGGGATGCCGGCGAGTCTCCAATGGTCTGCAACAAGCAGATCAAGGCCGCTTCGTTGCTGATCCTCGGCCACCTTTACGCCAACCGTGAGGATGTTGTGACCGGGACCATTGCCACTGAGATGCCGAAGGGCTCCGAGGCACTCCTGACCCCGCATCGTATCGGGTGGGGCGTATGAGGGCCGGCCCGCTACGTCACCTGTTCGAGGTGACCCACCGACATGAGGAGCGCAATAAGTCTGGGGGAGCAACAGTGACGTGGCGTCCTGCAGTTCGCCCTGAAATGTGGGGCGAAGTCCGCACCCCTAATGGGCGCGTAACAGCAGTTGCTGAAAAGCTGAGCGCTGTTGTCACGGCCGAAATCATCGGCAGGCCGCGCTCAGACATAGTTGCCGGGTCGCGTCTGACACGCCGCGGGGTCACTTACCAGGTCGAGGCGGTTTTGCCGGACAACGAGAACACCCTGATGAGGCTGCTCTGCTCATCGGTACCAAACCCATGAGGTGAACCATGAAAATTCGAGCACTGGGCCCGCTGACGGGCGCATCTGGTGAGCGTGAGAAGGGCGAAGAGTTCGAGGTCGACAATGCCTATGGCGAAGGCCTGATTGCCCGGGGCTACGCCGAGGCGGTCACCGACAAGGCCGCGAAGCCAGCGAAGGCCGATCCGGCCAAGGAGTAGGGCATGGCGCGCCGGTCGAGCATTCGAGGCGACATCCGTCTACGCCGGACGCTGCGCAACATCCACAAGACGATGGACAACGAGTTGCAGCCCGCGATGCTGGAGGCGGCGAACCGCATCCTGGAGACTCAGCGAGAGTTGATGCCCAAGGACACCGGAGCGGCTGCTGCCGCGCTCAGGGTTTACGTTTCGCCCAGCGGTTTAGATGCCCAGATCGGCATTCGTGGCAAGCGCGACAACCGGCGGTTCTTCTACCTACGCTTCATTGAGTACGGCACCAAAGGCTATACCGGCGGCAAGCGAGCTGGTGATCGCAATAGGCGTGTAACCAACAAAAGCGACGGCACCCACTTCTTCGGCAAGTACCCGGATATCCCGGCCAGGCCGGCCCATCCGTGGTTGCGCCCATCAATCCAGGTAAACCGAGAGTATGTCATGGCTGACATCAAGGCCGCCGTAAGCCGCACTCTGCGCAAGGCAAGCCTGGGGGTAGGCAATGGCTGATCCATCACTGGCCCTGCAGGAGGCCATCTTTGCCAGGCTTCAGGCCGAGGTCAGCTGCCCGATCTACGACGGCGCGCCGCTGAACGCCGAAATGCCGTACGTCTCAATCGACCGGGAGGTCTCAGTCAACAGCAGCCCGATCTCGGGCCGCAAGCGCGAAACACGGCTGCTGTACCTGTCGATCTGGTCCGATGCAGTAGGCCAAGCCGAGGTCAAGCGCATCAACGGGGAGGTCATCGCCGCCTTGGACGAGCGCCGCCTCCCGCTGGAGGTGGGCCGCGCGGTATCCGTCCGGATCGAGCAGGCCGATGCTCAGCGCGATGCCGACGGCATCACCTACCAGGGCTCGATCACCGTCCGCGTGATCACCACCCACTGAATCACTCACTGGCCGCGCTGCGGCTTCTATCCAACGTGGCTTTGGAGGATCACCCATGCCCGCAGAAGACAACCTCAATACAGCCGCCGGCTGCCGCCTCTTCATTGGCAGCAAGACCGGGGCGACCACCAAAACCGAGTACGAGGCCGATACCTACGTGAGTGTTGGTGAAATCGAAGACCTCGGCGAGTTCGGCGACACCTTCAGCAGCGTGACCTTCACGTCGCTCGAGGATGGCCGTGTGCGCAAGTACAAGGGCACGGCTGACGCCGGCGATATGACCATGGCCGTGGGCCTCGATAACGGTGATGCTGGCCAGAACGCTGTCAAGACTGCTCACAAGGATCGCAGCAAGGGTGATTACAACATCAAGGTCACCCTCAACGACGGCGACCCTGATGCATCTCCTGCAATCAGCCCGACCACGTTCTACTACCGCGCGAAGGTGATGAACAACACCGTTGCAGCCGGCGCCGCTGACAACGTGGTGCGCCGCAACATCACCTTTGGCATCAACTCGGAAATCCTTGAGTTGCTGCCGGCCCCTGTCACTCCATAAGCGCCCGGGGCTTCGGCCCCGGCCTCAAAGGACCTGATCCATGAACAATACGCTGTACGGTACCGTTACCGTCACGCTGGGTGATGAGGTGTTCACCCTCACCCCAACCCTGAAGGCTGTGCGGGCGATCGAGAGCCGTTTTGGCGGACTGCGCGGCGCATCTCAAGCAATCACGTCGCTTAGCGTTGACGGTTGCGCCGCCATCCTGGTGGCAGGCGCCGGCCTCGAAGAGAAGGCCGCAAAGGCAGTGCCAGAGCAAGTCTGGCAGCACGGCGTTCTCGACGCGTCGACGCAGCTGAATGCCTACCTGGTCGCGCTGTACAACCCGCGCGGCAAAGACCCGGGAAACGAACAAGCCGGGACGGCGTAAGCGTCATCGAAGACGGAAGTTACGTCGACCGGCTCTATTCGATAGCGACTGGATGGCTTGGTTGGCAGCCTGACGTTGCCTGGCGAACGCCGCTACCCGAACTCTTCATGGCGCTGGATGCCAGGCTTGAGTGGTCGCAGATGACCAACCCCTTCGGCAAAGGAAAGGGGCAAGGGGCCAAGCCGAAACCGAGTGCCTCAGCCGTGGCCGACAAGCTGCGCCAGGCGCTTACGGGGCGCAATTCGACCTGATGGGCTGAGGGATTGCATGTGCTGTGATAGATTTCCTCGCTTTTAGGGGAGGTCGCTGCATGCGTTTCTGCTTAGTCTTGTCTGCAAGTTTATTGGTCGCTGCCTGCTCTGCGCAGCAGGGAAATCAAGCAGCAAATAAAGAAATTTCGAATCATGCAGTTGGCCCGCAAGAGGTGTTTTTGCCTTTGGATCAAAGCGGGAAAGATTTGAAAGTTAAAATGTTTCGCTCCGGCAAGGAGCTTCTTGCCGAAGTTGAGAGGTTAGGCGGCCCGAGAGGCGAGTACGAAACTGATTCTGCTTTTTTTGGGCGCCTAGCTAGATTAGGCGATTACTCAGTTGGTGGAGTAGTGAGTCCGTCGTCGATTAAGTTTGATTCGGTCACTGGCAAGTTCTCTATCAAGGCTTCAATGCATGATGCGAAGGGGTTTGGATTTGTAAGCAAGCTGGATTCGCTGCAAGATTATAGGAGCATCTTCCCATCTGTGTATATTGGTGAGGCCGAGTATCATGGTGGTCAGTATTCTGGGCAAAATTCATACGGTGCTACTGCGGTTGTTACACAGCGAACCATAGATAGGTTCTATCTTGTGTTCAATCCAGTTGCTAAGCCAGTAATGTCAACATTGTTCTTTAATGTGTCGTCGGCGCTTGATGTTAGCGCCTCCGAAATTAAAAGTCAGCGCGATAATATCAGGCTGTTGTTTGTTGTTAAATCTGTACCGAATTATTTGCAGGTTGTTAAATCCTATCAGGAGGCAACCGTCAGAAATCCATATGAGTCTGTTATTAATAACTACTTTTTCTCAAGTAAGATTTTTTGGGTAAAGGTTGTGAACATAGAATCCGGTAAGGTTTATTCTGATGAGGCAAAGATAAGTATCTCTGCCTTGTAAGCTTTGCCTTCTATAAAGCCCGCTTCGGTGGGTTTTTTGTTGCCTGGAGGAAAATTATGGCCGACCAACAAGTCCAGGGAATGTTGGTACAGATTGAGGCTACTACCGCTCAACTGCGTCGGGAGTTGGCCAATGCTGATCAGCTGGTTGCTCGGTCATCCCTGGCGATTGACCAGAGCCTGGCTAAGGTCGACTCAGCTTTTGATCGGGCAGGTGCCGCAGCGCAACAAGCCGGTACTCTTGTTCGTGGCGCATTTGCAGCGGTTGCTGGAGCCGGCCTGATCGGCGGAATCATCCAACAAGTAGACGCCTATGGGCAGATGGCTGACAGGATGAAGGCTGCAGCCGGTAGCGCAGGCGAGTATCAGTTGGTCCAGGGTCACTTGCTGCAAACTGCCCAGGAAACCTACCGGCCTCTGGCAGAAGCACAAGAGCTGTATATCCGAACTGCGGACGTTATGCGTAGCCTGGGCTTCAACACTCAGGAGGCTTTGGACATCACCGACAGCTTCAGCTTTCTGTTGGTGACCAACGCCGCAGCTGCTGATAAAGCTGGTTCTGCGCTGGATGCGTATTCGAAGGCCCTGCAGACCGGAAAAGTCGAGGCGGATGGTTGGGTGTCCATTCAGGACGCCATGCCGACCATCGTAACTGCGATTGCCACCGCCACCGGCAAGAGCGCCGAGGAGATTCGAAAGCTCGGTGTCCAAGGCAAGCTCTCGCTCGATGACATCAATATCGGTCTGCTGCACACCGTGGAAGTCAACCGCAAGGCTGCGGCCGAAATGTCCACCAGCGTGCAGGACGCGATGGTGAACATCAGTACCGCCATTCAGGCATTCCTGGGTGGTATGGAAGAGCAAACCGGCATAGTCGCGGGGTTTGCGAATGTACTGATTGCGCTGGCGAACAACATTGACCTTGTGGCTGTGGCCATGGGCGGTGTCGGTGCTGCTGCGCTGACCAACTACGTTGCGAAAACTTGGCTGGGTGTGCAGGCGGCGCGGGCCGACCGTGCCGCGCGCGTTGCTCAGGCTGAGGCGACACTCCAGGCGGCGATAGCGGATCAGCGGAAGGCTCAGACGGCCACCATTCTTGCTGAGCGAGAGGCGATTGCGGCGCGTGGTACCGCAGTTCAGACCCAAATGTCCCTCCAGCTCGCGACAGCGCGGACAAAGGAGGCTGCTGCAACTGCCGCTGTAGCAACAGCCCAGTCTGGATTGAAGGCCGCTTCGGCTGGTCTCCTTGCAGGCCTGGGAGGCCCCATGGGGTTGGCGATTCTCGCCGGCACCGCGGCGGCAAGTTTCCTCCTGCTTCGCGACAATGCGGACCAGGCTGGGGTCAGCCTGGAGGACATGCAAAAGCCCGTATCCCAACTGCGGGAGGAGTTCCAAAAGCTCAACCGGGACCAGCGCGAAGCTGCCCTGGTGAAATGGCAGCAGGAGCAGATTAACGCCACGGACAAGGTCAAGGATGCCTACGGCGATCTTGCCCAGGCCATCCGCTCTGCGACAGTGACAGCGCCTGTTCGCGACTCGGGTGGTCAGTACAACAAGCAGCTGGCCGAATACCAAGGCGTCATAGACCGGCTGAATGAGGCTCGGTCCTCGGGTGCAGACCTTGCCCCTATCCTCAAGGAAGTGGGGTCTCGCCTACAGTTGCCGGCGGCTACGTTGCAGGGGTGGATCACCCAGGCGGGCGCCGTCAGTGATGCTGACCAGCGTTCAGGCCTGATTGCCCAAACCTTGCGCGTTCTCACCGGGGCTACCAAGGAAAACACGGTAGCGACCGAGGCGAACAATGCCGCGAAGACCGGCATGAGCAGTGCCGGTAAGACCTACCTTGAGACCCTCCAGAAACAGCTCGGCGGCCTGCAGGACAACAACGACGCGATCAAGACGGCCAACCGCTATATCGCTGAGAATGCTGACCTCACCGAGACTGATCGGCTGGCGATCCTGTCGGCAGCAAGCGCCATTGAGGCGCAAAAAAAAGCCAACGACAATGCCAATAAGGCCAAGCGTGAGGGGGAATCCAAGTCAGAACAGGCTGCGAAAAAGCAGCTGAAAGACTTCGACACGACCGAAGAAGGCTACACGCGTCAGATCGAGCTGATTAACACCACGGGCGACAAGCAGAAGGATGCCACCGAGGTCGCCAAGCTGTCCTTCGAGTTGCAAGAAGGCAAACTCGGCAACCTGTCAAAGGTCCAGCAGAAACGGCTACTTGAGCTGGCTGCGGAACTGGATGCACTGAACAAAATCAAGAAGGCCAACGAGGACGACTTGAAACTTAGTGCGTTCAGGGCGGCCCAGCAGGCCGGGACCCAAACGGCTGCCAACGGATATGCCCAGGAGCTTGCCGGCATCGGCATGGGCGACAAGGCCCGAGACCGTATGCGCGCTGACCTGGCGCTGCGCCAGAAGTACGTGGAAGACCTCCAGACCCTGAATGAGCAGCGAAACACTGGTCAGCTTGCCCCTGAGCTGTATGCCAGCGAAACACAGGTGCTTCAGGAAGAGCTCGGTAAACGGCTACAGGCGCAACAGGACTTCTACGCGGCGGTAGATGAGCAGCAAACCAGCTGGATGAATGGGGTCCATGAGGCCTGGGCAAACTTCGCTGATGATGCGCAGAACTATTCCGCCCAGGCAGCCGATGCCACCACCAACATCTTGGGAAGTGCTCGAAGCGAACTGAGCACCTTCATGACCGATGTCGCCACTGAGACAGAAAGTGCTGGTGATGCGCTGGGCAACATGATCGGTGGCTTTGCTGAGTCGGTGCTCAATGCGCTGGCTGACATGGCCGCGCAGTGGCTTATTTACCAAGGGGTCCAGCTGCTGGTCGGCAAAACTACTCAGGCGAGCGCCGCAGGAATGATGGCGGCGAATGCCCAGGCGACTGCGTTGCAGGCCGGCTTGGCTGCTTTCGCTTCGACCGCGGCAATCCCAATCGTCGGTCCGGCCCTGGCACCAGGTGCAATGGCCACTGCGCTCACCATCGCCAACCCCCTGGCTTCGGCCGTGGGCATGACCGCGATGTCGGGTGTGGGCTTCATGGATGGCGGCTATACGGGCCACGGGCGCAAGGATGAGGTCGCCGGCCCGGTGCACCGCGGTGAGTACGTGTTTGATGCCGAGGCTACAGCGCGTATCGGGGTAGGCACGCTGGAGGCCATCAGCGACGGCCGTGCTACCTTCGTGGGCGGCCCCGGCAGTTCTTCGGCACCCACTACTGATTCAGTGGCCACGAGCGGGCCGGCGCCGGCTCAGCCTGCTCCGCAGGTCAACCTGTATGAGGATGCCAGTCGCGCAGGGCAAGTTCAGGTGTCAACGGGCCCGGATGGCCGCCAGATACTTGATATCTGCGTGGCTAACATCCGCCAAGGCGGCGTGCTGGCAAAGGCCTATGAACAAACCTATGGGGCAAAAAGGGTGGGCCGATGACCGCAATTGCAACGCTGTACGCCTCTGGCGGCAAGGCGTGGATCATTCCTACCCTTGAGCTTCGCTGCTCAGCCTGGCCGGCGCCGATCTACCTCTGTGCCGGCTTCGATGATGTGGTGGCCACGCTGGAGACAGGAGTCAAGGTGAAGTTCACCGCGGCGGCCTTCGATGCAGCGCTGCCCAAACGCGACGACAGTGGTAGCCAGACGTTGACCTTTGCCATCGACAACGTCACTGGCGTCGCTCAGCAGCTGATCGACCAGGCGCTGGAGGCCCGGCAGAAGATCACTCTGGTGTTCCGGATTTTCCTATCGTCCGACTTGTCCGCGCCTGCGGAGAAGCCGTACCGGATGACGGTGCTCAGCGGGTTCATGGAAGGGGCCAGCATACAGCTGCAGGCTGGTTACACCGACTACATCAATTTGGCTTGGCCAAGGCGCAAGTACACCTTGAGTTTCGCCCCCTGCCTTAGGTACGTGTGATGTTCGACAGCTACTTGGCCGCCACCTACGAGGATGGCGGGCGCGGCCCTGCGCGCTTCGATTGCTGGGGGATGGCCAGGGCGGTTCGTTATGAGGTGTACGGCCTGCGGCTTCTCCCGAGCTGGGGATATGTCCGAAACACCATGCCGATGGAGTTCACCCGGGCAGTCAACCACGAAGCCGCCGGCATGGAGCGCTGTGATCCGGAGGTGGGCGCTATCGCCTGCGTTTGGCGGGGCGATATCTGCATTCACGTCGCGCTGATCGTCGAGGCAGAGGGCCGGTTACACGGCCTGGAGATGAAGCCCAGCGGGGCAACTATCAAGCCGCTTCGGCGATTTCAAGACCAGTACCTGAAAGTGAGTTACCACCGTGATCGAATTTTACCCGAGCAAGCTTGAGGGCTCTCCCCTGGAGCGCCACAGAACCGACAAGGTGATGACGATCGAGGGGTGGCTGCAGCGCAATGTGCCAGGGTATGTGCCGCGCTCGTCGCCGCCCATCAGCATTGAGGTGAACGGGGTTTTCATTTCACCTGACCATTGGGGCAAGGTCGAATTCGCCCCCATGGACACCGTCCGCATTTATCCAGAGCCCAAGGGCACAGGTCTTGAGGTGGCTGTGTGGGCCGTAGTGGCCGCCGTGGTGGCGGTCGGCGTCATCATGCTCACGCAAAAGCCGCTGGCCACCCCGACGAACAAGTCGCAAAAGGGGCAGAGCCTTAACCTGGCGAAGACCACCGGCAACCAGGTAAAGGTGGGGGACATAATCCGAGAGGTCGCCGGCCGCACAAGGATCTTCCCCGACTACCTGGTGCCGCCTCGGCACTACTTCGTCAACGAGACGGAGCAGTGGGTGGAGATGTTGCTGTGCGTTGGCGTTGGTGAGTTTGAGATCAACCCCACCGACGTGAAGATCGGCGACACCCCGATCGCTTCGCTTGGTAGCACCGCCCGCTATCGGATCTACGGACCAGGCGAGTCGCTGGCTGATGAGCCGGCCCGGCTCTGGTGGCACAACTCCACCGAGGTTGGTTCAACCAGCACTGGCGGGGCGGGGCTCACGCTCACGACCACCACCACCGTTGCCCAGCAGTTTACGGGCGAATCGGTGCTGGTTGCCGACCATGTTCTGACCGTTCCGGTGGGGGCTGGCTGGTTTCCTCTCGGTTGGGACAGCGGGATGATCGCCCGCATCGAGGTGCCGTACCCGTACACCTTCACCGCTCCGGTTGTCGGTAGTGCGACTGTGGTCAGCGGTCCGCACCTGCCCATGCTTCTGCCGTTTGTAGGCATGCGCATCGAGATTTCGGGTGCCAACGCGGGCGAATACGTGGTGGCCAGCTATACGCCAGAAGTGCCAGGCACACCGGCAGTTCCCGGTACCGCCTCAATGATCACTGGAAGCGCGGCGCCGACGCGCTTCGACTTTAATGTAACGCCTCTGAGCTTTACGGTTTCTCGCGGGACCAGTGATTTCCCCATTTCCTTGAGCACTGCAACCAGTGACCTGTCCGGCTTGGTGGCTGCGGTGAACGCCGCATTGGCAGGCACGCCGTTGGTGGCCAGCGCATCCAGTGGCCGGTTGAGGATTGCAGAGCAGGCCGCGCCGTTCACTGGCACTGGCCTGACACTTGCCGGCGCCGTCGTCGACATCCTGGGTGCGAGCCCCGTTTTTGCGACAGGGGTGAAATCAGAGGCAGCAACGGATGGACAAGATGCTTCCATGACCTTGGCGTACGACGGCGGTGCCCCAGCCGTGGGTCTGCAAACTGGTGATCTGCTTGCCTCGATCGGGTATCGCGACATGCGCTATCGGATCACGGAAGTTTCGGACGATTCGGCAGAGGATGACGACGAGACCCCAGAGGACGAGAACCACGGCCCCTCAGCGATCACAGTTGTTCGCCTGACCGACAGCGGTGCAGTTGACGATGAATGGAATGGGTTTGACGCAATCCAGAGCAATGGCGTGAGCGCTGTGCTGGACGGGTCAACCACTGAAGGCGACTGGGCGGGATCGTTCGTGGTCTGCCCGGAAGGCGAGACTGTACGCCGGGTGGAGCTGGACTTCTTCTTCCCGAGCGGCCTGATCCGCTATACCGAGAAAAACGGCAATCAGCGGCAGGTAAGCGTGAAGGTCGAGGCGCAGTACCGTGATGTCAGTACCGCAGGAAACTGGACCCCCGTATTCTGGACTTTCACCGCAACCCGCCGAGATCAAATCGCGTTCACCCGCTCGATTACGTTCCCGGCCCACATGCGCGGTGAAATACGGGTCCGTCGAATCGGCGAAGAGTCAACAGCCAACACCAAGCAGGACCGGGTGCAGTGGTACGGCATGCGCGCCCGCATCGACAAGGCGCCGCTGCGCTATCAGGGCGTAACGGTGATCGCTGTTTATGCCCGTGGTGGAACCAAGCTGTCGGCACAGTCCGAGAATCAGGTGTCAGTGATCGGCACGCGCAAGCTGCCGGTGTTGGTGAATGGGTCTTGGTCCGTCCCTACGGTTACGCGAAACATTGTGCCGTGGGTCCGCTACGTTGCGGCGGATGCGGGCGCTACTGATGACGACCTTGATATCGAAGAGTTGGTGCGCTACGGAGCCATTTGGCAGGGCCGTGGGGACTACTTCGACTTTGCGGTAGAGGAAGCTGGAACGGTCAAAGAAGCACTCAACGATGTGCTGATGGCAGGTTTTGCTAAGTTCACGTTGAGGCGTGGCCGGATCACGCCTGTGCGGGATGAAGTGCGCACTCAGATCGGCAAGATGTACACGCCCCAGAACATGACCGGCCCCTTGAAGCGATCATTCACGCTACCCGCGCCGGATGACTTCGACGGTGTGCTAATCAAGTACAAGGATGAGAAGACCTGGGCGGAAGAGACAGTGAAGTGCAAGCTGCCCGGTGACGCATTCCTCAGGGTTGAGGAAATCACACTGGACGGGGTCACTGACCGTGACCGCGCCTGGCGTTACGGCATGCGGCAGCGTCGGGCGCAGGTTTATCAAACCAAGGGCTACAACTGGAGCACCGAAATGTCCGCGCTCAATAGTGAGTACCTCAGCTACGACGCCGTGGCAGACGACATTCCGGGTTATGCCCAGTCGGCGGTAATGCTTGATTGTTCAGTAGGAGAAGGGCCGGTAGTCGTTGAAAGCAGCGAGCCATTCATTTGGGAGCCCGGGAAGACCCATGTGCTTGCAGTTCGCAGGCCTGACGGCTCTGTCAGTGGGCCATGGGCTGCAGCACGCCTGGACGACTACCGGGTAATCATCCCGACGATTGACTTCGAGCCGGATCTCTCCCTAGAGATCGAGCCCCCGCATCTCTTGTTCGGTGTTTCGACCAGGTGGTGCTACCCGGTCATTGTCACGACCATGGATCCCGGTGATTACGCGGCAGATATGGAGGCAGTCAACTACGATGCGCGCATTTACGCGGATGACGACAACTTTGCACCTGAGGACGCTTGAGGATGCTGACCTTTCCTGATGATCTCCCGCTACCAGTGGGGGATGGATACGGCTTCAAGCCTGTAAGCCCGATCGTCAGGACGACGATGTCGAGTGGTCGAGCGATGCAGCGACGGAGGTTCGGCAGCGTTCCAACGTTGCTGCCCGTCAGTTGGTTGCTCTCGACAGCTGAGGCCAAGCTGTTCGAAGGGTGGTGCAGGTGGGGGATCGGGTGGGCTGACTGGTTTCTCTGCCCACTTCGCACACCTCTGGGGCTGAAGCCGCATCGCGCCAGGTTCACCGACATCTACACCGGGCCCGAGTTTGTGGGCGATGACCTGTGGCGCTACACGGCCACGCTTGAGCTGTTCGAACTGCCAATCGTCGACGAGGCCGAGTTCACCTCACTGCTTGCCGGTATGCCGATTACGGTGATGACCGCCCAACTGCGCGCCTTGCTGCAGCGCTGGTATACGAAGTCATGGCCAGGCGCCACGGCTACCTAATTCCTGCCCACTTCGGTGGGCTTTTTTTCGCCTGGAGTAAACATGAGCGGAGCCGAAGACCTCGCGCGCTTGACACAAACGATCGACAAGACCAACGAACTGCTCTTGTCGCCAGTGCCCAAGATGATGGATGTTGGTGGCGGGGTAATGCGGCCGACCAACGCACTGGTGATGACCAACCTGGCGACCTTGCTGGGTGGAGCGATGCCTTATGCATCTGTGGCGCTGGGGCTGGTAGGTACCGAGGACGGCACGAACTTCAGCGTTCTTTCGAGCGCTGACGATGAGTACGTGAACGTGTACCGCAACACAGCAGGCGCTGCGGTGTTCGTTGATACCTATCCGAATGCCAAGAAAGTCAGGCAGGTGCAGGACAGCACCCAGTTCGCTGTCGAGACAGCACCACCCCGCAACATGTCGGAAACGCACCCCTGGGCCCTTACTGACGAGCTGCTTCGGGTAATCCTCGGGGTGAGAACCGACGGCGTCGTCGATGCGATCCTCGACCGGCTGCCAGGTCTGTCGCTGGTCGGTGACTTCGCCTGGGCGCTCTGTGACCAGAACAACACCGTGATCCTAGGTATCAAGTGGAGCGGTGAGGTTGTGTTCTATCAGCCTCCAGCCAGTGCCGCTACGTCGATGGCGTGGGTCGAAGGCGCACCTGGACAGCGTGATGTGTGGGTTCTGTCCAACGGCATTCCCTATCAGCTGACGTCCGATGGGGACAATAGCGAGCCGCTGCTCAGTTCTGGTGTGGTCAACTACTTGCGCCGCTACAACACCGTGACAGCTCAGTCTGCTCAGGTTCCCGCCGCTGGCAGCGTGGCTGGGTACGTGACCAAGCTGCTGCACATCCTGTTCAATGGTCAGTCGCTCATGAGGGGGATTGGATCTGGTGCACCGATTACCAGCCAACCGCCGGCAGCGAACAGACTGCTCACGCTGAATGATGGTGTGCAGTTGGCCGACGAGACCGGGACCTTGAGTGCTGGCATGGTTGCGCCGTTTAAGCCGCTGACTGCTCGCTCGCTCGAGTCACCATCGCTGCAGACCGCCGCCAACATCAACCGAAATCGCGGCTTGCCGGCGAACTGCGGCCTGCTCACCAGCGACCACTCCCGCGGCGCCCAAGGCATCACCTCGCTGAACAAGGGCACCATCCCTTACAACAACAGCATCACCGCAGCGACGGCAGCGAAGGCCGAGGCCGATCGCCTTGGCTATGGGTACGAGATTCCGTTTGTTGGCTGGAACCAGGGGCAACATGACGGCGGTATGGCTGCCGGGGTGTACATCGGCCACTTACTGCAACTGCAGACCGACTATGACGCCGATCTGCGGGCAGTATCCGGGCAGATGAACACCATCCCGATGCTGTTGACCCAGATGAGTAACTGGACTGCGCCGGCGTACAACCGGTCCTTCAGCAACATCCCGCATGAGCAGCTGCAGGCCGCGCTGGAGAACCCCGAGAAGTTTGTGATGGCGGGGCCGCAATACTCGCTGCCGAGTAATACCGACGGTATCCACCTGCCCGCGGCCTCATATGCACGCGATGGGGTGATGGTGGCCCGCGCAGCGCGCGCGATCATCAACAAGCGTATCTGGCTCCCGCTTCACTGCCTGGCGGCCAAGCGCTCCGGCGTAACGGTCGACATGCGTTTCCACGTTCCGACGGGTCCGTTGGTTATCGACACCGTTAACGTGCTGGACCCTGGGTTCTACGGGCTTCGCTGGATCGATAGCACCTCAAGCGCGACCGTGACGAAGGTCGAGAAGACCGGCTTCGATACCTTGCGCCTCACCCTGAGCAACGAGCCAACCGGTACCGGGCAGATGGTTGGTATCGCCGACATCGGGGGCGCAGGAAGCCGCGCTGGCCCGAGCACCGGCGCCCGGACCTGTATCCGAGATAGCGCGACCGATCTCGATGCTACTGGTACCCCAGTTTTCAACTGGGCCTGCCACCAACGAATTCAAGTCACCAACTGATGGAGAGCACCTCATGGCTTTGCGAGGTCAACTGATTGTCCTGCCTGGCGTCCAGGCACCTGCAGCACCTGGCGCGGTGAAACTCAACGTTTCCGCCGCCGACCGCATCGCATCGACGATGCCCTATATCCACCGGGCGATGGCGCCGAAGAGCTTGGTGGCTCTCGCTGAGGGCGGTGTCTCGGGCAATTGCCGGGTTACTGGCGAAAAGCTGTTGCAGAAGGGCTCGGTGCCTTCGGTCCTGCGGCTGAGCACCGTGGGTGGCAAGCCAGCGCTGGGATTCTCTGCCGACAACAGCTTGGGCGCGCTGGCGTTCCAGCCTGGGAGCCTGCCGGCCTCCTACACGGTGGTCATGCTCATCGCCATCACCGAACCCACCGACCGCCTGAATTTCATGATGGCGTATACCGGCGATGCCGCGATCGCGACTGTGCTGCGGTACGACACCACCACCGCCTCTCCGGAGGTCAAGCGCTTGGTTGCCTACGGCAGCACCAACAGCCCGCCACATGCCGAAGCGGCGCGCCCGGCCTGGACCTGGGCCGTCGCGATTGTTGATTATGACGATACGACAAAGAAGGTTTCGATCGCGGTGAACCAGGTAGAAACGTTCGCCGAGAACATCAAGACCACCGGCAGTGCGGCAGGTGCGGAAAGCTACCTCGAAATCGGCTATCACGGCAGCGGTAACAGCCTGCGGACGGCGAAAGTTGGGGATGTCTTCGTATTCAACCGATCGCTCCGCACTAGCACCACCCATCTCGCACAGCTTTCCGACCTGGTTGCGGCCCTAAAGGCCGAGTACAGCATCGCCTGATCTACATGCTGTGAATAAGGCCGCCTTGAGCGGTTTTTTTGTGCCTGAAATTCATACAGCCCGCCAAGTGCGGGCTTTCTTTTCGCCTGGAGAAGCCATGTCAACACCGCGCGGTGTCCGCAATAACAACCCCGGCAACATTGATTTCAACCCCCGCAATGCCTGGCAGGGCCAACTCGGGATGGAGGTGGGCGTGGCCAGTCCGCGCTTCGCCCGCTTTGACCAGGCCGAGAACGGCATCCGGGCGCTGGGCAAGCTTCTACTCAACTACCGAGGTAAAGACGGCATGCCAGGCGTCGGCCGCCCTGGTATCGATACCCCGCTGGAATTCATCAGCCGCTGGGCGCCGTCTAGCGAGAACAACACGCTGGCCTACGCGCAGGCCATCGCCAAGCGGCTCGGGGTCGGGGTGCGCGACTCCATAGACATCTCCAAGCCAGAGGTTCTGCGGGAGGCAGTGGTGGGCATCATCGTCCACGAGAACGGTGGCAACCCCTACAAGGCCGAGGTGATCGACGAAGGTATTCGGCGGGCGCTGGCATGAAGGGCTGGGCCATATTGACGTTCGCTGTACTGCTGGCATCCCACGGGGCGGCCTATCAGCACGGTCGCTCGGTAGAGCGAGCGAACGCCGGAGAGGCATCAGCGCAACGAGACAGCGGTAACCGGCTTGCCGAGGTGATCGGCGAGCGAAGTGCCCGGCAGGAAGAAACACGACGCGCCGCAGCGCAGGAGGAGGCGAGAGCCCATGCCCAGGAAGAACGAACGATTGCTGATGCTGGCGCTGTTGACGCCGATGCTGCTGGCCAGCGGCTGCGCAGCGAAACCTCCCAATTCGCTGCCGCCGTCAGTTGCCCCGGCCAGGATACCGCCGTTATCGCCAGAGGCCAGACAGCCACCCGCGCCGCCATGGTGCTCTCCGACCTGCTCGCACGGGCTGATGAAAGAGCGGGAGAGCTGGCGGCAGCGTTTGACCAGGCCAGAGTTGCCGGCCAGCAGTGCGAGCGTGAGTACGACGCCCTAGTCGCAAAGCGGGCGGCAGTAAGCGCCCGCGAATAAATTCGAAGGCTTCATGCAAAGAGAGCGGCCACCGGGGATGCGTCAACATCCCTGCTGACCGCCGAACCCGCAGACCATACCTGCAAGCCCAGCCAAGGCTCCCGCTCTGTGCACAAAGCACGGCGAGCCTAGCACCTGTTCATCCATACAGTAAAGGTTTGCAAAGTGACTAACCCAATCATTCCGTGGATGGGCGGCAAGCGCCGCCTAGCCGACCGCTTGATCCCGCTTTTCCCTGCTCATGAATGCTATGTCGAGGTCTTCGCCGGCGGCGCCGCTCTCTATTTCATGCGCCCGCAACCCGCCCAAGTGGAGGTCTTGAATGATCTCAACGGCGACCTAGTGAATCTATACCGGGTAGTCCAGAACCATCTGGAGGAGTTTGTCCGGCAGTTCAAATGGGCGCTGTCGTCACGGCAGATCTTCGAGTGGCAAAAGATGGCGAGACCGGAGACGCTGACCGATATCCAGCGCGCGGCCCGTTTCTTCTATCTGCAGCAGCACGCTTTCGGTGGGAAGGTTACTGGGCAGACATTCGGTACCGCCACCACTGGCCCTGCCATCAACCTGCTGCGCATTGAAGAGAACCTTTCTGCAGCCTGGCAAAGGCTGGCCGGCACCTACGTGGAGAACCTTTCATGGCTCGACTGCGCTGAGCGTTATGATCGAGCGCATACGTTCTTCTACATGGATCCGCCTTATTGGCAGACCGCAGGCTATGGGGTCGACTTCCCGTTCGATCAATATGAGCGCATGGCCGAGTTCATGCGCACATGCAAAGGCAAGGTGATGGTGAGCATCAACGATCACCCTGATATTCGCCGTGTTTTCGATGGCTTCCACTTTGAGTGCGTGGATATTCGCTACACAACGACCAACCAGCGTCAGGGCAAGGCTGAGATGGCCGGTGAGTTAATTATCATGAACTGGACGCCAGCGGAGTTGGGGCAACTGTTCTGAAATACAGAGTTTTTTGTCCTTTGCAGATGCTTGGCTCGTTTTACCCTATGCTTGTTATCAGCTGCTAGGAGTGACTTGTGGTCAAGCGTTCTTTCATTGGGATTGTTGAGGCCGGCGAGGCTCTGATTCAGCAGGCGATCGACGCCATGAGGGAGTTCCGGGCGGCTGAGGCCGCTAACGCGCCTGCTGAAGAAGTGGAGCGGCTACGCCTTGTCGCGGACTCCCTCTACCATGCAGTCATCGATTTTCAGCTGATCGAAGCCAAGCATCCGCCTGATACTATCCATTGAAAAGCGACTGCTGAAAGAGGGCTCCGTAATGTCAACAGCTCCTTCGGTACTGTTCCCAGATCATCAGATGTACACCGATGCAGTCGAAGCACTGAAGCGTTATCACCAAGCACAGACCGATGGCGCGTCACCCCTTGAGATTGAGCGACTACGACTGATCGCAGAATCCCAATTTCAGGCAGTCACCGACTACCAGCTTAGAGCTCTAGGTTGCCCTGGCGGCTCTCCTCACTGACCGGTTCAATCAGTTCTGGCCCTTGGTTGCGCACGTTGCCGACCGCTTTACCTACAGGGAACCAGCGAAAATCCTGAGCGGGCCGGCATCCTGCCTCGACGATCTCCGTCGCGCGCTCAGGCGTTGTGGCTGGGTCTAACCATTCCTTGGCCACTTCTGGCGTCAGCACTAGGGGCTTTCTGTCGTGGATGTCTACGAGCCCTTGATCGGCTGCTGCTGTGATGATCACGAACCCATCGTGCTCATCCGGCTCAAGGCTCTGGTGCACCTCAGCAAGTGCAGCGAAGTACAGCGGGGCGCCGTCGGCGCCCGTGATGTAGTAGGGCTGTTTGCGCTTCGGGTCCGCTAGATCAGGGAGCCACTCAAACCAGCCATTTGCAGGCGCCAGGGCTCTGCCGTTCGGCCACAGGCCCTTAAAGAATTTTCCTGTCACCACTGTCTCGGCCCGAGCATTGATCGGATCAGGACGTTTCCCCTTCGCCCAAAATGGCGACCATCCCCACTTGACCCGATCCACGCACAGTCCACGATCTACCTGGCGTATGACCTCGACGCGGGTAGACGGCGCCACGTTGTAGCGACTGATTGGCTCGTGGTCGTAGCCATTTATCACGACCAGGTCCAGCGATAGCTGGCGCAGGTAGTGATCCATTGACTCGTAGATCGAGTACCGTCCGCACATATCTACCTCTCGCCCGTCAGAATTTTCGCCGCCTAGGATTGACCGGGCGACCGATGCCGGATTTACTGTATATGCATACAGTTTGCATTGGACCTTCCATCATGACCATCACATTCTTGGGTACGCCTACCGGCGGTGCCGAACCGTTACCGCTCTATTCGTTCCATGTCCCGGCCGGGTTCCCTTCGCCGGCAGCGGACCATTTGGAAGGCCATATCTCCCTGGATGAGTTATTCGACCTCCGAGCGCCCCATGTGTATCTAGTGAAAGTGGAGGGCGACAGCATGCAGGGGGCTGGAATCTACTCGGGCGATATCGTCATCGTAGACCGCGGCCGCGAAGCCGAGCACGGCGATGTGGTGATTGCCGCTGTGAACAGCGAGCCAGTGTGCAAGCGTCTGCATCGACGCGACGGCGTGGTGATCCTGAAATCGGAGAATCCGGCCTACCCACCGCGGTACATCATGGAGGGCGACGAGCTCGTCATCTGGGGTGTCGTGCGTTACAGCGTTCGCGACCATGCGCAGTGACCAGGTGTTCGCTTTGATCGATTGCAACTCGTTCTACGCGAGTTGCGAGCGCGTATTCCGGCCAGACCTGGCCAAGACCCCGATCGTGGTACTGAGCAACAACGACGGGTGCGTGATTGCCAGGTCGTACGACGCCAAGCCTTACGTGAAGATGGGCGAGCCGTATTTCCAGGCGAAGGACAAGCTGCGCCGGCACGGCATCATGGCCTTCAGCAGCAATTACGCACTGTACGGCGACATGAGTGAGCGCGTCATGACCCTGATCGAGTCGATGGTGCCGGCAACCGAGATCTACAGCATCGACGAATGCTTCGCTGACTTGTCCGGTATTCAGGAAAATCTGACTCAGTTCGGGCGGAAGGTGCGGTCCAGGATCTTCCAATGCACCGGCATCCCCGTGGGGGTTGGTATAGCCGGCACCAAGACGCTCGCCAAACTGGCCAATCACACGGCCAAGCGCCTGCAGGCCCAGACCGGTGGCGTGGTCGATATCACCGATCCGTTCAAGCGTGATTGGGTTTTGCGGAATACCGAGGTGAAAGAGGTATGGGGCGTGGGCCGGCGAATGACCGCCCACCTCGAGACAATGGGCATTCACACGGCGATGGATCTAGCCAGGGCCGATGCCTGGACGCTGCGGCAGAAATTCAGTGTCGTGGTGGAGAAGACCGCTCGAGAACTGGCGGGTACGCCGTGCCTGGAGCTGGACGAGGCCGAACCGCCGAAGCAGGAAATATGCTGCAGTCGGATGTTCGGCAAGCGGCTGACCGAAATGGTGCCGATCAAGCAGGCAGTGGCCACCTACGTTGGTCGCGCAGCGGAGAAGCTCCGTGCCCAGGGTTCAGTTTGCAAGCGCATGCGCGTCAGCATCCGCACCGGAATGTTCAACCCGGACGAAGCACACCACGCCCAAGGGGCATTGGTAGAGCTTCCGTACCCAACCTGCGACACCCTATTGATGACTCGGCTGGCCACTGATGCGGTTGCCCGGATCTTCAGGCCCGGGTTTCGGTACAGCAAGGCTGAGGTGTTGTTGATGGATCTGCGGCAGCCAGGCGAGTTTTCAGAGGATTTGTTCGCGCTCAAGCAGTCGGTGGCATGTGACCGACTGATGCGGGTGATGGATGACATCAACGAACGCTGGGGGAGGGGGACAATGCGGGCCGCTAGCGTTCCGGCAACGCCGGACTGGGGAATGAGGCGGGAGATGATGAGTCAATCCTATACGACGCGGATCGATCAGCTTTGGACCGTCAAGTGCTGAGTCTTCCTGGCGCGTGGCTAGACGAGTTGAATGACCAGACGGCACTCCAAGCAGACCCGGATGGTCGTGCGCTTGTCCTGAGTGAAATGGCACACGCGGCGCATCGCCGACGGGATGTCGGTGATGAGGATCTTGTTGAGATGCTCGAATTCGCTGAGGCTGCCAGATTGTGGGCGTTGACCGAGACAGACTCCGCCTGATATCGGTTGATAACGATCACTCGCGAACGGCTGCTTTCGACCCAAAGCTGCCCTTCGTGGGCGGCAGCTAACGGTCAGAAGCGGACTCCTGCCTAAGCTCTGTAGCAACGCCCCCCAGTTGCCTTCCAAGCACCACTTTGCTGCGCTTCAAATCCTTGCTATAACGCCGATCGCTTTCGCAGATCGCCATCTGCGCGAGCTTTTGGCTGCTTTTAGTAAGGACACTGTAATGATTAAATCTCTTCTGCCAATCATGGCTGCAATGGCCATGGCAGGTTGCATGACCTCCGAGCGTATGCCGGATGGTACTACAAGAATTCGCTTCTCTGATGAGACCGCCAACTCTCTGGCCTCATTGATGCCTAGCGGTGCCATGCCTGGGCGGGCAAATGGAGTATCAGGATCTGGATTGGATCTCAACTACACCATGAATCCACTCGGCAACGGCACGTACCTGTACCTCAATGGTCAATTCGACTACGAATGCGCCGCCGCTATGCTCTACAGCGCGAAGTCTGGCCAGCCTTTGGGTGCAGCGATTAGCAACACCTGCCGCTCGAGCTACTTCATACAACAAGAGAAGCTGCGAATGGCAGGAAAACCCTACGACAAAGGGGCGCCAGCTTACGATCCCTACAACCCGCCCAACGCTTACTGGGCCAAAATTGTTGCTCGAACCACTAGCCAGCTGGAATCGGCCAATCAATTCAATGTGCGCTTTGCGGGGTATCCGCGGTTAGACCGCAACGGCAAGATCACCATCCGTGTACAGTTCATGGGGGGAGCCCTCGGCCAATATGCATCCTTGGTGACCGTACCAGAACGAACAGAGGTGCTGTTGGACGACCCGCAGTTTGAAGCGACGCTGCGCAAGCAATCCCAAGGGTTGGGGGTAATCGCCCAAGTCATTTCATGCGACGCGGTACTCGACTATGAAAAGGCAGTCGACAAAGGGCCCCGTCCCAGCAGCATTTCCACTGGGGAATACTCTCGCTATGAGGTGCGATTTGTGGTGAAGAAAATGGGCTGCCAAGATCAGCGGGGCCATTTTTCTACTGTGACTAGGTAACTCAATTTAGCCTTTCAGTAGAGGTCAACCGCAAAGCCAATTGCCGAAGGTCAAGTGTCGGAAGGCTGCCCTTCACCAAGGGCAGCTATGGGTCGAAAGCGGTCGGTCGAGGGTGAGTATTGTTGCCGCCCGTAGCCTCGGTAGGGCCGTGGGCTGGCTAGCAATCGATCAGGTTAATAAATTTGCTTGTTCAGTTACGAGTTTTCCAAAAGCAGGGAAGGTGACGAGCCAGAACGAGGCGTCGGCAGAACGCCAGGGTGCGGCGCTTAGGCTATCTAAAACCGCTCGAAAGCTTCTCGGTTTTACTGGGCGAAAGTCGCCGAAACTCGCCAATGCGTATTAGACAGTTTCGTCTCATAGGCCGCTGCTGGCGTGGCCTGAGGTCGAGTTTCCACACTACTGCTGCATTACTGGCAGTTGCGCACGTCGAAGAGGTAAGAGCCGATAACCTCCGCGCTGCGCGCAAATCCCTCAATCGCTTTGATCCGATGCAGCTCGTGCCCAGGCTGGCGCTCTGCGATCACTTTGCGGATGGCGTCATAAAACTGCTCGTAAGCGATCGAATAGCCAAGCTCTTTGAAGGTCACGTGGAGGGCCTGGTGAAAGCGTTCTTCATCGTTAGGGTGGGTGTGCCAGGTGTCAATGCGTAGCCACGGTAGGAGAAACAGGTGGAGTGCCTTCATGTCCATGTGAGCGTCCTGCAGGTTCGGAAAACGCGATTCTAGCGACGTACAAATCGATTCCAAAACTGAAACGGCGACCCTTGCAGTATGCGGCCTGTAGCCGTGCCGTTTCGTCTTTGTTTTGGAATCGATTTCGGAGCTGGCACTGCATGGATCGGGCGCTTGTACTACGGTCTTGAAAACCGCTGAGCAGAACCTACACCTGGACCGCATCTGTGAGGCGGCTTGATTGGCCTCTACGAACGACTGCTTTCGACCCATAGCGGACATTGGAGAAACTTAGGTGTGCGAGTATTAAGTAAGCGTCCGGAAACTCACTTTCCGAACGGTGAGTAGCAGTGGGAGGTTGCTAGCTGGCCCAGTTTTTGTTGCTGG
>Ga0160473_100085_pt1 | contig 98582 bp, 83 predicted proteins | sample HID1975I_E11MG_FD_108217 | JGI IMG/M metagenome (GOLD analysis project Ga0160473, IMG submission 108217) | Enriched soil microbial communities from UW Madison campus, WI, USA - HID1975I_E11 MG | ecosystem: Environmental > Terrestrial > Soil > Unclassified | place: USA: Madison, Wisconsin...
GTGCCGGCCGCCGCGCTCGCTTGCGTCACCCCGTCCGTGACGAACTGCACATCATCGATTCCGTACAGATAGGTGTAGCCGTCAGGGAAATATGCCCAACCCGTCAGCAGATCGACCGAAATGCCCGCTTGCACAATCACCCGATCGTGCGGGTCGGGAACCGAGCCATAATCGATCGCCTGCTGGCGTGGTCCTATAATCAAAGTATCGTTGCCATCGCCCCCATTGGCACTTTCGCCGACGATGATCGTATCCTCACCCGGTCCTCCATCTACCGACGCACCTCCTCCGAGGATCCTGTCATTGCCCGCACCGGCGTCCAGATAAAGGGCGGTGGCGCCAGTTAGATCAACAACGTCATCGCCATTTCCAAGTGTCAGCTGCCCGATATAGGCAGCCGTTCCCGACGCGAATGCTCCGTCCGAGACAGGTGCAAAAACAAGCTTGCCCGCTGCGATGGAGACAGCAAGAGCAGATTGCACCGCCGTCAGATCCAGAACGTCGCCGTCCGTAGAAAAAGGACTGTCAAAAGGGTGTCCGTTGATGTCAAATTTGCCGCTGAGTCCATCCTGCAATACATAGTATGATACCGCTGACGATTGATTATTGATAACGAATGTTCCGCCGTTCAAATCCGACGGACGAATGGTAAAGCCGCCGACCCTATTTGATGAGCCCGAGATGGTGATGGTCGTGGTAACCCCCGGTCCGCTTAGCCGGCCGTTGGAGGTCTCTATTAATCCGTCCGCAAACTGGAAGCGCTCGACTTCGCTGACCCGGTTCGTGACAGGGAACTGTGAGTCGCCGAACGAGATATAGCTGCTGATATCTACATAATCGGCACCATACGCGAAGCTCGCCGCATCGAAGGCGAACGGCATCAATAACGTATCGATGCCATCACCGCCGCGTACGATGTTGAAGCCGGCCCCGGGCGCCAAGGTATCGTTGCCGCCGCCGCCGTCCAGCGTGTCACTGCCGAACAAACCAATCACGGTATCGTTGCCGCCGCGGCCGTACAGTAGCATCGTGTTGTCGCCACGAAAGCCATTGGCACCATTATCGGTCATCGACAGCACGTTATCGCCATCGTCACCGTAGATCGCCGTCGCGGCGCCGGCGCGTCCGCCAAGCACAGATACGTTCTCGATCGATACGATCGTACTCGCAGGCGCAGCGAAAGAGTTGCCGAACGTGCCGGATCGTGCGGCAAGGTCGATCGTGTTGTCGTCTGCTCCGTTTATCTGGAGTGAATCGACACCTTCGCCGCCGTCGATCAGCCCACCAGATCGCGAGGGTGCAATCGTGTCGTCCCCGTCATCGCCGTATATAGCCGCGAAGAAGCCGGAGATGATGTCGGCGCCATCACCGCCATGTGCCGTCGATGTGTCCGCGCTGCCGTAGTCCCCGTTCGAATAGCCGTTGATCCGATCGCTACCCGGTCCACCATCCGCGATGACTCCACCCCGCGATACGTAGACGTAGTTGTCGCCCGCATCAGCTACGAACCGTTCGACTCCGGAGGAGTAGATGGACGCCCGCTGATCGTAACGGCCCGCGCCAACAGAGATATAGGTCAAGCTCGCGTCACCCAGCTGAGTGATGCCGTAAGTCAGATTGCTGGTGGGGGCACTGAAGGCGAGCGTGTCGGATCCGACACCCCCGTCGATGGTGACAGCTGGTGGGTTGTCATAAGGGAACGAATATCTGCGGCTCAGCTCAAAGATGAACACATCGTGGCCACTTTCTCCCTTGAGCGTGTCGGCCCCGCCCCGACCATCGATCGTGTCGTTCCCGCCGCCACCGTTGATGACGTCCGCATCCGGGGTGCCGACGAGAGTGTCATCCTCCGGAGTGCCCTCGATGATAGCCATGCTACTCTCCTGGCTCCCTCGCCCAAGTTCGCCTGCTGTTGTATCGCAGGCGTGACACCAAATGCACAACGGGTGCATGCCTTTCAGAAGACGAAAAGTGTCGACTAAGCAACGCCTGACCAGTCAAGACGCGCTCACGCCGAGCGCCATCGTTCGCGGTCAGCCGCGGCCGAGATAGGGCTGTGCGATCGGCAGGATGGTTGCCGAAAAGACGTTGATCTCATCCGGCACGGCAGCGACCGTCGCGACCAGTTCCGCCACGTGCCGGGCCTCCATGACTGTCGCCGAGGGGCTGTTGCGGGCGGTGCGCTCCCCGAACAGCTCACTGATGGTCGAGCCCGGATGGATGACCGAAGCGGTGATGCCGTGTGGGCGTCCGTCCAGCGCAAGCGAATGGGTGAGACCTTCGAGCCCGAACTTGCTGGCCGTGTAGGCGATGGTGTCCGCGCGGGGCACCCGCGCGCTGAGGCTGCCGATATTGATGATTCGACCGCGGCCGCGCGGCTTCATCCGGCGCAGCGCCTCACGACCGCACAGGAAGGCCGCGGTCAGGTTGACGTCGATCATGCGACGCCAGCCTTCCAGCGTTTCGTCGATCGTCGGGCAGTGGCTGGCGACACCCGCGTTGGCGACGAGCAAGGTGACCGGTCCGAACGCCTCGGCATCGGCGAACAGGCCGATCACCTCGTCCTCCCGCGTTACGTCTGTAGGGCGGATCAGGAGACGATCACCATCCAGAGCCAGGTCATCCCTGAGCGCTTCAAGCCGCTCCGTCCGCCGCGCCGCGAGCACCAGACGCGCGCCGGCGGCGGCGAAATTGCGCGCGATGGCGGCGCCGATGCCGGAGCTTGCGCCGGTGATGATTGCGGTGTGGCGCGACAGATCCTGCATTGTCCGACCTCTCGACGTGGCGCGACGAGCTTCGCTCTTCGCACGCTCCGGTCAGAAGCGGTACTTCGCCCCGATCTCGAAGGTACGGCCGATCTTGTCGTAGAGCTGTCCGTTCACCGGCTGGCCTTGGGTCGCGTAAGGGCTGACCGGCGGATCGCGGTCGAGCACGTTGTCGACGTTGGCATTGAGCTCGAACCGGTCGGAGACCTTCACCGTCGCGTACAGGTTTACATAGGCCGCCGCTGAAATGCTGTTGTCGTTGATCGACAAAGCAGGGATGGTGTTGAACTGGTTATCGTTCTTGCCCTTGCTGATGTAGAGTAGCTGTCCGGTCAGCGAGAAGATGTCGTCGCTGTAGGTCGTCGACCAGTTGCCGCGGAATCTTGGCTGCGAGCCGAGGCTGCCCTGGCCGTTCTCGCCGGCGCGATCGATGCCGTTCACGTAGGCGTGCAGCGAGTAGGTGCCACTGAACCGCGTCGACAGCGCGCGGCTGCCGCCGAGGCCGTGCCGATAGGATACGGCCACGTCGATGCCGCTCGTCTTGAACTCCGCGATGTTCTGGACCGGGGCGACAAGGCTCGTCGGCGTGCCGTTGGGGGCAAAGGTGATGTAGCTGCACGACTGGGCCTCACCGCCGGTGCAGAAGTTGCCGATGTTGGCGGCCGATAGGGAGTCGATCGCGTCGGACAGATCGATCTTGAAATAGTCCACCGAGATATTCAGCCCGCGGATTGCCACCGGCTGCAAGACCACGCCCAGGGTGATGGTGTTCGCGACTTCCGGGCGAAGGTTCGGATTGCCGACCGTCCGGTTCTGCGGAACGACGGCGGTGATGCCGTTGACCGTCAGCACCAGGTTGCTGGAAGAGCCGGGAGAGAAGAGTTCGTAGATCGCCGGCGCACGAAGATCCCTAGAGCGGGTCGCGCGGAAGCGGATGCCCTCGATCGGCTCGTAGACGCCGCCGACCTTCCACGTCGTTTGGCCGCCGGCATTGCTATAATCGGCGTAGCGGACGGCGCCGTTCAGATCGAGCGCGCGGGCAAACGACAGGTCCCTCGCCAACGGTACGATCGCTTCGAAATAGCCTTCCTTGACGTCGAACTCGCCGGAGAAGGGCGTCGCGTTGCCGATCGCGAAACGCCCGGCCGTCGAGAGCGGCCCGGCGGTCAGGTTCTGCGATTCCTTGCGATACTCGCCGCCGAACGCAACCGCGACCGGCCCCGCCCAGGTCGAGAAAGGTTCGCCGCGGACGTTCACGGCGCCAGCATGCTGCTTGTAGAGGACGGCGTTGAAGTCGGCACGGTTTACGTAGGCGAGGGCGGCCGGCCCGGAGCCGCTTGCTGCGTTCGGCCCGAAGATGTTCAGCGGAACGCAGCCGCTGGCGAGGGGGTTCGGCGCGGCATTCGGCAGCCGTGACCGGCACACGATCTGATTGGTCGCCGGGTTGACGACGGCATCCACCGCGAGGTTGTAGAATACCGGCGAGAAGTTGTTGTCGAAGTTGCTCAGAAACTTGTTCTGGCCGTAGGAATAATGCGCGTCATAATGCCACGATCCGCCGAGATCGCCTTCGACCCCGATCGTCCCATGCGGGGTCTTGTTGGTGACGAGGAAGTTGATGTTGCCGACATCGTAGATGCCCTTGGCCACGGTAATGCTGGTCAGTCCCTGCGCGGCCATCGCCGTCTTGATCGCTTGCGGCAGGAAGGCGTTGTCGTTGCGGATCGTGAAGCCGGAAAAGTTCGGCAGTCCGCCGGTAAAACGGCCGGTCGTCTTGGCATAGCCGCCCTCGAGGATGATGTTGAGCGCGTCGGAAACTTGGTAGCTGGCGCGGGCATAGGTGACGAGCCGCTTCACGCCCGGGATCAAGCTTGACCCGGCGTTGCGGCTGAGGCCCTCGCCGCCGAGCTGATAGGTGCCGTTGTTGATCGAACCGTCCTGGTAGGGACGGATGGTGCCGTCGTCGTTGAACGTAAAGTTGTTGAGGCGGAAGCTTGCCGGCCCGATGATCCGGCCGCCGACGCTGTTCGAATTGTGCACGTTCTTGGCGACGATGTTGGCGGGCAGGCCGAACCCCGGTGCGGCCGGATTGGTGCTGGCATAATTGGGGTTGGCGACGACCAGATATTCGTCGCGGCCCCAGTCGCGTTCATAAATGTCGTCGATCTCGGATGACTTGGCCGCTTCGACGGCGGCGACGAAGTGGCCACGGTCGCCGGCGAAGGAGAAGCCGCCGACCGCGCCGAGCCGGTAGCGGAAATTGTCGCCCTGTTCGGAGATGCCGGATTGCGCGGTGAGCTCCAGGCCGTCCATCTTCTTCTTGAGCAAGATGTTGACGACGCCGGCGACTGCGTCCGAACCATATTGGGCGGACGCGCCGCCCGTCACGACTTCGACGCGGTCGATCATATTGGTGGGGATGACGTTCAGGTCGGTGGTGACTGGAGCGCCGGTCGTCACCGCGGACGCCTGCGGCACGATGCGCGATCCGTTGACCAGCACCAGAGTGCGCTGACCGCCGAGGCCGCGCAGATCGGCGGTGGACTGGCCGGGGCTGGCGAAGTTGTTGGCGTTGCCGTTCTGCGATCGGGTCGCCTTGAAGGCCGGTTCCAGCTGCAGGACCTCGCCGATGCTCGTGGGCGACTGCCGACCGATGATGTCCGCGCCGATCACCGACAGGGCCGAAGGCGCGGCGAAGCCGTTCACCGCCGCGCGGGAACCCGTGACGATGATCTCCTGGCCGGCGACGTCCGAACCCGACGCGGCGGCCCCATCGCCGGCTGCGGCAGCGGCTTCTGCCGGCGCAGCCTGCGCCTGAGCGGCTCCTGCCGGAAGTGCCACGCTCGCCAGGCTCAGTGAGACCAGCGATGTCGCTGCCAGCCAAACGTGCCTGCCCTTGGCCGTCGCACCACCACCGTGATCCATCGCACCCATCTGCCCATCCCCTCAAGCTTCGGCGGTATCGGTCCACCTTCGATTGCGGAGAGCTATAGGAATCATCGAACCACGTAAACTAATTAAATGAGAGTTGAATTAAGTTGTCTGAATGCTGGCAGGTCAGACGTTCCGCATCACATTCGCGATCAGGTCGGACCTAAATCCGTTTAGAAATCCGATCATCATACTGCTGCTTATTGGGCGCCGGCCGGCCCGCAACCCGGCGGACAGCGGCGCCGTTCTGCAAGGTTCGCCGGTCAGGCTGACGTCCGCAGCATCGTCAGCATGCCGGTCGCGACACCGGCAATCAGAAGCGGCGCGGCCATCGCCGCATAGATGGCAAGCGGGCTCCAGTGGGCGGCGAGCATCGCGCCCGCCAGGCCCGGGCCGGCGACCGCCGTGATACGGCCGATGCCGCCCGCCCAGCCGATCCCGGTCGATCGGATCCCGGTCGAATAGCTCGACGCGACCAGCGAGTTCAGGCCGGCGATCGATCCGACCACGAGCAGGCCGAAGGCGAACCCGCACGCCCAGCCGAGCAGGGGATAGGATTGGACCGCCGCCATCGCCGTCATGACAACGAAGGCGATGCAGAGCATCATCGACAGCGCCGCAGCCTGGCGCATGCGCGTCATCAGGATGGTGATGAGCACCGGGCCGGCGATCGCGCCGATCGCCGAGAAGCTCATCATCCGCGCCGCTTCAGCCGACGGGATGCCGCCGAGAACGTGGAGGAAGCTCGGCAACCAGGCCGTCATCGTCTGGACCACGCACAACGTCATCGCCATGGACAGCCAGAGCAGGATGGTCAGCGTCGCCCGGCCGTCGCGGAACAGTGCGGTGAGCGGCGAGCCGGTGGTCTTCTCCTCGGACGTGATGAAATGCGCTCCCGGAACGGGCTGAAAGCTGGGGTCGACGCGCTGGAGCAGCGCGCCGATGCGCGGGTCGTCCGGCCGGCGCAGGATCAGATAGCGGGCGCTTTCCGGCAGGTAGATGTAGAGTAGCGGGATCAGGAGCAGTAACAGTCCGCCGCCGAACCAGAACGCCGACTGCCAGGAGTGGTAATAGACGAAGCTTGGCCCGATCAGGCCCGCGACCGACGCGCCGAGGCCCTGGGCGATGAACAGCCAGGTGAGGAGCTTGCCGCGGGAGCTTTGCGGCAGATATTCCGCCACCAGCGCCACGATGTTGGGCATGGTCCCGCCGAACGCGACGAAGGTGAGGAAGCGGACCGCGGCGAACCCGTTGAGCGTCGAAGGTACGGTCGACAGCAGGGTCAAAAGCGCGAACAAAGCGGCACCGATCAGGATGACTCCACGCCGGCCTTTGCGGTCGGCTATCGGCGGAATTGCATAGAAGCCCACTGCCATGCCGGCGCTCTGGATCGAAAAGACCAGGGCCATGGCGGCGATCGGCATGCCGAAGCTGCGAACGATCGAGGGCGCAAGATTGGCGACAATGTAGGCGTCATAGCCCTCCAGGGCCATCAACAGCGCTCCGGCCGCGTAGAGCAGCCCGCGATAGGTGCCCAGTTGGGGCCGGTTGAGCACGGCGTCGACCGACTGCGTGTGCGGCTCGCTCAATTTATCTCTCCCCGAACCGGCATGTCTCGAGCCGGCATGTTGTCGTTATAGGCGTATTCGTACGACCCTCAGCACCGGCTACGCATCACGGTGTCGAAGTGCGATCAATGTTCGTTGCGAGTGGTACCGACGCGCGTGGGTACTCGATTGGCCGCGACTGCCATACGTTCGGCGAGCGACCTTGCGATGGACGGGTTTGCTTTCGGCGAACCTTGATCGGCGCTTGTCATTCGCCTTCTCTCCCTATCGCCGTTGCCGACACGAACCGTGCAGCCAAGCAGTCGCTTTAGCATCCGACTTTCATATTATAGAGTCATGTAATTAGGTCAACATCGCGAGCACGTTGGAATGAGCATGGCGCCGGCTGCATTTGGTAGATCGTAGCTGCAGGGCAGAGGCAACGATCCCGCCCAATTCGCCGATAATTTTATATACGACTATAAATCATATTGTGAGCAGGAGGGGACCGGGTTAGGGTCGCGCGTCGCGTGCGGTGGGCCAAGGTGCCGCCTCAAAGCAAGAAGCACGTTAGGAGAATCTGATTGGACCAGCCTCGCAACGTTCGCGCAGGAGTGTTCCTGCCTCCCCACCACGGCAATGACGAGGATGTCGCGCTGTGCATGCGCCGCGACTTCGAGCTGGTCGAATGGCTCGAACATCTCGGCTTTGCCGAGCTGTGGATGGGGGAGCACCATTCGGGCGGCATGCAGATCTATGGATCGCCGGAGCTGTTTATCGCCGCCGCCGCGGAGCGGACCTCGCGCATCCGGCTCGGCGCTGGCGTGATTTCGGTGCCCTATCATCATCCGTACATGATCGCGGATCGCATTCTGCAGCTGGACCACCAGACGCGCGGGCGGGCGATGTTCGGCTTCGGTCCGGGGATGCTCGTCTCGGACGCCTATATGCTCAACATCAGGCCCGAGCAGCAGCGCGCGCGACTGGTCGAGGGGGTCGACGTGATCGTGCGGCTGCTCGAGGGTGAGGTCGTCACCCATGACAGCGACTGGTTCTCGCTGCGCGAGGCGAGCCTGCAAATGGCGCCCTACACCCAGCCGCGGCCTGACATGACGGTCGTCACATCGAAGACGCCGGTGGGATCGCGGCTGGCGGGAAAGTACGGCTTCGGCATCCTGACCCACGGTGGTGGCGACGTCGACGGTAGTTGGAAGGTCGCCGAAGAGGCAGCCGCCGAGCACGGCAATGCCATGGATCGCCGCAACCTGCGCGTCGTCGCCTCGTTCCACCTCGCAGAGTCCCGGGCGGAGGCCTTGCGCGCCGTCGAGTTCGGGCTGGAGCCCTGGATGCGCTATCTCGAGGCGCTCAACCCGAAGAGTTATGCCGACACGCGTGCCAAGGGCGGCACCGACACCGAAAAGCTGGTCGCCGCCCGCGGTGGGCTGGTCGGCACGCCGGACGATGCCGTCGCTTTCCTGGAGGCTCTTTGGGAAAAGACCGGCGGTTTCGGCCAGATCGTCATGGCGGGCACCAACTGGATGGACTTTGCCGCCACCAAGCGTTCCTACGAACTGATGATGCGGTACGTGATGCCGCGCTTCAACCGCGCCAATGCGCGGCGCGATCGTTCGCTTAACTGGATGTTCGACAATCGCGAGGCGTTCAGTGGGGCGAACCAGGCGGCCATCGCTCAGGCGGTCGCGTCGGGCAGCCGGGGCTGAACACTCAAGCGGAGCCGGGCCGGCGTGCATGCCGGCTCGGTTCGGGTATCGAAGTGCTTGCCAGGGGACTCCGACTGTCGAAGTCCGCGCCTCATGAGGGTGCGGCCGGACTGGTCAGGCTGAGGTATCGGCCATCGGCGTAAACGAGCGGGCTGACCTCGCCCTGGATGGCGACGGCCTCGACGCGACCGATGACGATGTCGTGCGTCCCGTAGCTCATCGCCTGCTCGTAGCGGCAGAAGAAGCTGGCCTGGGCATCCTCCAGGATCGGGCAGCCGTCGAGCGTCGCGCCCCAGTTGCCGATCGCGAACCGCGCCTCGCCACGCACCTTGCCGCTGCACGCGGCCGAGATCTCGCTATGATCGCTGTGCAGAATGTTGACGCAGAAATCCGCGCCCTGCGACAGCGGCAGATGCAGGCTCGCCGAGCGGTTGACGCAGATCAGCAGTGATGGCGGATCCATGCTGAGCTCGCTCACCGCGGTAGCGGCCATGGCGTAGCGCTGACCGTCATGCCGGCAGGTGATGACCACCACCGCCTTGGCGAGCCGGCGCAGGCCGTCGCGGAGCTGGATCGCGACCGGGGAGAGTTCAACCAAGCGCGGGCTCCTCGGTTTCGCGGCGGTAGCGGATCAGATCCTCGATCGATCCGATCCGTAGCCCGTGGCTGCGCGCGAAGCGGCGCAGATCGGGCAGGCGCGCCATGCTGCCGTCCTCGTTCATGATCTCGCAGATCACGCCGGCCGGGATCAGCCCCGCCAGCCGCGCTATATCAACCGATGCCTCGGTATGCCCCGGCCGGGCCAGCACGCCACCAGGATTGGCCACCAGCGGGAAGACGTGGCCGGGCGAGACCAGGTCGGCCGGGCCGCTCGCGGGATCGATGGCTGCCGCGATCGTGGTCGCCCGATCGCGGGCCGAGATGCCGGTCGAGACACCCCGGGCAGCCTCGATCGAGACAGTGAAGGCGGTGCCGTGCGGTGATCCGTTGCGCTCCACCATCGGTCGCAGTCGCAGCTCGGCGGCGCGCTCCCGCGTGATCGTCAGGCAGATCAGGCCGCAGCCATGGCGGGCCATGAAGTTGACCTGCCGGTCGGTTGCGAACTTCGCGGCTATGACGATGTCGCCTTCATTCTCGCGATCGTCGGAATCGACCAGGATGAACGGGCGGCCGGCGCGCGCATCGGCGATAATCTCCGGGATCGAAGCGAAGACGCTGGATGCGGGCGCTCCGTCGCCGCAGTCGCCACGCCCGAGACGCGTGATCGTCTCCGCCGCGGTCGAGGTGCAGCCATATTCGAGCGCGTCGAACGACAGGCAGTCCGATCCGCACAAGTCGTCACGCATCACGGAGCTCCACGACCGGAACCAGGAGGTAGCTTTCGACGCCCGGCCCGGTGTGGATGGTGTGGACACCCCCGTTCACCGTATCCTCGTGACGCATGTACAGCTGCGGCTTCGGATAGTTGTAGATATCCCGGCCCTTGATGCGAACGCGCAGCACGTCGCCGGCCTCGAACCGCGTGCCGGAGGGCAGGATTTCGATCTGCACCGGGACGATCTCGCCCGAGGCGATCTTCTGTTCGGAGGTGTTGGTGAGGACCGGCTGATGTTCGGTCGAACGCGCGGTGTCGAGCTCCCTGCGGGAGACGCGCAGCCAGCCGAGCGCCAGTGGGCCGTCCTCGAAAACCGCCCAGTGCGTGAAGCCGACGCGTTCCCCATCGTGCAGCTTCTCGATTACGACGAAGAGATCCATGTCGTCTGCGCCCATCGTGGATACGGCGAGCTGCAGCTTCATGTGGCCGACGAGATCCGTCGCAACATCGAAGCGATAGTCAAAGGCTGCCTCGGCGGCATCGTCGAGCGGGTCGTAGCTGAATTCTGACGCCTCCGCCGGTGCTCGGGGCGTGAGCGTGCCGTTCGCTGCATCGAGGTGCAGGCGGCGGTAGCTCGTGCCCTCGACCGGCCACTGCGCCGACTGTTTCAACGTCGCGACACCCGACCGGTGGCGGACATGGAGAGTGACGGGCGGCCATTCGGCGACAGCGGTCGTCTCGCCCTTCAGGAAGTGGTCGAAGAACGTCGTCTGCCGCGCAACGGATGGCGGCTCGTAATAATAGCCCCACTTCTTGCCGCCGTGGACCTCAAGCCACTTCTGCTTTGAAGAGATCCGCTTGTACCCCTCGAGCGTGCCTCTCGTGTGGACGCCGTGATCGCTCCAGCTGGCGACGACATAGGCCGGCACGTCGATCTGCGCGAGATCGGCGACCTTGGACCGCCAGTAATTGTCGAAGAACAGATGCTCGCGCGTCAGGGCCCAGAGATCCTCGACCCGTTTGTCGGAGACGCCCCAGCGCACCTGAATGTGCGGCCAGAAATAGGTTTCCGGTATGCCGCCATGGCGAACGATCTCGTTGAACGTGTCCGACCAACCCTCCCAGGGGTTGATGGCGGCCAGGTGCGGCGGCTTCAGCGCCGCGACGTTCCACTGCGACGAAGCCAGATAGGAAACGCCGGACAGCCCGACCTTGCCGTTGCTCCACGGCTGGGTGCCGGCCCATTCGATCAGGTCGTAATGGGCCTCCGCTTCCTTGCGCGAGAAATAGCTGGCGTCGGTCTCGGCGAACCAGGTGCCCGGCGTATCGGCGATAACCACCGCATAGCCGCGGCTGGTCCAGTAAGCAGGATCCGGCGCTTCGAAGATGGTCAGATCCGACTGCCATTCCGCCTTGACCCCAGACGCGGGAAAGATCGTCGCGAGCGGCGCCGGATCGTGCTTGCCGTAGGGCGTCCAGACGACCAGCACCGGCAGCGGGCCGCTTGGCGCAACAGGCCGGAACAGGTCGACATAGAGGTCGAAGCCGGCGCGCGTCGGCACCGTCAGGTCGCGCTCGACGGCCACGTCGCCGTGCGTCAGGCGCTCATGCTGGCGGGGGCGGGCGCCGCGGAACTCGGGCGTATTGAGCGGCCTGCGCAGCCGCTCTACATAGGTGCCCATGCCGCGCTCTCCCGTGTGGCTTATCGAACCCAGCGAGCTTAGGCCCGCCGCGATCAAATTTCAATGCATCTATAATTAAATGTTGCGCGTGGGAGCGGCTGAGACCGCTTCGTTCGACTCCGACCTAGAATATCCGGGAGGGGATGTCGATCAACGCCCGCACTCGGCTGCTGTTGCCCAACGAGCGGCAGGAGCCTACCGAGAGAGCCGGCCTGAGCGGCGGTTTCCAATACCGTGAAGAGGGTTTGCACGGCCAGCGGGGATAGCGGACGAATGGCGGACAAGGCGGACGGCGTTGGCGAGGTCGCCGAGAAGGCGAAGAAGAAAGCGGCAGCCCGCAAGCCCGGACCCAAGCCCCGATCGATCGGCCGGCCGGCCGGCCAGCGCCGCATCGGTAAGGACTTCCTGATCGAGAAGACCGTGCAACTGCTGCGCACCGTGCCACCCGAGAAGCTGTCTTTGTCGATGGCGGCGCGAAACGCCGGAGTTCATCTTACTCTCATCAAATATTACTTTCGGGATCGCACCCGCCTGCTCGTCGATGTCGCGCGGTCGCTGGCGATGTCGCTCGGCGAGGGCGTTCGGGCGGTCGAGAGCCAGGAGCTTTCAGCGCCCGAGCGTTTACGCATCCGGATCGACACGATGGTCGATTTCTTCTTCATCAACCCATATTATCACCGACTTATGATGGAGATCCTGGCCGACGAGACCGACCCGCTCGCCGCCGAACTGATCACTCTCTGGATGACGAAGACGCTCGATATCTATCGCGGCATCATCGACTCCGGCGTAGCGGAAGGGTCGCTGCGGCCGATCGATGCCCACTTCACGTTCGTCGCGATCATGGGGCTTTGCGAACAGTATCAGCATGCGTCGCGCCTGATGGAACAGCCGGCAAGCGCCAGCAGCCGCAAGCGGCCGGACATCGCCGCCGAGTACAAGGCGTATGTCTACGATCTGATGCTGCACGGGCTGGGGGTGCAGAAGCCGGGCGTCGCCGCCAAGCGAGCAGGCGCGGCATGAGGGGTTCCGTTGCGCGCTTATTATAGGCCGGAGTGTTTTTGGTGAGGACGCATCACAAGCCCGTTTGACCGGCACCTGCACCGGAAGGGCTCCTTGATTTATAGGAGGCTATAAAATCCTTGCTATGGCCGTCACCCGTGTTAGGTGACGCCAAAATCAGGGAGGTATGCATGTCTGTCATGAACCCGATCGAGGGTGAGGCACTGAACGGGTCCCACCGGCCGTTTGCGGGCCGCGAATATGGCAAGGTCCATGACGGCACGTACTTCAAGAACTGGAACCCGCTCATGCTCGCGTCCGAGCTTGAGCAGGGCAAGATAGTCGGCAAGGACTTTCTCGGCACGCGGGTGATCGTCTACCGCGACGACGAAGGTAAGGCGGTGGTGCAGAGCGCCTATTGCCCGCATGTCGGCGCCGATTTGTCCGGCGGCGAGATCGTGGAGGGGCAGGTCCGCTGCCCCTACCATCATTGGCAGTTCGCCAAGGATGGACGTTGCGCCAAGATCCCCGGGGAAACGCACATCCCTGGCGTTGCGCGGATCTATAATTATCCGGCGGCCGAGCGCTGGGGCATGATTTGGGCGTTCAACGGCGAGACTGCCTTGTTCGATCTGCCCGAAATGCCGAACATCGCCGAAGAGGATCTAGTCTACCGGGTCTTTCATCGCGGCACGCGCGAGATCGAGGGATGGATCGGATCGTCCAACCTCGTCGACTTTCAGCACCTCAGCACCGTCCATGGCATTCCGGATCCGAACCCGGTCAGCGTCGTGTTCGAGGACTATCTCATCACCGTCCGCCAGGAATCGGCCGTGCGCATCGCCGACACCAAGCTTTACGGCGGCACCTGGCTCACCGCGCACATGCAGTTCACCGACGGCACCGAACGGTTCTTCATGGCGGGCAGTTCGCAGGTGCGGGCCGGCTGGTCCGACGCCTTCTTCGTGGTCGCGCTCCGCCGCTCGCAGGCCGAGGCGATGGGCAAGGAAGCAGCGGATCAGGAATTATCGAACCGCGTCGCCTATATGCATAAGTTGTACGCAGAGGACGAACCTATCCTGTTCGCACTGCGCTTTCGTGGCTACGGGAAGAGCGCACTTTTGCGCAAGGACAAGTACTTCGGCCAGTTCCTTCAATATATCGAAAAGTATCCGCGCTCGGCTCCCTTCGACGTCTGACATTGCTGACCGGGATCGCTGGATATGGCTGAACAGGACGTTCGCATCGCGTTGGTGACGGGCGCGAGCAAGGGGATCGGCCTCGAAATCGCCAGGGGGCTTGCAGAACGCGGCTTCACGGTCCTGATCGGCACCCGATCTGCCGGCGCAGCCACGGCAGCGGCGGCAACGCTCACCGAGAGCGGCCTGGACGTGATCGGGGTGCAACTCGATGTAAGCGACGCGACATCGATCGCGCGGGTCGCCGCCACCATCGAAAGCTGCTGGGGAAGGTTGGACGTCCTCGTCAACAATGCCGGCATCTCGCTCGGCAAGAGCGACACGCCCAGCACCGCTGCTCTCGACGACATGCGCCGCGTCTACGAGACCAACGTGTTCGGTGTCGTGGCGGTGATCCAGGCGATGCTGCCGCTCCTGCGCAGGTCCGAGGGCGGGCGGATCGTCAACATGTCGACGGGTTTGGCGTCGCTGACCCTGACGCGCGGTTCGTCGGCGCCGATGGCGTTCAGCCGGCTGCTCGCCTACAACAGTTCGAAGACGGCGCTCAATGCGGTTACCGTCCAGTTCGCCAACGAGCTGGCGGATACCCCGATCAAGATCAACGCCGCCAACCCGGGGCTCTGCGCGACTGACCTGTCGGGAGGGAAGGGGCGGCCGCCCAGCGAGGGTGCGGCGGTCGCCATCGGCCTGGCGATGCTCGACGCGGACGGGCCGACCGGCGGCCATTTCGGCGATACCGGTCCCGTACCCTGGTGAGGGGGCAGCGCTGGCCGGGTCAGATGCCGAACAGCGCCCGTGCCGAGCCGCCCAGGACAGCATCGGCCTCGGCCGGCTTGAGCGTCTGCGTCGCATCATTGGCGTCGGCGACGATGCCGGCATAAGGCCGCGTCGTGTTGCCGTAGTCGGATCCCCACATTAGCCGCTTCGCCCCGAACGTATCGACGGCGGCGCGCAGGAAAACGTGCGAACCGATTCCGGCATTGCTCAGCGCATCGATGTTCAGCGTCGTCCACTTGAAATAGACGTTGGCATGATCCCGCAGCGCCAGGTGGTCGGGCAACAGGCCATCCTCTGTACCGGTGCTGCCGGTCCATCCGAGATGTTCGAGAATGATCGTGCAATCCGGAAACCGATCGGAAAGCGCGCGGACCGTATTCAGCGCAGCCCGGGTTGGCACCATGCGCAGATAGGTGATGCCAAGGGGGATCTTCAGCTCGCGTGCGGCGCTCCAGATGTCCAGTGCGCCCGGTGACTTAAGCCACGGTAGGTCGCCGCCCTCGTCGACGAAGCCGGTCAGTCGCACAGCGGAGATGTGCTGTTTGGCAGCAAGCCGGCGCAGCAAGGCCGGGCTCTCGGCATTGGCAGAGTGCAGGATGATCTCGGTACCGATCCGCCTGGGAGCAGCCTTCGCCATGTCGAGCAGGTAGCGGTTATCGGCCTTGTAGGCGCCGCTATACTGTACGCCGAGGCCGGCGCTGATGCCGAGCAGGTCCCAGAGGCGCAACATCGCCACCGGCAGCACCGGCGCGCGCAGGATGCGGGCACGCATGACGTCCTCGGGCTCGCGCGCGTTGCGCAGGTCGACCGGATAGCGACCGACGTCGTTGGTGAAGAAATGGATGTGAGCGTCGAACAGGCCGGCGCTCATCTCTCTGCCGCCCGGGGCGCGTGCGGAGAGCGCGGATGTTGCGATCGGCAGGGCCATGCCGCCCACAAGCAGCGCCCTGCGTGACAATTTTGGGTCCCGGATCATACGAAATCCACTCGTCTAGAATGAGCGTCTTGTCGTCGCCGGTGCTTGGCGGGCGAGATCATGACGTTGGAGAAAGCGCTCCATCAGGTCGGCCACCGCAACGTTGTTGAGGTCGGCGAAGGGCAAGTGGGTGTTCCCTTTAAGTCCGGCCTTGGCCAACTCGACGATTTCGGCCTGTCCGCCCTGGCGGTTGATCAGTTCCACGAAACGCCGGTTGGTCGGCAGTGCCATCTGCGGCCCGCGGGGCTGATCCAGGTGGTCGCCCCAGACGAACTGCATCGGAATGCGGGCCAGCTTTCCGAACTGCGCGGCGGTCACGTAGATCGGCCCGTAGGGGCCCGGCGGCGCGCCCTTGTCCTCGGTGTCGGGCAGGACGAAGCCGACGCTCTCATAGGCGACGATCGCCTTGACCTGATCGCTCTCGATCGCGGCCAGCATGGCGCGCACGCCAGCGGCGGAATTGGTCACGAGCACGACGGGGCCGGTGCGCTTGAACGCCGCGGCTGCCGCGTGCGCCTGGAGCCGGATGTTGTCGACGCTATCGAATTCTTCGTAGCGGGCCCGGATCGCCTGGTTCCAGGCCTCTGCATCGTTCACGGGAAACTGCACGTCCGGATACCAGTTGCGGTAAGTCGGACCGAACCGCCACGCCATGAAACTTGCCTGGTCCTGGCCGCTGCGCGCATTCGTCTGGACGTCTGTGCAGGATGCGGTCGCGCGACCGACGCGGGGCCCATCCCATAGGTAGGTCGGATAGCGACGGCGCAGGAAGATGCTCTGGAAGCCCTCTCCGCCGTCCCATCGGTTCTGCCAAGTCGCGGTACTCGAACTGTGCCATAGAAAGAGGCCGACAGTCTTCGGCTTCGCCGGGATCTGATATTCGACATAGCCATGATCGCAGGCGGAGGAACTGGTCGCATCGCCGCTCGAGGTGCCCCCGGCCGCGAACGAGCCCTGGCGCTCGATGAGTATCGGGGTGTGGGGTCGGCCCAAGCCGCGCTGAGCCTGTGAGGGTGCGTAGGTGAGAGTTGCGGCCAGGAGTGCAGCCGTCGCCGCCTTCATCACCGCTGACCCAGCGCGGAACCGCATCGCTTGCTCTCTCCCGACTTTGAGCCGCGTCTGCATTTCTGGCAGCCAACTCCGCTGGCTACGGTTTAAGCCAGCCGGCGGGCGGCTGCAAGGTATTATAGTCATGTTGAAATAAGCAGGAGTTTAGGACATGGCTCGCGCGTTGTCAGCCTGCTTTGCGGATCGGAAGGATTGCCGGCCAGCGCGCGTCAGCGGTCGCCGGGCATGAATGGCCGCGCCTGTAACCGCCATGTCCCGCGAGCGTGCCGGTCTAGGATTGGTCCTGCTCAGAACGCCTTACGCAGCCGCGAAGCCATACGATCCTCGCGAGATGTCAGACTAGCGTGGCCGCGCGGCCACTGCTTCGCTCGGGAACTCGCTGAACAGTCCATCGACACCGAGGGCATAGAATTGCCGATATTCGGTTGAGGCATTGCCGTGGTCTTGCGGTCGCGCCCCACGCCTGAGCTCGGCCGGGAGGAAGTAATTTTCGGACCGGAACGTCCACGGGTGGACGAGCAGCCCCGCAACGTGCGCATCGGTCACCAGCGTCGTGGGTAATAGCGAACGCCCTTCGGCATCGCGGGGTACGATCATCGCCTTTTCCGGGCCGATGCCCTGCGCATAGGCCGCAATCGCCTTGAGCCCTGCAGGGGTGACCATGGCGGCGTAGCTGGTTCCCGGCCGATCTGCCGGACCCCCGTCGCTGCCGAGCAACTGCACCAACCGCAACTTCGTCATGCCGTGTAGCGCGCGCAGGTTCCCGACTTCGAACGACTGGATGAACACCGGGTCGGTCGCCGAGCGATAGCCGGCCCGCGCCAAGGCGGCGACGAGCGGCCATTCCATGGCGAGCCTCTGCCGAGCGAAATAGGTGGAATGCTTGATCTCGGGATAGATGCCGATCCGGTGGCCGGTGCGCTTGGTCTCCTCCGCGACCAGCTTCAGGATCTCGTCCAGGGTCGGAATCTTGAACTTGCCGTCATAGCTGGCGGCCGAGGCGGCGCGCAGTTGTGGCAGGCGCTCTCGTGCGCGAAGTGTCTCGAGTTCGGCAAGCGTGAAATCCTCGGTGAACCAGCCGGTCACGGCGACGCCGTCGATCGTCTTGGTCGTGCGCCGGGCCGCAAATTCGGGATGGGCGGCAACATTGGTCGTGCCCGAAATCTCGTTCTCATGCCGGGCGACGAGCTGCCCGTCCTTGGTCATCACCAGGTCCGGCTCGATGAAGTCCGCTCCCTCGGCGATGGCGAGGCGATAGGCCTCCAGCGTATGTTCGGGCCGCTCCCCGGACGCACCACGATGGGCGATGACGATCGGCCGCGCCGGCATCTGCGGGGTTACGGCGGCGAGCAGGATGGAGAGCGCGATCATACTGTGAGCATCCTTGCATTGCGCTCCGTCGCGGCGCGGTGAGTGCGAGCGATCCGTCCCGAACTGATAGCATCTATCAAACGTCGCCACCCGATCTGGACGGCTATCATGCACCGTTCTGCTGTGTTCAAGTGATGCGCTACTCGTCTTGCGCGACGCTTTTCTGACAAGCCGACGAGAGTGATAGAGTTTTTCTGTGTCACGGTCCGGAAACATCGGCGTCACTGAAACGCCGCCGACCCACCGCTACCGCCCCGCCACCTGCTCACGAGACGCAGGAAGCACTCAGGGGGTCTCATGCTTTCCGTTCATCGTCCGCTTCTTGCGTTGTTGCTCGCCTTGGCAGCGACCGTCACCCATGCCGCCGATATAGCCGCGGCCGCCGATGCCTCTGCCGCCACTGATACCGTGGCGGATTCTGGCAACGACGGCACCATCGTCGTGACGGGGCGGGTCACCCGCTCGGTCGCCGCGCTGGAAGGACCCGAAATCCAGAAGATCCTGCCCGGCATCAATCCCTTGAAGGCGATCCAGACGCTTCCGGGCGTCACCTATCTGACGGCCGATCCGTGGGGAAACAACGAACAGAACATCTCGCTCTTCATCCACGGCTTCAACCAGCAGCAACTCGGCTACACGCTCGACGGTGTTCCGCTCGGCGATCAGCAATACGGCAACTACAACGGCCTTTCGCCGCAACGCGCTGTCATCTCGGAAAATGTCGGTCGTGTGAACCTGGCGACCGGTGCGGGCGATCTCGGCACGCCGTCGACCAGCAATCTCGGCGGCACGATCGACACCTTCACCAGCGATCCCGCGGCCGACTTCGGCATTCGCGCGGCGACCACGGTGGGAAGCCACGATGCCTTCCGCGCTTATGGCCGGATCGATAGCGGCGACATCAACGGCACGCGCCTCTACGTGTCGGGCGTGCGGCAATATGCCAAGGCTTGGGACTTCGACGGCAAGCAGAAGGGGTGGCAGGCCAACGCCAAGCTGGTCCATGAGGGCGATACCGGCCGCTTCACCGGCTATTTCGCCTTCTCCGACAAGCAGGAGCCGAACGAGGACGCGACGTCGATCGTCGTCCGGCCGGCAGCCGGCACGACGGCGGCAGTCGATAACCGGGGGGTGGCTCCCTATACCCGGCCGTTCCTCTATCCCGACTTTCCGGCCGCGGTCGCTTACTACCAGTCGCCCGAATATGCCGCGGTGAACGCTGCCCCCGGCTCCAACTACCGCAACTATTACAGCGCGGCTATCCGCCGCGATTATCTCGGCTATGCCAAGTACGACCTGAACCTGTCGGACAAGTTCACCTGGTCGAACATGGGATACTACCATCACAATAGCGGTGTCGGCATCGTCGCCGGCCCGGTCACCGCTGCCGGTCTGCCGCTCCTCTTCTCCTTTTATTATCCGGGGCAGGCGGGCAGCAGCCCGACTTCGGCGCAAAACCTCGCGCGGATCTCGACGATCTTCGGCGGCGCGGGCATCGCCACCCGCACCACGGAATATCGCATCGAACGCTACGGCGCGATCAGCACGCTGCGCGCGGAACTCGGTAACCATGAGGTCGAGATCGGTGGCTGGTACGAACACCAGCGCTCCTCCGCCTATCGCCGCTGGTACGGGCTCGACATCAACAACCCCTCCGATCCCTACCATCGCCCCGAAGACTATGCCGTGCCGCTGATCACCCAATATGGCAGCCAGATCCGCGTGGACGAGTACCAGTACCACCTCCAGGACGCATGGCACCTGACGCCGGCAGTCACGATCCAGGCTGGCTTCAAGGGCACCATCCAGGATGCCCGGCAGGCGGTGCCGGTACAGCCGATCCCCGGATCGTTCACGGGCTCCCGCGAGCTCCCAGTCGGGCGCCTCAAGACCGAGCGCTGGTTCCTGCCGCAGGTCGGCGGCATCTGGGACGTGAACGGGCAGGAGCAGTTGTTCTTCAACGTCCAGAAGAATATCCGCCAGTCCCAGACCAGCGCCGCCGCAGGCCTCTCCCCATTTGCCCTCGGCAGCCAGTCGCTGTTCGAATTCTTCAAGGATAATACTCGGCCGGAGACCAGCTGGACCTACGAGGCCGGCCTGCGGACGCGCCATGCCGTGGATCTCGGCCCGCTGACTGCCATCGAAGGCCAGATCAGCTACTATAACGTCGATTTCAGCAATCGCCTGCTGGCGATCAGCCCGAACACCACGATCACCGCCATCGCCAGCGGCGCGACCATCCTTCAGAACGTCGGCAGCGTGAAGACGGACGGCATCGACCTGGCCGGTACGTTGCGCTTCGGGCCGACCTTATCGATCTACAACGCGCTGTCGTACAACCGGTCGGTGTATCAGGACGATTACGTCACCGGCACGGCGCAGACGATCGTCCCGACCGCGGGCAAGAAGGTGCCGGGCTCTCCGGAATGGCTGAACAAGACCGTGGCGACGCTCGACCTCGCGCCCGTCGAGGTCCAGCTGATCGGCGACTATCTCGGCAAGCGCTTCGCCACCTTCACCAACGACCTGAAGGTCGGCGGCTATCTTACGCTTTCCGGCCGCATCGCGGCGGACATCCCGGTCGGTGCGGGCGGGTTCGTCCGTAAGCTGACGGTCGCGCTCAACGTCACTAACCTCACCGACAAGCGCGCCGAATCCACGCTCAGCATCGGCGCACCGTCCGGCACCTACAACTTCTTCCCGCTGGCCGACCGGCAGTGGTTCGGTACCGTCAGCGTCGCGTTCTAGGCTCAGGGACGGTTAGGCTGCTGGTGTCGGTACCGGCACCAGCAGCTAGGCCGGCGCGGTGCCCGATCTCTTGCCTGGGCGCCTCAATGCGAGAACAGGCAGGGGATCTGCGATTCGCCGAACAGGTCGCGCGTTACGCCGCCAAGGATCATTTCGCTCAGCCGTGAATGGGCATAGCCGCCGATCGCCAGAAGGTCGGCACCGCGTGCGCAGGCGGCCTCGACCAGCGTCTCGGCCACCGATCCGGGTCCGCGCGCCAGATCATCCACCGTCACGCGAAAGCCATGGCGGGCAAGGTTGCGGGCGATGTCGGCACCGGGCTCGATGCCGTGGCCGAGCGGCTGTGCGGCACCGTCGACCATCAGCACGTCGATCGCCGCTCCGGGCGCAAGCAGCGCTACCGCGTCGGTCAGTGCGCGCGTCGCCTCTCGGGAGCCGTTCCAGCCGATCGCCAGGCGGTCGAACGGCCGCGGGGTGGTGCCCGCCGGCAGTACGAGCATCGGCCGGCCGGACCAGAGCATCGCCGCCTCGGCAGCTTTCTGGCGCAGCTTGCCCGCACCATAAGCGGCGGGCGGCCCGATGAGCGCCAGATCGGCGTATCGGGCATGGACCGGGATACCGCGCAGCACGTGCGCCACGTCGCCGCTGATCACACGTACTTCGCCGGAAAGGTGACGGATCGCCTGCGTCAGCCGTGCCTCCTTGTCCGCGCTGCGCCGGATATATTCGTCGAGCTTCACGTAAGGCGGATCGAAGGCCAGGGCATAATCGGGGGTCGGCACCGGCGAGAGCAGGAGGAAGCTCAGATGCGCGCCGTGAAAGTCTGCGAACCCCGAGACATCGGTAACGAATTGCGCGTCGTTCTCGCCCGTGTCGACGATTGCCAGCAGATCCTTGATCATGGCGTTCTCCCTGTCTGGGAGCCTAGGACCGGTGCTGCGTCGCTTCTGTCCGCAATATCCCGTAGTTGCACCGGGTCAGGCGGCGCACCCGGCCGCGACGACGGCGCGCGCTTCGGCGGCGATCTCGTCGGGAGCGCCCTCCGCCTGGATGCGGCACCACGCGCCGAGTGGACCGATTGTGTAGGCCGCCTGGGCACCGGCGACGATCGCGTCGGCATCCGACGCGTCCGGTCCACGGGCCGACAACCGTTCGACGCGGTCGGCACGATCCGCCTCCAGCCACAGCCCGACGAACGACACGCCGACACGCGCGGCAAGCGCCTCAATCGCAGAGCGTTCCTCAGGCCTGGCGAAGACGGCGTCGACGATTACTGCACGGCCACCGGCGAGCGCGGTCGCGGCGAGTTCGGCGAGGGCGTCGTAGGTCCGGCGGCTGGCTTCGGGCGTGTAGCTTTCCGCTGGTAAGCGGATCTCGGGGGCAAGGCCGACGAGGCGCTTGCGCAGGACGTCGCTGCGCAGGATCCGGGCACCGGGCGCCACTCCGACCCAGCCGCCCAGCGCGCGGGCAACCGTAGACTTGCCGCTGCCGGACAGGCCGCCCACCGCCACCAGGCAGGGGCGATGCGGCTGCAGAAACATGGCCGCCAGCGTGAGGTACGTCTCAGTCTCGGCGCGCGTATGGACGTCGCCTTTCCGCTCATGCCGGGCAGCGGCGACATGGGCGCGAATCGTGGCGCGAACCGAGAGGAACAGGGGCAGGAGCGGGAGGGCCGTCTCGTCGGCGGGGGAGAGGTCAAGATAGCGGTTGAGGATGATGTTCGCCTCGGTTCGTAATCCGCGCTGCCACAGGTCCATGAGCAGGAAGGCCAAGTCGTAGAGCAAGTCGATCGAGCCGAGTTCCTCGCTGAATTCGAGGCAGTCGAACGGGGTCGGCTCGCCATCGATCATCGCGATGTTGGCGAGGTGGAGGTCGCCGTGCGCGCGCCGCAGTCGTCCAGCCCGGGCCCGCTCGTCGAGTAGCGGCGCAACCCTGCTTAGCGTTTGCCGCTGGACGGCAATCAGCGCCTCCACTCGGTCCGGCGGGAGGATGGCCGGAAAGGCGGCCATGCTCTCGACGTTGCCGTCGATCACGCTGCGGAAGCGGGCCGTGCCGTCGTTGCAGCGTATCTCCTCGGCGGCGGCGTGGAAGGCGACGAGGCGATCGGCAAGCCTCGCCAGCATGCGCCCGTCGAGCTGACCACGGTCGGCCATCTCCGCCAGCAGCGCGCCGTCGGGGAACCGCTCCATCTCCAGCAGCCACTCGACGACCTGGCCACCGCCGCCGATCGCCAGCGCGCCGGTCTCGTCGCGAGTGACGGGCAGCACCGCGCGGTAGAGGTCGGGCGCGGTGCGGCGGTTGAGCCTGAGCTCGGCCTCCAGCGCCGCCCGGCGGCGATCGAGCGTGGAAAAGTCGAGATAGCCGAACCGCACTGCCCGCTTCATCTTCCACGCGCGATCGCCGGCCAGGAACAGGCTGGCGGCGTGGGTGTCGAGCAGCCGCACCGCCCCGGCGCCGGAATGCGCTGTCTGGCCCTGCAGGAATGCGACGACGCCGGCCTGGTCTTCCTCTTCGGAATTGGCCACAGCCGGCGCCATGGCCACCGCGATCAGCCCGCGATCGAGATCTTGCGGCTGCGCGACGCCGCCTTCTCCTGCTTGCCGAGCGTCGCCCGGTACGATCACCGCAGCGCCTTCGATACTGCCGTCGCGCACTGCGGCGAGAGCTTCGTTGGCCCGCTCCAGCGGAAACGGCGTGGTGACCGTCTTGAGCGACGAGCCTGAGGCGATCGCGAAGAAGGAGCTGCCGTCCTCACGGGTCAGGTTGGCGACGGACAGGATCTGCCGCTCGCCCCACAGGATGTCATAGGGGAAGGCGGGAATGTCGCTCATGTGGATGCCGGCGCAGACCACGCGTCCGCCTTTGTGGACTGCGCGTAGAGCCAGCGGCACGAGCGCACCGACAGGCGCGAAGATCAATGCGGCATCGAGCGGCACCGGCGGCGGCTCATCCGAGGCACCGGCCCAGACGCAGCCGAGCGATCGGGCGAACGCCTGACCTTTGGCATCGCCCCGCTTGGTGAAAGCATAGACCTCGCGCTGCTGTCCGATCGCCACCTGGGCGAGGATGTGAGCGGCGGCGCCGAAGCCATATAGCCCGATCCGCCCGCCGTCGCCGGCCATCCGCAATGCGCGCCAGCCGATCAGCCCGGCGCAGAGCAGCGGCGCGGCTTCCACGTCGGTGAAGCGGTCAGGCAACGGGAAGCAGAACCGGGCGTCGGCGACGACGTGGGTGGCGTAGCCGCCGTCGCGCGTGCAGCCGGTGAACTCCGGGCTGTCGCAAAGGTTTTCCTGACCGTGACGGCAATAAGGGCAGACGCCGCACGTTGCGCCGAGCCACGGCACGCCGACCCGCTCGCCGAGCGTGAAGTCGGTCACCTCCCCCCCGAATGCCAGTACCAGTCCGACGATCTCGTGGCCGGGGATGACCGGATAGCGGGCGGGAATGTCCCTGTCGGCAACGTGCAGGTCGGTCCGGCAGACTCCGCAGGCGCGTACTTCCAGCAGGACCTCGTGCCTGCCAGGTGTCGGGAGCGGGCGCTCGATCATCCGTAGGGGATGCCCGGGAGCGTCGATCTGCATGGCACGCATCGTCGTCATCGCGCCGAGACATGCCGCTTCGGCGCCGATCGGATCCGTTCGGCATAGCCTTGGCTTGGATCATGGTCGTGGAGCATCGCGGCGGTGCCGATCACCGGCGACCCTTCCATGCCAAGTCGATCGCTCCAGCGGTTCACGCTTCAATGGTACCGGCCGCGCCGGCCGTCCAGCAGGCGGCCGCAATCGGCGCGAAGGTCGCAGCGCAGGCAGTCGAACGGATCCGAGCCGTTCCGCTGCGGGCAGGCGCGAAGATGGAGATTGAACAGTCCGAGGTGCGCCCGCCGCGCTTCGACGGAGGCTGCATTCGCCATCATCTCGCGTTCCTGCCTGGCGCGCTGTCTCGACCAGTCTTCCATGTCGGACCTCCCGCTTCTCGGACCGGCAATTCACCATGGGAGAGCGCAGGATGTAATCCGTGATGATACGGAGGTGCGTGGTTGCCGGGCACGGGCTGGATCTGGTGCGACCTCGCTCTTGCTCGTCCATGGATTGATGCTCCTGTCGTCCCTAGCCCGCAGCGGGACGGGTCAGGCGTTTGAGCTGTTCGAGCAGGAGCAGCAGCATGCCGCCGACCCCGGCGGCGATCGCCAACTGGCCGAAGCCGAGGGGATCGAAACGCAACGTATCGCGCAGGACAGGCACGAGCAGGATCGTCGCGGCAACGGCGGCAACGCTGAGCACGACCCGCCGCAGCGCGCGGTTGCGGCCCGTTACGGCGCCGCGGAGCGACGTGGCGAAGGCGCGGTTGGCGAGGATCAGCGCGAACGTCGCGGCAATCAGCGTGAAGAAGGTCATCGCCCGGGCCTCCCCTTCGGGCAGGCCGCTGCCGAGCGCCACGAGCAGCACGGTCGCGCAGGCGGCAAAAGCGAGCCCGCCTTGCGCCACGCTCCACACGATCATGCGCCAGGAGAACAGGCGCTCGTCGGGATGACGGGGCGGGCGGCGCATCGTGTCGGGCTCGGCCGCCTCCGCTTCGAACACGATCGCGCAAACCGGATCTATGACCATCTCGATCAAGGCGATGTGGATCGGGCCGAGGATCAGCGGGAGTCCCAAGGCGAGCGGCAGCAAGGCGAGGCCGGCGACGGGCACGTGGACGGCGAAGATGAAGGCCATCGCCTTCCTGATATTGTCGTAGATCCGCCGCCCGAGTCGGATCGCCGCGACGATCGACGCGAAATCGTCCTGGAGCAGGACCAGGGCCGCAGCCTCCCGGGCAACGTCGGTGCCGCGCCGTCCCATGGCGATGCCGATGTGCGCCGCCTTCAGGGCGGGCGCGTCGTTGACCCCGTCGCCGGTCATCGCGACGATCTCGCCGCGCGCCTTGAAGGCCTGGACGATGCGGAGCTTCTGTTCGGGCTGGATGCGGGCGAAGATGGTGACGTCCGCCAGCCGCGCGGCGAGCGCGGCATCGTCGAGGGTTGCCAGTTCGGCGCCGGTGACGATGCCGCCGGTGACGATGCCAGCCTCGCGCGCGATGGCGCCGGCGGTGGCGGCGTGATCGCCGGTGATCATCACGACCCGGATGCCGGCCGCCTGGCATTCCGCGATGGCCACGGCAATGCCCGGGCGAAGCGGATCGGCGAGCCCGACCAGACCGGCCAAAGCGAAGTCGTAGCCGCGCGCCGACTCCGCGGGTCCCCGGCTCGCCGTCGTGGCGGTCGCGACGCCGAGCACGCGGATGCCCTCCGCAGCCATCGCCTCGACCCCGCGTATCATCTCGGCATGATTGTGCGGCGAGAGCCCGCACAGGCTGGAGATCGCCTCTGGCGCGCCTTTTGCCGCGACCTGGAATGCGGCTCCGTCCTGACCCGTGTCCCAGAGGTTGGCCATCGCCATCAGATCGCGACGCAGACCGTGGGTATGAACGAGTTCCCATTGCCCGGCGCCGTCCGGCTCGGGCAGCCCAGTCTGCGCCTCGTGGAGCGCGATTTCCATCGGGTCGGCGGGGGTCACCGGGCTCGCCAGCATGCTTGCCCGCAGCAACGGTGCCAGGTCCTCCGGCACCGTTCCTGCGCGCACGCGCACGACGCCGGCCTGGGGGGACCAGAGCATCGCGACGGCCATGCGGTTTTCGGTCAGCGTTCCGGTCTTGTCCGTGCAGAGCACGGTGGCGGAGCCGAGCGTCTCGATCGCCGCCGGACGGCGGGTCAGCACACCCACCTGGCCGATCCGCCACGCGCCCATGACCAGGAAGACGGTGAGCACGACGGGGAATTCTTCAGGCAGCAGCGACATGCCGATGGCGATGCCGGCGAGCAATGCATCGGCCCAGCCGCCGCGCAGCAGCCCGTACAGCAGCACGACCAGCGCCGACAAAGCGAGGCCCCCCGTGGCGCAGAGCCGGACGATGGCGGCGGTCTCCTGGCGCAGGCGGGGTGGCTCGGACGACAGTTCGGCGAGGGACTGGCCGATCTGACCGATGCGGCTGCGCGGGCCGGTCGCCGTCACCTCGGCGAGACCGCCGCCGCGGGTGACGAGCGATCCGCCGGCGACGGCCGGATCCTCCGCATCCGCCTCCTTGTCGACGGGGAGCGATTCGCCGGTCAGGAGCGACTCGTCGACCTGCAGGTCGAACGCCTCGATCAGGCGGCCATCGGCCGGCACGCGATCCCCCTGCTCGAGCACGACCACGTCGCCGCGCACCACGTCGCGTCCGGGCAGGCGCCGACGTTCGCCGTCGCGGACCAGCAGTGCGCGCGGCGCCGACAGATCGCGCAGCGCGTCGAGCACGTGCTCGGTGCGGGTCTCCTGGATGATCGTGACCGCTACGGAAATGGTCGCGAACAGCAGCAGCATCGCCGCTTCGATATGGTCGCCCAGGATCAGGTAGAGGATGCCGCCGCCGATAAGCAGCGCCAGCATCGGCTCGCGCAAGACCTCAACTGCGACCTGCAACGTCGAGCGCCGGCGCCCGCGCGCAATCTCGTTGGGGCCTTCGCTCGCCAGGCGGGCCTCGGCTTCGGCCTGGCTCAGGCCGATCGGCGGAGAAGCTCCGTGCACTACGCCCTCGCCACAACCGGAACCGACCGGCTGCCCTGGCCCGCGGGCGCAAGCCTGCTGCGGGGGCGCAGTGTCGTGCGTTCACGAATGGTCATCGCCCGGCTCACCTCAAGCTTTCATCAGATCTCCTGTGAGGCGCTGAGGAGCACGGCTGCATCCGTAAAAGTCCGCAGGCGGCGGGCCGCCTCCGTAAAGATCCGAATGATCGTGAAGCGCCGCATTGCTTAGATCGGCCTGCAATGCCGCTTGCAGGCGTTCGAGGCGCCGATGACGAGGGTCCGCGCCGGATCGAGGCCGAAGATAGCGGGCACGCAGGGGAGGCCGCCATGTTCACAACCGAACACGCGATCGCGAACATCAACCAGATCGCGCGGAATTTCGATGTTCTCGGCACCGATGACGCGGTGCGCGCGACCGCCGATCATGTGCGGCTCTTCTGGGCACCGCTGCGGCGAGACGCGCTTGTGGAGGTTCTCCACCAAGACCCGGATCGATTGTCTCCTGTCGCGCGCAAGGCCGCGGCGCTTGCGACGAGCCCTGCCGCGAGCAAGCAGACGGTGCAGCTCCGAAACCTTGCGCCCGCGGCTACGTCCCCTGCTGCGCCTTGATGCCGGAGCAGCCCGCTAGAGGACGTCGCGTCCGGTCACGAGGTTGGGCACGACGGTGCTCGGGGCGTTGGCGCCGAGCACGCCCTTGAGCAGGCTCACGATCGCCTCCTCGCGGGTGGGGCGGGGCGCGTCATGACGCGCGATCCAGGCATCGATCGCTTCGATCAGCGAGGCGTCCAACGCGATACCGATCTTCTCCGCCATGGCTGCCTCACTCCCGATGGATCACACGAACGTACCGGATGAAAAACGGTGCCGGCCATCCGTGCAACCATCCTGACTAGGCCGCTCCGGCGCATGCCTCGGGCCAGCTAGGCGGGCAGGGCACCGCGCAGCATCCGGATCTACCCTTATACCGCCGGCAGCGAAGCGGGCTCACGGTTCCAAGTCGTTTCCGCCGGTGTCGAGGACGCCGATCAAGCTCGACGGATTTGCTCGGCGCCGCTGGCTAGGACCTAGGCGAGGGGCGGACGCTGGGTCATGGATCGATCCGGCCGAACGACGCGCAAAGCGGATCAGGGCGGGAGGAGAGCACCGTGAACGAAGTCACGATCGCAGACCGGCTGGATGCCGACGATTGGGTTGGCGACATGGGGGCCAAGTGGCTCGCCAACCTGGACCGGTTCGAGAGCATGATCGCTCCGGCCGGCGCAGCGCTGATGGCCCACGCGGCTTTCGTTTCGGGCGAGCGGGTGATCGACGTCGGTTGCGGCGCCGGCGGGACGACCATCGAGATCGCAAAGGCAGTCGGTCCGGCGGGCGAGGTGCTGGGCATCGATATATCGCCGCAGCTCATCGGCGAGGCGGTACGACGGACACAGGCCGCAGATATCGGCCGGGTCCGGTTCGTGACGGGAGACGCCACCACGTTGCAGCCCGATGGCGCGCCCTTCGACCGGCTGTTCTCGCGCTTCGGCACGATGTTCTTCTCCGACTTTCCGGCCGCGTTCCGCAACCTGAGAGGGATGATTCGGCCGGGCGGACGAGCTGATCTCGCGGTGTGGGCGCCGCCGGCGGAGAATGCCTGGGTGCTCGGGATGCAGGAGATCATCGGCCGTCACGTCACGATGCCGGCGCCGGTGCCACACGCACCCGGTCCGTTCGGCCTCGGCGACAGCGACTTCCTGCGCGCGCTTCTGGAGCAGGCCGGATTCACCGCGATCGATCTAACCCTCTGGCGCGGCGAGCAGCTGGTCGGCGGCGCCGGCGCGGATCCTGACACAGCGGCGGAGTTCGCGCTGAACGCGATGTCGTTGGGGCGGGTGCTCGACGACGTTCCCGAGACGAAGCAGAAGGTCCGCAGCGAGCTGACTGCCTTGTTTGCCCAGCATCATGCCAGAGATGCGGTGAGGATGTCTGCGGCGGCGTGGCTGGTCACCGCGCACGCCTGACCTCTCGGTTCGGACTTGGATGGGCTGCCTGAACAGACTTAGGGTGACGCCGCGGCCGCCTTCCGTGCGGCGCGGCGTTTCGCTTTCTCGGCAAAGTGCATCGCCTCGATCTTCAGTCCATCAGGATCGAGGAAGAAGACGGCGTAATAGCCATCGCCATAATCCGGATAGTCCGCCGGCGGATCGACGATCTCGACGGATTGATCGAGGAGGAAGGCGTAGAGTTCGTCCACCTGCGCTCTGGATACGAGTTCGAAGGCGTAATGGTGATAGCCGATGTCGCCTGTCCGGTGCGGATGGCCCATTCCCGAAGTATCGGCCTGGGTGATCCAGTACATCGTCTCGCCATTGTCCCAGCCGACGACCTTCCCGAATTCCCATTCGCGCACGAAGCCCATGAAGCCCAGCAAGGCGTCGTAGAAGCGCCTGGAGCGGGCGAGGTCCCGCACCCTGATCGCCAGATGGTCGATCCCGACGACTTGAACCACGACATCCTCCATGACGAGCGCTTCGCCGCCGTTCGCAGCGGCTCGTTGGCTTAGCGCGGGCAGGTCTCGTCGTCGCCCGGCGCCGGCTGCCCCTTGTCGCGGGAGTAGACGTCGGGAAAGTAGCGGATCCCGTCGCCGTCGGGTTCGGCCGTGAAGTAGGCGATGTAGACCGGCAGCGGCTGTGCCAGCGTGATCGTCACCGTCTTCCGACCAGCCACGAGCGCTTCGGTCCTTGCTTTGTCCCAGCCGGGCAGTTCCGACAGCAATGTCGTGGCAAGCCCGAGCGCATCGCCGACGCGCACGCAGCCGTGGCTGAACGCGCGCACATCCTTGGCGAACAGACCCTGCGTTGGCGTGTCGTGGAGATAGACGTTGAACGGGTTGCGCATGACCAGTTTCATCCGCCCAAGGGCGTTCTCCGCCCCCGGCCGTTGCCGATAGCGGCCGCCCTGGATGACGTAACCGCGCCGCGCCGCCTCCGCGGGGCGGCGGCGCATCAGCCCGGCCACGCTTTCGGCCGCGATGCTTGGCGGTATCTCCCACCACGGATTGAAGGTCACGCCCGTGATCGTGGCGGCGAAGACGGGGGTCGGCGAGCGCGTCTTGCCGACGATGACCTCCCAGCGCCCGACTTCCTTGCCGCGATCCCACAACGTTGCCTCGAACGCGGCCGCGTTGACGAGCAGATAGCGCGTGCCGAGCTGTCGCGGCATCCAGCGCCAGCGATCCAGGTTGGCGGCCAAATTTGCGCGCGTGGCCGGATCCCGTTCGCCCGCATAGGCGCGGCGAAGCGCGAGATAGTTCGGATGCGAGGGCCTTGCCGCAGCGAACAGGGTTTCGAGTTCACCGCGGGCCAGCGCGGTCGTCACTTCCTCGGCCGTCGCGGCGGGCTGGTCCGCCGGAATATGCCACCCCGCGCGCAGCGAAGCATGACAGCAACCGGTCCGCTCGGCGGCAAGCAGGCGCACCGCGGCAGATGTGGCGATCCGGTCGAGCTCCGCCGCGTCGCGGCCGCCGATCGCCGTCCGAACGACGGGCGCCAGGGCGGCGACAGGGGCGAGTCCATCCTCAGCGGCCGAGTCGAGCCAATCGGCCAAACGCTGCGCCTCGCCGATGCTCCAGTGTGGCAGCGGTGACGGTGGCGCTGCCGCGACGGCAGCAAGCCCGAGTAAGGCGAGAAGCAGCTTTTTCATCAGCCCTGCCGTCGGCGAGCCGCGGGGCCACGGCAATCCGGTGTAACCCTTACTCCGACACGGGCTCGCCCCCGCTCACGCTGGGCGGCAGGATGACCGCTACGCCGTTCCGAACGGGCCGTTGAGGCGGACGATCGTCCAGTTAAGCCACGCCGCAAAGCTCACCCAGGCCAAATAAGGCAGGATCAGCAGGCTGGCCGTCTGTGAAATCGGGGCGAGCCCGATCACCAGCGCAACCAGCGAGACCCACAGGAACACGACCTCGATCAACGACCAGTCCGGCCGGCGAAACTTGAAGAAGAGCGGGCTCCACAGCAGGTGGCAGAGCGCGTTGATGCCGAACAGGATGACGACGCGCGCGCGCATCTCGGGGGCGGCGGCGGCGTTCCAGGCGAGTCCGGCCGAATAGGCCGCGAGCCCGAGGATGATCGTCCAGGCCGGGCCGAACAGCCAGTCCGGCGGCTGCAGCCTGGGCTTGCGCAGGTTGCGATACCACGGGCCGATCGTCGTCAGCAGCCCGCCGGCCACGCCGAGCAGGATCGCGATCCCGCCGCTCACCAGATAGGGTACGATCATATCGACAACGATGTCCGTCTTGTTGTGTGTCCAGTGCGTGTTACACCAGTCGGCATGCGACTGTCGTTCCCGTTCTCCGCGATCGTTGGCCAGGACGAGATGAAGCGCGCGCTGCTGATCGCGGCGGTCGACGCCCGCATTGGCGGCGTGATGGTGTTCGGTGACCGCGGCACCGGCAAGTCGACGGCGGTGCGCGCCCTTGCCGCGCTGCTCCCACCGATCCTGGTGGCCGCGGGTTGCCGCTACCACTGCGAGCCCGGGGCGACAGCATGCCCGGCGCCGGAACTGCACCAGCGCGGGAAGGCGACCATGCCGGTGCCGTTCGTGGACCTACCGCTCGGCGCGACCGAGGACCGGGTCGTCGGCGCGCTGGATCTGGAACGGGCACTCGGCCGGGGTGAGAAGGCGTTCGAGCCGGGGCTGCTGGCGCGGGCGCATCGCGGCTTCCTCTATATCGACGAGGTCAATCTGCTCGAGGACCATATCGTCGACCTGCTGCTCGACGTGGCCGCCTCCGGTGAAAACGTCGTTGAGCGCGAAGGCCTGAGCGTGCGCCACGCCGCGCGGTTCGTGCTGGTCGGCAGCGGCAATCCTGAGGAGGGCGAATTGCGGCCGCAGCTGCTCGACCGCTTCGGCTTGTCGGTGGAGGTCCGGACGCCCCAGGACCTCGCGCAGCGGGTCGAGATCCTGAAACGCTGCGACGCCTTCGAGCGCGATCCCGAGGGGTTCACCGCCGCTTGGCGTAGCGCCGAGCGCAGGACGTTGAAGCGGATCGCGGCGGGCCGGGCGGCGCTGCCCGCGATGGTCGTGCCGGATGCGGTGCTGACGCTGGCATCCCGCCTGTGCATGGCTGTCGGGGCGGACGGACTGCGCGGCGAACTCACGCTGATGCGTTCGGCGCGGGCGCTGGCCGCGCTCGACGGGGCGACAGAAGTGAGTGCGGATCACCTTGCCACCGTCGCGCCCATGGCGCTGCGGCATCGCCTTCGCCGCAATCCGTTGGACGAGACCGGCTCGACCGTACGGATCGAACGGGCGGTCGGCGAACTGCTGGCGGCATGACCGCCGCGCCCGACGCGTTCGGCGACGCGATCGTGGCGGCGCGGCTGTGTGCGATCGATCCGGCGGGCCTCGGCGGATTGCTGCTCCGCGGCGACGGCGAGGCGCGGGACGAAGTGATCGCAGCGTTCAGGGAAGCGCTACCAGCGACCGCGCCCTGGCGGCGCATCCCGGCCAGCGTGGACGCGGAACAGCTGCTTGGCGGCCTGGACCTTGGGGCGACGCTGGCGCGGGGCGAGTTGGTGCGGAGCGCTGGCCTGCTCGCCTCAGCCGACCGCGGCGCAGTGATCGTGCCGATGGCCGAACGGATGCCGGAGGGCATGGCGGCCTCGATCGCCTCCTTGCTCGACACCGGCACGCCGGCGCGGATCGCCGTGGTCCTGCTGGACGATGGTATCGCATCGGATGAACGTCCGCCCGAGGGCCTGGCCGAACGGCTCGCCTTCCACCTCGATCTTACCGGCACGCGCCCAACGGGCAGCGCCACGCCGCCGGCACCCGACGAGGGTTCCGCCCTGTCCTTTGACGAGGTGCTCGCGGCACTGATCGGGACGGCGGCGGCGCTCGGGATCGGTTCGGCGCGAGCGCCGCTGTTCGCCTTGCGGGCAGCGCGGGCCGCGGCAACGCTAGCCGGGCGGAGCACCCTCGACCGGGCTGACGTCATTCTCGCGGCCCGTCTGGTGCTCGCGCCGCGCGCCACCCAGGCGCCGCCCGCCGATGCTCCCGCACCGGCTGACGATCCCGCGCTGAACGAGGATGGCGACAGCGGGGAGACGGAGCGCCGGGACGTCGATCCACTGGCGGAAATCGTGCTGGCGGCCACCCGCGCGGCCCTGCCGCAAGACGTGCTGGCACGGATCGCCGAGGGCGGTGGTCGACGCCAGGCGACAAGTCGGTCGCGCGGTGCCGGTGAGCGGCGTCGCTCCATGCAGCGCGGGCGTCCGCTGGGTGCGCGGTCCGGAAAGCCGCACGGCGGTGCGCGCCTGAGCCTGATCGATACGCTGCGTGCGGCTGCGCCGTGGCAGCGGCTGCGACGAGTCGTCGGCGACGATCCGCGCCGGGTCCGGATCCGCCGCGATGACCTGCGTATCCGCCGCTTCGAAATACGGGCGGAGGCGACGACGATCTTTGCTGTCGATGCTTCCGGATCGTCGGCGCTTGCCCGGCTGGCCGAGGCAAAAGGCGCGGTCGAGCTGCTGCTGGCCGACGCCTATGTGAAGCGCGCGCAGGTAGCGCTGATCGCGTTTCGCGGCACCACCGCCGAATTGCTGCTGCCGGCGACCCGGTCCCTGGCGCGCGCCCGCCGCGCGCTCGCCGAGTTGCCGGGTGGTGGCGGTACGCCGCTCGCTGCCGGCCTGGATGCGGCGCGCCACGCTGCCGAGGCGGCGCGCGCACGCGGGCGCACACCCTTTATCGTGATGCTGACCGACGGCCGCGCCAACGTCGCCAGCGACGGCAGCACGGTTCGCGCCGCCGCCGAACGCGACGCGCTGGCCGCCGCGCGCGCGATCCGCGCCGCCGGTTTCGCCGCTGCGTTCATCGACATCTCGGCCCGGCCGCGTGCCGATGGCGCCGCGCTCGCCGCCGATATGGGCGCGCGCTATCTTGCGCTCCCACGCGCCGACGCGGCTGCGATGCACGCCGCGGTCAAAGCGGCCCAGCCGCGGACCGCGGGCCGATGAGCGGCCCGCCGCGATGGGAGGTCGAAGGCCGCCACTGGCCGCTGCGGGACCATAGCCGCTTCGTCACGGGCGGGGCGCTCCATTGGCATGTGCAGGTGATGGGCCGCGGGCCGGTCCTGCTGCTTATCCACGGCACCGGGGCGGCGACGCACAGCTGGCGCGACGTTGCGCCGCTGCTGGCGGAGCGTTTTACGGTCGTTGCGCCCGATCTGCCGGGACATGGCTTCACGACCGGCCGGCCCACCGGCGGCATGCGTCTTCCTGTCGTTGCCGGCGCCGTGCGGGATCTGCTCGGCGTGCTGGGCCTCGCGCCGCAGCTGGTGGTCAGCCATTCGGCGGGCGCGGCGATCGCGGTGCGGATGGCGCTGGACGGGCTGCCTTCGTGCGCCGGCATCGTCGGCATCGGCGCGGCGCTCCGGCCGTTTCCGGGGCTTGCGGGCCGACTTTTTCCGTCGCTGGCCAAACTGCTTTTCGTCAACCCGATCGCGCCGCACCTGTTCGCCGGTATTGCACGCACGCCGGGCGAGACCGCCCGGTTCCTGCGGCGCAGCACGGGCTCCCGGATCGATGCGGTGGGCGTGGCGTGTTACGAGCGGCTCTTCGCCACCGCATCGCATTGTGCCGGCGCCATCGCGATGATGGCGGACTGGGATCTGGAGGGGCTTCAGCGCGATCTGCCGCGACTGCCGGTGCCGCTGCTGCTGCTCCACGGCGCAGGCGACGCCGCCGTTCCGCCTTCGGCGGCGCGCGAAGCTGCGGCGCTGATACCTGGGGCGCGGCTGGTGATGCTGCCCGATCTCGGCCACCTCGCCCACGAGGAGCAGCCCTTCCTTGTCGCCGGGATGATCGCGGACTTCGCGCGGGAGCGGGCGCTGCTGCCGGCGGTGGAGGAGGGCGTATGAACCCGGACTATTACGGCCTTGTCGAACTGGTGGTCAGCGGCGCGATCGTCCTCGGCCTGGCGTTTTGGCAACTCTGGTCGGTTAACCGCGAACTCGCGAAGGACCGTGCCGAGCGACGCGCATCAGCCGAGCGCCCGGGGCATCCGGTAGGGGAGCATGGACTGGACGATCGGTGAGCGGAAGCGACCGAGCGAGAGGCTTTCGTGGACGGCCTGCACCTCTTCGCCGAACAAGCGGGTCGCGATCGCCGAGCGGGCGTAGAACGGCGCGTCGATCCACGTCTTGATTACGCGCGGCGCGCAGCCGGCATCCGCCCGCGTCGCCCGCTGGACCAGCCAGCCGGTCCGCGGCAACGGTGCGCGTGGCGGTGGCTGGGTATCGTGCCAGCAGCCCTGCCGGTCGAAGCGCAGCGCCAGATCGAAAGGCGTACCGTCGCGCCGTACGCCTTCGTACAGCACGGCGACGTCGTCGCGCAGGTGGGCCCGCGACCAATGCCAGTCGTTGAATCCGGCTGCGAGCGGTTCGTCGCCGAAATTCGAATCGAAATAGCCGCCGCCCCGCCACGACACGCCGGGCGAGGCCATGTCGACCTCGACGCGCGCCCGCGGGGCGATCGGGTGCCAGCGGTGGCGGCCCACGGGATCGAGCCGGAAGGCGGTTTCGCCAAGCTGCTCGGGGTGAACGCGGATGCGGCCGCGGACGCGGTACGGCAGCGGCGCCGAAATCTCGTCGATGTCGATGATGAGCGCGCTCCCATCCCACCGCACCGAACTCGGCCCCACCGCCAGCGTCGTGCGATCGCGAGACAGGCAGCGGCGCGAGCGCTCGGTCATCGCCCAGGCCCGGCTGCCCGGGCCGTTGAGGGCGACATTGATCGCGCAGTGATTCTCCGGGTCGCGCGCCCGGCTCCAGGCATAATAGGGCGAGAACACGCTGCCGACGAAGGCGATGACGGTCAGGCCGAAGCGGCCTCCATCGGGTCCCTCGACGTCGCTGACCGCATCGATGTACCACCAGGCATAGCCGCCACGCGGTACCGGGACGTCGAAGCGCGGTCCCTGAGCAGGCAGTCGACGGCCAGTCGTGCCGAAAGTGCCGCCATCGGGACGCCCGCGCCCGGATGGGTGCTCCCGCCCGCGCAGTAGAGCCCAGGGATCCGCGTTCGCGTCGCCTGCCGGCGGAAGGAGGCCGCCCACCCGTGCGAGGCCCGTCCATAAAGGGCTCCACCCGTCTGTGGAAACATGCGCTCGAAATCGTCCGGCGTGGTCAGCACCGTCGCTTCGGGCGAAAGCTTCAACGACAGGCCCGCGCCCTTGAGCGTACCGAGCATCCGCATAGTGCATGACAGTGTCTCCTCGGGAGTCAGGGCACCGGTGCCGCCGATGGCGGGCGCGTTGACGATGATCTGGAATCGTTCGCGGCCCAGGGAGGGCCCACTGCCGGCGCCGTCGTCGCGATCCTGCGCGCAGACATAAACACTCGGCCGCGCCGCCAGCCGTCCCCGTGCCAGGCTCGCGAACTCGGCCGGGTAATCGTCCGAAAAGAAGACGTTGTGCCGGATGAGCGGGAAGCCCGTGGCGTCACCCTGTGCGGTCCACACCATTGCCGACAGCGACCGATCGCGAGGCGCGGTCCTGCCCACCGCGTGCATCGCCGCGCGGCCCAGACTGCCGCCGGCCAGTGCGGCCGGATCGGCGTTGCAGACCACGGCGTCGGCGTCGATCCGTTCGCCATCGTCCAAGGTGACTCCGGCGGCGCGGCCGTGCGCAACGCGGATCTCGCGGACGGCGCGGCCGTAGAGCAGGCGTGCGCCGCGGGCTCGTGCCACCGTCTCCAGTCCCCGCGCGAGCGCGTACATGCCGCCATCAATCAGCCACACGCCGCTCGCCTCGACATGGGCGATCAGCATCAGGGTGGCGGGGGCGCGGAACGGGGACGAGCCGCAATAGGTGGCGTAGCGACCGAACAGCTGACGCAGGCGCGGGTCGCGGAAGTGACCGCCGAGCGCGTCCCACAGCGTCTCGTACGGGCGGATGGCGAGCAGGTCGGCGAACCCCTTCAGGCCCAGCCGCCAGGTCAGGCCGAGCGGGTTGGTACGCGGTGCGCGCAGGAACGCATTGTCCAGAGTGGCGAAGATGCGCTGCGCTTCCGCACGAAACGCGCGGTAGCCGCGCGCGTCCGCGGCGCCCGCAAAGTCCCCGATCGCCGCTTCGCTGCGCGCCGGATCGGCGAATAGGTCGAGCCGGGCGTCCCCCCAGGCGTGCCGTGCGAGCGTGCTCGCCGCACGCAGCGTGACATGGTCGCCGAGCGACGATCCGGCCGCATCGAAGATCTCTTCGAACAACGCGCGCATTGTGAAGACGGTCGGTCCGGCATCGATTGCGACGCCGCCCGCATCGACCTGGCGCAGCTTGCCGCCCGGCGTCGCTGCCGCTTCGATGAGCGTAACGTCGAAGCCACGCGCGGCGAGCAAGGCGGCACTAACCAAGCCACCTACACCTGCGCCAACAATCACGACCCGCTCGCCTGTCATGCGAGCCTCCCTCCGCCCCGGATTGACGAGACATTAACATCCGTCCAATCATCTGGACATATGCTAATGTCAAAAGTCAGAGAAGATCGGCCGGGCTTGCGGGAGCGTTGGACGGGCTGGCGCAATGCCGTGTTGGCCGATCCACGCTTCCAACGTTGGGCAGCGAGATTTCCGCTGACCCGACCGATCGCGCGTCGGAACGCACGCGCCTTGTTCGACATGGTTGCCGGCTTCACCTATTCGCAGACGCTGTTCGCCTGCCTGCAACTCGGGTTGCTCGACCTGCTGGCGGAAGGGGCGCTGAGCACCGAGCAGATCGCCGCGGCGGTACATCTCCCCCAGGGCGGTGCTGATCGCCTGTTGCGAGCCGCGGCCTCGCTGGGGCTGGTCGAATCGGTTGGGTCGGGTCGGTGGGTGCTGGGCAGTGGCGGCGCCGCTCTGCGCGGCAATAGGGGCATTGCCGAGATGGTCGGCCACCATTCCGCGCTCTATGCCGATCTGGCCGACCCAGTGGCACTGCTGCGCCGCGGTGGCGGCGGCGGAGATCTGTCGCGGTTCTGGCGCTACGCCGAGTCGGCGGGGACAGGCACCGGCGACGAGGTCGGCGGTTATTCGAAGCTGATGACGGCATCGCAGCCGCTGATCGCGGATCAGCTGATCGACGCTTATCCGTTCGCACGTCACCGTCGCGTGCTCGACATCGGCGGCGGCGAGGGGGCCTTCGTGGCAGCGTTGGCGGCGCGTGTGCCGAAGCTGGACCTGGGCCTCTTCGACTTGCCGGCAGTCGGCGAACGCGCACGCGTTCGGCTCGACCGGGTCGCGCCCGGCACGTGCTGCACGATTCTCGGTGGTGACTTCCTGACCGACCCGCTTCCGATGGGCTGGGATCTGATCACGCTCGTCCGCGTGCTCCACGATCATGACGACGGGCCGGCGATGGCGCTGCTGCGCCGGATCCACGCCGCCCTGCCGGAGGGCGGGCGTCTCCTGATTGCCGAGCCGATGGCCGCAACGCGCGGCGCGGAGCCGATGGGCGATGGCTATTTCGGGCTCTACCTCCTCGCCATGGGATCGGGCCGGCCACGGAGTGCCGCCGAGATCCGTGGCATGCTGAACGCCGCGGGGTTCGCGTCTTCCCGGCTGCTGCGCACGGCCATGCCGCTGACCTTGCAGGCGATCTCGGCCAAACGCTGACTGCTCACCTCACTAAACGTAAAGATATGTTGACAGATCAGCATGTCCATCTAGTCTGACAGACGAACTTGCGTAGCTGGTCGGTGGGGTCAGCTACCAGTCGAGGAGGGGAAGTATGGACGCAGTCGCGGTCATACTCGAGGCGCCGGAACGGCTTTCGCTTCGCCCGCTCGCGCTCAACACACTCGCGGCAGGCGACGTGCTGGTCGACATCGACTTTAGCGGGATCAGTTCGGGTACCGAGAAGCTGCTCTGGACGGGCCGGATGCCGTCGTTCCCCGGCATGGGCTATCCGCTGGTGCCCGGCTACGAGTCAATCGGTCGGATTGTAGACGCTGGCGCGGAGGCACGGGCACGGATTGGCGAGCGCGTCTTCGTGCCGGGCGCCAACTGCTACCGCGATGCCCGCGGGCTGTTCGGCGGAACCGCCAGCCGCGTGATCCTGCCCTCGGCACGAGCCTTTCCCATCGCAGAGTCGCTCGGCCGCGACGGGGTGCTGCTGGCGCTGGCGGCGACCGCGCGGCACGCGCTCGGCCACGGCCGGCTGCCGGATCTCATCGTCGGCCACGGCATCCTGGGCCGGCTCCTGGCCCGGCTGACGATCGCGCTGGGTGCAACCGTCCCGACAGTTTGGGAGAGCAACCCGGCGCGGCGAGACGGCTCCGGCTACGCCGTCATCGATCCCGCCGCCGACGAGCGGCGCGACTATCACGTGATCTGCGACGCAAGCGGTGATGCCGGCCTGCTCGACATGCTGATCGGGCGGCTCGCAAAGGGCGGCGAGATCGTCCTGGCCGGCTTCTACGATCGTCCGCTTTCCTTCGCCTTCGCGCCCGCGTTCATGCGGGAGGCGCGCCTGCGCATCGCCGCCGAGTGGGCCGCCGAGGATCTTACCGCCACCGGTGCGCTGATCGACGCAGGCGCGCTGAGCCTGGCCGGGCTGATCAGCCACGTCCGCCCGGCCGTGGAGGCCGCGCAAGCCTATCCCGCCGCCTTCCACGATCCTGATTGCCTGAAGATGGTGCTCGACTGGAGAGACCTATGACGATGCTCGATGTCGGTACGCTCCGTGACGAGGCCGCCGAGGAGCCGGATCCGGTTCACACCGGACCGGTAACCAAGACGACGCAGATCATCGCGATCTACGGCAAGGGCGGCAGCGGCAAGTCCTTCGCGCTGGCCAATCTCAGCTACATGATGGCGCAGCAGGGCAAGCGCGTGCTGCTGATCGGCTGCGATCCCAAGTCAGATACGACCAGCCTGCTGTTCGGCGGCAAGTCGACCCCGACGATCATCGAGACGTCGAGCAGGAAGAAGCTGGCCGGCGAGGACATCGGCATCGAGGACGTCTGCTTCCAGCGTGACGGCGTCTTCGCCATGGAACTGGGCGGTCCGGAGGTTGGCCGCGGCTGTGGCGGCCGCGGCATCATCCACGGTTTCGAGACGCTCGAGAAGCTCGGTTTCCACGAATGGGGTTTCGACTATGTCCTGCTCGATTTCCTCGGCGACGTGGTGTGCGGCGGGTTCGGCCTGCCGATCGCGCGGGACATGTGCCAGAAGGTGATCGTCGTCGCGTCGAATGACCTGCAGTCGCTCTACGTCGCGAACAACGTCTGCAAGGCAGTCGAGTACTTCCGCAAGATGGGGGGCAATGTCGGCGTGGCCGGCATGATCCTCAACAAGGACGACGGTACCGGGGAGGCGAACGCCTTTGCGGCGGCAGTAGGCATCCCGGTGCTGACGGCGATCCCGGCCAACGAGGATATCCGCAAGAAGAGCGCGAACTACCAGATCATCGGCATGCCCGGCGGGCAGTGGGCGTCGCTGTTCGAGGAACTCGCGCTGAATGTTGCCGAGGCGCCGCCGCTCCGGCCCACGCCGCTCGACCAGGATGGACTGCTCGGCCTGTTCAGCGGCGACGTGACGGGCGCCGCTTATGCCCTGCACCCGGCGACGCAGGCCGACATGCGCGGAAGCGCCTTCGTACCGAAACCGAGCCTGGAAGTCGTCTACGATGCAGCCTGAACCGCGCCTCGACCCTGCCGCGGCGGGCGGTTGCTCCAGCGGCGCGACGCTGCACGCGGCGGCGACCGCGGCCGGCAAGTCCGAGATCCTCGACCGCTATGCGGCCGATTACCCGAAGGGCCCGCACGATCAGCCGCAAAGCATGTGCCCGGCATTCGGATCGCTCCGCGTCGGGCTGCGCATGCGGCGGACGGCGACCGTGCTGTCCGGCTCGGCCTGCTGCGTCTATGGGCTGACCTTCACCTCTCACTTCTACGGGGCCCGGCGGACGGTCGGCTACGTGCCGTTCAGTTCCGAGACGCTGGTCACGGGCAAGCTGTTCGAGGACATTCGGGAGGCTGTCCACGGTCTGGCCGATCCGGCGCTGTACGACACGATCATCGTCACCAATCTGTGCGTGCCGACGGCGAGCGGCGTGCCGCTGCAACTCCTGCCGCGAGAGATAAACGGAGTGCGGATCATCGGCATCGACGTGCCGGGTTTCGGTGTGCCGACACATGCCGAGGCCAAGGACGTTCTGGCCGGTGCGATGCTGGCTTATGCCCGGGCCGAGGCCGAGCAGGGCCCCGTGGCGGCGCCGAAGACCCGTGCCGATCGCCCGACCGTGACTCTGCTCGGCGAGATGTTCCCGATCGATCCGGTCGGCATTGGGATGATGCTGGAGCCGCTGGGGCTGGCGGCCGGTCCGGTCGTTCCCCCGCGCGAGTGGCGCGAGCTCTATTCCGCGCTCGACTGCGCCGTGGTCGCCGCGATCCATCCCTTCTACACCGCCAGCATCCGCGAATTCGAAGGCGCGGGACGTCCCGTTCTCGGCTCGGCTCCAGTCGGCCGGGACGGCACCGCCGCCTGGTTGGACGCGGTCGGCGAGACGTGCGGCATCGCCCGCGCCAAGGTCGATGCCGCAAAGGACCGCTTCCTGCCGGCGATCGCCGGCGCGCTTGCCGGTTCGCCGATCCGGGGCCGGATCACCGTCTCGGGCTATGAGGGGTCCGAGCTGCTGGTCGCCCGGCTGCTGATCGAAAGCGGGGCTGAGGTCCCCTATGTCGGCACGGCCTGTCCGCCGACCCGCTGGTCCGATCCCGACCGCGACTGGCTGAATGCGCGCGGGGTCAAGGTGCAGTATCGCGCCAGTCTCGAGCAGGACATCGCCGCCGTCGAGACGTTTGGCCCGGATCTCGCGATCGGCACCACGCCGGTGGTGCAGCACGCCAAGCAGAAGGCGATCCCGGCGCTCTATTTTACGAACCTGATCTCGGCGCGGCCGTTGATGGGCGCGGCCGGCGCCGGCAGCCTTGCCACGGTCGTTAATGCCGCGCTCGCCAACAAGGGCCGGTTCGACCGCATGGCCGCCTTCTTCGAGGGCGTCGGTCGCAATGCCAGTGCCGGAATATGGCAGGACACGCCGGTCGACCGGCCCGACTTCAAGGCCAAGTTCGCCGCCAAGCGCATCGCCGCGGCGAAGGCGGAAGAGGCGGTGGGCGTATGACGCTGATCCTCGATCACGATCGCGCCGGCGGCTATTGGGGCGCGGTCTACGCCTTCACCGCGGTCAAGGGGCTGCAGGTCATCATCGACGGGCCGGTGGGCTGCGAGAACCTGCCGGTGACCTCCGTCCTGCATTATACCGACGGATTGCCGCCGCACGAGCTGCCGATCGTCGTGACCGGGCTCGGCGAACAGGAACTGGGGCGCGACGGCACCGAAGGGGCGATGAAGCGCGCATGGAGCACCCTGGACCGCGATCTGCCGGCGGTCGTGGTGACCGGTTCGATCGCCGAGATGATCGGCGGCGGCGTGACGCCCGAAGGCACGAACATCCAGCGTTTCCTGCCGCGCACGATCGACGAGGATCAGTGGCAGTCGGCGGATCGGGCGCTGACCTGGCTGTGGACGCAGTTCGGCCCCAAGCGCGTCCCGTCTCCGAAGCGGCTGAAGGACGGCGAGCGGCCGCGCGTCAACATCATCGGGCCGATGTACGGCACCTTCAACCTGCCGTCCGATCTAGCCGAGATCCGCCGGCTGATCGAAGGTATCGGCGCGCAGGTCAACATGGCCTTCCCGCTCGGCAGCCATCTGGCCGAGGTCAGGCGGCTGGCCGACGCCAGCGTGAACGTGTGCATGTACCGGGAATTCGGCCGCGGCCTGTGCGAGACGCTGGAGCGACCCTACCTCCAGGCGCCGATCGGGCTCGACTCCACGACGCGCTTCCTGCGCACGCTGGGTGAGCTGACCGGGCTCGATCCCGAACCGTTTATCGAGCGCGAGAAGCACACCACGATCAAGCCGCTGTGGGATCTGTGGCGGTCGGTGACCCAGGACTTCTTCGGCACCGCCAGCTTCGCGATCGTCGCCACCGAAACTTATGCGCGCGGCGTCCGCAACTTCCTGGAAGAAGACATGGGGCTGCCCTGCGCCTTTTCCTTCCAGCGCTCGGCCGGCATCAAGCCCGACAATGCCGCCGTGCGCGACGCGATCGCCGCAACCCCGCCGCTGGTGCTGTTCGGCAGCTACAACGAACGGATGTACATGGCCGAGGCCGGCAGCCGCGGCGTCTATATTCCGGCATCCTTTCCGGGTGCGGTGATCCGCCGCCATACCGGTACGCCGTTCATGGGTTATTCGGGCGCGACCTACCTGGTGCAGGAGGTGTGCAACGCGCTGTTCGACGCGCTCTTCCACATCCTGCCGCTCGCCAGCCAGATGGACCGGGTCGATGCCACGCCTGCTCGGCGACTGGCCGAGCTGACCTGGGACGACGAGGCCCGGCAGGACTTGGAAACCCTGGTCGAGCGCGAGCCGGTGCTGGTGCGGATCTCGGCCGCCAAGCGCATCCGCGACGCCGCCGAACGTGCCGCACGGCGCGCCGGCGAACCCTCCGTTTCCGCGCGGCGACTGGCCGACGCCCTCATCGAAGCGAGGCCGGCATGACCGCGCCGTGGATCCTTTCCCGTCCGCAACGGGACACCCGATCGCCGCGACCTTCGTCGCGCCGATGCCGCCCGGGGGCGCGATCGTCGCTCCTCTTCATGCCGGGCATATTGGAGATGGAGACATGAGCGACCTGAGAGACCGAGACCGGGACGAAAGGATGGGCCCGGGAACCTACCTGACGCCCGAGGAAGCGAAGGAGTTCCACAAGATCTTCATGATGAGTTTCATCATCTTCACGATCGTCGCGATCATCGCGCACGTACTCGCGTGGAACTGGCGGCCGTGGCTGCCGGGACCGAACGGTTATGCCATGCTGGAGCATGGCGTGAACGTGGCGAGCACCGCCGCCAGGACACTTGTTGGCTAAGGGGAGGACCACGCCATGTGGAGGATTTGGCTCATATTCGATCCGCGGCGAACACTCGTCGCATTGTTCATCTTCCTGTTCGTTCTGGCGCTGCTGATCCACTTCATCCTGCTCAGCACCGATCGGTTCAACTGGCTGGATGGCCCGCGTAGCACCGCGGCGACGACGGCGACGGCGCCGGCTGCGCCGACACCGTAGGCAGGTCGCCGGCTCCCGGGGGGAGTGGTGACCGCGAGAGGATGGGGACCGGCACGATCGGCCTCATCCCTCGCCTGCAAACGAACAGCCGAGGGTCCTCGCCGGCCACCGGGGGTGGAGGTATGTCATGGCGCTGCTGAGTTTCGAGCGGAAATACCGCGTGAGAGGTGGCACGCTGATCGGCGGCGACCTCTTCGATTTCTGGTTCGGTCCGTTCTACGTCGGCTTCTTCGGCGTCACGACGATCCTGTTCTCCGCTTTGGGTACCGGGCTGATCTTCTATGCCGCGTCGTTGGGCCAGACCTGGAATCCGTGGCTGATCAGCATCGCGCCGCCGGACCTGAGTTACGGACTCGCGTTGGCGCCGCTTCGCGAAGGCGGCTTCTGGCAGATCATCACGGTTTGCGCGATCGGCGCGTTCGTGTCGTGGGCGCTGCGCGAGGTTGAGATCTGCCGCAAGCTCGGCATCGGATATCATGTGCCGTTCGCTTTCAGCGTTGCGATCTTCGCCTATGTGTCGCTGGTCGTGATCCGACCATGGCTGCTCGGCGCCTGGGGCTTCGGCTTTCCATACGGCATCTTCAGCCACTTGGACTGGGTGTCGAACACAGGCTACCAGTATCTGCACTTCCATTACAATCCGGCGCACATGCTGGCGGTGTCGTTCTTCTTCACGACGACGCTCGCGCTCGCCCTGCACGGGGCGCTCATCCTGTCGGCCGTCAACCCGCCCAATGGCGGCGAGGTGAAGACGCCGGAATATGAGGACGCATTCTTCCGCGACACGATCGGCTATTCGATCGGCACGCTGGGCATTCACCGGCTGGGCCTGTTCCTGGCGCTTTCGGCCGGTTTCTGGAGCGCGGTGTGCATCATCATCAGCGGCCCGCTCTGGTCTCGCGGCTGGCCGGAATGGTGGACGTGGTGGCTCAACCTGCCGATCTGGCGCTGACGGGGAGCGGGACGATGGCACGCTATCAGAACATCTTCACCCAAGTGCAGCTGCGCGGCGCCCATGAGATGGGTCCGGCGCTGCCGCCGACCACATTTCCGCGCATCGGCAGCCCGACCTATTCCTATTGGCTAGGCAAGTTCGGCAGCGCCCAGCTTGGCCCGATCTATCTCGGCCGCCTCGGTATCGCCTCGCTGATCTTCGGGTTTCTCGCCTTCGAGATCATCGGCCTCAACATGTGGGCCAGCGTGAACTGGAGTCCGATCCAGTTCGTCCGCCAGCTGCCCTGGCTCGCCTTGGAGCCGCCGGGGCCGCAATGGGGCTTCACCCTGTTCGTACCGCTCGCCCAGGGTGGCTGGTGGCAGCTCGCTGGCTTCTGCATGACCACATCGGTGCTGCTGTGGTGGGCGCGCACCTATCTCCGCGCCCGCGCGCTGGGGATGGGAACGCATGTCGCCTGGGCGTTCGCTTCGGCGATCTGGCTGATGCTGGTGCTGGGCTTCATCCGGCCGCTGCTGATGGGAAGCTGGGCCGAATCCGTGCCGTTCGGGATCTTCCCGCACCTCGACTGGACTGCGGCTTTTTCGATCCGGTACGGCAACCTCTTCTATAATCCGTTCCACTGTCTTTCTATCGTGTTCCTGTACGGATCGACGTTGCTGTTCGCGATGCACGGGGCGACGATCCTTGCGGTCGGTCGCTACGGCGGCGAACGCGAACTCGAGCAGATCACCGATCGCGGCACCGCCGCCGAACGGGCGGCGCTGTTCTGGCGATGGACCATGGGCTTCAACGCGACCATGGAGTCGATCCATCGCTGGGCCTGGTGGTTCGCGGTGCTGACGACTCTGAGCGGTGGCATCGGCATCCTGCTGACCGGCACCGTGGTCGACAACTGGTACCTGTGGGCGGTCGAGCATCACTATGCCCCGGACTATCCGGGCACGGGCGTGATCGATCCCGCAACTCTGCCGGGAGTGATCCGGTGAACCGCCGGGGCGCCACCGCCGCCGCGGCCATCACCGTCGCCCTCGCCTCAAGCGGGTGCGAGTTCGGCCCCAAGCAGACCCAGCAGACCGGTTACCGCGGCGCCGGGCTGCAGCAGATCTCCGATCCCGACCATGTCGCCCGCGCCGCGGCGATACCGGCGCCGCCCTACGAGCTTCCGCCGGACGGGGGGATCAGCGCGTCGGAGGCCTATGAGAACGTCAAGGTGCTGAACGACCTCAGTGCCGAGCGCTTCAATCACCTGATGGCTTCGATCACGCAGTGGGTGGCGCCGCCCGAACAGGGCTGCACCTACTGCCACAATCCGGAGAACATGGCGTCGGATGAGAAGTACACGAAGATCGTGGCGCGCCGGATGCTGCAGATGACGCGCGCCATCAATGGACGCTGGACCAGCCATGTCCAGCAGACTGGGGTGACGTGCTGGACCTGCCACCGCGGCAATACCATCCCCGCCTTCCGCTGGTCCGAAGGGGAGCGCACGCTCGATCCGACTTCGATCCGCGGCAACAAGCGCGGCCAGAACACGCCCGATGCCAATGTCGGCTACGCATCGCTCCCCAACGACCCATTCGGCCAGTATCTGCGCGGCGGCAACCAGATACGGGTCGCTAGCAGCAGCTCCTACCCGCGACCCGACCATGTCGGGTCGATCAAGGGAGCCGAGGCATCCTACGGCCTGATGATGCACATCTCGTACGCACTCGGCGTCAACTGCACCTATTGCCACAATAGCCAGTCGTTCCGATCCTGGACATTGAGCCGGGCGCAGCGCGCGACCGCTTATTACGGCATCCGGATGGTTCGGAACATCAACGACGCCTATGTCGAGCCGCTCGCCCCGATCCTGCCGGCCGATCAGAAAGGGCCGCACGGTGACGCCTACAAGGTCAATTGCACGACGTGCCATCAGGGCCTGTCCAAGCCGCTCGGCGGCGTCAGCATGCTCGCCGACTATCCCGAGCTCAAGGCACCGGTAGCCGTGGCTGCCACGCCCGAGGCAGGGCAGGCGACGGCGGCGGCGTTCCGCAACCCGGGGCAGCTCACCAAGGCGCAGTGATCGCCGCCGGCGCGCCGGGTCAACCGGAGGAGGGCGGGTCATGACGGTAGAGGATCCGGTGGCGCGGTCGCCGGGCGACGTGCTGGGGCTGGGCGAGCGCAACCACCCGCTGCGCGCGGCGCTCTCCTACGAGATGCACGTGCGCAAGCTGCCGCGGTTCGCGACGCCGTGCCGGCTGCTGCAGGTCGTCACCCTGCTCGGCGAAGGCGGTGCGCCCGACACCCAGGCCCATATCGACGCACTCTGCCGCGCCGCCGGCCTCTCCCTTGCAGCCGGCTCCAGGTTCGCGATGCTGCCGCTCGGCGGCGGGATGGACCTGGTGTGGGAGCGCCATACTGAAGTCGCCAGCTACATGTTCGTCCTGCCCGGGCCGTTCGCACAGCCGTTCGATCCGGCCGCGTTCGTCGACGCGCGCAAGGTTCTGGACGGTGTTCCCGGTCTGGTGATCCGGGCCACCCAGATTGCGCTGCTTGGCCGCGACGCGCCCGATCCGTCCGAGGCGTTGATCGCGGAGAGCTTCGTCGTCGACGGTCTGGTCGTCTCCGACGTGGCCGGCGGGCGGGCGCGGCTTTGGTCCGACTTCCAGCTGAATGCCGACGGCTTCGGCAGGCTGCTGATCGCCGATCGCGGCCTATCCGGGGACGAGCCTGCACAGCTCGTCCAGCGGGTTCAGGAGCTGGGCAATTACCGCAACATGGCATTGCTCGGCCTGCCGCTCGCCCAGCGGCTGACCCCGGACGTCACCGCGCTCGAGCAGAGGCTGGCCAAGCTGACCCACGGCATCGCCGAGCATGTCTCGGAGGATGACCGCCTGCTCGACGAACTCACCTTTCTGTCTGCCGAACTCGCCCGGCTGCTGGCTGAGACCCGCTACCGGATGAACGCGACGCGTGCTTACGCGCAGATCGTGGCGGACCGGCTGGAAAGCCTGGCCGGCATGCGTGTCGCCGGGTTTCAGACGCTGGACGATTTCACCGAACGGCGTCTCATGCCGGCGGTGCGGACGTGCGAGTCCTTTTCGCTGCGGCTTGAGGATCTGTCGCGCCGGGCGAGCTGGGCCAGCGCGCTGCTGCGCACGCGGATCGATACCGCGTTGGCGCGGCAGAACCGCGATCTGCTCGCCTCGATGGACCGGCGGACGCGGCTCCAGTTACGCCTGCAACAGACGGTCGAGGGGCTCTCGATCGTTGCTATCAGCTACTATCTGGTCGGCTTGGTCGGCTATGTCGTAAAGGCTGCGCCGAGCATTCCGGAAAAGGTCGCAATGGGCGTGGCGACCCCGATCGTGCTGGCTGGCGTCGCCTGGTACATGTCCCGCCTGCGCCGCCAGCTCAAGGATTGAGCGGACCACAGGCGGGACGGCGACGCGGTTACGCCGCCATGGCCCGGCGCGCCAGTTCGCACTGCGACCAGATCTCCGACAGGGCAGAGACGAGCCGCTCGACGTCGGCCGCCGAATGCACCGGGGACGGCGTGATGCGCAGGCGTTCGGTGCCGACCGGCACCGTCGGGTAGTTGATCGGCTGCACGTAGATGCCGTGATGCTCCATCAGCCAGTCGCTGATCCGTTTGCACTTGTGGGCATCGCCGACCATCACCGGGATGATGTGGCTGGGATTGTCGAGCGTCGGAATACCGATCGCCGCCAGACGCCGGCGGACCTGCGCCACGCGCTCGGCGTGGCCGGTCCGCTCGGTCCCGCTCGCCTTTAAGTGGCGCACGCTGGCGAGTGCGCCAGCGGCGAGGGCGGGCGGCAGGGCGGTGGTGAAGATGAAGCCGCTGGCGAAGCTGCGTACGAAGTCGCACATCGCCGCGGACCCGGCGATGTAGCCCCCCATCACGCCGAACGCCTTGCCCAGCGTCCCCTCGATGACCGTGATCCGGTCCATCAGTCCCTCGCGCTCGGCGACACCGCCGCCGCGCGGGCCGTACATGCCGACGGCGTGGACCTCGTCGATATAGCTCATCGCCCCGTGCGCCTCGCAGACGTCGAGGATCTCGGCGATCGGCGCGATGTCACCGTCCATGGAATAGACGCTCTCGAACGCGACGAGCTTCGGGCGCGCGGGGTCCAGGGCGGCCAGGCGGCGGTTCAGATCCTCGGGGTCGCTGTGCGCGAAGATCTGGCGTTCGGCCCGGCTGTGTCGAATGCCCTCGATCATGGAGGCGTGATTGCCGGCATCCGACAGCACGACGCAGCCGGGCAGCCGCGCCGCCAGCGTGCCCAGTGCCGCCCAGTTCGAGACATATCCGGAGGTGAACAGCAGGGCTGCCTCCTTGTGGTGCAGATCGGCAAGCTCGCGCTCCAGCAGCACGTGATGGTGGGTGTTGCCCGAAATGTTACGGGTGCCGCCGGCACCGGCGCCGCAGGCATCGAGTGCGTCGTGCATGGCACCGATAACGGCGGGATGCTGCCCCATGCCGAGATAGTCGTTCGAGCACCACACCGTGACCTCGTCGACGACGCCGTCGGCGTGGCGCCGCGCACGGGGGAATGCGCCGGCACGCCGTTCCAGTTCGGCGAAGGTGCGGTAGCGGCCATCGTCGCGGAGAATGGCGAGCTCGCCTTGAAAGAAGTTCTCGAAGTCCATGACCGCCTCCCCCAAAATTTTATTTGCGCGCGCCGGCCCCCGCCGGTGCGGCCCAGCGCCACAAGGTTGCGTCCCTCAGCGGCAGTACCAGGAACAGATGCTCGAGCACACCGAGCGCCGCGAGCGCGAACAGCAGGCTCGCCGAAACCGCGCTTCCCCCCTCGGCCCCGAAGGCCGCGGCGGCGTACCAGGCGGCGACCGCGACGCTGGCCGCCAGCGACATCGGCAGCAGCAAGTTGGTGCTGCGATGGCCGAAATAGCTCTTGAGGTAAGCCAGATGCACCGGCAGCAACTCATCGCCGAAGTTCGGCACGCCGATGAAGATGTTGAGCTTCGCACTCAGTCGCAGCGCGAACAGCAAGGCAAAGGTCTGCGCGCCGGTCTGGTTCGGTGCGCCCCAGCTCAGCGCCAGCAGCAGGATCGCGGTTGCGGCAAGGGCGAGCTCGTGGTGGATGACGGTCGCCGTCGCGAGCCGAAACCGGAGCCAGCCACGAGCCTGCGGCGGGCAGGGGATGCGGCGCGGTCCGGTGAGAGCGCCCATCAGGAAGCTCATTTCGTGCCAGCCCCAGATCGCCAGAGCCCCAGTGAAGGACCAGTAGGCCGCCGCACTACCCGCGGCAGTGGCCGTGAGCGCGATTGCGGCGATGCCGCCGACCGCGACGAAGCCGGCAAGGGTCAGGCTCAGGCCGAACGTGCGGCGCGGGCGGCTATCCAGCCACACGATCAGCGCCGTACTGGCGAACCACAGCGTCAGCGTCGCCAACATCGGCAGCAGGTGGTCCGTCGCGCTCACCAGGCCGGGACCAGCCGGACCCGCGCGGGCGGGTTGCTTTCAATCGGCGGCAGCACGAATAGCCGCGCCAAGGCCGCCGCCGCACCCACCGACGACACGATCCGACGGGCCAAGCCGGCGATGCCGCCGCGGGCCTTGCCGGCCATCACCCCGTCCGCCGCCCGGCGAAGCCGCTCCATGCCGGCACGGAAGCGCGGGTTGTCGGTGTCGAGCAGGATCGGAAAGACCTGCCGGCTGATCTGCGAGCAGATATCGAACACGCGATAGTCATAGTCGGTCGGATCGATCTGCAGCGCGCCGTGAAAGGCGGGCCGGCGATGATCGCGCACGTACATCGTCGCATAGACCGATAGCAGGAAGAAGCGGATCCACAGCCGGTTGACGCCGGTCAGCAGCTTGGGGTCGGCCCGCATGAGCAGCGCGAAGGCATCGCCGTGCCGGAACTCGTCGTTGCACCACTTCTCGAACCAGTTGAAGATTGGGTGGAAGCGCAGTTCGGGATGACGGGCGAGGTGCCGGTAGATCGTGATGTAGCGCGAATATCCGATCTTCTCCGACAGATAGACCGCGTAGAAGATGAATTTCGGGCGGAAGAAGGTGTATTTCTTGGTCCGGGTCAGGAACCCCAGGTCGATGCCGATGCCGGCATCCTTCAGCGTATCGTTGATGAAGCCGGCGTGGCGGCTTTCGTCGCGGCTCATCAGCTTGAACAGCTGCTTGATGTCCGGGTTGGTCACCCGCTTGGCGATCTCGGCGTAGAGGATGCAGCCGGAGAATTCCGCGGTGAGCGAACTCACCAGGAAGTCGATGAATTCGGCGCGCAGTTCCGGCGGAAGCCCCTCCAGGACGCCGTCGAATTCATCGGTCCGCCGGAAGTGACGTTTGTTCGGATCGCTCGCCATCTCGCCGATCAGAGCGTCCCACTCCGCGCGGACCGGCGACACGTCGATCCGGTCCATCGCGGCGAAATCGGTGGTGTAGAAGCGTGGCGACAGCACGGTATCCTCGCGCGCCATCGCTAGCGTTTCAGCGGGCGTGTGCTCGATCGGGGTGATCGCGTTCATCCTACCCTCCCGGGGCTGAAGCTAACGTCGTAAAGTTCGGCCATCTCGAAATGGCCGGCGATCCGGGTCCACATCCGTTCGACGGCGCCGGCGCGCTCGACGGTCGCGCTGCGTTCGAACACGGCGCTCCGGCCGAACGGCACCACGATCGGGCTGCCATGCACGCGGACCCGATCTCCGGGGCGGATGGCAATGTCGTCGGCGAGCTCGACGTGGGCGGACAGGCATTCGTCGGTATGGTCGACCTCAATCCGGCACGCGGTCTCGATCCGGTCGCGGCGGAACAGGATCATTTCGCCGGCTCCAGAAGGGCGGCAAAGGCGGCGCGGTTGGTTGCGCCAAAGGCACCCAGCTCGATCGTGCGACCCGTCGCTTGGTCGGTCAGCGACAGTTCACCATCGCGCCACAGGGTCAGGCGGAACGGCGGCGCCTCGCCGATGCCGTGCATCCGCCGCTCGCGGGCAAGACCGCGCATGACGCCACGGATGAACCCGCTCTCGCTGCCCGGCTCGATCACCGAAGCGGTCGCGCCGGTGCCGACATCCTCGATCAGTACCGATCCGTCCGTCCGGTCGCTGAAGCGCAGGTCGCGCGTTTGCGCCGGAACAATGCCCTCCTGCTGGCGGAGCAGCACCGGCGAGGCGGACGGCGGCAGGTGCGTGATGCGCACCACGGCCGTCACCGTCAGCGAGAACAGGACGAGGCCCGTCGCGAGTACCAGCGCGCCCCGCGGCAGCGTCTCCTGATGGGAGTGGGTCATGCCGCCAGCCCCGTCAAAGCGGGCGTCGGCTTGCGCTCCGGCTCGACGGTCGCGATCCGCCCGGCCGGGCAGGCCGACAGGCAGGCGCGTGCCAGCAAGGCGGCGACGGCCGCCGCATCCGGCACCGCGCGCAGCATGGGTTGCGGCGCGGCGTAGCACCCCGGCCGCGCGTGCGGCCAATAGCTTGCGTAGCCGAGCGGCTGCGGACCCAGCAGCGCAAGCGGCAGATCGCCGCTGCCATCGGCATGGGCGCGTAGGTCGGCGGCGGCGATCAGCGCCAAAGGCAGGTTGACGCACTTGGGCAGGGCGATACCAAACCGCATCACCACGCGAGCATCCGTGATCGTGTAGATGGTGGTGCGAGCCGAGGCCCAGGCGAGCAGGTTGAGCAAGCCGAGCGCGATCAGCCCCGTGCCGATCGTACCGGCGACCCCGACGAACGCTGCCGCTCCTTGGCTGCTGTAGGGTAGGGCACTCGCCGTTGCGACCACCGTCAGGACTGCGAAGTAGATCGCGATCGCCCGGCTGTGGAAGGCGGTGCGGGCGAGCATCCGCCATTCCGGCGAGCCCTGCCACAGGATCCGCTCGCCCTTGGGCGGAACGCCCGGCAGGCCGGGGATCGGTTCGGCTTCATACTCGATCACAGCCAGGGCTCCTGCCGAGCGGCGGTGGCGTAGAGGTAGCCGCCGCCGAAATAGCCCATCACCCGCTCCTCTTCGTAAAGGGTGATCCGGTCTGCCGCCTCGATCCCCGGGGCATTGGCGAACTGGCTGGCGCGCAGCGCGTCCACCACGACGCGGCGGCGTCGGCGATCGATCTTGAGCATCATCATCGGGACCAGCACCTGCCGGCCGGCCTCACCAAGCAGCGTCACCTGCAGGTAGCGGATCAGCCGGTCGGCCTTGTCGACCCACAGGTCGCTGACCGTTCCGGCGACCGCGCCGTCCATGCCGACGACGGTCATGCCGCGCGGATCGGGATCGCGGGCGGCGATGGTGATCGCGGCCCGATCGATCGGCACGATCCGCGGATGCCCGTCCATATCGAGGTCGGGCCGGCGGGCGCGTTCCGCCCACGCCGCCGGGCCGATGCCGTCGATCAGCGGATCGCCGGTCGGCACGAGCGGAGCGCCGTGGAACCGTTCGGTCTTGCGCGCGGCAAGGCGGAAGGGATCGCGTCCCCCGGTTGGGGTGGTGACGATGCCGTGGCCGAAGGGCAGCCGAAACGACTTGCGTGTTGCGTCATAGAGCGGACCACCCGGGGTCTGAATGCGACCGCTGAGATCGTCCTCGAGCGGATAGCCCTCCCGCCGGTCCTCCCGGCGCAGGTAGAAGACGAGCCCCAGGAAGAAGAGGAAGAAGGCGTAGAGCACCAGCAGGGCGACATCGAGGTGCGGAGTGAGCGTGGGGTGCATGGGACGTCCCCTCAGGCTGGAAACTGGGCCAGGCCGAAGCGGCCCGATGCGGATGGTTCCTCGAAGCGAACGCGAACAAGTGGGCCGAGCGCGACCAGCGTGCCGAACAGCAGCACGATCTCTGCGAGGTAGACGAAGCCGTATCCCGTGGCCGGACCCGTGAGGGTATGGCCGAGGCGCCCGGAGACTGCCGCGGCAGAGATGACGTCCCGCGCGAACGCTCCGAACGCGATCGCCAGGCCTGCGGACGATGCCTGCACCGCGCCCCAGGCGCCGAGCGCGAGTCCGGCCTGGCCGGGTATCGAGATCGCCATCGCCGCGGTCAGCGTGCCGACCGAGAACAGCCCCGCCCCGAACCCGATCACCGCGGCGCCGATGCACAGCAGGCCGGTCGCCTGGAGAGGTGCCGACAGGATGACGAGGGTGAAGGCGGCGATGCCGGCGACCGCGCCGAAGCCAGCGAGACGATGCGGCTCGCCGCCTCGGCCCAGGCGGTGCGCGGCAAGCGCGAAGCCGAACAGCATGCCGAGCGCCCACAGCGCCGTCAGCGACGTCGTCGATGCCACCGACAGGCCGAGGATCTGGCCGCCATAGGGTTCGAGCAGCACATCCTGCATGCTGAAGGCCGCGGCACCCATGCCGACGGCGACGAGCAGACGCAGGGTGCGCGGCTGGGCGACGAACGTGGCCCAGACTTCCGCAAACGGCGGCGGTGCCTTTGCCTTCATGGTGGGCGTGGTGTTGCGCGCCTCCTGCTTCCACAATGCGACGACGTTGAGGATCATCGTCAGCGCGGCCGCACCCTGGACCACGCCGACCAGCCGGGTCGGTGAGAAATCGCTGAGTAGACGACCGATCACGAGTGCGCTCACCATCATGCCAAGCAGGAGCATGACGTAGAGCAGCGCGACCACCCGCGGCCGGCGGTCTTCGGACGCCAGGTCCGTAGCCAGCGCGAGACCGGCCGTCTGTGTGGTGTGCATCCCCGATCCGACGAGCAGGAAGCCCACGGCGGCGCCGATCTGGCCGACGACCGCAGGCCCGCTGCCGCCGCCCGACATCACCAGCAGGGCAAACGGCAGGATCGCGAGCCCGCTGAACTGAAGCAGCGTCCCGAACCAGATGTACGGAACCCGCTTCCAGCCGAGCAGGGAGCGGTGATTGTCGGAGCGGAAGCCGATCAGGGCGCGCAGCGGCGCGAACAGCAGCGGCAGCGACACCATCGCCGCGACAAGGCTCGCCGACATGCCGAGTTCCAGGATCATGACCCGGTTGAGCGTGCCGGTCAGCAGCACCGCCGCCATCCCGACCGACACCTGGAACAGCGACAGCCGGAGCAGCCGGCCGAGCGGCAGATCCTGCGTCGCCGCATCCGCAAACGGCAGGAAGCGCGTCCCGATCCGCATCCAGAACTGGCGACCGCGCAGGCTCATGCCGTGATCACCTCCAGCGCATGACTGGTGTAGAAGCCGCTGGCGATCCGCTGGTCCCGGCCGATCCGGTCCGCGCCGATCGCGCGACGCAGCCGCCGCTCGGCGACCGGCTCGATCGCAGGTGCGCGGTTGCCGCGCGGGAACAGCCGGCCGACGGCATGCATCGCCGCCAGCGCGCGGGTCTGCGGCGCGAAGGTGAACAGGATGGTGCTGTCCGTCCTCTCGGCCAGCGTGTCGACGACGTCGACGATGTCGCCCTGAGCATAGTGAATGAGCGAATCCATCGCGACGACATGATCGAACCGGCCGAGCGCTGGATCGCGCATGTCGCCGACCCGCCAATCGATCGCCATGCCGGCGGGCGCGCGCTGGCGGGCGATCTCGACCAGGTTGGCGGCCACATCGATCGCCACCACTGCGGCACCGCGCTGCGCCGCTTCCACGGCGAGTGCGCCGGTGCCGCAGCCGGCATCGAGCAGGCGCAGCCCCGTCATGTCGGCGGGTAGCCAGCCGAGGAGCGTGTCCCGCATCCGCGTCCGGCCGGCCCGCACGGTGGCGCGAATGCGACCGACCGGGGCGTCTGAGGTGAGCTGCCGCCACGCATCGAGCGCGGTACGGTCGAAATAGGCCTCCAGGCTGCCGCGGCGGTTTGCGTAGGTCGCGCTCGCCATCACTCGAACCCCAGGAATTCGAAGATGTCGCGGTCTTTCATCGGCCGCGCTTCCAGTGGGTCGGTGCCGGCCCAGAGTTGCGCGGCGAGCCGCTTATATTCGAGGCACGCGGCATCCACCTCGGGGCTGGGTTCCATCTCGAACAGGGTGCACTTCTTCAGCCGGGACCGCCGGATCGCGTCCAAATCCGGGAAGTGGGCCAGCCGCTTCAGGCCGGTCGCCTCGTTGAAGCGGTCGATCTCGTCCGTCGCCGCCGACCGGTTGGCGATGACCCCGGCCATGCGCACTTCGTAGTTCTTCGACTTGGCCTTAATCGCGGCGACGATGCGATTCATTGCGAAGATGCTGTCGAAATCGTTCGCCGCGACGACCAGAGCGCGCTCCGCATGCTGCAACGGCGCCGCGAACCCGCCGCAAACCACGTCACCGAGAACGTCGAAGATCACCACGTCGGTCTCTTCCAGCAGGTGATGCTGCTTCAACAGCTTGACCGTTTGGCCGACGACATATCCGCCGCAGCCGGTGCCGGCCGGCGGTCCGCCCGCCTCGACGCACATGACGCCGTTATAGCCCTCAAACATATAGTCTTCGGGGCGGAGTTCCTCACTGTGGAACTCGACCGTTTCGAGCACGTCGATCACGGTCGGCATCAGCTTCTTGGTGAGCGTGAAGGTGGAATCGTGCTTCGGGTCGCAGCCGATCTGAAGCACGCGCTTGCCCAGCATCGAGAAGGCGGCGGACAGGTTGGACGAGGTCGTCGACTTGCCGATCCCGCCTTTGCCGTACACCGCGAAGACCTTCGCGCCGCCGATCTTCACGTCCGGATCCATCTTGACCTGGACGCTGCCGTCGCCGTCGAGGCCGGGTGGGTCGAGCAAGGCCATGCCTATCTCCTATGCCGCCGCGGCCGTGATGCCCTCGAGACGATCCTCGATTTCATCGCTGGCGGCGTGAAGTGCGGCGAGTGTCGCCTCGTCCGGGTTCCAGTAATGGCGGTCGTGCGCCTCGATCAGCCGGTTGGCGACGCGCGCGGACGACTTGGGGTTGAGCGTGGCGAGACGTTCGCGCATCGCCGGGTCGAGCATGTAGGTCTCGCTGATCTTCTCGTAGATCCATGGCGCGACCTGCCCGGTGGTGGCCGACCATCCCATCGTGTTGGTGACATGCCCCTCGATGTGGCGGACGCCTTCGAAGCCGTGCTTCAGCATGCCTTCGTACCAGACCGGGTTGAGCATCCGCGTGCGGGTCTCCAGTTCGACCTGCTCGCCGAGGGTCCGGACCTTGCTCGCGCCCTGCGTCGAGTCGACGATGTAGATCGGGGCAGCGGTGCCGCGGGCGCGCGCGACCGATCGGCTGATCCCGCCGAGCGCATCGACGTAATGATCGATGTCGGTGACACCGAGCTCGACGGAGTCGAGGTTCTGGTAGGCGAACTCGACCCCGGCCAGCGCGCTCTGCAACAGGCTCGCCTGCCGCACCGGCCCGCCGGAGCGGCCATAGGCATAGCCCTTCTGCTTCTCGAACAGGTCGGCGATCTCGTCGGGGTCGGTCCAGCAGCCGGCATCGATCAGCTGGTTGACGTTCGCCCCGTAAGCGCCCTCGGCATTGGAGAACACTCGAAGTGAGGCGGTCTCCAGGTCGCAACCGTGCCGCGACTGGTGGGCAAGGCTGTGCTTGCGGACGAAGTTCATCGTGTCCGGTTCGTCGGCGTCGCTCGCCAGCCAGGCAGCCTCGGCGATCATACGGGTCTGGAGCGGCAGCAGGTCGCGGAAGATGCCGGACAGCGTTACCACCACGTCGATGCGCGGGCGACCGAGCTCCTCCAGCGGGATCAGCTCCGCCCCGGCGAGCCGGCCATAGCTGTCGAACCTCGGGCGGGCACCGATCAGCGCCAGCGCCTGGGCGATCTGGGTGCCCTCGCTCTTGAGGTTGTCGGTGCCCCACAGCACCATCGCGATGCTTTCCGGGAACGATCCGCCATCCGCGATCCGGCGCGCGATCAGCCGCTCCGCCTGGTCCTTGCCCTCGGCGCAGGCAAAGCGGCCGGGGATACGGAACGGATCGAAGCCGTGGAGATTGCGGCCCGTCGGCAGCACCGCCGGATTGCGCAGCACGTCGCCGCCGGGCGCCGGTGCGACGAAGCCCGCATCCAGCGCATGCACCACCGCGTCGAGTTCGCGATTGTCGCCCAGCAGCATGTCGAGCGCCGCGCCATCGGCCCCGCCGCTGGCGATCATGGCATCGATCATCTGCGCACGTTGCGCCGTCGAGGCGGGCTGGCCGAGCACGTGGAGCCCGTCCGGAATCAGTTCCCGCTCCAGTTCGTAGATGCGGCCGGCGAGCGCCTCCAGGTCCGTCGGGTCGAGGTCGACAGCTTGCGCCGCCGTGGCGATCAACGGCTGGAGCGCCGCGCGCTCCGCCTCCGCCGAGCTTGCCCGCCAGCGCTCGACCAGCGACTTCAGTTCGGGCAGTTCCTTGTAGAGCCCGGCCTGCGCCAGGGCCGGCGTCAGGTAGCTGATCAGGGTTGCCCCGGAGCGCCGCTTGGCGATCAGCCCCTCGGACGGGTTGTTCGCAGCATAGAGATAGAGGTTCGGGAGATCGCCTATCAGCCGCTCCGGCCAGCAATCGCCGGAGAGCCCCGCCTGCTTGCCGGGCATGAATTCCAGGGCGCCATGGGTGCCGAAGTGCAGCACGGCGTTTGCCCCGAAATCCTCCCGCAGCCAGCGGTAGAAGGCGGAGAAAGCGTGCGTGGGGGTGAAGCGTCCCTCGAACAGCAGGCGCATCGGATCGCCTTCGTAGCCGAAGGCAGGCTGCACGCCGACGAAGACATTGCCGAAGCGGGCGCCCAGCACGTGGATGCTTGCGCCATCGCTCTGCTGCCGACCCGGCGCCGGGCCCCACTGCGCCTCGATCGCGGCCAGATGCTGCTCTCGCCGGACATGGTCGTCGGCCGGGATCCGGAAGTGGACGTTGGCGTCGGCTCCATAGCGCGCGGCATTGCCGACGAGGATCGCGTCGCGCAGCGCATCGACGTCGGCCGGCACGTCAACGTCATAGCCCTCGGCAGCCAGGCGGACGAGCGTGGCGTGGAGAGATTCGAACACGGCGAGATGCGCCGCGGTGCCGGTGGCACCGGCGTTCGGCGGAAAGTTGAACAGGACGATGCCGATCTTGCGCTCGGCGCGCTCGGCCCGCCGCAGATCGATGAGGCGCGCGACCTTGCCGGCAAGCGCCTCGGCGCGCTCGGCGCAGGTCCGCATCTCTCGCGCCAGCCCGGACGGGGGGAAGACGCAGCCGCGCCCGCAGCCGGTGCACGGCTCCGACGAGCCATCGGACCGGCCGCCGAACACGCTGGGGATGATCGCGCCGTCGAGTTCCGGGATCGCGACCATCATCGTCGCTTCCAGCGGCAACAGCCCCTGCCGTCCCGCGCCCCATTGCTGCAGCGTCTGGAACTCGAGCGGATGGGCCGCGACATACGGGCGGTCGAGCGCGGCGAGCGCGGCCTCCGCCGCGCCGGCATCGTTGTAGGCGGGGCCACCGACCAGGGAGAAACCGGTCAGGGACACCACGGCGTCGACCGTCGGATGCCCGTCCTGCATGAAGAAGCGGTCGATCGCGGGGCGCGAGTCCAGTCCGCTGGCGAAGGCGGGTATGACGCGCAGGCCACGCGCCTCCATGGCCGCGATCACGCCGTCATAGTGGCCGGCGTCGCGGCCCAGCAGGTAGGAGCGCAGCATCAGGATGCCGACGGTGCCGCGCGTGCCGGACGACCGCGGCAGCGCCTCGATCCGGTCGGCCATGCGCTCCGGCATCGCCGGATGATAGACGCCGACTTCGGGATATTGCTGCGGCGGCAGCGGCCGGAACCTGCCCCTCAGCGCGCGGCGGTCGCCATCGGCATAGCGATCGACCAAGGCGTGGACCATGTGGACGACGTTGTCGTCGCTCCCGGCGAGCCAATATTGCAAAGTCAGGAAATAAGCGCGGACGTCCTGAGCGGTGCCCGGGATGAAGCGCAGCATCTTGGGCAGGCGGCGCAGCATCTTCATCTGCCCGGCGCCGGAGGATCCGCCCTTGGACGATCCGCGCAGCTTCTTCAGCATCGCCAGCGGCCCGCGAGCAGGCGCGTCCATCCGGTAGGGCCCGAGCTTCGTCAGTCGGACCACTTCGCTGCCCGACATCAGGCCGAGCATCGCGTCGCACTCTTCGCGCCGCGCCGTCAGCGCGGGCAGGACCGCGCGGATGTGATCATCCAGGAACAGCATCGTGGCGATGACGATGTCCCCGCGGGCGATATCGGCACGGCAGCGATCGAGCGCGCGCGGATCGCGATCCCAATCGGCGGCGGCGTGGAAGGTGATGCTGATCCCGGAGCCTTCGGCGGCGAAGCGCGCCTGCGCCCGCTCGACCGCACCCGACAGGTGATTGTCGAGGGTGACGATGACGACGCGCACCAGCGGCGTCGGGGCGGCCGGGGCGATCTCAGCGCGCATAATGGGCCTTCGCATCGTAGAGTGTGTCGAGCGTGATCGGCGCGACGCCCTGCTCGGCGGCGAACCGTTCCGTGTTGCGGCGGGCCTTGCCGCGCACGAAGAACGGGATCTTGAGCAGTTCCTGCTCGGCCGCCACGGTCCACAGAGTCTTCGCGTTCGGGATGGCGGCTGGTGCAGGGGAGGGGGTGGTCGGCTGGCGAGCGCCGTGTCCCAGATGCGATGCGCCGGCTGCGTCGCTGAACTCGAAATCGTCGCGGAACATCGTCAGCAGATGTTCCTCCAGCCCCATGACGAGCGGGTGGACCCAGGTATCGAAGAGGACGTTGGCGCCCTCGAACCCCATCTGCGGCGAGTAGCGCGCGGGATAGTCCTGGACGTGGACCGGCGCGGAGATGACCGCGCACGGAATGCGCAGGCGCTTGGCGATGTGCCGCTCCATCTGCGTGCCGAGCACCAGCTCCGGCTGCAGCGCCGCAATCGCCTCCTCGACCGCCAGATAGTCGTCGGTGATCAGCGGCTCGACGCCATGCGATTTCGCGGCGTCACGCAGGTCGCGCGCGAATTCGCGATTGTAGCAGCCGAGACCGACGACCTCAAAACCGAGCTCGTCGCGTGCCACCCGGGCGGCGGCGATCGCGTGCGTCGCATCGCCGAAAATGAAGACGCGCTTCGCGGTCAGGTAGGTCGAGTCGACGGATCGGCTCCACCAGGGCAGTCGCGACTCGTCAGAGGCCGCAGGGGGATCGATACCGGCAATCGCGGCGACCTCTGCGATGAAGTCGCGGGTTGCGCCGTAGCCGATCGGCACGGTCCGCACCGTCTTCTGCGCGAACGTGCGCTCCAGCCACCGTGCGGTCGTGTCGGCGATCTCTGGATAGAGGCAGACGTTGAAATCCGCCGCGCCGATCGTCGCGATGTCGGCCGGGCTCGCCCCCAGCGGAGCGACGAGGTGGACGTCGATGCCGAGGCTGTCGAGCAGGCGGGTCACCTCGGTCACATCGTCGCGGTGACGGAAGCCGAGAGCGGTCGGCCCGAGCAGGTTGGCGCGGGGCCGCCGGCCGGCGGCGGCGGGCGGCCGAACGTCCCGGTCGGCCAGCGCCCGGACCAGCTGGTAGAAGGTTTCCGCCGCGCCCCAATTCTCTTTGCGCTGATAGCTCGGCAGCTCCAGCGCCACGACCGGGATCGGCAGGTGCATCGCCTCGGCGAGTCCGGCGGGATCGTCCTGGATCAACTCGGCGGTGCAGGAAGCGCCGACCAGCATCGCTTGGGGCTGGAAGCGGGCGAAGGCTTCGCGGGCGGCGCGCTGGAAAAGTTCGGCCGTGTCCTTGCCGAGATCGCGTGCCTGGAACGTCGTGTAGGTCACCGGCGGGCGCTGCCCGCGCCGTTCGATCATCGTGAACAGCAGATCGGCATAGGTATCGCCCTGCGGCGCGTGGAGTACATAATGGACCCCCCTCATCGCCGTCGCGATCCGCATTGCCCCGACGTGGGGCGGGCCTTCGTAGGTCCAGACGGTCAGCTGCATGGCCTAGACCTTCAGCACGTCGCGGCGGCGCAGCGGCCGGGCGAACAGTTCGGCGAGGTCACCGGCCTGATCGAAGCCGTGCACCGGCGAGAAGACCAATTCGATCGCCCATTTGGTCGTCAGCCCCTCCGCCTCGAGCGGGTTGGCCAGACCGAGGCCGCAGACGGTCAGATCGGGGCGCGCCGCCCTGACCCGGTCCAGCTGGCGCTCGACGTCCTGGCCTTCGCCGAGGACCGTGCCGGCTGGCAGCAGCGCCAATTCGTGCGCCAGGTGCCGGCGGTGCAGATAGGGCGTGCCGACCTCGATCGGGATCATGCCTAGCTCGTTGGCCAGAAAGCGGGCGAGGGGCACTTCCAGCTGGGAATCCGGCAGGAAAAAGATGCTCTTGCCCGCCAGCTTCGCGGCGCTGTGCGCTATCGCCCGCTTGGCCCGTTCGCGGGCCGGCGCGATCGTGCGGCGGAAATGCATCTCGTCGATCCCGAACGCGCGCGCCGCGGCGTGCAGCCAGTCGGTCGTGCCCTCCGCACCGAACGGGAACAGGGCATCGATCCGGGTGCAGCCGCGATCTTCCAGCGCCTGGGCTGTGGCGGCCAGGAACGGCTGGGCGAGCAGAAAGCGGGTGTTCGGGCCGACCGGCGGCAGATCGCCCGCGCGCCGCGCCGGCAGGCAGCGCACCGGGCCGATGCCCAGTTCGGCGAAGAGACGCAGGAACTGGTCCTCCACCACATCGGGCAAGGTGCCCGCGATCAGCAGCGCGGCGGGCGCACCTTCGGGCTCCGTGGGCAACACCGGCACCAGCGCGGCGAGGCAGGCGTCCTCGCCTTCGGTAAAGGTCGTCTCGATCCCGCTGCCCGAATAGTTCAGGACGCGGACGGCGGGATGGTGCTTGGCGGACAGCCGCTGGGCGGCGCGCGACAGATCGAGCTTGATCACCTCGGACGGGCAGGAGCCGACCAGGAACAGGAGCTTGATCTCGGGCCGGCGGGAGAGCAGCCGATCGACGACCCGGTCGAGTTCCTCGTTGCAGTCGGCCAGGCCAGCGAGGTCCCGCTCCTCGATGATCGCGGTCGCGAAGCGCGGCTCGGCGAACACCATGACCCCGGCGGCCGACTGAAGCAGATGGGCGCAGGTGCGCGACCCGACGACGAGGAAGAAGGCGTCCTGAACCTTGCGATGCAGCCAGATGATCCCGGTCAGCCCGCAGAATACTTCGCGCTGCCCGCGCTGCCTCAATACGGGTGCGCAATCGGCGAGCGCTGCAGCGTCGGCTGGGAGCAGGGTGGTCATTGCGCCATCGCCTGGGCCGGGGCGGCCTGCAACCGGGCCGCGCGCAGCTTGAGCAAAAACTGGGTCGCGTTGATCGCGTAGCTGGCATAGGCGGCCAGCGCGATCAGCATGCGCCCCCGCTCCGTGCCATAACCGGTCGCGAGCGCCACCAGGTAGGCGGTGTGGAGTGCCAGCACGAGCATGCTGAAAGAATCTTCCCACCAGAAAGCCGGAGCGAACAGCCAGCGGCCGAATACCGCCTTTTCCCAGATCGAGCCGGTGATCATTATGGCGTAGAGCGCAAACGTCTTCGCGACGATCGACACCGTCGCGGCAAGCGCGCCTTCACCCGTGGCCAGGTAGCGCAGCACCAGGGTGAGGCTGACCAGGAAGATCGCGAACTGGAGCGGGGCGAGGATCCCCTGGACCAGTGTCCAGCGCGTCTCGTCGCGGCGCCGGCGTTGCTCTGGGGTGTAGAGCCCAAGCGCGCCTTCATGCCGCAAATTGGCTGCAGTCGGTCGATCCATCGTCCCCACGCCGATCTTCTCTGCCTGGGGCGAGCGTACGCCCGGCCTCAAGAAAGTGTCAAGCGATCACGACGTAAAGAAATATGGACATTTATTTCGCGAGAACCCTGCCGGAGCGGTGCCGTCGAGTTGTCACGCCCTAACGAAGGTTATATCGTTCGAGTCGGGGGAGGGTAGCCAAAGTTGGCGCGCTCCGGCGGCGAGACCGTTCGCCTCGCTGCTTGGCTAGGAGAGCCGGGGATGGCCTACGCTGTCGGGGTGAACTCGCACAGGTCTGGCGCGTCGCAGTTGCGACCCGGATCTGCGGGGAACACAATTCTCCGTCCTCCATTCACGTTGCGAATGCCGGTGGGCGAGGCACCCCTCATCGCCATGTTCGAAGGCGCGATCCTGCCGCGGCTGCTCGCCGCGCACGACACCGTGCCCGTGTCGCGGCCGGCCGCAGAGACCCGTACCCAGCCCGTCAGCGACCAGGTGGCGGCGCTCGTTCCGATGGCGATGCAGGTCGAGGCGGGGGTTCTGCTCGATCATGCCGAGGCGCTGCTGCGGCAGGGGGTCTCGATCGACAGCCTGTTCGTCGATTTCCTTGCCCCGGCCGCGCGCCAGCTCGGCGTGCTTTGGGAGGAGGATCGCTGCGACTTCGTCGACGTGACGATGGGGCTGTGGCGGCTGCAGGAAGTGGTGCGCGAACTCGCTGCACGCTTCCCGCAGGAACGGCAGCCGGGCGGGGCGAAGCGCGCCTTGTTTGCGGCGATGCCGGGCGACCAGCATAGTTTCGGCACGGTGATGGTCGACGAAACGTTCCGCCGCCATGGCTGGGAAACCGATCTCGCCTTGGAGACGACCAACGCCGATCTGCTTGAACAGGTCGGGTGCAACTGGTTTGACGTGGCTGGATTGACGGTAAGCTGTGACTGCCATATCGACCGGGCGACCTCCCTGATCCGCGCTATTCGGAGCGTTTCAAGGAATTCGCGGATCATCATCATGGTGGGCGGCAAGGCATTTCTGGAAAATTCCATGCTCGCGATGGAGGTCGGCGCCGACGGAACTGCGGCAGATGCCGTGCAGGCTGTGACCGTGGCGGGAGGTCTGGTCAGCGCGGTTGCGCGGGAATTGGCGGCCTCCAGTTGAATTTCCTCAAGCGGCGAAGAAGCAGCGGCACGAAATGAACGATCAGAGCGCATCTTCGACGTTCCGGTCGTTCCAGGCTCCCGACCATATGCCCGGGCCGCTGTCTGCGGATGTGTCGGCGCTGATCGTTGCGGCAGCGGGCGACCTCGCGTTCGTGCTCGACGATCAGGGCGTGATCCTGGACGTCGCGATCTCCAGTCGGGAGCTCGTGGACGACGGCTTCGGCGACTGGATCGGTGCGGCGTTGATCGACCGCGTCGCCGCCGACAGCAAGCAAAAGGTGCGCGACATGCTTGCGACCGCAGCCGCCGGTGGGCTGGCGCGGTGGCGCCAAGTCAATCACGCCACGTCGCGTGGCGACGTGCCGGTCCGCTACATGATCGTCGGCGCTGGCAGCCCTGGCCGCCTGATCGCGATCGGACGCGACATGCGCGGCCTGGCGGCGATGCAGCAGCGCCTGCTCCAGACCCAGCAGTCGCTGGAACGGGATTATCTGCGGCTGCGGCAGGCGGAATCGCGGTACCGGCTGCTGTTCGATCTGGCCGGCGAGGCCATGCTGATCGTCGACTCGGCGACCCGTCGCATCCGCGAGGCCAATCCGCTTGCCCACCGGTTGCTCGGCGCCCGCGAAGGAACGCTGACCGGACAGCCCGCGACGATCATGGTGGCGGCAAAGGATCAGGACGAATTGGTCGGCTTCCTCGGCGCGGCTACCGTCGGCGAAGTCCCGACCATCACGCTTGCTTTGGCGGGCGCCGAACCGGCGAGAATAACGGCCAGCCTGTTCCGTCAGGACCGTGCCGCCTACCTGCTGCTCCGGTTGGCGCCGGTGGCGGAGGCGACCGGCACGGACGGACCCGAGGCACGGATCTGCGACATCGTCGAGCGCATGCCCGACGCCTTCGTACTGGCCGATCGGGGTCTAGTGGTCCGCGCCGCCAATGCCGCCTTTGTCGAACTGGTGCAGGCGCGGTCGGTCGAGCAGGTGACGGGCGAGAAATTCGGCACCTGGATGGGTCGTCCCGGCATCGACCTCGACCTGATCGTCGCCCAGCTGCGCGAGCATGGAGCCGTGCGCAACGTCGCGACGATCGTGCGCGGCCGTGACGGCACGCAAGAGGAAGTCGAGCTTTCGGCGGTGCTGGCGCCGCACGAACGCGAGGAATATTTCGGGTTCACCATCCGTAGTGTCGCGCGGCGGATGCGCGATCTGCCGCCGATCGATCGCGATCTGCCCCGGTCGGTGGAGCAGCTAACGGATCTCGTCGGCCGCATGTCGCTCAAGGACATCGTCCGCGAGAGCACCGATCTGATCGAGCGACTGTGTATCGAGGCGGCGCTGACCTACACCGCCGACAATCGCGCTTCGGCGGCGGAGATCCTCGGGGTCAGCCGGCAGAGCCTTTATTCGAAGCTCCATCGCCATGGTCTTGGCAATCTCGTTTCGGGTACCGAAGAGTAACTGTCCAACTCGATTGACGCTCCATGATGTCCATACTAGCTTGGACACATGGCTCATCTGACCGCCCCGACTCGCCCAGTGCCGATCCCGGCCTGGCGCGACGTGGTCGAGCTGCTCAAGCCAATAACCTGGTTCCCGCCGATGTGGGCGTTCCTGTGTGGCGTCGTGTCGTCCGGTGTGCCGATCGCCGAACGCTGGCCGTTCCTGATTGCCGGGATCGCGCTCACCGGCCCGCTGGTCTGCGGCACCAGCCAAGCCGTCAACGACTGGTTCGACCGGCATGTCGATGCGATCAACGAACCGGCGCGCCCGATCCCGTCCGGTCGGATCGGCGGATCCTGGGGACTCTGGATTGCGGTCGCCGGATCGCTCCTGTCTCTGCTCGTCGCCTGGAGCACGGGGCGGTGGGTGTTCGCCGCGACCTGTCTCGGGCTCGCCTGCGCCTGGGCCTATAGCGCACCGCCGTTCCGGCTGAAGGCAAGCGGGCTGTGGGGCCCAGGCGTGGTCGCGCTCAGTTATGAAGGACTGACCTGGTTCACCGGCGCGAGCGTCATGGCGGGCTCGTTGCCCGCCCCGGCCGTGCTGATCGTGCTCGGCCTCTACAGCCTGGGCGCGCACGGCATCATGACGCTCAACGATTTCAAGGCGGTGGAAGGCGATCGCGCCACCGGTGTCGCGTCGCTGCCGGTAACGCTGGGTGTGGATCGCGCGGCGCGGGTAGCCTGCGCGGTCATGGCGCTGCCGCAAGTTCTCGTCGTCGGCCTGCTTTTCCATTGGGAGCATCGTGCCGCCGGCGCGATCGTCGCGGCGCTGCTGATCGGGCAGTTCGTGGCGATGGTACGGCTGCTCGGCGATCCACTTCGCTATACGCCTTGGTACAACGCGACCGGTACGACGATGTACGTGCTCGGCATGCTCGCTGCGGCCTGCGGGTTGTCGGGAGCGCTGGGGTTGTGACCGCGCCCGCGCTCGCGCCACTCCGCTTGCCTGGTATCGTCCGGCTCGGCCTGGTGCAGAGCGCGATCGGCGCGATGACGATGCTGGCCACGTCGCTGCTCAACCGCGTAATGGTCGTCGAATACGCGCTTCCCGCGGCGCTGCCGGCCGGGCTCGTCGCCTGGCATTATGCCGTGCAGCTGTCGCGGCCGGTCTGGGGCCACGGCTCTGACCGTGGACGGCGGCGGAGCCCCTGGATCCTCGGCGGCCTGGTCGTGCTGGCGTCCGGCGTGATACTGGCGGTGGAAGCGACGACGTTGCTGTCCGGTCGCCCGGCTGCGCTGATGCTCGCGGTGCTGGCCTTCGCGATGATCGGTGCGGGCGTCGGTGCGTCCGGCACCTCGCTCCTCGCGCTCCTCGCAACCCGGGTCGCCCCTGAGCGGAGGGCAGCGGCGGCGTCGATCACCTGGATCATGATGATCGCCGGCATCGTCATCACCGCCGGCGTGGCGGGTTCGCTGATCGATCCATTCTCGCCGCAGCGCCTGATGATGGTCGCGGGCGGGGTTGCGCTCACCGCTTTGCTGATCGCGTTCGCGGCACTCTGGGGCATCGAGGGACCTGCGCGCGTCGTCGCTCCAGCGGGAGAAGGTGGTGCAGCGGCGCAGGATTTCGCCGCGGCCGTGCGCGAAATCTGGTCGGACGATACCGCGCGGGCATTCACCGTCTTCGTATTCGTGTCGATGCTGGCTTATTCGATGCAGGACATGATCCTCGAGCCGTTCGCCGGCCTGCTGTTCGGCTACACGCCGGGCCAGTCGACGCAGTTGTCGGGCATGCAGCATTTGGGCGTGCTGGCAGGCATGGTGCTCGTCGGAGTGGGTGGCAGCGCGTTCGGCGGGCGCAGCCCGGCCGGCATGCGGCGGTGGATCGTGGGCGGCTGCATCGGATCGGCGATGGCGCTGACCGGCCTCGCCTTGGCGGCCCTCTTACGCCCCGGCTGGCCGCTTGCCGCCAACGTCGTGCTGCTCGGGTTCGCGAACGGCGTATTCGCGGTCGCCGCGATTGGCGCGATGATGGGCCTGGCAGGCGCGCGAGCCGGAACACGCGCCGGCATCCGCATGGGGGTGTGGGGCGCGGCGCAAGCGATCGCCTTCGGCCTCGGCGGACTGATCGGCGCCGTCGGCGTCGATCTCGGCCGTGCGGCGATGGGTGACACGGGCGGCGCCTACCGCCTGGTGTTCGCAGCCGAGGCCGGGTTGTTCCTGCTCGCCGCAGGACTTGCTTTCCGGGCAACCGGCGGACGGGCGCCGAAACCCAGCCACCGCCGGGAGATGGCCGCATGAACCGCCGGGAGACAGCAGTGGACCTTGATGCGGTGGTCGTCGGCGGCGGGCCGGCAGGGGCTACGGCGGCCGCGGACCTGGCAGCGCGAGGTCGGCGCGTCCTGCTGCTCGATCGGGCCGGCCGGATTAAGCCGTGCGGCGGTGCGATCCCGCCGCGGCTCATCCGCGACTTCGAGATTCCCGACCACCTGATCGTCGGCCGGGCCACTTCGGCGCGGATGATCGCGCCATCCTCGCGTTCCGTGGACATGCCGGTCGGCGACGGGTTCGTCGGGATGGTCGATCGGGATGTGTTCGACGAGTGGCTCCGCGCGCGGGCGGAAGCCGCCGGTGCGGAGCGGCGGACGGGCACGTTCGACCGGATCGATCGAGACCCGGATGGGTGTGCGGTGGTGGTCTACCGAACCGGCCGGCGCGGGATCGAGGTTCGGGTGCGTGCGCGCAGCGTGATCGGCGCCGACGGTGCGCGTTCTGGCGTCGCCCGCCAGACCCTGAAGGGTGCCGATCAGATGCCATGCGTGTTCGCGTATCACGAGGTGATCCGCTCGCCGGCGCTATCGGATGCAGGTTTCGACCGGAGCCGCTGTGACGTGATCTACCAGGGGCGGCTGTCTCCGGATTTCTATGCCTGGATCTTCCCACACGGGGATACCGCCAGCATCGGCGTCGGCAGCGCCCACAAGGGTTTCGCTCTCCGCAATTCGGTGCGCGAGCTGCGCGCCGAAAGCGGCTTATCGGCCTGTCAGACCGTCCGCGGCGAGGGCGCGCCGATCCCGCTGAAGCCCCTCCGCCGCTGGGACAATGGCCGCGACGTGGTCGTGGCTGGCGATGCCGCTGGCGTTGTCGCGCCGGCCTCCGGCGAGGGCATCTATTATGCAATGGTGGGCGGGCGCTGCGCAGCCGAAGCCGTCGAGGGCCTGCTCGCGACCGGCCGGCCGCAGGCTCTGCGTCTCGCGCGCAAGCGCTTCATGCGAGCCCATGGCCGCGTGTTCTGGATCCTCGGGGTCATGCAGTATTTCTGGTACCGCAACGACAAGCGCCGGGAACGCTTCGTCCGCATTTGCGAGGACAAGGACGTTCAGGCCCTTACCTGGCAAGCCTATATGAACAAGGAACTGGTCCGCGCGAAGCCGATGGCGCATGCGCGCATCTTCTTCAAGGATCTGCGCCATCTCGTCGGATCGGCGGCATGACCCGGGTCGATTCCTCCTGGATCCTGCCGGTGGTCATCGCAGGGGCGGCGGCGCTGCTGACCGCCATCGTGGGCGGCACGATCATCGATCTCGGGCCCTGGTATCACAGCCTCGCCCAGCCCGACTGGGCGCCGCCCGACGCGGCCTACGGCGTTGCCTGGACGGCGATTTACGGGTGCACCGCCCTGGCCGCGGTCACGGGTTGGCGCGCTGCACCGCATGTGCGTGACGGCGAGTGGCTGATCGGGCTCTATGCGTTGAACGGTTTCCTCAACATCGTGTGGAGCCTGCTGTTCTTCCGCTTCCAACGGCCGGATTGGGCGCTCGCCGAAGTGGCGTTCCTGGTGCTCTCGGTCATCGCGCTGATCGCCGCGTGCGTGCGCTATTCGCGGGCCGCAGCCGCGCTGCTGCTGCCCTATCTCGCATGGGTCTTGTTCGCCGGCTGCCTCAACCTTGCGGTGGTGCGCCTGAATGGTCCGTTCGCGTGATCGGGGGCGTGGCTGGTCTCTTCGCCAGTGGTCACGCGGCCGACGTGATCCTCGCGGTGATGGCGGTGGAAGCCTGGTGGCTGGTGGCGCGGCGCGGGTGGGTGGTGTTCGATGTCTTGGCGCTGCTGCTGCCTGGCGCGCTGTTCGTCGTCGCGCTGCGGGCGGCGCTGATCCACATGGACTGGCCATGGGTGGCCTTGCCGCTGGCCCTGTCGCTGCCGGCGCACCTGGCCGACGTGGCGCGTCGCCGCCAGCCTCCCGCTCGACAATCGATCAATATTCCCGCGGTCGAAGCATGAACAATAGTTCACAACCGGAGCTAACTTAGTCTTTGGCGGGAGTATTGAGGCGGCTTCAATAGAGTCGTATGATGGGTAAAACGAAGACGTGTTAGTAGGATAGGATCGAGACCATGCGTTCTTTTGGAATTAAGATGGTTGCTGCCGGGTTCTGTGTTGCCGCGCTGGCTCAGCCGGCTGTGGCCAAGGACATCGTCGTCAAGATGGTGACGAAGGGCCCGACTGGCGCCTATGCGTTTGAACCTGCGCTCGTGAAGGCGGATGTCGGCGACAGGATCCGCTACGTGCCCGCCGATGCCACCCACAATGCAGAGATCATCCCAGGTATGGTTCCGGCCGGCTTCACCGCGCCTAAGGGGGCGATGGGCAAGGAATTCATTCTGACCGTCAGCAAGCCCGGCGTGTACGGCGTGAAGTGCCTGCCGCATGTCTCGATGGGCATGGTCGGGCTGGTGCAGGCTGGCAAGGGGCCGTCGCCGAACCTCGCCGCCGCGAAGGCGGTCAAGCTGCCGCCACTTTCCGCGAAGCGGATGACGCCGATGCTGGCCCAGGTCAAATAGCGCCGGCGGTAAGGCCGATCTCACCAAGTTGCACCGTCCGCATAGGCGTGGGCGGTGCGCCGGCAGCGGTTGATCGTTACGCCACGCCGGGCACTCGATCCTCAGAGCAGGGCCGAGGCGATCTGCTGTATCTCGTCGGCCGCGACGCGGAGGGGCGGGAGCAGGGTGGAGACGAGGCCTTCGACAGAGACCTGGCTGACCGACGTGGCAGCGACGATGGCCGCGGTCTGTGCTCCGCCGATCGACAGGGGAACGGCGATCGATCGTTGGCCGAGGAAGATTTCCTGGTCGTTGATCGCCCAGCCGCGTTCCTTGGTTGCGGCGAGCTCGCCGCGCAGGCTTTCGAGCGACGACAATGTGTTGGGGGTGAATGCCTCCAGCTTCCAACCCTTCAGCCGGCGCTTGAGTTCGTCGGGTGTCAGACCGGCGAGCAGAACCTTGCCGGGCGAGGTCGCATAGGCCGGGAACCGCGCACCCACCGGGACATAGATGGGCTCGAGCCGCTTGTAGCTGGCGCGGGCGACATAGACCACTTCGCGCTCATCCAGGACCGCGATCGAGCAGGTGATGTTGAGCCTGGTCGCCAGTTCCCGGAGCAGGGGGCGTGCGGTGTCGGAAAAAGGCTGCGACGAAAGGTAGGAAAAGCCCAGGTTCAACACACGGGACGTGAGCCGAAAGCGCCCCTCGTTGGCGACGGCGTAGCCTAGTATCTCGAGCGTACGCAATATTCGACGGGTGCTGCCGGGGGTCAATTCCAGTTGCCGAGCAATCTGGCTCAAGGTCCATTCCGGGTTGTCGGAGTTGAACAGCTCGATAACCGCCAGGGCCCTTTCGAGCGATGGAAGGTATTCGTCATCGGGAGCGCCTTGAACCCCGGTGGAGCTTTCCTTGGCCTTGAGGTTAGCCCGCGCCATCCCGCTTTCCACTTCATCTCGACGAACGCAAACCGCAGGATCGGGATAGCGTCCACGCCCCGGACCTGAGGCGAACTACCACAGCAATCGCAGCCGTGAATAGATCGGCCGACTCGTTCACGCGATTGCCGCTCGCCGCACCGACGGGGCGGTTCGATGGCGCGGCGTGCACGCGGCAGTAGCTTCGCCCGGCGAATCAGGTATCCTCCCCCAACGAGCGGCAAAGACCGCCGGAACAGGGGAGGAATCATGATTTCCAGGCTGGCCGCTTTGCGTCACGGCATTGGCGCTGTCGCACTCGTGTGGGCGTTGAGCCTACCCTCGGCAATCCAGGCCCAGGCCGCCGCCGCAGCGGACGGAACATCTGCGCAAACACCGCCCGAGCCGGCGCCGGCCAACGCCGCCCAGCCAAGCGACGCGAGCGCAACCTCGGCGGAAGGTGCGACGACCGGCGATATCATCGTCACCGGTTCGCGGCTGGCGACCGGCTTCTCGTCGCCGACGCCCGTCGCGGTGGTCGGCGCGGCGCGGCTGGAGCAGCGCGGCGCAAGCAACATCGCCGATGCCCTGAACGAGGTTCCGGCATTCCGAGCCACCAATACGCCGGCCTCCGGCGAGCTGCGGCCCAATGCCGGCTATGTCGGCGGCCGCATCCTCGACCTGCGCGGCTTGGGCTCGGTCCGCACGCTGACCCTCGTCGACGGCAAACGCTTCGTGCCCTCCACGACCGAGGCGACGGTCGACACCAACATGATCCCGTCGATTCTTCTGGAACGGGCCGAGGTCGTGACGGGCGGCGCATCCGCGCAATACGGATCGGACGCCGTCGCCGGCGTCGCCAACCTGATCCTCAACCGCCGGCTCAACGGGCTCAAGGCGTCGGCCCAGTACAGCCTGACCGAACTCGGCGACAATCAGACGTTCACGGCGGGCATCGCCGGCGGCGCCAACGTGACCGATGCGCTGCACGTTTTCGTCGGCGTGGAATATGAGGACGGCAAGGGCATCGGCGACTGCCAGGCCCGCGAATTCTGCCGCACCGAGACGCTGAACTTCGGGCGCAATCCGGGCGTGACGAGCCGCCCAGCAAACAACATCCTGCCGAACATCATCCCGTCCACGGTGCCGTTCAATGGCGTCACCGTGCCGCCGGCCGCCGCCTATACCGGTCGCGACTTCCCGGCGCTGCGGCCGATCGACGGCATCACCTTCAGCGCGGCCGGCGTCCCGCGGCGGTTCCAGTACGGCGCGATCTCGAACAACCTCTACATGCAGGGCGGCGAGGGTACGGGCGAGAACATCTACTTCCGCGACCTCTACTTCGTCTCGCCGATCGAGCGCGTCGCCGTCGCGGGTGGGCTCGACTGGCAGGTCACGCCGGACATCACCGCATCGCTGAGCATGAACTACGGCCACCTCGAGGCGGAATATACGACGCAGGCCTATCGCAATGCCGCGATCACCATCCGCAACGACAATCCGTTCATCCCCCGATCGGCCGATCCGACGCTCGACATCCCGACGATCCTTGCGGCGAGTGGTCTCACCTCGTTCCAGCTGGGCAAGGGCTTCATCGAGCTGGGGCGGACGCCCACGCTGACCCGCGACAACGTATTCCGCACCGTAGCCTCGCTCGAAGGCAAGCTCGGTGCCGACTGGAGCTGGGACGCTTACTATCAATATGGCCGCAACAGTTTCCGCAGCGACATCAAGAACGCACTCGTCACGACCCGGATCAATGCCGCTCTGGACGCCACGCGCAACGCCGCCGGGCAGCCGGTCTGCCGCGTGAACGCGGATGCGATCACCACGAACGACCTGCCGGGCTGCGTCGCCTACAATCCGTTCGGTCAGCAGGCGAGCGAAGCGGCAAAGAACTACATCCGCGCCGACGCCTTCCAGACCAACGTCACCACCGAGCACGTCGTCGCGGCCAACCTGCGCGGCAACCTGTTCGACCTGCCGGCGGGCCCGGTCGCGGTCGCGGTCGGCGGCGAGTACCGGAACGACAAGGCGCGCGGCGACACCGACGCTTTGTCGAAGCAGCTGGCCTTCTACGCTGGCAACGGATCGTCCATCTCCGGCCGGATTGAGGTGACGGAAGGCTATGGCGAGGCGGAGATCCCGCTGCTGCACGAAATGCCGTTCTTTGAAGAGCTGAGCCTGAACGGTGCGGTGCGTCGCACCCATTACAGCCGGTCGGGCCCGCAGGGTAACTCCACGGTCAACGTCACCACCTACAAATATGGCGGGGTGTGGGAGCCGATCGACGCGATCCGCTTCCGAGCGACGAAGTCGCGCGACATCCGTGCGCCGAACATCGCCGAACTGTTCGGGCCGGTCACGCTGTCTTCCGGCATCGTTAGCGATCCGGTGAAAGGGCAGACGGTGGTCTCGATCACCGGCGGCTCGAACCCGAACCTGGTTCCGGAAAAGGCGGACACCTTCACCGCGGGCGTCGTGCTGAAGCCGCAGGGCGGCTTCCTCGGCCGTTTCCGGGCCTCCGTCGATTATTACGACATCAAGATCGAGGACGCGATCTCGACCTTGGGCCAGCAGAACATCCTGACCCGCTGCTTCCAGGGCGATGCGGTAAGCTGCGGCCTGATCACGCGCGACGGCAGCGGCTTTGCGACGAGCGTGGTCGACAGCCTGCAGAACGTGAACCGCCTGATCACCCGCGGCATCGACATCGAGGTCAATTACCGCCAGCCGCTCGGCGGCCTCGGCAACGTCGACTTCCGGTTGCTCGCCAACTACGTGAAGGACTTCATCACCGTCGACGCGATCGGGCCGACCGAGCGCGCCGGCCAGACCGGTCTGCGCGGCGGCACCCCTCCGGGCCTGCCCGACTGGACCTTGGACGGCCTCGTCTCGTGGAACTACGAGGCGTTCACGCTGAACGCCCATGCCCGCTACATCAACAAGGGCTTCTACAACGCAGCCTTCATCGGTGCGGAGCAGGAAGGCTACAACATCGCGCTGACCAACAGCTCCAGCACCAACAAGGTGCCGTCGCGCACCTATTTCGACCTGCTCGGCCAGTACAAGATCGAGACCGACGAGAGCCGGCAGCTGACCTTCTACGTGGGCGTGGACAACCTCTTCAACACCACGCCGCCGCTCAATCCGGGGTCGCACGGGACGGGCAACAACATCCTGTTCAACCCGGCGCTGCGGACCTTCAAGGTGGGCGCACGGATCAGCTACTGAGCTCTAGAGGCCCCGCCGTTTCCGAAGATGGCGGAGCGGCGCGGGCACCCGGTGGAAAATCGCAGGTGGTTGGCCTATGGTCTGCCAACGACGGCGTGCTGCTGTCCGCCCGACAGCAGCACGATCCGTGGACCGGCGGAGAGGTCCGGGCGTTGAGGATCCGGCAGCCTCCGGACCGAGCGACCGGAGCATTGCGAAGGACGAGCATTGATAGATCTCGGTGGCATCGACTGCGACATTCATCCGACGGTGAACTCCACCGCGGACCTGGTTCCGTATCTAACCGGCTACTGGCGCGAGATGGTGCCGATGCGCACGATGGGCATGCTCGATCTGGCGAGCTATCCCCCGTCCAACCCGCTCAGCGCCCGCGACGACTGGCGTAGCGCCAACGGCCGCGGCGGCGTCGAGTTGGCCAAGGTCCAGCGCGAGGCGCTCGATGCGTTCGGAACGCGGCTTGCGATCTGCAACGTGCTCTATGGCGGGCCGGTCCTCTACAGCGACGACATGGCGGCGGCGATCTGCACCGCGACCAACGACTGGCTGGCCGATCAATGGCTGAGCCGGGATAGCCGCCTACGCGGCTCGATCGTCATCCCTACCGAAAGCCTCGAACTGGCCGTCGAGGAGATCGAGCGGCGCGCCGGAGATCCGCGCTTCGTCCAGGTCATGGTGCTGTGCATGGGCGAGATGCCGCTCGGCCGGAAGCATTATTGGCCGATCTACGAGGCGGCGGAGCGGCACGGCCTGCCGATCGGCATCCACGCGGGCAGCTCCTATCGCCATCCGCCAAGCTCGATCGGCTACGGCTCTTTCATGCTGGAAGACTATGTCGCCCAATCTCAGACGTTCGGCGCGCAGGTCGCGAGCTTCGTCACCGAGGGCGTGTTCGAGAAGTATCCGGGCCTGAAGGTCGTGCTGATCGAATCTGGCTTCACCTGGCTGCCGAGCTTTCTGTGGCGTCTCGACAAAACCTGGCGGGGTCTCCGCGCCGAGGTGCCGTGGCTGAAGCGCCGGCCATTCGAGATCGTGCGCGATCATATCCGCATGACGCTGCAGCCCATCGATGCGCCGGACAGCGGCAACCAGCTGGAGCGGGTGATCGATCAGCTCGGTTCGGACGACATGCTGCTGTTCTCGACCGACTATCCGCACCACCAGTTCGATGGCGATGCGGCGATGCCCGATCTGATCCCGGCCTCGCTGCGCCGCAAGATCCTCGTCGACAATCCGTTGCAGACCTACCCCCGCTTGCAGGAGGCATTCGCATGAGCGTTGATACACTGGAACGCGTCGTCGAGACGACGGTCGATGCAGGCGTGATCGACTGCGACATTCACCCGGCGCCCAAGGGGCCGCTCGGCGTGATGCCCTATTTGCCGCCGCGCTGGCAGGAGCATCTGAAGAGGTTCGGCAACAACTTCCGCCAGCCGTTCACCGGCGGGATGCCCTATCCGCGGTTCGGCGACGGCAACCGGGTCGACGCCCGGCTCCCCGACGGCGGCTATGGTGGCTCCGATCTCGCCTTCATGCAGAAGCAGCATCTCGACGCCAACAACGTCGCCTATGGCATCCTCCAGCCGCTCGCTCCCAATGCGCAGAGCCAGCGCAACCTGGAGTTCAGCGCCGCGCTCGCCACGGCCGTCAACGAATGGCAGCTGGAGGCCTGGTGCCGCCCGGACCAACGCCTGAAGGCGTCCCTGGTCGTGCCGCAGGAGGATCCGGAGGCGAGCGCGCAGGAGATCCGGCGCCGCGCGTCCGATCGCAGCTTCGTCCAGGTGGCGGTCGCGCCGCGGGCGATCGAGCCGCTCGGCCGCAAGCGCTACTGGCCGATCTTCGCTGCCGCGGTGGAGTCCGGCCTGCCGATCGGCCTGCACGTCGGCGGCTTCGGCGGCAGCCCGCCGAGCGGTAGCGGCTGGGTTTCCTATTATCTGGAAGATCACCACAGCAACGCGGAATCGATGCAGGCGCTGATCACCAGCCTGGTGCTGGAAGGCGTGTTCGAGGAGTTCCCCGAGCTCAAGATCGTCCTGATCGAGGGCGGCTTCGTCTGGTTGCCGGCGCTGTCGTGGCGGCTCGACAAGCATTGGAAGACCCTGAAGGCCGAGGTGCCGCACCTGAAAAGGGCGCCGTCGGAATATATCCGCGAGCATTTCTGGTTCACCACCCAGCCGATCGACGAGCCGCAGAAGCCGCAGCATATCCGCGAGACGATCGACTGGATCGGTTGGGACCGGATCCTGTTTTCGACCGACTATCCGCACTGGGACTATGACGATCCCGCGACGGCGCTGAACAAGATCCGGATGAGCGAGGCGGAGCGGCGGATGATCTTCCGCGGCAATGCCGCTGCGTTGTACGGGCTGGACTGAATGGCGCGGCATGTCGTCGCCCGGGTGGCGGATGTTCCACCCGGCAGCCGCAAGCTCGTCACGATCAAGAACCGGGAAATCGCCCTGTTCAACGTGGCTGGCGAGTATTTCGCGGTACTCGATCGCTGCCCTCACGCCGGCGCCTCGCTGTGCAAGGGCCGGCTGACCGGGCTCATGTCGGCGACCGGGCCGGGCGAGTATCGCTATTCCCGCGAGGGCGAGATCCTGCGCTGCCCGTGGCACGGCTGGGAGTTCGACCTGCGGACGGGCAAGTCGTGTGCCGAGCCGAACAGGCTGTGGATCAAGAACTTCGACGTGACCACGGCCAAGTCGGACGAGATCGAAGGCGACGTTGCTGTCGCCGAGGCGCCGGCCGGCGAGCCCGAACAGCTGACCGCGACGACGTTCCCCGTCGCGGTCGAGGAAGACTGGATAGTGATCGAAGCCTGACAAGCGGGGGAGGGGTGAGCCTCTCCCGACCGCTTAAGCCGCTGGCCACGTGACCGTGTGCGGCTCGGTGAATTCGAACAGGCCCTCACGTCCTAGTTCGCGGCCGACACCGCTGGCGCGGAAGCCGCCGAACGGCGCGCGATCATCCTGCGCGACGGCATTGGCGTTGTTGATCCAGGTCGTACCGGTCCGCAGGCTCCGGGCGACACGCGCCGCTCGCTCCGGATCGCCGCTCCAGACCGATGAGGTCAGGCCCGACCAGTGATCGTTGAGCGTGTCGATCAGCGGATCGAGTTCGTCGAAGGGCAGGATCGGCACGGACGGGCCGAACTGTTCCTGGTCGACGATGTCGAGATGCTGCGCGGGATCGAGCACCAGGCTGGGCTTCAGATACCAGCCGCCGCTGCATACGGCATCATCCGAGAGGGTGCCGAACTCGCGCACCTCATGGCCGGCAGCGCGGGCCTGACCGACCATGGCCTCGACGACCTCGCGCTGGCGGCGATTGTTGAGCGGACCCATGCTCGATGCCGGATCGAGGCCGTGGCCGACGCGGAAGTTCGACAGCATCGCCGACATGCCCTCGACGACCTCGTCATAGCGCGAGCGGTGGACGTAGATCCGCTTGATGCCCATGCAGACTTGACCGCTGGTCAGGAACGAGCTGATCGTGAGGCGCTGTATCGCCGCGGCATCCAGTTCGGCGTCGTCGAGCACGATCGCCGGATCGTTGCCGCCGAGCTCCAGCGTGATGCGGGCAAGGTTGCCGGCGCACAGCTCCATCATCCGCTTGCCGGCCGCCGTGCTGCCGGTGAAGACAAGGCGGCGGATGCGCGGATCGACGATGATCGGCGCTACCGCTTCGTTCGATCCGCTGAGGACGTTGAGCACACCCGGCGGCAACCGCCGCGCGACATCTCGCAGCACCAGCGTGATCGCCAGCGGCGTGGTCGGCGGCACCTTCACGACCACGGTGTTGCCGGCGATCAGCGCATAGGGAAGGCTCGCGGCAAGGATCGCCAGCGGCCAGTTATAAGGCACGATGATCGTGACGACGCCGAGCGGCAGGTGGCTGACCTCGGAGCGGAGCGGGATCGGCGGGCGGGTGCGGGGCCGCGCCTGACCATCCAGGCCGGGTTCCGGCTCCTGGGTCTCGGGCGGGAGCTCCTGGACCTTCGACAGTGCCGGCGCGAGTTCCGCGGCCATGCGGCAGCGCCCGGCGAAGACGTGCATCTCGATGTTCGATTCCATGAGAACCTTGCCGTTCTCACGGGTCAGCAGGCGGGCACGCGCCTCTTCCTCGGCGCCAAGGCCGTCAAGGGCCGCGACCAGCAACTCGGCGCGCCGCTCAGGGGCAAGCCGGCTCCAGTCGCCCCAGGCGCGCGCGGCCGCATCGACCGCACCCTGCGCCTGATCGCGCGTGGCCGATACGGCGCGTCCGACCGTTTCGTTCGGGCGACCGGGGTCCTGCACCGCGAAGCTCTCGCCCGTCTCGATCTCCTCGCCGCCGATGAAGAGTGGCGCGAGTACGTCCCCCTCGCCGCCGGCCTGCACGCGGGCGGCGAAGCTGGCTCCGGACTGACCGCTCTCGGCGGCTTTGGCTGCGGCGGCTTCCTTGTCGATCGGCTGTGCCACTGTGTCGGTCATGCTGACGTTCCTTCGCCTCGGGCTCACGGCTGAGCATTTGCAAGCCAACGGGTCGAAGCGCAATCCGCTGCGTCGTCGGCGGGCGGGGGATGGAGGCCGGCCGGGTGCTTAATCCGATGGCGCGTCCGGGATCGGTTTCACCGGGAAGCCGCAGTTCAACGTACGGCAGACGGTGATCGTGTGGACGTAGCGCAGCTTGCCGTCTTCGACGCGAAACATGTGGCTGTCCGGTTGCTGGTTCTTGCCGAAGTTCAGCAGGACGACGACCGACCCGAGTTCCTCGTCGACGATGTAGCGGCGGTTGATCAGCGGCGTGTTGCTCGGCACGCCGACGTTGCAGCTGTCCTTCGCCGTAACGACGCCGGGTGCGTTCTTGGTGGTGTAGATGCCTCCCTCCAGTCGGGCGCAGGGCGTGCCCCACGGCACCTTGGAGTTCTTGTCGTTGAACAGGTTGAGATAGGCATCGGCGGCGGCGATGATGGTCGCGCGGCTGTCCCGCCTTGCAGCGGGGATCACGTCCCACTTCTCGGCGCGCGAGTAGCGCATCGTGTTACCGGCATTGAAGAGCCAGTCGTCCTTGTCGGTGACGAGCGTCTCGACCTCTGCGACCTTGCCGCCGTCGAGCTTCAGTCGCGTGCCGAGGACGTAGGGGTGGGCCGGGTCGGCAACGACCGCTTCGGTGAAGCTCTGGCAGGTCGTGGGGTCGAGCAAGCTGCGGTGGAAGTCGACCTTCTGGGGCTTGGCGAGGATGCCGGTCGCCATTTGCGCCGGTGCCATCTGCTCCTGATACTGGACTGCGGACGCGAGCGTCATCCGCTTGGGATCTCCAGCAGCCTGGGCAGCGACATAGCTGTCCGCTGCCGCTTGCAGCTCCGCGCGCGTGCAGGCGGCCTGTCCGAAGGCAGGCGTTGCGGCCAGCATGCCGCCACAGAGCAGCACCGACGCCATGGTGCGCTTCAGCATAGAAATCACCCTCTCCGATGTTGTTCTACTGTGAACCTATCAGCGATAGGTGAGCTGTCAATCGCGCTTGCGCGGGCGGCACATCACCGCCATCCTGGCAGGATCTTGACGGCGGGGCCGGGGACGCCCGCCGCTTCCACAATCTTTCGCACAGGAGTTTTCGTGACGTCGAAGCCCGTTTCCCAGCCGCTCGACCGACAGCAGATCACTGCCGTCGCGCTGGAGCTGCTTAAGACCGGCGGCGTCAAGGAACTGTCGACCCGGCGCCTGGCCGAGAAGCTCGGCATCAAGAGCGCCAGCCTGTACCATCACTTCCGGGACAAGCAGCAGCTGCTCGACTACGTATCGGCGGCGATGATCGAACCGGCCTGGCGCCCACCGCATGACGGGGAGTGCTGGCAGGACTGGCTGGTGGAGATCGGCCACGCGCTTCGCCGTGCATTCCACAGTTATGGTGACGGCGCGCTCGTCGCCGCCGGCAGCACGCCCCCGCCAGAGGCAGTGCACGGCTCGGTCGCATTGCTCTACGCCCCGCTGCTCGCGGCCGGTTTCTCGCCCGAACTGACGCGCAACATCATCGTCGCCGTGCTGCGCTTCGTCGGCGGCTGGACGTTCGACGAGCAGATCGCCCGATCGCGCGGGGTGGCGCGGGCGGAGGCGTTCAACGAGCAAGGCTTCGACTTCGGACTGCGCGCCATCATTGCGGGGTCCGAGATCCAGGCGGCGGCCTGGCAACCGGCGCTCAAGACGAACTAACCGCCCACGCGTACCTTATTCGGCATAGACGCCGCTCCATCCCGACTTCATGCGATAGGGTGCGGCGTTGAGAACCGCCTCGATCTGGCGCAGCTTGCCGCCTTCGACGCGAAAGAGTTCGGCAAACTCCCAGGTGAAGGGCGCCAGCAGGTTGACGGCGACGTCACGGCCATCGGCAACCTTCACGCTCTTCACGTTGCCGGCATGGTCGAGAAAGCCGAAAGCGTAGACCAGCTGCCGTTCCTCATCGACGATCGGGTAGCGACGTTCCCGCGCGTGGGTGACGATCTTGAGGTAGCCGGTCTTGAACTGCGTCTCGCAGCCGAGCTGGACATAGGTGAAGGGCCGCTTGGACTGAGCGGCGAGTTCGGCGTTGTTGGTGGTACGCGTGCCGTTCTCGATCCGCTCGCAATCCGGCGTGAACGGCGGCGACTCTCCCGGACCGCGGCCGAAACCCTGGAAGTAGAGATCGGCGGTCCGGATCAGTTCGGCGCGAGACATGCGGCGACCGGCTGGAACGGGGCTGACGAACGGTTCCGCTGGCTTGGCGAGCGCCTCGAGCTTCTCGGCACCGTCCTTGGATCGGCCAACCACGGCCTCCGCCTCCGTCACCTTGCCGCCGACCTGCTTCAGGCGCAGCCCCAGGATCGCCGGCGTGCCGTTCTCGATCACCACGCCCATGTAGCCGATCTGACCTGTCTGCGGATCGGCCGCGGTGACGCGGTAGGTGCCCAGACCACTTGCGGTGCGCCAGATGCCCTCGCCGAGCGGCATGTCCTGCCCGTTCTCGGTATAGCGAACGCCGCTCGTGTGGGGCACAGCGTCGGCGCTGTTACGGGCCATTGCGGCGAGATAATCGCTGAGCAGCTTTTCGAGACATGCCCGGTGACAGGCACCGGCGGACGCCTGCTGGGCGATCGCTGGGGAAGCCAAAGCGGCAAGGACGAGCGCGCCTGCCAGCGCTCGAGCCCTCCGCCGGGCACGGGCGCGAAGAAGAGGGGGCGGGGCCTGTCGCATCATGCTCTCCTGTTCACCGGTATGTTTGGGCGTGAGGCTGCCTGCGAGCAGCGTCAGCCGGCAAGAACAAAGTTGGCGGGCGTACAGCGAGCACGCCCGCCAAGAGGGGAGTTGGCGGAGGGCGGGAGTTCCCGTCCGTTACATCCGGATCCGTACGCCGACCGTGTAGGCGCGGCCGATCTGGTCGTAGAGATAGGTGTTGGTGGGGACGGTCGCGAAGACGAAGTAGCTGCCGGCGTTGCTGGGCGGCGCCTGGTTCAGCAAGTTGTTGACGGTCCCGAAGAACTGGAAGCTGCGGCGGTTGGCCATCTTCACGTCGTACGTGAGCGACAGGTCCGTATAGGCGATGGCCGGCACGTGATTGTCATCGATGTCCCGCCCCTCGACGAAGGTCGCATCGTAGCTGCCCTTGCCGATGATCCGCTCGTCGACGTTCAGGGTGAAGCCGCCGATGCCGTAGTTGGCGCTGACGTTGAAGTTCCACTTCGGCACGCCGCCCTGGATGCCGACCTGGCCGGCACGGTCGACGACCGATGCACCCGGGATCAGCGTCGACAGTTCGAAGACGCGTGACGCGATCACGCGCAGGCCCGCCGTGCCGCTGCCCAGGCTGGTCCGATAGCTGCCCTCGATGTCGAGCCCGCGGGTCTTCAGGCGATTGATGTTAAGGAATCCGTTGTTGACGCGGAACAGGGCGCCGGTGGGGTCCCGCTCCAGCCGCGAGCAGAGCGATGTAGCGCCGGCGAAGCACTGATTGACGATGTTCTGCACGCCGAGCTGGCCGATCGCGTCCTCGATCTTGATCGAATAATAGTCCGCCGAAAGGTTGAAGCCGCGCAGGAAGGTGGGGCTGAAGACCGCCCCGATGGTGAGCGTGTCGGCGGTTTCCGGCTGAAGATCGGTCGACCCCGTCGCCAGGCTGACGACGACGGTGTTGACGTTGTTGCGGAACGGGTCGGTCGCGGAGCCGGCACCCGCCGCCGAGGTGGAATAGAGCTCCGTCAGGTTGGGCGCCCGGATGTCCCGCGACCGCGTCGCCCGGAAGCGGATATCGTCGATCGGCTGCCAGTTCAGGCCGGCCTTCCACGTCGTGACGCCGCCGCTGGTGCTGTAGTGCGTGTAGCGCGCGGCGAGGTTCAGATCGAGCTTCTGCAGGAACGGCACGTCGTCCGCCAAGGGGATCAGCGTTTCGCCGAAGACCTCCCACAGATCGTAGCCGCCGACGATCGGCTGCTGGTTGCTGAGGAAATAGGCGCCGAACGTGCTGCTCGCATAGCGGGTGAATTCCACGCCGCGGGGTTGGCCGTTCGGAAACTTGAGGCCGTTGGAGCCCGGATCGACATCGCGGTCGACGCTCTCCTTGCGGTACCCGCCGCCGACCGCGATCGATAGCGGGCCGGCCCACGTCGAGAAGGGCGATCCGCGCAGCACGACTTCGGCGACATGCTGCTTGGTGCGTTCCTTGGTGACCGAGCCGGAGCCGCCATAGGGACTGGTGCGGATGTAATCGAGCGCCGCCTGCGATGCCTGATCGGTGCCGAGCACGTTGAGCGGTACGCAGCCCGACACGGCCGGCAAGGTGAGCGCGCGGCGACAGACGATGCGGCCGGTGGCCGGATCACGTACGGCATCGACCGCGTCGAACACCCGCTCGATCGTCAGGTTGCCGATGGCCCGTATCGTCTGGAGGTTGGTGCCGAAGCCGTAATAGCCATCGAAGTTCCAGCCATTGCCGATCTTGGCGTTGAAGCCGGCCGTGACCCGTTCCGTTTCGCTGCGGCCACGGTTGCGAAGCAGCCCGGCCTGCGCGAGCGACGTGCCGACGCTCAGCCGGGTCACGGCATCTGCGGTGTTACCGTCGCCGTTCGGGTCATCCATCCGCGCCGCGATCGAAGCCGGGATGAAGGGGTTTTCGCGGTATATCGACAACGCGGTATTGCCGTAGAAGCCCATGAGCGTACCGGTATATTCGGCCTCGCTCAAGCCGAAGAGACCATCGGCGAAGAAGCTCAGATTGTCGTTTGCTTCATAGAGGACGTGGCCATAGAGCGTCTTGCGCTCGATCTCCGGCATCGGCTGGAAGTCGAGGCCCTGATCCTCGCCGCTGCCGCCGACCATCTGCGTGCCTGTGCGCGGATTGCCGTAGATGAAGGGTTGCGGCACGCCGCCGGCGCCAAATTGGGTGCCGGCGAGCGGCCCTGAGACGATCAGGCCGCCGGCGGCCATCTGCGTCGTCTGGACATTGCAGGTGCGGATGCGGGTCGGGGTCTGGCCGGCGAGGACGACCGGCGCGCAGGACCTGAACCAGTCGCGATCCCGGTAGTTCTTGACGCCTTCCTGCTGATAGTAGCTGCCGCTGACCACGACGTGCAGGTTGTCGCCGATGCTGGTGCCGCCGGTCAGCGAGAATTTGTAGTTGTTGTTGTCACCGCGTTCAGTGATGCCGCCCTGGGCGGAGCCCTTCAGGCCCTCGAACCGTGTGTCGAGCACGAAATTGACGACGCCGGCGATCGCATCCGACCCATAGGCGGCCGAAGCGCCGCCGGTGACGATATCGACGCGCTGGACGAGTTCTTCCGGCAGGATCGAGATGTCGACGATGCCGCCCGCCGTGCTGGGGTTCACGCGCCGACCGTCGAGGAGGATCAGCCCGCGCTGCGCGCCGAGCGAGCGCAGGTTGAGGGTCGAGGCGGCGCCGCTTTCCGGGGCGATCTGCGACGTGCTCGGGCGCAGTGAGTTGGCAAACTGCGGCAGCTTGTTGAGCGCTTCGCCGAGCGTGGTCGGCGTGGTCGTGAGCAGCTGCTGGCCGGTCACCACCGTGACCGGTGAGGGCGCGGAGAAACCGTTGCTGATCACGCGCGAACCGGTGACGACGATGTCGGTGCCGGCGGCCTGGCCGGTTGCCGCCTGCGGTGTGGTCACGTCGGCAGGAAGGGGTGCCCCGGGATCGTTCGGCGTGGCACCGGACGGGTCCGCGGCGGGCGCAGCAGCGGCTTGCGCGGCCGCAGCCGACGGCGGCGCGAAGAAGGTGAAGACGAGAGCGGCAAGGGCGGACGAGCCCATCAGCCGAGAATTCCAGAAACCTGCCTGCGCCACGACCAACCTCTCCCCCTAGACGAGCGCCTGGTGCGCCCGCTTTGTCGTCATTGGGGAAGACCGGCCGGACTCGAGCTGGCGGAACGGCAACTTGCCCCCGCAACTGCAAGCAGTCGATCCGGTGTCCCCTTTAATCAGTTCAAGTGACGAATTGGCTTCGCCTACTCTCAGTATTTGCAAGCCTATCAGCGATAGGCTGAGCCGGTCAAGCGGTCAGTTGTTCGGTGCGCGCAGGCGTCCGATCGGCAGAGGTGCGCGCGTGCGGCCCCTTGCATGCGAGCGCCGCACGGCTATGCATTGCACAAACCTAACGCTGATAGGGAGAGGTGTATGGGCGGGCTTTCCAGCATCAGGTCCGGCATGGCAGCCGCCTTCTTCCTGTTGGCCGCGGGGCCGGCCGCAGTGGCCCAGCAACAGGTCGTGCCCGCGTGTCAGCGGACCTGCCTGGAAAGCTGGGTGGACCGCTACCTCGCCGCGATGCGCGATGCGGACGTTGATCCGAAGCTTTTCGCGCACGACGTCAAGTTCACCGAGAACGGCGTCCAGCTTCCACTCGGCGATGAGGGCCTGTGGCATGGCATGAGCGGTATCGGCAGCTACAAATTCTACGTTCCCGATACGGAGACGCAGCAGGTCGCCTTCCTGGGCACGGTGCGGGAGAACGGGAAAGTCGCGGCCGACGGTGATGTCGTCGCGGTGGCGCTCCGCCTGAAGATACGCGGCGATCGCATTACCGAAGTCGAACAGCTCGCCGTCCGTCCATCCAGCACCAACAGCAGCCGCGGCGACTTCCCGCCGACAGGAGAAGGCGTCGAGAAGATGGGGCAGCCCGCCGCGCTGTTTCGCGCTTCCATCCCGGTAGCCGAGCAGGCATCGCGCGAAGATCTGGTGACGACGGCGAACCACTACTTTGCCGGGCTGCAGCGCAATGACGGCAAAGGCTATTATCCCTTTACCGACGACTGCATCCGCTTCGAGAACGGAGTCGATGTACTCGCGAACGTTCGCGACCCGGCCGCCGACAAGCGCGGGCGGATGACGTGCAAATACCAGTTCGAAGCAGCGCTCAAGGGGATCGTCTCGCGCGTCCGCGACCGCCGGTTCGTCGCTGTGGACCGACAGCGCGGCATCGTTTTCGCCTTCGCCTTCTTCGATCACCAGCGCATCAACTGGACGTGGCAGTTAGGTGAGATCTTCCGGATCGAGGGTGGCAAGATTCGCCGCATCGAGACGATCTTTCATCGGGCGCCCTACGGCCTGAATTCCGGCTGGAGCACCTACGAACAGGGTTTGTCGGAGGACATTCAGAGCATTCGGTGAACGGCGTAGGCGCGAGAACAAAGAACATAGAGGAGGATGCCTTGAGACGCATTTGGAACGCGCTGGCGGTGGCCGGCGCAATGCTGACGGCCACGCAAGCGCAGGCGCAGGCTCGAACGACTTCGGCCTGCGACCGCGCCTGCCTGATCCGGTTGTCCGACACGTATGTCGCCGCGCTGGTGGCGCACGATCCGAAGAAGGCGCCGCTCGCCGCCAACCTGGTGACGGTAGAGAACCTCAAGCGGATCAGGCCAGGGGAGGGCTTGTGGTCGTCGCTTACGGGCGGGCCGAACGATTTCGTTCTCCGCGTGGCCGATCCCGTGTCGCAGCAGGTCGGCACCATGGTCGTTCTGAAGGGTGCCGAGGGCAAGCCGGTGCTGGTGGGCATCCGCCTCAAGCTGGTTGGCGGCAAGATCGTTGAGGCAGAACACCTGATGAGCAATCCGCTCGGCGAAGCGCAACTCGCCAACCTGCAGCGCCCGCGTGCGCCGCTGCTGGCCAAGGTACCCGAGGAGTTTGCGGACTCGCGCGGCCGGCTGATCGCGATCGGCAAGAGCTACTACGACTCGCTCGACAACAATAACGGCGCGCAGGCGCCTTATGCTGACGATTGCGTACGGGTGGAGAACGGCTTCCAGACCTCCCGCAACAGCACGACGCGCGAAGTCGTCACTCCCAACCGGGACGAAAGCTTCGCCAAGCTGGCCGCGCTCGGTTGTCGCGCGCAGATGGACACCGGCATGTGGGCCTACATCGACACGATCGACAATCGCCGGGTCGAGATCGCCGATGTCGAGACCGGGCTCGTCTGGGGCATGAGCCACTTCCACCACGACATGAAGGAAAAGGAACTGCCCATCTACGGCGTGCTCGGCGTGCCGGTGCGCGACATGAGCCGGTTCACTCGCCCGATCGACGTGCCGGCGGTCCATATCTACAAGGTCTGGGGCGGCCAGATCCACGAGATCGAGGCGATCGGCCTGACCGTTGACTACAACAGCCCGACCGGCTGGGAAAAGTAGCTGGCGACGCCGCCTGCCGCAGCGATCACGTTGACAGTTAGCCTATCGGTGATAGGCTGAGGCGCGAAGATGGGCTCCTGTCGCGTTGCCGCTGGTGGGGCTGAGGCCGAAGCCGCAGACAAGGACGTCGGTGCGGCAAGCAGTGGGCCCGCGCAGGCCGGGTGGGCCCGACAAACATAGAAGAAGGGGGAGGCATGTTCGCGACGCCATATCCGAAGAAGCCGATGTTCCGGATCGCCTTCACCCCGCTGACCGAACGTCAGATCGGTGACAAGTTGTCGCAGGTCGCATCGACAGGACCGAAGAGCGTTTCGCCCGTCTCCGATGTTCTTGCCGGCAGGTCCCTCCGCATCGTAACGGACAAGGGACCGGTGCTGAACTACAGCTTTCGAGGTGCCAACCGCCTCTCGCTGACGGAGGGAGCAGGCCGGGCCGTACAGGCCGGCTACGGCGCGCACACGCTCGACGCAGGCGCGATCCTCTTCTTCGCACACCTCATTCCCGGCACGCTGCGCGGCTATGCCGTGGCGATCGATCAGGAGACCGATCTCGCGACCGTGTTCGAACTGTGGTTCGGCGGGGTCGAGAAAGCCAGGCGGGAGGTGATGCGGGAGGTGTATCACGGCTACGTCGCCCGGGCAGGCAAGGAAGCTCCGGCGGCGCGCCACGTCCCGACCAATCGCATCGAGGGCAAGGGCTTTTACTGGAAGCAGGACACCGGGGCCGAGACCTTGGAATTCTATCCATCGATCTCCTATACCCACTTTGTCGAGCTTTCACGGCAAGGTGGGGAGCTCGGCTACAGTGCACCCGCCGACTACATCAAGATCAACGATGACATTTACATCTACACGCGCACGGAGAGCGAGTTTTCGGGTACCTTCACCATCTATGTGATGGATCTGAACCGGATCGAACAGGTCGGGCTGCGGCTTGGCTTCGACGTCGACGACAAGCTCGACTACTACGTGTTCCGCGGCCATGGCGAATGGCTCGGCCAGATCGCCCAGTTCGAGAAATTTGGCGATACGAGCGGCGGTCCGCCGCCGCCGCGTCCGGGGAGCACGGGCCAGAAATCCGCTCCGCAACCGGGCACCAAGGGCGCGCGCGGCGTGTACCGGCCGCTGGAGACCATGCCAAAGATGACGAAGGCCGAGGTCGATGCCGCGGTGGCCAAGAGCAAGCGCGTATTCCAGCGCCGCGTCGGGGCGGGCAGCGGGGCCGCCGGCATGGCAACGAACGGGGCGCCGCCGAGCGGCTGGCTAAGCGGCAAGCAGATGACTCTGCGCTACGACAACGGTCCGGCGATAGACTACCGGTTCGACACGGCGGACACGCTGCGATGGCGCAACGCTGGCGGGGGCGGGGGCGGGGCGTGGACGGAGGCGCGCTACCAGGCGTGGGAGTCCGCACCGGGCGTCTTTATCTTCGGCCACCTGCTCGAAGGAACGCCAAACCATGACGGGCACATGATAGTGGCCGATTTCGACCATGGCTTGGTGACCTGCTTCAACGGATATCTCAACACGCCCTATTTCGCGAACGAGGCGGGCGCGCGCACCTGGTTCGGTGTGATCGAGATGGAGGGCATCACCGCACCGGAGTTCCGGCGCCACAAGCGGACGGACGAGCTGCTCGGCCGCGCTTTGACCTGGAACTACGCGCCGGGCCTGACCTCCATGCACCTCTATTCGACGCCGAACACGGTGTCCTGGATCATCTTCACGGAAGCGGGCGCGGGTGGACTTGAGTGGAGCGGGTCAGGCGACTTCGTGAAGATCCGCGACGATCTCTACTTCGCCTATTGGATGGAGGAAGCGTGCAACGGCACGCTCGGCACGATCCTGATCAACATGCGGACGATGCATGACGCGGGGATCGGTTATCATTGCGGACCGGAAGGGCTCAGCATGAGCCAGGTCGGCGCGCATTCCCGCCACGCCGGCCGTTTCGACATCGCCAAATATTTCCAGCCCCGCACCGAAGGGAGGCCGGCATGACCCAGACCAGCACGACGCGTCGCTCATTCCTGAAAGCAGGTGCACTCATCGCCACGCCGATCGCGGCTGGCGGATCAAGTGCGGCCTTGGCGGACGGTGGTCTGAAGGCCCGGCTGACCGAACTGGAGGACGCTGCCGCGCTGCGTCGCCTCCACCAGGCGTGGCTACGCCAGGTCAATGCGGGCGTGGTCGATGCCGTCGCCAAGCTCGCTGGTCCGGTCAGCGGCATCGTGGCCGAGGCGGATCCAGAGGCGCAGTCGATCCGAGTCGCTGCGGACGGGCAGCGTGCGACGGGCCGCTTCGCCTGCTCGGTCGAAACCGAGACCGAGCTGGAAGCCGATTGCACCTTCGCCCAGATGGCGCGACTGCAAGGGACCGGGATCGTGCGGTCGATCGCGCCGCAGACGCTGAAGGTGGACTATCTGCGCACCCCGGACGGTTGGGCGGTCGCGCGGGCTGAGCTTTCGGCCGCGTGATCGCTGTGGGCCAGACGGAGGCTGGACGAACGCGGCTGCGGCACATATATACTGATCGATATGAAAGATGCCGCCGCCGCCGTCCAGAAGGGGCGCCCCCGCGAGTTCGATCTTGACGAGGCGCTCGCGGCCGCGCTGCACGTCTTCTGGCAAAAGGGCTTTGAGGGCGCGTCGCTCAGCGACCTGACCGAGGTCATGGGGATCACCCGGCCGAGCCTGTACGCCGCGTTCGGCAACAAGGAGACTTTGTTCCGCAAGGCGCTCGACCTCTACGAGCGGGACAAGCTCGCTTATGTGGAAGCGGCGCTGGCGGCGCCAACGGTCCGCGGCGTGGCCGAGCGCATGCTGCACGGCGCGATCGACATGATGACCACCGGCTACGATCCCAACGGCTGCTTCGGCGTCGTCGCGACGGTGGCGTGCAGCGACTATTGCGAGTCGATGAAGGCGGACGTGCTTGCCCGCCGGATCTCGTCGACGGACGCACTGATCGCGCGTTTTCGGCGCGGTCGCGAGGAAGGCGATCTGGCGGCGCATGTCGATCCGGAGGGCCTCGCGCTTCATCTGCACGCCCTGATGCAGGGAATGGCCGTTCAATCGGGTGGCGGCGCGACGCGCGAGGAACTCGAGGTGCTGGTCGCGACCAGCCTGCAGTTCTGGCCCAGCCGCTAACCCGCAAATAAAACTACCGACCGGTACAAAAAGCGGTTGACGGATCGATATGAGGCTTTAGATACCGATCGGTACTGAAGTGACATCTACTGCTGAGGCAGCGGTCCACCTCGGTCAACGGGTTTAACTCAGGCGAGCGACGAACGTCGGCGGGCACCTTGTTGCGCCGATCGCCGGCGGCTGCCTTCTGCACAGGGGATCCGCATGGCGTATCTTAACTTCAGCGAGGCCGGCTTTGCCGCGGCCGTTCGCAGCGACAACGCTGCGGCGCAGCCTGAAAAAGCTTCCTTTTCCGCGCTCGAATGGCTGGTGATCGCCTTGGCCGAACGCGATCGGCCGAGCAGCCTGCGGGCGCCGGGCCGCTTCGCCCGGGCCGCCGCCGCCTTGTTCGGCGGGGTTGCGGAAAGGCCGCTCGCGGGAGCGCGCCTGGAGGCATTGCGCCGGGTCGCGGTGCTGGCACGGCATCGCGATGGCAATGTGCCGGGAGCCGAGATGGCAGCTTTCTATCGCGCCGGCTTCTCGACGGAACAAGGCGCAGCGCTGTTGGCCAGCGTCGCCGGTGCGAAGGCGCGGAGGCACGCATGAACATGATAACCGCCATCGACGCGGCCGAGGCCGACGCGTCGGAACGCCGGCCGCGCCGCAAGCGCTGGCCGCTTCTTGCCGGCGGGGCGCTGATCGTCGCGGCGGCGGCCGGCGTGGTCGCCGTCGAGAAGCGGCCCGCCTCCGCCCAGGCGGCGCCGACACTGCCCGTCGTGACCGTCGCCGCGCCTTTGGCGCGCGACGTGACTGAGTGGGACGATTATGTCGGCCGCTTCGCCCCCAGCCAGACGGTCGAGGTGCGTCCGCGCGTTTCCGGTGCGATCGTCGCCATCCACTTCCGCGATGGCGAGATCGTTCGCCGCGGCCAGCCGCTCTTCACCATCGATCCGCGCCCGTTCGCGGCGGCTCTGGCGGAGGCACGCGCCGGTGTCGCCAGCGCGGCGAGCGCGCTTGCCTTGGCGCAATCCGATCTTTCCCGTGCCAATCGGCTGACCGGGGACGAAGGGCTGTCGACCGGTGAAGTCGATGCGCTGCGGGCGCGAGTCCAGGCCGCCTCGGCCTCCGTTGCCGCGGCCCGCGCGCGCGCCGATCAGCGCGCCCTTGATCTCGAGTTCACGAAGGTGCGCGCACCGATCGGCGGTCGCATCTCCGACCGCCGCGCCGACATCGGCAACCTCGTGTCGGGCGAGGGTGGTGGAGCCACGCTGTTGACGACGATCAACGCGCTCGATCCGATCTACTTCAGCTTCGACGGATCGGAGGCGCTGTTCCTCAAGGGCTTGCGCGCGCGCCAGGCGGGTGCGGTCGCACCGGTCGAGATCCGGCTGCAGGACGAGACCGCTTATCGTTGGCGTGGACGGCTCGACTTCACCGATAACGGCCTGGACCCGCGTTCCGGCACGATGCGCGGTCGCGCGGTGCTCGCCAATCCCGGTTACTTCCTGACGCCGGGCATGTTCGGCAACATGCGCCTGGCTAACGGCGGCAAGGCCCGCGCGCTTCTGGTGCCGGACACCGCCGTGCAGACCGACCAGGCGCGCAAGACTTTGCTGGTTGTCGATGCCGGCGGTAGCGTCGCCGCCAAGGAAGTCGTGCTCGGGCCCGTCATCGACGGCTTGCGCATCGTCCGCTCCGGGCTCGGCCCGGCGGACCAGGTCGTAATCAACGGCACGCAGCTCGCCGTGCCCGGCGGCAAGGTCCAGCCCAAGCTCGGCCGGATCGATGCCACCCCGCAGGGAGCGCCGGCACCGGCCAGCATGTCCCTGCCCGGAGAGGCGACCTTCGCCCTCTGATCCTCCGTCTTCGGGAGTCTTCCCATGCGCCTGTCGCGATTCTTCATCGACCGGCCGATCTTTGCCGCCGTGCTCGCCGTGCTCATCACGGTGGTCGGCGCGATCGCCTATTTCTTCCTTCCAGTTTCGCAATATCCGGACGTGGTCCCGCCGACGGTTACGGTCAGCGCAACCTATCCCGGCGCCTCGGCGGAGACCGTCGCCGAGACGGTGGCGAGCCCGATCGAGCAGGAGATCAACGGGGTCGAGCACATGCTCTACCAGTCCTCCCAATCGACTGGGGACGGGCGGGTCGTGATCACCGTCACCTTCGCGCAAGGGACTGATCTCGATGCCGCGCAGGTGCTGGTGCAGAACCGCGTCGCCATCGCCCTGCCGCGCCTGCCGCAGGACGTGCAGCGCCTGGGCGTCGTCACCAAGAAGACGTCGCCCGACTTCCTGATGGTCGTGAACCTGATCTCGCCCGATGGGTCGCTCGATCGCGCCTATCTGTCCAATTATGCGCAGACGCGGATCAAGGACCGGCTGGCACGGCTGACCGGGGTCGGCGATGTCCAGCTGTTCGGCTCGCGTGACCTCTCGATGCGGGTGTGGATCGATCCGAACCGTGCCGCCGCGCTCGGCCTGACCGCCGGCGACATCGTGACGGCCTTGCGGGCGCAGAACGTCCAGGTTGCCGCGGGCACGCTCGGGCAGCCGCCGTCCGGCACCGATGCCTTCCAGCTCAACGTCGAGACACAGGGGCGCTTCACCGAGCCGCATCAGTTCGCGAACGTCGTCATCCGAACCGACGCACAAGGCCGTCAGGTGCGGGTGGCGGACGTCGCCCGCGTCGAACTTGGCGCCGACGATTACGGCACCTCCGCCTATCTCAACGATCGCGATTCCGTGATCATCCCGGTCTTCCAGAGCCCCGGCTCGAACGCCCTTGCCGCCGCTGAGGGCGTCAAGGCGGAGATGGACACGCTTGCCAAGGATTTCCCCAAGGGTTTGGAATACCGCATTATCTACAACCCGACCGAGTTCATTCAGAAGTCGATCGATGCCGTCGTCGAGACGCTGTTCGAGGCGGCGTTCCTGGTCGTGCTCGTCATCCTCGTCTTCCTTCAGAAGTGGCGGGCGGCGCTGATCCCGGTGGTGGCGATCCCGGTGTCGCTGATCGGTACGTTCGCGGTGCTGGCGGCGTTCGGCTACTCGCTCAACAACCTGTCGCTGTTCGGGCTGGTGCTGGCGATCGGCATCGTCGTCGACGACGCCATCGTCGTGGTCGAGAATGTCGAGCGCAACCTGGAGCATGGCTTGTCGCCGCTGGAGGCGGCGCGGACCTCGATGGACGAGGTCGCGGTGGCGCTGGTCGCGATCGTCCTGGTGCTGTGCGCGGTGTTCGTGCCGACCCTCTTCATCGGCGGCATGTCCGGCGCTTTCTATCAGCAGTTCGCGGTGACGATCTCGGCGGCCACGATCATCTCGTTGATCCTGTCGCTGACCCTGTCTCCCGCACTGTCGGCCCTGCTGCTGCGCCCGACGGAGAGGGCACCGGAAGGTGCGCGCTGGCGCAAGATGATCGAAGCCGCCGGTGACCGGTTCAACCACGGGTTCGAGCGTGTCAGCGACAGCTATGCGCGGCTGACCGCCCGGCTGGTGCAAGCGCCCAAGGCGATGATGGTCGCCTATGCGGGTCTGATCGCACTGACCGGGGCGGCGCTCTGGATGACGCCGACCGGCTTCATCCCGGCCCAGGACCAGGGCTACTTCCTAACCGTTATCCAGCTGCCACCCGGCTCCTCCACGGTGCGTACCGACGCCGTGATGAAGAAGGTCGCCGAGCGCGTGCTGAAGATCCCGGGCGTTTCCGGCACGGTGATGCTGTCCGGCTTCGACGGACCGTCCGAGACCCGCGCCGCAAGCTCGGCAGCCGCTTACTGGATCCTCGACGGTTTCGAGGAGCGGGCCAAGCATGGCCAATCGCTCGACCAGTTGATGGCCAAGGCGCGCGAGGCCACGGCCGACATCGCCGAGGCGCGGCTGATGGTGGTGACGCCGCCGCTGATCCGCGGGATCGGTTCGGCCGGCGGCTGGCGGATGATGATCGAGGATCATGACGGCAAGGGCTATGCCGAGCTCGAGAAGGCCGCCAACGCGCTGATCGCCCAGTCCAACAAGGCGGAGGGCATTGCCGGCGCCTATACCTTCTTCGAAACCGGCACGCCGCGCGTCTATGCCGACATCGATCGGGCCAAGGCGCAGATCTTCGGCGTGCCGGCGGAGCGCGTGTTCGAGACGCTGCAGGTCTATCTCGGCTCCGCCTTCGTCAACGACTTCAACCTGCTCGGCCGGACCTACCGCGTGACGGCGCAGGCGGACGCGCCATTTCGCCGGACACCCGCCGACGTCGCCAACCTGAAGACCCGGTCCGACAACGGAGCGATGGTGGCGATCGGATCGGTCGCGACGTTCCGCGACAAGACCGGACCGTACCGGGTGACGCGCTACAACCTGGCGCCGGCGGTCGGCGTCGATGGCGACACGGCTCCGGGCTTTTCGTCAGGGCAGTCGCTGGTCGCCATGGAGAAGCTCGCGGCCGAGACGCTGCCGCGCGGCATGACCCCGGAATGGACCGGCATCGCCTATCAGCAGAAGTTCGCCGGCAACACCGCTGCCCTCGTGTTCGGAATGGCCGTGCTGTTCGTCTTCCTGGTGCTGGCGGCGCAGTATGAAAGCCTGGTCATGCCGCTGGCGATCATCCTGATCGTGCCAATGTGCCTCTTGGCGGCGATGATCGGCGTCAACCTGCGGGGCATGGACAATAATGTCCTGACGCAGATCGGCCTAGTCGTGCTGATCGCGCTTGCCGCGAAGAACGCCATCCTGATCGTCGAATTCGCCCGGCAGGCGGAGGAGCAGGACGGCCTATCGCCCATCCAGGCGGCGGTCCGCGCGGCGCGGGATCGGCTGCGGCCGATCCTGATGACCAGCTTCGCCTTCATCCTTGGCACGCTGCCACTGGTGATCGCGACGGGGGCAGGGGCGGAGCTTCGCCAGGCGCTCGGCACCGCCGTGTTCTTCGGGATGGCCGGGGTGACCGGCTTCGGCCTGATCTTCACGCCCACCTTCTACGTCGTCTGCCGCGGGCTGGCCGATCGGATCGCCAGCCGCCGCCGCGGCACCTCCCCGGCGATGCCCGTGCTGCAGCCGGCCGAATAGGAACGCATCAGATGAAGAACCTTCTTGCCGCTGCCTCGCTGCTCGCGCTTGCCGCTTGCGCCGTCGGCCCGGACTATGCACCACCCGCGACGCCGACGAGTGCTGCGGCGCCATTCCTCGGCAGTGCTTCGCCAGCCGTGACGACCGCCGAGGCGACGGACGGCTGGTGGCGGCTCTACCGGGATCCGGTGCTGGACGGGCTGATCGCCGATGCGCTTGCCGCCAATACCGACATCAGGGTCGCGGTGGCGCGGCTGGAACGTGCCCGCGCCGGGCTGCGCGGGGCGCGGTCGGACCGGCTGCCGCAGACCAGCGTCGGCGCGTCTGCCACCTATCAGCGTTCGCCTTCGATCCAGACGTTGCCTGGCCTGGATCGGGAGCGCTGGACGGTCGATGCCGGACTCGACGTGTCGTACGAGGCCGACCTGTTCGGCCGCGTGCGCCGCGGCGTGGAGGCGGCGAGGGGCGATGTCGGTGCCGCTGCCGCCGACGCGGAGGCCGTGCGTATCGCCGTGGTCGCTGATACGACGCGCGCTTATGCAGATGCTTCCTCCACCGCCGAGCGCCTGACGGTGGCCCGGCAGGTCGTCGAGCTGCTGGACCGATCGGTGCGGATCACGACTGGCCGATTTGAGGCGGGGCGCGCAAGCCGGCTCGACATCGTTCGCATCGCGGCGCTTCGCGATCAGCGTACGGCGGCGATCCCGGCTCTGGAGGCCGCGCGCGATGCAGCCTTGTTCCGCCTCGCGACGCTCACCGGTCGCAGCCCGCGTGATCTGCCGCAGGCGGCAGCGGCCCGCATGTCGTCGCTCAAGCTGGACCAGCCGATCCCGGTCGGCGACGGGCAGGGGCTGCTCGCCCGGCGGCCGGACGTTCGCGCGGCCGAGCGGCGGCTGGCGGCGGATACCGCCCGGATCGGTGTCGCCACGAGCGAGCTATACCCGCGGATCACCCTCGGTGGCTCAGTCGGGTCGACGGGTACGGGCCTGGGTGATCTGTTCGGCGGCGGACCGGTTCGATGGCTGCTCGGCCCTTTGATCAGCTGGGCCTTTCCCAACCAGGAGCCCGCGCGCGCCCGGATCGCAGCGTCACGAGCCGACGCGGCGGCTTCTCTGGCCGAGTTCGACGGGACGGTGCTTCGCGCTCTGGAAGAGACGGAGACCGCATTGTCGGCTTATTCCCGCGAAATCCAGCGCAACGCGGCCCTTGCGGCTGCACGCGACGGTGCGGCCAGTGCCGCCCGGATCAGCCAGGCGCGCCAGCGCGAAGGGCAGATCGACTTCCTGGCGGTGCTGGATGCCGAGCGGACCTATGCCGACACCCAGGCGGAACTCGCCGAATCGACGGCGCGGCTCGTCGACAAGCAGATCGATCTGTTCCGGGCGCTTGGCGGGAGTTGGACGCAAGCCGGCTGACGCCGTCGACGAGGGCGGGGGCCGTCCGGCCGCGGCGAGCTAGCCTGCGAACGACTCGGCGCCGACGGAACAAGGGTGGGCGGACCGTGAATTTGCGGGACGGAACGGGGCCTCTACGAGCCGCTACCTGAAGCTGACCACAGGCGTAAGCCATTGATCTAACGGCCTACCTTGCCCGTTGAGGCGTGGCTCACGCTTGAGACCGCAAAAAAGTTGCACGCTGCTGTTGACGCCTTTGGTGTCTGCTCATAGATAGCGGGCACCGGCGGCGGTGACCTGAGTTTCTCGGGTCCTTCCAGCGCCTCTTCTGATCGGTAGACCGGTCACCCGAGATGGAAATCTGGGGATGAAGGGGTGTCGGTTCTTTCTCATTGTTGGTTA
>Ga0160473_100087_pt1 | contig 97401 bp, 80 predicted proteins | sample HID1975I_E11MG_FD_108217 | JGI IMG/M metagenome (GOLD analysis project Ga0160473, IMG submission 108217) | Enriched soil microbial communities from UW Madison campus, WI, USA - HID1975I_E11 MG | ecosystem: Environmental > Terrestrial > Soil > Unclassified | place: USA: Madison, Wisconsin...
CATCGCGCGCGGCGAACGCCTGCACGGTGATCTTGGTGCCGGCGGGCAGCGAGTTCCGGTTCCAGCCGCGACGCAGCAGCGCGCTCGGCGCACCGCCCTCGACCCGCCAGGTTGCCGGCTTGCCGGTCCGCGGATCCTTGGGGACGTTGATGTGGATCCACGAGTGCGGGTTGACCCACTCGAACTTGGTGACCTGGCCCTCAAGCTTCACCGGCTTGGCCGTGTCGAACTCGGCCGCGAACGAGTGATGCGCGAACGCCGCGCCTGCGAAACTCGTCGTCAGAACTGCGCCGATCAGGCCGGCGTGCCAGGATTTCATGCCCACGTTGCGATCACTCCTCTTTGTCTGTTCAGATGTCCGGATAGGTGGAAGGTCAGCGCGCGATCGTTCAGGAATTCCTGCCCTGATCGAGGGCGCGATCGCCAACTTCGCTCAGTCGTTAGCGCGTCGACTTCTGTTCGTCCCCCTCGCGACTTGCCTGACACTGGCGCGTATTGCTCCATTGGTGCTGAGACCTCTCTGAACGACCATGTCAGCCGATATTCAGGTCGATCCATCGACTTGGCCCGGCGCTCTGAGGCGGCTTGAGCAGTCGTACCCTGCTGCGCTGCGTCGGGCTTCGGGACCTTTACCGTTCCGAAACGTTCAGGCCACTTCGTAGCAGGAGTAACGATATGAGCAGCGGCAACGACATTTCCGTGCTGAATGGCCTGATCAAGACCACCCTCGACAGCATGAAAGGCTATGAGGACGCCGCCAAGGATGCGGAGAGCACCCAGTATGCGACGATGTTCGCCGACTTCGCGCGAGACCGGAGCCAGGTGGCGACGTCCCTGCAGGCGCAAGTCCGGAGCCTGGGTGGCGATCCGGAGATGGACTCCAGCGTTCTCGCCGCCGCGCACCGATCGTTCATGGACCTGAAGCAGGCGATCACCGGCAAGGACGACAAGGCCATCATCCAGGAGGTCGAGCGCGGCGAGGACCACATCAAGGCCAAGTATGAAGCGGCCATGCAGGAGACCGACTTGGCCCCCGCAACAACCGCTGCCATCACCGAGGGCTATGCATCGGTGCGGGCCGGTCACGACAAGATGAGCGCGCTGAAGCACAGCCTGGCCTGATCAGGGCAGGCGCCGCGACGAGGGCAATTCCCTCGCCGGCGGTGCGTGTTCGACGTAGTGGTGGGTGGCGGCGAGATGCGCTCGCTGCCACCCACGTCCGCTACATCCCGCCGCTAAGCTTACCGGCTATTCGGTCTGTGCGGTCACAGCCCTTCGCCTTCGACCCAGTGGGCGTTGGACAGTCGCCTCGCCACGGACCAAGTCTGAACGCGGATGTCCGGTACCGCGACGATCTCCCAGAAGGCGCCGCGGGTCATCGGCCCAAGCGCGAGCAGGCCGGGATTTGCGCGCCCGTCGACGCCGATCGTCTCGGCCTGTTGGTTGACGTCCATGCCCAGGCCCTGCGCGCCAGGCCGGATCAGCCCACGTTCCAATAGTCGTCGCAGCAGCGGTTCGGCGGTACGATCCAGGTTGCCCTGCGGACCGCTGCAATTGACGATCCTGCGCACGCTCAACTGCTCCAGCACGTCCTTGCCGCGCGGGCGCCACGTCACCGCGACGCCGCGGCCGGTCTGCTCGAACCCACGCAGTTTTCCGGCGACGATGTCGAGAGCGCCGCGTGCGCGCATCGTGTTGATCCGGTCCGCCACCGCTGGGGCCAGACGGTGGCGGTGGATGTCCCACCACGGCCGCAGGTGCCGCAGGAACCGGGCTTGCTGTTCCACATCGGCGGCCAGCCACAGATCCTGGGTGAACGGCCTCAGTGCGTCGACCGCGGCACGCCATCCCGCGGCCGCTGCCTGCGCCCGGACGAACCGCAGCAGCCCTGCCGGGCTGGTGGTCGGACGCTCGCCCAGCGTCGGTACGACAAGCGCCCCTTCAACGTGCGCATGTGGCAACAATCCGCGCCGCGACATAGCGATGATCTTGCCGCCGAACCCGCGCGCTTCGAGCAAGAGCGCGGCGTCGACCATGGTCAGGCCGCTGCCGATCAGCAGCACGGTATCGTCGTCGGACAGGCCGTTCGCTATGTCGCCGGACCACGGGTCCGCCACGTAGCGGTCCGGGTCATCGCGTAGCGCGCCGATCCCGGCCACTTCGTGCGGCGGCAGGTTGCCGAGGGCGAGGACGACCGCGTCGCTGTCGATCGTCGTACCATCGTCGAGGCTGACCTCGGCGCGGCCGCCGGCAAAGCGCACATCCACCGCAGCATTATGGCGAACGACGAGCCGGCCGGCGGCCCGCGCCCGGACGTCTGCGAGTAGATCCGCGAGATAGTCGCCATAGGTGATCCGGGGCACGAACCCGCCGGGTTGTTCGGGCCGGTTCTCGGCCAACCAGCGCACGAAATGGCCGGGATCCTCGGGCAGCGCGCTCATGTTGGCGGCCCGCACGTTGAGAAGGTGGCTGGGATGCGCAGCCGAATAGGCCACGCCGCGGCCGGTTTCGCTCCGCCGCTCGATCAGGGTCGTGCGAGGGCCGTCGTGCCGGATCAGGTTGATCGCCTGCAACGCACCGGAGAAGCCCGCGCCGATGATCACCACATGATCGATCCGACGCGGGCGGGCAGTCGCTGGCATCGATGACTCCATGGGACGCAGGTGTGGATGCAGCCTTTAGCGGATGTCGTCGGAAATGCGCTGCGGTCGCCACTCCGGCTGGATGAGGATTTCCTGTGGTCTGCGACGAACCGCGATCGGCCAGGGACCCCGGCCAATCGCGACCCGGCGAATACCAGTCTCTCCGCGGCTGGATGCCTGCCCGATCAGCTGCGCACGAAGGCGAGCAGGTCCGGGTTGAGGACCTCGGCGTGGGTCGTCAGCATGCCGTGCGGCAGGCCTGGGTAGATCTTGAGCGTGGCGTTCGGCAGCAGCTCCGCTTGGAGCAGCGAAGCGTCCTTGTAGGGCACGATCTGGTCGTCATCGCCCTGCAGAACCAGCGTCGGGACGGTAATCGCCTTCAGGTCCTCGGTCTGGTCGGTCTCGGAGAAAGCCTTGATGCCATCGTAATGGGCGTTGGCGCCTCCCATCATACCCTGCCGCCACCAGTTGCGGATCACGCCGTCGGACACCGCCGCGCCGTTGCGGTTGAAGCCGTAGAAGGGGCCGGACGCGACATCGAGGAAGAATTGGGCACGGTTGGCCGCCAGTGCCGCGCGGAAGCCATCGAACACTTCGATCGGCGTGCCGCCCGGATTGGCGTCCGTCTTCATCATCAGCGGGGGCACGGCGCTGACGAGCACCGCCTTCGCCACACGACCCTGGGGTTGGCCGAACTTCGCAACATAGCGCGCGACCTCGCCGCCGCCGGTGGAGTGACCGATATGGACTGCATTCCGGAGATCGAGATGCTCGGCGACCGCAGAGGCATCGGCGGCATAATGGTCCATGTCATGCCCGGTGCCGATCTGCGACGAGCGTCCGTGCCCGCGCCGGTCATGCGCGACGACGCGATAGCCGTTCGCTAGGAAGAACAGCATCTGCGCGTCCCAGTCGTCGGATGACAGCGGCCAGCCATGATGGAACACGATCGGCTGGGCATCCGTCGGACCCCAATCCTTGTAGAAGATGTCTACGCCATCCGTCGTTGTGATATAGGCCATGTCATGTCCTCCATCGGCAGGCGGAGCGATCCTGCCCGGCACTGAATATATCGCCGCACGCGACTTTGCTGCCCATTATACGGACGTTTCTATTCGCTGTCCGAAGTCGAGAACGTCGGAACGACACTCGGTTCGGCGCCGTCGCGGTCAAAGGCGGCCGAGGTTTCTGGCGATCGCGGAGGAGGGCGCGGTGCGCATCGGTGGCGGGAGCCACTTGAGCGCGGCGCATACCTCTACGGACTGCCCGTAAGCGCTTGTAGCCGAACGCGAGTCGAAGCCCCGGACTATATGCAAATACTATGGAGATCGGCTTCTCTCGATCTCGCTATGCTACGGTGAACAGCCCTAATTCGCTGCCTTGACGATCCGGTCGACCAGGTGGGTCGGCGGAGGATGGGGAAGTTCTATGACGGCGTCTGGCTGCTTTGCCCTTCACGCGGCGGTGTTTCTCCACCGTCCGATGCGGACACCCTGCATGGGCGCTCCCGCTCTGATCAAATGATTCCAACGCGCCAACTTGGCTCCATTTACCGAGGGTGATTGACCGATGCAGGACCTGTTCTGGGTCGCGGCAATGGCCGGGCTGCTGGCCGCGACGCTGGCCTATGTCCGCCTCTGCGACAATGCGTGAGGTGAGATCATGACGATCGACCTCTGGCTTGCGGCGCTGACCGCATTTGGCCTTCTCGCCTATCTCGTGGCGGTGCTTGTCCGCCCCGAGCGCTTCTGAAGGGAGCGGACCCATGACGCTTCGGGATTGCATCCTGATCTTCGCGTTCGTCGCCATCCTGCTGGCGCTGACCAGACCGGTCGGTGCCTGGCTGTTCGCCCTCTACGAAGGCCGGCGGACGCCGCTCCACCATGTGCTCGGACCGGTCGAGACCGGCTTCTACAGACTTGCCGGTATCGATCCGGCGGTCGAGCAAAGCTGGCGTCGCTATGCCGTGCATATGATTGTCTTCAACGCCGTGCTGATGCTATTCACCTATGCGGTGCTGCGCCTGCAGGGCATGCTGCCGCTGAACCCTTTAGGCTATGCCGGCCTCAGCCAGCATCTCGCTGCCAACACCGCGATCAGCTTCACGACCAACACCAACTGGCAGAGCTATGGCGGCGAATCGACCATGTCGAACCTCAGCCAGATGCTGGGTCTGACCATCCACAACTTTCTGAGTGCGGCTACCGGCATCGCGCTCGCCTTTGCGCTCTTCCGCGGCTTCGCCCGCCGCCAGATGACGACGATCGGCAACTTCTGGGCGGACGCGACGCGCGTCACGCTCTACCTGCTGCTGCCCGCCTGTATCCTCTACGCCCTGTTCCTGATCGCCAGCGGCGTGCCGCAGACCCTGGCGGCGTCGGTCGACGTCGCGACGCTCGAGGGGGTGAAGCAGACTCTCGCTCTGGGTCCCGTCGCCTCGCAGGAGGCGATCAAGATGCTCGGCACCAACGGCGGCGGCTTCTTCAACGCCAATTCCGCGCATCCGTTCGAGAATCCGAGTGCGCTCACCAATCTCGTCCAGATGCTGTCGATCTTCACGGTTGGCTTCGGCTTGACCTGGTGCTTCGGCAAGGCAGTCGGCAACACGCGGCAGGGCTGGGCGATCCTGGCGGCGATGCTGACCCTGTTCCTCTGCGGCGTGGTTGTCAGCTACTGGCAGGAGGCGGCGGGCAACCCGGTTCTCCATGGCCTCGGCGCCAGCGGCGGCAACATGGAGGGCAAGGACGTGCGCTTCGGCATCGTCGCCTCCGCTCTCTTCGCGGTCGTCACCACTGCCGCTTCGTGCGGTGCGGTGAACGCCATGCACGACAGCTTCACTGCGCTGGGCGGCATGATCCCGCTGTTCAACATCCAGCTCGGAGAGGTGGTGGTCGGCGGCGTCGGCGCGGGCATCTACGGCTTCCTGCTGTTCGCCATCCTCGCGGTGTTCGTTGCGGGCCTGATGGTCGGCCGCACGCCGGAATATGTCGGCAAGAAGATCGAGGCGCGCGAGGTGAAGCTGGCCGTCCTGGCAATCGCGGTGCTGCCGCTGATCATCCTCGGCTTTACCGCGATCTCGGCGATGCTGCCGCAGGGGCTGGCAGGGCCGCTGAACAAGGGGCCGCACGGATTTTCCGAGATCCTCTATGCCTTTACCAGCGCCGTCGGCAACAACGGCTCGGCCTTCGCCGGTCTCACCGCCAACACGCCTTACTATGACGGGATGCTCGGCGTCGCGATGTGGCTCGGCCGCTTCTTCGTGATCGTGCCGATGCTGGCTATCGCCGGCGGCCTCGCGGCGAAGAAGCACACCCCGGAAAGCGCCGGATCCTTCCCGACCACAAGCGTGCTTTGGATCGGGCTGCTGGTCGGCATCGTCCTGATCCTGGGCGGCCTGACCTTCCTGCCGAGCCTCGCGCTCGGCCCCATCGCCGATCATCTCGCGATGATCCGCGGGCAAACCTTTTGATCGAGGCGCCGCAAATGGCACGCGCAACCACGAAATCGCTGTTCACCGCCGACCTGGTTCTCCCTGCGGCGGTCGACGCCCTGAAGAAGCTCAACCCCAAGGATCTCCTGCGCAACCCGGTGATGTTCGTCACCGCCTGCGTCGCGCTCCTCCTGACGATCCTCCTCGTGGTCGGCCACGATACGCTGGGCGCCGGGTTCAAGGTCCAGCTCGTGATCTGGCTGTGGCTGACGGTGCTGTTCGGCACGTTCGCCGAGGCGATTGCGGAAGGGCGGGGCAAGGCGCAGGCCGCAAGCCTGCGCGCCACGAAGGCCGAACTCACCGCCAAGCGCCTACGGAACGGCAGCGTCGAACCGGTTGCAGCTAGCCAGTTGCGCGCCGGCGATATCGTTCTGGTCGAAACCAACGATCTCGTCCCCGCTGACGGCGAGGTGATCGAGGGCGTGGCCTCCGTGAACGAGTCGGCGATCACCGGCGAGAGCGCGCCGGTGATCCGCGAGGCGGGTGGCGATCGCTCCGCCGTGACCGCCGGCACGCGCGTCATCTCCGACCAGATCAAGGTTCGGGTGACGGTCGATCCGGGACAGGGCTTTCTCGACCGCATGATCGCGTTGGTCGAGGGCGCGGAGCGGCAGAAGACGCCGAACGAAATCGCCCTCACCATCTTGCTGGTCGGGCTGACCATCATCTTCCTGATCGCGGTCGCGACGATACCGGGCTTCGCCAGCTATGCAGGGGGCGTTGTACCGGTGGTGATCCTGGCGGCGTTGCTCATCACGCTGATCCCGACGACGATCGCCGCGCTTCTCTCCGCCATCGGCATCGCCGGCATGGATCGGTTGGTGCGCTTCAACGTGCTCGCCAAGTCGGGTCGCGCCGTCGAGGCGGCAGGTGACGTCGACGTGCTGCTGCTCGACAAGACCGGCACGATCACGGTTGGTGATCGTCAGGCGAGCGAGTTCCGGCCAGTCGGAGGCGTGCACGTCTCGGAGCTGGCGCAAGCCGCGCTGATCGCGAGCCTAGCCGACGAAACGCCCGAGGGCCGTTCGATCGTGACCCTAGCCCGCGAACGCTTCGGCATCCGGCAGGCCGCACTGCCGGCGGGCGCGGAGGTGATCGCTTTCACCGCCCAGACGCGGATCTCGGGCGTGCGGGCTGAGGGCGCACTGATCCAGAAGGGCGCCGTGGACTCGATCCTGAGAGCCAATCCGGGTCTCGGCGAAACCGCTACCGCGACCGAACTCAGGCGGACGACCGATGAGATCGCCCGCGCCGGCATGACCCCGCTCGCCGTCGCGAAGGACGGGCGCTTGCTTGGCGCGGTAGCCCTGAAGGACGTGGTCAAGGCCGGCATCCGCGAACGGTTCGGCGAACTCAGGCAGATGGGCATACGCACGGTGATGATCACCGGCGACAATCCGCTCACCGCCGCCGCGATCGCCGCCGAGGCGGGTGTCGACGACTTCCTCGCCCAGGCCACGCCGGAGGACAAGCTGGCGCTGATCCGCAAGGAGCAGGAAGGCGGACGGCTCGTCGCCATGTGCGGCGACGGCACCAACGACGCCCCCGCTCTTGCCCAGGCCGACGTCGGGGTCGCCATGAACACCGGCACGCAGGCAGCGCGCGAGGCCGGCAACATGGTCGACCTGGACAGCGACCCGACCAAGCTGATCGAGGTGGTCGGGCTCGGCAAGCAGCTGCTGATGACCCGGGGTGCGCTCACCACGTTCTCGGTCGCGAACGACGTCGCCAAATACTTTGCCATCATCCCGGCGATGTTCGTCACGCTCTACCCCGGTCTTGGCGTGCTCAACGTGATGGGCCTGGCCACGCCGCAGTCGGCGATCCTGTCGGCGATCATCTTCAACGCGCTGATCATCCCGGCGCTGGTGCCGCTGGCGCTGAGGGGCGTGACGTACAAGCCGATGGGGGCAGGGCCGCTGCTTGCCCGCAACCTCGCCGTCTACGGCCTCGGCGGCCTCGCCGCGCCGTTCGTCGGCATCAAGATCATCGACCTGGCCGTCAACGGCCTTGGCCTCGCCTAGGAGCATTCGCCATGGGCAACGACTTCACGACGTCCCTCCGTCCTGCATTCACGCTAACGATCCTGTTCGCGATCCTGCTGGGTATCCTCTATCCTCTGGCGATGACCGGCATCGGACAGGCGATCTTCCCCAACCAGGCAAATGGCAGTCTGCTCCGCGACGATGCCGGCAAGGTGATCGGCTCGAGCGTGGTCGGCCAAGCGTTCATCGCGGATCGCTACTTCCAGACGCGACCATCGGCGGCGGGCAAGGGATACGACGGTATGGCGTCCTCGGGCTCCAATCTCGGCCCGACTTCCCAGGTGCTCGTCGACCGCGTCCGCGCTGATGTGGCAAAGCGCCGCTCGGAAGGATTGACCACGATCCCCGCCGACCTGGTGACCGCCAGCGGTTCGGGTCTCGATCCCGATCTCTCGCCAGCGGCCGCCTTTGGCCAGGTGGCGCGCGTGGCCCGCGTCCGCGGCTTGCCTGAGGCGTCGGTGCGCGCACTGGTGCAGCGACGGATTGCGCATCCGTTGCTCGGGTTCATCGGCGAGGATCGCATCAACGTCCTTGCCGTCAATCGGGACCTCGATCGGCTTGGGCCTGCCCATTGACGGATCGCGACCGGCCAGCACCGGAAGCGTTCCTGCGCGCCGCGGCCCAGGAGGGCAGGGGACGGCTCAAGATCTTCCTCGGTGCCGCGCCCGGCGTCGGCAAGACGTTCGAGATGCTGTCGGAGGGCGCCGCCCGCGCCCGAGGCGGAGCCGATGTCGTCATCGGCGTCGTCGAAACGCATGGTCGTGCCGAAACCCAGGCGCTGACCCGCGGGCTTGAGATCCTGCCGCGCCGGCCGATCCCCTATCAGGGACGCACTCTCGTTGAGATGGATCTCGACGGCTTGATCGCGCGCCGGCCGCAGCTCGCGCTGGTCGATGAACTCGCCCACACCAATGCGCCGGGCAGCCGGCACACCAAGCGCTACCAGGATGTGGAGGAGCTTCTCGAAGCCGGCATCGATGTCTACTCGACGATCAACATCCAGCATGTCGAAAGCCTCAACGACGTCGTCGCCTCCTTCACGCGCGTCAGGGTGCGCGAGACGGTGCCCGACAGCATCCTCGAGCAGGCCGAGATCGAGATTGTCGACATCCCGCCCGACGAGCTGATCGAGCGGCTCAAGGAGGGGAAGGTCTACCTGCCGCAGGAGGCGACGCGGGCGCTCGACCACTTCTTTTCCAAGTCCAACCTGTCGGCATTGCGCGAACTGGCGCTGCGGCGCGCGGCGCAGGCCGTGGACGCCCAGATGCTGGATCACGTCCGTGCCAACGCGCTCGGCGGCACCTGGGCCGGAGGCGAACGGATCGTCGTCGCGGTAAGCGAGCTGCCGGGCGCAACCGGCCTGGTGCGTGCCGCCAAGCGCCTCGCCGATGCGCTGCATGCGCCCTGGACCGCGCTCCATGTCGAGACGCCGCGGACGCGCCAGCTCGGCCCCGACGAGCACCAGCGTATCGCCGCCGTGCTCGCGCTCGCGACCCAGCTCGGGGCTCAGGTCGCTACCGTTCCGGCCGCGAGCGTGGTCGAAGGGATCAAGACCTTTGCCGCCGACGCCAGGGCCACCCAGCTGATCGTCGGCAAATCGGCGCGGTCGCGATGGTTCGAACTGCGGCACGGCTCCGTCGTCGATCGGCTTGTGCGCGAGACCCCGGGCACTGCCGTGCACGTCCTGCCGGGCGACGAGGATAACGGCGCACCCGGCGCGTCCGCGGTTATCATGCCGCAACTCGGCCGTGGCTGGGGCGCTCCATCGGGCTACGTATATACGACCGCGATGGTCGGGGCGGTGGCGGCTACGGGCTCGGCGCTGTTCCATGTCCTCGACCTCGGCAACGTCGCGCTCCTGTTCCTGTTGCCGGTGATGGCAGCGGCAAGCCTGTTCGGCTTGCGCACCGGCCTGTACGCGGGTCTTGCCTCAAGCCTGGCATACAACTTCTTCTTCCTGCCGCCGACCGGCACGCTGACCGTCAGCAATCCCGAAAATATCATCTCGATCCTGGTCCTGCTGGGCGTAGCGATCGTCACCAGCCAGCTCACATCGCGCGTCCGCCTCCAGGCTGACCTTGCCGCAACCAGCGCCAGAACCAATGCCGCGCTCGCCGGCTATCTGCGTCAGCTGACGTCGCTCAGCGACCGGCAGGAGGTGGCCGATGCCGCCTGCGCGGAAATCGGCCGGCTTCTCGGCTTGCGGGTCGTGCTGCTGGAGCAGACCGGCGTTGGCTTTTCCATTCTGGCGGCGAGCGAACCGGGCGCGCGGCTCGAAACGATGGAGATGGCAGCGGCGCAGTGGGTGAGCGACACCGGCCAGGCGGCAGGGCGCGGCACCGGGACGCTGACCGCGTCCGACTGGCAGTTCCAGCCGCTGCAAGCCGGCGGCGACGTCCTGGCCGTGATCGGCCTGTCCCGCGACGATGCCGGCGATCCCGTCCGGTCCGACCAGCTTGCCTTGCTCAGCAGCCTCACCGACCAGACCGCGCTCGCGCTCGAGCGATTGCGACTGGAGGCCGAGATGCGCGACGTGGAGGCAGTGCGGGAGCGAGACCGGCTGCGCTCGGCTCTGCTGTCGTCGGTCAGCCACGATCTGCGCACGCCTCTCACCTCCGTGCTGGCCGCCGCAGCGGAGCTCCGCCGCCGTTACACCGACCCGCTGCTCGACACGCTGGAGAGTGAGGCGATGCGGCTGAACCGCTTCGTCGCCAACCTTCTCGACATGGCGCGGGTCGAAGCAGGCGCGCTGAGGCTCAACCTGGAACCGGTCGACCTGACCGATGCGGTCGCCGCGGCAGTTCACGATACCCGGCGGTCGCTGGAGGGCCATCCGATCAACTTGGAGGTGTCTCCTGATCTCCCGCTGGTCAATGTCGATCCGCAGCTGTTCCACCATTGCCTGCTCAACCTGATCGACAATGCCGGGCGCTACGGCGATCCGGGAACCGCGATCACGATCCACGCCGAACGTCGATTCGGCGAGCTGGAATTGTCGGTTCTGGACGAGGGACGCGGGCTGCCGCCGGGACGCGAGAAGGAGGTGTTCGAGACGTTCCGCCGGCTCGAAGGGTCCGATCGTTTGGTGAGCGGTACCGGCCTCGGACTGGCGATCGTCAGGGGATTTGCGGAGGCGATGGGGATGACCGTGCAGGCGCGTAACCGGTCGGACCAGCGCGGCGCCTGCTTCGGTATCCACTTCCCGGAGCGTCTGCTCGTACGGGGTGCGAGCGAGGGGATCGACGCATGACGGGGCAGCGCATCCTCATTGTCGACGACGAGCTGCACATCCGCCGCCTTCTGCAAGCCACGCTGCGCCGCGCCGGTTATGAGTCGATCGAGGCGACGACCGCGGCCGAGGCGCTGGAGCAGAACCGGAGCACCCGGCCGGACGCCATCCTGCTCGATCTCGGCCTACCAGACCGGGACGGGCTGGAGATCGTGCCGCTGCTGCGCCAGCAGGGTGCCGCCTCAATCCTGGTCGTGTCCGCGCGCGATGCGACCGACCAGAAGGTCGCGGCGCTCGATCTCGGCGCGCACGATTATGTGACCAAGCCGTTCGACAGCGAGGAAGTGCTCGCGCGCCTCCGCGCAACGCTGCGCGACCGGTTCATTGCCCCGGGGGCATCGCCGATCGTCCGGGCCGGCACCATCGCCATTGACCTCGCCCACCGGCTGGTTACCCGCGAGGGCCAGGAGGTCCATCTGACCCGCAAGGAGATCGAGGTCCTTCTTCAGCTGGCCCGGCATCCAGGCCGGGTCGTCACGCATCAGCGCGTCCTTGAGGCCGCCTGGCCGAACGATCATGACCGGCGGATCGATTATCTGCGGATCGTCGTCCGCAACCTGCGCCAGAAGCTGGAGCTGGATCCTGCGCGGCCAGCGTTCATCGTGAACGAACTCGGCGTCGGTTACCGGCTGATGGCGGACGGCTGACCCGGCAGCAGTTCGATCAGGACGGATCGGCCTGCGCCGGATCTCCGCCGTCCGGGCTAGGGTGCCCTCAGCTGCAGGAGCAGCGCGATCAGCTCGCTCTGCCGGCGCGTCAGCGTCTTCTGGTAGACGCTCTTGAGCTGCGAGCGCACCGTGCTGATCGAAACACCGCTGCTCGCGGCGATGTCGCCCAGTTGCAGGCCTTCGGTCAGGCCGCGCGCGACGCGTGCCTCTGCCGGGGTAAGTTCGAACAATATCTGGAGCAAATCCGAATTGGGCGCCGCACGCCGGCGCGGATCGGCGATCAGCGCGATCGCGGCCGCACCGCTGAACAGATCGCGCGCCTCCCCCCGCAACGGCATCAGGTGCAGCGCCACCATGCCGCGATTGTGGGGCGGCCCGGCAAATCCGATCGAACTGCCGAGGCCACTGCGTCGCAGGCGCGCGATCGCCGCCTCGAGACGAAGGTCGCCCGCTGTATCGAACAGCCGCAGCCGCTGACGCATGTCGCCGAGTGCGCTGCCGATCAGCCCGCCGAACCGGTCGTTCGCGGCGACGACCCGGCCCTGCAGATCGAGCATGGCCGCCGCGACACCGATCTCGTTGAGCGCGAGCACCGCGCCTCGCGCGCGTTCGAGGCCGAGCTGCGCGCTCAGCGTTGCCGCCCGGGCGAGATGGGGACGCAGGGCATCGAGGTCCCCGATCGCCGCTCGAGCCGCGGCGTGATCAGGAAATGCCTCGATCGTCAGCATCAGCCTGTCCTCACCCGCGCCCTGGATGAGCGTGCCGGCACCGGCACCAGCGCCGCGGGGATTTAGGAACTCGGCGTACATGGGCAGCGTGCGCACCTCTTCCTCGGTGTGCAGATCGAGGTCGGTGAGAAAGCCCGGATGCGGCGGATGGGCAACGAGACGTCCGACCCGGCTGTTCCTCTCGTTCCAGCCCGCTTCGGCAAATGCGCGCACCGTCGCGGCAATGCCGTGCGAGCTAATCCCGGTCTGGCATTCATGGGAGCTTACGAAGAAATTGCCTCCGAGTGCGCCGTAACGGCCGGCAATGGCGTGCAGCAATCCGGCCCAGCGTCCAGGCAACGCTCCGGCTTCGTAAATATCGCCGATCAGTTCGTCTCGACCCACACTCGCCCCCGCGTCCGCCACCCTGGTTGTTGCCGAAACTGGACGTTCGTTACAACGTCAAAGCAGCCGGATTACTCGCGCTTGTTGCAATGCGGGAATTTGCGCTCGCCGATCCCCCAAATGGGGGAAGCCTGACGGAATTTGCTGTGCAAAGTGCGTGGCCGTGCAGCGCCGTCCTTTCGATCTGGGGAGGCCGGCGTCGCCGCATACGCTGTGGTCGGGGGGCCACAGCGTATGATCACACGCGGATGTGGGGCAAAGCGTGACGGGACGCACGTGGAAGATCATGCTGTTCGCAGCTGTGGCGGCGACGGTCGGCGCAGGCGTTTCGCCCGCGCCTTCCGCCGCGCAGACCGGGCGGCCAAGTTCCGCGACCAGCTTCCCGCTCGGTAGCAGCCGGGGCGTGCTGTGCACCGCCCAGGCGAGCGATGCGGATCCGGTGTTGCGGGACATGTTCGACCGGGGCTTTGCCGTGACGTGTCGGGATGCGGCCCTGCCGGTCGCGCGACTCTACGTCCTGAGACGCCGTGGCGAGGATCCGTTGACGCGGCTGGCGACGGCGCGGGAGGGGCGGGCGGTCTGTGGGGCGGCGCGCACTGTACCAATTGAGGACATCGGGTCCGTTCAGGCCACCGATTGTACGCTGAAGCAGGCCGACGTCGGCTACCGCGTCTACGTCCGCAGCGACGCCCGCGCGACCTATGTCGCCGAAGGGCTGGCAGGCTATGACAGCGTCTTAACGATCGGGCTGCGCACACTCGTGGCCGACGCGCCGGTGCAGGGCGAGGTCACGATCGCGGCCACGGGCGCCGGCGATCCCGCGGCGTTCGCACGGCTACAGGCAGGCTCGCTGTCGATCCGCGAAGCCACCTCCGAAGGCTATCGCCGCAACAACAGCGGTGATTATGCGGAGGCGTCCGAATTCTTCGCCAGCCTGCTCGGGCGCGGCGCGAACGATGCCGACGCCGGCCTGCGCAACGAGTTCCTGGTCAACCGCGCGCTCCAGGAATCCAATCTCGCGAACTTCGAGCAGTCCGAGGCGCTGTTCCTGCAGGCCGAGGCGATCGTGACGCGCGATCCAGTGCAGCTGCGGCTGCGGCGCAACTTCCGCGCGCTCGACCTGCTCAACCAGGGCCGGATTGCGGACGCGCAGGCCGTGCTCGAACGTCCGATCGCGGCTGTCCTGGAGGCGCCGAAGGTGGATGCCGCCGGCGGCATCGAGATCGACGCGGCGACCGCGACGCAGATCAACGCCGGCGCGAGTTCGGCCCAGCGTTTCGGCGGGGATACCGAGCTGACGGCATTGGAGCGGACGAAGGTGCTCGACGCGCAGGCGCAGCTGCTGCACGGCACGGCCCGACGACTTCAGGGCGACACGGCCGGCGCCGCCGCCGACTTCCAGCGCGCCTCCGCCGAGATCGCTACCGTGCGGGGCGGGCGGGTCAGTGCGACGGCGCGGCTGCAGGCGCAGATCATCGTCGAGCAGGCTCGGCTGGCCGAGACGCGGGGCGACCTGATCGGCGCTGAGGCGCTGTTCCGCCAGTCGCAGGCGGCGATCGACCGACGCTACCCGCAATCGGCGGCGTCCCGCGCTGGCCAGATCCGGCTGGCCTCCTTCCTGGCGCGGCATGGCAAGACCGAGGAAGCGCTGACGCTGTTCCGGGCGCTGGTCACGGCAGCGGCGGCAGGAGACGGTGGCGGCATCACCAGTGCGATGCTCGCCCCCTATTTCGAGCTGCTCGCCGCCCAGCTGCCGACCCGGCCCGAACTGGTCGCCGACATCTTCCTGGCGAGCGAGACGACTGTTCGCCCCGGCGTCGCCGCCACCCAGTCGATCCTGGCGCGCGAGCTGAGCGCGGGTGGCGGCGACGCATCGCGCCTGTTCCGCCAGGCGGTCACGCTGAACCGCGACGTCGAGCGCACCCGCATCGAGCTGGCTGGCCTGAACGCGATGACGCAGCCGCAGCCGATGGACCGGATGCGCGCTGCCAGCCTGACGGCCGCGCTCGATCGTCTGGCCGAAGAGCAGGTGGCGACGCAGGCGCGGCTGTCGAACTTCGCCCAGTACCGGGCGATCTCGAACGCCGCGATCTCTCTGCCCGAGCTCCAAAAGGTGCTGGGCGATGACGAGGCCTATCTGAAGCTCGTCGTGATCAACGACGCCGTTTACGCTCTGTTCGCGACGAAGACGGATGCGACCGCCTACAAGGCCGGGATCGGCGCCACCGCGCTCGACCAGACGGTCGACCAGCTGCGCGATTCCATCACGATCGAGCGTGACGGCCAGCAGCTGACCTATCCGTTCGATCTCGCGTTGTCGCACACGCTCTACACCGCCCTGATCGCGCCGGTCGAAACGCGTCTCACCGGGATCAAGCATCTGGTGTTCGAGCCCGATGGCGGCATGTTGCGCCTGCCCGTCAACCTGCTGGCGGCGGACCAGGCGTCTGTGGATGCCCATCAGGCGCAGGCGGCGCGGCCCGGCGGCGATCCGTTCGACTATCGCGGCGTCAAGTGGCTCGGCCGCTCGCTGGCGATCACGACCGCCGTCTCGGCCCGCGCCTTCCGCGATGTTCGCGCCACGCCGCCGTCGAAGGGCAAGGCGGAGTATCTCGGCTTTGGTCAGAACGCGCCGGTGTCGGCAACGACGTCGGTCGCGCTGAACCGATCGGCCGCGACGGTGGGCGCGCTCGACTGCAACTTCCCGCTCGACGCCTGGAACCAGCCGGTGTCGGCGAGCGAGCTCAACACCGCGCAGCAGATCGTCGGCGCGCGCGGCGCCCAGGTCATCACCGGCGAGGCGTTCAGCGATACCGAGCTTCTCGGCAAGAAGGACCTCAACGACTACCGCGTCCTCCATTTTGCGACACACGGCTTGGTGCGGGGGCCCTATGCCGGGTGCCCGGCACAGCCGGCCTTGCTCACGTCGTTCGGTGGGCCGCAGTCGGATGGCCTGCTCACCTTCCGTGAGATCTACGACATGCGGATCGATGCGGATCTCGTGATCCTGTCCGCCTGCGACACCGCTGGCGCGGCCAGCGTGGCGGCGACGCGCGCGGCGGGCGTCACGAGCGGCGGCGGCTTCGCGCTTGATGGGCTGGTGCGCGCGTTCGTCGGCGCAGGCGGGCGCACGGTGGTGGCGAGCCACTGGCCGGTGCCGAACGAATTCGATGCGACGCAGCGCCTGATCGCCGGGATCTTCCAGGTGCCGCCCGGCGTCTCGATCGCCGACGCGCTGCGCCAATCCGAACTGGCCCTGATGGATCAGGCCGAGACCTCGCACCCCTTCTACTGGGCGGCATTCGCGGTGATCGGCGACGGCGAGGCCCCGGTTCTGCGGCGCAATTGATGCTGTCGGACGGCGATGGCGCGCGCTCGGTGCGCCGCGGCGGGAACGATCTTACGGGGATGCAGATGCGGCGGATACGGGGGTTGGCGTGGCTGACGGTAGCGGTCGGTGCGGGGGCGGGAGGCGCCGCCGGCGCGGTCGCACAGGTGCCCGGGCAAGCCGCGCAGACCTCTCCGCTTGCGCCACCCACGCGTGAGGAGCTGCAGCGCGCGCAGCAGACGCCCCAGCCGCGCGGCGCGCCGCAGCTCCAGGTCGAAGGCGGCGTAGCCGCGGCGCCCTGCGCGCTCGCCGAGTCCCGGTTCGCCACCGTCAGGATCACGCTTGCCGCGGCACAGTTTACCGGCCTGCGTGGGCTCGATCCGGCCTTGCTCCGCCCGGCCTATGCGGATTTCGTCGGTCGCGAGATGCCGATTGCCGTCGTCTGCACGATCAGGGACGCGGCGGACGCGATCCTGGCCCGTGAAGGTTACATCAGCGCCGTCCGCGTGCCGCCGCAGAAGATCGACGACGGCATCGTGCGGTTCGACGTCGTCATGGCCCGGGTCGTTGCCCTTCGCGTGCGCGGCGATGCCGGACGCAACGAGCAGCGGATCGCCGCCTATTTGCGCCCGGTGCAGGATGCGCCCGCGTTCAACGCGCGTGACGCCGAGCGCGCGCTCCTGCTCGCGAGCGATCTGCCCGGCTATCAGGTGCGTCTCGCACTCAGTCCGGCCGAGGGCGGCGAGCCGGGCGACGTGGTCGGCGAGATCAGCGTCGCGCGCCAGAAATACGGCGTCGACTTCAACCTCCAGAACCTCGGTTCGCAGAGCGTCGGGCGGTTCGGCGGGCTGGTTCGCGCGCAGTTCTACGGCCTGACCGGCATGGGCGACCGCACCTCTGTCTCGCTGTTCTCGACGTCCGACTTCAAGGAGCAGCAGGTCGTCCAGATCGGCCACGACCTGCGGTTGAGCGGCAGCGGCATCGGGCTGAGCGGGCGCTTCACCTACGCCTGGACGCGCCCCGCCCGGACCGGGCTGGACATTGGCGCCCGGACGCTGATCGCCGAGGCGGAAGGCACCGTTCCGCTCGTCCTGAAGCAGACCGGGCGGCTGACCGCGGCGGGAGGTTTCTCGTTCGTCGAGCAGGACGTGAAGATCGGGCCGGTGTTGTTCACCCGTGACCACCTGCGGGTCGCCTATCTCCGCCTGGACGGCGAGACGACCGATCGCGAGAGCCTGGCTGCGCTCGGCGGCTATACGCCATATGCGCCGCGCCTGCGCATGGCCGGATCGCTGGAGGCGCGGCAGGGGCTCGACATCCTGGATGCGACGAAGCCGTGTGGACCTGCGCTGGCGCGCTGCGCGCTCCCCGGCGCGATCGTGCCGAGCCGGGCTTATGGCGATCCGACCGCCTTCCTGGTCCGATTTGCCGGCACGGTCGAGTTCCGCCCGCAGCCGAACCTGACCTTCGCCTTCAGCCCGCGGGCGCAATATGCGCCGAACCCGCTCTTCAGCTATGAGGAATATTCCGGCGGCAGCTACACGGTCGGGCGCGGCTTCGATCCGGGTACCGTCCTCGGCGACAGCGGCGTCGGCTTCGCGCTGGAGGCGCGCGCCGGCAGCACCGTGCCGCGTTCGGCAAAGGCGGTGGCGGTCGAGCCGTACATGTTCTTCGACACGGCGGTCGCCTTCAACCGCGACCGCGATCTGCGGCCGTTCAACCCGCAGCGGCTCTATTCGGCCGGCGGTGGCGTGCGGGCCGCGTTCGGTGATCGCGCGCGGCTGGATGCGACGCTCGCCGTCCCGATCGACCGCTATGGACCCGCCGGCACGCGCACCGGATCGGTCCGCTTCTTGATCTCGCTCACCACCCGGCTGCTGCCTTGGCGGCGGCCATGATCCGGCACTGCACGGTCGCGGTCGGGTCCACTGTTCTTCGAGGCGAACATCATGCGTGACGACAGCCACAACCGCCTTCGCCGCCTCCTGCTGTCGTCCACGCTGATCGCGGCGTCGCCGGCCGCGATGCAGCCTGTATGGGCACAGGCGTTCCAGGGCACGCCCACGGTCGCCGGCGGCAGCGTCGTCATCGATCGGGCTACGCCGAACGCGGAAACGATCACGCAGAGCACGCCCGTCGCCGTCATCAACTGGGCGCCGACGGACGGCGCCACCGGGGGCGGGGCGATCGACTTCCTGCCTGCGGGCGCCACCGCAAACTTCCGCAGCGACGGGGCGACGCTGGCTACCGACTTCACCACGATCAACCGGATCCTGCCTGCGGATCCGTCGCGACAGGTAGCGCTGAACGGTATCGTCAACAGCCAGATCGTCAGCAGCGCCGGCGCCGCCGCCGGCGGACAGGTCTGGTTCTACAGCCCCGGCGGCATCCTCGCGGGCGCCACCAGCGTGTTCAGCGTCGGCAGCCTGCTGCTCACCGCAAACGATCCGCAGCTCAGCGGCGGTACGCCGTTCGGAACCGACAACCTCGCCACCTTCATTGCCGGCGCGGACAGCACGTCCGTGGTCGAGGTCGCGCCCGGGGCGAGCATCACCGCCTCGCCCGAAGGCAGCTACGTCGCCCTGATCGCCCCCCGCGTCGTCCAGAGCGGCGCCGTCCGGGTGAACGGGCAGGCCGCCTACGTCGCTGGTGAGCAGGTCAGCATCACCTTCAAGAACCCCGGGCAGATGTTCGACATCACCGTCCCGGTGGGCTCGTTCGTGGCGGCCGGCGATCCGGACGGCACGACGCTCCGCCATGACGGGACGACCACCGGACCGGCATCGACGGGCGCGGGCGACGCCCACGCAATCTACCTGGTCGCCCAGGCCAAGGCGTCGCCGGTGCAGGCGTTGCTCCGCGTCGACGGCACGTTCGGCTTCGACACGGCGAGTTCCGCGACGGTTCAGAACGGTAGCATCATCCTCGGCACCGGGGTTCAGGGCGGGCCGATCGGCGACGCAATCAATGCTCCCGCGGTGACGATCACCGGGCAGGGCACGGTCACGTCGGCGGTGGACGCCGCGCTCGGCCGCGGGATCGCGGTCGTCGCCTCGGGCACGGACACGCTCACCTTCGCGCAAGATGTGACGCTTCGCTCCGAAACCAGCCAGTCCATTCCCGGCTCCCAGCCGGCCAACCTGTCGATCGATGTCGCGGACGGTGCCACCCTGGCGTTCGGCGGGAATGCGACGCTGGCGGCCGACGGGTTCGGCTTCGTGGAAGGGCCGGATCTGCCGCCTGCCTCCCTGGGCGGGACGGTAAGCGTGGCCGTGGCGTCAGCGGGAACGCTGTCGGTCGGCGGGACGCTGGCGCTCAGCGCCTTCGCCGCGGGAGCGAACGGCGATCCCGATCTTGCCAGCGGCAATGGCGGGGCGGCAACGGGCGGAACGGTCGCGTTCACGTCCGCGGGCAACGTGACGCTCGGCGCGCTCAGCATGAATGCCACAGGGCTTGGCGGCGATGCCGCGACGTCCGACGCGATTGCCGGTGCGGGTAGCGGCGGCGCTGCGATCCTGACCGTGACGGGCGGCGATTTCAGCGTGTTAGGGTCGAGCGACTTGGTCGCTGGCGGGATCGCGGGCGTCGGATCCTCAGGTCTCGGCGCCGGCGGAAGCGCGCAGCTTAACATCGGCGGCGGCTCTGGGAGGTTCGGCACCGTCAGCCTGGATGCAGCGGGCACCGGCAGCAACGGCGACACCGCCGGCAGCGGACAGGGCGGCGTCGTGCTCGCGACGGTCAGCGGCGGCGCCGCAACGCTCGAAACGCTGACGCTCTCGGCGCTGTCTTTCGGCGGCGACGGCTTTGTCGGCGGAAGCGGCCTTGGCACAGATGCGGCCGCGGCCCTGCAGGTAGAGGGTGGTGCGGCGACGGTAACGGACGCGGCGCTAATCCAGGCTACCGCCTTCGGCGGAGGCGGCTCCGCCGCGTCCGGCGGCGCGGCGAGCGGCGGCGCGGCCTCGCTGCTCCTGTCGGGCGGGAGCTACTCATCGGGCGCGAGCCTGATCCTCAGTGCCGACGCCCATGGCGGTGTCGGCGGCGGCGGTGCCGGTGCAAGCGGCGCTGGCGGGGCGGCGCAGGGCGGCTCGGTCGCGCTGATCGGCAATGGCGGCACGCTGTCCGGCAGTGCGACGGTCGCAGGACTGACCGCCTTCGCGACCGGCGGCAGCGGTGGCGTGGGCTCTGCGAGTGGCGGCGCCGGCGGGGCGGCGAACGGCGGCACGGCATCAGTCGACTCGCGCGTCGCCGCGGTGACGCTGGCGTTGTCCGACCTGTCGCTGAACGTGACGGCCACCGGGGGCAGCGGTGGCGCCTCGGGCGTTAGCGCCGGCGAAGGTGGAGCGGGTGCCGGCGGAACCGGCGTGGTGGCCGCAACCGGAGGCTTGAGCGTCGCCAACCTCTATGTGGAGGCGACTGCCAGGGGCGGTGCGGGTGGCGCAGGCGGAACCGGCGCGGCGGGTGGCGCAGGCTTTGGCGGTGTCGCCCAGGTCGTATCTCGCGGGGGCACGCTCGTCCTGAGCGATGCATTGCTCGTGGTGCTGGCCGATGCCCATGGCGGTGCCGGCGGAGTCGGTAGCGCCACGGTCGGCGGCGCAGGCGGTGCTGCCCAGGGCGGTGCGGCTTCGGTGGTCAATGCGGGCGGCACTCTCGCCGGCGGCACGACCACGTCTGCGCTGGCCGCATACGCGGTCGGCGGCAGCGGCGGCGTGGGCTTCGCCGATGGCGGTGCCGGTGGCGCCGCCACGGGAGGAGCCGCCACGGTAGACTCGCAGGCCAGCGCGGGAACAGTGACGCTCTCAGGTCTGTCCCTCGATGTGAGCGCGATCGCCGGCAACGGTGGCGGATCCAGCGGCGCCGGCGCCGGCGGCCTGGGCGGGATCGGCTATGCCGGCAGCGCCAACATGTTCGCGACCGGCGGGTTGAACGCCAACGACCTGTATGTCGATGCGATCGGGCGCGGCGGAAGCGGCGGCATCGGCGGAGCAGGCGGGGCCGGCGGCTCGGGCGGTGCCGGTAATGGCGGCCTCGCCTACGTCGCCTCCCGCGGCGGCACTTTGACGCTCGGCGGATCCGGGCTGTTGTTGCTGGCGGAAGGATATGGCGGCGCTGGCGGTGCCGGGGGACTCTCCGCCGACGGCACGGTGCGTGGCATTGGCGGCGCCGGCGGGGCGGGTATCGCCGGCGGCGGCTCGGTGACGGAGAATTTCGACTACGGCGCCTTCCTGGTCGCTCAGCGCGGCACCTTGGACCTTACTGCACCCGCTTCGGTCAGCGCGTTCGGTCAAGGCGGGGCCGGCGGGCTCGGCAGCGTCGGCGGCGACGGGGGCACCGGCTCGGGCGGTAGCGCGCAGGTGGTTTCGCTCGGCGGTACGCTGCGTGGCGGCCAGACCTTCAGCTATGCGGGTGGCTTCGGGGGCGATGGCGGCGCGGGCAGCAATCCGGCAGGCGGAGGCGCGGGTGGGGCCGGCGGCAGTGGCGACGGCGGCTTCGCCCTCACGTCAGCCGAAAGCCAGGACAGTGCGTCGCTGACGCTGACAGCCCTGACCTCCTTTGCGGATTCGCTGGGCGGCGCCGGTGGTGCGGGCGGCGCCGGCCAGATGCAGGGCGGCGCGGGCGGCGCCGGCGGCAGCGGCACGGCGGGCATCACCCAGGTCTTCACGCGGCGGGGCACGCTCGCCATCGGCTCGGTCAACACTGAGGCGAACCAGTTCGCCGGTGGCGGGGCGGGTGGCGCGGGTGGCGCAGCCTCGGCTGTCGGTGGCACCGGCGGTGCGGGTGGAGCCGGCGGTGCCGCCCGCGGCAACATCATCATCTACAACGCCAATGGCGGAGCTGCGACGTTCGGCGAAACGCAGCTATGGTCGCTGGTGACGGGCGGCAACGGCGGCGCTGGTGGTACCGGAAGCATCACTGGCCTCGCCGGTATCGGTGGCAATGCGATCGGTGGCGAGACGCGGCTGAATGCTGGGGTGAGTTCGATCACCGGCGCGCCGGGTTCGCTGAATACCGGCGCGGTGACGATCCGGTTCGATGTGACCGGGGGCGCCGGATCCACGAGCGGCTCGGTCAGCCGCGGCATCGCGCAGGTCTTCGCGCAGAATGCGCCGGTCACGATCGCGTCGCTCGCGACGACGTCGCCGGCGCAAAGCCTGGTGGATGCGGTCAACGTCTATGCCGACGCCGCACCGCTCTTGGTGGGTGGCGTGCTGGCCACGCAATCGGCCGGGGCGACGACACTCCGGACGCTCAACGGGGGGACGTTGACCGCAGGCGGGCTGTCGATCGAGGCGGGATCCGTCTCGATAAGCCAGGCAGGCACGCTGCCTGCGGATGGCGCGCCCGGCCTGCGCCTCGGAACGCTGGAGGCGCAGGTGCGCGGCCAGTTTGCGGCGACGGCAGCGATCGTCGCGGGCGGCCGGGTCGCGATCGATGCGGCGTCGGGGATCGTGCTGACCGACCTAGCGTCGGGCGCCGGGGGGCTCGTCCTCCGTTCGAATGGTACCATTGCCGCCGGCAGGCTGTTCGGCGGCCTGGGCGCCGTCGACGTCGGGGCAGAGCGCGACGTCACCTACGACAGCGTCGCGACGGCCGGAAATAACGTTCGTCTGGCGACCAATGGCGGCATCGTTGGCGGCTCGATCGGCGCAGGCGCCATCGCTCTCAGCGCCGGCAGGTTCGTCAACGTCGGAGCACTTACCGCCAGCGCGGCCACAGCCGCAGACGGGGCGATCGACATCCTGTCACGCGGGGAAATCGCGCTCACGTCTGCGGTGAGCAGCGGAAGTCTCGGCCTCTATGCGGTGACTGGCGGCATCAGCGCGGAGAGCTTGGCCGCACCGGCTCAGTTGATCGCACTTGCCGGCGCGGGCATCCAGCTTGGCACGGTGAGCAGCGCCGCACCCTACCTCGCGGGCATAGCCACCGCGGCGCAACCGGGGTTCAGCGGCGGGGCGGGCTCGGACCCGACCACCATCGCCGACTTCCGAAGTGCGTCACCGGCGTTGTTCCAACCTCCGCAGCCAGGCGCCGCCGCACTCTACGCGATTGCGCCGGAAGCCGCCCCGGGATCGATCGATGTCGCCGCGCTGACCGGCACGAACCTTGTCGCGCGCAGTGCAAGCAGCATCAGCGTGACGGCATCAGGCGGGTTCGCGCCGCAGCTGGTCGCAGCTCCGTCGATTGCCCTAGCCATGACCGGCGACTTCAACGCCGGGTCGGCCACCCAGGCCAGCCGCGACCTGTCGATCTCGGCTACCGGCGCGATCACGACAGGCGCGCTGGTGCTGACCGACTATCTCCAACTGAGCGGCGGCGGCGACGTCACCACCGGCGCGATCACCTTCACGCCGGACGCTCAGAATTCATTCGGCGGCTATGCCTTCCTGGAGTCGACGCAGGGCAGCGTCACGGTAGGCGGCGACGTGCGCGACGGCGATGTCGCAATCAACGCTCAGGGCGACGTGCGTTTCGGCAATATCCTAACCGACCTGGATAGTGAGGTGAACATCTACGCCAACGGCTCGGTCGTGGGCGGCGATGTGCGCGCGGCGGAGATCGAGATCGGCAGCCTCGGCACGGTGACGCTCGGCAACGTCGCGACGAACGCGGCTCCCGATCCGTTCGAGGCGCATCTCGATGGGCTGGCTGTGCTCGGACGGGGGAACGTCACGCTCGCGTCCGCGACCAGCCGCAATCGCGTCGAACTCTATTCAATAGACGGCTCGATCGACGTCGGCTCTATCAGCGCCAGCGAACTCGTCGTCGCCCTGGCCGGCGGCAATATCCGCCTGGGCACGGTTGCTTCCACCGGTCCGACCTATCTTGCCGGCTTCGGGACGACCCGTACGGCAGCCACGGATAGCTTCGGAGAAGCGGTCTTCGTCGATTATGGCAATTATTCCACCGCCGATCTCGTGGAGCAGGGCGACGTGAACCTGCTCAACCTGTTCGGGGCCGATGCCGGGCCGAACGGCGGCGAGATCCTGAACGTCACGCCGGTCGCGGCGGCGGGGGCGATCGCGGTTTCAACTATCGATACCTCCGAGATCGTTGCCGTGAGCGACACGCGGGTCTCGCTCACGGCGCCCGCAGCGATGACCGTGCGCACGATCGGCGCACCGGCCGTCGCGCTTACTGCGGGCGGACTGTTGTCCGTTCGTGGTGCGGTGACCGGCGCCGACCTGGCGCTCAACTCGGCGGATATCGCGATCGGTTCGGGCGCGCTCGTCGGCGGCAGCGGAACCGAGCGGATCGAGTTCGTGACCGGCAACGCCAGCGCGATCCGGCTGGGCGGATCGGCGGCCGGCGCAGGCGCAGGCGCAGGCGCAGGCTATGTGCTCGATGCGGGAGAAGCGACGGCAGTCGAGGGGCGGACGATCAGCTTCTCCGCTCCCGGCGTAACTGGCGCCGCCGCCACCGTGACGATCGATGACATCGCGCTCGAAGGATCGCTCGCGCCAGCCGGATCGCGCGCTATCTCGGTGAGCACGCCCGGTATGGTCGACGTCGTCGGCCGGGTCGAGATGACCAGTGCGGCCGCCACCGATCGGCTGGCGATCAGCGCCGGTGGTACGCTGCGCGTTACGACACCGGGGGCCGGGATCCGCCTCACCGCCGGCGACGCGCTCGGTGGCCAAATCGCGCTCGATGCGGACAGGATCCTGGTCGCAAGCCAGGCAGCGGCGGCGGACATCGCAGCGGCGACGACGCTCGAGGCCCGTGCCGCGCGGCTGATGCGCAACGACGGCCCGAGCGTGGAGGCGGGCTATCTCCAGGCGAACACGATCGGCTTGACCGCAGCCCGGGCCCTTTATGTTCAGAATAGCGGAACCGCGGCGCTGGCGGCGGGCCTGACCGCAGGGCCCGGCGGGCTGGCGATCGGCAACGCGACCCGCAACGACGGCACGCCGATAGAAGTCGTGCTCTACGGCCGCCAGCAAACCGCGACCGGCTTCGCGACCGGCGGTGCGCTGATCCCGCTGACGCGCATAACCGGCGCCGTCGCTGCCGGATCGTCGATCAACGGGTGCCTCATCTCGGGCGGCGCGGCATGTGGCACGCCAACGCCAACGCCAACGCCAACGCCAACGCCAACGCCGACGCCGACGCCAACGCCGACGCCAACGCCAACGCCAACACCAACGCCGACGCCAACTCCGACGCCGGTACCAGTTGCCGTTGCGCCGCCGGTCGAAGTCCCGGCAGCCATCGCCAACGTCGCAGACGTCGTGAACGGCGTCGTTCAGGCAACGGCGAGCAGCAGCACGAAGTCATCCTTGAACGCGCCGACGATTACGACTTCGACGCTGCTCGATTTCGCGCCGCTGACGTCGTTCACCGACATCGAGACGCCCGTCACCAGCATCGGCAACGAAGACGTCTGGCTGGACATGTTCGAGCGCCGCAAGCGGCGGCCGGGCGGGCCATAGATCGAGAAGCGGGTAGTCGGGGCGGCGGAGCGGGGACGAACTCTACGTCTTCGCGTGCGACGACAGGCGCACCATGATGCAGCGTCGCCGCATCACGGTGCGCCTGTTTCCGGTATCGTAGCGAACGGCTTGGATCATTCCGACGCCCGGCGTGTCTCAGTGCGCCGGTATGGGGCGCTCGATAGCGGCCTTGTCGCCGTTGCGGAGGGCGGCGAACTCCGCGGTGGTAATCGGCGCGGCGCTGTTGCCCCAGCTACCGCGGACATAGGTGGCGACGGCGGCGAGCTGGTCGTCCTTCAGATCGTCGCGGAAGGCAGGCATGCCGCCACGGCCATTGAGGAGGGTGGTGACAACGGCCTTGGGGTCGCCCGTGACGAACGCGCTTCCGGCAAGCTTCGGGAAAGCGCCTTCGATGCCTTCGCCCATCGGCTGGTGGCAGGCGGCGCAATTGGCGGCGAACAGTTCGGCGCCGTCGACGCCGGGCTGGGAGCCCGACGGCGCGAGCGCCGCGCCGGCATGGGCAGCGGGGCTCTGGGCAGTGGCAATCGCTGCGAGGCTTGAGACGGCAGCGGTGGCGGCGGCGATAAGGACCAGTTTCATGCGGAGACCTTCGTTACGCTGACAACAGGGTAGGGCTCAGGCGGCGGTGGAAGCGCGCTTGTGGATCGCGTCGATCTGCATCCAGGCGGATTCGATCCCGCCCGCCTGCCAGCCGCCGATGTGGCTCAGATGCTCGCCGGCGAGGTAGATGCGGTTGTCGGGCTGGAGCAGCACCGGATAATCGCGAGCACGCGCTTCCTCGCTCCAAATGCCCCAGCCGCCGAGGTTGTACTGGACGCGGTGCCAGGCGACCGAGAAGGCGTTCTCGAAATTCTCGGTATATTGCGGGAAGACCTTCTGCCCGAACGCCAGAGCGTGCTTGGCGCGATCGGCGGGCGAGAGCGCGCTGACTTTCGCGGCGGCGCCGATGAAATTGTAATAGCCGAGCAAGACGCCCTTCTGGCCGAGCCAGTTGGTCGAGGGGAGCGAGATGCTGCCGATGTCCTGATCGTCGGTGTAGATGTGGCCGCCGTAGATCCAATCATCCTCTTCCCAGAAACGGCGCTTCATTTGCAGGCCGATCTTGCCGACCGGCGCGTAGGCGATGCCGTTCATCGCCGTCTTGTGCGCAGACGACAGGCCGGTATCGATCGACTTGAGAACAGATAGCGGGATCGTGCACAGGCAGAAATCGGCCTTGACGGTGCTGCGCTGACCCTTGCCGTCGACGACGCTGACCTCCACGCTTGAGCCGTCCTGCCGGATCTTCTCGACGACCGTCGAGAAGCGGAAGAGCTTCGGATCGATGTTCCGCATGAACCCGTTCGGGATCATGTACATGCCGCCCTTGGGCTGGAACATCGTGCGTTGCTGATCCCATTCGGCGACTGACGACAACACCTTCCACCCGTCCGAGTGGAGCACGTCGGTCAGGCTGTACGGCTTCGATTCCTCGCCGGCGACCAGACCCGCGCCGGGCTTGACGATCCAGCCGCGGCCATCGGTACCGGCATAATCGTGGTTCTTGCCCTTCAGCCAGCCTTCGCTGTCGAGGTAGCTGAGGAACAGCTCCTTGTCGTTGCCGCTGAATTCCTGATCGAGCGCCTTGGTCTGCACCGCCTTGGCGAGCAGTTCGGCGGCGTGACCGCGAATGTCGGCGGCAATTTCCCGCTTGCGCACGCGTTTGCCGGCCAGTGGTCCGCTACCCTTGGTGAAGTAGGCGTAGCTATTGTCGTTGTCGTTGTTGAACAGTTCGACGTCGACCCCGAACTTCTTGATGTAATGGAGCGTCGATCGGTGGTGGAACGGGATCCGCCACGGGCCGTGATTGATGTAGAGCCCGTCGTCGAACTCGCAGGTCTGGGTCTGCCCGCCGAGCTCGGTCAGCTGGAAGCCCTTGCGAGCGGTTTGGGATCGACCGCCGGCGAAAGACCGCGCCTCGATCACCGTGACCTTGTAGCCGGCGCGCGACATTTCGTAGGCGGCGGTGAGGCCGGCGACGCCGGCGCCCAGGATCACGACGGATTTGCCCTTGCCGCCGCCCTGCAGCGATGGCGGGAGCGAGGCGGCGGAAGCGATGCCCATCCCGAATGCTTCCATGCCGGCCAGCACCAAGGCGGTGCCGCCGACCGAGCCGAGACCTTCGAGGAAGGAGCGGCGTGTCATCGTCATGGCGTTCTCACTTCACGATTGGGGAGCCGAACAGGGCCCCCGGAAACGATCGGACATGGCAACGGCGGCGCGGGTGACCCCGAGCCGCCGCGCCCTATGCGTGCGGCAGATCAGAACTTGAAGCCGGCCTTCACGTACCAGAAGCCACCATTGAACCCGAACGGGGAGGTATCGGGATAAAGGTCACCCGTAAAGCGACCGCCGCCAGTAGAGGCATAGGTTCCGCCGAGGGTGATCCGCTCCGGATAGTTGTCGAAGATGTTCTGCGCGCCGGCCGAGATCGTGAACATGTCGTTGATCTCGTAGGTAACTTCCACGTCGAAGACGAATTCGCTGCCGAATTCCTGCTCGATGAAGCTTTCGCCGTTAGGTCCGGTGCCATCGTCTACCGCCGAATTCTTGCCGTACCAATTCACGCGGCCGAGAACGGAGAGCGGACCGTTCGCCCAGGTTTCGGTCGCGACCACGCGGTAGCGCGGCAGTGTCTTTTCGAGCTGGCGGACCTTCGTGTCGGTGATGATGTCCGGATCGCGATCGGTGACCTTGGTCGTATTGTAGTTGAACGCGAGTGTCGTGTTGAACGAACCGAAGTCGGTTGGCAGGCGATAGCTGCCGACCACATCGACACCCTGGGTGCGGGTGTCGAAGGCGTTGGTCAGGAAGCGGATCTCGTTGACCGATGCGAAGTTGGCAAGACCGAGCGACTGGAACTGCGCGCGCTGCGCCGGCGTGAAGTTGTCGAACGCGCCCGACGTGCCGATCCGGTCGCGCAGCTTGATGTTGTAGTAATCGACGGTGAGCGTGGCGCCCGGCATCGGGGTCAGGACGAAGCCGCCGCTGAAGTTGGTCGACTTCTCCGGCGTCAGCTCCTTGGCGCCGAGGAAGGCCGCGACCGGGCTCGATACCGGCAGCGTCGCCGATTCCACCGGGTTCGGATCGCCTGGGTTGAAGCCGGTGGCGATGCTGCTCGTATTCACCTGGCCCGGCGTCGGTGCCCGGAAGCCGGTGCTCGCGGTGCCGCGGATGGCGATGGCGGGGCTCAGCGCGTAGCGGGCCGAGACCTTGCCCGTCGTGGTGTTGCCGAAGTCACTGAAATGCTCGAAGCGGCCGGCGAGGCCGATCGAGAAGGCCTCGGTAATGTCGGTTTCGACGTCCAGGTAAGCGCCGGTGGAGGTCCGGCTGCTCTCGCCGGCGATGTTAGGACCGTAGCCCGGGAAGCCGTTGGCGCCGACGCCCTGGGTGGTCGATAGCTGCGTGCCGTTCGCGGTCAGCACCGGCGTGCCGTCCTGATGGAAGACCAGATTGCCGGTATAGGGCCCGACCGCATAGGAGGCCGCATCGCCGAGGCCGAGTTCGTAGGACTCCCGGTGGAACTGACCGCCGAAGGCGATGGTGATCGGGCTGGCGAGCCCGGCCTCCAGCGGATAGCTGAAGTCGGCATTGGCCAAAGTCTCACGCTGCTGAAGCTTGCCCAGGTAGAATTCGTTGGGCGAGGTCACACCCAGCGACGGGTTCATCGAATTGGTGAGCGAATAAGCGAGGGTGTTCTGCCCGTATCCCGCACTCAGATCATAGTTCAGCCCGAAGCCGAGCGTTCCCTTGTATCCGACCGTGCCTGAAATGTCGTCGATCTTGCCAAAGAAGATCGGGGTGAAGCCACCCGGATAGATGCAGCTGAAGTTCTGCACCAGCGGGTCGGAGCAGGTCGAAACTTGGCGGTAATCGCGGGCGTTCGGCCCGGTGACCTGGTAGCTGTTCGGAGCGTAGACGTTGCCGCCGGCAGCGCCGGTCTGGATGCCGGGGCGGGTGTTGTCGAAGTCGGTGAAGATGTCGAGGAAGACGCCGGACAGGCCGAACCCGGTCGAGTTCACCGACTGGCGGTAGTTGAAGCTCTCTTCCTGATAGCTGTGGCCGTAATTACCGAAGAAGTAGAGGCTGCTTTCCCCAAAGTCGAACCCGCCATTGACGAAGAAGCGTTCCGATTCCAGTTTCGGGTTGCCGTAACGCTGTGCCAGCGCGGGAACGCCGATGTTCGGCTGCTCGATCGACAGCTGCAGCGCGCCCGGTCGGGTGACGCCGCGGCTGGTCTTGCCGGCGTTCACATATTCGCCACTGAAGTTGATGAAGCCGGTATCGCCGAGTGCGAAGCCAGCGTTCAGCGCAGCCTGATAGTCCTTGCCATCGCCCTCATAATATTGGCCGTAACGGGCATAGCCGGAAATGCCGTCGTCATTGTCCTTCAGCGACATGGCGATGACGCCGGCGATCGCATCCGAGCCATATTGGGCGGAGGCGCCGTCGCGCAGCACTTCGACGTTCTTGACCGCGATCGCCGGGATCTGTGCAAGATCGGCGGAATGGGCGCCGGCGCTCTGCGCGTTGGCGCCGATCTGGACGAGAGCGGAGCGGTGGAGCCGTTTGCCGTTCAGGAGAACCAGCGTCTGATCGGGGGCGAGACCACGCAGGTTCGGCGGCCGCACGAAGCTGGATCCGTCGCCGATGGCATAGCGGGCCACCGAGAAGGACGGCACCAGGTTCTGGAGGATCTGGTTCATGTCGGCCGAGCCCTGCTTCACGAGCTCGGCGCCGCTGTAGACGTCGATCGGGGTCGGGGACTCGGCGACGGTACGGTCGGTCCGGCGCGTGCCGGTGACGATGATTTCGCTGCCGGGGGTCACTTCGTCCGGCGCGCCGGGCAGTGCGGTGCCGGCGTCGGTGGGTTGAGGGGAAGCTGTCGACTGGGCTTGGCCCGCGCCCGCGATAGCGAGCCCAGCGATCACCAACGCCAGATGCGAAACACGTCGATCAATGGAAACCATGGGATCCCCCGTCCTCTTATAAGAACGCCGGCAGGATCCTCTCCATGTTCGTCTGCTGATTGGCCCACAGTTGTCCTGGCGCTTGCGCGCTGGACTGCACCCCTCCGTCCCGTGACTTTTATCGTTGTGCGCAGGACGCGTGAAAACACGCGCCAAAACTGATACAGTCGGCCCCAAGTTGTCCGCGGCGAAGCATTCGCGCGGAGATCTACATGTCGCTTTGGCTTCGGCCGTGTGCCGCAACCTCACGCCATAGTTTCGAAGCTACGGATCGATTGCAAGGGGGTGAAAGCAACATTGCGAAATTGTTGACCCCATGTGCCAAAGTGTCACACTCGCTTGGTCATCGGCCGAAATCTGACCAGGCAGTCGCCTGCAGCTACTATCGTGTCGGCCGCACCGACGAATCCTGCCGCCTCGTAGAATGGTATACCCGGCAGCGTGGCCATCAGCGCCATCTCCCGGAATCCGGCCGCCGTCGCCGCCTCTTCGCAGGCCGCCAGGATCGCCGCGCCGACGCCGCGCCGGGCGAAGGCGGGATCGACGAAGAAGGCGCGGATGCGGGCGGCGTCCCGCTCCGGATCGAGCAGCCCGTTCTCCCGCGCCGCGAATCGGTCGCCGCCGAACAGGGTGCGACGCCGGCTCCAGCCGCCACAGCCGGCGCGGTGTCCATCGATTTCGGCGACAAAGTAGGTGCCGTCCGCCACGACTTCGCTATCCACGCCGAAGATGTGGGCGATCAGGGCCTCGATCTCTGCCGCGCTATAATCTGCTCGGCTAAGCCCTCGGGCCGATCGCGCGATCAGTGCTTCCAATATCCCGATCTCGTCAGCCGTCGCGACCCGGAGCCGGACACCTGGCGCTGTCACGCCCTCAATCCGCCAGCGCGACGGCGGCGGGCCGGGCGGTCAGCGCCGTGCCGGCGGAGGCCAGCATCACCGCCGCGATCGCCAGCCACTGAACGGTCGTCAGCGTCTCGCCCAGAAAGGTGAGCCCGGCCAGAGCGGCGACCGCAGGCTCAAGGCTCATCAGCGTGCCGAAGGTATTGGCGGGCAGGCGGGTCAGGGCCACCATCTCCAGCGTGTAGGGCAGGGCGCTCGACAGGATGGCGACGATCAGTCCGGACAGGAGCACCGCCGGCGCGAGCAGCCCGGGGCCGGCGTGGATCACGCCGATCGGCACGACCACCAGGGCGGCGATGGCGGTTCCGAGTGCGGTGGTCTGCGCGCCATGCACGGCGCCGGCGCGCTGCCCGAAAACGATGTAGAACGCCCAGCCGATGCCGGCGCCGAGCGCCAGCAGTGCGCCACCCGGATCGACGCTGTGCACGCTCGGCCCGATCGGCAGCAGCACCGCCACGCCGACGACGGCGAGCCCGATCCAGGCGAAATCGACGAGGCGCCGCGACGCCAGCATTGCGACCGCCAGTGGCCCGAGGAATTCGAGGGCGACGGCGATGCCCAACGGCACCGTGCGCAGCGACAGATAGAACATCATGTTCATCGCGCCGAGCGACACGCTGTATCCGATCAGGGCACCGGCCGATGCGCGGTCGATGCGCGCGCGCCACGGCCGCAAGACTACCGCCAGAAGGACGGTCGCGATGCCGAGCCGCAGCGCGGTGGTTCCCTCGGCCCCCACCACGGGGAACAGGCGCTTGGCAAAGGATGCGCCGCCTTGGACGGAGAGCATCGCCACCAGAACGGCGATCAGTGGCATCGCCCGGACGCCATTCGGCACCGCGGCCTTGCCGGTCGGTTCGGTCATGCGTTCCCCCGCTTTCCCAGATCGACGGCATAGCCCGCCTTTTACGGCGAGTCGCGCGGATTGCGCGGGACCGGCGCTCGATCGGCCATTGCATCGCTGGCTTCGCCTCGGCTAGGCGCCGCCATCCGCTCGCGCCGGGAGGCCCCGCCATGTTGCCCATCCTGGCGATAACGCTGCCGATCTTCCTGATCATCGCCATCGGCTATTTCGCCACGCGGGCTGGCCTGTTCACGCCGGAGCAGGTGCGCGGGCTCGGCCGGCTGGTCATCACCTTCGCGCTGCCCGCTCTGGTGTTCCGCGCCTTGTCGCAGCGGCCGCTGACAGAGATCTTCGATGCGCGATACGTCGCCGTCTACGGCATCGCCTCATTGGCGACCCTGCTGGGGGGCGTCGCCTGGTTCCGCCTGGCGCGGCGGAGAGGCGTGACCGAAAGCGCCATTCGCGGGCTCGGCATGGCGGCATCGAACAGTGGCTTCATCGGCTATCCCGTCGCCGCCCAGTTCCTCGGCCCACCGGCAGCAATCGCGCTCGCCCTCGCGATGATTGTCGAAAATCTGCTGGTCTTGCCGCTCAGCCTGGCGCTGGCCGAGGGCGGCAGCAGCACGCACGCCAGCCTGCCCAAGATCCTGCGCGGCATCGCAATCAATCTCGCGCGGACGCCGCTGATCATGGCGATCGTGGCGGGCGGCCTGTTCGGGCTGGCGGGCCTGCAGCTGCCCGCGCCGCTCGCCAAAGCCGTGTCAATGGTCGCCGACGCATCCGCCCCGGTAGCGCTGTTCGCGATCGGCGGCACGCTGGTCGGGCTGCGCCTGACCGGGATCGTCGGTGAGATCGCGCAGATTTCCCTTGGTAAGCTGGTGGTGCATCCGCTGGCGGTCGTCGCCGTAATGCAGCTGATCCCGATCGCCGACCTCAACCTGCGGCGCGCCGCGATCGTGTTCGCCTGTATTCCGATGCTCAGCGTCTATCCGATCCTGGGTGGTCGCTATGGGCAGGAGAAGGTCTGCGCGGCCGCACTTCTGGCGGCGACCACCGCGTCGTTCGTGACGATTACGGTCGTGCTCTGGCTGGTCGAGACCTTCTTGCCGGTCGGCTGAGCCGTCCCCACTTGCGCGGCCATGACCAGCCGCACCATCACCCGACAGCATGCCGCCATCCGCGACGATATCGGCGATCTCGTCACGCGACGCCCCGTGCCCGGCCCGGGCGTGCCGCAGGTCGATCCGTTCCTGTTCCTGAACCACCACGGGCCGCAAACCTATTCGCCGGGCAATCGCGGCCTGCCGTTCGGGCCGCATCCGCACCGTGGTTTCGAGACGGTGACGTTCATTCTCGCCGGCTCGCTGGCCCACCACGACACGGCGGGTCACGAAAGCGTGATCGAAGCCGGCGGCGTGCAATGGATGACGGCGGGATCGGGGCTGATCCACGCCGAAGTCTCGCCGGAGACCTTCAAGCGGACAGGTGGGCCGCTCGAGATCCTGCAGCTGTGGGTCAACCTGCCGGCGCGTCTGAAGATGGTGCCGCCGCGCTACACCGGGGTGCAGGCGGGATCCATTCCAGCCCTACCGCTCGCTGCTGGGAAGGGGACGCTGCATCTGGTCTCCGGCACGTTCGATGGGGTGGCTGGGCCAATCGAGTCGCTCACCGGCGTCTTCATGGCGACCGTCGCGCTCGGCTCCGGCGCGAGCGTGAGCCTGCCGGCGCCGCGAGGCCGCAGCGTGTTCCTGTACGTGGTCCGTGGCGAGGCGCGGGTCGCGGGTGAGCCGGTGGCGCAATGGCGACTGGTCGAGCTGAACGACGATGGCGATGCTGTGGCTGTCGAGGCGAGCACGGAGACGGTGCTGCTGTTCGGCCATGCCGATCCGATCGGTGAGCCGGTCGTGGCCCATGGGCCGTTCGTGATGAACACGCGCGAGGAAATCGGCGACGCGATCCGGGACTATCAGGCGGGCAGGTTCTCCGTTCCGGCCTGACCGGTGAGCAGGGCCGACAATCGACCGGCATAGCGACTGACGGCGGCGCGGCTACGCACGGCCTCTTCCGGCCAGCCGCCGAGCGAGTCCGCCGCGAGTTGCGCTGCACCGAGGCGGAAGGCGAGATAGCAGGGCGTCAGGAAGTGGAGCAGATCGCGGTCGACCGGATGGCCGGCGGCCTCTCCGGTGATGGCGATTAGTCGTTCGGCGGCAGTCGGCGCCAGGTCGAACTCGACGATCACCCCGGCGACATCCCAGGCGATGTCCTGTGCACCGATCAGATCGTGTGCGGCATCATGGTCGAGCGCGTCGGCCTTCAGCACGCGGCCATCGCTCAGCCGCAGCCATTCGTGGTGGTCGCAGCGATTGTCTGTCGCGATGCGGCGGACGCGGCTCTCCGGCGCGCCGAGTTCTATTACGAAGCGGGCGAACGCCGCCGCCACTTCGTCTCCCAGGCCCACGGAGATATTGTACTGCGCCATTGCGGCGAGCTCCGCGAGCGAGGCGCCGCCGCCCGGCGGCGGCAGGAGGCGTGCCCGCGCGCCGAGATAGCGGCCGGCAAAGTCCGGTACGTCGTCATTATCGCCGACTGCGCCGGCGTCGAGCCAGCGCTCGACGAGGAAGCCGTAGACCTGTCCGCGGACCTCCGGCACCACGCCTGCCGCATGCAGCAGGCGGGCGCGTTCGAGCTTGCGGGTCGCTTCGCCGCCGATGCCGGCGAACTTGACCAGCCATCGCTCGCCGCCGGCCCGTACGAGGAACTTGTGCCGTTCCTGCCACGGCTGGACTGCCGGCCAGTCCGCCTCCGAGCCATAGACATAAGCGCGCCAGGCACCGCCGGAAACATCCTCGATCTCTTCGACAGGACCGATCAGGTGGCTGAGCCACTCGCTTAAGCGTTCGCGCGGCAGGAGCGTGTTCATGGTGACGACAGGCCGCTGCGCCCCCGCCCAGCGCGCGATAGTCCGCGGGTTGGCCTGTCCGCCGGGCTCGCCGCCATGGCTTGGCAGGAAGGCGATGCGATCGCGCCTGACTCCGCGCTCCTCCAGGAAGGCGGCGACGGCGGCGAAGGAGCTGCCGGATAGGCCCGGGCCCTCATCGACCACGACGTAGTGGCGATCCGAAGCGATCAACCCGGTCTCAGTTTTGGGGGTGAGTGCGATGGTGCGATCGAATGGGTGGCCGATCGGGCGCACCGTCACCGGTGCCGGCGCGCCCAGCACGGCGGCGACGAGGGCGGCCAGGCCGGTGCCGATGCTGCGGACGCCGATCACAAGCGCCGTGCCGTCAAGCCGGAGCAGCCGCGCTGCGGCGGCATAAGCTTCGGGATAGACAGCGTAGAAGGCATAGCCTTCGGGCAGCCGCAGCGTGATCCGGTCCGGCAACCCTAGCGGAGCGGTAAGCGCGGGCAGGGCGGTAATGTCGCCAAAGTCGCTGTCCCAGGAGGCGAGTAACGCCTGCGAGAGAGCGGTGAGCGGCGCCAGCAGCGACCGTTCGGCATCGGATCCGCCGTCCGCTCCATGTGCCTCGCGGTCCGCGTCCGCGACGCCCTGAACGACCTGCCCGAGGGCGACGAAGGCGGTTACGATCGCATCGTGCCGCCAGATACCCGGCGGCATCGTTGCGATCGCATCGATGTCGGCGGCGAGAGCGGCGATGCGCTCGCGGCTGGCGACCGTCTCCGCCCGGTCGCCGTAGACGATCATTCCGCGGCGGCGCTGACGTCCGAACGCTTGGCCATGGCTTCGGTCAGATAGGCTTCGAGCTCGGCCGCGCGGTGGGCGGCGGTGTGCGCGGCGAGAACGCGCGTGCGCGCCGCTGCGCCCATCGCGTCTGCATCGGCCGACAGCGCCGCGATCACCGCCGCACTGTCCTCGGCCAGGATGATCTCCTCGCCCGGGGTCAACAGCTCGCGGATGCCTTCCCAGATGTCCGAGATGATCGGCGTGCCGCACGACGCCGCCTCGAACAGCCGGACCGACGGCGACCAGCCGGCGCGGATCATGTCGGCGCGCGTCACGTTCAGCGTAAAGCGTGATGCCGAATAGAATGCAGCGTGCTCCGCCGGCGGCAGGTGATCGATCCGGTCGACGTTCGCCGGCCAGTCGATGTCGGTCGGATATTGCGGGCCGGCGACGACGAAGCGCCTGTCCGGCAGCGCCCGCGCCGGTTCGATCAGCAGGTACTCCAGGGTCGGCTGGCGATCCGGGCTGTAGGTGCCGAGATAGGACAGATCCCAGCGCTTCGGCACGTCCAGCGGCGGATAGGCGTCCGGATCGACCGAGCAGTAAAGCGGGCGGGCCGCCGGCGAGCCGTAGTGACGTTCGAGGTGATCGAGCGTCGGTCCGCCGGTGAAGGACAGATAGACGTCGTAGCCGGGGATGACCTCCGGCGAGAGATATTCAAAGTCGCCGCGCTCCAGCTTGGCGAGCGTGACCGGCGTATCGATGTCGTAGAAGGCGGTGACCCCCTCGGCGACCTCCTGAACGTAACGACCGACGGCGACGCCCTCGGGCACGTAAGAGCCGACGATAACCGCGTCGGCGCCGGCAATCTCCCCGCGCCAGCGCTCCAGCCCGGCCAGGTCAGCGTAGAACTCCAGCCGGCAGAAATCCGGGTCTGCCAGGTCGCGCTGATTGGCGTACCAGGGCACGTCGCGTTCCAGGAACAGGATGTCGTGACCACGCGCGGCGAAGCTGCGGAGCAAAGCGCGGAACGTCGTGGCGTGGCCGTTGCCCCAGGACGACGACAGGCTGAGCCCGAGGATGACGAGCTTCATGCCGCCTCCCGCGCCCGCGCGCGGTGCGCCTTCAGGATCGTGTCGACCTCGGCGCCACGCCGCTCATAGGTATGTTCGGCGAGCACCCGGGCCAAAGCGGCCTGACCGATCGATCGGGCGCGCTCGGGGGTGAGGGCGGCGACATGCTCAGCGACATCCTGCCCGTCGCGGGCGACCAGCACCTCGCTGTCCGGCGCCAGGAACTGCTCGATCCCTTCCCAGGCATCGGTGATCAGGCAGGCGGCGGCGCCGGCTGCCTCGAACACGCGGGTCGCGGGCGAGAAGCCGACATTGGCCATGCTGTCCCGGGCGACGTTCAGTACCGCCAGCGGCGTGCAGTTAAAGGCGTTGTGCTCGCGCGTGTAAACGTGGCCGAGGTGCCGGACGTTGCCCGGCATGTCCTTGGAGTCCCAGCCGTTGCCGCCGATCAGGAAGCTGCGATCGGCAAGCGCTGCGGCAGGCTTCAGGAAGAACTCCTCGACCCGCGCCTCGCGGTCTGGCAGTCGGTTACCCAAGAAGGCAAGGTCGGCCGAGAAGCGCGGATCGGGATCGACCGGGAAGTGGGTGGTCGGATCGAGCGCGTTGTAGACCGGCGTGCAGCGTGCCGCGCCGAAGCCTTCATATGCACCGATCACCGGCGGGCCGCCGCCGTAGGTCAGCACCATGTCGAGGTTGGGCAGCGCGCGGCGCACCGGGTGGTCGGCATCGGCACGCATCTCGTCCAGCGTGGCGGCGGCATCGACATCCCAGAAGATGCGGATCGCATCCGGCGCCGAATGATCGATGATGCCCTGCAGAAGCTCGGCGTCGAACACGCCGACCCCGTTCGCCTTGACGACGATGTCGGCGTCTTCTGCCTCGGCCAGCACGCCACGCATCGCCTCGACGGTGGCGGGATAGACGACCGAGCGGCACCATTCGGGCGGGTCGATGTCGCGGTGCTGCTGCCGAGCGAAGGCGTCGGGCTCGTAGAAGGTGATGTCGTAGCCGCGCCCGGCGAGATCGCGCAGGATGCCGCGATAATAGGTCGCCGCCCCGTTCCAGTAGGAGGAGAGCAGGCTGGATCCGTAGAAGGCGATCTTCATGCGACGCTTTCGGAAAGGGCGGGCGTGCCAAGCCCGTCGAGAATGGCAAGGAGTTCGTCGGCGCGGTGGGCGCAGCTGTGGCGGGCGCGGATCGTCTCAAGTCCGCTGGCGACGAGCGCGGCGCGAAGCTCCGGGTCGTCGCGCAGCGTGGTCAGGTGGCGAGTCATCTCCGCGCCGTCGCGGGCGATCAGGTAATCCTTGCCACCCCGAAACAGGCCTTCGGAGTCTTTCCATGGGGCCGAGACGAGTGGGATGCCACAGGCGAGCGCCTCGAACACGCGGATCGTCGGGATGCCGGGCAGGATCGTCGAATAATAGCGACGCGGCACATGCACGGTTGCCAGATGGCGGGCGAAGATCTCCGGCGCGCGCGCATTGGGCGCCCAGCCATGGTAGCGCGCACCGTAGCGGGCGAGCGTCGCCTTGGCCGTGTCGGGATAGCGGACGCCGTAGACGTCGAGGCCGAGCCTCGCCTCCTGCGCCGGGCGGAACAGGAAGCTTTCGAGCTCGGCGGAGCGTTCGTCGTCGCCCCAGTTGCCGATCCATACCAGGCCTTCGCGCTCCTGCTCGACAACAGGCGGGTGGAACAGGCGAAGGTCGGCCGCCTCGTGCCAGACGAAGACGCGGCCGCGCCAGCCCCAGGTCTCGTAAACGTCGGCAAGCGTCCGGCCGAACGCCAGCACCGCGTCGTAGCCGGAGAGGTCGAAGGCGCGGATCGCATCGGCATCGCTGACCGCGCGGTGGTGCGTGTCGTGGAACAGCAGGGTGAAGCGTCCACCCTCTGCCCGGATTGCGCCTATGCGGGCAACGAGGGCAGGGTCGTTCCACTCATGAACGATGACCACGTCGGCGCCCTCTACGAGGGCGGCGAGATCGTCGGTGGGCTCGAACGTGATCGAGGAGAGGTCGGGATAAGCGGTGCGCCAGGCTTCCAGTCCCGCCTCGCCATGGTCGGCGATCAGGTTGGCGAGGCTCCACGATCCCGCCGGCTCCAGTGCGAGCACGTCATGCCCGCGCGCAATCAGTTCGCGCAGCACGCCGCGCAGGAAGTGGGCGTTGCCGTGGTTCCAGCAGGATGCCAGCGAATGGGTGAAATAGACGATCTTCATGCCGCCGCCTTGCCTGCAACGCTCAGCGTCCGGTTGATCACGGGCTTGAGCCCGAGCGAGGCATAGATCGCGCTCATCCCGGCCGCCATCGCCGCCGGAGTGTAGCGGGTCGCCCGCTCCCGCGCCGCTTCACCAAGGGCGAGGCGCAGGCCGGCATCCCCGACGATCGTATCGGCGATCTCGGCGAAGGCCCGGTCGTCATTGGCGGCGACGAAGGTCGCGGCCCCGTCCCACAATTCTCGAAAGGTCGAGATGTCGGACAGGACCAGCGGGCAGCCGGCCGCCGCTGCCTCCAGCACCGCCAGACCGAACGGTTCATAGAGCGCCGCTGATAGGAAGACCGGCCGCGATCCGAGCCAGCGGCCGATCTGATCCTCGTCCACCCGGCCAAGCGCGTGAAGATGGGCGAGCGTTGCTGCCGCCTCACCATTCGGTCCCTGCAGCGCACCGGCGGCGCGGAACGGCACCGCCAACCTGCCGGCGACGCGATCGAGCGTCGCGACGTTCTTCGCCTTGTCCCACAGCCGGCCGGCGGTGAAGCAGAAATCGTGCATGGCGAAGGACGGCCGGGTAATCAGCGGGCGCCCGTTGTGGACGACCAGCGGCCGCTGCTTCAGTTGATAGGCGTCCATCGTGGCATCGGCAAAGGCGCCGCTCGGCGTGACGACCCGGTCCGAGGCACGTAGCCCGGCGCCGACCAGAGCGGTGCGCCAGAAGAACTCGCTGGCCAGCGGCTCCGGTTTCACTGCCGCCCACCAGGTCGCGATGCAGCTGTGCGACACGGTTACGACCGGCACCGGAAAGCGCGCTACCCCCGCCAGGGGTGCGGCGTTGAGCTGGACGAGATCGACGCGACGCTCCCGCGCGATCTTCGCCAAAGCTTCGGCGGAGCGGGCGATCTCACCCTCGTCCTCGGTCAGCCAGTCGAGCGGCAGCCCGGTCTCGATCAGATCGATATCGGGTTCGTCGGCCAGAGACGCGCGCTGTTCGTCCGACGGCAGCGGGCCGAGATGCGCCAAGGTCGTCCGCCACCCATGATGCGTGAGCGCGCGGGCGAGATCAGTGGCATATTGCCACACGCCGCCGACGGCATCTGCCGTCATCAGGAGGTGACCGCGGGCGTGCGTCACGCGATCGTCTCGATCACGAAGCGGCCCTTGCGAGCTCCGGCTCGGACATGGCGTCGGGCAAGGCGATGCCGCGCACCTCGGCCAGCCACCGCGCCAGCGCCGCCACGCCGCTGCGCCATGGCACCTTGGGCCCGAGCGACAGAGCCGCCTCCGCCGCCCGCGTATCGGCGACGAAGTAGCGCTGATCGCCGGCACGCCAGTCGGAGAAGCTGACCTCGACCTCGCGGCCGATCAGGTCGCCGATATGGGCGAGGAGCCGACGCAGGCTCACGGCGTTGGCCGGGCCGCCGCCTAAGTTGAATGCCTGTCCAGAAATCGCGTCGATCCGCTGCCACGCCGCCAGATAGGTGTCGACCGCGTCGGACACGTCGAGGATGTCACGGACCTGATAGCCGTCGCCGTAGAGGGTAATCGGCTGGCCGGTTAGGGCGCGGATCAGGAAGTGGGCGACCCATCCCTGGTCTTCGGTGCCCATCTGGCGCTGGCCGTAGATGCAGCTCATCCGCAGCACCGCCGTCGGGACGGCAAAACTGCGCGCGTAATCGAGCACATATTGGTCCGCGGCGCCCTTGGAGCAGCCATAGGGGGTGTGGAATTCGAGCGGGCGGGCCTCGCCGATGCCGTGCGCGCGGATCGCGGCGTCGCCAGGCACGTAGGTGTCGCCTTCGAGAGCGAAGTCGACGTCGGCAAGGTCGCCGTAGACCTTGTTGGTGGACGCGAAGATCAGCGGCGTGCCGTCGGCACGGGTGCGCAGCGCATCCAGCAGGTTGAGCGTGCCGCGAATGTTGATCTCGAAATCTTCGCGTGGATCGACGAGGCTGGTGGTGACGGCGACCTGCGCCGCCATGTGGAACACCGCCTTGGCGTCGCGCGCGGCGCGGCGAACCTCATCCTCGTCGCGAATGTCGGCGACGATGCTGGTGATCCGGTCGGGATGGCGCTCCTTGAGCCAAGCGAGGTTGGTCTCGACGCCCGGGCGGGCAAGCGCGTCATAGACGAGCACGTCATCACCCTGGCCCGCGAGCCGGTCGGCGATGTTGCAGCCGATGAAGCCTGCGCCGCCGGTTACGAGAATCGGGCGGCCATCCGTGGCGACGGGGGCCGCGCTCATGCCACCAGGCCACGCGCTTCGAGTTCGGCGCGCGCCTGATCTACGCGGTCCTCGGCGGTCTGTTCGGCAACCCACTCGGCCAGATCGGCGAGACCGGCACCGAAATCCTGCCGCGCCTGGAAGCCGAGCTTGTCGGCGGCCTTGGTCGTATCGCAGAAGCAGTGGCGGATGTCGCCGATGCGGGCCTTGCCGACGGTCTGCGGGTGGATGTCGTTCTTGCCCATCGCCTTGGCCAACTCGGTCGCGACCTCGCTGACCGAACGGTCGTGGCCGGAACCGATATTGAACGTCTCGCCGACCGCCTGGGGCAGGACCAGCGCGTCGGCGAAGGCGCGCGCCACGTCCGACACGTGGACGAAGTCACGGCGCTGCTCGCCATCCTCGAATATCATCGGCTGCTGACCGTTGAGCAGGCGCGAGGCGAAGATCGCGAGCACGCCGGTATAGGGATTGGAGAGCGCCTGGCCCGGACCGTAGACGTTGAACAGACGCAGGCACGTCCCCTCGATGCCATAAGGCTTCGACATGATGAAGGTCGTGCGTTCCTGCACATATTTGTTGAGCGCGTAGATGGAGGCGAGGTTGGGGCGCTTCCATTCCGGCGTGGCCACCGGGGTGAGCGGGCGACCCTGGCTGTCCGTCGGCTCCCAATTCTGCTGGCCGTCGCGCAGCGTCGTGCGCTCGGCATCCTCGACGAAGTTGCCGTCTGGATCGCGGTACAGGCCCTCGCCGTAGATCGACATCGAAGAGGCGGTCACAACGCGACGCACCGGCTGCGCGATCAGCTTCTCAAACAGCACCGCGGTGCCGACATCGTTGACCGACGTGTAGCGCTCGACCTCGTACATCGACTGGCCGACGCCGACTTCGGCGGCGAGGTGGATGACGCTGTCGATCCCCTTGAGCGCCTTGGCGACGGCATCGCCGTTGCGCACGTCGGCGCGGATCAGCTCGACATCCGGATGAAGCGCAGCGGGGCGCTCGATATCGCCATGGACCTGCTCGATCAGGCTGTCGAGCACGCGCACCTGGTTGCCGCGGGCGATGAGCTCGTCGGCCACGAAGCGGCCGATGAAACCCGCGCCGCCGGTGATGAGAATCCGTTCCACTCGTACCCTTTCGCCCTGGCCGCGGCGTTTGATCGCGTCGGCCGCCTATATCCATCCCACGCCTGCACGCCGCGTCGACAAACGCCGCTCGCACGCGTCTTGATCCAAGTTAACGTCCGGGCTTCCGGCCCAGCCATACTTGCTCGAAACGCAAGAACCACTACCCTGCATCGCAACATGCAGCGAGCGCAACATCTTCATCAACAACAAAGTTCCCGAATGACGGCTTTGTCATTCCTGTTGACGAAGCGCGTCGGCTTCTATGAAGGCTGCGCGCTTGGATGACGATAGATCGGGTGGCGATGCGGATCGGTCAGTGGCTTTGACGACCAAGGTGTTCCTGGTGCGGCACGGCGCCCATGCCGAGCTTGGCCGGGTGCTGACCGGCCGCCGCGACGGTATCCCGCTGACCCCCGAAGGCCGCGCCCAGGCCGAGGCCGTGGCGGGGCGGCTGGCCGGCGAGCAGATCCGGGCCGTCCACGCCAGCCCGCGCGAACGTGCGGTTGAAACGGCGTCTATCATTGCCGGCCGGCTGGGTGCCGAGGTCCAGATCGTCCCGGAACTGGACGAGATCGATTTCGGCGACTGGAGCGGCCGCAGCTTCGACGCGCTCGCTGGGGAAGCAGGCTGGGATGCCTGGAACAGCCATCGCGGCAGCGCGTCGACCCCCGGTGGCGAGACGATGGCCGCGGCGGTGGCGCGGGCCGCTGCCCATGTCGCCGGGCTGGTGACAGGTGGTGGCGGGGTCGTCTGCGTCAGCCACTGCGATATCATCCGCGGGCTGATCGCCGATACGCTGGGGCTGCCGCTCGACAATCTGCTGCGCTTCGACATCGACACGGCCTCGCTCAGCACGCTGGTGGTCGGCGACTGGGGCAGCCGCGTCATCTCCTTGAACGAACGGATGCCGGCATGAGCGGTCCACAGACCAGCGGCGATCGCATTGCCGCCCCGGAGCTCCGCGCCCGCATCGACGCGCTCGGCCCCTGGTTCCACAACATCAACCTGGGCGGCATCTGGACCGCGCCCGATCACTTCCTGGGCGACTATCCGGGGCGCAAGTTCGCCCGCTTCGCCCCGGCGCTTCCCGCCGACCTGACCGGTAAGACGGTGCTCGACATCGGCTGCAACGCGGGCTTCTATTCCATCGAGATGAAGCGCCGCGGTGCCGCGCGCGTGCTCGGCATCGATTCGGACGAGCGCTATTTGTCGCAGGCGCGGCTCGCCGCCGAAGCGCTCGGCTTCGACGACGTCACCTTCGCCAACCTGTCGGTCTATGACGTCGGCACGCTGGGCGAGCGCTTCGACGTCGTCATCTTCATGGGCGTGCTCTATCACCTCCGCCATCCGCTGCTGGCGCTCGACCTGATCCGGGAGCATGTCGCGGGCGACTTGCTGATCTTTCAGTCGCTGACCCGGGGTGCCAAGGAGGTCGCGGCGATCAAGCCCGACTACGACTTCAACGAGCCGGACGCGTTCGACCTGCCCGGTTATCCGAAGCTGCATTTCGTCGAGCGCGAGTTCGCGCACGACTGGACCAACTGGTGGGTGCCGAACCAAGCCGCCAACGAGGCGATGCTGCGCGCCGCCGGCTTCACCATCGAATCGGGCCCGCATGACGAGGTCTATGTCTGCCGGGTCGCGCCGGTGCCATATGGAGACTGGGGGCCGGCAGCGGTCTACCCGGCGAAGGGAAGCGCCGCATGATCGAAGCCGCAATGATCTGGAACGAGCCCAACAACAAGTCGCATTGGGACCCGGAGATCGACCCCGACTGGTCGATGTATGCCGACACGGTGATCCGCGCCGGCCGGGCCATCGCGGACGTCAACCCGGCGGTGACGCGGGTGCTGGGCGGAATGTCGCCGATCGACCCGCATTTCGTCACGACGCTCGAGAAGAAGGGTGTGCTGGAGGAGGTCGACGTCGTCGCCGTCCACGGCTTCCCGCTCGACTGGAACCTGTGGCAGATCGGCGAATGGCCGGCCAAGATCGCTGAGATCGAGGCGGTCTGCCCCGGTCATCCGGTGTGGGTGACGGAAGTCGGCGTCGGATCGTTCGGCGCCGAAGAGGTCCAGGTGTTCGGTGTCGACCGCACCGCCGAGCTGCTGGTCGGTCGGGTGCCGCGGATCTTCTGGTACAGCCTGTTCGATCTGCCGCGCGAATGGGGCGCCACCACCCGCCATCGCGAGGCAGAAGGGTCTAGCTATTACCGCCATTTCTACATGGGCCTGATCCGCGAGGACGGGACGCCCAAGCCGAGTCTCGATCATTACGCCAGGCACGCCGCCGACATGGGGCTGATGCAGTGGTTCCACTACCGCGACCCGCGGCTGGACGATGCAGTGGCGTGGATGAAGCGGCTGGGCGTGCGGCATCTGCGCACCGGGCTCAGCTGGGCGGACAGTTTCCGCGAGGACGCGATCGGCTGGTTCGACCGTCAAATGGAGGCGCTCGCCGACTTCGACGTGACCGTCACCTTCTGCTTCACGCCCGAGCATCTCGGCCACGCGCCGCACCATACCAGCGCGCCGCGCGAGCCGCAGGCGTTCGCCGACTTCTGTGCGGCAATGATCGAGCGCTATGCTCCGGCGCAAGCGGCGCGGAGCACGACGTCGGAACGAACGATAGAGCGGAGCGCCGCGCATGGCTGAGCCTCGGATCAACATCGCGCTGGTGGGCGTCGGCAACTGCGCCTCGTCGCTGGTGCAGGGCCTGGCCCATTACAGCAACGGCGGATCGAACGAGCAGATCGGGCTGATGCACTGGGATCTCGGCGGCTATAGGCCGCGCGACATCCACGTCGTCGCCGCTTGGGACGTCGATGCTCGAAAGGTCGGGCAGGATGTGTCGCAGGCGATCTTCGCCAAGCCGAACTGCACCGCCGTGTTCTGCGACCATGTCGAGGAGACCGGTGCCAAGGTCCGCATGGGCCGGGTGCTGGACGGCGTCGCCGAGCACATGGCGGACCAGCCGGACCACCGCACCTTCCTGGTCGCCGACGGTCCGGAGCCCGATGCGGCCGAGGTGATCGACGTACTGCGCCGGAGCAATGCCGACGTTCTCGTCAATTACTTGCCGGTCGGCAGTCAGAAGGCGACCGAGTTCTACGCCGAGTGCGCTCTGGAGGCAGGCGTCGCCTTTGTCAACAACATGCCGGTGTTCATCGCCAGCCAGCCGGAATGGGCGGAGCGTTTCCGTGCCGCCGGCGTGCCGATCATCGGCGATGACATTAAGGCGCAGCTAGGCGCGACCATCGTCCACCGCGTGCTGACCGACCTGTTCGCCAAACGCGGCGTGAAGCTCGACCGGACCTATCAGCTCAATACCGGCGGCAACACCGACTTCCTCAACATGGCCAACAAGTCGCGCCTTGCCTCCAAGAAGATCTCCAAGACCGAGGCGGTTCAGTCGGTCGCCGAGCATCGCCTGGACGACGAGAACATCCATGTCGGTCCGTCCGACTATGTCGCGTGGCAGAACGACAACAAGGTCTGCTTCCTGCGCATGGAGGGCCAGTTGTTCGGCGGGGTGCCGATGAACCTGGAGCTCCGCCTCTCGGTCGAGGACAGCCCCAACTCGGCGGGGGTCGCGATCGACATGATCCGCTGCGCCAAGCTCGCTAAGGATCGCGGGCTGGCCGGGCCGATCGAGGCACCTTCGGCCTATTTCTGCAAGCATCCGCCGCGGCAGATGACCGACGATCTCGCCCACGATGCGGTCGAGGCGTTCATCGCCGGCTAGGTCCGGCGTCGCGGATCAGGGATCGGCGCGGGCATCCAGTTCGTCCAGTACGTGGATCGGCTGGACGTCCTGCTTGATCTCCTCGAACTCCGGATCGGCCTCGCTCCGCACCTCGAGCTTGTCGGCGATGGCGGCGACGAGGACGGCGAGCTTGGTCAGTTCGTGTTCGGTAAGCAGGTTGATGTGGAGGTCGAGATCGGCGCGGCGATCGGCGACCGCGGCCATGCGGTTCTGGCTGATGAGCACGAACGTCGACAGGAAGATCGCCTCCACCGACGCCTCCATCGCGAGCACGACGAAGGTTTCGTCGAAGCGCGGCACGCCCGGGATCCAGCCGAGATTGATGGCAATCCACAGCCCGTAGATGGTCAGGTGGATGGCGACGAACGTCATGCTGCCGGCGAAGCGGGTGATCGCATCCGCGGCCTTGGTGCTGAACGACTCCGCCTGCCGCTCCTTTGCCTGATGCCGCTCCATGGCGGAGATATTCGCCCGCAGAGTGCTGCTCATGCCGCCGCCCGGATCGGTCTTGCTCGGCTCGCCCATCATCAACTCTCCTGCTCGCAAGCAGCAACGCACCGCGACGCTTTAAATCTCCGGCGACGACGCTAGGACGCTCGCTGCGGCCGTCCGGTCCGCGCGACACGGAGTGGCCGCCGCGCTTATGGATCTGTTCGACTGTCCCGCACTTGCCGCAACGGGCCAAGCCGAAGGCGTGCCGCTGCCGTGGATCGAGACGCGGCCCGGCATCCCCTACTTCGTCACCGAATATGGCGAGCCCTGGACGCCCATCGGGCAGAACGACGCCATCTCCTGGCCGGAGCTGAACGGGCTGTTCCGCCGCCGTGATCTCGCCGGCGTGGAGCGGCACCTGCGCTGGCTCAAGGCGCACGGCGTCACCTGCCTGCGGTTGATGCTCGAATATGCGCAGGTCCGGCACCGCTACATCGAAAAGCCGGTCGGGCGCTTTCCGCCGAACATGGTGCGGCTTTGGGACGACCTGTTCGCCTTGTGCGAGAAGATCGGGCTGCACCTGCTGCTGACGCCGGTCGACACCTTCTTCATGTGGACCCACTGGCAGCATCATCCGTACAACGCCAAAAATGGTGGACCCTGTTCCAGCCGCCGGCGCTGGCTCACCTGCGCGGACACGCGGGAGGCGATCAAGGCGCGGCTGGCCTTCGCGAGCGATCGCTGGGGAGGCAGCCCGGCGCTGTTCGCGTGGGACATCTGGAACGAGATCCACCCGGCCCATGGCGGTGACGATCCGGGCAGCTTCGCGCCGTTCATCGACGATGTGGCGACCTGGCTGCGCCAGTTCGAAATCGCCCGCCACGGCCGCGCCCACCTGCAGACGGTGTCGATCTTCGGTCCCGAATTGGTCAAGGCGCCCGAGCTGTGCGAGCCGATCTTCCGCCACCCCGCGCTCGATTTCGCCAACACCCATCTCTACGAACATGGCACGATCGACGATCCGCGTGATACCGTCGCGCCGGCCTTGTCGGTTGGCCGGCTGATCGCGCAGGCGGTGCGCGAGGCAGCCGACCTGCGGCCGGTGTTTGATTCAGAGCATGGGCCAATCCACAGCTTCAAGGACAAGCACAAGACGCTGCCGACGGCGTTCGACGACGAATACTTCCGCCACATCCAATGGGCGCACATGGCCACGGGCGCGGCGGGGGGCGGGATGCGCTGGCCGAACCGCCACCCGCACGTTCTCACCCCCGGAATGCGTGAAGCGCAGCGCGCGCTCGCCGGCTTTCTGCCGTTGATCGACTGGACGCGGTTCGCGCGGCGCACCTTGAACGATGCAATAGGCGTGCCGCCCGGGGTGGCCGCATTCGGTTGCGGCGACAGCGGGCAGGCGATCGTCTGGCTGCTCCGTACCGACCATGTCGGCCGCGGCGGAACGCTGTCTCGGGAGGCCCCGCCGGTCCGTGTTGAGCTTGGCATTCCGGGGCTCGCCGCCGGGCGTTACCGGGTCACCCGATACGATACCCTGGTCGGGCATGTCGTCGGCGAAGAAGCGGCAAGTGCCTCGGCGGGCGTTCCGTTGCAGGTGACGGTGCCCGCGCTCGTGACCGACGTCGCCCTCGCTATCCGGCCGGTCTAGACGATCCCGGCGATAAGCTTGCGCTCCAGCGCCTCGGCGGCGGGCACGTACCAGTTGGTCAACGCGCGCTCGAGCAGTTCGTCCATGTCGAGGCTGCTACCCTCGATCAGCGCGGCAAAGCCCTCCTGCTCGACACGCAGACCGTTCTCGATTTCGGACAGAAGCTGCGCCACCTGAAGCCGCGCCCCGCGCAGCGGCGATTCGATCTGCAGCTCCTTCTTGAGTTGCCGGCAGTGGATCAGCAGAACCGCATCTTCGGTCAGGAACCGGTGCTCGCGCGGAAAGCCCGCCATCATCGTCACGCCGGCCGAGAACACGATCGTCTTGCCGAGGAACAGCAGTTTGCGCGGTGCCAGCCGCCGTGCGGCCGTCGCGACTTCCAGAGCGAGCCGCCGTCCTGCCTCGGCATCGCCGCCAAGCGTGGTCACTTCGACCACGACGGGCGTGTCGCCAGGCGCGACATTGGCAAGCTGGTTCTGCAGATTGGTCAGCGTGTCATCGTTGATCGATCCCGTCAGCCGCACCTGCGGCAGGACCAGAGGGTCGATCAGGGTGGGGTCTTGCAGTGCCATGTTTCTCGTCCCGTTTTGTCTTGCTCAAGCGTGTGCGGGTTGCTCGGCGGCATCCACCCACGCATCGATCGAAAGCTCGCTGGTCGGCCGGACGTCGGCGCTCATCGCCTTGCGCATGATGTCGAGCGCCCAGTCGGTCCGCTGACGGTCGACGCTCGCCACCGCGTCGGCAGGTACCCAGAGGTCGTAGGCGCGCATATGGGCGTCCGCCGCTGTGAACAGGACGCAGATGTCGGCGGCGAGACCGGTCAGGATGAGCCGGCTCGCGCCCAGCTTAGGTAGCAGTACCGGCAGGTTGGTGGCATAGAAGCCGGAGAATTGCGGCTTGATGACGAAGAAGTCGTCGCGGCGCGGCTCCACCTGCCGGACCAGCTCGCGGCCGCGGCTGTCTTCGCGGGTGCAATGCGCGATGATCCGTGACCGCTCCGAGTGCCACTGTCCGTAATTGTCGTTGACGTAGACGACCGGTACGCCACGTCGGGTCGCCTGGTCGCGAAGCTTGACGATCGCCTTGGCCGCTTGCTTCGCGTGGGCGAACATCTGGCCGCCCTCATCGAAGTCCATGTCGTTGATCATGTCGATGATCAGCAGCGCGGTGCTGCCGGGCGCGGGAGCGTCCGCTTCTTGTTCCAGTTCCACCTTGGTCGGTCCTTGCTCACCTGCGCCGCGCGTAACGCCCGCCGGGGCTAGGCGCTCCCGACCACGGGTGCATTCATGCAGGTCAAGATCCCGCCGCTGCGCGTTGCAGCCGCTGCACCCTCGATGCGCGGGCGAACCAGGCCCGCTCGATCAGCCGCTCGACGCGCTCAGGATCGGCGGCCGCCTCGCGGACCAGCACCGCCGCCCAACCCTCGTAATGCGGCGATTGCCAGAAGCAGTCGGGGTCGGTCTCCTTCAGCATCTCGATCTCGTCGAGCGGCGCGGAAACGCCGAACGATCCCGGCTCGCGACCGCTACCCAAGATGCCGCGGCCGCGCACCTTGATCGAAGGCTTGCCGTAGGACGTCGACAGTTCCGCGCCGGGCAACGTCAGCGCGAAGGCGACCGCCTCGTCCCAGGACATACTCATGGCTCCCGCCGCTCGTCGCGGAGCTTGTCCCAATAAGCGAGCCGCTCGGCGATTCTGGCCTCGAACCCGCGCGGGGAGGGGGCGTAGAAGGTCTGCGGCGCCATCTCCTCCGGCCAATAATCGTCGCCGGAAAAGGCATCCGGCGCTTGGTGGTCGTAGGCATATCCGTCGCCATAGCCGATTTGCTTCATCAGCTTGGTCGGCGCGTTGAGGATGGACTTGGGCGGCATCAGCGACCCCGTCTCCTTGGCCGAGCGCCACGCCGCCTTCTGCGCGACATAGGCGGCGTTCGATTTGGGGGCCGTCGCGAGATAGAGGCAGGCCTGGACGATGGCGAGTTCGCCCTCCGGGCTGCCGAGAAAGTCATAGGCGTCCTTCGCGGCAAGGCACTGGATCAGCGCCTGCGGATCGGCCAGCCCGATGTCTTCCGATGCGAAGCGGACGAGCCGCCGGAGCACGTAGAGCGGCTCTTCTCCGGCTGTCAGCATCCGCGCCATGTAGTAGAGCGCAGCCTGCGGGTCCGATCCACGCAGGCTCTTATGCAGGGCCGAAATCAGGTTGTAGTGCCCCTCGCGATCCTTGTCGTAGACGGCGACGCGGCGATGGAGCAGCGCGGAGAGGCCGGCTGGGTCCAGCGGGTGCGGCAGGTCGATCGAGAACAGGGTCTCGGCCTGGTTGAGCAGGAAGCGGCCATCGCCGTCGGCGCTGGCGATCAGCGCGGCACGGGCGTCGCCATCGAGGGGTAGCGGCTTATCCTCCGTCGCCTCGGCACGGGCGAGCAGCTGCTCCAGCGCACCGGCATCGAGGCGGTGCAGGATTAGCACCTGCGCGCGGCTGAGCAAGGCGGCGTTAAGTTCGAACGACGGGTTCTCGGTCGTCGCGCCGACCAGGATGACCGTGCCATCCTCGACATAGGGCAGGAAGCCGTCCTGCTGGGCGCGGTTGAAGCGGTGGATCTCATCCACGAACAACAAGGTGCGGGCGCCGAGCCGGGCATGATCACGGGCGGCGGCGAACATCTTCTTGAGATCGGCGACGCCGGAGAACACCGCCGAGATGGCCGCAAAGCGCAGGCCTACCGCATCGGCGAGCAGGCGGGCGATGGTCGTCTTGCCGGTACCCGGCGGCCCCCACAGGATCATCGACGACAGCCGGCCGGCTGCGACCATGCGTCCGATCGCGCCTTCCGCTCCGGTCAGATGATCCTGGCCGACGACCTCCTCCAGCCGCCGGGGCCTCAGCCGGTCGGCGAGCGGCCCTGCCTCTGCCGAAGGGGGAGGGGCGGTGCCGTCATCGGTCGTTTCGAACAGGTCGGCCATGGTCACCGGCAATATAGGCGCGCCCGGAAATTTGCGCATCTGCCTCCGAACCCCTTGCAAAGATCGTAGACCAAGATATATCTTAGACACATCAATACACACAGGAGATCGTATGTTCAGACATTTTCAAGAGCGCGACGCCCTTGGACGTCGCTGTGGTCCGCGGGGCGGCGGCTGGGGTGGTGGACCGTTCGCCGGCGGCCGGGAATTTGGCGGGCCGGAGGGGTATCGCGGCGGCGGGGGCCGGCGGCGCATGTTCGATTCCAGCGAGCTCCGGCTCGTCCTCCTCAAGCTGATCGGCGACCAGCCGCGCCACGGCTACGACCTGATTCGTGAGATCGAGGGCCTGAGCGGCGGCGCGTACGTACCGAGCCCCGGGGTTATCTATCCGACCCTGACCCTGCTCGCCGACATGGGGCATGTCGATGAAGCCAAGGGCGACGGTGCCCGCAAGCTGTTCGCCATCACCGCCGAAGGCACGGCGCACCTTGCCGAGAAGGCGATCGAGGTCGAGGCACTGCTCGCCCGACTGGCGGAACTGGCCGCGCGCCGGGAGAAGACCGAGGGTGGTCCGGTGCGGCGAGCGATGATGAACCTGCGCCAGGTGCTGCAGCAGCGCTTGACCGCAGACGAGGTTTCGCCCGACACGCTGCACGAGGTTGCCGCCATCCTGGATGCGGCGGCGCAAAAGATCGAACGGTTGTGAGGAGCGAAGGCATGCCCAGCAGCACGGCGATGGTGCCGACCACGAGCGGCAGCAAATATATGCAGCAGCTCTGCAAGCATTGGAGCCACAACCTGGAGGTCGAGTTCGACGCCGAGAAGGGCACGATCGTCTTCCCGCGCGACACACGCGGGGCGGACTGGCCGGACAAGGCGGTGGTGACGATGATCGCGCACCCCGATACGCTGGAATGCCGCATCGACGCCAGTGTCGAGCCGCAACTTGAAGGCATGAAGGGGGTGCTCGCCCGGCACCTCGATCGCTTTGCTTTCCGGGAGGCGCCGCTGCCGTTCACGTGGCAGGACGCCGCGGCCGCCTGACGTGGCTGCTGTTCCGGCCGTCTACGACCTGGCGCTGAGCCGGGGCGGGCCGGCGGCACCGGCGCGCTGGCGGGCGATGCGGAGGTAGGCGTTCAGCAGCACGTTGTTGACCTGATCCCAGCCGAACCGCTCGCTCGCCTTGCGTCCCGCCTCGCCGGCTTCTGCGCGAGCGGCGGCGTTCTCGCAGTAGAGCTGGAGCGCGTCGGCGAAGCCGCCGATCGCGCCGGGGCGGATCAGGCGTCCGTCGATGCCGTCGCGAATGAGGCTCTGGCTGCCGGTCGCCCGTGCCGCCACGACCGGCAGTCCGCAGGCCATCGCCTCCAGCGTCACGTTGCCGAACGTCTCGGTGACGGACGGGTTGAACAGCATGTCGCAGGAGGCGACGGCGCGACCCAGGTCGGGACCCTTCTGGAACCCGGCGAACACCGCATCGGGCATACGCCGCTCGAACCACCCCCGCGCCGGACCTTCGCCGATCACCAGCACGCGGTGCTTGACGCCGCGACGGGCGAGCTCGTCGATCGCATCGGCGAAGACGTCCAGACCCTTTTCCATGACCAACCGGCCGACGAAGCCGACTGCCGGCTCGGCATCGCCGATCCCCAGCTCACGGCGCCAGGCGAGGTCGCGCCGGCCGGGGGAAAATATCTCCCGATCGACGCCGCGGGACCAGATCCCGACATCGTAGCTCATCCGCTGTTCGCGCAGGAGCTGCGCCATCGATTCCGACGGCGCGAAGATGGCGTCACAGCGCCGGTAGAAGCGTCGCAGCGCCGCCTCGACGACCGGCTCCAGAAACGTCAGGCCATAATAGCGCGGATAGGTCTCGAACCGGGTATGGACCGAGGCGACCACCGGCACGTCCATGCGCCGCGCCAGCGTGATCGCACGGTGCCCCAGGATCTCGGGGCTGGCGACGTGGAAGATAGTCGGCTTGAACTCGCGAATGTCGCGCTTGATGCGCGGTGGCAGGAACAGGGGCGCGCGGTACTCCGATCGGCCGGGCAGGGGGATCGCCGGCACGCCGATGACCTTGCCAACCGAGGGAAAAGCGGGCGTGTCGGTCCGCGGGGAATAGATCCGCACCGCCGCCCCCTGGCCGAGCAGATAGCCGACCAGCCGGTTCAGCGCCTGATTGGCGCCATCCCGTACATAATTGTAGTTGCCGGTGAAAAGCGCGACGCGAAGATCGGAAACGTCCATCGGCCGGGTCGATAGCGGCTCGATCGCCAAAAGACCATCGGCATGGGCCGTCATGGCCGGCGCTCTTTACTCCTCCGGCGGATCGTCCGGCCCACGCCGGGGCAGGTTGCGCAGGCGGCCGATGCCGGCGAGGACCGGCAGCACCAGGACGGCCAGCAGCAGCAAGGCGACGATCTTCACGGCCATGGGCGATGCTTAGCGGCGGAAAGGTGGAGCCGCCACCGTCCGATCGTCCTCTGCCTCGAGTGCCTCTACCTGGTCTAGCTCGCCGGATCGTACATGAACTCGCGGAGTTCCTGGGCGCAGCGACAGGCACCCGCCATCTTGCGTGCCCACGCGACCGCCTCTTCGCGCGTCGGCAGCTCCAGGACAGTGAATCCACCCTTGAGGCGGCTACCGGGGTACGTCTCCGTCGACACCGAACCGCCCGCGGATACCAGCACAGGATAGACCGTCTCGTTGATGCCGCCGGCGAAGACGTACACGCCGGCGGCTTTCGCTTCCTCGATCACGGCACGCGCAGCGGCGGAGACGATCGGAAACTCTTCCTTCGTGAGCACCATCGCTTCGCTCGGAAAGGAGATGAGGTACTTCGTCATGCCGCCGATGATGCAATGGACGTTCGTCGGCGGCAAGCGTTCGGGTCTAGCTCCAGCCTTGGCCGGTGGCCGGCGCAAGGCGGGCGCCTGCGTCGTCGTGGCTGGCCGGAGCGTCACGCGGCCCTGAGCCCGCGCTGCCGGACTCCGCGTCCATCATCGCCTGCAGCATCCGGCGGCCATTCACCGCGAGCAGGTCGCTGCGGAGCATCAATTCGCGCGGGCGGCCGCCGATCAGCTGCAGCATCTTCTCGATCTCTTCCGAGGCGAATACGTCCTCGTCGATGACGGGGTCTAGCGAGGCGCGCGCCTGTTCCGGATCGATCTGGTCGCCCAGGCTGACCATCCCGAACCAATAGTAGCAGCTATGCTGCGTCGCGGGCGTCACCGCATGGAACACCCGGCTGCGCTGCAGCGGCTCGCCGGCCCGAACGGGATCGTCTGCGCTGCGCACATGGTCGCCCACGCCGGCGTGGAAACCGGGAAGGTGGAAATCCATGCCGACGATCTGATCGACCCGGGTCGCGTCCGGATGGCGCCGGGCGATGACCGGCGTGGGCGGGGCGCCCAGGATCACGCGCCGGCCGCGGATCACCCGTTCCTCCTGGATGACCTCGACCGGGGTGGAGGCGTTCTCCGGCACGCCGATGCTGGATCCGTGGAGGACGGCGAGGTGGGTAAGATCCAGGAGATTGTCGTTCAGCAGTTGATATCGGCAGGCCACTTCACGAAAGAACAGGGGGACGGGTGTATCGCCGTGGCCGGCAAAGCCGATCTCCTCCAAGTCCGGCAGCAGCCCGGTGTCCGCGAGGGCCGGATCGCCCGGCCATATCCAGGCCCACATGCCGTGTTCCACCAGCGGATAGGTCGGGATCCGGTACGATCGGGGTACGAAATCCTGGCTCGGAATGTCGGTGCACTCACCGTCCGCTCCGAAGGCGATGCCATGATAGCCACAGATGATCGTGTCGCCTGAGAGGCAGCTCGCCGCGAGCGGAAAGTGGCGATGGGGGCAACGGCCACCGACGGCGACGGCGGTGCCATCCTCCTTCCGGTAGAGCACCACCGGTTCACCCAGGATCGTTCGGCCGGTGAGGGAGCGGTCGATTTCATGCGCGAAGGCAGCGACGTACCAGGCGTTGCGGGGCGCGAAGGACCCTTCGTTGAACGGATACATGAGTGGCTCTCCTCTCCGGACTCGAACAGTGTTCGAGTGGCGACTTTGCGTCGCGAGAGGAAGTTCGTCAATGAGGCTGCATGGCAACGGATCGCGTCGACAGCGTGCGGATTTCCGACGAGGCGCTGAAGCTCCTCCGCAGCGGCGGACTGGAGGCGGTGAGCCTGCGCCGGATCGCAGCGGGCCTCGAGGTTGGCGCGTCGACGCTCTACTGGCATATCCGGGACAAGGACGCGCTGCTGACGGCGTTGTCGCAGCGGATCTTTCGCGACTGCCTCGACGCGGTCGGCGTGCAGGCCGATTGGCGCGGCTGGCTGCGGGCCTTCGGGCTAGCTCTGTGGCAGGCCCAGATCGAGATACCCGACATCCGCAAGCTGATCGTGCTTGCTCGCCCCGAGCCGGACCGGCAGCGCGCGACGATGTCCGAGATCAGCGACACCTTGCGTGGGCTCGGTATGGCCGAGGAGGATGCCACGGCGGCGCAGCGCTCCGTACAGGCGCTGGTAACCGGCTGGACGACTCTGGTTGCGGACCGGGTGCCGGTGCTGGCGGACGAACGCGCCAGCTTCGGGCGGGCGCTGGATGCGTTGATCGCTGGCTGGGAGCCGCAGCGACCGTCCCACCCCATGTAGGGCAGGCGGCTGACCGCTACCGCGCGGTAGCTGTCATAGGTCTCTCGCGAAGCCGGACACGGAAACGCCGCCACCCTTGCGGATGACGGCGTTCCTGTTTCGACGGTGAATCCCGCAGATCAGCTCTGCAGGTAATCGCCCGCGTCGGCATCGGTGCCGTGACCTTCGGCGACGACCGCGGCCAGCGGATCGCTGCCCGTGTCCGCCTCGATCGGGCGCTTCAGCTCGGCTTCGTGCTCTTCGGCTGCCGAGTTCGGCGCGACGATCGCCGCGGCGATCGAACGCTGCGAGGCACGTAGCGCCGCATCCTTCGACGAGGCCGTGACGCGCAGGCGGTTCATGCCCGCACCGGTACCGGCCGGGATCAAGCGGCCGACGATCACGTTCTCCTTCAAGCCGTTCAGCGTGTCGATCTTGCCCTGGACCGAGGCCTCGGTCAGCACCCGGGTCGTTTCCTGGAAGGAAGCGGCCGAGATGAAGCTGCGGGTCTGCAGCGACGCCTTGGTGATGCCGAGCAGGATCGGCTTGCCCTGAGCCGGCTCACGACCTTCGGCGACGAGCTTGGCGTTCGCCTCGTCCATCTCCTCACGGTCGAGCTGCTCGCCCGGCAGGAAGGTGCTGTCGCCCGCGAAGGTGATCTCGACCTTCTGCAGCATCTGACGAACGATCGTCTCGATGTGCTTGTCGTTGATCTTCACGCCCTGCAGTCGATAGACTTCCTGGATTTCCGACACGAGATATTCCGCGAGCGGCTCGATGCCGAGCACCTCGAGAATGTCGTGCGGATCCGGCGAGCCGCCGATCAGGTTGTCGCCACGCTTGACGTAGTCGCCTTCTTGAACGTCGATCACCTTGGACTTCGGCACCAGATACTCGATCGGATCGCCACCATCGTCGGGACGAATCGAGATCTTGCGCTTGGCCTTGTAGTCCTTGCCAAATTCGACGCGGCCCGAGACCTTGGCGATGATCGCATTTTCCTTCGGCTTGCGCGCCTCGAACAGCTCCGCCACCCGCGGCAGACCGCCGGTGATGTCGCGGGTCTTGGCTGCCTCGCGGGAGACACGGGCGAGCACCTCGCCGGCCGAGACGGTCTGGCCGTCCTCGACCGAAAGCGTCGCACCGGTGGTCAGCATGTACCGCGCGGCCTCGCCCGAATTTTCGTCGAGCAGGGTCAGGCGGGGACGCAGATCCTCCTTGCGGCTGGTCGCGCGATACTCGGTGACGACCTTCTGGGCGATGCCGGTGGCTTCGTCCGTCTGCTCGCTGAGCGTCTGGTTCTCGATGAGATCCTGATACTTCACCGTACCGCCGGTCTCCGTGATCACCGGCATGGTGAACGGATCCCACTCGGCCATGCGATCGCCCTTGGTCATGATGTGACCATCGTCGAACAGCAGATAGGCGCCGTAAGGAATACGGTGCACCGCCCGCTCGCGACCCTCGAGGTCGACGATCGCGATCTCGCCGTTGCGCGAGAGAGACACGCGCCGCCCCCGGGTGTCGACGATGATGCGCAGATCGCGATATTCGAGCTTGCCGTCGGCGACAGCCTCGAGGTGCGACTGCTCGTTCAGCTGCGCCGCGCCGCCGATGTGGAAGGTCCGCATCGTCAGCTGGGTGCCCGGCTCACCGATCGACTGCGCGGCGATGACGCCGACAGCCTCACCGATGTTGACCGGCGTGCCGCGGGCGAGATCGCGCCCGTAGCAGGCTGCGCATACGCCGCCCTTGGACTCGCAGATCAGCGGCGAGCGGATCTTGACCGCCTGGACGCCGATCGCCTCGATCTGTGCGATCGCGGCTTCGTCCAGCAACGTGCCCTCTGGAATGAGCGCCTCGTTGTTCTTGCTGTCGACGATGTCCTCCGCAGTCGTGCGACCGAGGATACGCTCGCCAAGGCTGGCGATGGTGGCGCCGCCCTGGACGATCGCCTTCATCTCCAGCGCGCGCTCCGTGCCGCAGTCGAGCTCGACGATCACGCAATCCTGCGAGACGTCGACCAGGCGACGGGTCAGGTAGCCCGAGTTGGCGGTCTTCAGCGCCGTATCCGCGAGACCCTTGCGGGCGCCGTGGGTGGAGTTGAAGTACTCGAGGACGGTCAGGCCTTCCTTGAAGTTCGAGATGATCGGCGTCTCGATGATCTCGCCCGACGGCTTGGCCATCAGGCCGCGCATGCCGGCGAGCTGCTTGATCTGCGCCGCCGAACCACGCGCACCCGAATGCGCCATCATGTAGATGGCGTTGATCGGGGCCTCGCGGCCGTTGGGCAGCTTCTTGACCGCCTGGATCTCCTTCATCATCTCGCCGGCGACCCGGTCACCGCAGCGCGACCAGGCGTCGATCACCTTATTGTACTTTTCCTGCTGGGTGATCAGGCCGTCCTGATACTGCTGCTCATAGTCCTTCACGAGCAGCCGGGTCTCGTCGACCAGCGCCACCTTGGACTCCGGGATGATCATGTCGTCCTTGCCGAACGAGATGCCCGCCTGGAACGCGTGCTTGAAGCCGAGCGCCATGATCGCGTCGGCGAACAGCACGGTCTCCTTCTGGCCGGTGTGACGGTAAACCTGATCGATGACGTCGCCGATCTCCTTCTTGGTGAGGAGGCGGTTGACGGTCTCGAACGGCACCTTGGCAGACTTCGGCAGCGTCTCGCCGAGCAGCATGCGGCCCGGCGTCGTCTCGACGCGCTTCATGTACTGCTTGCCGTTCTCGTCGGTCTGCGGAACGCGCGTGGTGACCTTGGTGTGGAGCGTCACGGCCTTCGCCGCGATCGCCTGATGCACCTCCGACATATCGGAGATCATCATGCCCTCGCCGGGCTCTCCCTCCTTCATCATCGAGAGATAATAGAGACCCAGCACCATGTCCTGCGACGGCACGATGATCGGCTTGCCGTTCGCGGGGCTCAGGATGTTGTTGGTCGACATCATCAGCACGCGCGCTTCCAGCTGGGCCTCGAGGCTCAGCGGAACGTGGACGGCCATCTGGTCGCCATCGAAGTCGGCGTTGAAGGCCGAGCAGACGAGCGGGTGCAGCTGGATCGCCTTGCCCTCGATTAGGACCGGCTCGAACGCCTGGATGCCCAGACGGTGGAGCGTCGGCGCGCGGTTCAGGAGGACCGGGTGCTCGCGGATGACCTCATCCAGGATGTCCCAGACTTCCTTGCGCTCCTTCTCGACCCACTTCTTGGCCTGCTTCAGGGTCATGGAAAGGCCCTTGGCGTCCAGACGGGCGTAGATGAACGGCTTGAACAGTTCGAGCGCCATCTTCTTGGGCAGGCCGCACTGGTGGAGCTTCAGCTCCGGACCGGTGACGATGACCGAACGGCCCGAATAGTCGACGCGCTTGCCGAGCAGGTTCTGACGGAACCGGCCCTGCTTGCCCTTGAGCATGTCGGACAGCGACTTGAGCGGACGCTTGTTGGCGCCCGTGATCGTCCGGCCGCGACGGCCGTTGTCGAACAAGGCGTCGACCGACTCCTGGAGCATGCGCTTTTCGTTGCGGACGATGATGTCCGGCGCACGTAGCTCCATCAGCCGCTTGAGGCGGTTGTTACGGTTGATCACACGCCGGTAGAGGTCGTTCAGATCCGACGTCGCGAAACGGCCGCCATCGAGCGGCACGAGCGGACGCAGTTCCGGCGGGATGACCGGAACGACTTCCAGGATCATCCACTCCGGACGGTTGCCGGATTCCAGGAAGCTCTCGACGACCTTCAGCCGCTTGATGATCTTCTTCGGCTTCAGCTCGGACTTGGTGACCGCGAGCTCTTCGAGCAGCGCCTTGCGCTCACCCTCGAGATCGAGATCCTCGAGCATCTTGCGGACAGCTTCCGCACCGATGCCGGCCGAGAAGGCGTCCTCGCCATATTCGTCCTGCGCCTCGAGCAGTTCGTCCTCGTTGAGGAGCTGATACTTCTCAAGCGGGGTGAGGCCCGGCTCCGTGACGATGTACGCCTCGAAGTACAGGACGCGCTCCAGCTGCTTCAGCTGCATGTCGAGCAGCAGGCCGATGCGGCTCGGCAGCGACTTCAGGAACCAGATGTGGGCGACCGGGGCGGCGAGCTCGATGTGGCCCATCCGCTCGCGGCGGACCTTCGAGACAGTAACCTCGACGCCGCACTTCTCGCAGACGATGCCCTTGTACTTCATGCGCTTGTACTTGCCGCACAGGCACTCATAGTCCTTGATCGGACCGAAGATGCGCGCGCAGAACAGGCCGTCACGCTCGGGCTTGAACGTGCGATAGTTGATCGTCTCGGGCTTCTTGATCTCGCCGAAGCTCCACGAGCGGATCCGCTCCGGGCTGGCGATGCCGATCTGGATCTGGTCGAACGTCTCCGGCTTGGCAGCCATCGGGTTCGCGAAGTTGGTCATCTCGTTCATAATTTTTCCCTCAAGAGGGTGAATTCATCAGTCGAGGATCAGAGGGGAGCACCGCCTTAGGACGGCAGTGCTCCCGTTCTCCGTTACTCCGCGGCTTCGGCCATGCCGTCGTCCGTGTCCTGCACCGAGGACAGGTCGATGTTGAGGCCAAGCGAGCGCATTTCCTTGACGAGCACGTTGAAGCTCTCCGGGATGCCGGCCTCGAACGTGTCGTCGCCCTTGACGATCGCCTCGTAGACCTTGGTGCGGCCGACAACGTCGTCGGACTTCACCGTCAGCATCTCCTGCAGCGTGTAGGCGGCGCCGTACGCCTGAAGCGCCCACACCTCCATCTCGCCGAAGCGCTGCCCGCCGAACTGCGCCTTGCCGCCCAGCGGCTGCTGGGTGACCAGGCTGTACGGCCCGATCGAACGCGCGTGGATCTTGTCGTCGACCAGATGGTGGAGCTTCAGCATGTAGATGTAGCCCACCGTCACCTTGCGATCGAACTGATCGCCGGTGCGGCCGTCGAAGAGATCGGACTGGCCGCTCTCGTCGAGACCAGCCAGCTTCAGCATCGCCGCCACGTCGGACTCGCGCGCACCGTCGAACACCGGCGTGGCCATCGGCACGCCGCCCTTCAGGTTCTGCGCCAGCTCGATGATCTGCTCGTCGGAACGAGCATCGATCTCGGCATGGTAGTGGTCGCCGTAGACGATCTTGAGCCGTTCCTTGACCGCTTCCGGCGGGGCGCCGGCTCCGGGGGTCGGATTGGCTTCACGCCACGTGTCCAGCGCTTCGGTGATCTGCTGGCCCAGGCCGCGCGCGGCCCAGCCCAGATGGGTCTCGAAGATCTGGCCGACGTTCATGCGCGACGGCACGCCCAGCGGATTCAGGACGATGTCGACCGGCGTCCCGTCGGCGAGGAACGGCATGTCCTCGTTCGGCAGGATGCGGCTGATAACGCCCTTGTTGCCGTGACGGCCGGCCATCTTGTCACCCGGCTGCAGCTTGCGCTTCACCGCGACGAAGACCTTGACCATCTTGAGCACGCCCGGGGGCAGCTCGTCGCCCCGCTGCAGCTTCTCGACGCGGTCCTCGTAGCGCTTCTGGATCACGGTCACGGCGTCGTCATACTGACCCTTGACCGCTTCCAGATCCGCCTGGCGGGCGTCGTCGGCGACGGCGAACTTCCACCATTCGCGCTTCTCGACACTCTCGAGACCGGCTTCGTCGATCTCGGCGCCCTTCTTGAAGCCCTTCGGCGCCGCAGTCGCGACCTGGCCGACCAGCATTTCCCGAAGACGGGAGTAGGTCGCCCGGTTGAGAATGCCACGCTCGTCCTCGCGATCCTTCGCGAGACGGTCGATCTCCTCGCGCTCAATCGCCATCGCGCGCTCGTCCTTGTCGATGCCGTGGCGGTTGAACACCCGGACCTCGACAACCGTGCCCGCGACGCCCGGCGGCAGCCGGAGCGAGGTATCGCGCACGTCGGACGCCTTCTCGCCGAAGATGGCGCGGAGGAGCTTTTCCTCCGGCGTCATCGGGCTCTCGCCCTTCGGCGTGATCTTGCCGCACAGGATGTCCCCGGGCTCGACCTCGGCACCGATGTAGACGATGCCCGCTTCGTCGAGGTTGCGGAGCGCTTCCTCGCCGACGTTCGGAATATCGCGGGTGATATCCTCCGGCCCGAGCTTGGTGTCGCGGGCCATGACCTCGAACTCCTCGATATGGATCGAGGTGAAGACGTCGTCCTTCACGATCCGCTCGGAGATCAGGATGGAATCTTCGTAGTTGTAGCCATTCCACGGCATGAACGCGACGAGCACGTTCCGGCCGAGAGCAAGTTCACCGAACTCGGTCGACGGACCATCGGCGATGACGTCGCCCGTGTTCACCACATCACCCACCTTCACCAGCGGACGCTGGTTGATGCAGGTGTTCTGGTTGGAACGCTGGAACTTCATCAGAGTGTAGATGTCCACGCCCGACTTGCCGGCATCGACCTCACCCGTGGCGCGCACCACAATACGAGCGGCGTCGACCTGATCGACGATGCCCGCCCGGCGGGCGGCGATCGCGGCACCGGAATCCCGCGCCACCGTCTCTTCCATGCCGGTGCCGACGAACGGCGCCTCGGCACGGACGAGCGGCACCGCCTGGCGCTGCATGTTCGATCCCATCAGCGCGCGGTTGGCGTCATCGTTTTCCAGGAACGGAATGAGCGAGGCCGCAACCGAGACGAGCTGCTTGGGGCTGACGTCCATGAGGGTCAGGGTGTCGCGCGGCGCCATCAGGAACTCGCCCGCCTGACGCGAAGAGACCAGCTCCTCGGTGAAGCGACCTTCGTCGTCCAGATCGGCGTTGGCCTGCGCGATGGTGTGCTTGGCCTCCTCCATCGCCGACAGATAGACGACGTCCTGCGTCACCTTCTTGTCGACAATCCGGCGGTACGGCGTCTCGATGAAGCCGTACTTGTTGACCCGGCTGAACGACGCCAGCGAGTTGATGAGACCGATGTTCGGGCCTTCCGGCGTCTCGATCGGGCAGATCCGGCCATAGTGGGTCGGGTGGACGTCGCGAACCTCGAAGCCCGCACGCTCGCGGGTGAGGCCGCCCGGCCCGAGCGCCGAAACGCGACGCTTGTGCGTCACTTCGGAGAGCGGGTTGGTCTGGTCCATGAACTGCGACAGCTGCGACGAGCCGAAGAACTCGCGCACCGCGGCCACGGCCGGCTTGGCGTTGATCAGGTCGTTCGGCATGACCGTCGACACGTCGACGGACGACATGCGCTCCTTGACCGCACGCTCCATGCGCAGGAGGCCGACGCGGTACTGGTTCTCCAGCAGCTCGCCGACCGAACGCACGCGCCGATTGCCGAGATTGTCGATGTCGTCGATCTCGCCCTTGCCGTCCTTCAGCTCGACGAGCGTCTTGACGACGGCCAGGATGTCCTCGGCACGCAACGTCGTGACGGTGTCCTCGACGTCGAGGTCGAGGCGCATGTTGAGCTTCACGCGGCCCACGGCCGACAGGTCGTAGCGCTCCGGATCGAAGAACAGACCGCCGAACAGCGACTCCGCGGTCTCCTTCGTCGGCGGCTCGCCGGGGCGCATGACGCGGTAGATCTCGGACAGCGCATGATCGCGGTCCTCGACCTTGTCGGCCTTCAAGGTGTTGCGGATCCACGGACCGGTCGAGACATGGTCGATGTCGAGCAGCTCGAGCCGCTCGATGCCGGCCTGGTCCAGCTTCTCGAGGTTCTCGGGCGTCACTTCGTCGCCCGCCTCGATGTAGATGCGGCCGGTCGACTCGTCGATCAGGTCATAGGCGCTGTAGCGGCCGAAGATCTCCTCGGTCGGGATCAGCAGCGTCGTCAAGCCGTCCTTGCCGGCCTTGTTGGCAGCACGCGGGCTGATCTTGGTGCCGGCCGCGAACACGACCTCGCCGGTGTCGGCGTTGATCACGTCGAAGCTCGGCTTCTGGCCGCGCCAATTCTCGACCACGAACGGAACCTGCCAGCCGCCCTGGCCACGCACATACACCGCGGTCCGGTAGAACTGGCCGAGGATGTCCTCGGCGTTCAGGCCGAGCGCGTAGAGCAGGGTGGTGACGGGCAGCTTGCGCTTCCGGTCGATGCGGACGTTGACGATGTCCTTGGCGTCGAACTCGAAGTCGAGCCACGAGCCACGATAGGGAATAACACGCGCGGCAAAGAGATACTTGCCGGACGCATGGGTCTTGCCGCGATCATGGTCGAACAGCACGCCCGGCGAACGGTGCATCTGGCTGACGATCACGCGCTCGGTGCCGTTGACGATGAACGTGCCGTTCCCCGTCATCAGCGGCATGTCGCCCATGTAGACGTCCTGCTCCTTGATATCGAGCACGGAGCGGGCTTCCGTATCGGGATCGACCTCGAACACGATCAGGCGCAGCGTCACGCGCATCGGCGCCGCATAGGTGATGCCGCGCTGGCGGCACTCGTCGGTGTCGTACTTCGGCTCTTCGAGCTCGTAGTTGACGAAATCGAGTTCGGCGGTGCCGGCGAAGTCGCGGATCGGGAACACCGAACGCAGCGTCTTTTCGAGCCCCGAGACGTAGCCGTCCTCGGGCCGCGATCGCAGGAACTGCTCGTAGCTCTCGCGCTGAACCTCGATCAGGTTCGGCATCTGCACGACTTCGTGGATGTTGCCGAACACCTTGCGGATGCGCTTCTTCGTCCCCGTGCTGGGCGCGGTGCCCGACTGGGGAGGAACTGCCTGCGTCGCCATGAATTACCTCGCGGTCCGTCCAAAAAACCGGCGCCTTTCAGCACCCCGCGGCCTGTTCGCAGCGTCGCCGCCACGAAAAAAAGTGCGGGTCCGGGCCATCGGATCCGCACTGCTGCACTTGGAGTAACCCGGGCCTCGCCCCCAATTCGTCGCGGTCCGTGCGCAAGCGGACCGTGTCCCGGGGGCGGACCGGGCGGCCATGAACACGCGCAAACGTGCGACACGACCGGTGATGTTGGATGAGGGCTATATAAGCGCCTCATCCGCTTTGGGAAGGGGGTTCCGCTCAGAAAGCGCGGCGTAGGTGCGTCCGCCTAGCGGCCATGGTTGGCGAGCAGGTCGACCTCGGTGCCGCCGCCCTGACGGGTGCGAAGGGTGACGTAGAAAGCGTCCGCCCCCTTGTCGCCGGCGACGACGCGTTCGGCGCCGGCACCCTGCCGTTCGGTGGCGAAGCCCGCGCGCTTGGTGCTGGCTTCGTAGAAGTCGACCAGCCGGTCGATCGCCGCGCCGCTGACGAAGCTGACGACGCGGACGTTGCAGCCCGGCGTCGCACTGCCCGCCGCCTCGCTGACCTGCGCGTCGGTGAAGAGCGGCAGTTCGGCCGGCAGCCGCTGCGCCCAGGCGACGCTGTACTGGAGGTTGCGGTAGCAGGCGGCGTTGGTTGCGGCCTTGCCCGCGGCCTGGGCCTGGGCAAGCTCGCCGATGGTCTGGCCGCCGGAGCCGCCGCCGCCGGGTGTGGTCGAGGGGATCGGCGACTGGGCGGGCGACGCGCCGGGGCGGGTGGCGGCGCCGTTCTTCTGCTGGGCGAGCGCGGGATCGACCATGATCTGGTCTTCCAGCGCACTGGTCAGGGCCGGATCGGTCTGGTCGCCCGTGGCGTTGCCGACCAGCTCCTTATCCAGCGCGTCGACATCCTTCTTCTTTGACCCGCCGCAGCCGGTGAGGAGGACGGCGAGGGCGACCGCGCTGGCGGTTCCGGCGCGAAGGAAGCGGGGCGTCATCAGGCAGCTCCAGGCAGGGACACTTCAGCGTCGCATAGCCTTATAATGGTTGAGGAAGCGTTAGGCAGGCCGTTCCGCCGACGTGTATTGTTCCAGCAATACAGTTTCGCTTGCATCGGTGGGCGGCTTCGGCGACGATAGCGCATGCTCAATATCGTCTCCCTGATCATCGGCATCGTCACCTTGCCCATGGCGCTGGTCGCGTTCCTGCCGCTGCTCGGCTGGGCCAACTGGTTCATCATCCCGCTCGCTGCCATCGGCACGGTGATCGGCCTGATTTCCAGCCACACGTCGGGCCGCACGTTGAACCTGGTGGTGCTCGGCATCTGCATCGTGCGCCTGTTCATGGGCGGCGGGATCTTCTGATCGGCCGCGGCGGCGCGCTGCGGATCGGTTGACGCTGCCGCGCTGCTCGGCGAGAGCGGCGCCGTGCCGCCCGTCTCCGCGTCCCTCCTGTCGTGACCGGCACCCCGCGCGATCCGGCGCGCGCCGGCGTGATGCTCGGCGTCGGCGCCTATTTGATCTGGGGGCTGCTGCCGCTGTTCCTGCGGCTGCTGTCGGGCGTGCCGCCGATCCAGATCGTCGCCCACCGTGTGCTGTGGTCGCTGGCGCTGCTGGCGGCGGTCGCGCTGGTCGCCGGCAAGGGCGGCGAGGTGATCGCGGCACTCCGGCGGCGTGGCGTGCTGCCGGTGCTGCTGGCCAGCGCCGCGCTGATCGCCGCCAACTGGACGATCTATGCCTGGGCGGTGCTCAACCATCACGTCATCGAGACGAGTCTGGGCTACTTCATCAACCCGCTGCTGAACGTCGTGCTCGGCGTGATCGTGCTGAAGGAGCGGCTTCGTCCGGCACAGTTCGCCGCGGTCGGCGTCGCGGCGCTCGGCGTGGCGATCATGGCGGTGGCGCAGGGCGCGGCGCTCTGGATTCCGCTCGGCCTGGCGTTCAGCTTCGGTACCTATGGCCTGCTGCGCAAGATGGCGCCGGTCGATGCCTTTGCCGGGCTGACGATCGAAAGCGCGCTGCTCGCGCCGATCGCCGTTGCGGTACTGGTCTGGGCCGGGCAAGCCGGTCAGGGGGCGTGGGGCGAGAGCACGAGCCGAGACCTGCTGCTGGTCGCCAGCGGGCCGCTCACCGCCGCGCCGCTGCTGCTGTTCGCCGCCGCCGCCAAACGGCTGCGCTACGCCACCCTCGGCCTGCTCCAGTATATCGCGCCGACGCTCCAGTTCCTGCAGGGCTGGCTGCTGTTCGGGGAGCGGCTGACGACCGTCCACCTCGTCACCTTCGGCTGCATCTGGACCGGGTTGGTTCTCTACGCGATCGACGGCATCCGCACCGCCCGCGCCGCGCCGACCCCGGCCACGCCGCCGGAATGAGCGATCAGATCCGCGCGAACGGATAGACGTCCCGGATCTCGGCCTGGAAGAAGGCGCCCTTGGAAGGCGCGGCCAGGAACGCTTCGTAGACCGCGCGTGGCACGTCATCGTAGACGTAGGTCTCACCCGAGACGAAGCGGATCGCCATCCGCTTGCTCTCCGCATCATGCTCCACTGCCAAGACTGCGGAGGAATCGACCCGAGGCATCAGCGCACCTGCGTCACGCCACCGCCATCAGCTGCGACGGGAACGGCGCGACCAGCCCGCACGCCTCGGCAAAGTCGCCCTCCAGCCAGCGGTCATGATCCTCGGCGTGGAGGATGACCGGCATCGACTTGGGGTGGATGGCTGCGACCAGCGGATTGGGATCGGTGGTGAGGAAGGCGAAGGCGGCGCAGACCCCGGCGCCCGGCCCGCTCTCCGCCGGCGGCACCGGCCGCCAGACCCCGGCGAAGGCGAACAGGTCGCGGTCGATCAGCCGGAACCAGCGCTGCTGCTTCGCCCCCGTCTCCCCCTCCCACTCGCAGAACTCGGACACGGGAACGAGGCAGCGTCGCGCCGGATTGCCGAGCGCCGTCCGCCAGAACGGCGAGGCGAGATTGCGCACGTTGACGACCGGCGCCCGCCCGGCCTGCGGCGGCGGAAAACCCCACCGCATCGCATCGACGGTCAAGTCCCCGGCAGAGGAAGCGCGGCGGACGACGGGCGCAATCCGCTTGGGGAAGAGTTCGTCCGCGGTGTCGGCAAGTGGGGTGAGCGGGAGCGGCGCGCGAAACAGCGCGGCGATCTCATCGCGAGAGGGTTTGACCCGGTAGAGGGTGCACATGGGCTCTCAGCGTCGGCCTTGCAGTCAATCGGGATGCCGGTTTAGGCCAGAAGCTCAATTATTATGGCTTCGGCCTGAGCCAAGGCATTGCCATAGCGATCAAACAGCTCTCTCTTCTCTTCGGGTGTCAGCGGCACGTGATGCGATGCCTTCCATCTCACAACATGGCGTTCTGTTCGCGAGAACGGAAAGCGAGGAACACAAACAATTTCGGCGTCTGCGCCTTCAAATTCATCGAGAGACAGGATCGCTTCCTGAATCAGAGTGGATAGAATGCGCTTTTGATAATCGCTAAGCCCTATCTCAGCCCAGCATATCACGAAATAGGGCGTGACCTTTCCTTCTACGTTTAATACAAATGTAGGCCGCACCGGGATTCTGACGTTCGCAGCTACTGGGTAGAACTCCACCATGTCCTTGAACACTTGCACTCCGCGCCATCCCTCGCGTCGGATGTGCGGAAGGATAGCTGCAAGTACTTGATACGCGTACTTTCGTGTTCGCGGATCTTTTATCCCGACGGCACATTTATATGCTTGATCATCTTCGATCCCATCTACGACGACTTGTCGGATGATGTTGGTGATCGGGCTGAGGCTATGACGTGGCGCGTTAAGCGCAGTATTTAGCAAGGACTGCGCCGTGTCATCGGTGCGACGCTTGATATTTCTTACCCAGTTGTGGACAGCTGGAGGCTTTCGTAGTTTCTGGATGACTTTCATAGGGTCCATCTTTACTGCCTCCTTTTAGGATGATTGGATAAGATTACGTCATCACTGATGTGCATTCCTGGATTAGTAGTATCTTCGTGATGCCAAGTGGCTGACCACGGTCCTCCGGAGGCATGAGAGATATCTCGGAGGATCGCAGCGGGTAAATGGGCCAAGGCGCCAATCGCCTCTTCCAAAATAACTTGATCATCTTCGCGAATATTTGGGGTAGCTATTTCAATAATGTCCTTTGCAGCATTGTACTGGGTCGCGCGTTGATTGATTGGCTTGCTTCCGAAATGGCTGAACGACCGATAAACTTCTCTAAACACCGGCCCATGCTCCCACGCCTCTATCTTTGCATTTGTTAACTTTCGTCCGTGGTGCAAAAGCGCGTGTTCATAGGCAAAGTATACAAGCTTATTCAAAGCCATGTTTGACAGCTTTATGGACCGAGCATCTGCAAAATCGAGAATCCAGTTGGCCAACTCTCTGACGCCGTAAGTGCGATTCCCGGTGCTCAATTTCTACTCCGCCGCAGCCACCCCGAACATATCGACGCCCGCATCCTCGTTCGCCACTACCGACGACTTGACCTTCCGCCGGTCGAAGGCGTCCCAGACTTCGTTCCAGTTGCCGCGGGTCGCCGCCTTCGAATATTCCGTCGCGCGGGTTTCGAAGAAGTTGGCGTGCTCGACGCCGTTCAGCAGCGGGGCGAGCCAGGGCAGGGGATGCTCGTCGATCATGTAGATCGGCTTCAGGCCGAGCTGGCCCAGGCGCCAGTCGGCGATGTAGCGGACATACTTCTTGATGTCCTTGGCGGTCATGCCGGTCACCGGCCCGCGTTCGAACACCAGGTCGACGAAGGCGTCCTCGATCCGCACCGTCTTCTGGCACATGTCGAGGATGTCCTCCTTGACCGCGGGGGTCAGGCAGTTCCGCTCCGCGCAGAAGGCGTGGAACAGGCGGATGATGCCCTCGCAGTGCAGGCTCTCGTCGCGAATCGACCAGGTGACGATCTGCCCCATGCCCTTCATCTTGTTGAAGCGCGGGAAGTTCATCAGCATCGCGAAGCTCGCGAACAGCTGCAGCCCCTCGGTGAAGCCGCCGAACATGGCGAGCGTGCGGGCGATATCCTCGTCGGTGTCGACGCCGAAGGTGGCGAGGTAATCGTGCTTGTCCTTCATTTCCTTGTACTGAAGGAACATGCCGTACTCGCTCTCGGGCATGCCGATCGTGTCGAGCAGGTGGCTGTACGCGGCGATGTGCACCGTCTCCATGTTGCTGAACGCGGCCAGCATCATCTTGACCTCGGTCGGCTTGAACACGCGGCCGTATTTCTCGTGGTAGCAGTCCTGCACCTCGACGTCGGCCTGGGTGAAGAAGCGGAAGATCTGCGTCAGCAGGTTGCGCTCGTGGTCGGTCAGCTTCTGCGCCCAGTCGCGGCAATCCTCGCCGAGCGGCACTTCCTCCGGCATCCAGTGGATCTGCTGCTGCCGCTTCCAGAAATCGAACGCCCAGGGGTATTCGAACGGCTTGTAGGTCATGCGGGCTTCGGTGAGGGACATGGCGGCTTACTCCGGGGCAAATCGTATATGGGGACGGCCGGCGCTGTGCGCAGGCGGCGAAGGTGCGGCGCGGGTCATGCGGCCCCGCGGCGGCTGAGCCGGGCGATCTCGGCGAGCGCCGCGGCATAAGCGGGCGTGTCGCTGCCGAGGCGCAGGCGCACGATCCGGGCGTGGAGGCGGGCGAGCAGCAGCTTCACGGCCGGCTCAGCCCGACAGCGTCCACGATCCGGCGAACACGATCAGGATCAGCCCGACCGCGCAGAACATCACCGCTGCCAGCCGCGAGACGTAGCGCGACGCCTCCCGCCGCCGTGCCTGCGCGCTGATCAGCAGCCCGGCGCCGATCGCCAGCGCGACGAGGCCGACGAAGGCCATCAGCAGCAACGATCCGGTGGTCATGCGACGATCCTTCGCTTCGCGCGTTCCCGCAACCGCCCCTACCTACAGGAGACGAACGATGGTGGATGTCACCCAGATCAAGGAACATGCCGAAGTTATCGGCGCCGACGGCGTGCATGTCGGCACCGTCGACCATGTCGACGGCAACCGCATCAAGCTGACCAAGAAGGATTCCGGGGCCGAGATCGAGGGCTCCCAGGGCGGCGCCCATGCCGGACACCACCATTATATCTCGCTCGGCCTGGTCGCCGCCGTCGAGGACGGCACGGTTCGCCTGAGCGCGACGGCCGCCAATGCGGTGACCTTCGAAGAGGAAGAATCGGGCAGCTGACGCCCGCGGCGCCCCTCTCCGGACCGGGGAGGGGCTGCCTTGCCTACTGGCACGCCAGGCACTCGTCATAGTCCTTGGCCTCCAGCTCGATCTGCTTGAGATCGGGCGTGTTGTCGGCCTCGACCCCGCCGGCGAACCCGGCCCGCTGGATCGACTTCGACCGCAGATAGTAAAGCGACTTGATGCCGAGCTCCCAGGCGCGGAAGTGGAGCATCAGCAGGTCCCACTTCTCGACGTCGGCCGGGATGAACAGGTTCAGGCTCGCCGACTGGTCGATATAGGGCGTCCGGTCCGCGGCCAGCTCCAGCAGCCACCGCTGATCGATCTCGAAGCTGGTCTTGTAGGTGTCCTTCTCGTCCGCCGTCAGGAAGTCGAGATGCTGGACGGAGCCGCCCTTCTCCAGGATCGAGTTCCACACCGCGTCCGAATTCTTGGACTTCGAAACCAGCAGCTTTTCCAGATACGGGTTGCGGATCGAGAAGCTGCCCGACAGCGTCTTGTGGGTGTAGACGTTGGCCGGGATCGGCTCGATGCAGGCCGACGTGCCGCCGCAGATGATGCTGATCGACGCGGTCGGCGCGATCGCGGTCTTGCAGCTGAACCGCTCCATCACGCCTTGATCGGCCGCATCGGGGCAGGCGCCGCGCTCGTGCGCCAGCATCATCGACGCTTCGTCCACGCCCTGCTTCAGGTGGCGGAAGATGCGCAGGTTCCAGCTCTTGGCCATCGCCCCCTCGAAGGGCAGGCCGCGGGCCTGCAGGAAGCTGTGGAAGCCCATCACACCGAGGCCAACCGAGCGTTCGCGCATCGCTGAGTACTTGGCGCGCTCCATGCCAGGCTCGGCGCGGTCGATATAATCGGTCAGGACGTTGTCGAGGAAGCGCATCACGTCCTCGATGAAGCGCTTGTCGCCGTTCCACTCGTCCCAGGTCTCGAGGTTCAGCGACGACAGGCAGCAGACAGCGGTGCGCGGCTGGCCGAACTGGTCGTGGCCGGTCGGCAGGGTGATTTCCGAGCACAGGTTTGAGGTCGTGACCTTCAGGCCGACGTCGCGCTGGAACTTGGGCATCGCCCGGTTCACCTGGTCGATGAACACGATGTAGGGCTCGCCCGTCGCCAGCCGGGTTTCGACCAGCTTCTGGAACAGCGCGCGGGCATCGACCTCGCCGCGCTTCGACCCGTCCTTCGGGCTCTTCAGGTCGAACGAGGAGCCCGAGCGGACCGCTTCCATGAACTCGTCGGTCAGAAGCACGCCGTGGTGCAGGTTCAGCGCCTTGCGGTTGAAGTCGCCCGAGGGCTTGCGGATCTCGAGGAACTCCTCAATCTCGGGATGGCTGACGTCGAGGTAGCAGGCCGCCGAGCCACGCCGCAGCGAGCCCTGGCTGATCGCCAGCGTCAGCGAATCCATGACGCGCACGAACGGGATGATGCCGCTGGTCTTGCCGTTCAGGCCGACCGGCTCGCCGATGCCGCGCACCGACCCCCAATAGGTGCCGATGCCGCCGCCGCGCGAGGCGAGCCAGACATTCTCGTTCCAGGTGTCGACGATGCCGTTCAGGCTGTCCGGTACCGAATTCAGGTAGCAGCTGATCGGCAAGCCGCGCCCGGTGCCGCCGTTCGACAGCACTGGCGTCGCCGGCATGAACCACAGCTTCGAAATGTAGTCGTAGACGCGCTGGGCGTGCGCGGCATCGTCGGCGTAAGCCGAGGCGACGCGGACGAACAGGTCCTGGTAGCTTTCGCCCGGCAGCAGATAGCGGTCGCGCAGCGTGTCCTTGCCGAACTCGGTCAGCAGCGCATCGCGGCTGTGATCGACCTCGACGGGGTAGGGGCGCGGCCGCACGCTGTGGGATGAGGATTCGGTCGTCGAGCCGCTCGCGGGCGCTACGGATTCGAGAATTGTCGCCATGTCGCTGCTCGCTTCGCTCGTTGCCGAAAGGTCCATCGCGCCGTTCCTCGTTCTCGATCCGTTCGACTCGGGGGCGCTGCCCCGAGACTAGCATCGGGGGCCAAGATTGCGAGCCGCACGACTCCTGCCACCGCACGCCAAAGCGGCGATGCGACCTTTAAACGCGATATAGTATCGCGACGGTCTTTGCTCAATCTTGTGTGTGGCCCCCGGCCTGCACACAACGGATAGTGCCAGAGCGACCTAGGGGCGCAACTGTTATTTTTGCGCCGCAGCTAGATTTAGAGGGTGGACACCTCCATCGCGCGGGCTCGCCGATTCTGCAATCCGGCTTGGCCTCATGCAAAATCAACGATCTGGGCCGGGCCGCTGCAAGGCGCGATCAAGCAGTTGAAACGACACGCCAAGCCAGCCCGGCCAGGCCGATCATCGCGATCAGCATCTGCGGCGGCCGGAGCGTCGCGAAGTGCGCCGGAACCTCCTCCCGCCGGGCCGCGCGCGGATCGAGCAGGGCGACGCTGCCATAGCCGACGATCAGCGCCAACAGCGCGGATGCGGTCGGCAGCAGCAGACCGGCCAACCCGAGCAGGAACAGCCAGCCCATCGTGACGAGCTGGATCGGCCGCGGCCCGCCATCGGTGAAGAAGCTCAGACCGCGTCTCACCCCCGCCAGGAACAGCAGGATCGCCGCGCCCCAGATCTGCCCGGCGGTGATCGGGATCCACGCCTCCCAGAGCGGCACCACGAAGGACAGGATGGCGAGTATTGGCAGTAGCGCCACTGGCCCGAAGCCGAGCAGGAGGCTCGGAAGCGGCACGCGCGGCGATGTGGCGGTCGGATTGCTCATTCGCGGGCAACGGGCGGACGCAGCATCGGTTGCCGATGGTGGCGGAGGCGTTTTGCACCGCCGCGTTTCACGCTATGGGCCCGCCACACGCATCCGCCGGGGCCAACTCCATGATCACCATCCGCGAAGAAGACCTGATCGAGAGCGTCGCCGATGCGCTCCAGTTCATCAGCTACTACCACCCGATGGATTATATCCGGGCGCTCGGCCGCGCCTACGAGGCCGAGCAGGGGCCGGCCGCCAAGGACGCCATCGCCCAGATCCTGACCAACAGCCGGATGTGCGCGGAGGGGCACCGCCCGATCTGCCAGGATACCGGCATCGTCACCGTGTTCGTGAAGTGGGGTCAGAAGTGCCGGCTGGAGAGCGCCCGCTCGCTCCAGGAGGTCGTCGACGAGGGTGTCCGCCGTGCCTACCTCCACCCCGAGAACCGCCTGCGCGCCTCGATCGTCGCCGACCCCGCCTTCGGCCGCAAGAACACCAAGGACAACACGCCCTCCGTTCTCAACGTCGAGATGGTGCCGGGGCACCATGTCGACGTGATCGTCGCTGCCAAGGGTGGAGGTTCGGAGAACAAGAGCAAGTTCGCGATGCTCAACCCCAGCGACAGCATCGTCGACTGGGTGCTTGAAATGGTGCCGAAAATGGGTGCCGGCTGGTGCCCGCCGGGGATGCTCGGCATCGGCATAGGCGGCACCGCCGAAAAGGCGATGACGCTCGCGAAGGAGTCGCTGATGGGCGACATCGACATGGCCGACCTGAAGGCGCGCGGACCTCAGACGGACATTGAACGTCTGCGCATCGAGATCTTCGACAAGGTCAACGCGCTTGGCATCGGGGCGCAGGGGCTGGGCGGCCTCGCCACCATTCTCGACGTCAAGATCGAGACCTGGCCGACCCATGCCGCTTCCAAGCCGATCGCGATGATCCCCAACTGTGCCGCAACCCGCCACGCCCACTTCCATCTGGACGGCAGCGGTCCGGCCTATCTTGAGCCGCCAAAGCTGGAAGAGTGGCCGAAGGTCGAATGGACGCCGTCCAAGGAGTCGATCCGGGTCGATCTCGACACGTTGACGCCGGAGGTGGTCGCAACCTGGAAGCCGGGCGACCGGCTCCTGCTCAACGGCAAGATGCTGACCGGACGCGATGCCGCGCACAAGCGCATCCAGGACATGCTCGCGCGGGGCGAAGCGTTGCCGGTCGATTTCCGCGGCCGCGTCATCTATTATGTCGGTCCGGTCGATCCGGTCCGCGACGAGGTGGTCGGCCCGGCCGGCCCGACCACCGCGACGCGGATGGACAAGTTCACCGACATGATGCTGGAGCAGACCGGCCTGATCGCCATGGTCGGGAAGGCCGAGCGCGGGCCGGCGGCGATCCAGTCGATTGCGAAGCACAAGGCGGCCTATCTGATGGCGGTCGGCGGTGCCGCCTATCTCGTCTCCCGCGCGATCAAGGCGGCCCGCGTGGTCGGCTTCGCCGATCTCGGCATGGAGGCGATTTACGAGTTCGAGGTGCAGGACATGCCGGTCACCGTTGCGGTTGATGCGAACGGAGAGAGCGTCCACCACACCGCGCCGCTCGTATGGCGGGAGAAGATCGCGCGTGAGCGGCTTCTGGAGAGCGCGGGGGCTTAAACCCTCGTCAGGATCGACATTCCCGCGTTGGCCGGGATCCGTGCGGACGACCTGTTAGGTTCAGGCATTACGTCACTGGATTCCAGCCTATATCGGGCCACGGTTGGGGAAGTGTGTATCCCGGCCGCCCGATCAGGCGGGCGGGTTGAGCGCGCCCTCGATCAGCGTCTTGGCCCGCTCGCCTTCCCAGTTCATCGCGCCGACCACGCGCCACTGCTCCTTGCCCTTGGCGTCGTAGAAGATCGTCGTCGGCAGGGTGTCGGTGCGGATCGCCTCCATCAGCACATTCTCCTTGTCGAGATAGGGCTGGAGGTTCTGGAATTTCGCTTTCTCGAAGAAGGGCGTGACCTCGCGCTTGCCGGCGAGATCCTGGCTGACGACGATCAGTTGAAAGCGATCCTTCTCACGCCCCGCGAGGGCATCGAGGGTCGGCATCTCCGCGACGCACGGCGCGCACCACGTCGCCCATAGGTTGACCATCAGCGGCTTGCCGCGGAACTTGGCGAGGGTTGCCGGGCCGCCGTCGGGGCCGACGAATGGCTTGGCCGGCGCCTCGTTGCCGCGGGCCGAAATCTCGACGCGGCCGATCGGCTCCTTGGCCGCCTCGGCTTGCGGCTCGGTGGGCTTGGGCTTATCGCAAGCCGCGACGGCGAGGGCGAGGAGCAGGGCGATAACGGCGCGCAACGACGATTCCAATCAGATGTGGGGTGGCCGCTTCGCCGAGGGGCCCGCGGCGGTGATGCGTGAGATCAACGCCTCGATACCCTTCGACAAGCGGCTCTGGCGACAGGATATCGCCGGTTCGCGCGCGCATGTCGAGATGCTGGGCCTCCAAGGCATCGTCTCCGCCGACGATGCGGCATCGATCCGCGACGGTCTCGACCAGGTCGCGGCCGAGTACGAGACCAGCGGCGTCACCGAGGATCTCGCGCTCGAAGACATCCACATGGCGACCGAGAGCCGGCTTGCCGAGCTCGTCGGCCCTGCGGCCGGGCGGCTGCACACGGCCCGGTCGCGCAACGATCAGGTCGCGACCGACTTCAAGCTGTGGGTGCGCGACGCCCTGGACACGGTCGACGCCGGGCTGGCCGCTCTGCAACGCGCGCTCGTCGCGCGCGCCGAGGAGCATGCGGCGAGCGTGATGCCGGGCTTCACTCACCTCCAGGTCGCGCAGCCGGTGACACTCGGCCACCACCTCATGGCTTATTACGAGATGGTCCGGCGCGATCGCTCGCGCTTTGCCGACGCTCGGGTGCGGCTGAACGAAAGTCCGCTTGGGGCGGCGGCGCTGGCGGGCACGGGCTTTCCAATCGACCGGCACGGCACCGCGCAGGCGCTCGGCTTCGACCGGCCGACCGCCAATTCCCTCGACTCTGTGTCGGACCGGGATTTCGCACTCGACTATCTGATGGCGGCGACGCAATGCGCGCTTCATCTGTCGCGGCTGGCCGAGGAGATCATCATCTGGGCGAGCCAGCCTTACGGCTTCGTGAGCCTGCCCGACGCCTATTCCACCGGCTCCTCGATCATGCCGCAGAAGCGCAACCCCGACGCGGCAGAACTCGTCCGCGGCCATTCGGGGCGGATTGCCGGCTGCATGACTGCTCTCGTGATGACGATGAAGGGCCTGCCGCTCGCTTATTCCAAGGACATGCAGGACGATAAGCCGCCGGTGTTCGAGGCCCACGATCTGCTGGCGCTGTCGATCGCGGCGATGACCGGCATGGTCGAGACGATCGGCTTCCGTACCGAGCGCATGCGGGCGGCGGCGGAAGCGGGCTTCTCGACTGCGACCGACCTCGCCGACTGGCTGGTGCGGGTCGCCGACGTTCCGTTCCGCGAGGCGCACCACATCACCGGTCGCGTCGTCAAGTTGGCGGAGGAGCGGGGCGCGGCCTTGTCCGATCTGCCGCTGGATGCGCTTCAGGCGATCGATACCCGCATCGATGCGCGCCTCTACCAGGCGTTGTCGGTCGATGCCTCGGTCGCGAGCCGCCGGAGCTACGGCGGCACCGCGCCCGATCAGGTCCGCGCGCGCATCGCCGATGCTCAGGCCGCGCTGGACAATGCGGCATGAAGCGCGGCCTCATCCTATGCACGGCCGCGCTGGCCCTGGCCGGGTGCGGCAAGCGGGAGGCGCTGGTTCCGCTCGCCGGCGCGTCGATGCCGCCGAAGCCGGCCATGGCCGCCGCCGCGCCGACGGTCGACCAGCTGCTCACGCCCTCGACGCAGCAGCGGCCGGGGAGAAGCGAGGAGCTCCTCCAGCGTTCCGAAGAGCGGCCCGACGACCGCTTCAACCTCCCCCCGCCGGGCTGATCTCCACATGGACCATTTTGATTATCGCGACGGCGTGATGCACGCCGAGGACGTCCCCTTGAGCCTGATCGCCGAGGCGGTCGGGACGCCGGTCTACGTCTATTCGACGGCGACCATCGAACGCCATGTCCGCGTCTTTCGCGAGGCGGTGGCGGGAGTCGGCACCGTCGAGCCGCTGATCGCCTTTGCGGTCAAGGCCAACCCGAACCGGGCGGTGTTGGCGACGCTCGCCCGGGCAGGCCTGGGCGCCGACGTCGTATCCGGTGGCGAGCTGATGCGCGCCCGGGCCGCTGGGATACCGGCGGAACGCATCGTATTCTCCGGCGTCGGCAAGACCGCGGACGAGATGGAACTGGCGCTGCGTGAGGGCATCGGCCAGTTTAACGTCGAGTCCGAGCCCGAGGCCGAGATGCTGTCGGCCGTCGCGAGCAGGATGGGCGTCAAGGCGCCGATCGCCTTTCGCGTCAATCCGAACGTCGATGCCGGCACCCACGCCAAGATCTCGACCGGCAAGTCGGAGGACAAGTTCGGCGTCGCTTACGATCGCGCGCTTGCCGCCTACGCCCGTGCCGCGGACCTGCCGGGCCTGCTCATCCGGGGCGTGGCCGTCCACATTGGCAGCCAGCTCACCGATCTCGGCCCGTCGCGGGCGGCGTTCGGGCGGATCGGCGGCCTGATCGGGCTGCTCCGGTCCAAGGGCTATGCCATCGACACGGCGGACCTCGGCGGCGGGCTCGGCGTCCCCTACGATCCCGCGCTCGCCCCGCCGCCGCTGCCCTCCGTCTATGGCGAGATGGTGCGGGAGGTGACCGCGGACTGGAACGTCCGGCTGATCTTCGAGCCGGGTCGGGTGATCGTGGGCAATGCCGGCATCCTGCTCGCCAGCGTCATCCGGGTAAAGCCGGGCATGACCAACCCGTTCGTGGTCGTCGATGCGGCGATGAACGACCTGCTGCGCCCCAGCCTCTACGACGCGTGGCACGACGTGCGTGCCGTAGCGCCGCGCGGCGACCGCTTCACCGCGCACATCGTCGGCCCGATCTGCGAAAGCGGCGACACCTTTGCCCGCAACCGAGGGATGGACCGGGTCGAAGCGGGCGATGTTGTCGCCTTCATGACGGCCGGTGCCTATGGCGCGACGATGGCGAGCACCTATAATTCGCGCGCGCTGACGCCGGAGGTGATGGTGGCGGGCAGGGATTGGTCCGTTGTGCGGGAACGTCAGCCGATCGAAGCGTTGATAGCCGCCGATCGCCTGCCGCCCTGGCTGGCTGAACAGAGGGAGCAAGAATGAAACCCGTCCGCAAGGCCGTCTTTCCCGTCGCCGGGCTCGGCACGCGTTTCCTTCCCGCCACCAAGGCGATGCCGAAGGAAATGCTGACGATCGTCGACAAGCCGCTGATCCAGTATGCCGTCGAAGAGGCGCTGGAAGCCGGCATCGATCAGATCATCTTCGTCACCGGTCGCGGCAAATCCGCGCTGGAGGACCATTTCGACGTCTCCTACGAACTCGAGGCGACGATGAAGGCGCGCGGCAAGAGCCTCGCCTTGATCGAAGGCATCCGGCAGAAGCCGGGATCCCCGGTCTATGTCCGCCAGCAGGAGCCGCTTGGCCTGGGTCACGCAGTCTGGTGTGCCCGAGAGATCGTCGGTGACGAGCCGTTCGCGGTGCTGCTGCCAGACGAGCTCATGGTTGGGACGCCCGGCTTCCTGAAGCAAATGGTTGAAGCCTACGAGAAGGTCGGCGGCAATCTCATCGGCGCGCTCGAGGTAGATCCATCCGAAACCGATAAGTATGGCATCATCACGCCCGGCCGCACCGATGGCCCGCTCACGGAAGTGCTGGAGGTCGTCGAGAAGCCGCCGCGCGGTACCGCCGCGTCTAACCTCATGACCCCCGGTCGGTATATCCTGCAGCCGGAAGTGATGCGGATCCTGGACAATCCGGTCCATGGTGCCGGCGGCGAGATCCAGCTGACCGACGCCATGGCGCAGCTGATCGGCAAGCAGCCGTTCCACGGCTTCACCTTCACCGGGCAGCGCTACGACTGCGGCGACAAGGCCGGCTTCATCCAGGCCAACGTGGCGCTGGCCTTGGCGCGCAGCGACATCGGCCCGGCAGTGCGTGCCTTCCTGTCGACCCTGTGACGGCCCGGCGTCGTCCCACCTGTCCGCCCGCGCTTCAGCCTGACAATGCTCTGTGTGATTCCAAGGAGCCTCGAAAGCCCGTAGGGGATCGGCGGTGAACAATCTGCCGATCTTCGTCCGCGTCGAAAGCCGCGCCATCATTGTCCTAGGCGAAGGCGAGGCAGCGGAAGCCAAACGCCTGCTCATCGAGCGGGCCGGATCGCGACCGTGCGGCGAAGACGAGGCGGCGACGCTCGCCATCGTCGCGATCGAGGACGAGGCGGAAGCGACCGCGGCGGTGGCCCGGTTGCGCGCGCGCGGACTGCTGGTCAACGCGGTCGACCGACCGGCGCTGTGCGACTTCACCTTGCCCGCCATCGTCGATCGCGATCCGGTACTGATCGCCATCGGCACCGGCGGTGCCTCGGCAGGTCTGGCCAAGGCGCTCCGACAGCGGCTGGAGGCGCTTCTGCCGCAGTCGCTCGGCGCGCTGGCCGAGGCGTTGCACGCCGCGCGGCAAGCGATCCGCGCGCGTTGGCCGGCGGCCGATGAACGTCGGCGGGCGATCGATCGCGCGCTCGATGCCGGTGGGCCGCTCGATCCGTTCGGCGCTGCCGACCCAGCTATCGTCGCGCGCTGGGCGCAGGAGGGGGAGGGCGCCGTGCCCGCATCGGCGCTGCGGCTGATTGCGCTTCATTCGCCCGATCCGGACGACCTGACGCTGCGCCAGGCCCGGCTTCTTGCCGGAGCCGACCGCATCTTCCACCGCCGCACGATCCCGCCCGCAATCCTCGCCCGCGCCCGTGCCGATGCCGCGCGGATCCCATGTGATGCCGTGCCGGATGATATCGGAGCCGGCCTCTCGATCGACCTCGGCTGGAGTGCGCGCTGAGCGGGTGGGCGATCGGCTGCCGAGCGTCAGTTCGGGTCGTTACGCGCTAGCGAGCACAGCGGGATGGTGCGGTTCTGCATCAAATTAGACCTCCTGACGCGGAGCCTACGAGGCCTGTCGACGGTTGCAAAAGCGCGATAGGGTGTACTGGATCTCCGCGGCACTAGAATGGGGTAATTCATGACCAGTGAAGCTTCCGAGTTCCTCAGGGTTTGGGCATTGGGGCGCGAAAGCAAGATGCCGCTGACCCGCGACGAGGCACATATGCTGGCAGGTGACTGGGAGGCAGACGCCAGCGACAACGGCATCAGCCCGGACGACCTCGATGCGGCGGCGGGTGGCGACCTGCCGGCTTATCTATTGCGGATCTTCGGCGAAGCGGGTCCGGATCACGAATTCCCGCCAGTCTCTGCCTAAGCCCTGATCCTGGAAGCGGGCCGGCAACGCTCAGTCGATGCCACGAGCCGTGAGTAGCGCCTCGATTGGTCCTACGTCGCCGGGATTGTTGAGCTCCCACACGTCACCCCCGGGTGCCTCCACCGGCACTACCGACACAGGTACGCCGCCATCCAGAAAGCGAAGCTGTTCCAGCCCCTCGAGCAGTTCGAGCGGCGAGACCGGCAGGGCGGCATAGCGCTCCAGCGCAGTGCGGCGATAGGCGTAGACGCCGACGTGAAACCACACCGGCGGATCCTCCTCGGCCGGGCCGGCGGGTACGTAGGGGATGACCCGCTTCGAGAAATAGAGCGCTTCGCCGCTCCGCGACGAGACGACGGTCGTCCCGCCGACGCGGCCCTCGCTCTGGTCCGTCACCAGCCGCCGGTAGAGCGCCGGCGAGCAGCGGATCGCCGGCGTTGCGACCATGGCTTCCGGGTGGCTCTGCAGGTGTGCCACCAGCGCCTCGACGAACGGGGCAGGAGTCAGGGGCGCATCGCCCTGCAGGTTGACGATGATGCCGATGTCGTCGCGCAGCAGCGGCAGCGCGGCGGCGCAGCGTTCGGTGCCGTTGGCGCAGCTTTCCGGCGTCATCAGGACGGTCGCCCCGAAACCTTCGGCGGCCGCGCGGATGCGCTCGTCGTCGGTGGCGACGCAGACCAACTCGATGCCCGACACGTGGGTCGCCGCCTCCCAGCTGCGCTGGATAAGCGGCTTGGCCCGGCCGCTCGCACCGCGCAGCAAAGCGAGCGGCTTGCCCGGATAGCGCGAGGAGGCGAAACGCGCCGGAATGACGATCGCGACGCGATCCGAAGCTGCGGCGCTCAGAGCTGACCGCCGCGCAGAAAATCGTGGATGTGGACGAGACCGACCGGCAGGCGCGGCTCGGTGGGGCTCACCACGAAGAGCGAGGTGATGCGGTTGGCGTTCATCAGTACCACCGCATCCTCGGCCATGCTGTCGGCGGTGATCGTCACCGGCCCACGCGTCATCACGTCGCCAGCGCTCGACCCCATCAGGTCATCGATATGGCGACGCAGGTCGCCGTCGGTGATGATGCCGATCAGGCGTCCGCTATCGTCGATGACGCCGGCGACGCCGAAGCTCATCGTCGTCATGGTGACGATCACGTCGCGCATCGATGCCGAAGGACGCACCAGCGGCATGCGATCACCGGCGTGCATGACGGCCGAGACGGGCATCAGCCGCTGGCCGATCATCCCGCCGGGATGCAGCGCCTGCAACCGATCGCGCGATACGCCGCGTTCCCGCATCAGTGCCATCGCGAGCGCATCGCCCAGCGCCAGCATCATCGCGGTCGAGGTGGTCGGGGCGATGTTGACCGGGCAGGCCTCCCGCGTGCGCGGCAGGAGCAACCCGACATCGGCCTGCTGCATCAGCGGGGAGGCCGCCTGCGCCGCGATAGCGACGACCGGCACCTTTAGCGTCTTGGCGCGGAGCAGGATCGATCGGAGTTCGGGTGTGCCCCCGGAATTGGACAGGACGAGCAGGGCGTCGCCATCGATGAGCATGCCGAGGTCGCCGTGCGACGCCTCCGCCGGATGGACGAAGACGGCGGGGGTTCCGGTCGAGGCGAAGGTTGCGGCTATCTTGCGGCCGATATGGCCGGACTTGCCCATGCCGCTGACGACAACCCGGCCGGGTACCCGCAGGATCAGCGAAACCGCGCGTACGAAGGACTCGTCCAGCGCGTCGACCAGCTTCGTCAGCGCCTGCGCCTCGAGCCCGATAACCTCGCGCCCATAGTCGAGGACTTCGCGATCCTCGAAGCGGTTACTGCGACCGACCGTCCTTGCTGATTCCAGTGACACGGACCCAACTCCCGCAGCGGCCGACGCCGCACGTTACTCGCGCGCTACGCGCTAGACCCGTTTGCCGCGCAAATCGAGAGCTTTGCGGCCGAACGGTCTATCGCGACTTTGGGCTTTCGGCATGGCCGGTGTCCCCGTAAGTGTCTGTGGCGGCCCTGCCGACGACAAAATCTGGAGAGATGATGGACGCGACCGACGCCCGCATGCCCGAGGCGCCCCGCGCCGCGATGCCGCCCGGCGAGCGCCGGACGCGGCCGGGCTGGGCGCTGTTCCTGCTGGCGGCGATTTCGACCTGTGGGTTCATCGATCGCATCGTCATGAACGTGCTGGTCGAGCCGATCAAACGTGAGTTCTTCCTGACGGACCTGCAGGTCGGTCTCGTCGCGGGGCTCGCCTTTGCCATCCTGAACGTGGTGCTGGGTCTATGGGTGGCGCGGATCGCGGAGCGTCGCCGGCGCCTGACCCTCATCTCGTTTGGAACATTGCTCTGGTCGATCGCGACCGCGTTGTGCGGCTTCGCCGGCAGCTTCATCTCGCTGATCTTCGCGCGGATCGGCGTGGGTGTGGGCGAAGCGGTCGGACTGCCGGCGACCTCCTCAGTCATCTCCGACTATTTTCCGCCCGAGAAGCGGGCCACCGCGATGTCGGTGCTGATGCTGGCACCGCCGATCGGTGCGTTCCTGGGTTCGGCCGGTGGTGCGGTGATCGCTCAGGCCTATGGCTGGAGGACGGCGTTCTTCATCGCCGCCGTTCCCGGCTTCCTGCTGGCCGCCTTGCTCTGGTTCACCGTCGGGGAGCCTGTCCGCGGCAAGCACGATCGGCTGGCGGTCGGCGCGGACGAGATCCCGTCCTTCGGTGCGGTGCTGCGCCGCATCGGGGAGCGGCGGTCGCTGCGGCACCTCTTCGCCGGATCGACAGTGGCTTCGCTGGTGGGCTTCGGGCTCAACGCATTCCTGGCTGCTTTCCTGCTGCGGCGGTTCGGTTTCGGCGTGGCCCAGGCCGGCGTGATCGCGGGCTTGATCGCCAGCCTGCCTGCCTCGCTGAGCGTGATCGGATCGGGCATCCTGGCGGACCGGATCGGCAAGCGGGATCCGCGTGCCTATGGGCTCATTCCCGGCATCTCGCTGCTGTTCGCGGCGCCGCTCTACATGCTGGCCGTGACCCGCGACAGCGCCGGACCGGCCATCGCGCTTCTCGCAGTCGCGGCGGTCGTGCAATATACCTACCTCGGAACCACTCAGGGCGTGTTCCAGAACATGATGCATCCGCGGATGCGTGCCTCCGCCAGCGCGGTCACCAGCCTCGTCTACTCGCTGGTCGGCGGCGGGCTCGGGCCGATCCTGGTGGGCGCGCTCAGCGACCGGTTTGCATCCGGCGGGGCAGCGGGGCCGGGGGCCGGTCTCGCCACTGCCATGGCCGTCGTGGCGGGTGGATACGTCTGGGCGGCATGCCACTACCTCTGGGCGACTCGCAGTCTGCGCGAAGAGTTCTCGCTGCCGATCTGAGCATCGTCGCGAGCGGAATGCCGCCACTGTGGCAGGAACGCCGCAATGCGCGAATAAAGTAGCGCGCAATCCGGTCCCGCGCGGCGAGCGCTGTTGCGTGCGGCGCCGGGTTGTGGTCGGGCCCCCGACAAGGCGCAGGGGAGACGCCGACTTTTAACAGTTCTTCGGAGAGTATCCCTTAAATGACATCGTCATCGATCATTCGCGCCGGCGCCAGCCGCCTGGCGCTGGGCCTTTCGCTCACCCTGATCGCCGTACCTGCCCTGGCCCAGGCGCCCGAGACGCAGAGCGCGACCAACCCCGCCCCGGCTGAAGATGCGGTCAACGCCCAGACCGGCGCGAACAACAATCCCGGAACCGCGGTTGCGGGTGGCGCTGCCACTGCTGCGCCGGCCGACACCAGCGGCCAGGTCGAAGAGATCGTCGTCACCGCGCAGTTCCGTGAGCAGAACCTGCAGAAGACGCCGCTCGCCATTACCGCCGTTTCCGGCGCGATGCTCGAGGCCCGCAGCCAGACCAACATCGCCCAGGTCGCCAACCAGGCGCCGTCCGTCACGCTGAAGCCACAGGGCCCGGCCTTCGGCCCGTCGCTCGGCGCGAACATCCGCGGCGTCGGTCAGTTCGACTTCAACCCGGCGCTCGAGCCGGGCGTCGGCCTCTACGTCGATGACGTCTATTATGCGACGCTGACCGGCTCCATCTTCGACCTGCTCGATCTCGAGCGCGTCGAAATCCTGCGCGGCCCGCAGGGCACGCTGGCCGGCAAGAACTCCATCGGCGGCGCGGTCAAGCTCTACTCGAAGAAGCCGACCGGTTCGAACACCGGCTATGTCTCGGCCGCTTATGGCAGCCGTGATCGCCTGGACCTGCGCGCCAGCGGCGACTTCGGCATCGCCGAGAACCTCAACATGCGCCTGTCCGGCGTCGCCAAGAAGCAGGGCGGCTACATCAAGCAACTCGACTTCGCCTGCGTCAATCCGGCCGGTTCCGCGCTCAACCCGACCAGCGTCAACGGCGTTGCCGTCACGGCGATCCCCTCGGCCGGCCCGACCAGTGGTGACTGCGTCATCGGCAAGCAGGGCGAGGTCGACTATCAGGCGGTTCGCGGCCTGCTCCGTTGGGAGCCGACCGATGCGATCGACGTGACCCTGATCGGCGACTTCACCCGTGACGACCGCAAGGTCGCGGGCGCGGTGCTGGTCGACCGGTCGTTCAACGGCAACCGCGTCAGCCCGAACTTCAACAACCCGGCGCGCGACATCGATCCGTTCACGCCGAACACGGTTCCGGCGGCGCAGCGCATCCCGCTCGACACGCGCTTCCTGTGCGGTCGGTACTGCAACTATTCGACCTTCACTGCGCCGGCCGATGGCTCGCTGCCGGGTGCGGTCGGCGACGGCCGCTCCGACTTCACGGGCTATGGCTTCTCGGGCCAGGTCAATTGGAAGCTGGCGGACGGTCTCTCGCTGACCTCGATCACCGCCTATCGCGCCTACGATCTGCAGTTCTCGAACGACGACGATCTCACGCCGCTGGCGCACAGCTTCGGTCGCGGTGACCTGACCTTCCATTCGTTCAGCCAGGAACTCCGCCTGAACGGTGCGTTCGGTTCAGACGATCAGGTTCAGTACACGATCGGCGGCTTCTACCAGGACCAGCGGTCCGTCTATGCGACCTACCAGGACCTGCGTTACGCTGGCGTGACGCCGTTCCGGGGCAACGATCCGGTCAATGCCGACACGAAGGCCGTGTTCGCGCAGGTGATCTGGAAGCCGATCGACCGGCTGACCTTCACCGGCGGCATCCGCTACACGGACGAGAGCAAGGATTACACCTACAGCCGTCGTACCCCGACCGGCGCGGTTCATCCGACGCTCGGCGCACTCGATGGCGTGACCGGCACCTATGACGGCGCGCAGAGCGACCGGATCGATTACCGCGCCAATGCGCAGTATGAGATCACGCCCGACATCGCGGTCTACGGTCAGTATTCGACCGGCTTCAAGGGTGGCGGCATCAACCCGCGGCCGTTCTTCGCCCAGCAGGTGCTGCCGTTCGGGCCGGAGACGCTGGAATCGTACGAGCTCGGCCTGAAGAGTGACCTGTTCGACCGCCGCGTGCGGCTGAACCTGGCCGGCTTCTATTCGAACTATGACGATATCCAGCTGTCGCTGTCGAACTGCACCAGCCAGGCGGGTGTCGGCTTCGGCGTGCCCTGCGCCCTGATCGTCAACGGCGGCAAGGCGCGGATCCAGGGCTTCGAGGTCGAGACCTCGATCCGCCCGGTGGACGGCCTGATCATTGAGGGCTCGGTCAGCTTGACCGACTTCAAGTACAAGTCGTTCTCCAGCTTCACCGCAGCCAACGGCGTCACCAGCTCGGTCGGCGGCCCGACCGCGCCGAACGGCCCGCAGTTCGGCGATGTCCCGCCCTACACGCCGAAGTGGAAGTGGTCGGTCGGCGCGCAGTATGAGATCGACGCCGGCAGCGTCGGTTCGTTCACGCCACGCCTCGACGCCGCGTTCCAGGACGACATCTGGAGCAACGCGACGAACCGGCCGTCGAACAAGATTGAGGATTACATCGTTGCCAATGGCCGCCTGACCTGGGCCAACGTCGACAAGGACCTCGAGATCTCGGCCGAGGTCACGAACATCTTCGACAAATATTACTACCTGACCAACTTCGACCTGACGATCGCGGGCGCCGGCATCTCCAGCAGCCAGCCGGGCCGGCCGCGCGAGTGGGCGCTGACGGTGAAGAAGAAGTTCTGATCCACGGCAATCCCGCGCACGACCTTCGAGAGGGCGGCTTCGGCCGCCCTCTTTTTTTGCTCGCTGCCCGGCCGGAGCGGTTTGATTGCCCGGCCAGCGGCGAGTCCGCGCGCCCGATCGGTCAGCAAAGGTGAAACAGGATCGGGAGAGAGCCGTGGCAGACACCGAGAAGCTCCGCATCATCGCGACCGAGGAGGCATTTGCCAGCCCGGCGCAGATCGCTGCGATCAAGGAAGTCGCGGACCGGACGACGGATTACGATCCGGACATCTTCCTGTGGAAGCGGATGGCCGGCGGCGGGCCGCTGACCGATCGGCTGCTCGATCTGGAAGGCGAGCGGCTGGAGATCATGGATGCGGCCGGCATCGACATGCACCTGCTGGCGCTGACCTCGACGGGCGTACAGATGTTCGATCGCGACACCGCGATCGCCGTCGCCACCGAAGGTAACGACCTGCTGAAGGCTGCGATCGACCGTCACCCGACCCGCTTCGCGGGGTTGGCGACGGTGCCGCCGCAGGCGCCCGACGCGGCGGTCAAGGAGATCGATCGTGCCGTCAACGGGCTTGGCCTGAACGGCGTGATGATCAACAGCCACACCGACGACGAGTATCTGTCGGAGCGCAAATACTGGCCGATCCTCGAGGCGATCGAGGCCTCGGGCAAGCCGCTCTACATTCACCCGCGCGCGCCCAACAAGCTGATGGCGCCGGCTTTCCGCACCGATAATCTGGAATATGCGATCTGGGGCTATATGGCCGAGGTCGGCCTGCACGGCCTGCGGATGATCACCGGTGGCGTGTTCGAACAGTTCCCCAAGCTGAAGGTTGTGCTCGGCCACATGGGTGAGGGCATTCCCTATTACTTCTACCGCATCGACTACATGCACCACATGACGGGGCAGTGGCCGGAGACGAGCCGCGCCAAGCTCAGCCTGACGCCGTCCGAGACCTTCAAGCGCAACTTCGCGATCACGACGAGCGGGGTGAACTGGGATCCGCCGCTCAAGTTCAATGTCGAGGTGCTGGGTCCGGAGAATGTGATGTTCGCGGTCGACTATCCCTATCAGGAGACTCACGAGGCGGCGGACTGGATCCGCAAGGCCGATGTGCCGGAGAATGTCCGCCGAATGGTCGCCTCGGAGAATGCGACACGCATCTTCCAGATTAAGGCGTGAGCACCGCCGCCCCCGGCTCCGCCGCCGTTCCCTGGCCGAGCCCGGGGCGGTCCTGGTACGCAGTCGGGGTCTTCACCCTGGCGCTGATGTTCAACTTCCTCGACCGGCAGATCCTCGCTCTGCTGGTTCAGCCGATCAAGCGCGACCTGGGCGTCAGCGACACGCAGATCAGCCTGCTGATCGGGTTCGCCTTCGTGACCTTCTACCTCGCGGTCGGCATCCCGATCGCCCGGCTCGCCGATCGCAGCAACCGCAAGCTGATCCTGGGTTCCGGTATCGCGATCTGGAGTCTGTGTACGGCGGCCTGCGGTCTCGCCGGTAACTTCTGGCAACTGGCGATCGCCCGGGCGGGCGTCGGCCTGGGTGAATCCTGCAACGGCCCCGCGACCTACTCGATCCTGTCGGATCTGTTTCCCAAGGAGAAGCTCGCCAAGGCGATCTCCGTCCTGAACTTCGGCTTCATGTTCGGGCAGGGCGGGGCGCTGGTGGTCGGCGGGTCGGTCGTGGCCTTGGTCTCGGCGATGCCGGATCTGGAGCTGCCGATGCTCGGCCGCATCCACGCCTGGCAGACGGTCTTCCTGGCGGTCGGCTTACCGGGCCTGCTCGTCGCCCTGCTGCTGGTCCTGACCGTGCCGGAGCCGGTCCGTCGCGGGCGTGCGGCGGAGGTCTTGCCCTTCTCCCGGACGATCGCCTTCATGGCGGAGCGGCGACGGACCTATGTGCCGCTGTTCACGGCCATGGCGCTCAGGTCGATGGTGTCGTTCGGGATCGCTGCGTGGGCGCCTGCCATGTTCATGCGCTCGTTCGGGTGGAGCCCCGCCAAGGTGGGGCTGGTCCAGGGCGCGGTCATCCTCGTTCTGACGCCGCTCGGCTCCTTCCTGGGGGGCTGGCTGGCCGAGCGGGTCGCGCGGAGCGGGCGGGACGATGCCAACCTGCGCGTCACATTGTGGTCGAGCCTTTCGCTGATCCCGTTCGCCATCCTGTTCCCGCTGATGCCGACCGCCGAGCTCGCCATGGCGATGCTGGCGGCGAACCTCGTGCTCGCCTCGATCTCGGCCGGACCGAACAATGCCGCGCTCCAGGTCATCACGCCCAATCGCATGCGGGGACAGATCAGCGCGCTCTTCATCGCCGTGTTCAACATGGTCGGCTACGGCGTGGGGCCGCTCGTGGTGGCGCTGCTCACCGACTATCTGTTCGCCAGCGAAGCCAGCCTCCATTACTCGATCGCACTTCAGGCGGCGATTTTTTCGCCGCTCTCGGCGCTGGTGACGTGGCTCGGCATGCGCGCCTATGCAGAGAGCGTGCGCGAGGCGCGGACCTGGGACGCATAGAAGCAACGAAGATTAACTTGACGATCACGACCCGACCGGTTTTCACGGGCGATGCCGGCTGCGGCGGGGAGGAGCGGAGCGAGCAATGGCCAGTTCGAGCTCCCCAAGCCTTGCCACGCCGTCATGTCCGGATGCCGAGTGGCAGCTGCGCTGCGATCTGGCCGCCCTCTACCGTCTCGCTGCCAAGTTCGGCATGGACGACATCATCTATACGCACATCAGCGCGCGGCTGCCGGACGACCACGACCACTTCCTGATCAATCCGTTCGGCGTGCTGTTCAAGGACATCACTGCCTCCCGCCTGGTCAAGATCGACAAGACCGGCCGCATCGTCGATCCGGCCATGGCGGAGGTGCGGGTCAACCCGGCCGGCTTCAACATCCACTCCGCCGTCCACATGGCGCGGGCCGAGCTGACCTGCGTCATCCATGCCCATACGACCGCAGGCATGGCTGTCTCGGCGCAGGCGCACGGGCTGCTGCCGATCACCCAGCATGCCATGATGTTCTTCGAGAAGATCGGCTTCCACGATTATGAGAGCTTCGCCACGCAAGGCGACGAGCGGGCGCGCATCGCCGCCGATCTCGGCGGCCACGACATTCTAATCCTGCGCAACCACGGCGTGCTGGTCGGTGGCCGGTCCATCGGGGAGGCGTTCCACACCGCCTATCACCTGGAGCGTGCGTGCCAAGCCCAGATCATGGCGCTGTCCGGCGGCACCGCGCTTCATACCCCGCCAGTCGAGGTCGCCCGTGCGACGGCCGCGCGGATGGCGGCCATCCCCCCGCACCATTACGATTTCTTCTGGACGTCCTGTCTCGGCCTGCTCTCGGCCGAAGACGGCGATTACCGCTGCTGATCTCCGAATGAACCACCCCGCGACCCCCGACACGCCGGGCTCGGCGCGTTCGATCGACATCCAGCGGATCGTCGATGACCAGCCGATCGGCCGCATGCACATCGGCCTGCTTGTGCTCTGCACGCTGATCATGTTCATCGACGGCTTCGACATCTTCATGGTCGGCAAGCTCGCGCCGTCGATCGCCGAGGATTTCGGCCAGCCGGCATCCAGCATGACCCTGCTGTTCCTGCTCCAGCAAATCGGCCTGACGCTCGGCGCCTTTACGATCGGGCCGGTGTCGGACCGGTTCGGGCGCAAGACGGTGCTGATCGCCTGCGCCGTGGCGTTCGGCCTGCTGACGCTCGCCGGGCTCGCTGCCCAGTCGGTCGTGCAGCTCGCGATCCTGCGTGGGGTGTCGGGCATCTTCCTGAGCGGAGTCATCCCCAACGCCACGGCGCTGCTGTCAGAGCTGGCGCCGCGTGGGCGGCGATCGACCTTCATCTCGATCGCCTTCGCCGGCTACACGCTGGGCGGCGCGGCGGGAGCGGCGGTCGCGGTGTGGCTGCTCGACGATTATGGCTGGCAGAGCGGTTTCTGGATCGGCGGCGTGCTGCCGCTGGTGTTCGTGCTGCTATTCGCCGTGTTCGGGCATGAGTCCCTCCAGTACCGCGCCCGGCGCAACCCGGCCGACCCGCGAATCGGGCGCACCTTGCGCAAGCTGAAGCCGGATCTGATGCTCGACGGTGTGTCCGAGTTCGTCGTCGGCGAGGAGAAGCGCGGCGCCAAGGTCCGGCTGCTCGACGTGTTCGCTGGCGGGCGGGCACCGATGACCGTGCTTTACTGGTGCTGCTTCTTCCTGAGCCTCGGCGTGGTCACCCTGCTGGCGTCGTGGATGGCGTCCTTCTTCAAGCAGATGGCCGGCGTGCCGGTGCCGGTATTCGCGCTTTATTCGCTGTTCTCGTTCGCCGGCGGCATGGCGGGCGTGCTGACGATCGGCGTCGCGATGGACCGGTTCGGGGCGATGCGGGTGATGCAGGTCTATTTTCTGCTGGATGCCGTGTCGCTGGTGGGCCTGGGCGTGCTGCCCTTCGGCACCGCCGGGTTCACGGTCGCGCTGCTGGCCTGGGCATTCTTCCAGGCGGGCGGGCAGGGCGGCCTCAACGCGCTCGTCGCGCAGGCCTATCCAGCGCGGATGCGGTCGACCGGCGTCGGCTGGGCCTTCGGGGCAGGCCGCTTCGGCGGCATCGTCAGCCCGCTCTTCGGCGGACTGGCGCTGGCGCAGTCGATGACCCTGCCGCAGGTCTTCATCGCCATCGCCGCCGCGCCGCTGCTGGTCGTGGTCATGCTGTGGCTGCTGGAGCGGCTCACGCCTCATGCAGACGAGCCGGCGTGAGCGAGATCCTGATCCTGACGCAGCGTGCGGCCGAACTGCGCGCGCTGATCGGTCCGCTGCCGCCGGGCGTAACCGCAGCCGTTGCGGAGACGATCGACGAAGCGATGACACAGGCCGCCGAGGCCAGCGTGCTGGTAGCGATGCCGTTCTCCCTGACGCGGGAACTCGTCGCGGCCATGCCCCGGCTGGCGTGGGTGCAGGCTTTGACCGCAGGCGTCGATGCGCTCGCCCCTCTCGAGCTCGATCCGGCCATTGCGGTGACGACGGCCCGGGGAATTCACGGGCCGCAGATCTCCGAGCTGATCTTCCTCCACATGCTTTCCTTCACGCGCGATCTGCGCGGCATTCTGGCGCGTCAGGCAGCGCGGGAGTGGGCACCGTCGCCACAGCCGCTCCTGTCGGGCAAGCGGCTGGTCGTGCTCGGTATCGGCGCCATCGCCGAGGCGCTCGCCGCACGGGCGCAGGCGTTCGGCATGCGGGTGACAGGAGTCAGTGGATCGCGCGACACGGCGCCGGGGTTCGATGCGGTCCGACCGATCGCCGCATTGCGCGATGCCGCGGCAGAAGCCGACTTTCTGGTCGTCCTGATGCCGCTGTCGCCGCGCACCGAGGGCATCGTCGATGCCGACGTCATCGCCGCTCTGCCGAAGTCGGCCGTGCTCATCAACGTCGCCCGCGGTAAGGTCGTCGACGAGGCGGCACTGGTGGCAGCCCTGTCTGCCGGCCGGATCCGGGGAGCGGGGCTCGACGTGTTCGCCGCCGAACCTCTGCCGGCGGACAATCCGCTTTGGGCGATGGAGAATGTCATCGTCACACCGCATGTCGCCGGATGGAGCGACATCTTCCTCGAACAGCTGGCGCCCGTCGTGGCCGACAATCTCGCCCGCTGGTTTGCGGATCCGCGCCGGCCTCTCCGCAATCTGGCGCGGCCGTGATGGTCCCGGCGTCCGTGCGGCGCACCCGTCTCACTGCGAACGGCTGAGGAGATGAACCGCCGACGTCCCGGACACGGTGGATCGCCGTGGCCCTTAGCGGAGGCTGATCCCTCCTGCGCGCTAGTCCCGCGGTGGCGGCGCAGCGATAGCGACTCTCTTCCCGAGGGTGAGCGATGCGGGGTGAGCAGTAAGCGAATGCCATCTAATCCGACAGAGAACGACCTAGCGGATCGGGAGCGTGAAACGCGGCTTGTCGAAGCCCGCGCTTGGCTGGTCATAGCCCGCGATCTGCTCGACCATCACTCCCGCTCTCCCGCCGCTGCGAACGTCGACTTGGCCATCCATCAGATCGATCAGGAACTCGGCGGCTGAGGTCCGCCGGTCAGGCGGTTTCGTCGAGATAGCCGGACATCGCCTTCGCCGCCTCGGCGCTCAGGCGCACCAGCACCCGGCGCTGATCATGCTCGTCCTTCCGGCGAATGACGATGCCGGCATGTTCCAGCGTCTTGACCCAGCGCAGGGTGGTCGTCTCCGGCACTTGTGAGGAGAGGCACAGGTTCATGACGGGCGTCTCGCGCCCTTCCGCTTCGGCGATGAACAGGTCCAGCATCATATCCCAGGCCGGATCGGCGAACAGCCCTGCATCGAAATAGTGATTGCGCTTCAGCCGTTCGCGCACCATCCGCCGCGCCGTCGCCAAGCTTTGCGGACTGACGTCGGCGGGTGCTCGTGGCGCGCGCGCCAGCGCCGCGCGATCGGCGGCCGATCGAAAGCGGGCAACGCTCGTGCTCAGCCGTGGCTGTGAAATACGGTCGTCGGGTCCTTCGCCTCGCTTGCTCGTGATGGTCATCCTGCTCCCCTGTTATATCTATGGTGCGCCTGCGACCGCCATCTTCGCTAGCTCGCTGCGGGCGTGGGCATCGACGATGTCGGTCTGCGCCGGCGTGAGCGAATCGAAGGTGGCGAGGTATTCGGGAACCTGGTCCTGCAGCAGGATCGATGGGCACTGGCCGTCATAGGTGCCCAAGTTTGGCCGATGCCACCGATAGCCGATCATGGCCGCAAGCTCCGGATCCAGAGTTCGGGCAAATTCGGGCGAATAGGTCAAGGATTGGTTTTCATAGGATTTCAGCCAACCCAGGCTGTAGCTGATGATGATGCCCCGCCGCGGCCGATCGCTATAGTTGGCGCCGGCGGCGTGGAGCGTCGAACCAAGAAACAGCAGCACGTCGCCCGGTTCCATCAGGCAGGTCTCGGCCAGACCGGCGTCCTGCTCCTGCTGGAAATGATCGTGATGGCTGTCCGGCCACATCCGGGTGGCGCCGTTCTCGGCGGTGAAGCGGCAGAGCGGCCACAGCACGTTGACCGAATATTCCATGGCACCGCGCGGCCCCGGCCACATCGTCTGATCGCGGTGCGCGATCTGGGCCGGGGCGCCGGGGTGGATCTCCAGCGCCTGACTGAGGTTGAGCTGGGCGAAGTCGCACCATTGGCCGAGGATCGTGCGCACCGTGGCCAGTACGGCATCGTGCAGGATCAGTTCGCGGGCACCGCGCGAACGCTTGAGCAGGCCGTGGAACCGCTTGGTGCGGTTGCCGTGGAAGGCGCCGACCGAAAAGGGTGTGCGCTCCATCCGCTCGTCGAGTTCGCGATTGATGCCGTCGACGAGCGCCGGGTCGATCGCCCCGCGCACGACCGCAAAGCCCTTGTCGGCAAGCTCCCGCGATATCGGGTCGGTGCCCGGTCCTGCCAGCGTCGCGAAGCGCGCCGGGATCATGCCGCCCTCCGCTCGACTTCATCGGTACGGGCGAACACGCTGTCGGCAATGCCCAGCCGCTCGCGCAGGCGCACGCCGGTTGCCGTATCAACCTCGATCTGCAGGACTTCGAGCATCTGGCCTTCGTAAGGCGTCGGCAGGCTGAGCGGCATCACCCGCCAGCCGATCGAGAGCAGGGCAGGGACGCGCTGGCTTTCGGCGACGAGCACGTAATGCGAAATGTCGTTGAGCAGACCGAATTCGACCAGTGCGAGGGCCAGCAGGCGGTGGACGCGGAGCAGCCGCGTGCCTGCCTGACCTTCGTTGGGGGACGTTACCAGCCGCGATATCTCCCAGACGTTGTCGGCCTGCGGCACGCCGTCCGGGCAGAGATCGGCGAAGACGCCGGCGAGCAGGTTCGGGCCGGTCGTCGGCAGCAGCCGGACCGAGCCGAGATGGTCGCCGCTCGCGTCGTCCCGCGCCATCAAGTAGACGGCATGATCGTTGTCATATTCGTCGACCTCCAGCCAGCTGCCGGGCGCGCTCAGCCGCCAGCCGAGCCCGTCGACGAACACGAGCTTGCGGTCGCGGTGCATCTGCATGAGCGGGCCGGCGTAGCGCCAGCGCTTGTCTGGAGAGATCATGTCGATCATCGGCTGCTCCTTGGTCGTGCCCCTCCATGGTCGCATTCGCCAGCATCGGGCATCCCGGTAGCTACCGGGGGAGACGCTTTGATTACGCGCACTAGGCTGGCGCGAACGATCGAGGAGACCCGCACCGTGACCATGCAGTTCGCCGGCGCCGCCGCGATCCGTACCGAGCCCGGGGCCACGCGCCTGCCCGACGTACCCGCCGCCCGGCTGGCGCATGTTCCGGGCAAAAAGGGCATGCCGTTCTTCGGCATCCTGCCCGAAGCAGTGATCGATCCCTATCGTTTCGCCCGGCGGATGTACGAGCGGTTCGGCCCGGTCCACCGCTTCTACGCCTGCGGCAACTGGAACCTGCAACTGGTCGGCCCGGAGGCGAACGAGTTCGTGCTGTTCGACGCCGCGCGCAACTTCTCCGCGGCGGGCGGCTGGGAGCCGGTGTTCGGCCGCCACTTCAAGGGCGGGCTGCTGCTGCGCGACGGCGACGACCATCAGCGCCACCGCAAGCTCGTCGCAACCGCCTTCAAGCAGCACCAGATGGAAGGCTATCTCGGCATCTTCAATCGCGTCATCCCGGGCACGATGGCGGCGTGGCGGCAGGGCCGTTTCGATGCCTATGAGAAGGCGCAGTCGCTGACCTTCGGGATCGGTTTCGCCACCTTCCTCGGCGAGGACGAGACGCTTGCGACGACGCAGGACCTCCACGCCTTTCGGTCGCTGATGCGGTCGAGCACGTCCGTGGTGACGACCCCCTTGCCCGGCAACTCCGAATGGCGCGCGGCGCGAGCCCAGCTTCATGTCCGCAAGCTGATCGATCGCTTGCTCGCCCGCGAGCCGGGGCCCGACCGTCGAGACCTGCTCGCCAACCTGGTCCGCGACCGGCATGAAACCGGGCTGACCATCGACGAGATCATCTCCCATCTCGTCTTCGTCACGGCCGCATCGTTCGACACCCTGTCGTCGGCGACGGTATCGGTCCTCTATTATCTTGGCCGTAATCCGGCGTGGCAGGATGCCGTCCGCGAGGAGTTGCTGGAGCGCATTCCGGATCCCTACGCGGCGACCACGGCGCAACTGACCTCCTGCGGGCTTGCCGAGCGCATCCTGAAGGAGGCGCTTCGTCTGAACGCCGCGGCGCCCGTGCTGTGGCGCCGCGCGGTGCGGGATTGCAGCTTCCAGGACACGAAGATTCCGGCGGGCACGGTGGTCGGCGTCAATCCGATGCTGACGCACCTGCTGCCGCAATATTGGCCGGATCCGGAGCGCTTCGATCCCGATCGGTTCCTGCCGTCGCGCTCGGAAGGGCGGCACCGCTACGCCTACGCACCGTTCGGTGGTGGTGCGCACACCTGCCTCGGCATGCACTTCGCCAGCCTTCAGGTGAAGCTGCTGCTGCGCCACCTGCTCGAAGACGGGCGGATCGTGCTGACGGACGCAAAGCCGCCGCGCTGGCACCACTGGCCGAATTGCCGACCGGTGGGCGGACTGGGCGTCGAGATCGCCGCTCGCTAGCGGCACGGCTGCGTCAGGCGAGCACTTCGGAGAAGCAGATGTCCGATTGGAACAGCGCGCGGACGATCAGCTGCTGCCGGGTGGCGACCAGATAGCGGCGCTTCGCGCTTTC
>Ga0160473_100088_pt1 | contig 95622 bp, 81 predicted proteins | sample HID1975I_E11MG_FD_108217 | JGI IMG/M metagenome (GOLD analysis project Ga0160473, IMG submission 108217) | Enriched soil microbial communities from UW Madison campus, WI, USA - HID1975I_E11 MG | ecosystem: Environmental > Terrestrial > Soil > Unclassified | place: USA: Madison, Wisconsin...
GTGGTACAGCACAAAAGTGGGGGTGATCGACCTGAAAAGAAAGTCGATCACCATGGGTAAAGGATGTTAAAAAGTGTTCACCCTGTCCCCGAACATCTGTCTACCATGTCCCCGGACCGTACAGGGGAGAGGGTTAGGGTGAGGGGGGAATTTACTTACTGCGCCTTCACTTTCCCCGCCACCAGCAGCGCGGTGATCAGCATCAGCGTGCCGGAAATCACCAGCGGTGACGTCAGTCCCAGATGGTCAAGCGCAACGCCGCCAACCGCCGCCCCGCAGGTGTTCGCCAGCTGGATCACCGCCACCTGAATGGAACCGGCTTTTTCCGCCTGATCGGCCAACGAGCGGGTGATCCACGTCGACCAGCCCACTGGGATCAGCGCAAAAGCAAAGCCCCAGATAATCGCAACCGCCGACGCCACCCACTTGTCGCTGCCCCACAGGATCAGCACCACGGCGCTGATGGCCAGCACCAGCGGCGCACCTGCGAGGGCGAGCTTCAAGGAGCGTTTCAGGAACTGCGCCGACAGCGAAGTACCCACAAAGCTGGCGATACCGAAGCTTAAAAGCACCAGCGTCAGACCATCAACGTCAAACCCGGCCAGGTTCGTAAACACCGGGCGGATGTAGGTAAAGAAGGCAAACTGCCCGGCAAAGGCCATAAAGATGGCGCTCATCCCCGCCAGCACGCCAGGACGTTTTAACAGGCTGAACATGTTCTGCTTGTGATGCGCGGCTTCGCCCGGCAGCGACGGCAGCGCTTTCCATACCCACAGGATGCACAGCACGCCCATCACCGCGGCACCGTTAAAGACGTTACGCCAGCCGATAATCCCGCCGAGGAAGCTGCCCAGCGGCGCGGCGATCACCAGCGCAATGGAGACGGCACCAAAAATCACCGACAGCGCTTTCGGCACCGTGCGCGCCGGCACCAGCCGCATGGTGAGTGACGCCGACATCGCCCAGAATCCGCCAAGCCCCAGTCCCAGACAGGCGCGACCCAACAGCAGTAGCGCAAAGCTATCGGCAAAAGAGACCAGCAGGCAGGAGAGGGTCAGCAGCACAGAAAAGAGGATCACCACTTTGCGGCGATCGGTGGTGCCAATCACCTGGGTGATAAACAGGCTGGCAAACATGGCGACAAAGGCGGTGACGGTCACCGACTGGCCCGCTAACCCTTCGGAAATACCCAGATCCTGCGCCATCGGCGTCAGCAGGCTGACCGGTAAAAACTCCACGGTAATCAGGCAGGCGACGCAAAACGCCACGGAAAAAACCGCCGACCAGTTAGGGCGCGACACCGCTTTGGCATGGGGCGAAGGGGCGGAGTGGATCTGTTCTGTCATGAATCACCTGAAGATAAAATGAGCGGAAAGCCGCGCAGTTTAACATCTTAAATGTGATCCATTTAACGTTTTGACAACTATTGTTCACTTCGCCCGCCGACGAGAATCAGTGCAGGTAGAAAACACCCTCTTCCGGCAGGAACAGCTGGTTATAGCGCAGCTGGAAGGCGTTAAGCTCATACGGATCCGGCTCCATATCGCGCATAAAGCCGAGCGTCATACGGATCTGGGCATCGGTAATCGGCGCGGCCAGCCGCGCCTTGCGCAGCAGGCGATACCAGCTCAGCAGGTTATTTTCACTGCTGTCGACAATGCACACCTGCCAGATCAACAGCACCTGTGCGGCGTTTTGCAGATGGGACTCGTCCGGGCGTTCAAGGTAGCGGATAAACTCGTTGCAGGCGCTTTTGCCAAACTGGTCGATCATCGATTCCACGGGAACCGGGGTGATCCCCAGACGCTCGCTCAGACGACGAATGGCGCGCCGGGGCCCCGACGTCATGACGCGAAAGCCCACCACAAACACCACGGCAAGCGTAGCCAGCATTATCCAGACCATGAACTCTCCTTACGGTTAGCCGAGCATGATATCGGGAAATGCTACGCATCAACAGCAGACAACGCCGTATTAATGAACGGATAAACAGTGGAACAGCGCCAGGAAAAAAGATAGCCGGACGCGCGCAGCGACAAGCATAAAAAAGCCCGGCGCGAGGCCGGGCAAAACGTCACCTGTGCACTCAGGCAGCGTGTAACTGACGCAGGCGTTTTTCGCGACGGATTTTGCGCTCTTCGAGCACTGCGACCATCGCCATCAGGCAGATACAGGCGATGGCGGCGGCGTCCAGCGCGGCAAAGGTGCCCGCCCAGCCGGTGAGGCCAAAGATCGGCGTGCCGTCGGCAATCATCCCCAGTCCCAGCTTGGCGAAGCTGTCGCCGATCAGATAAGCGAAGGTGCCTTTAATTCCATCGGCAGCGCCGATCGCTTTTTTCGGCACGAAGCCAACGGCGGCTACGCCAATCAGTAATTGCGGGCCAAACACCAGGAAGCCGAGCGCAAACAGCGAGGCCAGGTAGACATACTGGTTGCTGGCATGCTGGTACACGCCGAGGGTGGCGATAATCAATGCCAGCGCCACGCAGGCCACCAGTGCCCGGCGACCGTTGGCCAGATCCGACAGCCAGCCCCACAGCAAGGTGCCGACCAGGGCCCCCACTTCAAACAGGGTAAAGCCCTGGATCGCCACCTCTTTAGAGAGCTTCAGCTCCTGGAAGGCGTAGACGGTAGACCACTGATCGATACCAATGCGCACCACGTACAGGAAGATGTTGGAGAAGCACAGCAGCCAGATGACCTTATTCTTCAGCACGTACTCGACGAAGATCTGCCATTTGGTCATGTCGTTCTCTTCGGTCTCTTTGTCCTCTTCGCTGATCTCTTCGTCAAACAGCTCTTCCGCTTTGCCGAGGCCGTACGATTCCGGGGAGTCGCTGCCGTAGCGCAGACCGATAAAGCCGACCACCAGAGCGATGATCGACGGGAAGATGAACATGCCGATCACATGGCCGTCGAACAGAACATTGGCCCCGAACAGCGCCACGCCAGCCGCACCCGCACCGCCGAGGTTGTGGGAGATGTTCCACATGCCCAGGTAGGAACCGCGCTTGCGCCGCGGGGTCCATTTGGTGATGGTCGAGTAGCTGCACGACCCGCCGGTACTCTGGAAGAAACCGCTTAAGGCGTAGAAGGCGATCATCATAAACAGGCTGACCGAGCCGGTGCCCATGCTGGCGCTGAAGCCGAGCATACAAATCGCGGAGAGGATCAGCATAAACGGCAGGAACTGCTTGGTATTTTTGCCGTCCGCGTAGTACGACACCAGGGTTTTACCCACGCCGTAAGTGATGGAGAAGCCGAGACCAATCATCCCCAGCTGGGTCATGCTCAGCCCGTAGGTGGAGATCATGTCGTTCTGGGCGATGTTAAAGTTTTTGCGGATCAGATACATGGTCAGGTAGCCGATAAAGACCACCAGATAAGACTGCATGAAGGGTTTGAACCACATTTTGCGCCGCACATCGAGCGGCAGATCCAGGGTCGGCTTGCGCACCTGGTTGAGGAAGGCCAGCATGTTGGGTTGCTCCTGAGCTGATTTTTATACCTGCGAATGGCAGGCATTGTAAAAATCAGCCGCGGGCGTCGCCTGAGACAGCGTCCAGGTGGAACCGGGAAAATATCTTAGTTTTGGCCCACTCGGGACAAAAGGGTGAGGTACATCACGCTTCACTGGCCTCACGCGGCGTCTGGGCATTGAGGAACGGCAGCAGCAGCAGGGCGGAAATGCCCGCCGCGATGGCGATCGCCGCGAAGAATCCGCTCCAGTGCCAGGTGTCGATCACCCGCGCCAACGGCCAGCCGGAGAGTGATGCGCCCAGATAGGCGAACAGGCCAACAAAGCCGGTTGCCGCGCCCGCCGCATCTTTGTGCGAACACTCCGCCGCCGCCATGCCAATCAGCATCTGCGGTCCAAAGACGAAAAAGCCGGTGGTGAAGAAGCAGGCTGCCTGCATCACGTAGCTGGCGAAGGGCATCAGCCACAGTGAACCGACCGAGAGCAAAATCCCGGCAGCAAAAATCAGGTTCATCGGCCCGCGGTTGCCATTGAACAACTTGTCCGAACCCCAGCCGGCAACCAACGCGCCGATAAACCCGCCCAGCTCAAACATCGACACCGCCGAGTTGGCGGTGACCAGATCGACGCCCAGCGTCTCGGACATGTACAGATTGCCCCAGTCATTGATCGCCGCGCGCACGATATACACCAGCACGTAGCACAGGGAAAGCAGCCAGATATACGGGTTCAGCAGCACGTATTTGGTGAGGATTTCCCGGCGCGTGAGCCCCTCGCCTTCCTGCTGCTGGGCAATCTCCAGCGCGTCATGCCGCCAGTCGCCAATCGGCGGCAGGCCGACGGTTTGCGGCCTGTCCCGCAGTCGCCAGCACAAAAACAGCCCGGCGAGGATCGCCAGGCTACCGGCAATCATCATCCCCGCACGCCAGCCGTAGTGCAGCGCCGCCGCCCCGACCACGATCGGGATCAGCGCCCCGCCGACGTTGTGCGCGGTGTTCCAGAGGGCCCACCAGCCGCCGCGCTCGGTACGCGAATACCAGCTGGTCAGCAGACGGGCGCAAACCGGCGATCCCCAGCCCTGGAAAAAGGCGTTCAGCGCCCACAGCAGGGCAAAGGCCCACAGCGAGGTGGAGAAGCCGAACAGAATATTGACCACCCCGGTGGCGATCAGCCCCAGCCCCATAAAGTAACGGGCGTTGGAGCGATCGCTGACGATGCCGGAGACGAACTTCGACAGGCCGTAGGTGATGTAAAACAGCGTGGCCAGCAGGCCGATATCGGTGCGGGTCATCACCCCGCTGGCGAGGATCTCCGGCGCGGCAGCGTTAAAGCTTTTGCGGGTGAAATAGAACAGCGCGTAGCCGAGCCAGATGGTAAGCAAAATATGCCGCCGCCAGTAGCGATAGCGGGCGTCGATCTCGGCTTTGTCGCCGATCGGCGCAGCGTTGGCGGGGGTTTTAAACATGATGTGTCCTTAGCGGCAAACTGACGCTGACGCGGGTACCGTGGGTGCAGGAGATAGCCAGCGTACCGCCCAGCGCCGTGACGCGCTCGCGCATTCCCGCCAGGCCAAAGCCCTGCTGCGCGGAACCGGTCGGCAGCCCGCAGCCGTCATCCTCAAGCAGCAGCATCAGCCGCTCATCCTGCTGCCACCCCTGTAGCGTTACCGCGCTGGCGCTGGCGTGCTTGACGATATTATTCAGCCCTTCCTGGCAGACGCGGAACAGGGTCACGCGCTGGCCTTCGCTCAGCGTCGTCTCGTCGATATGCCAGTCGAGATGGCTGACGATGCCGCGGCTTTCCAGCTCCATCTCGCGCATCAGGGAACGCACCGCCTGCTCAAGCGAGAGATCGTCCAGCTGACGCGGACGCAGCCGCCCCAGCAGACGGCGCACTGAGTCATACACCCCGAGAGAAAGCTGTTCGATATGCGCCCCGCCCTGCTTCACACCGGCGTTGTCCGGGGCCAGGCGCTGAACGATACCCGCCTGAGTACGAATCGCAGTGATGGTCTGCCCGATATCGTCATGCAGTTCGCGCGCCACCTCCCGGCGGACGTGCTCTTCGGTCTCCAGCAGCCGCTCGGCCAGGCGGCGGTTGCGCGCCAGCTCGGTTTGCAGGGACTGGTTCAGCTCGCGCAGACGCTGGATCCCCGCTCCGAGCAGCAGTCCGGTGAGGCTCTGCGCCAGCAGCGACAGCAGCAAATCCACCGGATGGTCGTGCCAGGTCTGGCTGGCAATCAACGCAATGGCGTTCATCAGGGTCGCAATCAGCGCCCCCTGCCAGCCGTAATGCCACGCGAGGGCGATGATCGGCAGCGCCAGACAGAACGGGGTAAAGCGCGACAGTTCTGCAGGCAGGCCAAGCTGCAGCCACAGGCTCACCACAAACAGCAGCACGTAGCCAATCAAATGGCGAGCGCGCCAGTTCACCGGCTGCGACACCAGCCCCGGCCCCAGCGGCTGCCAGACGGTGCTGGTGAGATAGTGCCAGATAACAAGGCAGGTGGGGGCCAGCGTCAGCCCGCCGGTCAGGGTCAGCAGCAGGGCGTTAAATACCTCGGGTTGGTTGATCCACGCCAGCGATTGCAGCAGCGCGGCGGCGATCAGCGCTGCCCCCTGACGCAGCAAGGTGCGCCAGTCGCGCTGGTGGCGATAGCGGGAGATGAGTGCCACCGGGATTAGCGTCAACACGCTTCCGGTCATCAATATGGGCAGATGCGCCAGCGCCACTTCCTGCGCCAGCCAGAACAACATCAGCCACTCTGCCCCGAGCAGAACCGGCCAGTAGCCGCGCGGGCATTGCAGCATCAGCCCCAGACGCAGGCCAAAGGGGAAGAGCAGCACCGCCAGCTCCGGGCGCTCGACCAGGTGCAGGCTGATACTCCACAGGCAAAACCACGCGGCAGAGAAGATAAAGAAGCTGGCGATCACCGCCACCAGCCGGGAGAAGAAGGGGTTCATTACCAGCCGTCAAACATGCGGCGGGCCAGTTCGACGTCGTTGCTGACGCCGAGTTTTTCCATCAGGTTGGCGCGGTGAACGTGAACGGTTTTCGGCGACAGGCCAAGCTCGACGGCGATCTCTTTCACCGCCATCCCCTGGGCCAGCTTTTCCGCCACCTGGCGTTCGCGCTTCGTCAGCGGATCCTGTCGCCCCGCCGCCAGCTTGATGGCGATGTCCGGCGTCAGGTAGCAACCCCCCGTCGCCACGGTACGAACGGCGGCGATCAGCTCGTCCGGGCTACAGCGTTTAGAGAGAAATCCGCGCGCCCCGGCGTTCAGCGCCTGCTCCACCAGCGCCGGGCTGTCGTGGACCGACAGCATTATCGTCGCCATCCCCTTCGGCAACTGGCTGAGCAGCTCCAGCCCGGATTGGTCCGGCATCGAGATATCGCAAATGCATACCTGTACCCCACGTCCCGGCAACCCGGCGAGCGCCTCGCGACCGGAGCCGAATTCGGCCACAACCTGAAAGTCGGGTTCCAGGTTCAGAAGCTGGGCAAATCCGGAGCGGACGATCAGGTGATCGTCGATAAGCGCGATGGTGGTCATGGTGCGGTCCTGGCGGGATGAAAAACGCGCTTACCTTAGCGATAAGCGCGCTGCTGTTCAAGCTGTGAACGATTTTCGCCGTCAGAGGATGCCGGTTGTCACCGTAAAGTGGCGCGTTTCGGCCGCAGCCAGGTGGATCAGACTGTCGCTACTTTGCGCCGCCAGGAAACCTTCCGGGCGACAGGTGGCCGGGAGGGCGAACGCGGCCACACTCTGATCGCCGTTGTAGAGGATCCACCGGGTGGCGTAGTTCAGCTCCGCACTGGTAAAGCGGGTGACGAACGTGACGCCATCGGGTGCGATCATCTGAAATTCTGGGGTCCCGGTATAGCGATCGAGCCGATCGGCAAAAAAGACAATCTCCGGATCGTAATAGTGCGGCGCATCCAGCACCTTCAGCGTGGCTTCGCCCTGCTGCAGACGCTGATTAAACGCCAGCCACTGTTCGGTTGGCTTCACATGTGCCGGTATCGATTCGCGCAGTTGAATAGCCTCATCGGGGATATTCTGGCTGAACGTGGCCCCCTCAACGTACGCATAGTTCATGTGGCACATGTACTGCAGCGGCATTGGCACCGAGGCCAGATTGGTCACCGCCATGTCGATGTCGAACAGGGCGCTGTCTTTATGCAGAGTGACCGACGGGTGCGCCTGATAATGATGACCGAATCCCATCACATACTCATAGCGCCCGCCAATGCGCAGGCTGTCGCCCTCCAGCTCGAGCCAGGCATCATCCATTGGCGCACACGGCATTTCACCGTGCAGCGGGTGCGTATCCTCGGGTGCAGGGCAGCCGTTTGCCAGCAGCCCGGAGTGAAACGCGAAGCAACCGTAAGTGGTGACCACCTCTTTTGCCGGCAGCGGCTGGCTGAACATGTTCTTCATCGTCAGATCGCGACCGTCGAACTCCGCATCCCAGATCATCTGACCCATCCACGGGAGGATCACCAGATGCCCGCGGGCATTCTGCACGCGCAGCCCTTCCACGCCGCTGGCATAGCGAAACGCCGTGACCGTGAAGTCGTCATTTTCCAGTAAAGTACGCGGCTGTTCATTAAACAGCGTGCGCCACAGGGGAAGTTTCGTCATTTCAATCTCCTCAGGAGGCCGTGGCTTCGGTCAGTTCACGACGTACTTTGCTTTCGCGCCAGAAGTAGACGCCGACATAGACAAAGCACAGCATCGACACCAGGAAAGAGGCTTGCAACGAATGGAACATGTCAGCGACGTATCCCTGCACCGCAGGCACCACTGCCGCCCCGACAATCGCCATCACGATCACCGCACCCGCCATCTCGGTATGCTCGTTATCCACTGTATCCAGCGTGCCGGCATAAATGGTCGCCCAGCAAGGTCCAAACAGAATGCTCACCAGCACCGCCGCATATACCGCGCTGAAGCTCGGGGCCAGCGCAACGTAGACCAGCAGCAGCGCCCCGATCACCGAATAGAGAATTAACACTTTTTCCGGGTTGAAGCGGGTCATCAGAATGTTGGCGATAAATTTGCCGATGAAGAAGCAGATGAAGCTGTACACCATAAAGTTGGAGGCATCGCGCTCGTTGATATCGCCCAGCTCCAGCGCCAGTCGGATGGTGAATGACCACACCGCGACCTGCATACCCACGTAGAGGAACTGCGCCATAATGCCACGACGAAATCGCGGGTTCGCCGCCAGATAACGCAGGGTCTCCATCGCCGACGGGCGTTTGTGCTGCGCGGTTGTTGCCACTTTACAGGTCGGGAAGCGGGTCAGCAGGAACAGCACCATCACCACAACCAGCACCATAATCATGTACTTGTAGGGTTCGAGGGTGTTATCCAGCATCAGGATTTTAAACTGATGGATTTGCTCAGCGTTCATCCCGGCCATCTGCTTCTCGAGGCTGTCACCTTCGGAAAAGACCAGATATTTACCCAGCAGAATCCCGGCCACTGCGCCGATCGGGTAGAAGGTCTGGCTGACGTTAAGACGCAGCGTGGCGTAGGCTTTCGGGCCCAGCATCGAGCTGTAGGTATTGGCTGCGGTTTCCAGGAAACTCAGGCCAATAGCAATGGCGAAAATCGCCGCCAGGAACATGGTGTAGGTTGCCATGTGCGAGGCAGGAAAGAAGAGCGTACAGCCAACGATATAGAGCGTCAGCCCCATTAAAATCGCGATCTTATAGCTGCTCTTTTTAATCACCAGCGATGCCGGAATGGCGATCAGGAAATAACCGCCATAAAAAGCACTTTGCACCAGCGCAGAAGCAAAATTGCTGAGTGCAAATACACTTTTAAACTGCGTAATTAATATATCATTTAATGCCGCAGCGCATCCCCATAACGGGAATAAACAGGATAACAAAATAAACTGGAACAGAGGGGTTTTATTCAGATAGCCGTCAGGCATCTGAATGATATTTTTATCGTTCATAGTGCTACCTTTTAGTGTGCAGGGTTTTATTCGTTCATCGACAGAAATTCGTTGAATTGTTCAATGCTCGGGTAAGACGATTGCGTGCCTTTTCCGGTGACGCTGAACGCGGCAAAGAAGGAGGCTTTTTTCATGGCGGCTTCAACATCGCCGCTCTGGACGTAGTAGTGCGCGAAGCAGCCGATAAAGGCATCGCCTGCGCCGCTGGTATCCACCGCATTCACTTTAAATGCCGGGACGAACACTTCTTTATCACGCGTCATCCACAGCGCACCTTTTTCGCCCATGGTGACAATAATATTATTCAGCCCTTTATCCACCAGCGTTCTCGCGGCGAGGCAAATATTCTCGTAGGTATTCACCGGCATCCCGGTCAGAATTTCCAGCTCGGTTTCATTCGGTACAAAGAAATCACATTTACAGGCATAAGACATGTCTAATTCACGCAGTGCCGGTGCCGGATTTAATAACACCTGAATACCGTGTTTCTTACCAAATTCGATGGCGTGATAAACGGTTTCCAGCTGAACTTCAAGCTGCAATACAATGAGCTGACATTTTTTAAGATCGTCGGCCGCGCGATCGATATCTTCCGGCGAGAGGAATTTATTCGCCCCTTTGACAATCAGAATACTGTTGCTGGAACTGGCATTCACAAAAATCGGCGCCACGCCGCTGCTGGTGCAGGGCACTTTTTCGACATAAGTGGTATTGATGCCCCAGGATTCCAGATTACGGATCGTGTTATCGGCAAAAATATCGTCACCGACTTTGGTGAGCATCATCACCTTTGAATTCAGCTTAGCTGCCGCCACCGCCTGATTGGCCCCTTTGCCGCCACAGCCAATTTTAAAGGCTGGCGCTTCGAGCGTTTCACCCTCTTTCGGCATCTCGTTGATATAAGTGATGAGATCCACCATGTTGGAGCCGATAACCGCGATATCCATTTTACTTCCTCTCTGCAACAATCACATAACAATGATATTATCGTAACATTATCATGTTATTTCCGTATCATTTGTGACTGCGATCGCGATTAGACAATCCTCATGATTGTTTATTGTTTCACCACTCATTTTACGTGTTCGCCGTTTTTTCTCCGAGTCCCGGTGATGGCAAAGCGTGATCAAACAACATAAAACGATTAAATACATTGAGTTATACTGATAGCGCGCCAGGTAATGTGGCTTTTCTTTAGTGACGCCCGGCAGTATAGTATGCCGCGGGAAAAATGTTTCGAACGCATCAAGAATGTTATTATAGAAACATCGAACAGTGCAGTAGCGGAGAAGGTGAATGGAAACAAAACAAAAAGAACGTATCCGGCGTCTGGTTGAACTGCTGAAGAAAACCGACCGCATTCACCTGAAAGAGGCCGCCCGGATGCTGGAAGTGTCGGTGATGACGATTCGTCGCGACCTGAGCCCCGACAATCAGGAGACGGTGCTGCCGTTAACGCTGCTGGGCGGGTATATCGTGATGGTCAACAAGCCGGCGACGGCGCCTGCCGCTCAGCCAGTCCGCAGCCAGACGCATCACCCTGACGATCTGCCGGTGGCAATTCTGGCCGCCGGGATGGTGGCGGAAAATGATCTGGTGTTTTTCGACAATGGTCCGGAGATGCCGCTGGTCATCAGCATGATCCCGGATGACATTACCTTTACCGGCATCTGCTACTCGCACCGGGTGTTTATTGCGCTCAACGAAAAACCGAATGCGACGGCCATTCTGTGCGGCGGCACCTACCGGGCAAAGAGCGATGCCTTCTATGACACCAGCAACCCGTCGGTGCTGGACTCCCTGAACCCACGCAAGGCATTTATCTCCGCCAGCGGCGTGCATGAGCACTACGGTGTGACCTGGTTTAACCCGGATGACCTCGCCACCAAACGCAAGGCCATCCAGCACGGACTGCGTAAAATCCTGCTGGCGCGGTATGCCCTGTTTGATGAAGTGGCCTCCGCCAGCATCGGGCCGCTGTCCGCCTTTGATGTGCTGATCAGCGACCGACCGCTGCCGGCAGATTACCCGGCGCACTGCCGGAACGGGTTTGTGAAAGTCATCACCCCGGATTCCGCCAGCGAGTAGGTTATTCGAAGAACACCGCAATTTTGTTAAACATGGTCGGATCGGACTGGTTGCGCACCACTTTCACCACGTCTTCCAGCTTGTCGATCTGGGCCATCATCTGCTCCAGCCGCTGATCGTCGTTTACCAGTAGCCAGATGCGGCTGTGCTCGCTGCCCTGAATCGGCAGACAGAGAATGCCTTCTACGTTAAACGCCCGGCGGGCAAACAGCCCGCAGACGTGAGTCATGACGCCAGGATGGTTGCGGACGGTGAGTTCCAGAATGACGTTATCATGTTGCTTCTGCATGGCTTATTCCCCCACCATTTCAGTATTGGCCGCACCCGGCGGAACCATCGGATAGACTTTTTGTTGTGGATCGATACGCACGTGGATCAGCGCCGGACCCGGGCGTGAGATCGCCGCCTGCAGCGCGGCATGCGCATCCTCTTGTGCATTTAAATCGCAGGTATGCAGGCCAAAACCGGCGGCAATCTGCATAAAGTTGATCGTTCCCGGATAGGTCGCAGCAAACACCCCCTGCTTGTAGAACAGGCTTTGCTGCTGATGCACCAGCCCCAGCGCTTCGTTGTTCATCAGAATGATTTTCACGTCCAGCTGATTTTCCGCGGCGGTCGCCATCTCCTGAATGTTCATCATCAGGCTGCCGTCACCGGAGAAGCAGATCACCTTGCGATCCGGGTTCGCCAGCGCCGCGCCGACGGCGGCAGGCAGGCCAAAGCCCATCGTCCCCAGCCCGCCAGAGGTGAGCCACTGGCGCGGACGGTTCAGCGGATAGGCCTGCGCCGTCCACATCTGATGCTGACCCACGTCGGTGGTGATGATGGCGCTGTCGTCCACGCAGGCGGCGACGGCGTTAATCAGCCCATAGTGGCTCAGCGGATCGCCAGCGGTTGGGATCGCCCCCGGGAACTCCTGCTGCAATCCGCTCACCTGCTGATGCCACGCGCTGCGTGGAGTGGCCTCAATCTGCGGCAGCAGCTGAGCCAGCACCTCGTTCACATCACCCTGAATGGCGACGTGCGGCTGCTTGATTTTGCCCAGTTCGGCGCGGTCGATATCCACGTGAATGATTTTGGCATTCGGGCAGAACTGCTCGGTTTTGCCAATCGCCCGGTCATCAAAACGTGCGCCGAGAACAATCAGCAGATCGGCTTCCTGCAGGATAAAGTTGGTGCTGCGCGCGCCGTGCATCCCGAGCATCCCCAGCGACAGCGGGTGCGCTTTTGGCAGCATGCCCAGCGCCATCAGGGTCATGGTGGTTGGCAGACTGGCTTTTTCGGCCAGCGTGCGCACCGCTTGCGGGGCATCGATTACTCCACCACCCAGATACAGCACCGGACGTTCTGCGGCGTTGATCATCGCGGCGGCTTCGCGCACGCTGTCGGCGCTGAATTCCGGCGACGGCGCACGGGTGCCTGGGTCGGGCAAGACGTCGATCTCAATTTCAGCGGTCTGCACATCCTTAGGAATGTCTATCCACACCGGGCCTGGACGGCCGGACTGCGCAATGCGGAACGCATCGCTGATAACCTGCGGTAATTCGCTGATATCGCGCACTAAATAGTTGTGCTTGGTGATGGGGATAGAGATGCCGTAGGTGTCCACTTCCTGGAACGCATCGGTGCCGATCATCGAGGCAGGCACCTGGCCGGTAATGCAGACTAACGGAATAGAGTCGAGGCGCGCATCGGCGATGGCGGTCACCAGGTTGGTGGCCCCCGGCCCGCTACAGGCCATGCAGACCGCCGGTTTGCCTTCGGTACGCGCCATGCCTTGGGCAATAAAGCCCGCGCCCTGCTCGTGACGCGCCAGCACATGGCGGATCTGCGTGCTCTGGCTTAAGGCGTCGTACAGCGGAAGAACCGTCCCGCCAGGAATACCGGCAATAATCGTAATGCCCTGACGTTCCAGTAAATGAACGATTAACTGCGCGCCAGTAAAGCGCGTCTTGATGGATGTTGTGCCCGAACTTGCCATGCTCCAGTCCTTTTATTCTGGGCCGACTTTCCGGGGGGCGTTAAACAAAAACCCCGCCGGTTTGCGCCGGCGGGGTTTGGAATCGTGTGTTGATTCAGTCCCTACGGCGCATTGCCGACGACCACCACCACACGCACGACGACCACTGCGGCTGGGTGCGCAGTTTTTAGTAGGGTCGAAGTCAGGATGGAAGCGTTCATGAGGACCTGTCTCTGGAATCATTGAGTGGATTTATACAAACACAGGTTTTCAGACGTGACAATGGAATTATTTTCATCTGCATAAAAATGCGTCAGCGATCACGTTTCGGTTGTCGAGCCTCCCATGTCATTTCATCCGCATCTTAGCGGTTAAGCGATTAATTCCTTTAACGATTCTGAAAAATACACGCAGAGATTTAGCCATGCTAATTGCAGGGTTATTCTTTAGCCCGTGCGTGATGAAAAGACCAAATATCAATACAGCTGAACAAAAGGAATGTCATTTCTGGTTAAGGAGAACAAATGCAATTTCTACACAGCGCATTGGTCGCCGTCACACTGCTGCTGGCCGGGTGTGACAAACCGGTGACAACCGACAGCCCACCGTTCGGAGGCGGTGGCACCATTGAAGCCATTAACCATACCAGCTGGGCCATCAATCGCTTCAGCGTCAATGGCGTAAACGGTCTCGATGCTATCGGCCCGTATCAGGGCGGCGGCGGCGGTTGCTGCTTTGGTGTGGATAGGCCGTGGGACCCGACGATGACGGTACAGGTGGACTGGGAAACTGGCGTCGCCTTTGCCAGCGACGTGCCTGAAATGCCTAAGCCGAAGGAGCCTGATACAACAGGCATGGGCAGGGATGCGCGATACAAGGCCTGGCAGGATTATTCAGATAAATATCACGCCTGGTTCGACAAATTTAAAGCCATCAGTAAAGCGCATACCCGCACTGTCCCTCTCCCCGACTACACCAGTCAGCCAACCTGCGGGATCACCGTCCATTTCCTACCCTGCGACCAGATAAAAGTCACCACCAGCTGTGCCGACTACGGCAATCCTGACTACCCGATTAAAGAGCCAGTCTATATGGAGAAACCCGGCGTATGCCCAAATTAAACCCTGACAACGTCTGGTATCCACCAGAATTCCCGGAAAGCGGCAGGCTTCCCACTGCTCAATCGCTGACAGAGCGCAATCGCTGGCAACAGGAGCACCTTGAGCACGCCTACCACAATGAACTGTGCGCGGCGGCAGGCTGGCGGGTAGCTCCCCCCTGTTGCAGAACGCTCCATATCAGCCTCTTTTTTGACGGCACCGGCAATAACCTGAACTACGACCTTTATCACGCCACGCCGCCACACCCCACCAATATTGCCCGCATATTCCGGGCAACCATTGGCCAGGGCTACGCCGGGGGCGCCGGAGACAAAAATGCCGTGTTGGTCGATCAAGAGGGATCGGCAAAGAATCAATATTACAAATACTATATTCCCGGCGTGGGCACCCCTTTCCCGGAAATAATGGACCTTGATTACAGCGCTGAAGGTCTGCAATACGCCGCCTACGGTGAGGAGCGCATTAACTGGGGGCTGCTGCGGGTAGTGGATGCCCTGCGCAGAATACTGGGGCTGGGTAAGCTATCCGATGGTGAAAGCTGGCAGGCGCTGAAGGCGATGGCCACTTCCTGGATATCGTTTCAGATAGTCGGCAATTATCAGCGCCGCTCGGAATTCTTCCGCCTGCTGAACAAGCTTGGTAGACCCCTTGAAACGGCTCTGACGACGCCGGGCGTAGGTCAGGCAAGATTAATGGGTATCAAACTCTATATTTACGGTTTCTCCCGTGGCGCAGCCGCTGCCAGAACCTGCGTGAACTGGCTTAACGCGCTCATACCGCCCCCGGAAAAAGGGGAACCCCAGCAGCTGTGTCTGCCTTCCGCCATGGGGAATATCCCCATAAGCATTGAGTTCTTCGGGCTGATGGATACCGTTGCCTCAGTAGGTATCGCCCATATCGCCCCCGTCGCGGAAGGCCATATGAGCTGGGCGGATGGCACACTGGCGCTACCGGACAATGGTCTCATTAAACGTTGCGTGCACATGGTCAGCGCCCATGAACAGCGCCTCTGTTTTCCGCTGGATTCAGTCTGTCGGGAAGATGGGAGCTATCCGGAAAACAGCGTTGAAGTGGTCTATCCCGGGATGCATTCGGATATTGGCGGAGGCTATCCACCGGGCGATCAGGGTAAAGGCAGCGGAAATGATAGTCGCTTATTGTTATCTCAGATCCCTTTACACGATATGTATGCTGAGGCATTTAATGCCGGTGCGCCTCTTAAAGTTCCTGACGCTGCATTACATGATGGACATAAAAAGGATCTATGGCGCCTTATGCCAGAAACGCTTCAGGATGAATTTTATGTGGAACCGACGCTGGTTCAACGCTTCAACGGCTGGCGACAGCTCACGCTCGGCCTGGTGCCTTCTGAAGAAGCCCTATCTGCCGAGCACGTCACGCAATACTCCCCCGTACGTGCAGATCTCCACCTTATCGAGGCACTAGAACAGCAGATCGGCTGGTTAACCGCCTGGCGAATAAACCGCTACGCCAATGAGACCTTCCGTCAGAAGCGCTTTTACGCTGCTGCCGCCGCTAACGAACAAGATCAGGATAATGACCCGGCCATCCGACGGCAGCGGGAAAGGGATCATAAGACAGCGCTGAATGAACTGGAAAAAATACGTCATGCACAACGAATGAATGCCAGAGATGGCGAGTTCACGTTGTTCGCTGCGGGCCCCAAAGACTTTGATGCCGCACTGGGTCAAACGCAGCTGCTGCAGGCGGCAATTGAGTTCAAAGAGGACTATCAGAAGCGGCCCCGCACGCAGGCAAAAAGTTTTAGCTATAGCGCGCTGGATGGTTTTCGCGGCTTTATTTACGCCTTTAACCAGGACGATATCCCTGTCGAATTCAGACGCATTAAAGAGGACGGTGAAAGGTATCTGCTAACGCTATTTCCGCCACCGGGAGTGCAACAGCGCGCTGACGACCCCGCAGGACTGACAAGGGCGCTCTTTGATGACCAGATCCATGACTCACGAGCATGGTTTATGCACAGTGCCCTTGGCGCACGCGAACCCTGGGGGAGCTATTTCTTGTATCGCATAATTTATTTTGGCGAGGCCATGAGCAAACACGTCAAACCGCTGGCTATGCTTGGCTACGTTGCCGGTCTGGCCTATCCCATTTCGACCCACGATATTCAATTCATCATCGATATGGTGCATAACGAAAATTCCCTGGCAGAACGTTCTACCACCGGAGAGAAGATTACCGTTATCGATCCCGATACCGGCCATTCGGTGGGCGTTTTGCAGGATCGGACCCAACAATTACCTTGCGTCCACTCGTCAGCCTCGGTGCAGGCAGAATGCCGACAAGCCCTGATAAAGGATTTTAAACAGAGAAAAGCGGCGGCGATGGCGTTGTTGACCCAGTAACGCCATCCGCAGTATTCAACCTTTTGGCAACAAATGTTGCCGGAGGTTGTAGAGCAATCCTGCCTCTGCATCGTTATCCATTAGAGTTAGCGACACGCCACTTCTCCCCTCACTGTGGTAGATTCACCCCGCCTTTTGCGCCACAGGCAGTTACTTATTCTTTATCTCAATAATTTAAGAACATATTCAGCGACATGAAAAAACAACGGAACGTTAATTTACTATTAATGTTGGTCCTGCTGGTCGCCGTCGGTCAGATGGCGCAGACCATTTATATCCCGGCGATTGCAGACATGGCGAAGGCGTTGCAGGTACGTGAAGGGGCCGTCCAGAGCGTAATGGCCGCCTATCTGCTGACCTATGGCGTGTCGCAGCTGTTCTACGGCCCGCTCTCGGACCGCGTCGGTCGCCGCCCGGTGATCCTCGTCGGTATGACCATTTTTATGATCGCGACCCTGATTGCGATGACCACTCACAGCCTGAGTACGCTGATTGCTGCCAGTGCATTGCAGGGTGTCGGCACCGGGGTGGGCGGCGTGATGGCCCGTACCCTGCCGCGCGATATGTATCAGGGCAGCCAGCTTCGGCATGCCAACAGCCTGCTGAATATGGGCATTCTGGTTAGCCCGCTGATGGCGCCGCTGATTGGTGGCCTGCTGGATACGATGTGGTCCTGGCGCGCCTGTTACGGTTTCCTGCTGGTGCTGTGCGTGATTGTGACCTTCAGCATGGCGCGCTGGATGCCGGAAACCCGACCAACGGATGCGCCGCGCACGAAGTTGCTGACCAGCTACAAAATTCTGTTCGGCAACGGCGCCTTTACCTGTTACGTGCTGATGCTGATCGGCGGCCTGGCGGGCATCGCCGTATTCGAAGCCAGCTCCGGGGTACTTCTGGGTGCGGGGCTCGGTCTCAGCAGCATGGTGGTGAGTATTCTGTTTATTCTGCCGATCCCGGCGGCGTTTTTCGGCGCCTGGTTTGCCGGACGCGCCAATAAACGCTTTTCTACCCTGATGTGGCAGGCGGTGGTGAGCTGTCTGCTGGCGGGGTTGATGATGTGGATCCCAGGCCTGTTCGGGGTGATGACCGTCTGGACCCTGCTGATCCCGGCGGCGCTGTTCTTCTTTGGCGCGGGGATGTTGTTCCCGCTGGCGACCAGCGGCGCGATGGAGCCGTTCCCGTTCCTCGCGGGTACCGCCGGGGCGCTGGTGGGTGGCCTGCAGAATATCGGCTCGGGCGCGCTGGCCTGGCTCTCCGCAATGCTGCCGCAAAACGGGCAGGCAAGCCTGGGCTTGCTGATGACGTTAATGGGCCTGCTGATTTTGCTGTGCTGGCTGCCGCTGGCCTCCCGCGTTTCACATCACGAACAGGCGGTGTAATCAGGTCGCCTTTTCTTTCAACCAGTGGATAAAGGCATCAATTTTTGGCCACTGACGCCCGGACAGCGTCGACACGTAATAGTGCTGGTGGCATTTCAGGGTCTGCTCGCCAAACGGCGCGATCAGCTCACCACGATCCAGACGCTTCTGCACCAGCCGTTTTCGCCCCATCGCCACGCCAACGTGGTTGATGGCGGCGATCACCGCTAAATCTGAACGATCGAATCCAATTCCCGCCGATGGCGGCAAGTTCACCGCAAAATGTTGCGCCCAGCTAAACCACTCGTCAGTACCGGAATCGTTACTCCAGGCCTGTCTGTCGTGCAGCAGCGTGCAGTGGCGCAGGTTATCGGGATTGCTCAGCAACTGATGCTCGCGGGCATAATCCGGTGAGCAGACAGGCAGGATCGCCTCATCCATTAAAAAGTGGTGTGAGAGCTGAGTTGGCGGCATATCGTCGAAGTAGAGCGCCAGATCGATGCCGGTTCGCTGCATATTAACGTAATCATTCCCGGTCAGGATGGTGAGCGAGATAGACGGATAGCGGCGGGTAAAGTCACCCAACATCGGTACCAGCCAGCACTGGGCAATCGACGGGCGCGAATAGACGGTCAGCGTGCCGGAAAGGGCCTGGTTTTTAATGTCGAGGATCTCCTGATTCAGGGTATCCAGCGACGATTTCAGGGTCCAGTAGACGCGCTTTCCCTCCTGGGTCAGCTCCACTTTACGGTGTGAGCGGACAAACAGCGCAATCCCCAACTCCTCTTCCAGCAGGTTCATCCGATGGCTTACCGCACTCGGGCTCAGGGACAGCTCTTCTGCCGCCAGCGCGAACGACTCGTGTCGCGCGGCCACTTCAAAGGTGTGCATCTTCGACAGCTGCCAGCCATTCAGTAAGCGATGTCTCGCCTCATTGCCCTCGTTCATCACCCTGCTCTCTTTTGCCTCATATCTGCCCCCAGAATACCCGTTAAAGATGAGAAAATGAGAACCAACGACGCTATAAATGCATTTTTTAGAGGAATGTCACTCAGTTGATCCAATCTGGCTCATGTGAGCCGTAATTTATATCGTTTGTCAGCCCCGGCGGTTTTTTCGTCCAATACCCGCAGATTACTTGAGGGTGAGGTGAGATATGGGATCTCCGGTCTGGGTTGTGGCCACGCTGCTAATAAGCATCGTGCTGATTGTGTTTACTATCGTAAAACTGAAGTTTCACCCGTTCCTCGCCCTGCTGCTGGCGAGCTTTTTTGTCGGCAGCATGATGAGGATGAGTCCGCTGGATATGGTCAACGCCATTGAGAGCGGCATCGGCGGCACGCTGGGCTTTCTGGCGGCGGTCATCGGCCTTGGCACTATTCTGGGCAAAATGATGGAAGTGTCGGGGGCGGCGGAGCGGATTGGCCTGACGCTACAGCGCTGCCGCTGGCTCTCTGTCGATGTGATCATGGTGCTGGTGGGGATGATTTGCGGCATTACGCTGTTCGTTGAAGTGGGCGTGGTGCTGCTGATCCCGCTGGCCTTCTCCATCGCCAAAAAGACCCATACTTCGCTGCTCAAACTGGCAATCCCGCTCTGTACCGCACTAATGGCGGTGCACTGCGTGGTGCCGCCGCACCCGGCGGCGCTGTTTGTCACCAATAAGCTGGGTGCCGATGTCGGGACGGTGATCGTCTATGGCCTGCTGGTCGGGCTGATGGCTTCCCTGATCGGCGGCCCGCTGTTCCTGAAGCTGCTGGGTAACCGCCTGCCGTTTAAATCCGTTCCGGCTGAATTTTCAGACCTGAACGTGCGGGAGGAGCATACCCTGCCGTCGCTGGGTGCCACGCTGTTTACCGTCCTGCTGCCCATCGGCCTGATGCTGGTGAAAACCCTCGCCGAACTGAATATGGCGAAAACCGGCACCTTGTATACGCTGCTGGAGTTTATCGGCAACCCGATCACGGCGATGTTTATTGCGGTGTTTGTCGCCTACTACCTGCTGGGGCTGCGTCAGCAGATGGGGATGGCTACCCTGCTGACCCATACCGAAAACGGTTTTGGATCGATCGCCAATATTCTGCTGATTATTGGCGCGGGCGGGGCGTTTAACGCGATCCTCAAAACCAGCGGTTTAGCCGATACGCTGGCGTTGATTCTGTCGAATCTGCATATGCATCCGATCCTGCTTGCCTGGCTGGTGGCACTGATCCTGCACGCAGCGGTGGGGTCTGCCACGGTGGCGATGATGGGTGCGACGGCGATTGTCGCCCCGATGCTGCCACTCTACCCAAACGTCAGTCCGGAAATCATCACCATTGCCATCGGTTCCGGAGCCATTGGCTTCACGATCGTCACCGATTCACTCTTCTGGCTGGTGAAGCAGTACTGTGGCGCCAGCCTGAATGAGACCTTCAAATACTATACGACGGCGACTTTTATCGCTTCGGTGCTTGCACTTGGCGGCACGTTCCTGCTTTCTTTTATTATCTAGCGCGAAGAGATCTCTTATGGAAAACGCAAAAATCACCACCTTAATCGCCCAGTATCCTCTGGTTGAGGACCTGATCGCCCTGAAAGAGACGACCTGGTTTAACCCGAAAGCCACCACCCTTACCGAAGGGCTGCCGTGGGTGGGGTTGACGCAGGCGGATGTGGACGATGCCCATGCCCGACTGGCGCGCTTTGCCCCCTGGCTGGCGAAAGCCTTCCCGGAAACGGCAGACAATCACGGCATTATCGAATCCCCGCTGGTCGCCCTTCCAGCCATGCACCCGCGGCTGGAAAAAGAGACCGGGATGACGATCCCCGGCACCCTGCTGCTCAAAAAAGACAGCCACCTGCCGATTTCGGGCTCGATTAAAGCCCGCGGCGGTATCTATGAAGTGCTGGCCCACGCCGAAAAACTGGCGCTGGCCGCCGGGTTGTTATCCCTTGAGGATGACTACAGCAAGCTGCTCCAGCCGGAATACCGTGAGTTCTTTGGCCGTCACAGCATTGCGGTCGGTTCGACCGGCAATCTGGGGCTCTCCATTGGCATCGCCAGCGCCCGCGTCGGCTTTAAGGTGACGGTGCATATGTCCGCCGACGCCCGGGAGTGGAAAAAAGCCAAACTGCGCAGCCACGGGGTGACGGTTGTTGAGTACGAACAGGATTACGGCGTCGCGGTGGAGCAAGGGCGCAAAGCGGCCGAAAGCGATCCGAACTGCTTCTTTATCGACGATGAAAACTCCCACACCCTGTTCTTAGGCTATGCCGTGGCGGGCGAGCGCCTGAAAGCGCAGTTCGCCGAACAGGGCCGGGTGGTAGATGCAGATCACCCGCTGTTTGTCTATCTGCCGTGCGGCGTGGGCGGCGGGCCTGGCGGGGTGGCATTTGGGCTGAAGCTGGCCTTTGGCGATCACGTACACTGCTTCTTTGCCGAGCCGACGCACTCTCCGTGCATGCTGTTGGGGGTGTATACCGGCCTCCACGATGAGATTGCAGTGCAGGATCTGGGGATTGATAACCTCACCGCAGCCGATGGCCTGGCGGTCGGCCGTGCCTCCGGCTTTGTCGGCCGCGCAATGGAGCGCCTGCTTGATGGGTTCTACACCCTCTCGGATCAGAGCATGTACAACATGCTGGGCTGGCTGGCGCAAGAGGAAAACATTCGCCTTGAGCCGTCGGCGCTGGCGGGAATGGCGGGCCCGGTACGCATCGCCGCCTCCGGCAGGTACGCGCTGGAAAACGCGACCCACCTGGTGTGGGCAACCGGTGGCGGAATGGTACCGCCAGACGAGATGGCGAAGTACCTGGCGAAAGGGCAGTAAGGTTAACGGCTCTTCTGCAGCAGGGCCATCAGCTCCATTGGTGAACGGTGGTGGCGGATTAAATCGCGCATTACCCGCATATGCGAGGCGCTGTGGCGGAAAAACGCTTGATATCCTGCACACAGCGCGCTCTTACCGTGTATCCGGTGTTTCGGGCAATCACCATGACACAGGTGATTAACCTGGCAGGCCCGGCACTCCGCGGATAACGCGGTTTGCTTCCGCAAACCAAAGGCTTTTGCCGCGTCGCCATTATTAAGCTGGCTCAGTGGCGTCTGGTGGATATTCCCCAGCCGGTATTGCGGATAAACATAGTGATCGCACTGAAAAACGTCCCCGTTGGTTTCCAGCGCAAAAGCATGACCGCAGGTGGCAGCAAGGGAACACATCTGCGACGGGTAGCCACTCCACACGCCGAGCGTTGATTCGAAGAGTTGTACAAAGACGCGACCGATATCCTCGCGTACCCAGACGTCAAAGACCTCATTCAGGAACGCGCCCCACTGATGATCGGTGACCGACTCCGGATTATCGTGCTCCAGCAGCGGGATAAACTGCAAATGCGGTGTGCCCAGCTCACGCAGATAATGATACAGCTGCGCCGGGTGGCGGCTGTTCTGACGATTCACCACCGTCAGCAGATTAAACGACACCTGATGCGCGCGCAGCTTGTCGATCGCCACCGTCACGTTATGATGCGTGGGCTTGCCGCTGCGGCTGACGCGGTACGCATCATGCTGCTCCTCAGGCCCATCCAGCGAGATCCCCACCAGCCAGTCATTTTCATGAAAGAAACGGCACCAGTCGTGGTTAAGCAGGATCCCGTTCGTCTGAAAGGCGTTGGCTATGCGTTTGCCCGCGGCATAACGCTGCTGCAGGGCCGCCACGCGGCGAAAGAAATCCAGACCACAGAGCGTCGGCTCTCCGCCCTGCCAGGCAAACTGCACCTCAGGCCCCGGCTGTGCGGCGATATGCTGCTGAATAAAGGCCTCAAGGGTGGCGTCATCCATCATCGGCTGCTGCGGTTTATCAATATAAAAGCAGTAGCGGCAGCGGAGATTACAGCGTGAACTGGCTGGCTTAGCCATAACCTGACATCCTGTCATGAAAAATCCTCTATAAAAATAATGAGATGGTGAACGTGACTTGCAGCAAACAATAATGCGAGGGATAACACTGCGAGGGAGATCATAAATTTAATACGCACTGGTCGGGATGCTGAAAAGTCGTACTGCGATACATCCATCAGCGTGCGGCTGCGGGTGTAATACCAGAGAACCCATGCCACTATCGCCAGCACGCCCAGCGAGACCCAGAACAACGGGCCAGCCTGCTGCCAGTTGTGCCTGACCGCCAGCACCAACAAAGCGCCGTAGCCCAGCAGCGTACGCAGCCAGGCCAGCGACGTGCGTTCTGGCTGTAGCCCGGGATCGGCCTGACGGCGGGCTTTACGGCTATCCACCATACAGCACTAATCCCATCACAATCACCGCCACCACCATCAAAATCAGGCTGATGATCAGCAGGCTGTGGGTGTAAGGCAGATCCTCTTTTAGGCGCATCGCCTTTTCATTGCGCAGCCAGCGCAGGTAGCCGTAGATTGCCAGCCCGCCAGCGAAGAGGCACAGCAGCAGCGCCAGCAGCTGGCGAATAACTGGCGTCGCAAAATCGGGGGCTAGCTGGTCGAGCCCGACGCCCGCCGCCAGAAACCCCAGCGCGGTGCGGATCCACGCCAGGTAGGTACGCTCATTTGCCAGCGAGAAACGGTAATCCGGCGCTTCGCCCGGGAGAGAGATCTTCATGACGACTCCGTAATGCACATCTGTTTGCTGGACAAAATAGCGGCAACCACGGGATTTGTCGAAATGTTTATTCCGCATAAGGCAGGCTTACAGGGGAAGCTGTTAAATGTAAGCGTACAGCGACAAATAACAGGAAACACTATTTGCCGCTCACTATAATTAAATCAATGACCGCAACTCGTTGAAGCTAAAAATACGACCACGATAGCCCAGCCCTGTCGCGATATTATAAATGGACAGCCCAATCTGATTATTGGTATCGAAGATAAAGAACGACTGCTCGGCACCAAAATAAACATTATAATAATCCTCTCCCACTTCAAATAGCGATGACGTTAGCTCGCTGCGCTGCCCCGGGAAAGTAAACTGATCCAGCCGCTGTACCGTGCGCGCATTTAAATCAATGGCCAGGACGGTAGGCAGAGAATCCAGTTCAGCCTCCGTATAAGGAACAGGGTCGGACTCGATATTTCGAACCAGCTCATTGCCTTGTGCATCCGCGCAGGATCGATTGTTAAACAGAGAGATAACCACTTTGTTGTCTCCCTGCCAGGCCTGATATTTGCGGTTCTGTGTAACAAATACCGCATGCTCACCATTAGGGTAGGTAAAATCAGCGTCGTTGATGACGGCCAGATTGAGATCGCTGTCGAGAGTTGGGAATTCGGGGTTATCGATAATCCACTCCAGATCGCCCGTGTCGATATTTAACCCGATTATCGTGGAGCTGGAGCGGGAGTTGACCATCAACTGGTTGGTCTGGGGAATATATTCAAGGCTGTTGAAATGGACATCGTTGGTATCGGTATTATCCAGCACCGTCGCGCCTGAGAATTCAGCCGAGTAGTCCCGCTGCCAGAGAAGTTGCCCGCTTGCGAGATCGAATTTGTAGATAATGCACTCAAGTTTCTGTTCATCGCTCCAGTTATCAAGCAACGAACCAAGCACAAACAGATTGCCGTTATTGTCAGTGGTGATGTCATGATGAAAGCCATAGCCCTCAGGTGCCGTAAGGGTTTGAGCGATCTTCCCGGCCAGATTAACGCGATATAAACGGGGGGCAAAGGCATGTTTATCCGGATCAAAGGTTTCGCTTGCCCGTGCAGACCATAGCGCGTTATCGATGATTTTCAGGTTGCCGTACATCCAGGGCAAAAGGCCCGTCAGGCGGAGGTCGCCGTTAATATCATAGCCATTCCCTTCGCTGGTAATAAACCAGCCCTGGCCCAGCGTGCTGTCAGCCATTACCGAGTCAATAATGTTCACCTCAAGATTCAGAGGAACATCACCATAGTCCTGATCCTCAGTTGAAAGCGTGATTTCAAAAGATTCGTTTTCATCGTCTTGCGTATACACATTGAGCGTCACGTTATTAATGGTGTCGGCATATAAACCCACCACCACGATCTCAGGGTTAATGGCATACTCTTCGCAGCTATACAAAAAATCTGTAGCGGCTGTTTTACCATGGACTCTGTAATCGAAGCGTATTGCTTGTGTATTCTCCAGCGTGATCAAAGCACTGAGTTTATTTTGATCATAAGGATTTAAAACCAGGTTGTATTTTACGTTCATGCTGACTTCTCCTTAAGTAAAAAACTATCCGGGCAACATCACGACTAACATTACATCAATTAGCCAGTGCCAATAAAATATTTAACAAACTTCCTCACAATTATGCGTAGAGGTACGCAAATAAAGGGTTATGTTAGGTGATTAATAATGAACATCGCCGATTGCATTCATTTAGTGAATTTTATATCCATTAATAATCACCTGCTATATATAACTTTCAACACTCCAACCATCAAAACATATATATAAATGAAATTGTATAACCGCTTAAACCATCAAATACCACCTTCAATATAAAAAACCTATTAATCACCGTTTTTTGCATATTGACTCACAAAAAATCAAAAATAATCTTTTAGTGACGACATTTGATTATTAAAGTGCGCTCAGCTTTTTCTTTTCTGTTAACGAAACTCCACGTCATTTCTTTTCAGAACGCTGAGGGTTTAATTTTTATTATTACTGGGACGCGACAATCATGGAGGTCACTGAGCTATGTTTTCGGATTTTATTGACGTATTACAGTCATTCCTGACAGAACCCGCTATTTTGATCGGTTTATTAGTGGGGGTAGGATATATCCTGGATAAAAAGCCAGCCATAAAAATTATTACCGGTATGGTTAGCGCCATGGTCGGGTTAATGATGGTTCTGTTTGGTGGATTTCAGTTTTCAGCGACCTTTAAACCGGTCGCGGATGCGGTCAGCAAATCTTACGGGATCCATGGTTATTTAATGGATTCGTACGCCATGAAAGCCGCCACGCAAATTGCCCTTGGCGACAACTTTGGCTTCGTGGGATATGTCTTCGTTCTCGCCTTTTTCACCAACCTGATTTTAGTGGCGCTTGGTCGTTACACACGGGTAAAGGGCATCTTTTTAACTGGAAATACCGGCGTGTCTCACTCGCAGGCGGTACTCTGGCTAATCGTCTTCTGGCTCGGTTTCGGCTGGGTTGAGTCCATTCTCATTGCTGGCGTCTTAACGGGCTTGTTCTGGGCGTTTTCCACCACCTTGATTGCTAAACCTGTTGCCAAAATTACCAATAATGCGGGCTTTACCATTGCCCATAACCAGATGCTGGGGATCTGGTTCTTCTCCAAATTTGCCCATTTTTTTGGCGACCCGGAGAAGCATGATGCTGAAAATATGAAGCTGCCCGGTTGGCTGGCTATTTTTAACCATAACGTCACCTCCATTGCCATCGTTATGACGCTGTTCGTGGGCGGTTTTTTGCTGTCGACAGGGATCGACAACGTGCAGCTTATGGCAAAAGGTAAGCCTTGGTATATTTATATCATTAACCTCGGCCTGCAGTTCTCCATGTATATGGTCATTCTGCTGCAGGGTGTGCGTATGATGGTGGGCGAAATTAACGCGTCCTTTAAAGGATGGCAGGATCGTTTTATTCCAAATGCTATTCCCGCCGTGGACGTTGCCGCGTTATTACCGTTTTCTCCAAATGCCGCCACGCTGGGTTTTATCTTTTGTACCTTCGGCACAATTTTCTCGATGGGCATTCTGCTGCTCACCAAAAGCCCAATTATGGTGCTGCCCGGCTTTGTACCTCTCTTTTTCTCCGGTGGCCCTATTGGTGTATTAGCCAACCGCATGGGGGGATATCGCTCCGTCATTATCTGCACCTTCCTGCTGGGCATTATTCAAACCTTCGGTACCGTCTGGGCGATTCCATTAACAGGTCTTGCCGAAGAGGGGGTTGGCTGGACCGGTATATTTGACTGGGCAACATTGTGGCCAGCCATTTGCGAATTACTGAAACTGATCGCCTCCACATTCCATCTCGGGCCTTATGCGGGCTAATAACTCTCACGTTTAAAAGGATAGCGTCATGAAAAACAAAATTAATCTGTTATTTGTTTGCGGCTATGGTGTCGGCAGCAGCGTGATGTTGCAAACCGTCGTCAAAAAAGCCTTAGCGAAATATGATTTTCAGTTTGAATTTGAGATGGAACATACCGCCGCCGGTGAAGTGGGCGGTTTTACTGATTGGGCTGATATTTACGCCATTTCAAAAAAACTGATTGATGTGGTCAGTCTGGATCCACGGCATGGACAATATCTGATCCCTATCGAAAATATCATGGACGGTGAAACCATCGGCAAGCAGATCTACGCGATTATTGAAGCCCATTTCCCACATCTACTATCAGCCCGTTAAGGAGCAGTGATGAAAGCAATTATCCTGCTGTTCGACAGCCTGAATAAACACTATCTGCCCCCGTACGGGGACATGATTACTCAGGCGCCCAACTTCATGCGGCTGGCGGCACGTTGTGCGACGTTCAACAACAGTTATGTCGGCAGCATGCCCTGTATGCCCGCCCGCCGCGAACTGCACACCGGCCGGTATAACTTTCTCCATCGGGAATGGGGGCCGCTGGAGCCGTTTGATGACTCGATGCCGGAGCTGCTGAAAAAAGCAGGCGTTTATACGCACCTGATTAGTGACCATCTGCACTACTGGGAGGATGGCGGCGGCAACTATCACAACCGCTACAACTCCTGGGAGATTGTCAGGGGCCAGGAGGGTGACCACTGGAAAGCCAGCGTCGCCGATCCAGCTATTCCTGCGGTGCTGCGCGTACCGCAGAAGCAGACAGGCGGCGGTGTCTCGGGGCTCTGGCGTCAGGACTGGGTGAACCGCGAGTATATTCAGCAGGAGGCAGACTTCCCGCAAACCCGCGTGTTTGCGGCTGGCTGCGAATTTATCGATCGCAACCATCAGCAGGATAACTGGCTGCTGCAGGTCGAGACCTTCGATCCGCACGAACCGTTTTATACCACTGAGGCGTATCTCTCGTTGTACCAGGATCCCTGGGAAGGTCCGCATTACGACTGGCCGCGCGGCAAAGTGGAAGAGAGCGAAGAGGCGATAGAGCATATTCGCTGCCGCTATCGCGCGCTGGTATCAATGTGTGATGACAATCTGGGGCGCATCCTTGATCTGATGGACCAGCACGATTTGTGGCGCGATACGATGCTGATTGTCGGCACCGATCACGGCTTTTTGCTTGGGGAACACGGCTGGTGGGCGAAAAACCAGATGCCGTATTACAAAGAAGTGGCAAATAATCCGCTGTTTATCTGGGATCCGCGCAGCGCACAGCAGGGTGTGCAGCGTGATGCCCTGGTGCAGATGATTGACTGGTCGCCCACGCTGCTGGAGTTCTTCAATCAGCCGATCCCCGCCGATGTTCAGGGCCACCCGCTGGCGCAAATCCTTGCGGATGACACCCCCGTGCGCGAGGCGGCGCTGTTCGGCGTATTTAGCGGACATGTTAACGTGACGGATGGCCGCTACGTCTATATGCGCGCGGCCCTGCCCGGCCGCGAAGATGACATCGCCAACTACACCCTGATGCCAATCAAAATGAATACCCGCTTCGACGTGAGCGAACTGAGATCGCTCGCACTCGCACCGCCGTTCAGCTTTACAAAAGGGGTGAAAACGCTGCGTATTCCGGCCCGGGAGAAGTACAAAGGGGTCAATCGCATCGGGCATCTGCTGTTCGATTTGCATACCGATCCGCAGCAGCGCAATCCGATTGCAGATAGCGTGGTGGAAGCACGAATGATTGCTCTGCTGGTGCGTCTGCTGCATGAAAGTGACGCCCCGGCAGAGCAGTTCGCCAGACTGGGGTTAGCCGTTTAGCCTATCCCCCAGAACAGCACCGCCAGCAGCTGCGGTGTGATAATGCGCATAAACATCACCAGTGGATAGACCGTGGCGTAGGAGAGTGCCGCCGCCCCGCTGGTGGCGTGCAGGTTATTGGCAAAGGCCAGCGCCGGTGGGTCGGTCATCGAACCTGCCAGCATGCCGCACAGGGTCAGGTAGTTCATCTTCGTGAACATGCGCGCCAGGATACCGACGGTCAGCAGCGGCACGGCGGTAATCACAATGCCATAGCCAATCCAGCTGATCCCATCGCCTGCGGTCAGGGTTTCGACAAAGTCACCGCCCGATTTGAGCCCAACCACCGCCAGAAACAGCACGATCCCCAGCTCGCGCAGGGCGAGGTTCGCACTTGGCGGCATAAACCAGTAGAGCTTACCGATACAGCCGATGCGCCCAAGGATCAGGGCCATGATCAGCGGCCCGCCAGCCAGCCCCAGCTTGAGCGCCACCGGGAACCCCGGCACGTACAGCGGAATGGAGCCGAGCAGCACGCCAAGGCCGATGCCGATAAACACCGGCAGCATCTGCACCTGCTGCAGTTTTTGTTGCGCGTTACCCACCATATTGGCGACGGCATCAATCGACGCCGGGCGCCCGACCAGATTCAGAATGTCGCCAAACTGCAGGCTGGCATCGGGGCTGGCGACCAGCTCCACTCCGGCACGATTTAGACGCGAGATCACCACGTCATAGCGCTCTTTTACCTGTAGTTCACGGATTTTCTTCCCTAAAACCTGCTCGTTGGTCACCACCACCCGCTCGACGCGCATATCGGTGCCGCGCGTGGAGAGTGAGGTCTCAACTTCCTGACCGATCACCAGCTGGGCGTTGTGCAGATCCACCGGCTGGCCAACCAGGTGCAGTAGATCGCCGGTTTGGATCACCGTCCCGGGCGATGGCACCATCAGGGTCTGCTCGCGCTTCAGTCGAGAGCAGATAATATTGACGCTATTGAGGATTGGCACATCCTGAATCGCCATATTGTTCAGGTTGGGGTTTTCCACGCGGATGTTGATGGTTTTGATCAGCGCATGACCGTGGGTGAGCGTCGACTCATGCTGTCGGGCTTCGTGCTCAACATCTACACGAAACAGCAGCCGTACCAGCCACATAGTCAGCAAAATTCCGCAGATGCCGAACGGGTAGGCCATGGCATAGCTCATGCCCATCTGATCCACAATTCCAGGCTCGATACCCAGATCGCGCAGAATTTGCTGTCCCGCCCCCAGCGCAGGGGTGTTGGTGACCGCACCGGAGAATATCCCCAGCACCACCGGCAGCGGAATGGCAAACATTTTATGCAGCAGGGCGGTGACCAGCCCGCCCATCACCACGATCCCCAGCGCAAAAAGGTTGAGCCGCAAACCGGAAACGCGCAGCGAAGCGAAAAAGCCCGGCCCGACCTGGATGCCGATGGTGTAAACGAAGAGGATCAGGCCAAATTCCTGAATGAAGTGCAGCATCTCCGCGCTCAGGGAGATGCCGAGCTGGTCGACAAAATGGCCGATGAAGATACCACCGAACAGCACGCCGCCAATGCCAAACCCGACGCCGCGGATTTTGACATTCCCTATCCACAGCCCGACCACCGCAACCAACGCCAGCACACTGACCGTTAACGCAATTTCACTCATGACGGCATCCCTGTGAATAACAGTAGAGTTAGCAGGGATTCTCGCAGAGGTCTGACCGGTTGTATGGGCGATGGCGCACAAAAAGAAGCCCCGCCGAGGCGGGGCTGTATCGTTAGCTGTTCAATGCCGGACGTTCGCTAATGGCGATCCGCTTCGGCGCAATCTCTTCGGGCACGTTGCGGGTGATGTCGATATGCAGCAGCCCGTTAGTGAAGGTAGCCCCGGTGACTTCCATATGTTCTGCGAGCGTAAAGCTCAGGCTGAACGGCTGGGTCACCAGACCCTGATGCAGCCATTTGGTTTCGGTCTCGGGTTTTTCCGGCGTACCTTTCACCGTCAGGCGCGTGCCTTCGAGCTGAATATCAAGGTTCTGCTGGCTGAATCCCGCCACGGCGAGCGTAATACGATAGTGGTTATCGTCGCTCTTTTCGATGTTGTACGGCGGGAACGCCTGGCTTTCAGGGGTGCTTTGCAGCGCGGTGGCCAGTTTGTCAAAACCAATCCACTGGCGCAGCAGCGGGGATAAGTCGTAATTACGCATAGTCATTCTCCTTCTGAGAAGCGAGTTCGGCACAGTTTTTTGTGCGCAGTTGTCCCGGCAAATCCTCATGGATCCACCTCTGCTCCCGATTCGGCAAGCATTCAGTCTGGGCCGCAGCAGCGACCCGAATCATTAGTTAATTTCGATACGGCGCGGTTTTTGCGCTTCCGGAATAACACGTTCCAGATCCACATACAGCAGGCCGTTAACCAGGTTCGCACCGTGAACGTGAATGTTCTCGGCTAACTGGAACTTACGTTCAAAGTTACGTTCCGCGATGCCCTGATACAGATAGGTACGCTCTTTCTGCTCGCCCGCGTGCGCGCCTTTCACCACCAGCAGATTATCCTGGGCGGTGATCTCCAGTTCGCTTTCCGCGAAACCGGCTACGGCAATCGCAATGCGATAGTGGTTTTCGTCAACCAACTCAACGTTATATGGCGGGTAGCCATTGCTCTGGCTTGAATTATTTTCTAAATGATTAAACAGACGATCAAAGCCGATGGCTGAACGATAAAGCGGAGAAAGATCGAAGTTACGCATACAGTTAATACTCCTGAAATCAGCAAGAATTGTCGCCTTCCACCGTGGACAGGCTGGCGTATCCCAAACGCCCATCAGGCGCGTTTGTTCATGGATACTCTTCTAAAATGGGTCTGGTTCCGATCTTTTCAAGAGCAGGTTAACGAGAAATTTTTGCACTTTACAGCGACTGGCATAGACTGGGTCTACAGCACGAAAGGTAAAATGCGATGGGTGCCACAGAGCGGTACTTTTCAACTATTCATTTTGAGCATGGCCCGTTATAACCGGGGAGCAGGCCGGTTCCGAGCCATTGATGATGACTGACGAATGATGAAAAATGTTCTGATAAAGCTGACGACGTTCAGCGCAGCAGTTGTGCTTTGCGGGTGTTCGAGCGTGATGTCTCACACCGGCGGCAAGGAAGGAACATATCCCGGCACGCGCGCCAGCGCGAACATGTTGACAGATGATGACACTAACTGGGGCACCAAATCCCTGGTGGTACTGGATATGCCGTTCACCGCCGTTGTCGACACGCTTCTGCTGCCGTGGGACCTGTTCCGCACCGATAAATCCGTGCGCTCCCGCGTGGAGCAAAGCGAGCAGGAGACGCTGGCGACCAACGCCGTGATCCCACCCGCTGAGATGCCCGTCCGCTAGTTACTGCCCGGTTTCCGTCACCCACAGCTGACGGAAACCGTCGACCTCTTCCATCCAGGCCAGATAACGTCCATCCGGGGACCAGACCACCGCATCACCGGACGGTGGATTGCCGTGATCGGACGTCAGCCAGGTGACCTTTCCGGACACGGCATCGCAGCGCGCAATGCGATTATCCAGCACAAACCCCAGCGAGTGCCCCGCCGGATGCCAGTTAAAGGCCGACTGGATATCGCTCTCGTTATGCGTCAGCTGACGAAGCTGGCCGCCGTCCGGCGCTATCAGCCAAATCTGCACCACGCCGTTATCATCTCGCATCAAAAACGCGATCGCGCTCGCCTGCGGGTTGCTGCGCACCCAGTGGCGCGGCGCATTCATAAGCCCCGGGAAGCGGGCATCGTGGGTATGGGTTAAACGACGCTGTTCAACACCTGCCGGCGGTGCGGGCATGCTCACCGTTGTGCCTTCGAGCGGCGCGTTGCCCGCCCGCTTCCAGCCCTGTTCACTTTGCGGGAGATCGACAATAAACAGCTCTGGCACTTTTCCACCGTCTACGGACAGGGTGTCGCCGATAAAGGCCAACCGATCGTTGCCGACCCAGCCCTCTTCGTAGGCGCGGTTGATCTCATCGCTGCCCGGCGTCGGTTCCGGCGTTGTGCGGCTCACCAGCACGCTCCAGTGTGTTCCGGCATATTCGCGCGGATGATGGCCACCAGGCGTCACCGGGCCAAAGGGTGCCGCGACACCCACATTACGCAAATCCAGCTTCGGATCCAGGGTACGCAGCACATGGTCATTATAGGTAAAGCTGATAAACTGCCCGTCAGGGCTATACACATGCACATGGCTGCCGCCGCGCAGCGCGCCTGGGGTGAAGGGCGCAGTGATATCCATCGCATCCAGATTGCTCACCAGCCCCTGTTTCGCAATCACCCCCTGACGGTGGTGAAAATCATACTGCCAGCAGGCATCCGGATGTTGCGGGCCGTGGATGAAAACGTACCTATCGTCCGTTGGATGCACAGTCACCACACCGACATACGCGTCGTTTGTGGCGCGATAAATCACGTCGACTTCACCGGTACTGACGTTAACCCGTTCGATGGTTTCGCCGGTAAACGACGCTCCGGATGGACGCACGTCAAAGGCCAGCCACAGGCTGTCTGCAGTCCAGGTACGGGTGTTGGTCAACTGATGATGGCGGGGAGCGAAAGTGATTTGTTTCATGAGGATACCCTGATGCGCGGATGTCGCATCAGGGTATAGCAAGAAGGGGCTTAGTTCAGCACAAACTTCTCAATGGCATACGCCACGCCGTCTTCGAGGTTAGATTTGGTGACGAAGTTAGCCACCTCTTTCACCGACGGGATCGCGTTTTCCATTGCCACGCCTAAGCCTGCGTACTCCAGCATCGCAATGTCGTTTTCCTGATCCCCGAGGGTCATGATCTCTTCCGGCTGGATCCCCAGCGCATCGGCCAGCGACTTCACGCCGGTACCTTTATTGACGCGTTTATCCAGAATTTCGAGGAAGTATGGCGCACTTTTCAGCACGGTATATTTCTCTTTTACGTCCGCCGGAATGCGGGCGATGGCCTGATCCAGAATCGCAGGCTCGTCAATCATCATCACTTTCAGGAACTGGGTCGCCGGATCCATATTTTCCGCTTCACAGAACACCAGCGGGATGGTGGCAACAAAAGACTCGTGCACGGTGTAATAACTGATATCGCGGTTAGCAGTGTACAAGGTGTTGCGATCGAGCGCATGGAAGTGCGAGCCCACATCGCGGGAGAGTTGTTCCAGATACCGGTAGTCGTCATAGCTCAGCGCGGTTTGCGCCACGGTGCTGCCGTCGGCGGCTTTCTGCACCAGCGCGCCGTTGTAAGTGATGCAGTAATCACCCGGCTCATTCATGTGCAGCTCTTTCAGGTAGCTGTGCACACCTGCGTATGGGCGACCGGTAGTCAGCACCACGTTCACGCCCTGCGCACGTGCGGCAGCAATCGCGCTTTTAACGGCTGGAGAAATGGTGTGGTCTGGCAGTAACAGCGTACCGTCCATATCGATTGCAATGAGTTTGATAGCCATGGGATCCCCGGTTGGAATGAGTCTTTTCTCATGCTAACGCGATTCCGCTCAAAAAACAGCAAAGAAAAGGGGGATAGAAAGGGGAAGCAGGATTCCTCTTTTGCAGACAAAGAAAAGCCCGGTGGCGCTAGCGCTTACCGGGCCTGTGAAACCTGTAACCCCGATAAGCGCTAGCGCCACCGGGGAACCAACGGCTTAGATATCGATATTCGCCGCTTTCAGGGCGTTCTCTTCGATAAAGGCGCGACGCGGTTCTACGGCGTCACCCATCAGGGTGGTGAACAGTTGATCAGCAGCGATGGCGTCCTTAACGGTCACGCGCAACATGCGGCGGCTTTCCGGATCCATGGTGGTTTCCCACAGCTGCTCTGGGTTCATTTCGCCCAGACCTTTATAACGCTGAATGTACAGACCACGACGGGACTCTTTCACCAGCCATTCCAGCGCCTGCTCGAAGCTGGCAACCGGCTGACGGCGTTCGCCACGCTCGATGAAGGCATCATCTTCGATCAGGCCGCGCAGCTTCTCGCCAAGCGTACAGATACGGCGATATTCCGCACCGGTCACAAACTCCTGATCCAGCGGATAGTCAGTATCTACACCGTGGGTACGGACGCGGATCACCGGCTCGAACAGCTGCAGTTCGGTATTTTCAGTGATGTCGAACTTCCACTGGCTACCGTGCTGCTCGTTCTCGTTCAGATCGCTGACCAGGGTGTTTACCCAACGGGTAACCGCCTGCTCGCTGCTGAGATCGGCTTCGGACAGCGTCGGCTGATAGACCAACGCTTTCAGCAGCGTGCGCGGGAAGCGACGCTCCATACGGCCAATCATCTTCTGCGTCGCGTTGTATTCAGAAACCAGCTTCTCTAACACTTCACCCGCCAGGGCAGGTGCGCCTTCAGTGGTATGCAGAGTCGCGCCATCCAGAGCGATAGAGAGCTGATACTGATCCATCGCTTCATCGTCTTTAATGTACTGTTCCTGCTTGCCTTTCTTCACTTTATACAGCGGCGGCTGGGCAATGTAGACATGGCCGCGCTCAACGATTTCTGGCATCTGACGGTAGAAGAAGGTCAACAGCAGCGTACGGATGTGCGAGCCGTCGACGTCCGCATCGGTCATGATGATAATGCTGTGATAGCGCAACTTGTCCGGGTTGTATTCGTCACGGCCAATGCCGCAGCCCAGCGCGGTGATAAGCGTTGCGACTTCCTGAGAGGCGAGCATTTTGTCAAAGCGCGCTTTCTCAACGTTGAGGATTTTACCTTTCAACGGCAGGATCGCCTGGTTCTTACGGTTACGCCCCTGTTTTGCAGAGCCGCCCGCAGAGTCCCCTTCCACTAAGTACAGTTCGGAATGTGCCGGGTCGCGTTCCTGACAGTCAGCCAGTTTGCCCGGCAGGCCTGCCAGGTCCAGTGCGCCTTTACGACGGGTCATTTCACGTGCACGACGTGCCGCTTCACGAGCACGTGCCGCATCGATGATTTTGCCGACCACGATTTTCGCGTCGGACGGGTTTTCCAGCAGGTATTCGCTCAGCAGTTCGTTCATCTGCTGTTCAACTGCCGTCTTCACCTCGGAAGAGACCAGCTTATCTTTAGTCTGAGAGGAGAACTTCGGATCCGGTACCTTCACGGACACCACGGCAATCAGGCCTTCACGGGCATCATCACCGGTGGCGCTGACTTTCGCTTTTTTGCTGTAGCCTTCTTTGTCCATGTAGGCGTTCAGGGTACGGGTCATCGCCGTACGGAAGCCAACAAGGTGGGTACCGCCATCACGCTGTGGGATGTTGTTGGTAAAGCAGTAGATGTTTTCCTGGAAACCGTCGTTCCACTGCAGCGCCACTTCCACACCGATACCGTCTTTCTCGGTAGAGAAATAGAAGATATTTGGGTGAATTGGCGTTTTGTTCTTGTTCAGGTACTCAACGAACGCCTTGATACCGCCTTCGTAATGGAAGTGGTCTTCTTTGCCGTCGCGCTTGTCGCGCAGGCGGATAGAGACGCCGGAGTTCAGGAATGACAGCTCGCGCAGACGCTTGGCCAGAATGTCGTATTCGAATTCCACCACGTTGCTGAACGTTTCATGGCTTGGCCAGAAACGGACCTGCGTCCCGGTCGCGTCGGTGTCACCGGTAACCGCCAGGGGGGCCTGAGGTACGCCGTGGACGTAGGTTTGCTGATGCACTTTGCCTTCGCGGCGGATCAGCAGTTCCAGCTTCTGCGACAGGGCGTTAACCACTGACACGCCTACGCCGTGCAGGCCGCCGGAAACTTTATAGGAGTTATCATCGAATTTACCGCCTGCGTGCAGAACGGTCATGATTACTTCTGCCGCAGAGACGCCCTCTTCCGGGTGGATACCGGTTGGGATCCCACGGCCATCATCGGTTACGGAGACGGAGTTGTCGGCGTGGATCGTCACCACGATATCTTTACAGTGACCCGCGAGTGCTTCGTCGATAGCGTTATCCACAACCTCGAATACCATGTGGTGCAGACCGGTGCCGTCATCCGTATCGCCGATATACATACCCGGGCGCTTACGTACCGCATCCAGCCCTTTCAGGACTTTGATACTGGAGGAGTCATAAGAATTCGACATCAACGTTTCTCGCTCATTTATTCTTGGGTTAATCCGTTATTTTACCCTTTTCCACGGTGAACATCTTCGAATTTTTGTCCGACATGTCCATTACGTGCTCAGCGCTGATGGCGCTGACGAAAACCTGCGACTGCGTGGCTTTTAAGCGGCTGGCAAGCAGCCCGCGCCGCGCATCGTCAAGTTCCGAGGCAAAATCATCAATCAGATACAGGCAGCGTCGTCCGCTTTCGCGGGTTAAAAACTCCCCCTGCGCCAGGCGCAGCGCACACATCAGGAGCTTGAGCTGCCCGCGCGATAAAGTATCTTCAACCGGCGCACCGTCAGCACGAATGCGGAAATCCGCCTTGTGCGGGCCGTGCGCAGTATAGGTCAGCATGCGGTCGCGCTCGAAGCTTCTCTCCAGCACCTCGGCATAGTCGGTCTCTTTCTCCCAGCCGCGCTGGAAGGAGAAACTGAGAGAAAACTCCGGTAAAAACTGTTTGCAGGTGTCGGCCATATCTTCGGCGATGCCTGCACTGTATTCGGCGCGCCACCGGCTGATTTGCTCCGCCAGTGGGATAAGTTCTTTATCCCACGGCCGCAGCTGGGCGTAGCGGGTCACCTGGCGTAACGCGGCGTTACGCTGTTTGAGCAGACGTTTGAGGTTGCTCCAGGCGTTAAAAAAACCCGCCTCGTTATGGAAGCATCCCCAGTCGAGGAACGCTCTTCTGTATTTGGGGCCGCCGTTGAGTAAAGTAAACCCCTCGGGGGTGATCAGCTGCATCGGCATCAGCAGTGCCAGCTCGGCCACCTTATGCCCGTCCGTGCCGTCAATGCGCACCTTGCTGTCGCCGTGCTTATCTTTGGTCAGGCCGATGGCGGTTTCACGCGCTTCACCCTGTAAACGGCCATGAAGCACAAAGGCTTCCTGTTCGTGGCGAATAACGCGGCCAATCTGCAAACTGCGAAATGCCCGACCATGGCCGAGGGTATAGATGGCTTCCAGCACGCTGGTTTTGCCGCTGCCGTTGGCGCCAACCAGGAAATTAAAGCCGGGGGATAAGGCAAGATCCGCGCTTTCGATATTGCGAAAGTCGCGGATCAACAGGCGGGTCAGCGACATTACAGTCTCATTGGCATGACAACATACGCCGCGCTTTGGCTGGCAGCATCTTCAATCTGTACGCTTGAAACGGAGTCCGTGAGCAGAATGCGAACGTTCTCGCACTTCAGCGCATTCAGCACGTCCAGCACGTAGCTGACGTTAAAGCCGATTTCCATTTCGGTACCGGCAGCATAAGTGACGTCGAGGATCTCTTCGGCCTCTTCCTGCTCCGGGTTATTCGCGGTGATTTTAAGCTGGTTTTCGCTCACATACAGACGCACGCCACGGAACTTCTCGTTCGAGAGGATCGCCGCACGGGCAAACGCCTGCTTGAGAATATCGCAGCCCGCTTCCAGAGTTTTGTCCGGATTCTTCGGCAATACGCGGCGATAATCCGGGAAACGGCCATCAACCAGCTTAGAGGTAAAGATAAAATCACCGACGTGGGCACGGATGTTGTTGCTACCGATCTGCACGCGCAGCGGGTTTTCGCCGCCGTCGAGCATACGCATCAGCTCAATGACACCTTTACGCGGCACGATCACCGAATGGTTCGGCAACGTGACGCCAATTGGCATCGAGCACACCGCCAGACGGTGGCCATCAGTGGCGACGGTACGCAGCTCTTCACCTTCAGTTTCAAACAGCATGCCGTTTAAATAGTAGCGAACGTCCTGATGCGCCATCGAGAACTGGGTGGCTTCAATCAGGCGTTTCATGGTCGCCTGCGGCAGGGTGAATTCAACTTCACTCTGCCAGTCGTCCAGATTCGGGAAGTCGATAGCCGGAAGCGTGGAGAGCGAGAAACGGCTGCGGCCAGAGCGTACCAGCATGCGATCGCCTTCGAGCTGCACGGCAATTTCTGCCCCTTCCGGTAGGCCACGGCAGATATCAAATAACTTACGCGCCGGAACCGTCGTCGCCCCCGCTTCATGCGGCTGAGACAGCGTCACGCGAGCGACCATTTCCATCTCAAGATCGGTGCCGGTCAGCGACAGCGTTCCCTCGGTAACCTGCAGCAGCAGGTTACCGAGAATAGGCAGCGTAGGGCGGCCGCCTAATGGGCCACTCACCTGCTGCAGCGGTTTTAATAAGTGTTCACGTTCAACGGTAAATTTCATAGCATCACGATGATAATGTTCTGATTAAATTGGAGAAGTCTTCTTTAATGTCGTGGCTTTCTTCGCGCAGCTGCTCGATCTTACGACAGGCGTGCAGCACGGTAGTGTGGTCACGGCCACCAAACGCATCGCCGATTTCCGGCAGACTGTGGTTGGTTAATTCCTTTGCCAGCGCCATCGCCATCTGACGCGGTCTCGCAACCGAGCGGGAACGACGTTTAGACAGCAAATCCGCCACTTTAATTTTGTAGTACTCCGCCACCGTCTTCTGAATATTGTCGATGGTGACCAGCTTTTCCTGCAGCGCCAGCAGATCGCGCAGCGCTTCACGCACGAAATCGATGGTGATCGCCCGGCCGGTAAAATTGGCGTTTGCGATCACACGGTTCAGCGCGCCTTCCAGCTCGCGCACGTTAGAGCGCAAACGCTTGGCGATAAAGAACGCTACTTCGCCCGGCAGACGAATGTCGTTCTCGTCGGCCTTTTTCATCAGGATCGCCACGCGGGTTTCCAGCTCCGGCGGCTCGATCGCCACCGTTAAGCCCCAACCGAAGCGTGATTTCAGGCGATCCTCAACCCCGTTGATCTCTTTTGGATAACGATCCGAGGTCAAAATGATCTGCTGATTGCCTTCCAGCAGGGCATTGAAGGTGTGGAAAAACTCTTCCTGAGATCGTTCTTTATTAGCAAAGAACTGAATGTCATCGATCAGCAGCGCATCAACGGAACGGTAGTAGCGTTTAAACTCTTCGATCGCGTTATTTTGCAGGGCTTTTACCATGTCCTGCACAAAACGTTCGGAGTGCATATACACCACTTTCGCATTGGGCTTACGCGCAATGATGCCGTTACCTACCGCATGCAGCAGGTGCGTTTTACCCAGACCGGTGCCGCCATACAGGAACAGCGGGTTATACGCGCCGCCGGGGTTATCGGCCACCTGACGGGCCGCCGCGCGCGCCAGCTGGTTTGACTTACCTTCGACGAAGTTATCGAACGTGTGTTTGAGATTAACGTTGGAGCGATAAGTTGGCTCCGCAGGGGCCGGAACGTTGTCCCAGCCAGAGCGCGGGGCAGGCGCTACGCGCGGCATCTGAATCTGCGCAGTATGGGCAGGCGCAGCGGCAACGGTCGCTTTCAGGGTTTGGGTGACCGGTCTGGTACCCACTTCGAAACGCAACTGTGGGGCATCGGTACCGCAAAATTCGTTTAGTAGTCCATTGATGTTATTGAGGTATTTGTCCCTGACCCAATCGAGCACAAAACGGTTTGGCGCATACAAAGCCAGCGTGTTATCGCTCAGTTCCGCCTGCAACGGGCGGATCCACATACTGAATTCTGTGGCTGGTAACTCATCCTGCAATCGGGCAAGACATTGCTGCCAAAGCGAAAGTGACACGGCGGACTCCACTCGAACATAAAAAGAAAGCTATTGAATAGTCATGATTGTAGACACACGTCGAAAAGACCCGGCGTTTAAGGGTGACGTGCGAACCGCTCTCGGCGGTTTTTACCCGTTCAGGATCCTGGATCGCGATCGGGACCGCGGATCATAGCCTAAACTGAGCCAGAGATCTTGTGTTTCTCACAGTTTCTTCCCTATTTATCCACAGGAGGATCCGAAACCGGATAAGTGTAATCGATCCTGATGGAAGGCCCCCACGATTTAGGCCGTATAGTGGAAAAATTAATGAGTAACGACGCTTTTTTGCTTAAAAGATCTAACGAAGATCCGGGACGATCCTTGCGCTTTGATCTGGAGCCCGTATAATCCTCCACCCGGCGCGCGGGAGTCGAATTCCTGTGTCTGGCGCTGCTTATTTTACGCGCGAAAAGGTGCGGAAAGACGCAGGAAATAAGGAAAGAGAATTGACTCCGGAGTGTACAATTATTACAATCCGGCCTCTTTAATCACCCATGGCTTCGGTGTCCATCGTTCGTTATCCGTTCGGACTCCTCAAAAAGCCATTGAATTTATTCAAGTTTAGGTAGAAATCGCCATGAAACGCACTTTTCAACCGTCTGTACTGAAGCGCAACCGTTCTCACGGCTTCCGTGCTCGTATGGCTACTAAAAATGGTCGTCAGGTTCTGGCACGTCGTCGTGCTAAAAGCCGTTCACGTCTGACCGTTTCCAAGTAATTAAGCTAACCCCTGAGTGGTTAAGCTAGCATTTCCCAGGGAGTTACGTTTGTTAACTCCCACTCATTTCACTTTCGTCTTCCAGCAGCCACAACGGGCTGGCACGCCGCAAATCACCATCCTCGGCCGCCAGAATTCGCTGGGGCATCCCCGCATCGGTCTTACAGTCGCCAAGAAAAATGTTAAGCGTGCGCATGAACGCAATCGGATTAAACGTCTGACGCGTGAAAGCTTCCGCTTACGTCAACATGAACTCCCGTCTATGGATTTCGTGGTGGTGGCGAAAAAAGGGGTTGCTGACCTCGATAATCGTGCTCTCTCGGAAGCGTTGGAAAAGCTATGGCGTCGCCATTGTCGCCTGGCTCACGGTTCCTGATAGCCCTTATCCGGGTCTATCAACGCCTGATCAGTCCGCTGCTTGGGCCGCACTGCCGTTTCACTCCAACCTGTTCAAGCTACGGAATTGAGGCATTGCGCAGGTTTGGAGTGATAAAAGGCAGTTGGTTGACGGTGAAACGCGTATTAAAATGCCACCCTTTACATCCCGGTGGAGACGACCCCGTCCCCCCAGGACCTTTTGATACCAGAGAACACTAACGATGGATTCGCAACGCAATCTTCTTATCATCGCTTTGCTGTTCGTGTCTTTCATGATCTTCCAGGCTTGGGAGCAGGATAAAAATCCTCAACCTCAGCAGCAGATCACGCAGACAACGACCACCGCAGCGGGTAGCGCCGCCGACCAGGGCGTACCGTCCAGTGGCCAGGGTAAACTGATTACGGTTAAGACCGATGTGCTTGAACTGACTATCAACACCCGTGGTGGTGATGTTGAGCAGGCGCAGCTGGTAACTTACCCGAAAGAGCTCGCCTCTACTGAGCCTTTCCAGTTACTGGAAACCACGCCGCAGTTTATCTACCAGGCACAGAGTGGCCTGACCGGTCGTGATGGCCCGGATAACCCGGCTAATGGCGCGCGTCCGCTGTATAACGTCGATAAAGATGCGTTTGTACTGGCGGATGGCCAGAACGAACTCGCGATTCCGATGACTTACACTGATGCTGCTGGCAACACCTTCACCAAAACCTTCACCCTGAAACGCGGTGAATATGCGGTGAGCGTGGGCTACAACGTGCAGAACACCGGTGCGAAACCACTGGAAGTCTCCACCTTTGGCCAGCTGAAGCAAACCATCAATCTGCCGACGCACCGTGACACAGGAAGCAACAACTTCGCGTTGCATACCTTCCGTGGCGCAGCGTACTCCACGCCAGATACCAAGTACGAGAAATACAAATTCGACACCATCGCCGAAAACGAAAACCTGAACGTCAGCTCGAAAGGCGGTTGGGTGGCGATGCTGCAACAGTATTTCGCCACGGCGTGGGTACCGAATAACGCGGGCTCCAACAACTTCTACACCGCTAACCTGGGCAACGGCATTGCCGCTATCGGCTATAAGTCTGAGCCGGTTCTGGTTCAGCCGGGTCAAACTGGTACGCTTGGCAGCACCCTGTGGGTGGGCCCGGAAATCCAGGACAAAATGGCTGCAGTGGCACCGCACCTGGATCTGACCGTAGATTACGGTTGGTTGTGGTTCATCTCTCAGCCGCTGTTCAAACTGCTGAAGTGGATCCACAGCTTCCTGGGTAACTGGGGCTTCTCGATCATCGTTATTACCTTTATCGTTCGTGGCATCATGTACCCGCTGACCAAAGCGCAGTACACCTCCATGGCGAAGATGCGTATGCTGCAGCCGAAGATTGCGGCGATGCGTGAGCGTCTGGGCGATGATAAGCAGCGTCAGAGCCAGGAGATGATGGCCCTGTATAAAGCAGAGAAAGTGAACCCACTGGGTGGTTGCTTCCCGCTGCTGATTCAGATGCCAATCTTCCTTGCGCTGTACTACATGCTGATGGGTTCCGTTGAACTGCGCCACGCGCCGTTCGCCCTGTGGATCCATGACCTGTCTGCACAGGACCCGTACTACATCCTGCCGATCCTGATGGGTATCACGATGTTCTTCATTCAGAAGATGTCGCCTACCACTGTGACCGACCCGATGCAGCAGAAGATCATGACCTTTATGCCGGTCATCTTCACCGTGTTCTTCCTGTGGTTCCCGTCAGGTCTGGTGCTGTACTATATCGTCAGCAACCTGGTAACCATTCTGCAGCAGCAGCTGATCTACCGTGGTCTGGAAAAACGTGGCCTGCATAGCCGCGAAAAGAAAAATTCCTGATTCGGTTAGGCTGTAGCTAAAATAAAGGCGGTCATCAGACCGCCTTTTTTTATTGCCATTTGATGAGACAAACCATGAGCCATAACGACACGATCGTCGCCCAGGCAACCCCACCGGGACGCGGTGGTGTGGGCATTCTGCGCATCTCTGGCCTGAAGGCGCGCGAAGTCGCCGAAGCGGTGCTGGGTAAGCTGCCAAAACCCCGCTACGCCGACTACCTGCCGTTTAAAGATAACGACGGTACCGCGCTGGATCAGGGCATTGCGCTGTGGTTCCCGGGGCCAAACTCCTTTACCGGTGAAGACGTGCTCGAACTGCAGGGCCACGGCGGCCCGGTGATCCTCGATCTGCTGTTAAAACGTATTCTGACCCTGCCCGGCCTGCGCATTGCCAGACCGGGCGAGTTCTCCGAACGGGCCTTCCTGAACGACAAGCTGGACCTGGCCCAGGCCGAAGCGATTGCCGATCTGATTGACGCCAGCTCCGAGCAGGCCGCGCGTTCGGCGCTCAATTCGCTGCAGGGCGCTTTTTCCGTCCGCGTAAACCATCTTGTGGAAGCGCTCACTCACCTGCGCATCTACGTGGAAGCCGCGATTGATTTCCCGGATGAAGAGATCGACTTCCTGTCTGATGGCAAAATCGAAGCTCAGCTGAACGGCGTTATGGCCGATCTGGATGCGGTACGTGCTGAGGCGCGTCAGGGCAGCCTGCTGCGCGAAGGGATGAAGGTAGTGATTGCCGGGCGTCCGAACGCCGGAAAATCGAGCCTGCTTAACGCCCTTGCGGGTCGCGAAGCGGCGATTGTTACCGACATTGCCGGTACCACCCGCGACGTGCTGCGTGAACACATTCATATCGACGGTATGCCGCTGCATATCATCGACACCGCCGGTTTACGCGATGCCAGCGACGAAGTGGAGCGGATCGGTATCGAACGCGCCTGGCAGGAGATCGAGCAGGCCGACCGGGTACTGTTTATGGTTGATGGCACCACCACTGCGGCGCTTGACCCGGCGGAGATCTGGCCGGACTTTATCGCCCGCTTGCCTGCTAACCTACCGATCACCGTGGTGCGTAACAAAGCGGACGTCACCGATGAAGCACCGGGCCTCAGCGAGGTGAACGGTCACTCACTGATCCGTCTGTCGGCACGCACCGGCGAAGGCGTGGACGCGCTGCGCAGCCATCTGAAACAGAGCATGGGCTTTGATACCAGCATGGAGGGCGGTTTCCTTGCCCGCCGTCGTCATCTGCAGGCGCTGTCCGCTGCTGCCGAGCACCTGGAGCAGGGCAAAGCCCAACTGCTGGGTGCCTGGGCGGGTGAACTGCTGGCGGAAGAGCTGCGTCTGGCGCAGCAGGCGTTAAGCGAGATTACCGGTGAGTTTACCTCGGACGATCTGCTGGGGCGGATTTTCTCCAGCTTCTGTATTGGTAAGTAACTGCGCTTCAGTCATTTGAGAAAAAGCCGCATAACCACCCTGTTATTGCGGCTTTTTTTTGCCGGTTAGAAAAAATAATAACGTATGTGACTATCTATTCTATATTACTAAAATAAATAGCAATCCCGATTATTATATTAACTGTGATTACAATCACAATTAATATATCGGAAGATAGACAAACAATCTCATTAGAATAATGTATATGCGTGTCTAATGAGGATAAATCAATGCCGATTACCTTAAATACATACATCACGTCTAAGTGGTTTAATGTTGACAATAAAATTGTCAATCACCACCCATAATCTCCCTTCGCCTCTGATTCTCTATGCAACCTGAATAGATTACACATCTATTTGATGGGTATGCCTTAATTATTGCGCTTATAAAGCTGCGATCGTGCCTTTGCATCTATCAGTCTTTGAGGATTATCCCCTCGGCTGAGATGAGTAATGGCCGGCATACTCTTACCTGTATTAATGGTTATCAATAATAACCATCAGCACCGCTGCGAAAAAAAAGGACGCTATAATGGAAAACTTCAAACATTTACCAGAACCATTTCGCATCAGAGTCATTGAGCCGGTTAAACGCACCACCAGAGAGCACCGTGAAAAAGCTATCATCAAATCGGGTATGAACCCGTTCCTGCTTGATAGCGAAGATGTGTTTATTGATTTACTTACCGACAGCGGTACCGGGGCCGTGACCCAAAATATGCAGGCCGCAATGCTGCGCGGCGACGAAGCCTATAGCGGGAGCCGGAGTTACTACGCATTGTCCGAAGCGGTAAATACTATTTTTGGTTATCAATATACTATCCCTACCCATCAGGGCCGCGGCGCTGAACAAATTTATATTCCTGTCTTAATCAAAAAACGTGAACAGGAAAAAGGATTAGACCGGACTAAAATGGTCGCCTTCTCTAACTACTTCTTTGATACCACGCAGGGACACAGCCAAATAAATGGCTGCACCGTGCGCAACGTTTATATTAAGGAAGCGTTTGATACCGGCATCCGCTATGACTTCAAAGGTAACTTTGACCTGCAAGGGTTAGAACGCGGCATTGAGGAAGTGGGCGCGAGCAACGTACCTTATATTGTTGCCACGATCACCAGTAACTCTGCCGGGGGGCAACCTGTTTCGCTGGCCAACCTGAAGGCGGTTTACGCGATCGCTAAAAAATATGATATCCCAGTGGTAATGGATTCCGCGCGCTTCGCCGAAAACGCCTATTTTATTCAGAAGCGCGAAGCGGAATATAGAGACTGGAGCATTGAAGAAATTACCCGCGAAACCTACAAATACGCGGATATGCTCGCCATGTCAGCGAAAAAAGACGCGATGGTTCCCATGGGCGGCTTGCTGTGCATTAAAGATGACCGCTATTTCGACGTTTACACCGAATGCAGAACCCTTTGCGTCGTCCAGGAGGGCTTCCCGACTTACGGTGGCCTTGAAGGTGGTGCGATGGAACGCCTTGCGGTTGGTCTCCATGACGGTATGAATCAGGACTGGCTGGCATACCGTACGAATCAGGTTCAGTACCTGGTCGACGGACTGGAATCCATTGGCGTAATTTGTCAGCAAGCGGGTGGCCATGCCGCGTTTGTGGATGCCGGAAAGTTACTGTCGCATATTCCTGCAGAGCAGTTCCCGGCTCAGGCGCTGGCTTGTGAATTATATAAAGTGGCAGGTATTCGGGCAGTTGAAATCGGTTCGTTTTTATTAGGCCGCGATCCGAAAACAGGTCAGCAGCTACCCTGCCCGGCTGAATTATTGCGTTTAACGATTCCGCGTGCAACCTACACGCAATCACATATGGACTTTATTGTCGAAGCCTTTGAGCATGTCAAAGAAAATGCAATGAATATTAAAGGGCTGACATTCACCTACGAACCGAAAGTATTACGTCACTTCACTGCCAAACTCAAAGAAGTTTAACCTGCTGTCATTGGGTGGCGAACGTCCGTTTGCCACCCGCACATAATTCAATAAATTAACAACATCAAGCTTACCATAATTGATGGGGGCACTATGGAAAACACGTTAGAGTTAGAGACTAAGCACTCCGCTGTCTGGGGTGTTATGGTGATAGCAGGTACCGTTATTGGCGGGGGAATGTTTGCTTTACCCGTGGATCTGGCAGGGGCATGGTTTTTTTGGGGGGCGTTTATTTTAATAATAGCCTGGTTCTCAATGCTTCACTCGGGTTTGTTATTATTAGAAGCGAATCTTAATTATCCAGTCGGTTCAAGTTTCAATACCATCACAAAAGATCTGCTCGGCAATAAATGGAATGTTGTCAGTGGCATTACGGTTGCATTTGTTCTCTATATACTGACTTACGCTTATATCTCCGCCAACGGCGCAATCATCAGCGAAACCATTGCGATGAATCAGGGGACGCATGTTAATCCCCGTATCGTGGGGATATGTACGGCAATCTTTGTTGCAGCCGTATTGTGGTTTAGTTCATTAGCCGCCAGCAGAATTACCTCGCTCTTTTTAGGTATTAAGATTATTTCCTTTATCGTTGTTTTTGGATCATTCTTCTTCCAGGTTGATTATTCAATATTAAGAGACCTCAACGTTAGTGCGAGCAGCAACACGACCTATTTCCCATATATCTTTATGGCACTGCCGGTATGTCTGGCATCGTTTGGCTTTCATGGCAACATTCCAAGCCTGATCATTTGCTACGGCAAGCGCAAAGACAAACTGATAAAAAGCATTGTTCTCGGCTCGCTGCTGGCCCTGGTTATCTATCTGTTCTGGTTGTATTGCACGATGGGCAACATCTCCCGCGATAGCTTCAATGAGATCATCTCCTCCGGGGGGAATGTCGATTCATTAGTGAAATCCTTCCTCGGTACCCGGCAACATGGGGTGATCGAATTTTGCTTGCTGGTGTTCTCAAATTTAGCCGTGGCCAGCTCATTTTTTGGCGTGACATTAGGTTTGTTCGACTATCTTGCTGACCTCTTCAAACTCGATAATTCACCGTCTGGTCGCCTGAAAACAATCCTGCTGACTTTCCTGCCACCCGCCATCCTCTACTTAATTTTCCCCAATGGTTTTATCTATGGAATTGGTGGCGCAGGGCTGTGTGCAACAGTATGGGCCGTCATTGTCCCCGCCTTTCTCGCATTGAAAGCGAGACAAAAATTCCCGAACAAGATGTTCACCGTCTGGGGCGGCAAGGTTATCCCGTCGATCGTGATCCTGTTCGGTGTCGTGGTCATTTTCTGCTGGTTCGGCAGTACCTTTAATTTCTTACCGCGCTTTGGCTGAATCTGACTAAAACTCTGCCAGCCATCTCACCCTGAGATGGCTTTCCTGGCAGGAAATCACCATTGTCCAAATGGCAACTCGCCACACCCCCGTTATCCCCCTATGCTGCTTGCCTGCATCTATGGGGGATTTATGGCTCGTTTTCTGTTTTGTAGTTTTGCGCTGGTGCTGCTGTATCCATCAGGGATTGATATGTATCTGGTGGGGCTTCCGCACATCGCCCGGGATCTGGGCGCCAGCGAAGCACAGCTGCATATTGCGTTTTCGGCCTACCTCGCCGGGATGGCATCATCGATGGTGTTTGCCGGGAAGATTGCCGATAAAGCGGGTCGGCAGCCTGTCGCCATCACCGGGGCGGTCATTTTTACCCTCGCCTCCGTGCTGTGCTCAATGGCACAGGACAGCACCCTGTTCCTCACCGGGCGCTTTATTCAGGGTATTGGCGCAGGCGGCTGCTACGTGGTGGCCTTTGCGATTTTACGCGATACCTTAAGCGCCCAGCGCCGCGCCAAAGTGCTCTCTATGCTGAACGGCATCACCTGCATTATCCCAGTGCTGGCGCCGGTGGTGGGCTATCTGATTATGCTTAAGCTACCGTGGCAGAGCCTGTTCTGGACGATGGCGGCGATGGGTGCGCTGGTGTTTATCCTGTCGATTACGGTACTGAAAGAGACCCACCCGGGTTCGCAGAATGCGGGCCATAGCGCCACGCGGCCGCCGGACGAAAAACTCCTGAACCGCTTCTTTATCAGCCGGCTACTGGTGACCACGCTAAGCGTGGCGGTGATCCTGACCTATGTAAACGTTTCCCCGGTGCTGCTGATGGAGGTGATGGGCTTTGATCGCGGGGAATATTCCACGGTGATGGCCTTAACGGCGATGGTCAGTATGGCGGTGTCGTTCTCGACGCCGTTTGCCCTGAATATCTTTAGCCAGCGCACGCTGATGCTGACTTCTCAGGTGCTGTTCCTGGCGGCAGGGGTGATTCTGGCGACCGCCAGTTCCCATGCCCTTATGCTGGCGGGGATTACCCTGATTTGCGCAGGTTTCTCCGTGGGCTTTGGCGTTGCGATGAGCCAGGCGCTGGGCCCCTTTGCCCTGCGCGCGGGGGTGGCAAGCTCGGTGTTGGGTATCGCCCAGGTATGCGGCTCTTCGCTGTGGATTTGGCTGGCGGCAATAATCGGGCTCAATGCCCTGAATATGCTGATCGGGGTGCTGATTGGCTGTAGCATGCTGTGCATTACCTTACTTTTGGTTATCCGGCCCGCAGCGCACTATGAAGAAACCCATCAGCAGTCTCGATCTTAATCTTTTGTTATGCCTGCAGCTTTTGCTGCAGGAGCGCAGCGTCACCAAAGCCGCAAAACGGATGAACGTCACCCCCTCAGCGGTGAGTAAATCGCTGGCTAAGCTGCGCGACTGGTTTGACGATCCGCTGTTCGTCAAAACCCCGCTGGGGCTGCTCCCGACACCGCTGACGGTGAGTCTGGAGCAGGATCTTGCCGACTGGATGCAGATTGGTAACCAGATCCTCGACAAATTCCATCATGACTCCCCCGGCGGCCTGACGTTCGAGCTGGCGGCAGAGACCCCGCTGATGCTGATCCGCTTTAACACATTGCTGGAACAGATTAATCAGCGCTATCCGCAGGCCACGGTCAAAATGCGCCACTGGGATTACGATTCACTGGACGCCATTACGCGCGGAGAGGTCGATCTCGGCTTTACCGGGCGGGAAACGCATCCGCGCTCCCGCGAACTGCTCAAGCTGATGCCGTGGTTTATCGACTATGAAATTCTGTTCAGCGACCGTCCCTGCGTCTATCTGCGCGAGGATCACCCCGCGCTGCAGGATGAGTGGAATCTGGAAACATTCCTGCGCTACCCGCATATCAGTATTTTCTGGGAGCGTAGCGACACCTGGGCGCTGGATGAAGTGTTAAGAGAGATGGGCCGCGAGCGCAATATCGCCATGAGTTTGCCGGGTTTCGAGCAGTCGATGTTTATGGCCGCGCAGCCGGGCCATAACTACATTGCCACCGCACCACAGTACTGCCATCACTATAATCAGCTCCACCAGCGCAAGCTGATTGCCCTACCGATCCCCTTCGATGACGCGCAGGCCGAGAAGCTCACCGTGCCCTTCACCCTGATCTGGCATAAGCGTAACAGCCTCAATCCGAAAATCCTCTGGCTACGGGAAACCATTAAGGCGCTGTATGGTTCACCACTGCGTTAGCAAGCGTATTTTTGACTAATAAAATGTAAAGTTCTGCCTCAGAACGTCTCTTCGCCTCATTTAGCCATTAAAACAGACGGAAAGTTAAGCGATAATGATGTAAGCGTTTAACATCACCACTGACCATTATCATGGAGCGAAAAATGGCTACGCATTTTGCAAGAGGGACTCTGACTGAGGGGCAGCTGGTTTCATCCCGACTCTCGTCATGCTGTCATAACGACGCGCGAAAACTCCCCGAACATCGTCGTACGCGGTTCCTCGCCTCCCGGGCGTTGCTCGCCGAACTGCTGTTTATGTTGTATGGTACCGGCGAGCTGCCGGAAGTGATCACCCAGCCGGAAGGGCGTCCTGTTTTTGCTGATCCGGATCTGCCGCGTTTTTCTATTGCCTACGCCGGAAATATCGTGGGTCTGGTACTGACGACCGAGGGCGACTGCGGACTGGACATGGAACTCCAGCGCGCAATACGCAACCTGCACGGCTCCCATGCCCACGATGATTACCCCCTCTCCAGCAATGAGAACTTATGGGTACGTAACCAGAACGATCCCAACGAAGCCAAAGCCCAGCTGATCACCCTGCGTCAGAGCATCCGTAAGCTGTCAGGCGACGCCAGTGATTGCGCCAGCCTGCTGCAGCTGTTACCCGGCTCGGGTCGCCTGCGCGCCGCCAAAGCCCCCGAAATTGAAGCCCTGAGCGATGCCGAAGACGTGCTAATCTGGTCGATTGCCGTCACCCCGGCCATTGAGCGACTCAAAATCTGGCAGTTTGATAGCCGCCTCGGCTGGCACAGTCTGCCGGATGTGCCCGCCCGCGCGAACGAACCCGAAGCGCGCCTGATGCGCTTAACCAGTTTACCGATTGAAAAAGCCATTATCCTCAACTGACCCTTCAGGGCCATTATGATGAAGAAGGAGTAATCATGTCTGATACGCTGAACGTTGTTACGTTACTGGGAAGTCTGCGCAAAGATTCATTTAACGGGATGGTTGCCCGCACGCTGCCGAAGCTGGCACCCGCGGGAATGGCGATCGCTGCCCTGCCGTCGATCGGTGATATTCCGCTGTATGACGCCGATGTGCAGCAGGAAGAGGGGTTCCCGGCGTCTGTCGTCGCGCTGGCAGACCAGATTCGCCAGGCGGATGGCGTGGTGATTGTCACCCCGGAATATAACTACTCGGTACCGGGTGGCTTAAAGAACGCGATCGACTGGCTTTCTCGCCTGCCGGACCAGCCGCTGGCGGGTAAACCGGTACTGATCCAGACCAGTTCAATGGGGGCGATTGGTGGCGCGCGCTGCCAGTATCACCTGCGCCAGATCCTGGTGTTCCTGGATGCGATGGTAATGAACAAGCCGGAATTTATGGGCGGAGTGATTCAGAACAAGGTCGACCCGCAGACAGGTGAAGTGGTGGATCAGAGTACGCTGGACCATCTGACCGGTCAGCTGACCGCATTTGGGAAGTATATTCAGCGGGTGAAAGCGTAACTAAAAAACCCCTCTCGATAAGAGAGGGGTTTTGCATTAGTGCGCGTCGATAAAGGCAATCTTCAGAATGAACAGCAGTGCCACCACAATCACGCATGGGCTCAGTTCACGCCAGCGCCCGGTGCCCAGCTTCATCACACAGTAAGAGATAAAGCCCAGCGCAATCCCTTCGGTGATTGAGAAGCTGAACGGCATCATCACCGCGGTAATAAACGCCGGAACCGCTTCGGTCAGATCATCCCACTTCACGCGTGACAGGCTGGATGTCATCAGCACACCCACGTAGATCAGCGCGCCTGCAGCCGCATATGGCGGTACCATTCCGGCCAGCGGAGAGAGGAAGATCACCAGCAGGAACAGCAGGCCTACAACCACCGCGGTCAGACCGGTACGGCCTCCGACAGATACCCCGGAAGAGGATTCGATATAGGCGGTCACAGAAGAGGTACCGATAAAGGACCCGGTCACGGAAGAGATACTGTCCACAAACAGCGCCTGCTTCATGCGTGGGAATTTCCCTTTCTCATCTGCCAGACCGGCTTTGTCGGTGACGCCGATCAGCGTACCGGAGGAGTCAAACAGGTTAACCAGCATGAACGAGAAGATTACGCCCGCCAGACCCAGATTCAGCGAGCCCGCCAGATCGACGTGGCCAATCACGGTGGTGACGCTCGGGGGCGCAGAGACGATCCCACCGTACTTCACATCGCCCAGCATCCAACCCAGCAGGGTGGTGACCACGATGGAAACCAGCACCGCGGCGTGAATGTTACGCGAGGCCAGAATCGCAATGATAAAGAAGCCCAGCACGCCCAGCAGCACGCTGTGCGAGGTCAGGTTGCCAATGCTGACCAGCGTTTCCGGATTCGCCACGATCACGCCGGCGTTTTTCAACCCCATCATGCCGATGAACAGGCCGATACCGCTGGTGATACCTACGCGCAGGCTGACCGGGATATTGGCAATCATCCAGTAGCGGACGCGGAAAATGGTCAGGATCAGCAGACCCACCGCACCCCAGAAGATTGCGCCCATCCCCACCTGCCACGGCAGGCCCATTGCCTGAACCACTACAAAGGCGAAGAAGGCATTCAGGCCCATCGCTGGCGCCAGCGCCACCGGTAGGTTAGCGAACAGACCCATCAGGATGCTGCCGAAAGCGGCGATCAAACACGTCGTTACGAAGACGGCGCTGGTATCCATGCCAGCAACGCCCAGAATTTGCGGGTTCACGAAAACGATATAGACCATCGTCAGGAAGGTGGTGAAACCGGCGATCACTTCGGTGCGTGCCGTGGTGCCGTGTTCGCGCAGTTTAAACACGCGCTCAAGCAAACCCGTTCCAGAAGACTGGGTAGTGTGTTGTTGACTCATCATCTATTTCCGAACAAGGAGGGAAAATTCGTCGCTATCCTATACCAAAATGCGACAATAGGGGCGGTTGGCGCGCATTTTTTTTCATTGAATTTGCTTATACGGCAACGATTGCGTCCCACCATTCGGCATTACGTAAACGTTAAACTTGTTAAGAAAGGGAAAGGCATGTCTCAGATTGAAGCAGTGTTTTTCGACTGCGACGGTACGCTGGTCGACAGTGAGGTCATCTGTTCCCGGGCGTATGTCACCATGTTCCAGGAATTTGGTATTACGCTCGATCTCGAAGAGACGTTCAAACGCTTCAAAGGCGTAAAGCTCTACGAAATCATCGATATCATTAACGCCGAACGCGGCGTCAGTCTCGCGAAAGCGGATCTGGAGCCTGTTTACCGCGCCGAGGTCGCACGCCTCTTCGACTCAGAACTGGAGGTGATCGCCGGTGCCAGCGAGCTGCTGGACGCGATGGCCGTGCCGATGTGCGTGGTCTCGAATGGCCCAGTCAGCAAAATGAACCACTCCCTGGGCAAGCTGCAGATGCTGCACCATTTCCCGGAAAAACTGTTCAGCGGCTACGATATTCAGCGCTGGAAGCCCGATCCAGCACTGATGTTCCACGCGGCAAAAGCGATGAACGTCAATGCGGAAAACTGCATCCTCGTGGATGACTCCAGCGCGGGGGCGCAGTCGGGTATTGATGCGGGGATGGAGGTGTTTTACTTCTGCGCCGATCCGCATAATAAGCCGATCAATCATCCGAAGGTGACCACCTTTACCGATCTGGCTCAGCTACCGGCACTGTGGAAAGCACGCGGCTGGAATATCACCCGCTAAGCCTGACCAGCCGTAAAGCAACACGCTTTACGGCTGTACGAGGGGTGTCAGTGCGGCTGAGTCAGGGCAGAGACTGCGGCCTTATCCGCAATAATGGTTAATGCCGGATGCAGCTGTAGTACCGACGCCGGAAGCTGTTCCGTTACCGGCCCTTCGAGCATCCCCTTCAGCGCCTGCGCCTTCCCTTCGCCGTTTACAATTAGCAGTAGGTTTTTTGCCGCCATGATGCTTTTCGGCCCCATTGTTACGTAGCTGTCCGGGACCAGCGAAAAATCGCCGCCCAATTCGCCGTGAGCCACCATATTAACCATTTCGCCCGCAATCGGCACTTCGGTGGTCATATCGTGGAAGTGGGTAGTATTGGGCAGATTACCGCAAAAGTGCCCGTCTGCACCGAGTCCCATCACCACCAGATCCAATCCACCCTGTTGGGCGATCTTCGCATCGTGATCGTGATAATTATCCACCGTCAGCTTCTGGATGTTGTCTTCGCTAATGCTGGCCGGGGTAAAGAACAGGCCGCGTAAATTGGTGATAGTCACGCCATCCCCGGTTTTGCCGCGAAAAGGAATTTCGTCGAAGTTATAAAAATGTACGTTCTTCAGCCAGTCTTTGCCTTTTACGGATGCGGTAAGCAACTCGTACATTCGCTTCGGCGTTTTACCTGCGGTGATCGCCAGATTCACCCGACGCGGTTTCAGCATGTATTCAACCACATGACGAGCCGCGAGCTGACTCATCTGCTCAACGTCTTCTGTTACGATTAGCTTCATCTTCTACTCCCGCGGTGATTTAAATAATTTTTGCACGAAGGCCGCGTAAGCCGGGCGCCAGACGTCCATTTCATGATTCAGGCCGGGGTATTCCTGATAATCGAAGCGGATCTGGCGTTTCTCAAGCTCTTGCTTCAGGCCAAGGATATCTTTACCGGTGACGACATCTTTCTCACCGACCACTACCGTGAAATTGCGCAGTTGCTTGTTAATTGACTTCGGGTCATTCAGCCGCGCACTGACGCCGGCATCCGGCACCGTGGTGGTGGTGACGCCGCTAAAGGTGGCCAGCCAGCCGAACTGCTCAAGGTGATTCATCCCGGAGACCAGTGCCTGGTAACCGCCCTGCGACAGGCCCGCCAGCGCACGGCCATCCGCGTCGTCACGCACGTTAAAGCGTTTGCTAATCAGGGGGATGATGTCGTTCATTAGCTCGCGATCGGCAGCCTGGGCATTCAGCGGGTAGAAGACATTGCGCCGCTCGTTGGGAATAAACTCCTCTGCGACGATCCCCGTTGCATCGGTTTCGGTGTCTGGCACCACCACCAGCATCGGCTCAATTTTTCCGTCGGCGAGCAGGTTATCCATGATCTGCGCGATACGCCCCTGATCGATCGCCGAGCGACCGGTATCGCCAAAGCCATGATAGAAATAGAGCACCGGCAGCGGTTTTCCCTGACCAGGGTAGCCAGGCGGCGTCCAGACGAACAGCTGGCGCTCAGACTTGAGCGCAGCAGAGTGGTAGGTCAGGGTAATCAGCTCCCCGTGCGGCACCGGATTCACATCCAGAATGCTCCCCGGCACCAGCACCATGCTGGTATTCACCTGACGCTGCGGCTTGGTCATCGCCGTACCGGTGTCAATACTGCGCACGCCGTCAACGTTGAAGAAATACTCATACAGGTTGGGCTGCATCGCCGGCCCCTGCCAGCTCCAGAGACCCGCGCTGTCTTTGGTCATTGGATGAATATTTTCCGGCGAGGGGATCCCCACCACTACCGACACGCTTTTCGCTGCTGGAGCAAAATAGCGCCAGGTTACCGACTTATCGGCATTCACCTGCGTGACATACTGACTCAGTGGCCGGGAGGGATCCGGTGCGGCCGGGAGATCTGCCGCGAAAGCGGTCTGGCTGATGCAAAAGCACAGCGTAATCAGCGATAAGCGCGTTTTAATGCGTTTCATGGGTATCGTCCTTAATAAAATGTATCGGGTTACCACCAGATTTCAGCCTGCGCACCTACCGCAAACTGGTCATTTTTCTGATCTTCGAACGTGAAGTCATCCAGCTTGGTGTCTTCTGCTTTAATGTAAGTCGCGTAGAAACGGATTTCCGGGCGAGAGGTCAACATGCTGGTGCTGACTTTAAAGGTGTGGAACAGCGTTGTTTTGTAACCGGACTCGTCATATTTCTCGCCGCTGAGATCGGTGTTCTGCTGTTTGAAATACCCCAGCTCTACGCCGGTCTGGTTATATTGATCCCAGATATACGCCGGGCGAACGACGGCACGAATGGACTCAAAGTCGGAATGTGCCCCCGTTTCATAGCTGTAGACATCATTGCCGAAGGAGTAAACCAGGGCATTGGCGACAATCACCCGGTCGTTAAGGTACATCTCACCCTGCGAGGTCAGACGTACTGCCGTGCCGTTGGTGTGATCGCCGTAATATTTGCCGTTGAAGGTGGTGAACGGACTGGAGCCCGCATAGCGTGAGAAGCTGCTCGCAATGGAGTTATTGGCCAACAGCACCGAGAACTCATTGAAGCCGCCGGTATCAAATTTTTGCGTCAAGGAGGTGCCAACCATCCAGGTGTCTTTCCACTGGTAATAGTCGTTGTTCTGCTGGTTATATTTCTCGCTCGAGCTCTGGTTTGCCGCGACGTAGCGCCCGCTAACCATCAGCGTGGCTTTATCCCACAGCGGTAGATCCTTGTAGCGCAGATCGATGGTATTGGTATTGATTTGCTGTTTGTTTTGCAGGGCACGGTCGTAGTCGTCAACATCCTCACGTACCAGCGCGACATCGATCTTACCTGGCCCCACTTTCCAGTTTTCCAGCCCGATCCCGGCCGCAGCGTCGGTACGCTGTGTTTTCCAGTCCAGCATCTGGATCTCGATTTTTGGCGCGCCGTGTTTGCCGACCCAGAAGTCCGCTTCCGGGGCAAACGGCAGGAAGCCCTGCGTCGTCACGTACATATCGGAAAACTGCATATAGTTTTCGCCGCCCGCGTTATCACCAAACCAGCCGGTGGAGTACTGCTGGCCGACGTTGCCATCCAGCATCACAATGGCATCGACGCGCTTATTGCCCTCCTGCCAGACCCGCTGTTTAAGCTGCAAATCGAACCAGCCGGAGTACTCATTCCCGAGTCGACCCAGTGAGCCGATCGCCCAGGATTTTGGCGAGCCGTGCGAGGCCGTTCCCCAGCCGGAGCGATAGTAGCCGTTATAGCTAAAGCCGATTTCATCTTTCACAAATTTACTGAAATCTTTCATGGTGATGGAAGAATAAACATCCCCGTTAGCGTTATCGGTTTTCACCAGCACCGCATCCGGTTTTTTCGCTGGGCTGACGACCTGCGTTTTGGCGAGCTCTTTATCCTTATATTGTTGAAGCTCGCCCTGGGTCTCTTTTAATGCTTGCTCGAGAGATGCGAGGCGTTGCTCCACGGTTAATGATTGCGACCCGGCATAGCAAAAAGGTGTCATCACTAAAATGACAGAGGTGAGGATGTTTCTCCTGAACATAATAATATTCCCTTTAATGGTTGTTATAAAACGGCAGAGGATTTTCTGGCTGAAATAAAACTAAACAGAACGGTAATAACAAACGCCATGACGATAGAAATAACCGCACCGGTAATACAGGCCCAGACGGTATAATCGACGCCGGTAGAGGGGATCGTTTGCATAAAAGTGAAGATGCTCGGTATCCCAAAGGAATAGACTTTAGTCTGGGCAAAACCAATAACGGCGCCGCCTGCTGCGCCGCTGATGCAGGCAATAACGAACGGATATTTACGCGGTAAATTGACGCCGTAGACGGCGGGCTCGGTGATACCAAATAGCCCGGTGACTGCCGCAGATCCTGCCACCGCGCGTTTTTGCCGATCGCGTTCACGCAGGCAGATCGCCAGCGCGGCACCCACCTGCGCCAGAATCGCCGGCACCAGCAGAGGCATCATGGTGTCGTAGCCCAGCACCGTGAAGTTGTTGATGCACAGCGGCACCAGCCCCCAGTGCAGACCGAACATCACAAATACCTGCCACAGACCGCCCATCAATGCGCCTGCAAACCCGGGTGCGGCGGTATAGATGAACAGATAACCCTGCGCGATCAGCCCGCTTATCCAGGTGGATACCGGCCCCACCACCATAAAGGTCAGCGGGGTAATCACCATCAGGCACAGCAGCGGCGAGAAAAAGGTTTTGACAGCTGACGGCAGCCACGCATTGAGCTTTCTCTCCAGCAAACTGCACAGCCAGGCGGAAAAAATGATTGGGATAACCGAAGAGGTGTAGTTGATAAAGGTCAGCGGAATGCCCATAAAATCAAATGCGGTGCCGCCAGACTCGTCCAGTGCCTTTAGCACCACCGGATGCACCAGCGCGCCGCCAATAATCATGGTCACGAACGGGTTGCCGCCAAACTGCTTTCCGGCGGTATAGCCGAGGATTATCGGGAAGAAATAAAACAGTGCATCGCTGGCGCTGAACAGGACTAAATAGGTTCCGCTCTGCTCGCTTAACACGTTCAATGTCGTGGCGACGGCGAGGCAGCCTTTAAGGATACCGGTCGCCGCCAGTAAGCCGATAAGGGGGGTAAAAATGCTCGAAATGACATACACAAAGCGATTGAACAGAGAGCCTTTTTCCGCATCCGCTGTCGCGGGCGTTTTTTCGCCGACAATCGCATTTACGGCGTTATAAATATCGTGAACATGGTTTCCAATAACAACCTGAAATTGACCGCCGTGTTCGACGACCATAATAATTCCGGGTGTGTTTTTTAATACTTCAGCGTTCGCTTTACTGCTGTCTTTTAATTTAAACCGTAAGCGCGTCGCGCAATGCATCAGGCTCACGATGTTATCTCTCCCGCCAACCCCAGCCACTATTTCCCCGGCTAATGTCATCTTGTTCATCCTTTAACAGTTATAGGCAAAAAAAAACCTGAAAAAGACGTCTCTTCTTGAGAAGGCCGTCTCTTTCAGGTTTTGCCCGCATGATTACGGTAGCAATCCACTATTTAACACTGTTACGCCATCGAATAAATTGAATAAAATGACTTTTTGGCGTTGGAATGTTTTATTTCAGACTGAGATTAAAAACAATGCAGGGCTGAGTGAAATGTGACTGATATCTTAATTAATTGTCAACATGCGCGGGATATATTGATAGGATAAATATAACGCCAGCATAACTGGCGTTATGAATGATATTACTCTTTCGGATCTTTACCCGCGAGCATTTTGTCCAGCTCATCACCGCCAACGTGACGGAAATCCTGTCCTTTCACGAAGTAGAAGATGTATTCGCAAATGTTCTGGCAGCGGTCACCGATACGTTCGATTGAGCGGGCGCAGAACAGGGCGGTCAGTACGCTTGGAATGGTACGAGTGTCTTCCATCATGTAGGTCATCAGTTGACGCACAATGCCTTCATACTCCTGGTCGACTTTCTTGTCCTCACGGTAGATACGCACCGCTTCGTCCAGATCCATCCGCGCAAAGGCATCCAGCACATCGTGCAGCATCTGCACGGTGTGGCGACCTAGCGATTCCAGGCTCACCAGCAGCGGCTGGTGTTGCTGAGAAAATTTCTCCAGCGCGGTGCGGCAAATTTTGTCCGCCACGTCGCCAATACGTTCCAGCTCGGCGATGGTTTTGATGATCGCCATCACCAGGCGCAGGTCGCTCGCCGTTGGCTGGCGTTTGGCGATGATCCGCACGCAGGCTTCGTCAATGGCGACTTCCATCATGTTGACGTTTTTATCGCCCTCTACCACGCGCTTTGCCAGCTCGCTGTCCTGGTTATGCATCGCGGTGATCGCATCAGAAAGCTGCTGCTCTACCATTCCGCCCATGGTCATCACCTGGGTGCGGATGCTTTCCAGCTCTGCGTTGAACTGGCCGGAAATGTGTTTATTAAGATTGAGGTTGTCCATGGTTAACTCCAAATCAACCGTAGCGGCCAGTAATATAGTCTTCCGTTTGCTTTTTCGCGGGCTTGGTGAACAGATCGTCCGTTTTACTGAACTCAATCAACTCGCCCAGGTACATAAACGCGGTGTGGTCGGAACAACGCGCAGCCTGCTGCATGTTGTGGGTCACGATCACCACGGTGTAATCCGCTTTCAGCTCCGTGATCAGCTCTTCGATACGCCCGGTGGAGATGGGATCCAGGGCTGAACAAGGTTCATCCAGCAGCAGCACTTCCGGTCGAATGGCGATGCCACGCGCAATGCACAGACGCTGCTGTTGACCACCGGAGAGAGAGTATCCGCTCTGGTGAAGTTTATCTTTGGTTTCGTTCCATAATGCGGCCTTGGTCAAGGCCCACTGCACGCGCTCATCCATATCAGTACGGGAGAGCTTCTCAAACAGGCGTACACCAAAGGCGATATTGTCATAAATGGACATCGGGAATGGCGTCGGCTTCTGGAACACCATGCCCACCTTCGCACGCAGCAGCGCGATATCCTGGGTATTGGTGAGAATGTTATCGCCATCAAGCAGGATTTCGCCTTCGGCGCGCTGCTCAGGATACAGCGAATACATTTTGTTAAAGGTACGCAGCAGGGTGGATTTACCACAGCCTGAAGGCCCGATAAAGGCTGTCACCTGGTTCTTGGCGATATCCAGGTTGATGTTTTTCAGGGCATGGAATTTGCCATAGTAAAAGTTCAAATCACGAACCGAAAGAATACCTGGGGCAGTATCAACCATACTCATTGACTCATTTCCTCATCCGGCGCCGCAGAGTGCCACGCCGTCAATAATTAACCGTGTTTCTTCTTCGCGAAAATAACGCGCGCCAGAATGTTCAGTAACAATACACACAGGGTAATAATCAGCACCCCGGCCCAGGCCAGTGACTGCCATTCGGCAAACGGGCTCATTGCAAATTTAAAGATGGTCACCGGCAGGTTGGCGATCGGCTGCATCATGTCCGTGCTCCAGAACTGATTGGAGAGCGCGGTAAAGAGCAGCGGGGCCGTTTCACCTGCGATACGGGCAATGGCCAGCAGCACACCTGTCAGGATCCCAGAGACCGAGGCCTTCAGAGTGATGGCGGAAATCATCTTCCACTTCGGCGTACCCAATGCGTAGGCTGCTTCACGCAGGCTATCCGGCACCAGTTTCAGCATGTTCTCGGTGGTACGGATAACGATAGGTACCTGCAGCAGCGCCAGCGCAATCACCCCCGCCCAACCGGAGAAATGCTCCATCTGCGCCACCACGATGGTGTAAACAAACAGACCGACCACGATAGACGGGGCAGAAAGCAGAATGTCGTTAATGAAGCGGATCACTTCTGCGACCCACGACTTGCGGCCATATTCCGCCAGATAAATCCCCGCCATAATACCCAGTGGGGTACCAAAAACGGTCGCCCACAGGATCAGCAGGCCGCTGCCCGCCAGGGCGTTCGCCAGGCCGCCACCCGCTGTATTTGGCGGTGGAGTCATTTCGGTGAACAGCGCCAGCGACATACCGTCGATACCGCGGGTCACCGTGGAGAACAGGATCCAGATAAGCCAGAACAGGCCAAATGCCATCGTTGCCATCGAGAGGCTCAACGCAAGGCGGTTTTTAAAGCGGCGCTTCGCCTGCATTTTGCGGCGAGATTCTGCCAGCTCGGCGGTGTTTTGCATTTCGAGCGTCGCCATTAGCGTGCCCCCTCATTTTTGGCCAGGCGCATGATCATCACTTTAGAGATCGCCAGAACGATGAAGGTGATAACAAACAGAATTAAGCCCAGTTCCATCAGTGCCGCAACGTGCAGGCCCGATTCCGCTTCGGCGAATTCGTTAGCCAGCGCCGAGGTGATACTGTTACCCGGCATGTAGAGGGAGGCACTGTCGAGCTGGTAGGTGTTACCGATGATAAAGGTGACCGCCATGGTTTCGCCCAGCGCGCGGCCCAGACCCAGCATCACGCCGCCAATCACCCCGTTGCGGGTAAACGGCAGGACGATACGCCAGATAACCTCCCAGGTGGTGCAGCCGATACCGTAGGCCGACTCTTTCATCATCACCGGAGTTTGTTCGAAGACATCGCGCATTACCGCCGCAATGTACGGAATAATCATGATGGCCAGGATCACACCTGCAGCCAGGATCCCGATACCGAAAGCCGGACCGGAAAAGAGCGCGCCCACAAATGGAATATTCGACAGGACGTTGCCTACCGGCTCCTGGAAGTAAGTTGCAAACAGTGGCGCAAAGATAAACAGGCCCCACATGCCGTAAACGATACTCGGGATGGCCGCCAGCAGTTCGATGGCGATGCCCAGTGGACGCTTCAGCCAGTTCGGTGCCAGTTCAGTCAGGAACAGGGCGATGCCGAAGCTGACCGGCACGGCAATCAGCAAGGCGATAAACGAGGTTACCAGCGTGCCGTAAATCGGCACCAGTGCACCGTAGATATCGTTCGGGGCATCCCATTCCTTGGTCCACAGGAAGGAGAAACCAAATTTCTGGATGCTCGGCCAGGAGGAGAAAATCAAGGACACGATAATGCCGCCCAGCAGCAATAGCACAATCAGCGCAGCCAGTTTTACCAGCGCGCTGAAAATCATGTCACCTTTTTTACCCGGAGGGTTAAATGCAGGCTTGGTTGCAGCCATAAGTTACTCTTCTGTTAATCGCGTTTACGAAGTTAGCGGGTGCGCCAGGCGCTACCCGCTATTTTCGTCAGAATGCTAAATTAATACAATGCCTTACCGCTGCTGTCTTTCACGTTGGTTTTCCATGCAGCACGAATCTGCTCAACCACGCTGTCCGGCAGGCTGGCGTAGTCCAGGTCATTAGCCTGTTTGCCGCCATTTTTGTATGCCCAGTCGAAGAACTTCAGCACTTCAGTACCCTGCTCAGGTTTCTTCTGATCTTTGTGCACCAGGATGAAGGTGGTAGAGGTGATTGGCCATGCCTCGTCACCCTTCTGGTTAGTCAGATCCTGGGCGAAAGATTTGCTCCAGTCAGCGCCTTTAGCGGCGTTAGCGAAGCTCTCTTCCGTCGGGCTTACCGGCTTACCATCTGCAGAGATAAGTTTGGTGTAGGCCAGGTTGTTCTGCTTGGCGTATGCGTATTCTACGTAGCCAATTGAGCCAGGCAGACGCTGTACGAACGCGGCGATACCGTCGTTACCTTTACCGCCCAGACCGGTTGGCCAGTTAACGGTAGAGCCAGAGCCGACTTTGGATTTCCACTCTTCGTTCACTTTCGCCAGGTAGCTGGTGAAGACGAAGGAGGTACCGGAGCCGTCAGCACGACGCACCACGGCGATGTTCTGCGAAGGCAGCTTCACGCCCGGGTTCAGTTTGGTGATGGCTTCGTCATCCCATTTTTTGATTTTGCCCAGGTAAATGTCACCCAGGGTGTTGCCGTCCAACACCAGCTCGCCTGATTTCAGGCCAGGGATATTCACGGCCAGCACAACACCACCGATAACGGTCGGGAACTGGAACAGGCCTTCCTGCGTCAGTTTTTCATCAGACAGAGGAGCGTCAGATGCGCCGAAATCAACGGTGTTGGCCGTAATTTGTTTAACGCCACCGGAGGAACCGATACCCTGGTAGTTAACCTTGTTACCTGTTTCTTTCTGGTAAGTATCAGCCCATTTGGCATACACCGGCGCAGGGAAGGTTGCACCAGCACCCGTCAGGCTTGCCTCAGCAAATACAGAGAAAGCGCTCATCGATAAGGTCGCGGCGACAACAGTTGCGACAGTGGTACGCATAACTTTCATAATGTCTCCTGCAAGGATTTCGTAAATCATTGTTTAAGTGGCTACGATGAGCAAAATAGGACAAACAGGTGACAGATAAATGTCCGAATTATGACAGTTTTATGACATAGAAATCTGCAGGAAAAAATCAGCAAAATAAGCGTTTAACATCATCGCGTTAGCATTAAACATGACGGATTTTTTTCAGTAAAATTATCTTTATGTGACACTGAAAAAATAGCTGAAGATGACAGATTGTCATATACGGAAGGGATAAAAAAAACTCCACCCGAAGGTGGAGTCTGGAGAGATTATTCTACGGTAACCGACTTCGCCAGGTTACGCGGCTGGTCAACGTCAGTGCCCTTGATCAGCGCAACGTGATACGCCAGCAGCTGCAGCGGAACGGTATAGAAGATTGGCGCAATCACCTCTTCCACATGCGGCATCTCAATGATGTGCATGTTGTCGTTGCTGGTGAAACCGGCGTCGCTGTCCGCGAAGACATACAGCTGACCGCCACGGGCGCGCACTTCTTCAATGTTGGATTTCAGTTTTTCCAGCAGTTCGTTGTTTGGCGCCACAACGATAACCGGCATATCCGCATCAATCAGCGCCAGCGGGCCGTGTTTCAGCTCACCTGCCGCATAGGCTTCTGCGTGGATGTAGGAGATCTCTTTGAGCTTCAGCGCGCCTTCCAGCGCGATCGGGTACTGATCGCCACGACCGAGGAACAGGGCGTGATGCTTGTCAGAGAAATCTTCTGCCAGCGCTTCAATGCGTTTGTCCTGAGACAGCATCTGCTCAATACGGCTCGGCAGCGCCTGCAGACCGTGAACAATGTCCTGCTCGATGGACGTATCCTGGCCTTTCAGGCGTGCCAGTTTCGCCACCAGCATCAGCAATACTGTCAGCTGGGTGGTAAAGGCTTTGGTCGATGCCACACCAATTTCGGTTCCGGCGTTGGTCATCAGCGCCAGATCAGATTCACGCACCAGAGACGAACCCGGCACGTTACAGATCGCCAGCGAACCGAGATAGCCCAGCTCTTTAGACAGACGCAGCGCCGCCAGAGTATCGGCGGTTTCACCGGACTGGGACAGGGTGATCATCAGGCTGTTGCGGCGGACGGCCGATTTGCGATAGCGGAATTCGGAGGCGATTTCCACATCGCACGGCACGCCTGCCAGCGATTCAAACCAGTAGCGGGAGACCATACCGGAGTTGTAGGAGGTGCCGCAGGCAACAATCTGAATATGCTCTACGTTTGCCAGCATCTCGTTGGCGTTTGCACCCAGCTCACTCAGGTCGACCTCGCCGTGGCTGATACGCCCGGTCAGGGTATTTTTGATGGCGTTCGGCTGCTCGTAGATCTCTTTCTGCATGTAGTGACGGTAAGCGCCTTTGTCACCCGCGTCGTACTGCAGGCTTGATTCGATATCCTGACGCTCCACCTGCTCGCCAGATTTATCAAACAGGGTCACATCGCGACGGGTCACTTCGGCGATATCGCCCTCTTCCATGAAGATAAAGCGACGGGTCACCGGCAGCAGCGCCAGCTGATCGGAGGCGATAAAGTTCTCGCCCATCCCCAGACCGATCACCATCGGGCTGCCAGAACGCGCGGCCAGAAGGGTGGACGGGTCTCGGCTGTCCATGATCACGGTGCCATATGCGCCGCGCAGGTGCGGGATCGCACGCATCACGGCTTCACGCAGCGTGCCGCCCTGTTCCAGTTCCCAGTGAACCAGGTGGGCGATCACTTCAGTGTCCGTTTCAGAAACGAAGGTATAACCGCGCGCCGTCAGTTCCGCGCGCAGGGGTTCGTGGTTTTCGATGATGCCGTTATGCACCACCACAATGTGTTCAGAGACATGCGGGTGTGCGTTACCTTCTGAAGGTTCACCGTGCGTTGCCCAGCGGGTATGAGCAATACCTGTGCCGCCATGCAGCGGATTGTCTTCCGCTGCCTGCGCCAGCATGTTCACTTTACCGAGGCGACGCAGGCGGGTCAGATGACCTTCTGCATCGACCACTGCCAGACCGGCAGAGTCATAACCACGGTATTCCAGACGACGTAACCCTTCGAGAAGGATTTCAGCAATATCACGCTGCGCAACTGCTCCAACGATTCCACACATAGTTTTATATTCCAGATAGAGGCTTTACGCCTGTGTTGTCGCTGACCTGTTTTGCCCGTTTTATCGGGCGCCCCGAGCCTTGTAGAGAGTGGGGTTATATTTATTAGATACTGCCTTTGGGCGGGGGATTATGTTATCCCCTCTACCCGGATCCTCTCCCCAAAGGGAGAGGTAATAAATGAGTTACTTCTTTTTCACCGGGCGTTTCCAGCCCGGCTTCTGTACCTGCGGCACGCGGCTGATGACCAGCGCGTTATCTGCCACATCGCGCGTAACGGTGGTACCTGCGGCAATCGTGGCGCCATTGCCCACGGTGACCGGGGCCACCAGTTGGCTGTCGGACCCGACAAACACGTCATTACCGATAATCGTTTTAAACTTGTTAGCACCATCGTAGTTACAGGTGATGGTACCGGCGCCGATATTCACGTTGTCACCGATTTCAGCATCGCCCAGGTAAGTAAGATGACCCGCTTTCGAGCCCTTACCCAGACGCGCTTTTTTCATTTCTACGAAATTACCGACATGCGCGCCTTCCAGCAGCTCCGCGCCAGGACGCAGGCGAGCAAACGGCCCAATGGTGCAGGCGGCAGCCAGGTTTGCATCTTCAACCACGCTGTAGGCGCTGATCTCGCAATCGTCGCCAATCACGCTGTTTTTGATCACGCAACCCGCGCCGATCTTCACGCGGTGGCCGAGGGTGACGTTACCTTCAAGAATAACGTTAGTATCGATTTCAATATCGCGCCCGTGATTGAGTACACCACGCAGATCGAAACGTGCCGGATCGCGCAACATAACGCCTGCCAGCAGCAGCTTTTCAGCCTGCTCGGACTGGTAAACGCGCTCCAGACGGGACAGCTGCAGACGGTTGTTCACGCCTTCGACTTCGCTTAAGCGGTCCGGATGCACGGCAGCAATCTCGTGGCCTTCCTGATACGCCATCGCAATAATATCGGTGATGTAGAATTCACCCTGCGCATTGTTGTTGTTCAGGTTTGCCAGCCAGCGCTTCATGTCCGCGCCATTGGCGATCAGGATCCCGGTATTAATTTCCTGGATTTCACGCTGCGCATCGGTGGCATCTTTATGCTCGACAATCCCGGTCACGTTGCCGTTATCACGGGTGATTCGGCCGTAGCCCGTTGGATCGTCCAGCTTGACGGTCAACAGCCCAATGCCGCCCTGCGGTTTTGCTCCACGCAGGCGAGCCAGGGTCTCAACGGAGATCAGCGGCACGTCGCCGTAGAGCATCAGAATGTCTTCATCGTCGGAGAAGAACGGCGAGGCCTGCTGCATGGCGTGACCGGTACCCAGCTGTTCAGCCTGCAGGACCCAGTTGAGTTTGTCGTCACGCAGCGTCTGCTTCAGCAGGTCGCCACCGTGACCGTACACCAGATGGACCTGGCTGGCGCCAAGTTCATTCGCGGCATCAATGACATGCTGCACCATCGCTTTCCCTGCCAGGGTATGCAGCACTTTAGGTAGATCGGAATACATGCGGGTGCCTTTGCCAGCGGCAAGAATGACCACGCTCATCGTATTGTTCAACATACACGTCCTGACTGTAATTTGAGTGAGAAGTAGAACCCTTCGGTGTTGAAAATTCTACATATTTTTCGCCCTAAAATGGAGCGGCGGTAAAACGTACAACATCGCTTGATACGGGCTATTTACCGGTACTTTTTACAGCAGAATAGATAACTTTTCATAAGGAATATAGCGCCGTTTAGCGAAGTCTCCAGCCATCACAACGTGTTAGCCATTTTTTCGTTCCATGAATAAAGCCATGTAAAAACAAAACGCCGTTTTATTTATCTAATTATGTGACAAATGAAAAAGAAACGATGTTTCAACCTGATGATAATAGCGCTCAATTATTACTCAGGAGAATAAAATGAAGTCTACAATACCTCTGGCCCTGATGATGTGCACCACCTTCGCCGCCACTGCTGCCGAGCAGCCGCATGTCTGGAAGGCCATTGCGTTTGGTCAGTCTACGGACGTAAATTTTTCGTCCAACGTGCTGCCCGAAAAGATTGGCGTTAACGATGTCACTGTCGACGGAAAAACGCTGAAGCCGCAAGAGAGTGTCGATCTGGCCAAAGCCATAACCCTGGAAAGCCGAGGCGGTAAAATCGCCAACGCCCATGACGGCCTGACCTTCTTCTATACCGAACTGCCGGCCGGGGAGAATTTTGTCTTACAGGCCAATATCAAGGTGGATCAGTTTGGGCCGGAAAATGGTGCCAAACCTGCCGCACAGGAAGGGGCCGGGCTGCTGGTGCGCGACATTATCGGCACGCCTCGTCAGCAGCCGCTGAAGGCGGGTTACGAAGAGTTTCCTGCCGCCTCGAACCTGGTGATGAACGCCATCATGACTCAGGATAAAAAGGATCATCAGCGGGTGAAGATGCAGGCCATTACTCGCGAGGGGATCACCCGTCCGTGGGGGAATGCCGGTGCCGCCATCAAAAAACAGAGCTATAAGGAAGAGGTCGATCTGAGCCAGACCCCGGAATTCCGCCTGAAGCTGCAGCGCACTAACGATGGGTTTGTCACCGCATGGGCGCCGGTAGGCAGCGACAGCTGGGTGAGCAAGAGCGTGCCGCGCGCCGATCTGATTTCAGTGCAGAATAAGGATCGCTATTACGTCGGCTTCTTTGCCTCCCGCAATGCCAAAATTACGGTGACCGATGCCTCGCTGACCACCTCCAGCGCCAACACCGTCGCGTCCGCCCCGTGGAAAGCAGAGCCATTGCCGCTGCTGGTCCAGCTGGCATCCGCCAACAACAGCCCGTCAGCCGATTACCTGCTGCAGGCGCGCGCCAACGAGGACGGGACTTTTAACGTGCGGCAAAATGAAGTGGTGATCGGGAATGCGAAAGCGGTGAAAGCAGGCGAGATGTATTCTCTGCCAACTCGCCTGGAGCAGACCAGTCACTTTGCTCTCACCTTTACCCCTACGCAGGGCGAGCCCGTGACGCAGCAGTTCAGCGTCGAGCGCATCGCTGAGCGGAAAACCGATATCCTGTACGCCGCTCCGGACGGGAAGCCAGATGCGCAAGGCACAGCCGCTGCGCCGCTAGACTTTGCCACCGCTATCACCCTGCTGGCCCCCGGCGGTAAGCTGGTGCTGAAAAGCGGAGATTATCCCCGCGCCCAGATCCCTCTTACCGCCAGTGGAACTCCCGATAAGCTGAAAACGCTGGAGGCGGACAGTAAAGTGGTGATCCACGGCCTGCTGCTGGACGCCAGCTACTGGCATATCAAGGGAATCGACGTTACGGAGAAAAGTCTGCGTATCCAGGGCAGCCATAACCTGGTTGAACAGGTCACCGCGTATCGCAACGACGATACCGGGATCCAGATATCGTCTCCGGAGAAAATTGGCCGTCCACTGTGGGCAAGCTATAACCGGGTGATCAATTCCGAATCGTATGCCAACCAGGATCCCGGCAAGATTAATGCTGATGGCTTTGCGGTGAAGATGCGGGTTGGCGAAGGCAACCGGCTGGAGAATTGCTATGCGCACGACAATATTGATGACGGCTTTGACCTGTTCAACAAGATTGAAGACGGTGCGAACGGCGTGGTGGTGATCGAGAACTCAGTCGCCAGCAATAATACCAGCAACGGCTTTAAGCTTGGCGGGGAAGGGCAGCCTGTGGCGCACCAGATCCGCAACAGCAAAGCGACGGGCAATCATCTGGATGGCTTCACCGATAACTTTAACCCAGGCAAGCTGGTGGTTGAGAATAACCTTGCGGTGGATAACCAGCGTTTCAACTATATCTTCCGCCCAAGTCCGTACGGCGATGTGACCACGCAGGGAACATTTACCGGCAACGTGTCGATCCGTAACCAGCCAGGACAGTACGATGATGCAGTCGTGGGGATGATTGATAACACGAATTACTTTATTGCCGGGGGCAAAAGCGTCAATACGGAAGGGAAAGAGGTCGATAAAGCTCAGGTGAAAACACAGTAACCAGAGAGGCGCTTCGCTTATCACACGACGGTAAGCGTGGCGCCACCCGGCATATCAGCACTTAGTGGTTGATTGTACCGAAAGAGATCGTCATGCTGCTGAAAAGGGCTATGATTTTGTTGATAATTTTCATGATGGCATCCTGATGTTGTTGGCGTTCAGTTATGTGACATTCATCACAAAACGAAGTCTACTCCTGAACATTTTGCCGATCAAGCTTTTGTGATGTAAATCACAAAATAAATAAAACACCTTTTCAGTTTTGGAATTAATGAAACGCAGCCATAAAAAAAGCCAGCCTGGAAACCAGACTGGCTTTTATGCTTTCAAGCCGGTGTTACATCGCTTTTTTGGTCAACTCGATAACGCGCAGTTTCGCGATCGCTTTGGCCAGCTCTGCAGACGCCTGAGCGTAATCCACGTCGCCATGAGAGCTTTTAATCTGCTCTTCTGCTTTACGCTTCGCTTCCAGAGCTCGCGCTTCGTCGAGATCCTGGCCACGAATTGCGGTATCAGCCAGTACGGTCACGCTACCAGGTTGCACTTCAATAATGCCGCCTGACAGATAGATAAACTCTTCATGACCGAACTGTTTAACGATGCGGATCATACCAGGCTTAATGGCGGTGAGCAGCGGGGCGTGACCCGGGAAAATACCCAGTTCACCTTCGCTACCCGTTACCTGGATTTTTTCGACCAGACCAGAGAACATTTGTTGCTCTGCGCTGACGACATCCAGGTGGTATGTCATTGCCATATCACCCTCCGATTAAGGCGTTAAAGTTTTTTGGCTTTTTCCACGGCTTCGTCAATGGAACCGACCATATAGAACGCCTGCTCCGGCAGGTGATCGTATTCGCCTTCCATGATGCCTTTAAAGCCACGGATGGTGTCTTTCAGCGCAACATATTTGCCCGGGGAACCGGTAAATACTTCTGCTACGAAGAACGGCTGGGACAGGAAGCGCTGGATCTTACGTGCGCGTGCTACCACCAGTTTGTCTTCTTCAGACAGTTCATCCATACCCAGGATGGCGATGATGTCTTTCAGTTCCTGATAACGTTGCAGCAGGGACTGTACGCCACGCGCGGTGTCGTAGTGTTCCTGACCAACGACCAGTGGATCCAGCTGACGGCTGGTGGAATCCAGCGGGTCAACGGCCGGGTAGATACCCAGAGACGCGATCTGACGGCTCAGTACCACGGTTGCATCTAAGTGAGCAAAGGTGGTTGCTGGAGATGGGTCAGTCAAGTCATCCGCAGGTACGTATACCGCCTGAACAGAGGTGATAGAACCGGTTTTGGTAGAGGTGATACGTTCCTGCAGAACACCCATCTCTTCCGCCAGGGTCGGCTGGTAGCCTACCGCTGATGGCATACGACCCAGCAGTGCAGATACTTCTGTACCGGCCAGGGTATAACGGTAGATGTTGTCAACGAACAGCAGTACGTCACGACCTTCGTCACGGAACTTCTCAGCCATGGTCAGACCGGTCAGCGCAACGCGCAGACGGTTTCCTGGTGGCTCGTTCATCTGGCCATAAACCAGGGACACTTTGTCCAGAACGTTGGAGTCGGTCATTTCGTGGTAGAAGTCGTTACCCTCACGAGTACGCTCACCCACGCCTGCAAACACGGAGTAACCGGAGTGCTCGATCGCGATGTTACGGATCAGCTCCATCATGTTTACGGTTTTACCTACACCCGCACCGCCGAACAGACCAACTTTACCGCCCTTCGCGAACGGACACATCAGGTCGATAACTTTGATGCCGGTTTCCAGCAGTTCCTGAGAGCTTGACAGCTCTTCATAGGATGGAGCCGGACGGTGAATAGCCCAACGATCTTCTTCGCCGATGTCGCCTTTCATGTCGATCGGCTGACCCAGGACGTTCATAATACGACCCAGAGTTGCTTTACCTACCGGGACTTCGATCGGGTGCTCGAGGTCTTTAACATCCAGACCACGACGCAGACCGTCGGAAGAACCCATGGCGATGGTACGCACGATACCGCCGCCGAGCTGCTGCTGAACTTCCAGCACCAGGCTCTCGTTACCATTCTGAACCTCAAGAGCATCGTACACGCGCGGTACGGCATCCTGAGGGAATTCGACGTCAACCACGGCGCCGATTACCTGGACAATTTTTCCAGTAGCCATCTTGAATCCTCTACGAATTAACCTGGTTATACCGCGGATGCACCACCGACGATTTCGGTGAGTTCCTGAGTAATGCTGGCCTGACGAGCTTTGTTGTATACCAACTGCAGCTCTTTAATCAGGCTGCCGCCATTGTCGGTCGCGGCTTTCATCGCCACCATACGTGCGGCCTGCTCGCTGGCCAGGTTTTCTACCACACCCTGATAAACCTGAGATTCAACATAACGACGCAGCAGGGTATCCAGCAGCGGTTTAGGATCGGGCTCATACAGGTAATCCCAGGATTTACGCTTCAGCTCACCGTCTTCTGATGCCGGTAATGGCAGCAGCTGCGTGAGGGTCGGAACCTGAGACATGGTGTTAATAAATTTGTTGCTGACAACGTACAGCCTGTCCAGACGGCCTTCATCAAAGGCCTGCAACATCACTTTTACCGGGCCGATCAGTTCGGACAGGGACGGGTTATCACCCATACCGGTCACCTGGGCGACGATATTGCCGCCTACGGAATTGAAGAAAGAAACGCCTTTAGAGCCGATCATCGCGATATCGCTCTGAACGCCTTTATCAGACCAGACTTTCATATCCGCCAGCAGCTTTTTGAACAGGTTAATGTTCAAGCCACCGCACAAACCACGGTCGGTAGACACCACCAGGTAGCCCACGCGCTTAACGTCGCGTTCTTCCAGGTAAGGGTGCTTATATTCCAGATTACCGTTTGCAAGGTGACCAATCACTTTACGCATGGTATCTGCATAAGGACGGCTGGCAGCCATACGCTCCTGCGATTTACGCATTTTGGAAGCGGCGACCATCTCCATCGCTTTAGTGATTTTTTGCGTATTCTGGACGCTTGCGATCTTACTACGTATCTCTTTTGCGCCGGCCATGAGCTTCTCCTCAATGCCTTGCGGTCTGCCCTAAGACAGACCGCCAGACTTTACCAGGACTGGGTTGCTTTGAAGGAATCGAGCAGGCTTTTCAGCTTGCCTTCGATCTCGTCGTTATAGCCACCGGACTGGTTGATCTCTTGCATCAGTGGAGCATGATCACGGTCAGCGTAAGCCAGCAGAGCGGCTTCGAAGCTACCGATTTTCGCCAGTTCTACATCCCCCAGATAACCACGTTCTGCTGCGAACAGTACCAGGCCCTGCTGTGCAACGGACATAGGGGCATACTGTTTCTGTTTCAGCAGCTCGGTCACTTTCTGACCATGGTCAAGCTGTTTACGGGTTGCATCATCAAGGTCAGACGCAAACTGGGAGAACGCTGCAAGCTCACGATACTGTGCCAGCGCGGTACGGATACCACCGGACAGTTTCTTGATGATCTTGGTCTGCGCTGCACCACCCACACGGGATACGGAGATACCTGGGTTAACTGCCGGACGAATACCGGAGTTAAACAGGTTAGTTTCCAGGAAGATCTGACCATCGGTAATCGAGATTACGTTGGTCGGAACGAACGCAGAAACGTCACCCGCCTGGGTTTCGATGATTGGCAGCGCGGTCAGAGAACCGGTCTGGCCTTTCACTTCACCTTTGGTGAAGTTCTCAACGTATTCCGCGTTAACGCGGGATGCACGCTCCAGCAGACGGGAGTGCAGATAGAATACGTCGCCCGGGAATGCTTCACGTCCTGGTGGACGACGGAGCAGCAGGGAAACCTGACGGTAAGCAACAGCCTGTTTAGACAGGTCATCGTAAACGATCAGTGCATCTTCACCGCGGTCACGGAAGTATTCGCCCATGGCGCAACCGGCATACGGAGACAGATATTGCAGCGCAGCGGATTCAGAAGCGGTTGCAACAACAACGATGGTGTTAGCCAGCGCGCCGTGCTCTTCCAGTTTACGCACCACGTTCGAAATGGTGGACGCTTTCTGGCCGATAGCCACGTACACACATTTGATGCCGGAATCACGCTGGTTGATGATCGCATCGACAGCCATCGCGGTTTTACCGGTCTGACGGTCACCGATGATCAGCTCACGCTGGCCACGGCCGATTGGAATCATCGCATCAACGGATTTATAACCGGTCTGCACCGGCTGGTCGACAGACTGACGTTCGATAACGCCTGGTGCGATAACTTCGATTGGCGAGAAGCCATCGTTATCAACCGGACCTTTACCGTCGATTGGTGCACCCAGGGTGTTCACCACGCGACCCAGCAGGCCACGGCCAACCGGAACTTCAAGAATACGGCCAGTACACTTAACCTTCATGCCTTCGGCGAGGTCAGCATACGGACCCATCACAACTGCACCTACGGAGTCGCGCTCCAGGTTCAGTGCGATAGCGTAACGGTTACCCGGCAGGGAAATCATCTCACCCTGCATACAATCGGCCAGGCCGTGGATGCGGATAACACCGTCGCTTACAGAAACAATAGTACCTTCGTTGTGAGCTTCACTCACAACACTGAACTGAGCAATGCGCTGCTTGATCAGTTCGCTGATTTCGGTGGAATTCAGTTGCATGCTCCAGTCCCCTTAAGACTGCAAGACGTCTGCAAGGCGCTCAAGACGGCCGCGTACGCTGCCATCAATGACCATATCACCCGCTCGGATGATTACGCCCGCCATTACAGACTTATCGATATTGCAATTCAGCTTCACTTTGCGTGACAAACGTTTTTCCATCGCAACGGTGATTTTCGAAAGCTGCTCTTTACTCAGTTCAGTTGAAGAAGTTACATGAACTTCAACGGTCGCTTCACTGAGGGCACGTAAGTGCTCGAACTGCTCAAGAACATCCGGGAGCGCTTTAAGACGACCATTTTCAGCCATTACCCGAATCAGGTTCTGACCGTTGGTGTCCAGCTGCTCACCGCAAATGGCGATGAACGAACTGGCGAGGGTTTCCGGTGCCAGTGCACCTGAAAGCATCTCAGCCATGTGTTCGTTTTTCGTTACCTCAGCGGCAAACGCCAGCATATTCTGCCAGCGATCGACATTTTGGTGTTCGATAGCAAAGTCAAAAGCTGCTTTGGCGTAGGGGCGAGCTACCGTAATAAATTCAGACATCAGCCCCTCCCTCCTTACAGTTCAGCGACAAGTTTGTCCACGATGTCGCTGTTAGCAGCTTCATCCACGGAACGTTCGATGATCTTCTCGGCGCCAGCAACAGCCAGAATCGCAACCTGCTTACGCAGTTCTTCACGAGCACGTTTACGCTCAGCATCAATTTCTGCCTGCGCTTGTGCCACGATCTTAGTGCGTTCCTGTTCTGCTTCAGCTTTCGCTTCGTCCAGGATCTGAGAACGACGTTTGTTCGCCTGCTCGATGATTACCTGGGCTTCCGCTTTCGCTTTTTTCAGCTGGTCGGTCGCGTTGGCCTGTGCAAGGTCCAAATCTTTCTTAGCACGTTCTGCAGAAGCCAGGCCGTCAGCAATTTCTTTCTGACGTTTTTCGATGGCTGCCATTAAAGGCGGCCAAACGTACTTCATGCAGAACCAGACAAAGATAACAAACGCGATGGCCTGGCCGAGGATTGTTGCGTTCATGTTCACAGCACAATACCTCTTTAAATTTACAACTGTGGCTTAGGGTTTAAATCTACTACTACGCGACAGCAAACATCACGTACAGACCCAGACCTACAGCGATCATCGGGATAGCATCCACCAGACCCATAACGATAAAGAACTGAGTACGCAGCAGAGGAATCAGATCCGGTTGACGCGCTGCGCCTTCCAGGAATTTGCCCCCGAGGATGCCGATACCGATCGCAGCACCGATAGCCGCCAGACCCATCATCACAGCGGCAGCCATGTACAGCAGATCCATATTCAGGTTTTCCATGACAGTCTCCAGTTTGTTTCAGTTAAAACGTAGTAGTGTTGGTAAAGAATCAGTGCTCTTCAGACGCCATCGAGAGATAGACGATCGTCAGAACCATGAAGATAAAGGCTTGCAGCGTAATAATCAGGATGTGGAAAATGGCCCAAGGCACATTCAGAATCCACTGTGACCACCACGGCAGAAGACCCGCGATCAGAATGAAAATCAGCTCACCCGCATACATGTTGCCGAACAGTCGCAGACCGAGAGAAATCGGTTTGGACAGCAGGCTAACGCCTTCCAGGATCAGGTTGACCGGAATAAACGCCCAGTGGTTGAACGGCTGCAAGGTAAGCTCTTTCACGAAGCCGCCTACGCCTTTCATTTTGATGCTGTAGAAAAGAATCAGGATAAACACGCCCAGCGCCATCGACAGTGTAATGTTCACGTCCGCAGACGGCACCACACGCAGGGCAGGCAGACCGAAGATGTGCTCACCGATGAACGGCAGCAGGTCAATCGGTAACAGGTCCATCAGGTTCATCAGGAAGACCCACACAAAGACGGTCAGCGCCAGCGGTGCAATCACCTTGCTCTTGCCGTGGTACATGTCTTTGACGCTACCATGGACGAAGCCAATGATCATTTCGATGAAAGTCTGGAATTTTCCTGGTACGCCGCTGGTCGCACGCTTCGCAACGCCGCGGAAAACGGCCAGGAACAGCAGACCCAGTACCACCGAGAAGAACATGGAGTCGATATTGATCGTCCAGAAGGTGGCTGGGGGGTTATGCGGATCCACCAGCGAGAATGTACGCAGGTCCATCTGAAGGTTATTCAGATGGTGTCCTATGTAATCCTGCGGCGTCATATTTTCTGAAGCCATGATGCCTTTACCCTTTGTTATTGATTACAGCTGGCGCCAGAACTTGTACCACCAGCACCAAAACCCACGTCACTATCAGCGGCAGAAAGACCACTTTAAAAACCGCCAGCGCCACCACCAGGAGGGCAAAGGTCAGCAACACCTTACACACTTCGCCAAGCGCGAAGGACCAGGCCATGCGGCCTTTGGCGGGTGTATGCGCCTGATGACGCCAGGCAAAAATCATAAACAACATATTCGGCACAACAACTGCCAAACCTCCGCTCACCGCAGAGATGCCCCAGAAGGGGTCTTTGAGGCAGAACAGCAATCCACTTGCTATCACCGCCAGTAACTGAATGAACAGAAGCTTACGAGCAACGTTTCGACTCAAGAGCGACACTGACATCACGTTTTTACTCCTGCCCACTTCGAGGTATGTCGCGTGTCGTATAAAACGTTCTTTAAGGCTCAGAGTCAAGCAGCAAAAAGCGGTCAAATTATACGGTGCGGCCCCGTGATTTCAAACAATAAGTAGCGAAAAGGTGAATAAATGTTTAAATATTTTTCTGCGACCCTATTTCTTAACTTTTCGTTAAACCGTGAATGACTCATTAAAACTGCAAACCGCGTAGAAACATCGGCAATAAAGCGTGCACGTGATCACAAAACAGGCATTTACGCTAAGGTATGACAAATCAAATAAGTAAATCGCCATATTTCATCTTTCTGATATTAAAGACTAATTTGCGTAACTTTTTCCAAAACAGCCCGGTATACAATGAAAACCTTTTATTGACATTTATAATAAAAATTTAACATTACATTCTTGTTACGCGCGCCTACTTTTAGCAGGCTGATATTTTCAGGGTTTATTATATTTTGGGTCAACGCCCTGCTCAGGTTAACCCAAAGAAAAACCACGGTAAAAAAGTGGTTAAATATGCGCTGTGTACTTCTTATCCTTTCGCGTATTTTTTAACATACTAAGAACAGCACAAATTCCACATTTTTTATTATTTTTTTAAAAATTGTTTGGCTTAATGACCACCAGATGACGCTCCCCTTCCAGCTGAGGGACACGCAGCTTAATCGCGGATTCGACAGCGAATCCCACAGGCATGTGCGCAATTTCGTCTTCCGGCAACACCCCTTTCAGGGCGTAGAAGCGTCCGTTTTGCGCAGGCAAATGCTTGCACCAGCTGATCATATCATTGAGCGAAGCGAAGGCACGGCTGATGACGCCATCAAACGGCGGCTCTGCCGGAAAGTCCTCTACCCTGCTCTGCACCGGATGAACATTTTCAAGCTTCAGCTCGTGCTGAACCTGACGCAGGAAGCGTACGCGCTTACCCAGGCTGTCCAGCAGCGTGAACTGGCACTCAGGACGCACGATAGAGAGCGGAATACCCGGAAGACCCGGACCCGTGCCAACATCGATAAAACGCTCGCCCTGAAGGTGTGGTGCTACAACGATGCTGTCGAGGATATGGCGAATCAACATCTCGTTGGGATCGCGCACCGAGGTGAGATTATAGGCCTTGTTCCATTTGTTGAGCATATCGACATACCCCACCAGCTGGTTTTTCTGGTGATCGGTGAGCGAAATACCGGCTTGATCCAGCAGACGAGTGAGTTTGTTGAGCACGGTGAATACCTGTTGAGAGTCGTGTTGGCGGGTGGCGCTATGCTGACCCGCCCTACGAAGTTCTGTAGGCCCGGATCGCAACGCGTCACCGGGCAATAATTACGGTTACGCGCTGCGGCGTAACATTCCCTGTTTTTTCAGCCAGACCAGCAGAATCGAGATGGCCGCAGGCGTGACGCCTGAAATGCGCGTTGCCTGTCCAATGGACGACGGTTTATGGTCATTCAGCTTGGCGATCACCTCGTTGGAGAGGCCATTCACCAGCCGATAGTCCAGCGTTGCCGGCAGGATCGTATTCTCGTTACGCTGCTGCTTGTCGATCTCGTCCTGCTGACGGGCAATGTAGCCTTCGTACTTCACCTGGATTTCAACCTGCTCGGCGGCCTGTACATCGTCCAGCCCTGGGGCGAACGGTGTCAGCTGAATCAGCTTTTCATAGGTCATCTCCGGACGACGGAGCAAATCTTCACCGCTGGCTTCGCGGGAGAGCGGTGCCGACAGGTGAGCATTCACTTCGGCTACGGAATCCGTAGTTGGGTTAACCCAGGTGGATTTCAGACGCTGACGCTCACGCTCGATGCTTTCCAGCTTCTCGTTGAAACGCGCCCAGCGAACGTCGTCTACCAGACCCAGCTCACGACCCATTTCGGTCAGGCGCAGGTCGGCGTTGTCTTCACGCAGCATCAGACGGTATTCCGCGCGAGAGGTAAACATACGGTACGGCTCTTTGGTACCGAGGGTGCAGAGGTCGTCCACCAGCACGCCCAGGTAAGCCTGCGAACGTCCCGGCGCCCAGCCTTCTTTCTCGGCAGAGAAACGCGCGGCGTTCAGACCGGCCAGCAGACCCTGAGCGGCAGCTTCTTCGTAGCCGGTGGTGCCGTTGATCTGCCCTGCGAAGAACAGACCTTCGATAAATTTGCTTTCCAGGGTTGGCTTCAGGTCACGCGGATCGAAGAAATCGTACTCAATGGCATAGCCCGGACGCACGATCTTCGCATTTTCCATCCCCTGCATCGAGCGGACGATTTGCATCTGAACGTCGAACGGCAGGCTGGTGGAGATCCCGTTGGGATAGATCTCGTTGGAGGTTAGCCCTTCCGGCTCGAGGAAGATCTGGTGCTGGTTACGATCGGCAAAGCGCATCACTTTGTCTTCGATCGACGGGCAGTAACGTGGCCCGATCCCTTCGATCACGCCAGCATACATCGGACTACGATCGAGGTTATTGCGGATCACGTCATGGGTTTTTTCGTTGGTGTGGGTGACGTAGCACGGCACCTGACGCGGATGTTGATCCACATTGCCCATGAACGAGAAGACCGGCATTGGATTATCACCGTGTTGCTGGGCCAGCACGCTGAAGTCAATGGTGCGGGCGTCAATACGTGGCGGCGTGCCGGTTTTCAGGCGGCTGACGCGCAGCGGCAGCTCGCGCAGTCGGCGCGATAGCGGAATGGACGGCGGATCGCCTGCACGGCCACCGCTGTAGTTATCCAGACCGATATGAATTTTGCCATCGAGGAACGTCCCGACGGTCAGCACGACGGCTTTGGCACGGAACTTAAGCCCCATCTGGGTTACAGCGCCAACGACACGATCGTTCTCGACGATCAGATCTTCAACCGCCTGTTGGAAGATCATCAGGTTCGGCTGATTCTCCAGCGCAGTGCGCACCGCCTGACGGTACAGCACGCGGTCGGCCTGTGCACGGGTCGCACGGACGGCGGGACCTTTGCTCGCGTTTAGTATCCTAAACTGGATACCCGCATGATCGATTGCGGTCGCCATCAGGCCGCCAAGCGCATCCACTTCTTTTACCAGGTGTCCTTTCCCAATGCCGCCAATCGCCGGATTACAGGACATCTGTCCCAGCGTGTCGATATTGTGTGTCAGAAGCAGGGTCTGTTGACCCATACGCGCTGCGGCCATCGCGGCCTCAGTGCCTGCATGACCCCCGCCAATGATGATGACGTCAAAAGGATCCTGATAAAACATGCTTTCCTGCCTTGCGTAAAGCGGTTTGAAAATGGATTGAAGCCCGGGCCGTGGATTCTACTCAACTTTAGTCGTTCGAGAAAGCACTGGGATCCTGACTATTAAAAAGAAGATCTTTCTATTTAGAGATCTGTTTTATTATGATCTCTTATTAGGATCGCGGTTTTCTGTGGGTAAGCCGGATCTCACGATTAAGATCATGCGGTTAGGAAGGATCGTTTGCTGTGAATGATCGGTGATCCTGCGACGTATAAGCTGGGATCAAAAAGGCATGTTATGCACAGGCCAAAAAGTCACCAACGGTTGTTCATGGGATAACTACCGGTTGATCAAAGCTTTTAACCAGAGTTATCCACAACTGATCGCACGATCTTTAATCGTTTTAGAGTAATTTTTTCCATTCTGCCAGCCAGATCTCGGCTGGATCTTCCGGAATATCGTGATCGAGGATGTTGATCTTCAGCGTTTCGCCGATCTGTTGCGCTCCGCAGGTCTTCATTTCCGTCTCAACTTTCTCAACGGCACCGCAGAAGGTGTCATATTCCCGACTGCCAAGGCCAATCGCCCCGAAACGGACGTTCGCCAGGTCAGGTTGCTGCTCTTTTAACTCTTCATATAAAGGCAGCAGGTTATCCGGAAGATCCCCGGCACCGTGCGTTGAGGTGATCAACAGCCAGATCCCGTCGATCGGCAGATCTTCTAATAACGGTCCGTGCAGCGTTTGTGTCGATAAGCCGGCATCTTCCAGCTTTTCGGCCAGGTGTTCCGCGACATATTCAGCGCCGCCAAGGGTGCTGCCGGTAATGAGAGTTACATCCGCCATGATCGACCACTCCTGAGTTCAGAGTGGCGTATTGTACGCTGTGAATGCCCTGGGATCTACCTGTGGAAAATGTGGTAATTATTTTGCCCGGCTACGGGCGGATAGTACGCATGATCGGGTTCTGCAGGGAGATCAGCGTCTCGGTGGACTGAATTTCATCAATTGTTTGGATCTTGTTGATAAGTACCTGCTGCAGGGCATCGATCGATCGGCACATCACCTTTATAAAGATGCTGTAGTGCCCGGTGGTGTAATAGGCCTCGGTGACTTCATCCAGCGCGTTTAACTTTGCCAGAGCCGAAGGATAGTCTTTCGCGCTTTTGAGGATGATGCCGATAAAGCAGCACACGTCGTACCCCAGATGCTTCGGGCTGACGTCAATATGCGCCCCGATAATGATCCCTGCCTGTTTCATCTTCTCAACGCGCACGTGTATGGTGCCAGGGCTGACGCCAAACTGTTTTGCCAGTTCGGCATAGGCGGTACGGGCGTTGGCCATCAGGGCTTCCAGGATGCCGCGGTCCAGATTGTCGATCTGATAATTTTCCATAGCTTTTTCTTATGAAGATTAATGAATAACTCTATATTAGCGGGTATTTTTATCGAATCAAAAGCGTTGTCGTCATTTTATTGTTGGTTTATTGAAAGCGAGACTTTTTTGTTGCTTAATCAGTGCCAACAGGACGCAGGAGTATAAATAATGAAAACCGCTTACATCGCACAACAACGCCAGATCAGTTTCGTAAAATCCCATTTTTCCCGCCAGCTGGAAGAGAAGCTTGGCCTGATTGAAGTTCAGGCTCCAATTTTAAGCCGTGTGGGCGACGGGACGCAGGACAACTTGTCTGGTTGCGAAAAAGCGGTACAGGTGAAAGTGAAAACACTGCCCGACGCCCAGTTCGAAGTGGTTCATTCACTGGCGAAGTGGAAGCGACAAACCCTGGGACAACACGACTTCAGCGCGGGCGAAGGGCTTTACACGCACATGAAAGCCCTTCGCCCCGATGAAGACCGCCTTACTGCTATTCACTCTGTTTACGTCGACCAGTGGGACTGGGAACGCGTAATGGGTGATGGCGAACGTCATACCCGCACGCTGACATCAACGGTAGAAGCTATCTATGCCGGGATCAAAGCCACTGAAGCAGCAGTCAGTAAAGAGTTTGGGTTAACCCCGTTCCTGCCGGAGACTATTCAGTTTATCCACAGTCAGGATCTGCTGAGCCGTTTCCCGGATCTGGATGCTAAAGGCCGTGAGCGAGCGATTGCTAAAGAGCTGGGCGCGGTATTCCTGATTGGGATCGGCGGCAAACTGTCACATGGTCAGCGCCACGACGTACGTGCTCCGGATTATGATGACTGGAGCAGCGAAGGCGACAGCGGTTTCGCAGGGCTGAACGGCGATATTCTGGTATGGAACCCGGTGCTGGAAGATGCGTTTGAGCTCTCCTCTATGGGGATCCGCGTGGACGCCGAGGCGCTGCAGCGTCAGCTGGCTATCACCGGTGATGACGATCGTTTGCAGCTGGAGTGGCATCAGGCCCTGCTGCGTGGTGAGATGCCGCAGACCATTGGTGGCGGTATTGGCCAGTCTCGCCTGACCATGCTCCTGCTGCAGCTGTCACACATCGGCCAGGTTCAGTGTGGCGTCTGGCCACAGCAGGTTCGCGACAGCGTGGATGCGCTGCTGTAATTAGCGTTTCCAGCGCCGTAATAAACGGCTTCGTAACCCGGTATCAAAGCGCCAGATATGATCGAAGATGCGCATGATGCCGGGTTTTCCATGGGTGGACATTGCCACTGCATGAAAACGATGCTGATGTTCCCGCTGCAGCACCTTTATTTGACTCACCACCTCATCCGGCAGCCGCTGGGCAATAAAATCCGAGATCACCACCGCATCTGCGTCATACCACTCTCCGCCCTGCATACGCTCGATAACGGCGCGAAAACAGCTGGCGAGATCGGTACCGCCGCGAAAGCGCTGGCTTAAAAAACGGATCGCCTGCTCCAGACCCTGCTCACCCGAGAGTTCATAACCCACGACCTCGCTGGAAAACAGCATGATATAGCAGCGCCGTCTGTCGGCGAGGGCGACGCGCATCAGCGCCAGGCAAAAGGCTTTGGCGCACTGCTCATTGAAGCCGCCCATTGAACCAGAGGTGTCCACACAGACGATAAACGGCCCGCGCGGCTGCTCGTCGAAATCCTGATGCACTGCCGGGCGCTGACTCACTTTCTCGTGCCAGGCATCCCCATGCAGACGATAAGTCAGCAGCTGCTTTTCAACCAGTCGACGGTAAAATTCATACTCAAGCTCCGATATGCCGAGGGTGGCCAGCTCCGGCGGCAGCAGGCGCAGAATATCGTCGCTCTGCTGTAACCCGTCCACCTGTTCCGGCACCGTCGCCGGTTCGCGCACCAGGGTGCGGAAGGTTTCCAACGGGGCATCCTTTTTTGGCACCGACTTCGCCTCACGCGAACGGCCCAGCTGTTCCGCCAGCTGCATCAGCTCCGGCTGCTGTGCCAGAAAGTCGCCATAGCGGACGATAAGCTGATAATCCCCGCGTTTAAGCTGCCCCGCGCTCATATCCCAGAGTCGCCCGGCGGAATTTTCGTTCTCAACCAGCACCGGCTCCAGTGCCCCGGTCAATGTCATGCGCTCCTGTACTTCGCTGAGGAGCTGTTCGCGCTCTTCTTCCAGCAGTTGCTGATTGAGCGACGTGGCCTGGACCACCAGACTCAGTCGCCAGCGCTGTAAAAACAGCGTGTGCAGGGCGGGCGTGAAGGTGGCGTTATCGGCTACCAGCTGTCGGGCCTGGCTGGCGTACGGGGAATGTAATCGGTCCAGCAAGGTCAGGATCTGCGGCAGCTGCACAATCAGCTGCGGCGTCGAGAGCATCTGACTCGCCTGATAACACATCACCTCTTCGGTCAGCTCCGGCGGGACGCGGGTGTCTTTCAGGCGTTTACGTAAGTTATCCCGCCAGCGGGGGAGATCGTCGGTGATGGCGGTTTTAAGTCTGGGAAATTTTTCAAAAAAGACCACCAGCTGCGGCGAGGCCAGCAAGGCGAGGATGATCTCTTCGATCAGCCCCTCCTCACCGACGGCCAGCATGATATTGAGCGTATCCAGCGTCAGCATTGACGCGCCTGTTTAATCTGTGCGATCACATCCTGCAGGCTGGATTCAATGCGCCCCAGCCAGTCGCTGTGAATAAAGAGGCATTTTTGCTGTTCGCTAAAGCGGGTGTGCTGCAGGTGCCACTGATTATCCAGCGCTTCCAGTTGCTGTTTTATCTCTTCCGGAACGCTTTCCGATGTGGTGCCGGGCAGCGCCAGTCGCGATCCCTGCAGGCTGACGTCACGGATCACCAGATGCAGGCTGCCGTCCACTTCCATATTGAGCTGCTGGGCAAAGCCGATGCCGTTGAGTTTGCCGCGGATCTCCCCGCCTTTGCTCAGCCACAGGGAGAGGGCTTCCCGCTCGAGAGTGATATGAATCACCTGCATTTCATGGAGCTTAAGCGGCTGTTGGAGCAGCAGCGTCAAAGTGGTATCGGTCAGATCGTCCGGCAATTCGTAATGGGGTTTCCGGGCGAACATACCGCTCTGGCGGCTGACCCTCAGGGCCGTTTTATCGCTTTGCTGCTGTTGCAGCTGGATGCGGCGCTGGGTAATGGCCCCGAGCTGGTTGAGCATCTCCTGCTGTCCCCAGGCGTGCCCGGTCATCAATACGTCCAGCTGCTGCTGCATCAGGTTCATACCGCTGGCATCATGCCACAGGCAATCTTTCAGCAGGATCAGATCGATGGGAGCAACCGCATCGCGGCCACTGAACAGGGCGCTGGCCTGCAGCAGGCGAATGGCTTTTTTCCAGCGGCGGTCAGACACGTAGGGAGCGCCCGGCAGGGTATCCAGCTGTTGGCGCAGCATAAAGACCAGGTCGAACACCGCATCCGGTAGCGTGATTTTGCCGATATCGTGCTGCCACTGCTGGTACTCTTCGTCCGTAACCTGCAGCGCGGCGGGCACCGGGTTGTCGTTCTCATTCTGCTGGGTAATCAGCAGCGAGCGAAAGTTCGCTTTGTCCTGTACTTTGTCGAGCCACAGGCGGATCAGCATGCGGTCATACAGGGCTTCCAGGCTGCTGTCGGCTTCGGGCAGTTCGTTGGAGGCGGCCACCAGCAGGCGCATCGGGATTTTCTCTTCATGCGCACCATTCCGGAACCGACGTTCGTTGATGGCGGTCAGCAGGGTATTCAGGATCGCCGGGCCGGCTTTCCAGATCTCATCGAGAAAAACGATCTCTGCTTCCGGGAGATAGCCCGCCGTCAGACGTTCATAGCGCCCTTCATCTTTTAATGCCTGAATCGAAAGTGGGCCAAAGACCTCTTCCGGAGTTGAAAAACGGGTCATCAGGTATTCAAATGCCCGGGCATGTTGAAAAGCGAATTTCAGGCGGCGGGCTATCAGGCTTTTGGCAATGCCGGGCGGCCCCAGCAGAAAGACACTTTCGCCGCTCAGCGCCGCCAGTAAACAGAGGCGGATGGCGTGGCTGCGTTCAAACAGCCCTTTTTCCAGCGCGCTGCTGAGGCGGGAAATTCTTTCTGCTAATAAATGAGTGTGAGCCATAATTGTTTTGCATCCTTTCGCCGTAGAGTCGGCTAATTGAAGCGAGTATAGACGTTTCGGTCAGGGCTGGTAATAGACTGAACTGCGGTGCTATTTTCTTTGCGCTATGTTAATGCGGTTGCATTTAGGGGTACGATTTTGCGATTAATCGTGCATACTGTGCGCCTTTTGTGGGCCAAGGGACTAAGCACACATTTGTTATATAAACGAAAAAGACTAGTCTATGAGCACTGATAATAAGCAATCATTACCCGCAATAACGCTCGCGGCGATTGGGGTTGTCTACGGTGATATCGGCACCAGCCCGCTTTATACGCTTCGTGAATGTCTGTCCGGCCAGTTTGGTTTTGGTGTTGAACGTGACGCTGTATTTGGTTTTTTGTCACTTATCTTCTGGCTGCTGATCCTGGTTGTTTCTGTTAAATATCTCTCTTTCGTGATGCGGGCTGATAACGCCGGCGAAGGCGGGATCCTGACGCTGATGTCACTCGCCGGGCGCCACACGTCCGCCAGAATGACCTCGTTCCTGGTCATCATTGGCCTGGTTGGCGGCAGCTTTTTCTTCGGAGAAGTGGTGATCACGCCAGCTATCTCGGTGCTGTCGGCGATAGAGGGGCTTGAGATTATCGCGCCGCAGCTTGATGCATGGGTTGTGCCGCTGGCCATCATTGTCCTGACGCTACTGTTTGTGATCCAGAAGCACGGTACCGGGCTGGTGGGGAAACTCTTCGCGCCGATTATGCTGTCCTGGTTCCTGATCCTTGCGGCGCTGGGGTTACGCAGCATTATTGCCAACCCGGACGTACTGCACGCGCTGAACCCTCTCTGGGCGGTCAACTTCTTCCTTGAATACAAGATGGTGTCGTTTGTGGCGCTGGGCGCGGTGGTGCTTTCTATTACCGGCGTTGAAGCGCTGTATGCGGATATGGGCCACTTCGGTAAACTGCCTATCCGCGTGGCCTGGTTTTCTGTGGTGCTGCCGTCGCTGGTGCTGAACTACTTTGGCCAGGGCGCGCTGTTGCTTAAAAATCCGGAAGCGATTAAAAACCCGTTCTTCCTGCTGGCACCGGACTGGGCGCTGGTACCGATGCTTATCCTCGCAACGCTGGCCACCGTGATTGCCTCTCAGGCGGTCATCTCCGGCGTGTTTTCCCTGACGCGTCAGGCCGTGCGCCTGGGCTATCTCTCGCCAATGCGCATCATCCATACCTCGGAGATGGAGTCGGGCCAGATTTATATTCCTTTCATTAACTGGCTGCTCTATACCGCAGTTGTCATCGTTATCGTCAGCTTTGAACATTCCAGTAACCTGGCGGCGGCATACGGTATTGCCGTTACCGGTACGATGGTGCTGACCTCCATTCTCTCCACCACCGTGGCGTACCGAAACTGGCACTGGAATAAATTCCTCGTGGGGATGATTCTGGTGGGCTTCCTGTGCATTGACGTGCCGTTGTTCTCCGCGAACCTCGACAAGATTGTCTCCGGTGGCTGGCTGCCGCTGACGCTGGGTCTGGTGATGTTCATTGTGATGACCACCTGGAAGAGTGAGCGCTTCCGACTGCTGCGCCGGATGCATGAACACGGTAATTCTCTCGAGGCGATGATCGCCTCGCTGGAGAAATCGCCGCCGGTACGCGTGCCGGGCACGGCGGTGTACATGTCCCGTGCGTTGAACGTCATTCCGTTCGCGCTGATGCACAATCTTAAGCACAACAAGGTCCTGCATGAGCGGGTGATCCTGCTGACGCTGCGCACCGAAGATGCGCCGTATGTGCATAACGTCCGTCGGGTGCAGATAGAGCAGCTCTCGCCGACCTTCTGGCGGGTGGTGGCTAGCTACGGCTGGCGTGAAACCCCGAATGTGGAAGAGGTGTTCCACCGCTGTGGGTTGGAGGGCTTAAGCTGTCGGATGATGGAAACCTCCTTCTTTATGTCGCACGAGTCGCTGATTATCGGCAAACGCCCCTGGTATCTGCGCCTGCGTGGCAGGCTCTATCTTATCCTCCAGCGTAATGCCCTGCGTGCGCCCGACCAGTTCGAAATCCCGCCTAACCGTGTGATTGAGTTAGGCACTCAGGTCGAGATTTAATATCCTCTGCAGTCTGATGTCCTCACCCCAACCCTCTCCCACAGGGAGAGGGTGCAAACCTAAAAAACGGTAACCAGAGGGTTACCGTTTTGCATTTACCTCCTCCCGCATTTCACTTAGCGAAACGTTTCGACGACGATCACAAATCTGCAACGCCATGGTGGTTTTCTGTTCATCGGTAAGATTAAACTTATCTCAGCGAAACGTTTCGCTGGTGGAGCAGAAAAATGAAGAAAGGCACGGTACTTAATTCTGAAATCTCATCGGTTATCTCCCGTCTGGGGCATACCGATATGCTGGTAGTTTGTGACGCAGGCTTACCGGTTCCGCGCAGCACCACCCGTATCGATATGGCGTTAACGCAGGGCGTTCCCTCGTTTATGCAGGTATTGGGCGTGGTGACGGCGGAGATGCAGGTTGAGTCAGCCATTCTGGCGGCGGAAATCAAACAGCATAATCCGCAGCTTCACGAAACGTTGCTGGGTCATATCGAGCAGCTGCAACAACACCAGGGCACCACCATAAAAATTAATTACATAACGCACGAACAGTTCAAACAACACACCGCTGACAGCCAGGCGGTGATTCGCAGCGGGGAGTGTTCCCCGTATGCGAATATTATTCTCTGTGCTGGCGTCACCTTCTGAGGTCACCATGGACGCACTCCTGCAACTGAAAGGGATCGATAAATCGTTCCCGGGTGTCAAAGCCCTCTCCGGCGCAGCGCTGAATGTCTACGCCGGTCGCGTGATGGCGCTGGTTGGTGAAAACGGCGCCGGCAAATCCACCATGATGAAAGTGCTGACCGGCATTTATATGCGCGATGCCGGTTCGCTGCTGTGGCTGGGTAAAGAAACCACCTTTAACGGTCCCAAATCCTCTCAGGAAGCGGGTATCGGCATCATTCATCAGGAATTGAACCTGATCCCGCAGCTGTCGATTGCGGAGAACATCTTCCTCGGACGTGAGTTCGTTAATCGCTTTGGCAAAATCGACTGGAAACAGATGTATGCCGAAGCCGATAAACTGCTGGCGAAGCTGAATCTGCGCTTTAAGAGCGATCGGCTGGTGGGCGAATTGTCGATTGGCGATCAGCAGATGGTCGAAATTGCCAAGGTGCTGAGCTTCGAATCCAAAGTCATCGTCATGGATGAACCGACCGATGCGCTGACCGACACCGAAACCGACTCCCTGTTCCGGGTGATTCGCGAGCTGAAAGCCCAGGGGCGCGGCATTGTTTACATCTCCCACCGTATGAAAGAGATCTTCGAGATTTGCGATGACGTGACGGTTTTCCGCGACGGGCAGTTTATTGCCGAACGCGAAGTGGCCACGCTAACCGAAGACTCGCTGATTGAGATGATGGTGGGGCGCAAGCTCGAAGACCAGTATCCACGTATTGCTAAGGCACCGGGTGATATCCGCCTGAAGGTCGATAACCTGTGTGGCCCTGGCGTGCATGACGTTACCTTTACCCTGCGTCAGGGCGAAATCCTCGGCGTGGCGGGGTTAATGGGGGCCGGACGTACTGAGCTGATGAAAGTCCTGTATGGCGCCCTGTCGCGTACCAGCGGCTACGTCACCCTCGACGGTCATGAAGTTGTCACTCGGTCACCGCAGGATGGGCTGGCGAACGGCATCGTCTATATCTCCGAAGACCGTAAGCGCGATGGTCTGGTGCTGGGGATGTCGGTGAAAGAGAACATGTCGCTGACCGCGCTGCGCTACTTCAGCCGCAGCGGTGGTAGCCTGAAACATAAAGATGAACAGCAGGCGGTAAGTGATTTCATTCGCTTGTTTAACGTCAAAACCCCGTCAATGGAACAGGCTATCGGTCTGCTTTCCGGCGGTAATCAGCAGAAAGTGGCAATCGCCCGCGGCCTGATGACGCGGCCTAAAGTGCTGATCCTCGATGAGCCAACCCGCGGTGTTGACGTTGGGGCGAAGAAAGAGATTTATCAGCTCATTAACCAGTTTAAGGCTGACGGGTTGAGCATCATTCTGGTCTCTTCCGAGATGCCAGAGGTATTAGGCATGAGCGATCGCATTATCGTCATGCATGAAGGGCATCTCGGCGGTGAATTCACTCGCGAGCAGGCCACCCAGGAAGTTCTGATGGCTGCCGCTGTGGGCAAGCTTAATCGCGTGAATCAGGAGTAAGAAGATGACTACCCAGGCTATTTCTGGACGCCGATATTTCACTAAGGCATGGCTGCTGGAACAAAAATCGTTGATTGCGCTGCTGGTGCTGATCGCGATTGTATCCACCATGAGCCCGAACTTTTTTACCGTGAATAACCTGTTCAACATTCTTCAGCAAACATCGGTGAACGCCATTATGGCGGTCGGGATGACGCTGGTGATCCTGACCTCGGGTATCGATCTGTCCGTCGGTTCCCTGCTGGCGCTCACCGGCGCGATTGCGGCTTCAATTGTAGGGATTGAAGTCAACGCGCTGGTGGCCGTGGCGGCTGCACTGGCGGCAGGTACAGCGATTGGTGCCGTTACCGGAATGATTGTGGCGAAAGGGCGTGTGCAGGCTTTTATCGCCACGCTGGTGATGATGCTGCTGCTGCGTGGCGTGACGATGGTTTACACCAACGGCAGTCCGGTCAATACCGGCTTTACCGACAACGCAGACCTGTTTGGCTGGTTCGGTATTGGTCGTCCGCTGGGTATCCCGACCCCGGTCTGGATCATGGGCCTGGTGTTCCTGGCGGCGTGGTACATGCTGCATCACACGCGCCTGGGTCGTTATATCTATGCGCTGGGCGGTAACGAATCGGCGACGCGTCTGTCCGGGATCAGCGTTAATAAAGTCAAAATTATCGTGTATTCCCTGTGCGGCCTGCTGGCTTCGCTGGCGGGGATTATCGAAGTGGCGCGTCTCTCCTCGGCGCAGCCGACCGCAGGGACAGGCTATGAGCTGGATGCCATCGCGGCGGTGGTGCTGGGCGGAACCAGTCTGGCAGGCGGTAAAGGCCGGATTATTGGTACGCTGATTGGCGCACTGATCCTCGGCTTCCTGAACAATGGTTTGAATTTGTTAGGTGTTTCTTCCTATTACCAGATGATCGTCAAAGCGGTAGTGATTTTGCTGGCGGTACTGGTAGACAACAAAAAACAGTAACTGACAACACTACAGGACATCTTTGATATGAACATGAAAAAACTGGCTACCCTGGTTTCTGCTGTCGCGCTGAGCGCAACCGTGAGTGCTAATGCTATGGCGAAAGACACCATCGCGCTGGTGGTTTCTACCCTGAACAACCCGTTCTTCGTCTCCCTGAAGGATGGCGCGCAGAAAGAAGCAGACAAACTGGGCTACAACCTGGTGATCCTCGATTCTCAGAACAACCCGGCGAAAGAGCTGGCTAACGTTCAGGACCTGACCGTTCGTGGCACTAAAATTCTGCTGATTAACCCGACCGATTCCGACGCAGTGGGTAATGCTGTGAAGATGGCAAACCAGGCCAACATCCCGGTCATCACCCTTGATCGCGTTGCGGCGAAAGGCGAAGTGGTCAGCCACATTGCTTCTGATAACGTGCTGGGCGGTAAAATTGCCGGTGACTACATCGCGAAGAAAGCAGGCGAAGGTGCCAAAGTTATCGAACTGCAGGGTATCGCCGGGACATCCGCTGCCCGCGAGCGTGGCGAAGGTTTCCAGCAGGCAGTTGCTGCACACAAGTTTAACGTGCTGGCCAGCCAGCCGGCTGACTTTGACCGCACGAAAGGTCTGAACGTCATGCAGAACCTGCTGACCGCACACCCGGACGTTAAGGCTGTATTTGCTCAGAACGACGAAATGGCGCTGGGCGCGCTGCGTGCTCTGCAAACAGCCGGTAAAACCGATGTGATGGTTGTTGGATTTGACGGTACGCCAGATGGTGAAAAAGCGGTAAATGATGGCAAACTGGCGGCGACCATTGCCCAGCTTCCTGACCAGATTGGCGCAAAAGGCGTTGAAACGGCAGATAAAGTGCTGAAGGGCGAGAAAGTTCAGGCTAAATATCCAGTTGACCTGAAACTGGTCATCAAGCAGTAATATGCGATTCAGGCAGCCAATGGCTGCCTGAGGGACAACATATAAAGAAAAGAGTGGCATACGCCACCGGGTGTGAGCCCGGTGGCACTCTCTGATGGACACGCCAAATATGAAAACTGCAGGTAAGCTCGTCGTCCTTGGCAGTATTAATGCCGATCACATTCTCAACCTTGAATCGTTCCCGACGCCGGGCGAAACGGTGACGGGCAATCGCTACCAGGTCGCCTTTGGCGGCAAGGGCGCTAACCAGGCGGTCGCCGCCGGGCGCAGCGGGGCAGACATCGCCTTTATTGCCTGTACGGGCGATGACGACACCGGTGAGCGCGTGCGCAAGCAGCTGGAGAGCGACAATATCGATATCGCGCCGGTAAGCGTAGTGCAGGACGAATCCACCGGGGTGGCGCTGATTTTTGTCAACGCTGAAGGGGAGAATGTTATCGGTATTCATGCGGGTGCGAACGCGGCGCTGACGGTTGAACGCGTCGAGGCGCAGCGCGACAGTATCGCGGGTGCCGAAGCCCTGCTGATGCAGCTGGAGTCGCCGGTAGAAAGTGTGCTGGCGGCGGCAAACATTGCTCATGAAAATCATACCACTGTCGTACTGAACCCCGCGCCTGCCCGTGTATTATCAGACGAGCTTCTGGCGCTGGTGGACATCATCACCCCTAACGAAACCGAAGCCGAAAAGCTGACGGGCATTCGCGTTGAAAATGATGACGACGCGGCGCGTGCGGCAAAAGCCTTGCATGATAAAGGCATCGGTACAGTCATCATTACGCTTGGTAGCCGTGGCGTCTGGGCCAGCGTCAATGGCGATGGACGTCGAGTGCCAGGCTTTAAAGTGCAGGCGATCGACACCATTGCGGCAGGCGATACCTTTAATGGCGCGCTGGTAACAGCGCTACTGGAAGGCGAACCGCTGGACAAGGCGATCCGTTTTGCCCATGCGGCTGCGGCTATTGCCGTAACCCGTACCGGCGCGCAGCCTTCTGTTCCCTGGCGCAATGAGATCGACGAATTTTTAAGTCAGCAGAGGTAACGTTTGGCCACAATGAAAGATGTCGCCCGCGTGGCGGGCGTCTCTACTTCAACAGTTTCCCATGTCATTAATAAGGATCGCTTCGTCAGTGAGCCGATTCGGGAGAAGGTCGAAGCCGCCGTTAAATCCCTCAACTATGCGCCTTCCGCCCTGGCGCGCAGTCTGAAACTCAATCAGACGCGCACCATTGGTATGCTCATCACCGCCAGTACCAATCCCTTTTACTCCGAGCTGGTGCGCGGCGTAGAGCGCAGCTGTTTTGAGCGCGGCTACAGCCTGGTATTGTGCAACACTGAAGGTGATGAACAGCGGATGAACCGCAATCTGGAGACGCTGATGCAAAAACGCGTCGACGGGTTATTGCTGCTGTGCACCGAAACGCATCAACCCTCGCCAGAGATCATGCAGCGCTACCCTTCCGTTCCGACGGTGATGATGGACTGGGCACCGTTCGACGGCACCAGTGATCTGATCCAGGATAACTCGCTGCTGGGCGGCGACATGGCGACGCAGCATCTGATTGATAAAGGCTACACCCGCATCGCCTGCATTACCGGCCCGTTGGATAAAACCCCTGCCCGCCTGCGTCTGGAAGGTTTTCTGGTCGCCATGGCTCGCGCCGGTTTACCGGTGCCTGACGGCTTTCAAATCACCGGTGACTTTGAGTTTAGCGGTGGGTTTGAGGCAATGCAGTCGCTACTGGCGTGGAAAGAGCGCCCGCAGGCAGTCTTTATTGGTAACGATGCAATGGCCGTGGGGGCATATCAGGCGTTGTATCAGGCGGGATTACGTATCCCGGACGATATCGCCGTGGTGGGATATGACGATATCGAACTGGCGCGTTATATGACGCCGCCGCTCACCACCATCCATCAGCCTAAAGATGAGCTGGGCGAGCTGGCCATTGATGTGCTGATCCACCGTATCGCTCAACCCGCTCTGCAGCAACAGCGGCTGCAACTGACGCCTGTGCTGATGGAGCGCGGGTCGGTTTAGGGTTCTACTGTTCCGGGGCGGCAAGCAGCGCCTGGCAGGCTGCCATGGCGCGCGGCCCGTCACTGTCCTGAATGGCATCGACGATGGACTGGTGTAAATCCAGCTTCACCACTTCATCCTGGGTAATCGAGGTGAAGTAGGTTTGGTAAATAGAATGAAAGAGGGAGGCGAAAGAGTTCAGGAACGGATTACCACTCATTTCATACACATGCTCGTGCCATGCCATATCCACTTCGATCCAGCGCTCCCGGTTAAAATGCTTTTTCAGATGAACCATCTCATCCATTAGCGTATTTAATCGCGCTTTCTGTTCTGCCGTGCCGAACGTAGCCGCCAGTAGACAAGCCTGCGGCTCCAGACTGACGCGCATAATCAGGAAGTGGTCGATGACCTGCTGAAAGTTATCCTCTGTCATCCACCACGAGAGCAGCTCCTGATCGAGGAAGTTCCAGTTGCCCTGAGGCATTACCCGCGTACCAATGCGCGGACGAGGGAGCACCATCCCTTTCGCTGTTAATGTCTTCACCGCTTCACGAACGGCCGTACGGCTTACACCAAACTGCTCGCCCAGTTCCATTTCACCCGGCAAAATACTTCCGGGCATGTATTCACCTGTCAGGATCCGCTGTGCCAGTTTCTCTGCCAGCACATATGAAAGGTTCTTTTGTGCCGCCAGCTGTTGCGCGCTCAAGGACATAACGCCTATTCCTTAATTCTTAATACCCTTAAGTATGCCACCTGCACGGACAATGTGGTTGCAAAAACAGCAATCAGCACCGTTTGTGGCGTAAAGATAAGCGCCTTGGTGAAAAATAACGCGGTTGGTGATTTTTTTTAGATTTACACTTGTCACCGTCAGAGAATTGCCTATAATGCGCCTCCACTGACACGGAACAACGGATTACAAACCGCCGTGACAGCAGGGGTTCAGAGATGAACGCCGACAGAGAAAAGCGAAAACAAACGCTTGACTCTGAATGAGGAAAGCGTAATATACGCCACCTCGCAACGGTGAGCTTAACGCCGCGTTGCACTGCTCTTTAACAATTTATCAGACAATCTGTGTGGGCACTCAAAGTGACATGGATTCTTAACGTCGCAA